>Ga0255338_1000060_pt1 | contig 488215 bp, 459 predicted proteins | sample MeOH1_35cm_T4_19_FD_203715 | JGI IMG/M metagenome (GOLD analysis project Ga0255338, IMG submission 203715) | Sandy soil microbial communities from University of British Columbia, Vancouver, Canada - MeOH1_35cm_T4_195 | ecosystem: Engineered > Artificial ecosystem > Sand microcosm >...
CTCCAACAGGTCGCAAACGCCAAGGATGAAGCCGGCCTCAAAGCCCAGGTCCAGGTCATCGGCAAAACCTGCAAAGCATGCCACGACACCTACCGCTCGCCGGACTACGAAAAAGACAACGAAGAATGAGCACGGTGAAATCGCGCATCTGGGACCTGCCGACCCGCGCCATGCACTGGCTGCTGGTGATCTCGATCGCCGTGTGCTGGTGGTCGGGCACCAACAACGAACTGGAATATCACATCTATAGTGGCTACGCGGCGCTGTGGATCATCCTGATGCGCATCTATTGGGGCTTTGCCGGTTCCTCCACCGCCCAGTTCAAGAATTTCGTGCGCGGGCCCAAGGCCATCATCGCCTATGTCCGCACCTTGCATTGGCGCAACGCACCCCATACGCCGGGCCACAATCCGCTGGGCGCGCTGAGCGTGCTGGCGCTGCTGGGCGTGGCGCTGACGGTGGTGGTGCTGGGCCTGTTCGCGGTGGATGTGGACGGGCTCTATTCCGGGCCCATGTCGCTGTATGTGACCTTCAAGCAGGGCCGCCATCTTGCCCATCTGCACTATGACTGGTTCGAGTACCTGCTCTATGTGATCGGCCTGCACCTGGCGGCGGTGGCGTTCTATTACGTTCACAAGCGCCACAACCTGGTGACACCGATGATCACGGGCAAGGCGCACATCGAAGAAGAAATGACGGGAGCGCCGCTGTGGCGCTTTGTACTGGGCGCCGCGGTGATATCGGCTTTTGTCTGGGCGGTATCCCGGGGCTTTTATATTTTCTGAACAAGGACTGGGGACATTCATGAAACGCGGAATCGCAATCGCAACCATCGGTGCCGGCATTCTTCTGGCCGCGCCCATCGCCTCCGTCGCGCAGGGGCCGGCGCCCGTGACCGAACCGGGTCCGCAGACCCCGCCGATGGTGCCGCCGGCCAAGCCCGGCGTCTTTACCGCCACCAAGAAAGGCCCCACCGGCTACCACCTGGTTGTCACCGGCCACAATTTCACCAGCCGCGAAGCCATCGAACATTACCTGGCCTACCGCGCCGCCATTCTGACCCAGGAACAGAAGAGCAGCTGGTTCACCCTGACCGAGAACCACGCCAAGGGCGACACGGTTCCGGCCACCAAGCCCGATCCGGGCGGCCTGCGCTACAGCTTCCGCATGGCCTATTGGCGGCCGGTGTGGCGTTACAAGACCGCCGGTTCCCCGGCCTGGAAGACATGGAGCCCCTTTTCCGGCACCCCCTTCCCCATCACCGACCCCAAGAGCGTCAGCGATTATGAGGCCAGCGCCGATATTGTGCTGCACAAAGGCCAGATGAACGACGCCGACCCGCTGGCCTATGAGGCCGGAGCGGTAGATGATTGGCTGGTCAACCAGGTTTCGCCCCCGACATAGGAGTGCCCATGTCCATCCACCGCCGCACCTTCTCCGCCATGCTTGCCGGGCTCGGCCTGTCCAGCATCCCGGCATGGGCGCAGGCCAAGACCGTGGATGTCAGCATGGCCCAGTCGCCCAAGATGCGTTTCATTCCCGAAACGGTCACCATCAAGGCCGGCGACACCGTCAAATGGACCAATCCGCACAATATCAGCCACACCGTGACCTTCGATCCGTCCAAGGCCGCGGCAAAGGAAAATTCGGTCCTGCCCGCCGGCGTCGAGCCGTTTGATTCCGGCGCCGTTGAGGAAGAAGGCACCTTCAGCCATACCTTCACGGTCAAGGGCACGTACAAGTATGTCTGCGTCTATCACGAAGGCATGGGCATGGTCGGCACCGTCATCGTCACCTGAGAACGGTCGCCGCCTGAAAAGGAGGTCGTCATGATCCTGCAAAAACGTCTTATGGTTTGCGCCTCGGCTATCGGGCTGATGGCCGGCATGACGCCCGCATCCGCCGCGCCCTGGGTGCGCGGCTATGTGGTCGGACAATATGAGTATGCCTTCCGCTATGGCGGCCGCCCGGACTTTGCGCGCGGCGCCGAGATCGAGCCCGGCGTGGACTGCAAGCACGGGGCCTCGGTTCATTTCGCCAACGACACCCAGACCAAGATCGCGATAGCGCGCCAGAAGTATCGCAGCCAGAAGGAGATCGACTGGGTCGCCAAGCCTCCGGGTCTGGATGAAGTCCGCGCCCCGGTGCTGACGCGTTTCTGGCTGTGGGTCCGCGCGGTTTCCTATCGCGGCTACAAGCGGGACATCGAAACCTATGTGAATCCCTGGGCCGCCGAAGATCCCGGCCAGCCGCAAGTGACCAGCCGCATCGGTGACGGCTTCAACCTGGACGGCAAGATCAAGCCGGCTGACTTTGTCAGCCCGGACGGCGAACGCGGCGTCGACAATAACCTGTATCGGGCATGGGGTTGCGATGCGCCCTGGCGCGGCAACGGTAACGCCACGCTTGCCCTGCGCGCCAACGACAAGATGCAGGACGGCCTTTACACGATGGTCATTCGCGTATCGGGCAACAAAGACCCGATGAATGACGACAACGCCACTCTGGAAATCGGCTATTCGCCGGACAAGATCGTCAAGGATGCGCGCGGCAGCGTCGCGGTGGACTATTCCTACCGCATGCTGCGATCGGCCCAGTACACCAAGCTGAAGGCCCGTATCCGGAATGGCGTGGTGGAAACCGAACGGGTCGAACACCTGCATTCCCCGCGCATCGCCTGGTTCTATGACCAGACCGGTGACACCAACTTCTCCAAGGGCAAGATCCGCCTGAACATGTCGGCGGACGGCCTGTCGGCCAGCGGCCTGATCGGCGGCTATCGCGACTGGCGCGAGCTTTATGCCGAGAATACCTTTGCCCAGAATGGTGGCGAACAGGGCGTGCGCGAGCATGAAGATCATGTCGCGCTTTATTACGCCCTGCGCCGCAATGCCGACGGCATGTACAATGCCAAGACCGGCAAGAATGACGGCATTTCGTCGGTCTATCGCATCAAGGCGGCCAGCGCTTATGTGGTCGATCCGGAAAACCTGGCGATGGAAGTGCCCAAGCTGGTGCGGGAAGAAGAGCGCAAGCAGGTCTTCCAGAACATCAAGGACGCCACCATCAAGGGCGCCGAGAACCGCGTGCCCCAGCTGGTGCCGCCGGGCACGATGGAGTTTGGCGTCGGCGCCACTGAAGGTTTGATGAACGGGCTGCCCAGCGCCGACTACTTTATGTCCACGCTCTATCGCCAGCATTATGCGAATGAAGACGAGGACGGGTATCCGCCCTGGATGTGGGAATACAAGAAGCATCCGGAAGGCGGCTTCCAGCCGAAGAAGCCCAAGAAGCCTGCCGCCACGCCGGCAGCGCAGCCGGCCAAGCCGCAGAACTCGGTGCAGAATGGCGACAAGCAAGTTGCCAGCACCAAGCCGTAAAACAAGGAGCTGATCATGGCCAAAAAGCCAGCCAAGCCTTCCAAGACCGCTGCCAAGGCGCCGTCAAAGCCGGATAAGGCGAAAGCCGCTGCGCCAGCCAAAGCCGCTGCCGCCGAAGAACCGGCCAAACCCGCAGAAGCCGTGGCCAAGAAGCCGGCGGTTGCACCCAAGCCTGCGCCGGCGCACCAGCAGTTCCTGTCAAAGGGCGTTCATGGCGGCCTCAAGCCCCAGCACATGTCCAAGGGCCGGATCTTTCGCCACCAGGGGCGCTGAACCCTATTTCCGGATCTGCGCCAGGGCGTCCTTGCGCACCTTGGCGGTCACGCCATATTCGGAATCCACCACTTCGGCGATGTCATATTCCATCGCGGTGCCCAGGAACGCCGCGATGTCCTGCGGCGTCAGGCCATAGGCATCGGCCAGCCAGCGGCTCATCTCGGTGGTGGCGCTTTTCATGGCGGCATCCACCGTCACGCCATTGCCCATGATCATCACGTAATCGGCATTTTCCAGCCGAGGCTGCGCCAGCGCCTTGCTGCGCACCAGGTTCACCGTCAGCTGCACGTCCAGCGAGGTTTCCAGGCCCTGGCCCGGCAGTTCGCCTTCGCCCTGCTGGGCATGGCCGTCGCCGAAATAGAGCAGCGCGCCGGGCTGGAAGACCGGGATGTACAACGTCGCGCCTTCACGCACCTGCGGCGAATCCATGTTGCCGCCATACGGGCCCAGATGGCCGCTGCCCAGCACTTCGTCGCGCGGTGGCGCCACGCCGACGCAGCCCAGCATGGGCGACAGCTTGATGGTATAGGCGCTCATCTTGCCCGACGGATTGACAATGGTCGCGGTACCGGCGGCCGCATCGATCTTCCAGCTGGTATAGCCGGCCTCATGCTTGGCCAGTTCGCGCAGGTAACTGCTTTCCAGCGCCGTCGAGGCGATCAGGTTGGTCTGGTAGGCGCTGTCGCGGTTGGTGCGCACCTTGTCCAGACGCACCACCAAGGTGTCGCCTGGCATGGCGCCCTCGACATAGAAGGGGCCGGTTAGCGGATTGCCGCGCGGCGCCCTGGGCTTGCCGTCGAAATCCTGGCCCCGGCTGTCCAAGGTGCGGGTCTTGATGCTGTCGCCCGGGAAGATGTGCATCACTGGCGCGATCGCCGGAGAATAGAAATTGTGAAAGGTCTGCGGATTGTAATCATGCATCGTGGCCGAAGCGGGGACCACCGCTGGGCGCTTGCCGGTGAAAGTGACGGGAATACCCGACAGGGTGCCGCTGCCCGAAAGCTGGCCGCCCGAAAATTTCAGCGCAAAGCCGCCGCAGGATTTTCCACCCTGCTCGCAGTCCAGCTTCAGGCCGTCCTTATCCGGCGTACCGTTCAAGGTGAGCGGACCGTTATGCGCGACATATCCGCCAGCACGCTTTTCCAGCGTCAGACGGCCGTCGGTCAGGGGCAGATAGAAATTGTGATCGCCGAATTCGCGGACCGAGAATTCCCAGGTACCGGAAAAATCCGTGGCGGCCAGCGCAGCACCGGACGACAGCAGCAGCAACGCGGCAGATAGAGAAACGAGCTTGTTCATGATGCACCCCCGACCGTAACTATAGGCAGGGGCAGTGCGATCAAAACAGAGGGTTCCGCGGCATTTGCCGGATATAATAAGGTGCGGGCCGGCGCCGCCCGCATCCGAAATTGTAATAAACAAGCATAATCAAGGGGATATGTGATGAAACCACTGGTTTTGATCGGTCTTTGCGCGTCCCTGCTGGTAAGCGCAGCGCAAGCGGCTGAAATCCAGGTCCTGTCCCCGCCGGTGGTCGCCAATGCAGGGCTGAAGGCCATCGCCGATGCCTTCACCAAAGAAACCGGCGTCGCGGTCACGGTGCGTTCGCTGGAGCTGCTGAAGATTCCGCAGGACACGACCGCAAAACCCACCGATATCGTCTTCGTGACGCCCGACCTGATGGACGGGCTCGCCACATCCAACGCGATCGGCACCCGTGCGCCGTTGGGCCGGGTCAATATCGGGCTGGCGGTGAAGGCCGGCGCACCGCATCCCGACATCACGACGGTGACCAGGCTGGTCACTGCCCTGAAAAGTTACAACGGCGTGGTTTATTCCAATCCCGATCCAGCACGCGGCAGCCTGGGGGCGCTGATGATCGACCGGCTGCTCAAGCGTCCCGAATTTTCCGGCGTGCATGGCGTGATCAGCAGCAAGGGCAATGGCGCGGCCGGGCTGATCAACGGCGAGGCCGACAGCGCGCTGCAATTCGAAAGCGAGATCCTGCCGCACAAGGAGATTGAGCTGGTGGGCGCACTGCCCGAAGAGCTGGGCGCATTCGTCAACATCGACGTCGCGGTGGCCGCCAAGGCGCCGCAAGGCGCAGAAGCTCTGGCGTTCCTGCGCTATGTCACCGGCGCCAAGGCCGCCGCCCTATGGCAGTCCGGTGGACTGATGCCCCAGAAGGCACCCAAGCGCTAATCCGGCAGCGCAAAGACGAAGATCGCGTGCCCATTGCCCGGATGATGCACGCCCGGCAGCAGGGTGGTGGCCTTCCCCACCGGGCTGCCGCCGCCGAGCCCCGTTTCGACCGCGATATACTGCTTGCCGTCCACCGCATAGCTGACGACATGGCCCTGCACGCTGGTGGGCAAACGCGTCTGCCACAAGGTCTTGCCGGTCGCCGTTTCAAAGGCACGGAAGCGGCGGTCGAAATCTCCGACAAAACCCACGCCGCCGCCCGTGGTCAGCACGCTGGTCAGGAATGGCGCCTTCTGCTGGAAGCTCCACAGCGCTTTCATGGTCCTGGTGTTGTAGGCCACCAGCTTGCCCAGATTTCCGTCGGTGCCCGGCATCTCGAACAATTTCTGCGACGCGGCATTGCCGCCCACGCCGATCTTCTTTTCCATCGCCTCGGCGCGGAACATCACGCAGCTCTGATGCAGCGGGATCACCATCAGATCGCTCCCCGGATCATAACTGGTGGCGGGCCAGTCATGGCCACCGGCGGGCCCGGGACAGGAGGACAGCCAATCGCCCACCTTGGCGTTCAGCACATCCTTGCGATAGGTCGGAATGCCGGTCTTGGGGTCGATCTTGTCATAGACATTCTGGAACAGGGTCTGGGCGCTGTCTTCATATTTGCCGGTTTCCCGGTTCAGCTTCCACAACACGCCCACCTTGCCGATGGTCAGCACATCCTTGCTGGTCCCGTGATCGACCAGCACGCGCTCGAACACTTCATCCAGGTCGAAATTCTCGCCCGGCGCGTGGGTGTAATACCATTTCAGCGTGCCGGTATCGGGGTCCAGCGCCAGGGTGGCATTGGCATAGAGCGTGGCGCCCCGGCCGCTGCCCCGGCTGACTTGCGCCCAGGGCTTGGACTGCGCCGTGCCCCAATAGGTCGTGTTGAGTTCGGGATCATACGTGCCCGCGATCCAGGTTTCCGCGCCCTGGCGGAATTCGTCGGGCAAATTGTTCCAGGTATCTCCGCCCGGCTCGCCCTTCAGCGCGATGGTCTTGAAGCGCCAGGCGACCTTGCCGGTGTTGGCGTCATAGGCGCTGATGAAACAATGCTTGGTCTGATAGCGGTTGCAGTAGGTCAGGCCCACCAGCACCTTGCCGTGAATGGTGATGGCGCCGCCGGTGTTGGAATAGCCTTCCTTGGCATCTTCGATCACCGTGGACCAGACGATCTTGCCGGTTTTGGCATCCAGGCCATAGAGCTTGGCATCCGTGGTGGGCACGAAAACCTTGTCGCCATACAGCGCCAGGCTGCGCGTGGCGCCATAAGCGCGGACCGGCGCCGGTCCGATCCGGTTTTCCCACATCAGCTCGCCGGTTTTCGCATCCAGCGCCTGCACCGTGTTGGCGGTGTTGGACAGGAACATGATGCCGTCATGCACGATGGGCGTGACCTGGCTGGCGCCCCCCTCGTTCATCGCCCAGGACCATTGCAGCTGCAGGCCCTTCACATTGCCGGCCGTCACCTGGGTGAGCGGCGAATGGCTCCAGCCCTGGTAGTTGCGGCGATACATCAGCCAGTCGCCATCCTTGGGATGGGCCAGCATGGCATCGGTGACAGGGTCATAGCTTTTCAGCGAGCCGGTCACCGTCAGGCCGAAACGTCCCGGTGGGTAGGACGTAGCAGGCCGTTCGCGCGCCGCGGCTGGTGTGGGCGCGGCCGCCATGGCCGCCGGCATCTTGCCATCGGCGATGGTGGCTACACGCACGCCCTCGTTGCCGGCAAACGGCTTGCTGCCGGGCTTGGCGCCATTGGCCGCCAGCACATAGGCGGTGATCTTGCGATAGGTGTCCGCATCCAGGCTGTTGCCGTTGCCATACGGCATGGACGTCTTGATCAGGTTATAGAACTCGTCGGTACTGCGATTGCCCCAGGCCGCCAGAAAGCTGGCGCCCGTCAAGGGCGGCGCTTCGCCGGCGCCCTTCAATTCCGGGCCGTGGCATCCGGCACAACTGGCGGCATAAAGCGCGCGGCCCGCCTGCGCCTGATCCGCGGCGAATGGGCCGTTTTCCAGGGCAAGGGCGCTGGCACTGAGCACAGCGGCAGCGCCGACGGAACCTGCGAGAAGCCGTTTCATCACTTGCTCCTCGGCACATCGAATTGCGGCAGGAAGCCGGGACCGGCGACCGGCACATCCTCGCCGGCAAAGGGATGGGGCGGCAGCAGCCAGCCGGTGAGATTGCCGTCCGGCGCCTTCTGGCTGTTGACCTGAACATAGAAATGTCCGGCGCGCAGGGCCGATGCCTGCTTGGCGGTCAGGGTAACGGTGCCCAACACGGTGCCGGATGTGCCTTGCGTCACCGTCAGGTCGAAGGCCTTGGGGCCCAGCATGGCGATGCCCATGCCGTCATACAGTTCGGCGGTGGTGGCGCTGGTCGCCAGTCCCTGGAAATTGCCCGCAAGGGTCAGCTTGTTGCCGTCCAGCGTGGCGCTGGCGCGGCCCTCGCCGGTGATGTTGATCCGCGTGCCATCGGTCAGCGGCGACGGAGCCAGCCGAGTTTCGAACATGTCGGCAGCGAAAGCTGGCACGGCGCAAAGCCCCAGCGCCACAAGACAAACGAGCTTCACATTGCCTCCCGGCCAGCTTGCCGCCGGAACGTAGATAGCTTTGGCACGGCAGGCAATCAGCTGATGCTGGTGGTGATCGCCTTGGTCTCCAGGTAATTGGACAACACCGCCTGACCCATCTCGCGGCCCCAGCCCGACTGCTTGTAGCCGCCGAACGGCAGCGCCGAGTCGAACACATGGTAACAGTTGATCCACACCGTGCCGGCCTTCAGCCGGTTGGCGATCTGGTTGGCCTTGGCGATGTCTTTCGTCCACACCCCCGCCGCCAGGCCATAGACCGTGTCATTGGCCGCGGCGATCAGCTTGTCGTCGGCTTCCTTGAACGGTGTCGCCACCAGGACGGGTCCGAAAATCTCCTCCCGCACCACCTTCATGTCCGGCCTGGTGTCCACCAGCACGGTGGGCTGCACGAAGTAGCCGCGATTGCCCACTGCGCTGCCGCCGGTCAGGGCGCGCGCGCCCTCTTCCAGGCCGGCCTTGAGATAGCCGGTGACGCGGCCATGCTGGACTTCTGAAACAAGCGGGCCCATTTCGGTATCCGCATCCATGCCCACGCCGATCTTGATCTTCGCGGCATTGGCGGCGATGCCCGCCGTCACCTTGTCGAAGATCTTTTCCTGCACGAACAGGCGCGAGCCGGCGTTGCAGCATTGGCCATGGTTGAAGAAAATGCCGGCGGTCGCGCCCGCAATCGCCGCATCCACGTCGGCATCGCCCAGGATGATGTTGGGTGACTTGCCGCCCAGTTCCAGGCTGACTTTCTTCAGGTCGTTCGACGCGGCGCGCACGATCAGCTTGCCCACTTCGGTGGAGCCGGTGAAGGCGATCTTGTCGACGCCCGGATGCGCCGCGAGCGCTGCGCCGGCGGTTTCGCCAAAGCCGGTCACGATATTGACCACGCCGTCGGGCAGGCCGGCTTCCATCAGCAGTTCGCCCAGCCGCAGCGCCGACAGCGGGGTCTCTTCCGCCACCTTCAGCACCACGGTGCAGCCCGTCGCCAGCGCCGGCGCCAGCTTCCACGCCGCCATCAGCAGCGGGAAATTCCACGGGATGATCTGGCCCACCACGCCGATAGGTTCGGGCCGGGTGAAGGACAGGTACTGACCGCCCGCCGCCAACGCGCTGAGCGGGATGTGCTTGCCTTCGATCTTGGTGCACCAGCCGGACATGTAATGGAACATGTCGGCCGACAGCGGCACATCGGCGACGCGCGCCACACTGAAGGGCTTGCCATTGTCCAGGCTCTCCAGCTGCGACAGCTCATCCAGGTTGGCCAAGATCAGATCGCCGATCCGGTGGATCAGCCGGCCCCGCGCGGACGGCGACATGCGGCTCCACGGGCCCTCTTCCAGGGCGCGGCGCGCGGCGCGCACCGCTTCATCAATGTCGGCGGCATCGCCTTCGGCGACGCTGGTAAGCTTCATCTCGGTGGCCGGATCGTTCACGTCGAAGGTCTTGCCGGACTTGGCCATGACCCACTTGCCGTTGATCAGCATGGGCCGCGGCTTGGCCAGCCAGCCGCGCAAGGAGGCCGGGACCCGTTCAATCGTGGAGCTGACTGCGATGTTCATTTCGACCCCGTTTTTATAATTCTGCGCGGCATCATAGTGCCGCCGCCGGGGGCTCTGTCCAGCGCGGTTGCAGGTGCGAAATGTGTTGCGTGCGGCGCCTAGTAATCCTCAACCACTTGACCGGAACCCGTGATGGAACGGGTGATGGTCTTGGGCCGGGTTGTCAGGTGCACTGCACCAGAACCGGTGATGCTGACCTCCAGCGCGCCCGAGGGCGCCACGATGGCCGCGCCGCTGCCAAAGACATGAACCGCGACATTGCCGGCGGCGAGCTTGCCGAAATCGGCCTTGCCCGACCCGAACACGTTCACAGTCAGGTTTTCCACCTTGCCTTCGGCGCGAATTTTTCCCGAACCGGGGATGGTGACGCCGAGGGTCTTCTGGTCGAGGTGACCCAAATCCACATTCTGGTTGCCCTTCACCAGGTAATTGCGCTCGTCGCCATTGTCCGTCCCTGGCGGCATCGGCGGCTGCGGCACCACCACCGGTATCGGCACATTCATCGTCATCGGCGCGGTCACAGGCACGGTCACGCGCACCGACTTCATGACCTTGTCCACGATCTCACCCACATCGACGACGCCGCCCGAGCCCAGGACATTCTGCTCGATCTTCGCCGGCTTCGACGCCAGGGCGATCTTGCCGCTGCCGGTGACGAACAGGCTCAAGGTGCCGTGCGGGGCGATGATGCCGTTGCCGCTGCCATAGATCGCAACATTGGCGTCGCCCACCGACAATCCGCCCAGTGCGGCTTTGCCCGATCCGGCGATGGTCAGGTCCAGCCGGCCCACGCGGCCGGTGCCGGTGATCGAACCATGGCCATTGAGATGAAGCTCCAGCTCATCCTGATCGATCTTGCCCAGGTCGAGATTTTCCCCGCCATTGACGCTGAATTTGCGCAGGGCCATGCCGCCGACCACCGCAGTCAGCCTGGGCTGGTCTTTCCGGGCGGCCGGCGCGTTGTCGCTGACGATGCGTCCGCCGCCGACTTTCACATGCTCCAGCTGGACTGCATCGCCGGTGACGGTGATGCGCGGCTGCCCGCCCTGGCGGTAAACGACATTGACCGGCGCCTCCAGCGCCAGGCTGTCGCCGCCGTCCCATTTCCATTCCTTGTGGGTGGCCATGTCGATCAAGGGCTGGATGCCGGCAAAATTCCTGCTGTCATGGAAGATGGCATCACCGCCGATGGTCCGCGCAAGTCCGAACAGCGTGGCGCAGAGAACAAGGCTGATAACGGCAATCAGGGCGAGGGTTTTGGACATCACAACCTCTCTTCGTCTTCGTCGGATGGCTTGAGCAGGCGATAGTTGAGCCGCGCATAGCGCGCCAGCTGCCGCAGGGCGGCATCCAGCAGCAACGCCAGCAGCGCCCCTACCCCCACCACGCCGCAGATCATGCCGCCGCCGATCAGCGCGGGGATCGCCACATTGCCGCCACCGGACAGCAGGCCTGCCATCAGGTGCAAGCCGGTGCCGCCCACCAGATAGAGGACATAGGCGGCCACACCGGCGCAGAAAATCAGGAAGGCCAGCACCGGCAACAGGACAAAGAGATTGAAGGCCTGCAAGCCAATCACCGCCGCGCCGGCGCGCAGGAAGTTGCGCGGGCTGCGGCTGGTTTCCCAGCGCTGCAGCTTGGCTTCGGCGCCCAGTTCATTCGCCAGTTGCGACGGCTCGCCCAGCGAAGCGGCGATCTCCGCTTCGCTGCGCCCCGCCGCCATGGCGTCGGCGAAATGGGCGGCATAATCGGAAACGATGTCGTCTATTTCGCTGTCGGGAAGGCCGCGCAACCCGGCGCGCAGGCCATCGAGGAATTTTTCCCGCATCATCGATCATCCCCCAGAATAGCGTCCACCGAGCCGCGGAAATCCTTCCATTCCGCACGCTGCGCCACCAAGGTGGCGCGCCCCTGTTCGGTGATCTTGTAATATTTGCGCGGCGCCCCGCCGGTGGATTCCACCAGATAGGTCGCCACCAGCCCGTCATTCTGCATCCGGCGCATCAGGGGATAGATGGTGCCTTCGCCCATGCCGATCGCGGCCAGCAGCTTGCTGAAAATCTCGTAGCCATAGGAATCCCCGCGCGCCAGCAAGGTGAGCACGCACATTTCAAGCACGCCCTTCTTGAGCTGAATCTGGATGCTTTCGGGCAACGAATCCGGTCCGGTAATGTTGAGCGCCTCATGATGGAGAGTGCGTGGGCCGGGCGCAACGTCCCGGTCCGCGCGAATCAGCTCACCCTCAGTCGGCCGATGCGGTGACGACATGGCCCGAACCGGAAACACTCACATCCAGCTGCGGCGGCTTGGTGGGCATGTGCACCGTGGCGGAACCGGAAATGCGCACATGGGCTTCCTGGCGCGCCGCGATGGTGGCGCGGCCGCTGCCTGACATGGTGACATTGGCTTTGGTGGCGGCGATGTCGGCAAAGCGGCCCGAGCCGGACATGTTCAAATCCAGCGTATCGGCATGACCGCGACCGTCGATCTGGCCCGATCCGGAAATCTTGGCGGTCAGGGTCCTGGCTTCCAATGCGCCGAACGCAATATGGCCGGAACCGGATACCTGCAGACTGGCATCGCCGCTCACCGTCGCGTCCAGTTCGACCGAGCCGCTGCCGCTGACAAGGACCGAAAGCTGGTCGCGCTTCAGCTTGCCCAGCAGCATCTTGCCGCTGCCCGATATCACGAAATCATTCAGCGCCACGCCGGTGACGGTGATTTCCAGCCTTTCCTGATTCCAGGAAAAGAAGCCGCCATCAGGGTCCATCACGATGGTGCCCTCGCCAAAGCGCACACGGCGCAGCATCTCGTCGGGACCGGTGATCACCACGCGCGGCGCGCCACCTTCGCTGTAATGCAGGGTGGCCGGCGCACCGAGCGCGAGTTTCTTGCCGCCGTCCCAGGCCCACTCCATCCGTCCCGGCTGGGTCACCGCCGGATCGCGATAATGGGTGTTGTCCCAGAAGCGCTGCGCCGATGCGGGCAAGGCCGTGATCGTGAGCAGGGAAATAATGCAGGCCAATTTGGCCAGCGATGTTTTGGTCATGGGGATCTCTCCTTCGAATTTTTCGCGCCTTCGCAAAATCCTTATAGACACCAGTACCGTGCTATGCAAGGTATAATGCAATACACGGAACAAAGTAATGCAAGGATTGCCCATGTCGGCCCTGAAAACCCTTGGTTTCTGCGGGATTTTTCTTTTGGGCACCTTGGTCCCGGCGGCCTCCCAGCCCTCTCAGGGCAGCTCCAGCTACCCGGCCGGGTTCTTTGCCGACCTGCATCCCAACACCGCCAACGACATGGTTTCGCGCCTGCCCGGCTTCTCCCTGGACACTGGTGCATCGGCACGCGGCTTTGCCGGCACCGCCGGCAATATCCTGATCAATGGCAGCCGCCCCACCGCCAAGACCGATGACGTGAACAGCATCCTGTCGCGCATTCCCGCCGCCAGCGTGGACCATATCGAGGTGATCCGCGGCGGAGCGCCGGGCATCGATATGCAGGGCCAGAGCGTGGTCGCCAATATCGTGCTGAAAGCCGATGCGGGCGCCCAGACCATCCTGACCGCCAGCAACGTGCTGATCGAAGACGGCGAATGGGTGCCCGCCGGCGGCATCGAATATCACGGCCAGAGCGGAACCTTGCGTTACGAAGCCAGCCTGGCGCGCACTGCCAACAACTGGGACGACGCCCCGGGCTATGGCCGCCGCATCCTCACACCTTTCGTGGGCGGGGTGGCCGGCACGCCACAGATCGATGTGGCGCGCAGCTACGGCATCATGCAGCTGGGCTGGTCGGCCCATGGCGGATTGATCGCGCCCTTCCTGGGCGGTGAGTGGAACAACAACCTCACCTTACAGACCAACGACATCTCCAATGGGATTGCCTATTCCGGCTATGGCGGATCGCGTTTCGATACCACCATCCGCAAGCGCAACGGCGAGTTCGGCAGCCATTGGCAGAAGACCATGGGCGATTTCAACCTGGAAAGCCTGGTGCTGCAGCGGCTGGGCAAGGAAGCCGACAGCAACACCAGCGCGCAATACAATCCTCTGGCAGGCGGCAACGCGATCTTCCGCAACGACAGTTCGACGGGTGAAAGCATTGGCCGCGTTACCTTGCGCTATGCCGCCACGCCGGAACTCAACCTGCAGGTGGGCGGCGAAGGCGCCTATAACTATCTCAATGGGCGCTCCAGCTTCCTGTCCAACGGCGCTGCCGTCAAAATCCCCAATGCCAATGTCTCGGTAAATGAGAAACGCGCCGAAGGCTTTGGCCAGGTGACCTGGAAATTCGCGCCCCAATGGTCGCTGGAAGCCGGCGTGCGGTTTGAAGTTTCCCGGATCGGCGAGACCGGCGACACGGTCAAGACGCGCGACTTTTTCTATGTGAAGCCACGCGCCCTGCTGGCCTGGGCGCCGGACGAAGACACCCAGCTGCGGCTGCGGGTGGAAAAGAAGCTGGGGCAACTGAACTTCAACAATTTCGTCGCCAGTTCAGGCCTGTCCAGCTTCGGCGTGGCGGCCGGCAATGCCGATCTGCGCCCCGACCAGCGTTGGCAGGTCGAAGCCAGCGCCGAGCGGCATTTCTGGGGCAAGGGCGCACTGGTTCTGACCTTGCTGCATGAAGACATCACCGACCTTCAGGATTACATCCCGGTAGGCGGCGGGCTGGATGCGCCGGGCAACGTGCCCCACGCCGTCAACGACCGCATCACCCTTGGCGGCACGGTGCCCCTGGATTTCCTGGGCCTGCGCAATGGCCTGCTCAAGCCGAGCTTTTATTGGGAAAACAGCAGCCTGGCCGATCCGGTCACCGGCATGACACGGCGCATCTCCAACCAATGGGACCGCCGCCTGTTTCTGGAAGTCGACCAGGACATCGAATCCTGGAATTCGACCTGGGCCTTCGGCATGGGTGCGTCGTTCAGCAAATCGACATGGCGCATTTCCCAGATCAGCCTGATCGCCATCCACAATCCTTATGATTATGCCTCATGGACCTGGCATCCCAAGCCCGATCTCAGCCTGAAATTCGAAGTGGACAATATCGTGCCCTATCGCTTCGGGAACGAGCAGATCAATTATGCAGGGCCCCGCAACCTGGGTACCCTGGCCTCGATTCAGGACGTGGTGCTCCGCACCCGGCCCCGGCTGTTCGTAGAACTGAGAAAGACTTTTTGAACCGCATCGGCTATAGCGGAGCCATGCTGAATTTCTGCGCCAACCTGACATGGCTGTTCCAGGAGCATGCATTCCTGGACCGCTTCGCCGCCGCCGCCGATGCCGGATTCACGGCGGTGGAATATCTGTTTCCCTATGACTACAGCGCCGATGACATTGCCGCGCGGCTTTCAAAGAACAAGCTGAAGGCCGTGCTGCTGAACGTGGCGCCGGGCGATGTGGCCGCCGGCGAACGCGGGCTGTCCGCCCTGCCCGAGCGAAAGGCCGATTTCCGCAAGGCGGTGGATCAGGCCCGCATCTATGCCGACACGGCCGGCGCCACGCGGGTGCACCTGATGGCCTCCATCGCCTCGGGGCCGCAGGCGCTTGCCACTTATAAAGACTCCATCAAATACACCTGCGAAAAGCTGCACGACCTTACCGTGCTGCTGGAGCCGATCAACAATCGCGACATTCCCGGTTACCTGATGAACGACTTCCATCTGGCCGAACAGATCATCACCGAATTGAAGCTGCCCAACCTGCGCTTCCAGTTCGACATCTATCACCGCCAGATCATCCACGGCGATGTGATGCGCGGGCTGGAACATCTGATGCCCATGATCGATCACATGCAGATCGCCTCGGTTCCGGGGCGCAACGAGCCCACCACCGGCGAGCTGGACGACGCCAAGGTGCTCCAAGCCATCGATACGATGGGCTATCGCGGTTATATCGGCTGCGAGTACAAGCCCGCCACCAGCACGGTGGCGGGCCTGTCCTGGATGAAGCCTTTTACCGCTTAGGCAGCAACGGCAGCGGCTCTACCTTGCCTACGATGAACAGGTAGGACAGCGCGCCCACCACGCACAGCCCGCCCGCCACCGCCAGCGGGATCAGGAACGAGCCCTTGGTCAGCACCAGCATCACGCCGGTAAAGGTGGTGATCAGGATGCCCGCGAGGTTCCCCGCAAAGTTCTGGATGCCGCCGATGGAGGCGACATGGTCCTGGGTCGGTGCGATTTCGCTGCCCACCGTCCAGACATTGGCGCCGGTGAAAGACAGCGCCGCATAGGCCAGGCTGAACAGAGCCAGACACAGCATGGTGCTGTCCACGAAGGCCGATGCGCCGATCGACGAGGCCGTCAGCATGCCGCCCACCAGGCAGGTCTTGCGCGCCTTGGTCGGACTCCAGCCCATTTTCAGCAAGCGGTCGGAGGTGTAGCCGCCCAGCCAATTGCCCAAAATCGCCATCAGCGCCGGCACCATGCCAAGCGTCCCCAGCGAGGCCAGCGAGAAGCCCCGCGCTTGCAGCAGATAGGAGGGAAACCAGGTGATGAAGAAATAGATGGCGAAGTTCAGGCAGAACAGGCCGATCATCAGGCCCCAGATGGAGCGATAGCGGAACAGGTCCAGCCAGGAGATCTTGGCTGCGGCCGCGGGCGCCGACGGCATGCCGCGCTGCGCCAACAGCGCATCCACCTGCGCCGGCGCGATGTCGCGGTATTTTTCCGGATCGCGGTAAATGAACCACCAGGCCAGCACCCACACGATGCCCAGGATGCCGGTGACGGCGAAGGCGCCGCGCCAGCCCACCAGCACGATCAAGGCGGTGACCACCGGCAGCGACAGCGCCGATCCTGTGGTCGAACCGCTGTTAAAGATGCCGCACGCCATGCCGCGTTCGCTGCGCGGAAACCAGTTGAAGGCGACGCGGGTGAAGGACGGCAGCGAAAAAGCCTCGCCCACCCCCAGCATCAGCCGCGCCCCGATGAACTGGGTCACGCCGCGCGCGGCGCCGGTGGCGATGGTGAACAGCGACCACCAAGTGACGGCGAAGGCGAGGGAGATGCGCACCCCCAGCCGGTCGATGAACCAGCCGGCCGGCAATTGCATCAAAGCATAGGTCCAGAAGAAGGCGCTGAGCACCAGGCCCATCTCGGCGGCGTTGATGCCCAGCTCTGCGCGGATGGCCGGCGCGGCGATGGCCAGGTTGGCGCGGTCGATATAGCTGATGGCATTGGCCAGAAAGCACATGCCGATCATCAGCCAGCGTATCTTCGGCATGGTCCCCCCAGACATTCTTGTTGTTTTAAGGCGCGAGCTTGCTCGTCGCTTCCCAAAGGCCATTCAGATAGACCGCGCCCAGCGCCCGGTCATACAGGCCATAACCCGGCTTGCCGGTTTCGCCCCAGATCATGCGGCCATGATCGGGCCGCACATAACCTTCATAGCCGACATCGTGATAGGCCTTGACGATCGCCGCCATGTCCAGCGAACCGCATTCGGACTTGTGCGCCGTCTCCTCGAAGTCGCCAGTTTCGTTGACCTTGACGTTGCGCAGGTGCGCAAAATGAATGCGTCCCTTAGCCCCGAACTCGCGCACCAGCGCCTCGACATTGTTCTTGGGCCCGGCGCCCAGCGAACCCGAACACAAAGTAAGCCCGTTCGCGGGGCTGTCCACGATGGCCAGAAGACGCGCCAGGTCGTCGCGGTTCTTGACGATCCGCGGCAGGCCGAAGATGGGACGCGGCGGATCGTCGGGATGGCAGGCCATCTTGATCCCGCTTTCCTCGGCCACCGGCACGATGGCTTTCAGGAAATAAGACAGATGCTCCCACATTTTTTCTTCGCCGACCTGTGCATATTCGGCCAGCAGGCTTTTCAGTTCATCGACTTGATAGCTCTGGTCCCAGCCGGGCAGCGCAATGCCCTTGCTGACGTCGATCGCGTCGACTTCGGCGGTGCTGAAAGTCAGGGTGGTGGAGCCGTCCGGCAACTCCTTGGCGAGACTCGTGCGGGTCCAGTCGAACACCGGCATGAAATTGTAGCAGATGACCTTGATACCGGCCTTGCCGAGATTGCGGATGGTCTCCTGGTAGTTGGCGATCAGCTTGTCGCGGCTGGGCTTGCCCAGCTTGATGTCTTCATGCACCGGCACGGATTCAATCACGTCCAGCGCGAAGCCATGCGCTTCCACCTTGGCCTTCAACGCCAGGATCTTGTCCAGCGGCCATACCTCGCCCACCGGCACGTCATAGATGGCCGAGACGATGCCGTGCATTCCGGGGATCTGGCTGATGTATTGCAGGGAAACCGGATCGCTGTCGCCGAACCAGCGGAAAGACATTTTCACGGGCTTGCTCCATGACCTGAACGAGGCGGTCTTATAGCTGCCTCCGGGGCGGCACCCATCCACAATTTGACGCTCGGGGCCAGCCCTTCGGCGCTGCAACAGAGGGTTCCCGCCCTTGCCCCGTTTCTAGGGCTGGATGACACTGCCGCCCACTCCACGGAGGCCGATCATGCGCTTATTGCTTCGCCGCGGCGTCCTTGTGGGCGCGAGCCTGGCTGTCCTGAGCCTGGCGCCAGTCCGGGCCGAAATGCTGCAATTCCCCACCCCCGACGGCGGCATGAAATCCTGGCCCAAGCTGGAGACCATCGACGAATGGCACCAGGACCAGGACGCCAGCTTGAAGCTGGCGGCCAATGTCATCATTCCCGATGGCGCGGACCCGGCCACCACCGCGATGAAGATCGAGGCTCGCGGCTTCCCGCGGCAGGGCCGCAGCTTCGCGGAATTTGTTTTCGCTGATCAGGCTGCCAATCCGGGCGCCACGGCGCAAAAACAGGCAGATGTCTATGACCGGGACAAACTGCCCTTCACGGTGGTGACCTTCGCACCTGCAACCGGCAGCAATTGGAAGACGGTCGGCTATGCCGAGGAAGGCGACATCCTGCTGGCCATTACCCTGGTGGCGACCTCCAAGGGTGCCCATGACAAGGCCATGCCGATCTTCACCGACGTCATTCACAAATACGCCAAGGAAATCCCCTGGTAACGGCGGGGTCACTTGCCGTCAGCGGCGAAGTTGATACCTTCGTCCGACAACAATCAGGCGCGGGAAGCGCCGTGATCACAGGGGAAAAATATGACGGACGACAAGAAGCTTGGCATGATGCGCAGATCGTTTTTGGCTGGTGCCGCTGCCGCTGCGGCAAGCATTGGGCCCACCTTGGCGCAGCAGGGACCGGACGCGCCCTACAATCCCAAGCCCAACAAGCGCATCGGCCAGCCGCAGGAAGGCCCCGATACCCCCAAGCTCACCATCTACATGAACGACATGCTGGATGAAGCGGAAGCCAGGCGCATCAAGCAGCTTGGCATCGACTGGATTGACGCCCAGGCAGTACCGGAACAGCCCTGGGGCATGGATTACCTGCAGCCGCGGGTGGACAACCTCAAGAAGCTCGACATGCATATCGGCATCATGATGATCCGCTGGTCCTACAAGGGCGGCATGGATCCGGAGATGAACAAGATCGTGCGCGGCCTGCCGGGCAAGGACGCGGAAATCGCCAAGATCAAGCAGACCATCGTCAATATGGGCAAGCTGGGTATTCCGGTGCTGGAATGGAATTTCTACAACCATCGCGCCACCGACGGGTACCAGCAGGTGCCGGGCCGCGGCGGCGCCGGTTATTCCGAATTCAAGTATGACCGGATGAAGAACCTACCGCCGCTGCCGGAAGACGGCGCGGTGCAGAATTACGAAGATACCTGGAAGAACATGGCCTACTTCCTCAAGGAAGTGATTCCGGTGGCCGAAAAGAACAATGTGATCATGTCGGTGCATCCCAATGATCCGCCGGCGCCGATGAGCCGCGGCTCGGCCCAGGTGCTGAACAGCTTCTCGGACTGGAAGCGTCTGGTGGAGACGGTGAATTCGCCGTCCAACACCATGACCTGGGACTGCGGCGTCACCCGCGAGCTGGGCGAAGATCCCATCGTGGTGGGTAACTGGCTTGCCAGCCGCAACCGCATCGGCCAGGTGCATTTCCGCAATGTGGTGATGCGCAAGCCGCGCGAAGACTATACCGAAGTCTTCCCGGACGACGGCGACAACGACATGTTCGAGGTGATGAAGCTGCTGGTGAAGAACAACTACAAGCACACTATCTTCCCCGAGCATCCCCGTTCGCTGGACACCGACAAGCTGCTTCCCAAGGAAGCCCAGACCACCAACTCCGGCTGGGCCTATGATGTGGGCCATTGCCGCGCGATGCTGCAGATCGCCCTGCGCCAAGTGCGCGGCATGTAACCGCCGCCATATCGGCAAAAGAAAAGGCCCCGCATCTTGCGATGCGGGGCCTTATTCTTTGCAGCAGGACTTACGGCTTGACGAACTTACTGTTTCACGATTTGGCCGTCCGGCAGCCGCACTTCGCCCCAGCCGCCATTCATCGGATCGTCGCGCTTGAAGGGATGCTTGGCCGCCGCCGCTTCGTCGATCTCCATGCCCCAGCCCGGCTTGTCGTTGGCCCACAGATAGCCGTTCTTCATTTCCGGCACGCCCTGGAAGATTTCCCGCGTCGTGTCGTTGAACTCGGAATATTCCTGGACGCCGAAGTTGGTGATGTTGAGATCCAGATGCACCATGGCCATGTGGCCGATGGGCGAGACGTCGCCCGGACCGTGCCAGGCGGTGCGGACATTGAAGATCTCGCCGAACGCCGCGACCTTGCGGGCCGGAGTCAGGCCGCCCATCTGTGAGATATGCATGCGCATATAGTCGATCAGCCGGTCCTTGATCAGCGGCGTCCATTCATGGGGTGAGTTGAACAGTTCACCCATCGCCAGCGGCGTGGAGGTCTGGTTGCGGATGTTGGGGAACCACATGATGTCTTCGGGCGACAGCGGGTCCTCCAGGAAGAACAGGCGATACTGTTCCAGGTCCTTGCACAGCTGGACCGCTTCGCTGGGCGTGTAGCGTTCATGCGCGTCGTGCAGCAGTTCGATATCGGGACCCAGTTCCTTGCGGGCCGTTTCGAACAGCTTCAGGGCGCGGCGCTTGGCGCCTTCGCGCTCGAATACCGGGGCGCTGTGCAGGGAATCGATGCGCTTGCCGCCGGCGCGGCTGCCGTAACCGGCCATGCCGGGCACGCCCACCTGGATGCGGACATGGCGGAAGCCCTGACCGATGTACTTCTTGGCGGCGTCAATCGCTTCGGAAATCTCGCTGCCCGAGGCATGACCATAGGTGTCCACCGCCTCGCGCGCCTTGCCGCCCAGCAACTGATAGACCGGCAACCCGGCCATGCGGCCCTTGATGTCCCACAGCGCCTGGTCAACGCCGCTGATGCCGTTGTTCAGGACCGGCCCGTTGCGCCAGTAGGACGAGTTGTAGAGCATCTGCCAGGTGTCTTCGATCCGGTCGGCTGGCTTTCCGATCAGGAAGGGGCGGATGTATTTTTCGACCGCCGGCTTCACCAGGTCGGCGCGCTGGGTGAAGGTGGCGCAGCCATAGCCATACAGGCCGGGCTGGTCGGTGGTGATCTTGACCACGGTCAGGCGCACACCTTGGGGGGCACATTCAATGACCGACACGTCGCGGATCTTGGGCGACGGCATGCCGCGCGTGGCGCGGGCTACCGCATCCTGCGCCTTGGCGTCCTTGGCGGCCACCATGCCCGCAGCAGCGGTGCTGGCCATCGCTGCGCCGAAAAATTTACGTCTATCCATGATCTTTCCCCTTAGGTTCAAAGTCTTTTTCGTTGGCGCGAAACTAAGAGGGTGAGGCGAAAACGGCAAGTTTTGTATAGTTTATAGTCCTCACATCCATGTTGCGACGCAACAGAAAGATCACCATGACAGATGCCTACATCCTTCCGCCGCCGCCGCAACCTTCCGTCGCGGTCGCGGGCGAGACGCGCCACTTTGCCGTGCGCCGGATTTTCTGCGTCGGGCGCAACTATGCAGATCATGCCCGCGAAATGGGCGCCGATCCCACGCGCGAGTTGCCCTTCTTCTTCTGCAAGCCGGCGGACGCGCTGGTGGCAGATGGCAGCACCATCCCCTATCCGCCCCAGACCAAAGATCTGCAGCACGAGGTCGAGCTGGTGGTGGCCATCGGAACAGGCGGCAGCAACATCGCGCGTGAAGCAGCGCTGGAGCATGTGTTTGGTTACGGCGTCGGCATCGACTTCACCCGCCGCGACCTGCAGCAGGAGGCCAAGGACAAGAAGCGTCCCTGGGACTGGGGCAAGGGCTTCGACCATTCCGCGCCCTGCAGCGCCATTCAACCAGCTTCAAAGATCGGTCATCCCGCGGAAGGCCGCATCCACCTGGCGGTGAACGGCGCGGTCAAGCAGGACGGCAATCTGAATGAACTGATCTGGCCGGCGGCCGACGTGATCGCCTTTATTTCCCAGTCGATGGCGCTGGCGGCAGGCGATCTGATCTATACCGGAACGCCGGCCGGCGTCGGGCCGGTGGTGGCCGGCGACGTGCTGACCTGCGACGTCGCCGGTGTCGCCGGCCTGACCATTACGATCGGCAAATAGCCTATTTGCAGGTGCCGGCGGGCGGGGTGTGCGGCAAGGGCCGCCCCGCCGTCGCGCCGGTCGGCTTGCCATTGTCCACCGCCGCCACACCATTGACGAACAGTTCCTGCACGCCCTCAGACAGCACCGCGGGATGGGTGTAGTCGGCCTTGGGCACATAATGCGCGGGATCGAACATCAACACGTCTGCGAAATAGCCGTTCTTCAGATAGCCGCGCCGATCCAGCTTGAAAATGTCGGCCGTCAGGCCAGTGGAATTGCGGATGAAAAAAGCGGTGTCGATGATGTGCTTTTTCTTCACATAGGTGGCGAACTTGGTCTGAAAAGTGGCGTATTCACGGGGATGGCCAGCGCTGCCGTCGGAACTGGTCACCACCCAGGGCTGCTTCATGAAATTCTCGAGATCGGCTTCGTTGATGTTGAAGGATATGATCGAAGCGTGACCCTTGGTTTCGCGCAGGATGCGGACGGCGGCGTCCACCGGATCCATCTTCCATTCCTTGGCGATGACATTGAGATATTTGCCGGTAAAGGACCGGGGCGGCGCCGGCGCCACCTTGTCGACATCGGAGATGGCGGCTGACATGAGGATTGATTGTGCGCCGCCACGCCGGTCCAGATTCTTGGCCATCTCGGCCTTGATCTTGGGCATCAACGCCGGATCGTCGAACCGCTTGAGCATGGCCGGCGCACCGCCGTCCGAAGCCCAGCGCGGGACGAGCGCCGCATCCAGCCCGGTGTTGGAAGCCAACCAGGGATAATTGTTGGCGGTGACGTTCTGGCCCGAAGCGCGCGCCTGTTCGATCAGCTTGATGACGTCGGCGGATTTGCCCCACACGTCATGGCCCAGCGCCTTGATGTGCGAGAAATGCACCGGGATGCCGCCGTCCCTGCCGATCTGCAGCACTTCTTTCGTCGAGGCGATCAGGCCGATGGAATAGGAAGACTCGTCGCGCTGATGGGTGTCATAGATGCCGCCGCGCTTGCCCGCTTCTTTCGCCAGGCCGATCACTTCATCGGTCCTGGCGAAATTCTGCGGCGCATAGAACAGTCCGCCGGACAGGCCGATTGCGCCTTCGCACATGCCTTTCACGGTCAAGGCACGTTCTTTGGCCAATTCGTCCAGCGTGGGCGCGCGGGCCGCGTCGCCGATCACCCGTTTGCGGATATTGCCGAAACCGACATAGGACACGACGTTGGTGCCGATGCCGGCCTTGCTGTAGCCGTCGAACTTGGCCTTGAGGTCCGGCGTGCCGTTGCCATCGACGCCGATGAACACGGTGGAGACGCCCTGCATGGTCCAGGCGGGATTGGCGCGCTGGGATTTGTCAGGTGAATCGACAAAGCGGTCCGCATGGGTATGGGCGTCGATCAGGCCGGGCGAAACGATCATGCCCTTGGCATCGATGGTGCGCCGGGCGCCCATGGGCGCCTTGGGACCAACATAGACGATCTTGTCGCCGCTGATCGCCACGTCGCCGGTAAAGGGCTTGGCGGCGGAGCCGTCATAGACTGTGCCGCCGGTGATCAGGACATCGGCCTGGCTGCCCTGCCCTAGCGCCGAACCGGACAATATAAGTGCCGAAGACAGCATCAGGCCCCCCGCCAATTTTGGCACAAGGCGCGATTGGAATTTCATGATCATTCCCCGTTTTATCCCCGCGGAAAGTCTAGGCCGGGTGCGGGGGGCGTCAATGCCCGCCCCGTGGCGCCCGCCCAATATTATTGGTATTTCAGGGGCCAAATCCGCGAATGAGAACAGGGACCTTTCATGAAACTCGATACCAGCGCCTGCGGCGTCTATTCCATCGCCCCCACGCCCTTCCTGGAGGACGGCGCCATCGACTGGACCTCGGTCGACCGCATGACCGACTTCTATTTCGAATCCGGCTGCAACGGCTTCACCATCCTGGGTGTCTTGGGCGAAGCTTCCAAGATGGATGCCGAGGAAGCCCTGGCGCTCGCCAGCCGCGTGATCAAGCGCGCGAACGGCAAGCCCATCATCGTGGGCGTCTCAGCCCCCGGCTTTGCCGCCATGCGCTCCTTGTCGCGCAAGGTGATGGATATGGGCGCGGCCGCGGTGATGATCGCGCCCGGCGCGGGCCTGAAGACCGACGACCAGATTACCGGCTATTTCCGCAATGCCGTGGAAGCCATCGGCGGCGATGTGCCGTGGGTGCTGCAGGACTATCCTCATTCCACCGGCGTCGTCATGTCGAACGGCGTGGTCAAGAGAGTGGTGACGGAAAATCCCTCGCTGGCGATCCTCAAGCATGAGGACTGGCCGGGACTGGACAAGATCACCACCCTGCGCGGCTGGGAAAAGGACGGCTCGATGCGCAAGATCTCGATCCTGATCGGCAACAACGGGCTGTTTTTCGATTTCGAGCTGGACCGGGGCGTGGACGGCGCCAATACCGGCTACGCCTTCCCCGACATGCTGGTGGAGATGGTCAGGCTGAACAAGGCGGGCAAGCGCGATGAAGCCCATGACCTGTTCGATGCGCACCTGCCGCTACTGCGCTATGACCACCAGCCTGGCGTGGGGCTGGCGGTGCGCAAGTATGTCCTGCAGAAGCGTGGCATCCTTTCCACCGCGGCGATGCGCAAGCCCGCGCCGGCCTTCTCGGCCGAGACTCGCAGCGAAGTGGATTACCTGATGGCCCGTCTGGCCAAACACGACCCGCGCGCCAAGGTGTAATCAACGAACGCGGTGCACCTTGTACATGCGCTGCTGGCCATCCACTACCATGGTGTAGGTGTTCATCGCGTCGGGTGAAATGGTCACGCGTGTGTTGGGACCGACCCTGCCGAAACGGGCGGGATGATGCGCCTCGTCCTCGTCATTCTGTTCCCACACCTGGCCATCGGCCAGGATGACGGTAAAGGCGCCTCTGCGGTCCAGGGTGAATGACTGCATCGGCACGCTGCGCACGATGGGCTTGATGTCGTTGAACACGCCGTTGAGCAGACCGCCGCGGCGGCGCGGCATGGGCGGCGGGCCGGACGGCACAGACGCCGGCACGATGGCGCGCGGTGGCGGCACATAATCCATCGGCAGCGCGGGGCGCGAGGTGACCTGCTTGCCGCCGGAAAGTCCCAGCACGGCACGCATCGGCGCAGCGGCGGCGTAATAACAATCCAGCCAGGGACGATCGCCGGCCACGCGATTGCAACTGGCAGCGCCGGTCATCACATCATCGCGTGCCGTTTCATCACGCGGCACGCCGCCAGCGGGCGGGACTGCCGCCAGCTTGACCTGGGCGGGCAGCGCAGGCGGCATGCCCAAAGCAGCGCGCACCGGCTGGGCAGCGCCGTAATAGCAATCCAGCCATTGATGGGAATCGGCGATCACCGCGCAGCGGAACGCGCCGGACAGCGCCTCATCGCGCGGACGGGCTTGGGCGGGCGCGGCCAGGCTTGCGCAAACCGGCACCAAAAGCCACCACAAATGACGCATACGCTCTCCCTGCCCCCCAATGGCGGCAATTACCAGCCCCCTTGGCGCAATAGAAACAAAATCAAGCGCCTAGAGCAAGTTAGGGGCAAAGCATGTCCTGATAGGCCGCCTCGATGGCGGTGCGGAATCCGTCCGTATCGAACAGCGGACTGGACAGGCGGTTTTGCGCCAGCCGCGCTTTTATGCCCGCCAGGCGGGCGGGATCGCGCGCCAGTGCCAAGGCCAACGCTTCGTACGCTTCCAGACTTGACGCCACCAATTCGGGCAGGCCAATGGCCGTGAGCAAACTGGCCGCCACCCGTCCGTCGAATTGTTTGCCCAATACGGTGACCAGCGGCAGACCGGTCCACAGCGCATCGCTGGCAGTGGTGTGGGCATTGTAGGGCAGCGTATCCAAAAAAAGATCCGCCAGTCGGTGGCGCGCCAGATGCGCCGCCGGCTCCGCGCGCGGCGCGAACACCAGCCGTGCCGGATCGATGCCGTGCACCGTTGCAGCCTTGCCCAAATGCCCGCGCGCGGTGTCGTTATCGTCCAGCAGCCACAAAACGCTGCCCGGCACGGACGCCAACAACCGCATCCATATGGCGAACATCCGGGGCGTGATCTTCCAGGCGGCATTGAAGCAGCAAAAGACAAAACTGCTTGCCGGCAACCCGGCTTCGGCGCGCGACGGCGTGGTTTCAGCCACGACGCGGCTGGAATCATTGACCTGGTAGCAATGCGGCAGGTGGATGATTTTCTCGCTGTAGGAAGGTTGCTCGCCGAGCGGCAAAACGATGGCATCGGCCAGGATATAATCCAGCCAGGGCGCGCCGATGGTGCCGGGATATCCCAGATAACCCACCTGCACTGGGCAGGGGCGGTGCGCCAGGATGCCGGGGCGCGCCCCTTCGGTATGGCCTTTCAGGTCCACCGCGATGTCGATTTCCCGCTCGCGCATCAGCCGCGCCACCTGCGCGTCGTCCAGGGCGCGCACGTCTTCGAACCGGTCAAAGGCCTTGATCAGCCGGGCCCGCATCGCGCTGCCATCGTCGCGGCTGAAGCAAATGGCGGTGATCTCGAAGCGGCTGCGATCATGCCGTTCGATCAGGCCGGCGATCAGCGCGGCAGTGGCATGCTGGTGGAAATCCGACGACAGATAGGCGAGGCGGATACGGTCATGGTTGTAACGCTCGCCCTTCCATAGCGGCGCGGCCGGCATGGGGACGCGGTTCGCGACAAAAGCCTCGCTGCAGGCCCGCCGCAACGCGCCGTCATCGCAAAAGGGCATGAACGTCAGTGGCGCAATCACGGCGCTGCAGTCCTCCACGGCAGCGGTCACCTGCGCGCGGCAATCGTCCCAGCGCGCCAGGTCGGCCCCGCCCAGCACGGCGCTTGCGATACCTCCCAGCACATAGGGGTGAGCCGGGACAATGCTGCGCGCCTGTTCGAAGGCGGCCAAGGCTTCGTCGTAACGGTCCAGCTTGAGCAGCACCGTGCCCCTGTTGAAGGCCGCGCCGAAGCGTCCCGGATTCAGCGTCAAGGCGTTGGCGTAGCTGGCCAGCGCATCCTCAAACCGTTCCAGCAGCCACAATGCCGATCCGCGGCGAAACCAGGCCTCGTCATAACCGGGCGCGCTCCTGAGCAGTTGCTCATAGGCGGCGAGCGCGATGTCGAACGCGCCCGTTTCCAGAAACAGGTTGCCGCGATACAGAAGACTGATGACATTGCCGGGCTTGATCGCCAGCGCCTGGTCGAAATCAGCCAGCGCTTCTTCGCGTCGGCCCAGATCCTGCAGCGCCAGGCCGCGCTGGGCGCGAATGCCGGCGTCGCCGGGTGCTTCCGCGACCAGCGGATCAAAGACCGCCAGCGCGTCCGCCGCACGACCCTGGCTCAGGCGGATCTCGCCGATCATGGTACGCGCCGCAAGGTCAGTGCGATGCAATTCGAGGATGCGGCGGCAGAGCTTTTCCGCTTCATCCCACTGCCCCGCTGCGTACAGGGTCCCCGCCTTGGCGCGCAGCTTCTCAATCTTGAGGGCGTTGCTCATGCGGCCCCGTACAACGGCCGTAAGCCGTTGATCATATTATACTATTCCAAAATCAGCTTGGCGTTGAAGGCGATGCAAAGCCGCTCTCCCTCGCCCTGGAAGGCCGATACCGAATGCTCCAGCCAGGAGGGAAACAGGTACATGTCGCCGGGAACGGGCGCCACGCGGTGGCGGTTCACCTGATAAGGCAACTGGATCATGGTCGCGCGGGCGCGCGGATCGTAAAAGGAAATTTTGCCGGTATCGCCGGGCTCCAGTGCCGACGGCGGCGCGCTGACATAATAAACGCCGCTGACATTGGCGCCCGGATGTACATGCAGGCCCTGGGTGTGGCCCGCTTTGTACGACACCGCCCAGCCCCAGAGAATGAAGTCCACCTTTGTGGGTGGGCGCTGCAACTCCTGGCGCAGCACATGGCTGGCGTATTCCTGTACGGCCTGGAGAATATGAGGCTTGAGCGCGTTGATGCCGGGATCGTCGCGCTGGAATAGGTCTTCCTTGGTTTGGAAACCGCCCTCCGTCGTCGTGCCGGTGGTATGGTTGGGCTCGGTTGCCGCGATCTGCGCCACCAGTGCGGATAGCTGCTGGTTGACCTCCTCCATGCCGTCCAGATGACGGTTCAATATGGTGGTGGGAAAAATCGAGATCAGGCGGTCGGTCACGAGGAGCCCTTGTCTGTTGCAGGTCTTGTCATTGACGCCCGATGATAGGGCAAGAATACGGGTTTTGCAGCCATGGGTTCAATCCGGCCGGGTGAGGAATGCGAGGACCATGGCATTGAAGTCCTCGGCAAAGCGCTGGTGGATATTGTGCTTGCCCTCTGGAAAGACATGCAGCCGCGAACCGGCGATGCCGCGATGGATGGCTTCCGGGTGCAGGTCCGGGATCAACGGGTCGTTGGCGCCATGCAGCACCAAAGTGGGGCTTTTCACCTGGGCCAGCGAGCCGGCATAGAGGTCGCCGCCGGCGTTGAACAAGGCTTCCTGGCCGGCGACATAGCGGTCCCAAAGGTCATCCAGTTCATCGCCATAGACAGCGCGCATCGCTTGGGCGGCGCGCGGCGACCAGGCCGCAATCTTGCGGATTTCGTTGAAGGCGGCGATTTCCTCCGCCGTCAGGAAGGACTGGCCGCCAAACACCACCAGCCTGGACAGGCGCTCGGGGTGGGTGGCGGCCATGATGGTGGCAATGTTGGCGCCGTCGCTCCAGCCGATAACGGCGAAGCGTTCATGCCCCAGCGCCGTCATCAGTGCGAACATGTCGCCGGCGTCGCGGTGGTAGAAATCGGGCGGATATTCGCGCCGCGGCGGGCGCGATTTGCCATAACCGCGCGGGTCCGGCGCAATAACGTCGAAGCGGCGCGCGGCAAACCAGCCAATCTGGTGTTCGAAATCCCCTCGGCCGGTGCCCAGCGCGCCGGGGATCAGCAGCAGTGGCGCACCCTGCCCGGCCCGCTCGAAATGCAACGCAGGACGGTCAGGCACTATCAGCGCTGCTTGGGCAAGGCGAAAACGTAGACCGCCTGACCGGTCTGGGAGCGGTGCACTTCCTGCAGCATGGTGGTGGGCTTCTGCACCGGGCTGCCGCCCTGGGTGCCGGTGGTGACGGCAACGAACTGCTCGCCGCCCACGCTGAAGGTGATGGGGAAGCCCTGCACGCCCGTGCCCAGCCGCGTATCCCACAAGGTCTTGCCGGTCCTGACGTCAAAGGCTTTGAACACCCGGTCGAAGTCGCCCACAAAGCCCACGCCGCCGGCGGTGGAGATGATGCTGGTCAGGAACGGCGCGCGCTGCTGCCACGTCCAAAGCGGCTTCAAGGTGCGCGCTTCATAGGCCGAGATGCGGCCCAGATTGCCGTTGCTGCCGGGCATTTCGTAGAACTGCTGGCCCCCGGCGCCGTACATGGCGCAGGTCTGGCTTAGCGGCACCAGGAAAATATCCTCCGGCTGGAAATAGCTGGTGGCCGGCCAGTCATGACCGCCTTGCGGGCTGGGGCAGGACGCGATCGGCGTGCCCGGCTTCTGGTGGATGATGTCGTCGCGATAGGTGGGACGCCCGGTCTTCTTGTCGAACTTGACCCAGACATTCTGGAAAACCGTCTGCGCCAGATCCAGGAACTTGCCGTTGGTGCGGTCCAGCTTCCACAGGATGCCGGTCTTGCCCACTTCCAGCACGATCTTCTGGTCGCCGTGATCAATCAGCACCCGCTCATAGACCTCGTCCAGGTCCAGGGATTCGCCCGGCGCGTTCTGGTAATACCATTGCAGCTTGCCGGTATCGGGATTGAGCGCCAGCGTCGAGTTGGAAAACAGCGCATCGCCGTCGGTGCCGCGTTCATCACGGCGCGACGGCTTCGCCTGGCCGGTGCCCCAATAGGTCAAGTTCAGTTCGGGATCATAGGAGCCGGTGATCCAGGCATCGGCACCGGCGCGCTTGTCGTCGGGCAGATTGCCCCATGTGTTGCCGCCCAACGTCCCCTTGTCGGCAATGGTCAGCGTCTTCCACAGCAGCTTGCCGCTCCCGGTATCATAGGCCGCGATCCAGCAGTGATCCTGCACCGAAAGATCGTCGCAGCGGGTCAGCCCGACCAGCAGCTTGCCCTTGATGACGGTCATGCCGCCGACCTTGTCGTCCTTGTAGCTGGAGATCTTGTTTGCCCAGACCTCCTTGCCGGTGCGCGCGTCCAGCGCATGTACCGTAGCGCTGGTGGCGCCGTAGAACAGCAGGTTGCCGTACAGCGCCATGGTGCGGGTGGCGTTCTGCAGATTGTCCACCACCGGGCCGATGCGGTTTTCCCAGATCAACTCGCCGGTCTTCGCATCCACCGCCTGCACCGTGTTGGTGCGGTTGTTGGACAGGAACATGGTGCCGTCATGCACCAGCGGATTGAACTGCTGGCGTCCGCCCTCGTCCATGGCATAGACCCAGCGCAGCTGCAGGTTTGCGACATTGGAGGTGTTGATCTGCTTGAGGCGGCTGAAGTCCCAGGCCTGGTAATTGCCCCGGTGCATCAGCCAATCCTTTTCATCGGGATGGGTGAGCATCGCGTCGGTAACCGGCGTGTAGTTCTTCACCGTACCGCTCACCACCAGGCCCATCGGCATGGCGGGCGCACGGCGGGGACCGGTGGTCGCCGGACCAACTGGTGCATCGAGAAATCCGGCCGGCGTCTTGCCGGTGGCGAAGCTCGCGATCGGCGTCTTGGCGGTGCCGTTGAACGCGACGGCGCCAGGCGCCGCGCCATTGGCCTGGAAGATGAAGGCGGCGATCTGTTGATAGGTCTCGGCCGGCAGCGATCCGCCATTGCCCATGGGCATGGACGCCTTGATGACTTCGTATAATTCATTGGCACCGCGCTTGCCCCAGCTGCCGATGAAAGGCGAACTTACCAGCGGTGGGGCTTCGCCGCCGCCCGCCAGAGTGCGGTTGTGGCAGGAAGCGCAATTTTGCAGATAGGCGGCATGGCCGGCCATGGCCTGGGCGGCTGTAAAGGGCCCCGGCGCCTGCGAAGTGGCGCTTTGCGTGCTCAGCACCATCGCACCCGCGGCAACCGCCGCCAGCACCGCACCCAGCTTCAGAGTTTGAACCTTCATGGGCATCTTCCTAGCGGGAGGGCGTATCGAGCTGCGGCAGGAACCAGGGGCCCGCCTGCGGCACGCCGGCAGCGGCATCGAAATGCCTGGGCAGCAGCCAGCCCCACAGATTGCCGGTAGGCGCCTTCTGGCTGTCGATCTGGACATAGAGCTTGCCGGTGCGGAATGCGGCTGCCTGTTTGGCATTCACGGTCAAGGTGCCGGACACGGTGCCGTTGTCGGCCGGGGAGACGGTCAGGTCCAGGCTTTCGGTGCCCGGCACGCCGATGGCCAGGCCCACAATCAAGTGCGCCCTGGTGGCGGGGGATGGCAGGCCACCGAAATTGCCCGTGATGGTCAGGGTCTTGCCGTCCAGGGTGGCGGTGGCCTCGCCGCGCCCCAGCTTGTCCTTGTTGTTGGCCTGGTCCAGCGGCATGGGCCCCAGATTGGCCACATACGTATCCGCGGCCCAGGCGGGGCCGGCGAGAAGCATGGCCAGCATGGGCGCCGCCCACAGGCGCAGCATTTTCGATGTCATGGACGACCCTCTTCCAGCCGGGAGGAAGTTTGTCCCAGCTTGGCGCCGCATTCAATTGCGGCGGCGCGCCGCTTGCGCCCAAAAGATAATGGCGGCCACCCGTCAGGATGGCCGCCATCAATCTGCAAGTCAGATTAGTGCGTGAAGCGGAACCCGATGGTGTAGTAGCGGCCGATCACGTCATACAGAGTCGGATTGATGTTCGAGCTCTGGTTGAGGGGCGTGAAGGGGTTGGCGTTGCCCGGATTCTGGTTGGTCAGGTTGTCGATCTTGAAATACAGCGAGGAGTGTTCGGTGAGGTCATAGTGACCGCCGATGTCGAAGTAGAGCTCGCCCGGCATGTAGTTGCTGCTGACCGTGGGGTGGTTGCTGTCCACCGGCGCAGGGCAGTTGGCGGCGCAGGCAAACCAGGCGCGGTTGATCACGCCTTCGCTGAACCAGCGTTCGTTGATGAACAGGCCCCAATTGTCGCTGTCATAGCCCTGGTTGAAGAACACCTTCCAATGGGGAGTACTGCCGCCATTGCTGCCGGCGGTTTCGCTGACAAACGCGCCGATGAAGCCCGGATTGGTTTGATACTTCATCACATTGGTGGCCAGCATGCGGATGGTGAAGTCACCGCCCAGGCCCCAGTCGATCGCGTCATCGACCGCGAAGCGATAGCTGGCTTCGTAGTCGACACCATCGGTGACCACCGAGGCCAAATTGACCTGCGGCGTGGTCTGGAGAGTGGGGCTGCTATGGGTCAGCGCGGTGTTGATCACGCCGCCGGTCGCCCAAGGCTGCCCATTGGTCTGGATGAAGGAGCACTGGAAGGCGTTGCCATTGAAGCACAGGTTGATCTGATCACCCTGGCCCAGCTGGGCAATGATGCTCTTGACGCCGATGCGATAGTAGGTGGCCGAGATGTTGAGGCCCGGAATATAGGAGGGCGACCACACCAGGCCCACTTCCGTCGTCTGGCCCTTTTCCGGCTTCAGGTTGGGATTGGCGGTGATGGGGTTGGGCAGCGGGCTGATGGTCCGGTTCGCGGTATCGCCAGGCCCGTTCGAGCAGCAGGTGAAGGGATCGGTGACCGAGCCGTTGTTGACGCGGGCGCCGGCGAACAGTTCCGCCAGGTTCGGTGCGCGCACGTCACGCGACTGCAAGGCGCGCAGACGCAGGCCATCCAGAGGCGTATCCCAGGTCGCGCCCACCTTCCAGGTCTCGACATCGCCCGAGGTGCTGTAATGGGTGTAACGGCCCGCCAGGTTGGTGTTGATGGTGCCCCAGTCTGCATCGTTCAGCAGGGGGACGTTCACTTCGGCAAAGGTTTCCCACTCATGGAAGTAACCGCGGGCGGGCTGGAAATTGCCGGCATACCAGTTGGGCGCTGCGGGCGGGAAAGCCTGACCGTTGATGGTGCTACCGGCATTGAGCAGCGGATTGCCGGCCGGGCCATAGCGCACGCCGTCAAACACTTCGTTGGCGCAATTGCCGCGCGAGGCGCAGTCCGACTGCCCACTGAGCGCTTCTTCGCGGAACTGGAAGCCGGTGGCGATGTCCACCTTGCCGGCCCAGGTCGAGAAAGGCGCGCCGGACACGCCGACATCGAGCACTTCCTGGCGGGTGCGGACGATCTGCGTCGGATCGCGGCCATTTGCGCCAGTCGAACTGCCATCGGCATTGAGACCCTGAACGAAGCTGCGGGCCGCCGGCGAGGCGCCGGTGGTGCCGATGATATTCAGCGGCTGGCAGCCCACAGAGCGGGCAGCGACGGAACGGCAGATGATGCTGCCGACCGGAACGCCCGGGAAGGACGCCTGATTGTTGGCCGTCACCTGCACCGCGTCGATCGCGGCATTGTAGTAGGGGGTGATCAGGATATTTTCGAGCGTGTTGTGGAAGTCCACTTCGCCGTGCTGGCCATAAGCCTTGAAGGCCCAGTCGGTGTCGAACAGGTTGAACGTACCTTCCGCGCCCAGGACGTAACGGCGAGTGGTGCGGTTGTTGTAGTTCTCGACGTTCTGCAGCACCGAGTTTTGGGCGCCATACTGCATCTTGCCGGCTGTGTAGCCGGTGGAGAAGCCGTTGGAGACAAAACCACCCTGAGGGCCACTGGCGAGATCGGCAGAGGACGGCGCATACAGGTTGCCGCTTGTGCCAGCGATGCCGCCCGCCGGCTGCACGATGCTGGTAAACTGGCTGTTATAGGCTGCGGTCTGGCCATTGTTGGCCAGACAGGCCTGGGCAACGCTGGTCGGCAGGAAGGGATTGTCGCAACCGACCGACAGATTGTCCGACTTGAAGAAGGATTGGGTCGGCTTGTCCCAGGTCACGACCTCGCTGTAGATCGCGCTGCCATAGAGCTGGATATTGTCGGTCAGATCGTAGGACAGGCGCATATAGGCATTGCCGCGCACCAGTCGCGCCACGATCGAGTTGTAGGGACCCTGGGCGCCAGCCTGATCGCCACCCAGGCAGTAACCACCGGAGGAGCAATTGTTGGTGCCACCGGCCGCGGTGCGGTTGGGGGTCGCCGGCAGGCCGTTATAGCCATAGCCGTAATCGAACTGGGACGGCGCACCGTTGGCGCCGAACTGGGTGCCCTGCAGCGGACCGCGGGTGATCATGCCGCCATAGGCCCACAGCACGTTCTTACCGTGCAGGCCGTTGACCCATTGCGGCGACCCGCCGGGGCAGCCATTGGGCTGGCATTGGGCGGTGCTGAACATCTGCAGCTGCTGCGGATTCTGCCACCACTTGCGCGCACCTTGCAGGCTGTTGATGCCCGCTTCACTGGTGAATTCGCCCGACACTTCGATATGCGCGCGGCCGTGCAAAAAGCTGGTACCCGCGGCGAACTGGATCTGGCCCTTTTCATCGTCGGCATAATTGGAGATGCCGCCGTTGAAGTTCATCTTGAAGCCCTCGAACTTCTTGTCGAGGATGAAGTTGACGACGCCGGACACGGCGTCCGAGCCCCAGGAAGCCGAGGCGCCACCGGTCACCACGTCCACGCGCTGTATCAGCATCTGCGGAATCTGGCTGATATCGACCACGCCGGTGATGTTGGTCGGGATGATGCGTTCGCCGTCGACCATGATCAGGTTGCGCTGTGTGCCGAGGCCGCGCAGGTTCAAAGTGGACAGGCCGTTGACGCCGTTTGACGAACCGCCGTTGCCGACCGTCGTGCCGGTCGAGCCCATCAGCGAGGGAAGCTGGGTGATGGTGGTGAAGACGTTGGCGTTGGCCTGTTTCTCCAGGTCCGCCGAGCTGATCACCGTGGTGGGGGTGGGCGCATCGAAGCCCGCATTCATAATGCGCGACGATGAGACCGTCACCGATTCGACGTTCTGGTCCTGCGCAAAGGCCGGAGCAGAAACCAACATGGCCAGTACGGCGGTGCTGCTGGAAAGCGCCAGGCGGCGCTTCGCGCTGCCCGAATTGGCATCAAAGTACATGATATTTTCCCCTAGTAAGCGTTCCCGGCGTCTCTATTTTGAGACTTTTCCTTATGTCGAAACTAACGCGGCAGTGCGAATATCGCAATAGTGTCACCAAAGACCGGACGGCCTTCCCGCTTCATCTGGGTCTCCTGGGAGTGGCAGCCATTGGCGCCAACGGCCACATATTGCACGCCTTTTACGCGATAGGTGATGGGCGGGGTACAGACACCGATGCCCAAATGATACGACCACAGCTTTTCGCCGCTCTTGGCGTCAAAGGCCATGAAGTTACCCGCCACTTCTCCGGCAAAGACCAGATTGCTCGCAGTTGCGAGAATGCCGCCGAACATCAGATGGTCGCTGAGATACTGCCAGGCGATCTTGCCCGTGTTCACGTCAATGGCTGAAATGTTACCCGAGTTGGAAATCATCTGGGACTGCAGCGCTGCGCGTTCCGCTTCGGTGGGGACCGCGTTGCCGAACTGCTGGCCCACTTCCGGGGTGCCAGGCACCCAGGGCTTGGTCACCTTCATTTTGTAGATGTGCGGTTCGTTGATCGCCATCGTGTAGAAATAATGGGTCAGCGGCGAGAAGGCCGGCGGCTGCCACATCGCGCCGCCGTGATTGGCCGGATAATAGACCCGCGCGGTTTCATCCGGCGGAATCATCTTCCTGATCGACTCGCTTTGCGGCACGAAGGCGTCGGACTTGCGGATCAGTTTTCCGTTGGCGCGGTTGACGATGTAGAGATGGCCGTTCTTGTTGGCCTCGGCGGCCGCCTCGACCATTTTGCCGTTCTTGTCCAGCACGTCGAAAAGCAGCGTGGGCGCCGCCGAATCCAGGTCCCAGACATCGTGCGGAATTTGCTGATAGTACCAGGCCAGCTTGCCGGTCTTGGCATGCACCGCCACCATCGACACGGTGTAGAGGTTGTTGCCCTTGCGGAAGCCGCCATAAAGATCGGGGTTGGGATTGCCGGTGGCGAACATCATCAGGTCGCGCTTGGTATCCACCGCCACCGCATCCCACATCGAGCCGCCGCCGATCTTCCAGCTATCGCCTTCCCAGGCGCCCTTGAAGTTGGGATCGTCCGGCCCGGCCGTCAGGTTGAAGCGCCACACCAGCGCGCCGGTTTGCGCATCCAGCGCCTCGACAAAGCCGCGCGTCGGCCATTCGGCGCCGCCGTTGCCGACCACCACCAGCCCGTTGTGAACCTGGGGCGCACCCGTAAAAGAATACCAGTGATAAGGCTGGGGCAGAATATCGGGCTTCCTGGTCTTCCAGAGGACCTTGCCGTTTTTGGCATCCAGCGCCACGACATTGCCGTCCACCTGGGCGACGAACACCTTGCCATAAGCCACCGCGACGCCGCGGGCCTGGGGACCGCAGCAAAGACTGCTGAATTCCAGCACCGGATTGTAGGACCACAATTCCTCGCCCGTGACCGCGTCATAGGCCTGAACCACATTGCCGGCGGTCTCCACGAACAAAACGCCGTCGATCTCGATCGGCGTGGCTTCCATGGAATTGGCCACGCCCGTCTGGATCAGCGCCACGGGCTTGAGCTGCTTCACATTGGAAGCGTTGATCTCGGTCAGGGGCGAGAAGCGCTGATTGTCATAGGTGCGGCCATGCAGGCGCCAATTGTCCTGGTCGGCATCGGCATTGATGCGCTGTTCGTCGGTGTTGGTGATGTCGCCGGTGACCGGCTTCATCTGGAAGGAAATGGTGCCCTGGGGCGGACCCGCCTGCTGTGCGGCGGTGCTTCCTTCCTGACCGCGCGCAAAGCCTGTCCAGGCCAGCGCCGCGGCGGTGCAGAGAAACGCGCCAAGGGCGGCACGCATGCGCAAATGGTTCATCGAAAACATCCCCAATCAACCCAGACTAACGCGGAATTTCCCGTTTCGAGTGCAATCCGGTGCGCGGCGCCAACGCCAAAAGCCCAAACGAAAAGGGAGCGGCAAGCCGCTCCCTTTGGCAGATGTGAGGCCTGCAGGTGCTAACTGGTGGTGCCAATGGTGGTCGCGGTGACGGCAAGCTGAGGCGCATTGCCGACGGGGCTGCCGTTCGAGCCGGAGGCCACGCCGATGGCGATCGCTGCGACAGCACCCACGCCAATCAGGATCCAGCCGGTCTGGCCGATCTGCGCTTCCTTGACGCCGGCGGGCTTGCCAGCCGGGAGCGGGCCGACGTTGTCGGCAGCAAGGGCTGCGGACGCGAGCAAAGTGGTCGACAAAGCTACGGCCATAAGAGTGCGCATGTTTCCCCTCAGATATTCTATTTTTTTTTGACTATACACAAAAGTGCAATGGGCACAATGCTCAGGGACGCCCTGCCCCGCAAGTGCACTGCCGCGACGCCCCTGCGTGAAATGTCGAGCTAAACGGTCCCTGTGATTTTTGCGCCACATTCGCCGGTCCGCCGTCCAGGCCGGCACCATCCTTGTCCGGCCAGCCGGGATGATGGCATCGCAGCGATTCATCAGCGCACGGCCTGCTGCCGGCCGTCATAGAAAAAATTTATGCTGTCGGGCACCGCACAGCCGATGCCCAGCTTGGCCACCACCTCGGCGCGGATCGCAATCAGCGACTGTGTCGCCAGCGCCCTGGTGCGCAGCCGGCCCACTTCCGAAGCGGTGAAGGGCCTGGTGCCTTTTGGCGCGCTGCTGCCGCCCAGGCCGAACACCACAAAGTTCATCATGTCCGCCAGCTCCTGGTTATCGCTGATGGCGGAATAAGCGACATTGGGAAGACGAATCAGGTAATCGCGGCCCTCACGGGTGCACATGAAGTAACCCACCCGGTCACGCAGCACCGGAATCTCGGCCGGCGCGGAGTTGCCCTGCATGCCGTGGCAGCCGCTGCAATGCTCGACATAGTCGGACTGGGGCGTGGTCAGTTCCGGCAAGCCTTTGCGTTCGGGCAGCAGCGGCGCGGCACTTGCTCCGAAAGCGGACAGCAGCAGGATGATGGCCGCCCCAAATCTCACGGCACGATCTTCCTGGCGGCAAGCGCCACATGCTGGGCCGCCATGTCGGTGGGCGAGACTTTGGGCTGTGCCCGTGCCACCCTGATCTCGGCGGCGGTGTAGGCGACCTGCTTGTGATCCAGGCCGGTAACGTAAGTGAGCACGGCAGCGATGTCCTCGTCCGACAACGTATCCAGCGCCGGCATGATGCCCAGGATCTGCTCGCCATCCACCATGATGCGACCGCTGATGCCATTCAGAACCACTTTGGGCAGAAAGGCTTTGCCGGCGGGCTTGGCGGCGATGGCCCCTGCCCGGCCCGCCAGGCGCGGAAACTGGCCCGGCACGCCGACGCCGCCGCCCTGGTGGCAGAATGCGCAATTGGCATCGAATACAGCGGCGCCATCGGCATACGTCGCGCTCGCCGTCACCGCCAGCAGCGCGGCGGCCAAAACCAGACGCATCACTGGACTGCGCCCACCAATGCCGCGGTGGAGCAATGATACTGCATATTGTCGAGGCCGAAGCACCAGATGATGTCGTTGTTGGTCTGGGGCACATAAAGCTGGGTGTTGCGATCTTCGGCATCGCAGTGGCATTGGCCGCACGCCGGCTTGCCGCAGCAATCGCGATAGGCAATCAGATACGTCTTGTTGTCGTCAGGATTGACGCAGGTGCCGACCCAGGACGTGGTGGACGCGGTCGCGCCCGCCGGACAAGTATGCGTGCCGCCGCCACAGCAAGCGCAGAGGTTGCCGTCGACGCCGCAGTAACGCCAGTAATCGCACCTGGTGTCGTCCTTGGTCTGGGAATTCATGGTGAAATGGGTGCGCGCCCTGTCGCCGCGATCAGGCTTGCCTTGCGCATTGGCGCGGCTCACCGGCAGGACCGGGAACACCGGCGCCGCCGCCAGTGCCAGGCCCAGGCGCGAGAGCAGCCCCCGCCGCGAGGTGTGGCCCGCAAGCCGGCGCACCAGCTTTTCGCCAACCAGATCGATACTGATTTTTCTCATGGCTAGGCCACCTTGGTGTGGGAGTGGGGCTTGGAATGGGACAGGTAATCCTGCACCGACACCACGCCCATCTCATGGGCGGTGACCAGGCTTTCCAGATGTTCGCGGCTGTTGACCAGCCCCTTGGACAGGACCGTGCCGTCATCGCCGATCAACACGGCATGGGGCAGCCGGTCGACATGGAAGGTGCGGCCCACGATCGAGCCGTTGATGAAGGGAATACCTTGCATCTCCAGCCGTGCGATCATGGCGCGCTGCTCTTCCACCTCGTCATCGCCGACAAAGACGATGTCCAGCTTTTCGCGGCGGGCGAAATTCTTGGCGATGGGGATCAGGTCCTTGCATAGCGGGCAGGACGGCGAGACGAACAGCAACAGCTGCATCCGGCCCTTGGCCAAGGCCTTGCCGATAGCGATGGAGCTACCGTCCATGGTCAAGGCATCCAGAACAGGAGCGGCCTCGCCCACCACCGGGCCCTTGCCGGTCAGCAGCGCGCCAGCCGGCGCAACCCGCACATGCAGCACGCCGACCTGGCGCGCCAGCGCCAAGAGCGCGATCCCCAGCCCCAGGATCACAACCCAGGAGACGATTTGCGAAACGATCAGGACGGTCAGCATGGCAGGTCCTTTTCAGGCAAAACGGTGGCCACGCACTTCCACGGGCGGAAGCGCGGACAGCGTGTTCAACACAAGATAAAGCAGGAAGAAGGCAAGCCCGCCTGCGACGCCGCTCAGCACCAGAGACGTGGGCAAGAGAGAGGCCCAAAGCGAGGGCAGCAGCAGCAGCGCCAGCACCCCGTTGCGCGCCACCAGGCTCCAGCGCAAGGACTGTTTCAGGAAGGACTGGCCGCAGCCGCAATCGATATGAGTACGGCCACGACGGATATTGATCGCCATGGCGGCGGCGAACAGGACCAGCAGCGGGATGGCGGAAAACTGCGCCCAGGGCATCGCCTGTGCCGACAAAAGCAGCAGGCCAAGGGCCAATTCCACGGGCGGCAGCAGCGCCGCCGCCACCGGCACAGTGAAACGCGGCAGCAGGCGATAGTTGGAAATCACGCCAGGCAACAACTTCCAGCTTTGCGCCTTCTGGACCGCGGCCATCACGAACACCAGCCCAACGCACACCCGCCCGGCGACGGACATGACGGCCCAGAGTTCATTCCCCACAGCGTCCATCAGGGCTGCACCGTGTAGAGGATGCCGCCGCCGGAACTTTCCATCTTCTGCTTTTTTTCCATCGTCTGCTCGTCCAGCACCCAGGTATTGCCGCTGCCGTCGCTGGCATAAACCTGCGGACTGGCGTCTTGGCTGACGGCGATATTCACGAACTTGCGCTTCAAGTCGTCCGCCAGGGCGTGGCGGGCAATCAGCTTGTGGGTATTGGCGTCCAGCACCCAGATTTCCTCGGCAGGCTGATATTCGCTCCAATATTCACCCATGTGCATCAGGGCATAGAGCCGGCCCGTGGCGTGGTGCACGGCAATGGGCTGACGCCCGCCCGGCATCCAGTTCACGTCCATCGACGTGTAGGTGCCCTTGCGCATATGGGCAGCCTGCTGCAGCGACCACGGCGCCCCGATCTTGGGCGCCGGCCCAAGCGTTACCGGCGTAACCAGCCCGCTATAGCTTACCAACGTCGCCTTGCCGGTCCTGGGATCGATGACCGAGGTGTCGAAGATGGGATCCTCGGTGGCGTTGAAGAACGGAGCCGAACGGGTGATGACAGGCTTGGGTCCATCCATCGCCACCGTCGCCAGGGTGCCGTTGGAGCACAGCGCCGAGAAACCGTTGACGGTGTTGGTCAACAGGGTGGCGCAGCCGGGAAGTTCGATCTTGGAATCGAAGCTGCGCTTTTCCAGGTCCACCACATTGACCGAAGAAGACGGCTGCATGTTGTAGATGAGCGCGCGTCTGCCGTCAGCGGTGATCACCAGGTTGTGGGTGCGGTTGCCGATCAGCATGCGGCCGGGAATGGCGATCTCCGACGTCAGCTTCAGCGTGCTGACGTCATAGGCCAGCAGCATGTCCTGGCGGGTGCCGCGGTCCACCTTCGACCACAGGGTCTGGGCGACATAGAAATTCTTGCCCAGCGGATCAAAGGCGAAGCTGTCCTGGCCATACATGTTGACCATGCCCTTCATCTTGCCGGTATCACCGTCGAAGATGCGGGTGCCGTCCTGGCCGTTGCCCCGGTTGACGAACACCCAGTGCGGCTGCACCGGCCCCAGGGTGGTCACGCTGGGGACTTCGGCCTGGGGAATCGTCACCGCCCCGGTGGGGGAGACGTTCTTGAGAGGCGAAGCAATGCCATTGGTCTGGGCGGATGCCAGCTGTGAAGCCATGCCGGGCACCAGCGCCAATGCGGCCATCGCCATGACCCGGATTTTTACGGACGTCTGCATGGTCTCAACCCCCAACCGGCTTTTGGCCCTTCCCCCAGCTTTGGCCGTGGCGGGCGGGGAGTCAACGCGAAAAAGAACCAACCGGTTACTTGACCGCCTGTTTCGCGGGCGGACTGCCTTTTCCTTTCGCAGTCACGACTTGCGGAGGTCCAAAAGCGCCGCCTGCATCATCGCCCGGGCATAGCCGACATTATAGACCCAGCCGGTATAGCCGCCATTCTTCTGGCCCTTGTCGGCCTCCATGCTGCGGGGATGCTCGGGCATGATCAGGCGGGTGTACTTGTTCTTGATCAGCTCCTTCATCACCGCGAACATGTCGTCGTCGCCCTCGTCGTTCCAGACTTCGACATATTTCTCATTGGGCTTGGTCAGCTTCACGTTGCGGAAATGGCAATGGTTGATGCGGTCGCGGCTGGCGAAATAGCGCGCCACTTCCACCGGATCCTCGCCCAGTTCGCGGGTGACGCCGCAGTCAAAGGTCAGGCCGTTGGACGGCGAGTTCACCGTCTCGATCAGGCGCTTCCAGTCCTTGAGGGTATGCAGCACCTGGCCATTGCCGCGGCTGATATGCGGCGGCGGGTCGTTGGGATGCACGCACAGGCGTACGCCAGCCTTTTCGGCCACCGGCACCAGTTCCTTCAGGAAGTGGGTGAGATTCTCCCACACTTTCTCGTAAGAGACGGCACCTTCCGACGGGATCGGTGGCAGGTTGCGCATCCGCTCATAGTCAAAGGTGAGCAGGCCCGAGCCGCCGCGGCCGGTGAATTCTTCCTTGTAGCCTTCGTTGGCGCGGTGCGGGAAGAAGTCATACTCCACCACCGGCAGTCCGACTTTGCCGGCGGCGACGATGGAATCCTTCAGCTTGTTGATCATTTCGTCGCGGCCCGGCAGGCCGTGCACGACTTTGAGGAATTCCGGCTCCATGGCGCCGTTCTTGAACCAGGGCACCATCACGATGCCCAGCTTCAGGCCTTGCGCCGCCAGAATGTCCTGGCGCTTCCTGAACCAGTCCACTGTCCAGGGCGGCGGCGGCATGTCGGGCATGTCGACAATGTTCACGCCGATCTGCTTGACCTTCTTCAATTCCGACTCGGTGGGATCGGACGAGACATACATGGTCAGCTTGGGGGTATCGGGCCCTTCCTGCGGCATGCCCGCGACATGAGCGCCTCCATTCCCCACCGCCCAGCTGGGCGTCATACCGGCCAGCATCGCAGCGCCGGAGGTGGCCAGCATGCTGCGGCGTGAAAGATTGGTCTTGATGTCGGACATGTGCTTTCCCCTTTGATCGGCTTCGCCGTTTTTATACAGGAGAGCCTAAGCGTAACCGGGCGGCCGCTGCAAACTGGGTTTAGCTTCTGCGCTGCAACACGCGGGCGGCGGCGGCGATCATGGCCGCGCCCAGTAGGGTGGTCAGGCCCAAAGCATAAAGTCCTGCGCCAGCGCCGAATCTTGTGTCGGCCCAGAGCCGGTAACCAGGCGAAAAAAATCCGGCCAGCGCCCCCATCACATTGACCAGCGCCAGGCCAGGCGCCGCCGCAGCTCCGCGCAGATAGGCGGTGGGGAATGTCCAGAACAAGGGTTGAACCGCGATGAAGCCCGCAACCGCGACACACAAGGCCGCCAAGGCGGCCAGCGGCACCGGCGCCAGGAATGAGGAGAGCGACACACCCGCGGCGCAGGCCAGCATGGTCAGGCTGGCGACCAGACGGCGCTGGCCGATCTGTTCAGCGAAGCGCGGCACATAATAAGACGCCAGCAGCGCGCAGGCCCAGGGCACTGCCGTCACCAGCCCAACGATAAACCCGACATCGCGGCCCAGGAGGCGCCCCACTTGCGGCGGCAGGTAATAGACCACGCCATAGACGCACATCTGGATCAGGAAATAGATCGCGCCCAAATAGACCACCCGCCAGTTGAGCAGGCCCTGTAGCAACGACGTGACGCCATGCGCGCTGTGATGGCGGTCTTCGGCGGCGATGGTCTCGCTCAGCGCCGTGCGTTCCTCGGGCTCCAGCCAGGAGGCGGTAGCGGGACTGTCGGCCAGCTTGAAATAAACCAGCACGCCCACCGCCGATGCCAGCAACCCTTCGACCAGGAACATCCATTGCCAGCCATGCAGCCCGCCCATGCCATCGGCATCCAAGAGCAGGCCCGACAGCGGGCCGCCGAGCACAAAGCTCAGCGGCGCACCAAAATAAAAGATACCCATGACACGGGCGCGCCGCGCATCGGGAAACCAGCGCGACAGAAAATAGACCGCGCCGGGAAAGAATCCGGCCTCAGCGATGCCCAGAAGCACCCGCATCACATAAAAGCCTGTGGCGCTGGTGACGAACATCATGCCCGCCGACACCAGGCCCCAGGTGATCATGATCCGGCTGAGCCAGATCCGCGCCCCGAACCGGTGCAACAGGATGTTGCTGGGAATCTCGATGGAGGCATAGGCGATGGAGAAGATGCCGACCCCGAAGGCATAGGCAGCTTCGCTGATGCCGGTGGAGGCCTGAAAGGCGTTCTTGGCGAAGCCCAGATTGGCGCGGTCCAGATAGGCCAGCACATACATCAGCAGCAGCCATGGCAACAGATGTCGCATCGCCTTGCCGCAGGCGCGATCGGCGGCGGCGCTGATCATCCGGTTTTCAGCCTCTCAAGATCATCGAGAGTCATGGCCAAGCCAAAGCCCGGATCGCCGCTCGGCACCAGCACGCCGTCCTTGGGCACCGCCATGCCGGGAAACGGCGTGACTTCTTCCAGCGGCACGCCGGGCGGCGAACCCAGGAAGAACTCGCCCCAGGGAATATTGGGCATGGCGAAACAGACATGCTGGCCGAAGGGCGAGTTCATTGCCGCATGCGGCATCACCGGAATGCCGGCCGCTTCCGCCAGGTGGCATATCTTGACGGTGGCGGTGACACCGCCGACCCAGGCGACGTCGGGCTGGAAGATGTCGACGCTGTGGCGGGACGCCGCCTGCATGAAGGGCATCACCGTGTACCAATGCTCACCGGTCGCCAATGTCTGCCATGGCAGGCGCTGGCGCAGATTGGTCCAGCCATCCATGTCTTCAGGCAGCAAGCAGTCCTCGATCCATTTCAGGTCATAGGGGCGCAAGCGTTCGGCCAGCCGCACCGTGAAATCGGTGTCGAAGGCCATCCAGCAATCCAGCATCAGTTCCTTCTTGGGGCCGATCAGTTCGCGGGTGCGCGCCACCAGTTCTTCGTTGCCGTCCAGTGCGTCACGCCCATCGGCCGGACCGTACGGACAAGGCAACTTGGTGGCGTTGAAGCCCAGCTCCATGTTCCAGTCGGTATCGCCGCCGGTGACGTAGCAAGTCTGCTTCTCGCGCGCCGGTCCGCCCAGCAATTCATAGACGGGGCGCCTGAGAATCTTTCCCTTCAGATCCCACAGCGCGAAATCGATGGCGCTGATGGCATAGCTGGCCAGGCCAGATGCGCCATAGGGCGATGCGGCCCGCACCAGCATGTCCCACAGCGTTTCCGTGGCCATGCAGTTCTCGGTCACCAGTAGCGGACCCAGATGCTCGTTGATCAAAAATGCCACCGGATTGCCGTAACGCGAGGCGCCGAAGCCCCAGCTGCCATCTTCCGCCGTGACGATGACGCCGACCGACGGCAGATTCGGCCGCCAGGTGGTGCGCAACTTCTTGAAGCGGGCAAAACGCGACATCGGTCCCGCCACCTCAGCGTGCGATGTCCAGGCGGGCCGGCGCGGTTTGGTCTTGATCTCCCCGCCTGTCAGGTCGCTTTTGATGAGAAAGGCTTTGACGCTTTTGATCTTCATCAGGCGGCCTTCAATACGGCGCGGTGGCGCAGCGCCACCGCCACCCCGAATGCTGCGCCCATCCCTTTGATGGAGTTTTGCATGATTGCCTGCCCTGCCCTTCGCGCACTTTAGGAATGGGGTATGGTGTTGACAAGCGAAGGCCCGGGGAGCGCAAATGCAAAAAACAACAATGCAGGGGGATGTCATGCGGCAGTTTCTGGCAGCGATCGCATTTTGCGCCTTGGCCCTTCCGGCTCAGGCCCAGGACCACAGCAAGGTCCTGATCGACACCGCCACCAATCTGGCCACCGCCAACTGGAAAATCAGTTCGGCAGATTGGGGCGACAAGAAGGGCCCGGCCTGGAGCGTGCAGCTTCGGACGTTGCACGGCGGTCGTCAGGAAGGCGTGCAAGTCATCGAGGTCGACAATGGCGCGATGACATTCACCATCGTGCCCACGCGCGGCTTTGAATTGTGGAAGGCCAAGGTCGGCGATTTGCGGCTGGGCTGGGATTCGCCGGTGAAGGAAATCATCCATCCCTCTTACATCCGGCTGAACGACAATGAAGGCCGTGGCTGGGTCGCCGGTTTCGGCGGGCTGATGGTGCGCGGCGGGCTCGCGTCTTTCGGCAATCCGGTGCAGGACGGCGACCAGACGCTGACCCTGCATGGCCATGTCGATTACATTCCGGCCAGTTATGTCAGCGTGCGCTATGAAGCCGGCAAGCTGATCTTCCGCGGTGTGGTCAATGATTTTTCCACCTTCGGGGCGCAGCTGCAGCTGACCTCGGATATCTCCACCGTGATCGGCAAGCCTGAAGTGGTGTTCGATGATGCCATCGCCAATCTGTCCGATGCGCCGCAGGACATGCAGCTGCTCTATCACACCAATTTCGGCACGCCCTTGCTGGGCGCGGGCGCGGAGTTCATCGCCCCGGTCAAGAAAGTGCAGCCGATCAATGCCGCCTCTGCCGCCGGCAACCTGGTGGGATGGAACCGCTACACCGGACCGCATGCCGCGCCTTATGCCGCGCAGGTGTTCAACATGACGCTGCATGCCGACGGTACGGGCATGACCAAGGCGATGCTGAAATCACCGGACGGCGGCCGCGCCGTGCTGATGAGCTTCGACACCAGGGGCCTGCCCTACATGTCGCTGTGGAAGAATGAAGTGATGCCCAAGGGCGGCTATGTCACCGGGCTGGAGCCGGGCACCGGCTTCCCCAATACGCGGCCCGAGGAACGCGCCGCCGGCCGCGTGCCCAACCTGAAAGGCGGTGAAGTCTGGCGCACGCATCTGGCCATCGCCGGCCTGACCAGCAAAAGCGAAGTCGATTCCGCCGCGGCCGCCATTCAAAAGCTGGCGGTGGCGCCGCCCGTCATCGACAAGACCACGACCGGCCCTTAAGGCGCCGGCTTTGGCTTGGCAGCGGGCACGTCGAACTTGCCCAGGGTGCAGGACTGGCCGGAATTGATCACCGTGAAGCTCTGCTCGAATTCGCAGATCTCGCCGGTGCCCGGCACGTTCCACACCAGGCCCTCATGGCGCAAATCGGTGCAAATACCCTGCAGGTGATTCACCAGCGTGCGGCCATCGCGCAGCTTGATGCTCAGCAGCTTGCCATCATCGGAATGGGTGCTGACGATGTCGCGATTCTGAATGCAGATGCCTCTGGCCATCGCGGGCGCGGCGATCACAACAGCGGCCAGGACCAAAGTCGTCATCAGGGTTTTCATGGAACCTCCAAAGCGCCCCTCGCGGGGATTGTCCGTCAATCCCCGTCCTATGACAAGTGTCATAGTTCCGGTTCCGGCTGGGAAAAGCCTCCTGGAATCGCTAAACAGGATCATGGCTGAGACATTGCAATCCCAAACTGCCGCCATCTGGGCCAAGGCCCTTGGCGTAAAATCGGTGGCGCCGGACGACAATTTCTTCGCCCTGGGCGGTCATTCCCTGCTGGGCGTGAAACTGCTGGCGGAAATTCAGGCCAGGACCGGCATCGAAGAAGAATTGCGGCTGAGCGACCTGCTGGAGTTTCCCACCCTTGGCGAATTCACCGCCCATCTGGAAAGCCTGGCGGCGCCCAGCGAAGAATCCGGCAATATTTAAAACCACGCCAGGGTCAGGACCAGGCCGGCCTCAGCCGAATAACGTCCGCTGAGACGCTTGCCGGCATGGTCCGCGATGAACGTTCCGTCCTGAAGATCGATGGCGATGTCGCGAAACGTCAGCGCACCTTTGAGGCGCCAGGCCTTGAACGCCGCTTCCTTGGCGCTGAACAACAACGTGGCCGTTTCATCGGCATCGCTGCGCGCCGCCAACGCCGCCTGCTCCGCCACATTGAACAATCTGGGCCAGAGTTTCGGCGTCACCCCGCCGATCCGCTCGGCATCCACGCCCGCGCCGGAGAAAGAACCGGCATCTCCCGCCACCGCCGCGGCATAGCCGGCTGTGTGGGTAATGCTGCCCACCACCGCGGCCGGCCATTGTGGCGCGCCGTCCGCACCCACGCCAATCGCAACATCGCCATGGCCCAGCCGCGCCATCGCGGCGCGGGCGCAGCTGCGGCCCATCATGAAATCGCGGCGGCGCTTTTCGCCGGCGCGGGCGACACAGGTTTCTTCCTGCGGATGCAAGCGCAGCGCCTGCCCCGTATCGCGCGACTCCGCGCCGAACAGGCCCGCGGGCAACAGGGACGCGATCAAGCCGGAACCGTTTCGGCGAAGACCTGGAACAGCTGGTGCGTAAAGCTGTCCTGCTCGGCCGGGTTCACCACGTCCTGAAAGAAGTGCAGCGACATCTGCACGTCATGGCCCTGGTCGATCACATGCAAAAACAGCGGTGAAGACCGGCGCGGCCAGGTCTGGGTGGTGCTGTTGATCTGCGGCGGCCAGGGAAGCGCGGTGTCGCTGTCCGGCGCGGCGAGCCTTTCGGCTTTTTCCCGCGCCGTGCCCACCGAATAGTAATTGAAGACCGCCGGGATCTTGTTCTGGTGGTGATGAGGCTCGATCCCCGGCATCACTGCATGCGGCGCCCAGAAATGCAGGCTTGGAATGCGCAGGGCCAAGGAGGCATCATACTCCGCCAGGATGCCGCGCAGCACGCTTTCAAAGCCGGCGCGCGCCGGCACGCTGATCTCCACCGCATCGGCGCAGAACATCAACCCGACGGTGTTGGACAGGTCCAGCGCGCCGCGCTTGTCGCCCAGAACGCGCAGCGGAAAACGCTCCATCCCGGCCCAGCGCGCCATGGCGATGGAAAAGATGGTGAGATAGATCAGAAAGGGCGTGACTTTCATTGTGTCCGCCAGCGCCACGACCTTGCTCCGCACACGGCCCGGCATGGTGAAATTCTTGATGACGCGGATGCCGTTGCCCCACAGCAGGGGCGCACCGGTGGACGGCGCTTTCATCATGGGCTGCTCGCGGTACCAGTCCCGCCAATGCCCGATCAGCTGGGCGCCCCGCGGCCCGGCCAGGCAGTCCCGCTCCGCCAGGGAATAGTCATTATAGAGTGTGGAATCCGCTGCCTGGGGGGCGCCGTGATCCAGGATGTCGTGAATCTCGTCCAGCACGATATTGCGGGTGCCGGCATCGGCAATCATGTGCGCCGAAGATATCGCCGCCAAGCTCTCTCCACCCGGCAAGGAAAAGACCTTGGCGCGGGTCAGCCAGGTTCCTTCAATGGCATTGAGCCGGCTGCAAAATTGCTGCGCGGCCTGGGCGGCGGCATCTGGGTCGGCCACTTCCTGTTCCACCTCAAATGTGTCGGCAGGATTGAGGAAGGCGGTAAGCTTTTCACCTTGCGATTCAAAACGCGCGCGGAGCGCGTCATAGCGTGCGATCACCTGATGAATGGCGGCGGTGACGGCCGCCGCGTCATGGCGGAATTTTCCTACCATGCCGATGTTCAGCGCCACGGGCTTGCCTTCTTCGGGCCCGCCGGCAAAGCGCCACCACATCTCCTGGGCGACCGACGGCGTCAGCGGGCCCTGGATGGTGCCCGCCGCTTTCAGGGCGCGGGCGGCGGCGCGGGTCTTGAGATAGTCCAGGATCGCGGCACGATGGGCGCGCAGGTTGCCACGGTCGGCCTCGGTCAGGGCATCCTTGGGCGAGCGATAGCGGATTTCCTCGCCCGCCAGTGACAACAGGATGCCCCGGCTTTCCAGGTCTGCGATCAGGCGGGCGACAGAGGTCATGCGGTGCGGCGCTGCGGAGGGATCAGCAAAGTCATGACCAGCACACAGGCCAGCGCGGCGGCGAAACATTGGAACGCCAGGTGGTAGCCTCCGAAACGGTCATACATGTAGCCGGCAAAGCGTACGCCGGCGATGGCGATTGCCGCCGTCAGGGCAAAGGCCCAGCTGAAGACCTGGGCGAAGTGCGGCGCGCCGAAACTGGCCGCGACCAGTCCCGCCGCGATCGGCAGGGCGCAGCCCAGTGCGATTCCACCCAGCGCGGCGCTTGCCAGCAAAATGAACTGCGATACCGGCAAACTCAGGATAAGCCAGGCCAGAGTCATGGACAGCGCCGCGGCGATCAGCAGATAGCGCTTGTTCATCCGGTCGGCCAGCAGGCCGGCGCCGATCTTGGTGATGGCCGCTGCGATGGCAAAAATCGAAACCGCGAATGCCGCGGTTGGCGCGGACAAGCCGAACGCAATCCCGTAAGGCACCAGGCTGACCACCAGCGACTGCGCCGTGCCGGAAATCGCCGCCAGTGCCAGGACCGGAACCCAGAAGGCCCGGCTGAACAGGAACTCCTTCCAGGCCAGCGCGGGAACGCCGCCGGACGCACCGGCTGCCGGACGGCCCTTGTTCTCCGGATGGTCCGCCAGTCCCAGTTCGGCGGGCCAGCCGCGTATCGCCAGCAAGGTCAGGACGATGATCACGGCGGCGGTGATCAGGCCTTCATAAAGAAGCGCCTGGCGCCAGCCATACGTCTGGATCGCCATGCCCAGCAGCGGCGCTACCAATCCGCCGCCTGAGGTGGCCACCGCCGCGATGCCCAGCGCCAGGCCGCGGTGGCGATAGAACCAGCGCGAAGCCAATGTGGTGGTGTTGAGCTGGCCCAGCCCCATGAAGACCGCGGCCATGGGCAGAAGCAGGATGATCGACATCAACAGGAGCGAGTCGGTCCAGGCGATCGCACACATCGATGCCGCCAACACCAGCGCGCAGGACACCATCACCGGACGCACCGGCAGACGGTCCAGCAACCGGCCGACCAAGGGCGCCATGAACACCACGCCCAGGAACAGAATAGGGCCTGCGCTGGAAGCGGCGGCGCGGGAGATGTGAAACTCGGCTTGCAGCGGTAAAATGAACAAGCCGGCCGAATAGAGCGTCGTACCCTGGACCAGCAGTTCAGAGACAGCCGACGCCGCCAGCACGAACCAGCCATAATAGATCGGCGAAGCATCAGCGCGCATGACGAACTCCCCCTGAACCCCCGGTAGACTATGCCATCAGGGCTGAGAAGGGAAAATAAACGCGTAAGGCTATTGAATTGCGGGGATGGACGCGATCTGGCTTTCCCAGCTTTCGTCATTTTCAGAGCGCCGCGGCGTGTAGCGGCAAAGCGCCATCGCAAAGGTTGGCTCGCCCGCATCATTAGCCAGCGGCACGAACAGGTTTTCGGCGTCCAGATATTCGCGGCCCTGCAGATGCACGCGGCCTAGGAAGCGCATCGGCTGCCCCCCATCCAGGATCAGGTCGCAGCATTCCACCCAGCGGGACAAATGTTCGGGATGCAACGTGTCTTCAAACATCTTTCCGGTGTTGTCACCCGCCATGTGCGTCAAGCTGGTGCCGATCAGGCGCCAGCGATAGCGCGAGGGATTGGTGGAAACCCGCTCGAACATCACAATATGGCGCAAGATGTCCTTGAGATCGCGAGGCGAGAGTTCGGAACGTTTCGGCATGGCGCGGCCGGCTGCCTTGGTGCGCCACAATTTGAGAAGCTGATCATACCAGGCGTCGCTGAACGACAAGCTGGGATCACAATAGTGATACCACTTTTCGCGGGCTGCCCTCTGGTTAAGGGCCTGGGCTGTAGCCAGGACGTTCATGCCCGAATAATTGACTGAAAATCATAAATGGCCGGTAAAGCGAAGGCATAACTGCTAACATTTCTGCCAAAAGGGGAACTTTCGATTCCATTCTTGGCGGGCCACTATGATTCGAAATTGCCCACCAACCATACTTAAGGAAGCATTAACCAATCGCGAAAAATCGGCGGTTGCACATCATGGCACTTCGGATCGCGATGATTGCATACTTGTACACCACTCCCAGTGACCGCGACTTGATTGATCGTTTATCTCCACACCCAAAGCGCCTATGGTTTCGAACATATTAAGAATGCCGGGGCATATGGCACAGTCTCAAAGACGTTTGGTTCCTGACGACGATGCGCGCGATACGCGGCATGGCAAGCACAAGCTCGATGAACTTGATGCAACCCGCGTAGCCAAACATCTCGTCAGCTTCGAGCCCAGCGAAGAAGTCCTTACCGCCTTGGTGGAAACCGCTCGGCTCAGCATCCCCGGTCTCGCACCCGTTTCCGAAGCCATCAAGGTCCAGCGCCATAATCCCCTCTGCATCATGGCATTGGCGCGCAAGAGCAGGTTCGACCCATCCCATCCAGTAGGTGAAGGCTTCATCGCCATCCTGCCGTTGAACCGCTTGGGCCTGGAAATGCTGGCGCTGGGCTCCTTCGATGGCGCCAGCCCGGACCTGCGCCTGATCTGTAAGCCCGGCGAGAAACCTGCAGGTATATATATGTGGGGCGTTTACGGCCCAGGCCCTTTGGCGGCCGGCATGGCCCTTTTCATGGAGAAAATGTCCGAGCCGCCTTTCGAGGATGTGAGCTTTTATTCCCGTCCCAACACCGAAGTGGGCGTTCGCTTCAACCAAGTTCTGGGCTTCAAGCGCGGAACCGTCGTGAATGGCGTGGAAGCCCCCAATGTCTGGAAATTTTCCCGCCAGTCCTCGACGCCCAATTATGACAGCTACCTTCCCCATTCGGGCAAGAAAGACATCGGCATTACGGTGGCCCGCACATTCGACGACCTGATGAAGGTCGTAGCCATCCGCAACGCCGTCTATGTCGGCGAACAGGAATGCCCATACGACGAGGAATATGACGGCAACGACTTCGCCGCCACGCACCTGTTGGCCTATATCGGCGACGAGCCTGCGGGCTGCCTGCGCCTGCGTTTCTTCGCCGATTTTGCCAAGTTCGAACGGGTCGCGATCCGCAAGGAATTCCGCAAGTCCCGCGCCGCCATCAAGCTGGTTCAGGCCGGACTGAAACTCTGTCAGAAAAAGGGATACCGCCGCGTCATCGGCCACGCCCAGACACGGCTGACGACCTTCTGGACGCGTTTCGGTTTCCAGCCGATGTCGGGACGCAAACCCTTCTTCTTTTCCGACTATGATTACATCGAGATGGTGGCGGAGCTGGAACCCGATCCCGACGCCGTCGTGATGACCGTCGACCCCTATGTCGCGATCCGGCCCGAAGGACGCTGGCATGTGCCCGGCATCCTGGAAAACTCCCTTTCGCGCGCGCCCACCAATCCTTCCGTCAAGAAAAGCTAGCGCGCGATTCGCGTCTGCGAGACTGATGACAACATGATCGTCTGCCGCTAGCTTGCCTTTGCAACCGGACATAGGCCCGGAACTTCAGAATCGCGTAAACCGACGTGCCTGCCGGGGAATGGAATGGATTTTCGCAGCCTGGTCGCCGCCCTGCCGGGGAAAAAGGCGTCCATTTATACCTTTGATCGCGGCAAGACCGTCCGCCATCCCCATGCCGCCCTTCATGCCGATGTCGTCGATGCGCGCACCCGGCTGCGCAACTGGGGCGTGGGCGTGGGCACGCGCGTAGGCATCTATGCGCCCAATTCCTATCAATGGCTGGTGCATGACCTGGCGCTGATCGAACTGGGCGCCATCTCGGTGCCCTTCACCGATGATTTCGCGGGAAAGGTGAACCAGGACCTGCTGGACAAGTACAACATCGCCCTGCTGCTGATATCCAAAAGCCATGCGCGGATTTTTCCGGACAAGCCCGCCTATGTCGCGTTCCTGGATGCACCCAATGGCGATATTCGCGCGCTGGAACGCGCCCCCTCGGGCGATGCGGACGAAGCCGACCAGCACAGCCTGGTCTTTTCCTCCGGCTCCGCCGGCGGCCTCAAGGGACTGGTAATCAGCCGCAAGGGGGTGGAAGACACTGTGCCCCCGATCATCGAGGCGCTGGCGGTACGGCCCACCGACCGGCTGCTGCTGTTCCTGCCCATGTCGAACTTCCAGCAGCGCAACCTGTGCTATTCGGCGCTATGGTACGATTTCGATATCATCATCACCGACTATACCCAGCTGTTCGCCGCCATGCCGGCGCTCAATCCCACCATACTGATCGCGCCGCCGGTGCTGTATCAGATGCTGTACAGCGAATTTGAGAAATATCCCGGCTGGAAGAAGACGTTATGGACCGTGCTGGGCAACCTGCTCAGCTTTGTGCCTTCCCCCATCCGCCAGGGACTGGCGCGCACATTGTTCCAGGACTTCTACCAGCAGTTCGGCAAGAACATGCGCATGCTGGTTACCGGGATGGCGCCGATCCGCCGCAACCTTGGCGCGTTCTTCCAGCGCATGCAGCTGCCCCTGTGCGAATCCTATGGCATGGTGGAAGCCGGCTCGATCAGCTGGCGGCCCGCCGGCTCGCGCGAGTTCGGATCGGTCGGCAAGGTGCTCAAAGGCATCACCCTGTCGTTTGAGCCCGATGGCGAAATCATCGTCAACCGCGATTCCTCCATGACCCTACGCTATTTCCAATGCGCCGAGGGCGAGAATGAACGCACCTTCCTGGCCCCCGGGCGCGTCGCCACCGGCGACATGGGCCGGCTCGACAAGGACGGCAACCTGTTCCTCCTGGGTCGCAAGAAGGAATTGCTGATCACGCCGGGCGGGACCAAAATCCATCCCGAGGTCATCGAGCAGGAGCTGAACAACTGCCCCGACGTGGCCCATGCGGTGCTGTGCTTCAGACCCCATGCCACGCAACTGACCTGCGTGGTGGACCTGGTGCCACCGGGCGGCGAGGATGCGCGCGCACGGGTACAGAAATTCGCCAACAGCCTGCCAGCGGCGAAGAAGGCCGCGCCCTTCGTCGAAGTTATCTTCAGCGATGCGCCCTTCACGCTGGAAAACGGCATGCTGCGGCCCAACATGAAGATCGACCGCAAGGCGATCCTGGCGCGCTACTGCCCGAATTAGCCTAGTCGGCCCCGATTCTAATCGGAAATGGGCGGCGCATCATGCGGCCGCGCCTTGTGGCATAGCCAGACCAGCACGATGGCTCCCAGGCACAGCCAGGCGGACACCATGAACATGTCCACCGAGGCCAGCAGATAGGACTGGCTCACCATGCCGCGCAGCACCGCAGCCTTGGCGCCCAGTTCCGACAGGCCCATGCCCTGCAGCGACCCCAGCACGTTGTTGAAGGCCGGCGCGAAGCTTGAGGTCATGTCGGCCAGCCGGCTCTGGTGCAGCGCCTCGCGCCGGTCCCAGTAGGTCGTGACGATCGAAACCGAAAATCCGGCCACGATGATGCGCGCGAAGTTGGACAGGCTGGCAGCGGCGGGAATTCTGGACTGCGGCACACCGTCCAGCAGGATGGAGATGGTGGCGATAAAGAAAGAGCCGGAGGAAATGCCCTGCACCATCAGCGGTATGGCGATGGCCATGAAGCTGGCGTCGGCGGTCAGATTGGCGCGCATGAAATAGGACACGGCGGATGCGGCAAACGCGATGGTGGCGACCCACCTGGCATCGAAGCGGCTCATCAGCCGCGCCGCCAGCGGCGTCATCAGCACCGCGACGACGCCGGTGGGCGCCGAGACAAGCCCGGCCCAGGTCGCTGTGTAGCCCAGCTGGGTCTGCAGCCAGAGCGGGATCAGCAGCATGTTGGCCAGGAACACGCCGCTGCCGATGCAGAAGACGATGGTGCCCAGGGTGAAGTTGCGCTCGCGGAACAGCGACAGGTCCAGGATGGGATGTTCCTCGGTCCATTCCCACAACAGGAAGGCAATGAAGCCGGCCGCCGCCGTCAGGCCCAGGATGACGATCTGGGTTGATCCGAACCAGTCGGCATTCTTGCCGGTGTCCAGCATGATCTGCAGCGCGCCGGCCCAGACAACCAGAAGACCCAGCCCCACCATGTCGATGGGCAGCTTGGCGGTGGCGCTTTCGCGCGCCGACAGGTTGCTCCAGCACAGTGCCGCCACCACCAGACCCACCGGCACATTGATCAGGAAAATCCAGCCCCAGTTCCAGGAGTCGGAGATATAGCCACCAAAAATAGGACCGCAGATCGGCGCCACAAGGGTGGTGATGGACCAGATCGCCAGCGCGGTGGTGCGCCGCGCGCGCGGGAAGATGGACAGCATCAGCGCCTGGGAGCCGGGAATGATCGGGCCTGACAATCCGCCCTGCAACACGCGGAAGAACACCAGCGATTCCAGGTTCCACGCCAGTCCGCACAACAGGGACGCAACGGTGAAGCCCAATATCGACAGGACGAATATCTTCACCACGCCATAGCGGTTCATCAGCCAGCCGGTGATAGGCACGCCGATGCCGTTGGCGACGACGAAAGAGGTGATGATCCAGGTGGACTGATCGGTGGAAGCGCCCAGATTGCCCGCGATGGTGGGCAGCGAGACATTGGCGATGGTGGTGTCCAGCACCTGCATGAAGGTGCCCAAGGCCAACGCCAGCGCTGTGATGACCAGCGCGGTGCCGTGTAGCGGCTTTTCGGCAGCGTCGCTCAATGGCCCGCGCCGTTGGCGGACAGAATCTTCTTCACCAGCGCATCCACCTTGGCGCCGGTATCCTCGCCGGTGTTGGCGCGCATCACACCCGCCACCGGCGCAGCGGCCACCATCGGGCCTGACTGGTCGCTGATGTCCACCTCGGCGCGAACACTGAGCCCGATGCGCAAGGGATTGTTTTTCAGCTCGGCCGGATCCAGCGCAATGCGCACCGGTACGCGCTGCACGATCTTGATCCAGTTGCCCGAAGCATTCTGCGCCGGCAGCACCGCAAAGGCGCTGCCCGAGCCAGCACCAAGTCCGGCGATACGGCCATGATAGACCACCTTGCTGCCATACAGGTCGGTGGTGATGTCGACTTTCTGGCCCAGTCGCATTTGAGCCAGCTGGCCTTCCTTGAAATTGGCGTCCACCCACACATTGGACAGCGGCACCACCGCCATCAACGGCGCGCCGGCATTGACCCGCTGGCCCACCTGGACGGTACGCTGGGCAATCACCCCGTCCACCGGCGCCACGATCTTCATATGCGCCAGTGCAATGGCCGCGGCGCGCAGCTGCGCTTCGGCCGCCAGCACGTCGGGATTGTGCGCCACGTCCACCCCGGCGATGCCGGACTGGGCCTGGGCCATGGCGCCGCGCGCCGAATTCACCGCCGCTTCCGCCGCCGCCACCGCGTCGCGGGCATGACCCAGCTCTTCGCCGGATATGGCGCCGGCCAGGGCCGACTGGCGGCGCTTGTAATCGCTTTGCGCCTGGGCCAGCGCAACTTGCGCCTGCGCCAGCTGGGCGGAATAGGAATCGGCGCTGGCGAAGGTGCCGCGCACCGCGCGCGCGGCGCGCGCCAGATTGGCTTCGGCCGCCCGCATGTTCACTTCGGCCACGGACGGGTCCATCTCGATCAACAGCTGGCCATGTTTCACGGCCTGGGTGTTGTCGGCAAAGAGCGCGGTGACGGTGGCGGCCTCGCGGCTGGTCACCGCCACGATATTGCCGGCGACATAGGCATCGTCGGTGGTTTCATGAAAGCGGCCGCTCAGAAGCCACCAGCCGCCATACAGCAGCGCCAGCACGGCGCAGACGATGGCGAACAGGAAAAAGCCTTTGCGGCGGCGCATCGCTTTCAATGCGCGGTCTTGCGAGATGTCGCTCATGGCGTGGCATCCTTGGCGGGAGAGTCAGAAGGGTTGGGCGCAAAACCGCCGCCGGCGGACAGCAGCAACGTGACGCGCTGGTTGGTGGATTGCGAGATAATCACCGCCATTTCCCGGCGCGCTTCCCGCAGGGTGGCTTCAGCGGTCAGCATGGGAATCTGGCCCGACAGGCCCAGGCGATAACGTTCGCGCGCCAGGTCGAAGGCGCGGGTGGCGCTGTCCAGCGCCAGTTTCTGCTGGGCGCGCTGGTCAGACAGGCTGGCCACTTGCGTCAGCGCATCGGCGGTCTGGCGCACCGCACCGATCACCGTGGCGTTGTAATCGGCCACGGCGGCATCCAGGTCGGCGGTGGCGCGGGAATATTGCGCGCGGATACGCCCCGCATCGAAGATCGGCAGGTGCAGCGCAGGCCCCACGCCCGCCACCACCGCATTGCCGCCGAACATGTTCGCAAGGCCCACCGCCTGGAAACCGACAAAGGCCGCGAGATCAATGTTGGGATAAAAGTCGGCATGGGCGGCGTCTCGGCCGCGCACCGCCGCCTGGATGCGCGCCTGCGCCGCCATGATGTCGGGCCGCCGCGCCAGCAGATCCGCCGGCAGGCTTGTCGGCAGCGGCAAGGCATTCTCGATGCCTGCGGCGGGGCGCGTGATCCCGGCATAGGCTTGTGCACCCTGCCCCGTCAGTGCAGCAATGGCATGCACGGCGATATCGCGCTGTGCCTCGGCGCGGCGCACATCCATCCGCGACAGCGCCAGCAGCGCCTTGGCCTGTTCCAGCGAGGCTTCGTTTTCCAGCCCCGCCGTCACCCGGCTTTGGGTCAGGTCCAAAATCGTCTGGCGCTCGTCCACCGTTTCATGCGCGATGTCCAAATTCTGCCAGGCCAGCAACAGCTCGACATAGGATTGCGCGAACATGCCGGCCAGCGCGAGTTTGGCCGCATCAGCATCCAGCGCCGCCGCCACGCTGGCGCTGCTGGCGCGGTCGATCAGCGCCGACTGCTTGCCCCAGAAATCCAGCGACCAGCGAAAGCGCGCTTCGGCATCGCCCACCCACTGCCACGATCCGCCAAAGGGCCGGGGATAGAGATAGTCGTTGCTGAGAAGCTGGCGGGTCTCGCTGCCATCGATATTGATGTTGGGATATTGCGCGGTGCGCGCCACCGACAATTCGGCCTGGGCCGCACGGATGCGCGCCAAGGCCCCCTGCAAGGTGGGATTGCCGGTGAGCAACTGCGCCACAAGGCGATCAAGCTGGGGGTCGTTGAACGCCTTCCACCAGTCGGCCTGAACTTGCGGCGCCGGCGCCGCGCCAAGTCCCAGCGATGTGGACGCGACGGGGACTTGCGACGGCGTGGTCGAGGGTGCCGCCACGCAGGCCGCGAGCGGCAGCGCCATCAGCAATGCCAACGATGTCTTCAAAGCGCTCCCCGGATCGGCGTTGACGCAAGCATCGCCCGATTCGTCTTAACGCTTTATTTGCCTTATAAGCACTTGAAATTACGCGATTTTTCGCGTCCGGTCGGCCACCGCGATGACGATGAAGATCACAATCAGGCACAGCGGGATCAGCGCCGCGGTGCGGAACGAGGCCGAAGCCGCCGCCGTCAGGATGTCATGCAGCTGGGGGCCCTGCGCATTGGCCGCCAAGTTGGCGTCGCCGCCGGCCGCCGCCACCTTGGCCTTGTCATAAACCGCGCCCAGGTAGGGCAGCACCACATAGGTGCAGGCCGCGCCCGCCGAACCCATCAGGCCGAACACCATGGTGCCGCTTCTGGGATAACGCTCGGCCACCGTCGCCAGCATGGTCGGCCAGAAATAGGCGACGCCGAAGCCCCACACCGTCGCCGCGCCAAGCACCGTCGCCGGACTGTCAGCACTGCCCAGTGCGAACAACCCCGCGGTGGCAAAACAGGAGGATGAAATCAGCAGCCCGATATTGCCCAGCCGCTTGACCAGGGGCCCCGCGAAATGGCGCATCACGAACATCAATCCGCTGACATAGGCCAGCACCAGGACGCCGCGCATGCCCACGATCTGGGTCAGCGCCACGTCCAGCCACTGGCCGGGCGCGAATTCGGTGGAGGCGGTGAACATCATCAGGATCACCCACACAAAGATGGTGGGGTTCTGAATGGTCGCTTTCAGCATTTCGCCCGGCGTCACCGGCGCATCGGTGGAGGCGCTTACGGGGGGCAGTTTTTCGCGCAGGGCCAGGGCGCCGAAGATCGCGCACAGCACCGCCAGCGGCACCATGTTCCAGCGCCAGGGCAGTCCGGCATGATCGATCGCAAGACCGAACAACGCGCCGCCAACCAGGCCTGCCGGATACCAGGCATGCAGGATGCCCAGCCGCCCCACCCGGTCATCGGGATAGAGCGCGCTGGTGAGCGGATTGATCACCGTTTCGACCAAACCCCAGCCCAGACCCTGCACCACCATGCCGATCAGAAGCGCGGTGTAGGTGGAGATGCCCAGCACGCCGGCGCTCGCGACAATGGCAAAGCCAGCCGTCATCAAGATGGCGGCGCCCGCCAGCGCGCGGCCAAAGCCGATGCGCGCCAGCACGGCGCTGACCAAAAGAAGTGTGATGCCGAACCCCAGAAAGGCCGCGCCCAATGCTGTGGCCAGCCGCTCGCCTGCCGTCGCCGCGCCAAAGGGCGCCAGATATTCCGATTGCATCTGCACGGCGGTGGCCGCGCGCATGGAAACGGCGGCGCCCGCCGTAAACAGCGCCATCAGGGTGACGATGAAAATGCGGCCGCGGTTCAACGGCGCGGCGTCTATCCCGGAATTCATGGTCTCTCCCATCGCCGGTTTTTGTGTTCCGGCCGGCCCCGGACTTCGATTTGGACTTGGGACGCTAGCAAAATTGCGCTGCCAAAGACATTCCTCTAACCTCACCCCATGCCCTTGCACCCCCAGGCAGCCCTTGCCATCCAGCGCGCCGGCGACCTGCCGACCAACCTGTCGCCCGCGCAGTTGCGCGTAGCGTACGAGACCCAGCGCCTGACCCTGTTGCCGGAAAAGCCGGCCATGGCGGTGACCTTTGAGCTTTCGATCCCCAGCGACTATGGCCCCATCCCGGCGCGCTTCTATCGCGCCACCAAGGGTGCGGGCCCCTGCCCGCTGCTGGTCTATTTCCATGGCGGCGGCTTCATGCTGGGCAGCCTGGCACTCTATGACACCACCTGCCGGCGGCTGGCCGCCAATGGCGACTGCGCCGTGCTGTCGGTGGATTACCGCATGGCGCCGGAAACCCAGTTTCCCGGCGCGGTGCTGGACGCTTACGCCGCCACGCGCTGGGCTTCCGACAATGCCAAAATGCTGAACATCGATCCGGAAAAGATCGCGGTGGGCGGCGACAGCGCCGGCGGCAATCTGGCGGCGGTGGTGGCGCAGATGGCCTTGGACAGCCACGAATTCAAGGTCGCGCTACAGATCCTGATCTATCCCATGACGGACCAGAGCCGCGCCTATCCGTCCTATGAGCGCAACGCCAGCGGTTACATGCTGACCACCGCGGCGCTGTACTGGTTCATGGACAATTACATTCCCGATCCTGAAGACCGCAAAGACCCGCGCGCCTCGCCCATGCTGCGCCCCAGCCTGGAAGGCCTAGCCCCCGCGCTGGTGATCAGCGCCGAGTTCGATCCCCTGGTGGATGAGAATGAAGCCTATGCCAAGCGGCTGCGCGAGGCGGGCGTGCCGACCGAGTATGTCTGCTTCCCCGGCATGATCCATCCCTTCTTCACCTTGGGCGGCGTGGTCGACGACACTGCCAAGGCCGAGAAGCTGTGCGGCGACGCGATGCGCAAGCTGGCCTGATGAAAAAGCTGTGTTTTGCACTGGCCTTGCTGGCTGCAGTTCCCGCGCAAGCGCGCGACTTCACCAGCACCGTCACCGAAAGCGACCATGTTCCCGTGCTGCGTCCCGAATTCAGGACACCGGATGAGCCGAACCAGCTTTTCTATGTCCAGCGCTCGCCCAACGCCAACACGGTCATCTATGCGGCAAAACTGGATGCGCAGGGCGCACCCCAGGATGTCGAAGCCTTCTGGCGCAAGTTCAACATCGATGGCAGCAAGCAGCCGCTGAACTTCATCGAGCGCATGATGGCCTATGGCGTCCGCGTGCAGAACCGCAAGACACCCATCACCTTCACCATCGCCGCCCTGCCCGAGCGCAAGCTGACCTTGTCGCAGGATGCCCAGCACCACCCCCAGGCCCTGATGCAGATCGGCACGCACACGGTGAAGGTGGCCTATGTCTATCTGCAGGTGGTGGAAGGCGGGCTGATGCCCAGCGTGCCGTCACTGGATGTGCTGGGCACCGACATCGCCAGCGGCAAGGCGATCCACGAGCATCTTATCCAGAAGTAGCATCGGTATAGTTGGGCGTATCCACGAGCCGTGCGCCCAGTCCGCGTCTTTTCTGGATCACAAACAGCGCTCTGAGCACCGCCGCGATCAACAGCAGCGGCGCCAGCCAGCCAGCCAGGAACGGCGCGATATAGCCGAACTCGCCCATCAGGCTGAACGCCTTGCTGGAAAAATGCGCCAGGTACCCGGCCAGCAGCACCGTCACCAGCGCCAGCCAGCGCGTCTGGTAGGCGAAATAGATCAGGGACAGGGCCGCGCCCAGCAACGCCATCATGCAGGTGAACAATGTCTCGCCGAACACGATCTGCAGCCGCGTCTTGTAGCCGGAAAGATCGCGCGACATGATTTGCGCGCCAGCCAACTGTCGCAGCTCGCCCAGCCGCAGATATTGCGGCGACAGCCCCAGATTGTGCAGCCACATCGGGTCCAGCACCATCGTCACCTGGCGGGTGGCAAACGGCGTCTCGACCTCCTCGCCAGCGGCGGCGGTGCTCAGCACATTGCCCTGGTCGGCGCTGGTGGCATGCCAGTAGCGCCCCTGTTCCAGCCGCCAGTTGCCGCCGCCCAGGGGCGAAGCCGTGGCGGCGGTATCCACTTCGAACAGATGCCCGTCGCTGTCCATCTTGTAGATGGTGACATTGTGCAGCTTGAGCGGCGGGCCATATTCAATCTCGGCGCGCAGCAATCCGTCCGGCAGGGCGATCCAGTGATTGCCGCCGCTTTGGGCGCGGTCCAGGCGGATGCCCTCGCGCCCCAGCCTTTCCTGGATCTGCACATGGATGGCGGCAGGGCGCAGCCACGCATCCACCACGAACAGCGCCGCGGCCATGACCAGCCCCGCCATCACGGCCGGCACCAGGCAGAATATCGGCGAGCGGCCGCTGTTCCAGATCAGCAGGCGCTCGCGCGATTCGGTAAAGGCGCTTTCGCTCCACACCACGCCCAGGAAGGTGGCGAAGGGCATGAATGGCGGCAGCAGATCGGGCAGTCGCAGCACCGTCAGCCGGGTAATGTCCCACACCACATGCAACGGCTCGCCGGAGAACAGCGCCACCTGAGGCCACAGATCGATGGTGAGCGCGATGGTCATCAGCGCTGCCGACACCATCATGATGTGGCGCAGATAGGCGCCCAGCATATAGCGGGAATAAAGCCCCCAGGGTGTGAGATAGACGGCCCGTGCGCCGCGCGGCCGGCTCATGACCGCCCCAGTTGTGGGCGCACCAGGTCACTGTGGCGCCACACCACAAGATTGAACACGATGACGGCCACCGCGCCATAGAGCAGCAGCACCGGCAACAGCGCGCCCGCCACGCTCACCGGCGCGCCAGTGGTGATCACCCATTCGCAGAACAGATTCACCGACATCAACACCACGCAGGACAGCGGCAGTGCGAACCAATTGGTCAGCCGGTTGGTCAGGCCCACGCCCAGCAGCGCAATCAGGGGCGCCAGGAATGACAGCAGGCTGCGCGAGAAACGCTCGGCCAACAGGCGCATCTGGGCGGCGCGGGAATCCTTGGTCTCATAGTCGGGCACGAACAATTGTTCGAAAATAGTCTGTTCGGCGGTATTGCTGCCGCGCGCGGTGAAGGGCAGCAGCTGATCCACCATCATCAGCTGGCTCATGTCGCGCACCTTCATGCTGATGGGCGGGCCATCCTTCAGCGGTTCAGCGGCCTTCAGCGCATCCTTGACCGGCGCGCCGCTTTCGCCGGCCATGGGATTGGCGTCGGCGAAGGTGTGGGACGTGAAATCGTTGAGGTTCAGCACGATCTTGCCGCTGCGGTCCGGGCCGTCCAGCCGTGCCTGGGCGGCGGTGACCACGCGCGAGGTATGCGGGCCGATCTGCTGATAGACGAAAAGCGTGCGGTCGGATTTGGGCTTGGATTCGGTGCTGGCGTCGATCACCGCCACGCCCCCGGGCGGCGGCGCACCGCCGCTGACATGATCCATCGCATAGGCGACGTAGGAGGGAAAATAATAGAACTCGTTCTTGGCCACGCCCTTTTTCAGCGACCGCAATTCGGAACTGAACAGGATGGAACGCTGGGCATAGCGCGACATCGGATCGGCAATGCCGGAGCCTACGGTGCTGATCACCTGTCCCGCCAGTGCCACGATTAGCACCAGCGCGCCCAGCTGATAAGGTCCCAGGCCCGAGGCGAACAGCACCAGCAGCTCGCGGTTCTCGCGCATCCGCAGCAATGCGGCATAGGCCGCCATCAGGATGGCGATGGCCAGCGCCAGGTCGAATATCTCGGTCGAGGTGCAGGCCAGCACCAGCGCGATGCCGGACAGGTCGGCTTCGTGACGCACTGCGTCGCGGAACACCCAGGTGAAGTGCTCGGCCAAAAAGATGGCCTCGATCAATATGATTACCGCCAGCGCCTGGGCGCCGACCTTGCGGAAGAAGCCGCGGGCAAAATCGCCGCGCAGAAAGTTGGCCAGGGTTACGGTCAAAGCCGGAATTCCTCGCCCAGATAGACGCGGCGCACATCCTGGTCGGCCACGATCTGTGCGACATCGCCTTCCGCCAGCACCCGCCCGCTCTCGATGACATAGGCGCGGTCCACAATGCCCAGAAGTTCGCGCGCCTTGTGATCGGTGATCAGGACACCGATGTCGCGGTCCGCCAGGTGATGGATCATCTGGCCGATTTCCTCGGTGGCATGCGGGTCGACGCCGGCGAAAGGTTCGTCCAGCATGGCAAAGCTGGGCTCGCAGGCGAGCGTGATGGCGATCTCACAGCGACGGCGCTGGCCGCCGGACAGGGTGCCCACTTTTTTATGGCGAAATTCGCCTAGGCGGAATTCCTCGATCAGCTCCGTCATCCGGATTTTGCGCGCCGCCACATCCGGCAACCGCGCTTCCAGCACCAGTTGCAGATTCTGCTCCACCGTCAGGCTGCGCGGCACGAAGGGCGCCTGGGGCAGATAGGCGATGCCGAACCGGGCGCGGTCATAAAAGGGCATGGTGGTGACGGTATGCCCGTCCAGGGTGATGGCGCCGGCATCGGGCGTAACCATGCCGGTCAACATCTGAAAGGTGGTGGTCTTGCCCGCGCCGTTGGGACCGAGAAGTCCAACCACTTCGCCGCGATCAAGCTTGAGCGTCACGTCCTCGATCACCCGGCGCCCGGCGAAAGACTTCACCAGATGCTGCGCAGAAAGCATGCCTTGCTCTTCGAATCTCTAGGGGATGGTGCGCCGTATACAGCCATGCCCGAATCGGTTCCGGCAGCGCTTTTGGTCCGTACCCGGATACTATGACGCAGGTTTTGGCCTGTACAGGCGCGCACCATGGCCGCTGCAGCCTTGAAGAAATGCTACCGATTGTTACTTGAGAAGCCGTCACGAACCCAAGAAAAAGGGGATTTTTGCCTCCGGCCCCTTGAAACCAGTGATGTTTTTTCCGGCCCTAATGATGCGAATTTTGAAGGCAAATATAGGGACTTACCGTGATGGCGAAGGTTGTGGCATAGAGATTTCTGGTTATGCTCCGGTAAAGCAGTCGAACCGGCTGCGGGGCAATTCTTAGATCAGCACCTGAGGGGCTATGACGACCCATTCCGCGGCCGCCGAGCAAAAGGCCATTGAGGCCGAAATCCCCGAACGCAAAAGCGTCGTTGACGACTTTGCGGGCTACCGGGCGCTGCGCCGCCGTGTCGAAGACATGGAGAATGCCGGCCTCAACAATCCCTTCTTCCAGCCGCGCGACGGTGTCAGCCACAGCGTCATCCGCCGCAACGACAAGAGCGTCGTCAGCTATTCCGGCTACAATTACCTCGGCCTGAACGGTCATCCCGCCGTCACCGCCGCCGCCAAGAACGCCATCGACAAGTACGGCACCTCCGCTTCGGCCAGCCGCATCGTGGCCGGCCAGATCGATCTGCACATCGAACTGGAGCGTAAGCTCGCCAACTTCCTGGGCACCGAGGACGCGCTGGTTTTCATCAGCGGCTATCTCACCAATGTCAGCGTCATCTCGCACCTGCTCGCCCGTCCCGATGCGGTGATCTACGACTCGGGCGCCCATAACAGCATCATCACCGGTGCGCGGCTGTCGGGCGCCAAGACCTTCACCTATCCCAACGGGGACTGGGACGGCCTGGACCGCATGATGGAAAAGGAGCGTCCCGGTTTCCGCCGCGGCCTGATCGTGGCCGAAGGCGTCTATTCCATGGATGGCCAGATCCTGGACCTGAAGCGCGCCGTGGAAACCAAGAAGCGCCACGACCTGCTGCTGATGGTGGACGAAGCCCACAGCTTCGGCATCGTCGGTCCGACCGGACGCGGCGTCTGCGAAGGCGCCGGCATGCCGGTGGACAGCATCGACGTCTATATGGGCACGCTTTCCAAGACCCTGGCGTCCAGCGGCGGCTATATCGCCGGCGACCGCGGCCTGATCGAATATATGCGTTACCTGTGCCCCGGCCTGATCTTCAGCGTCGGCCTGTCGCCCGCCGACACCGCCGCCGCCATTGCGGCGCTGGATATCCTGGAGCGCGAACCCCATCGCCCGCGCCGCCTGCGCGAACGCGCCAAGTTCTTCCGCAAGGTCGCCCGCGAAAATGGCCTGACCGTCGGCGGTGATGAAGATTCTCCCGTCGCCTCGCTGATCGTGGGCGACGACAAGCTGGCCATGATGCTGTCGCACAACCTCTTGGAACGCGGCATCGAAGTTCAGCCGATCGTGCGTCCGGCGGTGTCGGCCACCACGGCGCGCCTGCGCTTCTTCCTGACGGCCAACCACACCGAGGAACAGATCCAGGAAACTGTTCCGGTCGTGGCGCAGGAACTGGAAAAGCTCCGCCGCAGCATCGCTTAAGGATGCCCCGCGCATTCTTCGTTTCGACCCAGGACCAGCCGCATCCGGCGCGGACCCGGGCCATTCTGAAAGCGCATCCTGAAATCCGCGGACTGGTCGGCCGCAATCCGTGGACCGCAATCATCATGCTCGGGGTCTGCAGCCTGCAGGTCGGGCTGGCCGCGCTAATGGGCCGGCTTGGGCTGCATGCATGGTGGGCGGCGCTGCTCCTGGCCTATGGGGTGGGCGCCTTCGCCAATCACTGTCTCTACGTCGTCATCCATGACGCCACCCACAAGCTGATTTTTAAAAGCCGGGTCGCCAACTATCTGGTCGCGATCATCAGCGATCTGCCCAATCTGATTCCCGGGGCCATCGGCTTTTCCATCTGCCACCTGGCGCATCACGCCAAGCAGGGCGACCATTCCGCCGATGCGGACCTGGCCGGTCATTGGGAAGCCCGGCTGATCGGCAATCGCTGGTACGGCAAGGCGCTGTGGCTTCTGGCCTTCCCCCTGTTCCAGCTCACCCGCCCCGGCCGGCTGAAAGACGTGGCGTCGGTCATCAATGGCTGGAGCATCGCCAGCCTGGCGGCCTGCGCCCTGTTCGATGTCGCGGTGGTTTTCTTGTTCGGCTGGAACGCGATCTTGTACCTGGCCGCCTCCTTCCTGTTCTCCATCGGCCTGCACCCGCTGGGCAGCCGCTGGATCCAGGAGCATTTTACCCTGGACCCGGCGCAGGAAACCGGCAGCTATTACGGCATGCTCAACCGGCTGGCGTTGAATGTCGGCTATCACAACGAGCATCACGACTTTCCGTCGGTGCCGTGGAATCGCTTGCCGGATATCCGCAGGATGGCGCCCGAATTCTATGACAGCCTGACGCCGGCGGCGTCCTGGTTCGGCCTGTGGCTGACCTTCATCACCAATCCCGACTATTCGCTCTATTCGCGCGTCCTTCGGTCCGAACCGGGCAGCTAGCGCCGTGGCCAATTCATTGCGCATCGCACTGGTCACCAGTTCGTACAATTACATCGCCGATGGCGTGGCGCTGACCCTCAACCGGCTGGTCGGCTATCTGGAGCGCCAGGGCGTCGAGGTGCTGGTCTTCACCCCAACCGCGGAAAAGCCTGCATTCCCCCATAACGGCACCATCGCGCCGGTGCCCTCCATGCCGCTGCCGGGCCGCCCGGAATACCGGCTGGTGCTGCGCATGCCCGCATCCGTGAAGCGCCAGTTGCTGGATTTCAAACCCGACATCATCCACATCGCGGTGCCGGACCTTCTGGGCCATGCCGCGCTGGCGCTGGCAGAGGCGCACAACATCCCGGCGGTGGCGACCTATCACACCCGCTACGAGACCTATCTGCGCCATTACTGGTATCTGGCGCCATTCGAAGGCCTGCTGACCAAAATCCTGCGCCGCTTCTATGGCGTCTGCCGCGAAGTCTATGTGCCGTCCGACTCCACCCGCGATGTACTGCTGGCCGATGGCCTGAAGGATAATTTCAAGCCCTGGCCGCGCGGCATCGAGACCGACCGCTTCAACCCCGCCAAACGCAGCGCGGCCTGGCGCGCGCAATTGGGGATTGGGGAAGGTGAACTGGTGGTGCTGCATGTCTCGCGCCTGGTGCGGGAAAAGCGGCTTGACACACTGACCGCGGCGCTGAAGCAGGTGACAGTACCCCATCGCGTGGTGATCGTGGGCGACGGCCCCGACCGCGGCTTTGTGCAGGCCGAGCTGCCCCACGCCATCTTCACCGGCTTCCTGGGCGGTGACGCATTGACGGCCGCCTATGCGTCGTCGGACATATTTTTCTTTCCCAGCGACAGCGAAAGCTTCGGCAACGTCACCCTGGAGGCGATGGCGTCGGGCCTGCCATGTGTCTGCGCCGACGCCACCGGCAGCCGCTCGCTGGTGGTGGATGGGCAAACCGGCTTCCTGGCGCCGCCCAACGATGCGGCGCGTTTCGCCCGTCACATCACCGCTTTGGTTCAAGATGCAAGCCTTCGCACGGCAATGGGCCAGGCCGCGCGGGCCCGCGCCCTGACCTTTTCCTGGGATGAGACTTTGGCCCGCATGCTGGGCTATTATCGCGCGCTTCTGCCTGGGACTGCTTCGCCGTGAAAATCGTAGACGTTTGCGAATTCTATTCGCCCACCGGCGGGGGCGTGCGTCGCTACATCAACCAGAAGCTGGCGCTGGCCAGCAAGTTCGGCCATGAGCTGACCATCATTGCGCCCGGCGCCTATACGCGCACCGAGCAGGCGCATGGCGGCACCATCGCCTGGATCAAGAGCCCGCACCTTCCGTTTGACCGCAATTACCGCATGTTCTGGAATCACCAGCAGGTGTGGCGCACCCTGGACAGGCTGGCGCCTGATTTGGTGGAAGGCTCATCGCCCTGGCGCGGCGGCTGGCTGGCGGCGCGTTGGCCCGGCAAGGCGGTGAAAGTTTTTTTCATGCATGCCGATCCGGTAGCGATCTATCCGCAGACTTTCCTGGGCGGATTGCTGGGCCCCGAACGCGTCGACCGGCTGTTCGGTTTCTTCTGGCGCTATCTCAACCGGCTGAACAGCAAATATGACGCCGCCATCGTCACCAATCCGGCGCTGAAGGAACGCTTTGCCGGTTTCGGACTGGAGAATATCCAGGTCGCGCCCTTCGGCGTGGAACGCAGCAAGTTTTCACCCGCCTTTTACGACGAGACGGCCCGGCGCGAGATGCTGGCGACCTGCGGCCTGGATGCCGACGCCAAGCTGCTGATCGCGGTGGGCCGCCACCATCCCGAAAAGCGCCTGCGCACCATCATCCAGGCGGTCACGCGCGCGCAGAAGCAGCGCAAGATCGGGCTGTACATCGCAGGCGACGGCTTCTTGCGCGCGTCAGTGGAGCGCTGGGCGCTGAACGCCCATAATGTGTATGTCGCGGGCCAGATCAACGATGCCGACCAGCTTGCCACCGTGATGGCTTCGGCCGACGCGCTGATCCATGGCTCGGCGGCGGAAACCTTCGGCCTGGTGCTGGCCGAAGCCCTGTGTTCCGGCACCCCGCTGATCATTCCCGATGCCGGCGCCTCGGCGACCTTCGCCGGCCCGGGATATGCTGAAACCTATCGCACGGGCGACGCGGAAGATGCCGCCGCCGCTATCCTGCGCCTGTTGAACGGCGAGCGCGCCGAACAAGGCCGCGCCGCACTGGCTGCGGCTGACGCCCAGGTCTTCAATGTCGAACAGCATTTCGAAAAGCTGTTTGAGATCTATGAGCGGATCGTGGCGGAGCGCTCCACGCGGTAAAGCGTGTACCAATAAAGCGGCAGCAATTTCAGGAAACGGTGGCGCGCGGCGAAGGCCGTGTAGCCGGTTATGTAATCGGCGCCCATTTGGCCATAACCGAAGCGCGCCAGCGGGAATTCCGAATAGAGCAAAGAGGCCTTGGCCCCGGGAAGGTTGGGCGGCACCGGTATCTGCGTCATCAGATACACCGGCCCTTTGTCCAGAAGCCCATCCAGCTGCGCCCTGTCTTTCAGCTGGCCGATGATGAAGCCGGCGGGACGGAACATGGGATAGGAATCGAAAGGCTTCTCAAAGCTCATGACCGGGCCGGGATCATGGCGATACAGATAGCGCGCCATCGGCATATGCGGCCGCACGCCAAAGGGATAAAGCGCGAAATAGAGCATGGCCAGGATGGAAATCGCGGTAACGGCCCTGGCCACATTGGATGTGCGCCAGTTCCACATGCGGGTGAACGCTTCACGCCCACGCGGCAGGCGCGGTGAAAAGCCCAGCACGGGAAACGACACCGCCAAAATCGCCAGCGGGAACAGGAAGCGCGCCTCCTTGTGGGCGATGGCTATATGCGCCAGCACAAAGGGTAAACTCACCCAGCTCACGACATGGCGGGGATTGCGCAACCACATCGCCACCATCCCCGCCATCAGGACCAAGGTGATGGCAAAGAATATTTGCGCCGGCAGCAGATAGAGATAGGCGAAGATGGGTTCTCGCCCGAATTGGTGCGCCGCCACGCCTTGAACCAGATTGACGTCGACATAGCCCAGCGGCGGAAATACCCAGGCGCCATAGCCCCAATGATCCGCCAGCGAACCAATCGCCAGCGCCACAACGCCGCCGCCCAGGAACGCCGCCAGTGACGCCGGCCTTTCGCGCGCAATGACGGCCAGCCAACAGAACAGGCCCAACCCCAGCAGACCTGTCTGATAGCGCGATTCAAATGCCAGGCCGCAGAGCAGCCCGGCCAGCGCCAGCCGCGGCGCGGTGCGCCGCTCGATCGCCACGGCCAGGCCCAGCGCGAAGAAAGCGGCCGAGAACGTCTCCGAGGAAGTGCGCACGAACAGGTAGGGCAGGAATCCGAACAGCGGCAGATAACGGATAAAGGCGCGCTTTTCCTCTTCGCCTTCGATGGTGGGTAGCAGCGCGCGAACGAACAGCGCCAGCGCCGTCAGCGAGAACAATCCGGTCAGCAGTCGCAGGGTGAAGGCAATGGTGAACATGTCGGTCACCCCCAGCCCGATCAGCGGCCTGGCGATCAGGAAATACACACCGGGCTGGAACCAGGGCCGGATACGGGCGCCGAATTCCCAGGGAAGACTGGACGCCGGGGTGATGCCCAGCTTGAAAGACATGAATTCCAGCACCTGGAAATGCTCGTCCGGGAAATAGAAGGTGACGCTGAACCAGGCCGTGACCATCGTCACCACCGCCAGGACAGCCAGGCTGCGGCGCAGTGCCTTATCCATGCCGCACCAGGGAATCGAACCAGTCCAGGTAGGCGCGGGCGCGGGCGCTGGGTTCAAAGGGCGCGGCCAAGGCATGCAGTCTTTCGGGCGCGCGCGGCGCCCTGCAAACCGCGTCCAACGCCGCCGCCAGCGCCGCCGGATCCCGCGAAGGAAGAATGCGGCCCGCTTCCGGTGTGGTGATGAGATCGTGCAAAAGGAAAGAACAATCAGTACTGACCACCGGCACGCCCTGCGCCAGCGCCTCCACCGCCACGGCCGGCCCGCCCTCGTAGCGCGACGTGATCAGCAGCGCGTCGGCATTGGCCAGGTAAGGCTCGATCCGGGGCACAAAACCGGCGAGCGTGACTTTGTCCTTGAGAGCCGCAGCCTTGTTCCGGACATCCGCCATCAACGCGCCATCCCCCAGCATGGTGAGATGGCCGTCAAACACCCGCATAACCTCCAGCGCCAGCGCGGGATCCTTTTGCGGCTCCAGCCGCCCGATCCAGAGGATGCTGCGGCCGGGCGGGCGTGTTGGCGCAGCAGCACCGACATAGACCGGGTCATGCAAGGTGGTGATCTGCCGCCCCGGCAGAAACGCGGCAAGTTCGCGCGCCAGCCCGCTATTCATGGCAGCAAAGCCGGTGACGCCGCGCGTGATGATGCGAAAGATCGCCCTGGCAAAAGGCGCATCCGGCACGGGCGGATTGGAAATCTTGAGTGCGATCGGAACATCGCTGCCATGCCGCAGACCGCCCGCCAGCAAAGCGTGGAAGTTTCCGGGCAGGAAGATCAGGTCGGGTTTCAGTTCCGGCAGACGTTTGGCCATGGCGCGGCCCAGCTTCCAGCGCGACAGAAATCCCCGCCGCACAGGTGGGTCCAGCGCCACGACCGTCAAGCGGTTGTCCACCAACTCGCGCAGGCCGCCTTCGATACTGCCGCACAGGATGGTGACCTCGCGTCCCGCATCGGCCCAGGCGGCGGCCAAGCCAATCGCAATGCGCTCTGTGCCGCCGCGCGAAAAATCATGCAGGCAGATCAGGATGCGCCCAGCTGTCATTGCGTGCGCTCGAATATCCAGACCGGCTCGTTCAGGCTGTCATGGATATGCACTATGGGCCAAAAGGCGTTGGGCGAGGATACATGCACCAGCCGGTAAGGCAGCTTTTCGCCAACCAGCTGGGTGAAATACATGTGCGCATCGCTGTTGCGGAAATCCAGTTCCTGCAGCCAGGAATAGCGATGACCGGGTGGCAGGGGCACGGCGGGGCGCAAATAGCGCCGCGCCCAGGCCGTGCTGAGCACGACATAGCGGCTGCCGCGCGGAGCGATAAAGGCATCGCGCACCTCGCGCACCCCCGGCAAGGGATTGCGCAGCTTCAGATCACCCTGCCCCACCCGCGTCACCATCGCATCTTTGGGAAAGCGCGGCAGGAAGCAGTTCTGGCCATAGGTTTCGATACTGTCGCCGGGGCGGACATGCGCCGCCATCCAGCTTTCGGCGTCATAGCGCGGGTCGAACAGCATGGCGGCGTTGATGGCGATCGCCTGGTGGAGCGCCATCAAGGCCGTCACGGCAACGACGCCCTGCGCCGCACGCCGCAGCCAGGGCCGGGCATGGCCGATCATCTCCACCGCGATACCGATATAGACGCAGGCCAGTACTGCTTGCGGCATCAAGAAACGGTCGTCGGTGCGCAGGGCAGCGAAATTGAAGCAGACCGTGAAGGAAATGATGGCCAGCAACGGCAGGAATCCCGCCACATTGCGCCGCCGCCAGGTCAGCCACACGCCGATGCCGGCGCAAAGCACCGCCAGCAAGCCATAGCCGCGCGCGTAATAGCGCGCCATGTCGCCCAGCAGCGCCGCCCACCCCGCGGGCCCATGCCAATATTCCGCGTAGTTCTGGCTGGCGGGACCTGTGAGAAAGCCAATGCGCTTCGCAAAGCCGCCGGGATTGGTGATGGCGCCGTCCAGCAACAGAACCGCAAACAGCGCGACCGCTGCCGCCGGCAGCAACGTCAGTATAACCTTCCGCGTATTGGCGCGGGTCCATTCATCTGCCGCAAAACAAAAAGCCAGAAACAGCGGCATGCTGAGCAGGAACAGGGCATAGGCCTGGTCCTTGGTCGCCACCGCGGCGGCTGCGAACAAGGCCGCACCCCACCAGCGCTTCACTTGATGCTCAATCACCGCGCGCATGGCCCACAGCAGCGACAGCATTCCCCAGAACAGGTACGGCACATCCAGATTTCCGACCTGGCCATAATAAGTAAGCCCGAAATTCAGGGCGCAAGCGGCGGCAGCGAACAGACCGGCCCGCCGCCCCGCCACCAAGCGCGCCATCTCGTGCACGATAGCGATGATGCCCAGCGACATGGCCAGGCTGACCAGCCGCCCCGTCACCGCGAACCAGGTCATATGCTCCGGCTTGATAAATTCGCCAATCACATCGGTCTGGTGCAACGATGGCGTGTGCAGCAGCGCCAGTATGATGCTGGGCAAATTCAGGATCGCCAACACAAGCGCATGCAGCGGCGGATAGGTGAAATAGGAACCCGGCTTCCAGGTCAGCGCCAGCGCCGTGAGGAAATTGCGCGGGCTAAAGCCGTCATCGTCCCAGCCATCCGACGCCGGCAGACCCCAGAACAGGCCGGACAGCCGCAGCCCGGCCGCCGCCAGCAAAATCCAGAACAACGGATTGCGCATCCAGCTTTTCATCAGACGCGCTCCCGCCTGGCGTCGATCAGCCAGGCCAGGCTGGCCACCGTTGCCGCCAATATCAGGTCCGCCGCTGCCAGGATCACCAGCACCATGGCCACCGGCGTGACCGACACATTGGCCAACCCCGCCGCCGCGATGCCGGCGCCGACAAAGATCAAATCCTTGTTGGGGATAAGCGGCAACCGGGTCACCACCAGCCGCAGCGCCACGAACTGCAGGCAGGCAACGGCTGAAGGCAGCGCACCGGACAATTCCCACAGGCCGAACTCGACCGCCAACACCAGAATGCAGCGGGCGAAATGGATGCCGAAGGTCGCCGCGATCTGGCGGCGGCTGAGCGCGGTGAACTTGCGGTGGCCCAGTACCAGCACCAAACACAACAGCAACGGCACCGTGCCGACCAGCCCATAGAGCCAGGCATGGGCGCCCACCACCGCCGGAAGCGCCAGGCCGCCAGTGAGTAGCAGCGTCAGCAGCATGACATAGACCATCGCCAGCCCTGCACCGCCTGACAGCAGGTTGGAGTCCTTAATAGCGTGCACCAGCATGCCCGGCGCGAGCTTCAGCCGCGACTGCGCCCAGAGATAGAAGTAAGCCTCGCCGGAATAATCCAGCATGAAGGTGTTCATCAGCCGCTTGCGCAGGATCACCGACATGGGCGGCGTGCTCGTTCCGCCCCACAGGTTGCGATAGACTAAATAATCGCCAAAGGGCTGCAGGAAGAACTGCGCCACCAGCAGCAGGTAGAAACCGGGATTGGCGGGGCGCGCGGTCCAGATTTCGTGCCAGCCCAATTCGGTCAACCGGCGCCCAATGATCACCAGCAGCGCGGCCGGAATGCCCCAGCGCAACAGCAGAATGCCGAACCGTCCGGCACGGCTGGCGGTCAGTCGCGCCAACAATCCTGCTTCAGGACCGATGTCGGGCGCCGCCGTCATACGCGTGACAGGATCCGGCGCAATAAGGCGCGCGGCAGAAGATTGGCAAAGCCCCGGATCACCGCGAACTGCCACGGCACCACGATGGTGCGGGCGCCCGCAGCGACGCGGCGCTTGATGATGGCGGCGGCGGTATCGGCCGTCATCAGGAACGGCTTGGCTTCCTTCACCGACCGGCTCATGGGCGTGTCGATGAAGCCTGGCGACACCAACGTCACCTTCACGCCATGCTTTTCCATGCGGATGCCAAAGGCTTCCGCGAACATCTTCAGCCCCGCCTTTGTGGCCGCATAGGTGGGCGCCATGGGCAGCGGGAAGGATTCGGTGATGGAGCCGACCAGCACGATGTGACCTGCGCCACGCGCCGCCATCGCGCCGGCGATCGCATTGGCACCGACGATGGGCGCGATGAAGTTCACCTCCGCGATGGCCTGCACGGCGCTGGGCGCTTCGGCGGCCGCATCGGCCGGTGCGGTGCCGCCCAGACCGGCATTGAAGATGGCGATGTCCAGCGGCGGCGTGTCTGTCAGCAGTTTAGCGAAGCCCGGCGCATCGCGCAGGTCGAACACCTGAATCGTCACCCTCGCGCCCCGCGCCCGGCAATCCACGGCAACCGCATCCAGCCGTGCGGCATCACGGCCCCACAGCAATAGCGTGACATCCTCCGCTGCATAGGCGCGCGCCAAGGACGCGCCGATGCCGCTGGATGCGCCGGTGATCAGGATGGTCTTTGCGGACATGTCAGCTGCGCCAAAAGCCGCGGAAATGCGGCTTTTGTTACTATCAAATCAGGGGCCCCAACGCTATGGTGCGCCCGCCTGCGCAGCCATTGGAAACGCCCTTGTCCCTCACAATTGTCCCGGTCCAGACCAGCCAGCAATGGCACGATTTCCATCACCTGCCCTTCAAAATCTACGCCGATGACCCTCAATGGGTGGCGCCGCTGCTGCTGGAGCGAAAATTCCATTTCCAGCCCAAGCACAATCCCTATTTTCAGCATGCCCGCGCCGCCTTCTTCCTGGCTTATCGCGGCAAGGAGCCAGTGGGCCGCATCACCGCGCAGATCGACCAGATGCATCTGGAGCGCTACCAGGACGCCACCGGCCACTTCGGATTTATCGAGGCGATCGACGATCAGGAAGTCTTCGACGCGCTGCTGAAGGCCGCCGAAGGCTGGCTGCGAGACCAGGGCATGAAGCGCGTGATCGGCCCGGTCAGCTTCTCGCTATGGGACCAGCCGGGCCTGCTGGTCGAAGGCTTCGACACACCCCCGTCGGTGATGATGAACCATCACCGCCCTTACTACAGCAGCCGCATCACCGCCCAAGGTTATCAAAAAGCCGAAGACCTGATCGCCTATCGCTACGGTCCAGACGCTTCCATGCAGAAATGGGAAAAGCTGATGGCCCGCGCCATGCGCGGCGGCGACATCACCTTGCGCAACATCCACATGGACAAGCGTTTCAAGGGCGAAGTGGCCATGCTGCTGGACATCATCAACGATGCCTGGTCGGACAATTGGGGCTATGTCCCCATGACCCAGGCAGAGATCGACGAACTGGCCGGTGTTCTCAAACTGCTGCTGCGGCCAGGCGATGTCTGCATCGCCGAATACAAGGGCCGGCCGGCCGCCTTCACCGCCATCTTCCCCAATCTCAACGAGGCCATCCGCGACATGAATGGCAGGCTGTTTCCCTTCAACTGGATCAAGCTGCTCTGGCGCATGAAGGTAAAGCGGCCCAAGACCGCGCGCATGCCGATGATGGGCGTGCGCAAGGCGCTGCAGACCACCCCGGTCGGCGCGGCCATGGCACTGGCCGTGATCCATTCGGTGCGCGACTTCAATTTTTCGCGCGGTGTGGTGGACAGCGAACTGTCCTGGATCCTGGAGCGCAACGACAAGGTACGCCACGTCATCGAGATGGTGGGCGGCATCCCGTACAAAACCTACCGCCTTTACGAAAAGCCGCTCTAGAAGGCTTCGTGGTCGAAGCCATGGATGGCGCAGACCCGCTTGGCCAGCTTGCGGAACTTCGGATTGTGATGGCCCCGCGCCGTGCCGGTTTCGTCCTGGTACAGATGGATCATCTCATGCGCCATGGTGGAGATCAGCATATCGCTGGATTTCACCATGCCGGCGGAGATGGCGATTTCGCTGAAACCGTCATCCCCGCGTGCCTTGCGATGGCGGCCGCGGAAATGGCCAAAGCGATCCTTGGCGCCCATCACCCGGAACATCACCTGGTCGGCATGCGGCAGGTTCCAGCGGCAGAAAGGCGGGCTGACGCGCAGATATTCATAGGCGTTTTCCAGCAGTTCCGGGGTGAGGGTCAGGCGGGCCATGGCAGTCGTTAGATAGGGGCGCGAAGACAACGCACAAGGGGTCGAAGTTCGCGCGCGGCGGGGCGTCGCGGCTTGATTTTATTGGGTTTTTCCGCGCTATCGGGGACCGGAAACAGCCGTTATAAGAGCGTCGCAAAATCACGGGCCAAGGCGGCCTTTGGGGAGACATTTTGATGACACATGATCGTATGGCGGTGCTGCAGGGGATGATGAACCAGGGCATGATCCCGGTCTTCTTCCATCCCGATGTCGAGGTCTGCCTCAAGGTGATCCAGGCCTGCGCCAATGGCGGCGCCAAGTGCATCGAGTTCACCAACCGCGGCGACTTCGCCGCCAACATCTTTCTGGATGTCGCCCGCCATTTCGCCAAGGCCGATCCCAGCGTCATCATGGGCGTGGGTTCGATCGTCGATGCGCCCACCGCCGGCCTGTTCATCGCCAATGGCGCCAAGTTCGTGGTCGGCCCGATCCTGAACGCCGACGTGGCCAAGGTCTGCAACCGCCGCAAGATCCCCTACAGCCCAGGCTGCGGCTCGGCCTCCGAAATCTCGGCGGCCGAAGAACTGGGCTGCGAGATCGTCAAGGTGTTCCCCGGGTCCAGCGTCGGTGGTCCCGAATTCGTCAAGAACGTGCTGGGGCCCATGCCCTGGACCCGCATCATGCCCACCGGCGGTGTCGATGCCTCGGAAGAGTCGCTCAAGAAGTGGTTCGGCGCCGGCATCGTTGCCTGCGGCATCGGTTCGAACCTGATCACCAAGGAATTGCTGGCGGTCAAGGATTATGCCGGCATCGAAAAGAAGGTGGCCGAGACCATCGCCCTCATCAAGAAGATCCGGGGAAAGTAAACCATGACCGACGTGTTGAAGATCCGCCCTGCCGCCGACGTGAAGTGGGACTGCCTGTCCTTCGGCGAAGTGATGCTGCGCCTGGACCCCGGCTTCGGCCGCGTCCGCACCGCCCGCCAGTTCCAGGTATGGGAAGGCGGCGGCGAATACAATGTCGCCCGCGCCATGCGCAAATGCTGGGGCAAACGCGCCAGCGTCGTCACTGCGCTGCCCAAGAACGACCTGGGCTGGCTGGTCGAGGACTTTATCTGCCAGGGCGGCGTCGACACCTCGCACATCATCTGGCGCGATTTTGACGGCCTTGGCCGCAACACCCGCGTCGGCCTGAATTTCACCGAAAAGGGTTTCGGCATCCGCGCCGCGCTGGGCTGCTCGGACCGCGGCAACAGCGCCGCCTCGCAGATCAAGCCAGGCGAAGTGAACTGGGAAAAGATTTTCGGCGAGGAAGGCGTGCGCTGGTTCCATACCGGCGGCATCTTCGCGGCGCTGGCCCCCAGCACCTCCGAAGCGGTGATCGAGGCGGTGGAATGCGCGCGCAAGTACGGCACCATCGTCTCCTATGACCTGAATTACCGCGCGTCTCTGTGGAAGAGCCAGGGCGGCAAGGAAGGCGCCCAGAAGATCAACCGCCACATCGCCAAGTATGTCGATGTGATGATCGGCAATGAGGAAGACTTTACCGCCTGCCTGGGCTTCGAAGTCGAAGGCCTGGACGAGCATATCTCGGCGATCGACCCGGCGAACTTCAAGAAGATGATCCAGACCGCGGTGAAACAGTTCCCGAACTTCAAGGTCGCCGCCACCACCCTGCGCAACGCCAAGACCGCCAGCGTCAATGACTGGTCCGCCATCCTGTATGCCGGCGGAGAATTCTATCAGTCGATGATGCGCGAAAACCTTGAGATCTATGACCGCGTCGGCGGCGGTGACGGTTTCGCCAGCGGCCTGGCCTATGGCTTCCTGGAAGGCAAAGGCCCGCAGGCGGCAGTGGAATATGGCGCGGCGCACGGCGCGCTGGCCATGACCACGCCGGGCGATACTTCGATGGTCAATGTTTCGGAAGTCGAAGCGGTGATGAAGGGCAAGGGCGCGCGGGTTATCCGCTAGTTCCACCATCGCGAAGTTCTTTGAACGGCCTGGGCGCGGTAATCGCACCCAGGCCGTTTCTGTTCCGGGTGCGCGTTTCTCAAGAGAGCGCACAGCGGTACTTTCGTTAGCAACAAAACAGTATTTCCCCGTTTCGGATCAAGTTTTTGAGAAGCAGTTGCAACTAGACGAGATGTTTAAACGCAAAAACAGGAAAAGGCTTGAACTCGCAAACGCCAGTCTTTCTAATCCAGCCAAGCTGCCAACCGGTTGTCCAGTTGATGTTTTTTCCTGGAAAGGAATACAATGAAGATCAATCCCAAGAAGTGCGTCGCCTGCGGCAACTGCACTTATGTCTGCCCGATGGGCGCGATCTATATCGATCCCGAGCTCAAGCGCGCCACCATCAACCGCGACGAATGCGTCGAGTGCTATGCCTGCTACAACGGGCTGAGCAAGGAAGTGCTGCCGCCATCGACCGTGCGCTTCGTGCGCCGGACGCTGGCCAACTTCCGCATCCGCTTCGAGCCGGAGCCCGATGTCTGCCCCACCACCGCTTTCGAGCCCGACCAGCTGGAATGGCCGCGCGTGGTGCGCCGCGCCTTCTCCGACCCGCGCGTGCCCCATGAATCCACCGGCGTTTCGGGCCGCGGCACCGAAGAGGTCAAGACCAACGACGTCACCGACCGCGTCGGCATCGGCCAGGTCGGCTTCACCATCGAGCTGGGCCGCCCCGGCATCGGCGCCCGTTTCCGCGACTTCCAGGAAATGAGCCGCGAACTGGCCAAGGCCGGCGTGTCGTTCGAGAAGAACAATCCCATCACCACCCTGATGAGCAATGTCGAAACCGGCGACATCCGCCCCGATATCCTGAATGAAAAGGTGATGAGCGCCATCATCGAGATCAAGGTGGACGTGGCCCGCACCGAGGAAATCATCCGCATCATCTGGAGCGTGGAAAAGCGTATCAACACCCAGGTCGTGATCGGCGTGGGCGTGCGCTGTGACGCCGATGGCGAAGAAAACATCGTCCTGCCGATCCTGGAAAAGCTCGGCTACAACCCCCAGCGCGCCAAGACCAATATCGGTCTGGGCCGCAAGGTAATCCGCGATCTGTCTGGCGCCGCTCCCGTGGCGCAGCCCAAGGAAATGGTGACCGCATGACCAACACCCTGCATCGTTACGGCAAGGCCGAAAGCTTCGTTGACGACTACATCGTCTTTTCGCTGCCCGCCAAGTCCAAGGCTGCCGGCCAGAGCGGCGACGCTCTCGCCGCACAGAAGCGCTTCATGCAGATCGCGGCCGAATTCAGCCCCTGCAGCCTGGGCGATGCCCTGCATGGCGGCTCGCTTCGTCCCACCAAGAGCAAGAGCATCTTTGGCCACTGGGGCAAGCGCAACAAGCCGAACTTCAAGAAGGTGCTGGAAGGCATGAGCAAGGCCGGCACCATGGCGGCCGTGTTCGACAGCCGGGACAAGGCGGAAGCCTTCGTCAAGCGCATCAAGGAAGAGGACCTGGGCCTGTCGGTCAACATCTCCTCCTCGATCGAGAATGCCAAGAATGCCTGCAAGTTCGCCGGCATTCCGCGCCATTCGGTGGCCTATTCGCTGGGCTTCGAGGAAGTGGGCGACAACACGCCAGGCAAGCAGGCCATCATGCTGTCCACCATGTGCGGCCATGGCATGCTGTCCATCAACCTGGCGCAGAAGATGATGAGCTTCGTCAAGGAAAACCGCCGCACCCCCAAGGAAGCGGCCGAAACCATGGCCCGCTTCTGCTCCTGCGGCATCTTCAATACAACGCGCGCGCGCCGCATCCTGGAAGATGTGCGGGTGGGCGTTAAGTAACCCTTCGCGACATCACAAAACAAAAGGCCCGCTGTTTCAGCGGGCCTTTTCTTTATGGCACCTTCGCCGCCTCGGCTTCGGACACAATACGCGCCGCATCCTCCGCCAGCATATAGCGCTGGGACACCAGCGCGTCCGCCTGGGCCTTCACCTTCGCGACATAGGCCGCATGGCTGGGATAGCGTTCCTCCAGCGAGGGACGCGGATCGCCCTTGGCCAGGCGCTCGGCCTTGGTAGCGGCAAAAGGAATGTAACCGCCGATATTGTTGCAGAAACGGCCCTTCTGGAACCCGTTGGCAAAGACATTCCAGCCGACATAGGTGCCAAGCGGCGCGGAAATCAGCGGTGAACGAATACCGTCCATCTCATTGCCGTCGGTATCGGCGCGCGGCACCAATTGCGGTATTTCCTTGAGGATGCGCGGCGGCACCACGGTAATGGCGCCCGCCAGGTCGGCATCATCAAAGCTCTTGCCCAGGTCATACTGATAGGTGGGAGAATAGGCCGGCCGTGGCACACCGGCGATCTTCGGGAAAGCCTTGTCATAGGCCGCCGGCGTGATGAGCCCACCGGACGCCAGGGTGGGATAGATGCTGGGCGGCGGCTCCGTGCCCTTGGTCACCCAATCCACCAGGGCGGCGAAGACGGCGCGGTTGGTGTCGGAGGCCGGATTGGGGTTGGAGGAGAGCACACAGGCTTGCGTGGCTGGTGTCAGGTGATCGAAGCCGCCACGGCCGCCATTGTGAGGAGCCCCCGCATTGTAATAGCGCCGCACATTGGCCGGCAGCGGAATGTCAGCGCGTGCATCGGTGCCGACATAATCATGGCTGGCGCGCAGGTCCCAGAACTCGGTCGAGCCCATGATCTCCGCTATTTTGGGGCAGGTCCTGTCCTTGAGGCACCGGTCGAGCAGGCTATGCTTTCCCTGCCCGCGCGCCACATCGTCGTACGTGCTCCACCAATTGGGACCCTCGGTCCCGGTCTCGTAAAGCCAGGTCAGCCCGCCGGGCGTGGCAAAGCGATAGTTTATGGAAAGCATGCGCGGGCCGACGATCGGATTGAGGCCGTCAAACACGATGCGACCGTCCTCGCCCGCGTTGAATCCCAGATGGATAAAGCTGCGCAGGTAATTGCCGGACTGGGAGACGCCGCGGCCGATGGCCCAGCGCACCTTGCCCGCCAACGGATTGGCGCTGCTGGCGTCGTAACGCAGGAAAGCAACCAGATCGCGGGTGGCCGCCAGACCGATGGCGAACAGCTTGGGATTTTTGGCCGTGAAAGCGAGGGTGTAAGCCAGCTTGGGATCAAAGCCGCCTTTGACACACAATTTGGTGAGGTCCGGCTTTCCGGGGAACGGCGTGCTGCTGCAATCGGCAAAGGCCCAGTCCGCATGCGGCACTTCTTTCTGCTCGCGCGGCCGGTCGTCGGAAACACCGGTATAGAGCTTTGCCCCATCCGCTGTCGCCACTTCGAAGGTGCGCCCGCCGTAATTGCCCTGTGGCCCGCCCTTGACCGGCATGGTCGTGGTGCCCGCCGGGACATCCATGAACCGCACATAGGCGGGGCCGTTAACCGGCGCGGCGGGCAGATCGATGCGCTGAAAGACGCCCGGCCTGTCGTCCAGATCGCCCTGCCAGCCGCTCAGGACGTTGATATGACCACCGCCGATGGCGGCGGCAGCGCCCCGGCCGCGATTGGACACGTCGTACACCAGCACACCCGACAGCGCGCCCGTCGGCCGGGCGATGGCAAAGGTAGCGGAATATTCGACTTTGCCGGCGGCATTCCTGGGCGCCAGCTTGATGTCATTGATCACCGTGTTGTGCGCATTGGCCGGTTCCAGCGCGCCGCTGAAATGGCCTTCCAGCAGCTCATAGCCACCGGCCATGGGGCTGGATTTTTCGACCGTGAGTTTGGTGACGGCAGCGGACGCAGGCGACGCGATCACGCAGGCCAGCAGCAATATCCTGAGCTTCATCCCCTTACCCCTTTATCTTGGGGCAAGCATAGCTCAGCGGCGTTTGCGGTCCAGCGCGGCGAATTCTTCGTCCGTCAGGGTGATGGCGGCCGCGGCCACATTCTCCTCCAGATGCGCCACCTTGGAGGTACCGGGAATGGGCAGCATCGTCGGGCTGCGTTTCAGCAGCCAGGCCAAAGCGACCTGCCCCTGCGTTACGCCCCTGGCCCTGGCCAGCTTGTCCAGCGCCCCGCCGGCCCGGGTCAGCTCGCCGTCGCCGCCCAGCGGGTAATAGGGAATGAAGCCGATGCCGTTTTCGGTGCAATAATCCACCACATCGTCGCTGTGCCGGTCGGCCAGGTTGTAGCTGTTCTGCACCGTCGCCACGGGAAACACCGCCGACGCCGCCTTGATGTCGGCGACCGAGACTTCGGACAGGCCAGCATTGGCGATGACACCATCGTCCAGCAACTGCTTCACGGCGCCGAATTGTTCGGCACGCGGCACGCGGGAATCGATACGGTGCAACTGCCACAATGAAATCTGTTCCAGGCCGAGCTTCTGCAAGCTGTTTCTGGCACTGGCGATCAGGTGATCGGGACGGCAGTTGATGTGCCACATGTCCGGGCCGCTGCGGGTGAAGCCGGCCTTGGTGGCGATGGTCAGGCCCTTATAGGGATGCAGCGCCTCGCGGATCAATTGCTCGGAAACATCAGGGCCATAGGAATCAGCGGTGTCGATGAAATTGACGCCCAGATCGGGCAGCCGCTTCAGCACCCGGATCGCTTCAGCACGATCCTTTGGCGGGCCCCACACGCCGCGCCCGGTAATCTGCATGGCGCCGAAGCCCAGCCGGCTCACCTCGATATTGCCGCCTATCCTGAATGTACTCATGCCAAGCCTCTTACGAATTAAGCCCGCGCGGCTCCTTGATCACCTGGCGGGTCTGGAAGGTACGCGGGGTGTGACCGCTGATCTCAGTGCCGGCTTCATGGCTGAAGCGCCGGTTCCAGAAGGTGGCGGTGAGCGAGACGGCCGCCACCGTCCAGAAGGCGGCGGTGAAATCGGGGAATTGCGGCGCATGATGGCCACGCAGCACCATCGCGCCCTGCAGCGCCGCGGCGCCGGCGCAGATGCCCATGGACAGCATCAGCTGCTGGAAGGTGGTGTAGAAGCTGGTGGCGGGGCCCATGCGCTGCTGGCTGACCTCGTCATAGGCGATGGTGTTGAAGCCGGTGAATTGGAGCGACATGAAGAAGCCGCTGCAGATCATGATCACGAACATCAACGGCAGCGGCCATCCGGGGCGGAACAGCCCGCACACCGCATAGCCAGCGCTGGCGAAAAAGCCATTGACCATCAAGGTGTCGCGGAAGCCGAAGCGGCGCAGCAGGAACGGCGCGACCGGCTTGGCGGCGATGGAACCCAGCGCCGTCGCCAAGGTCATCATGCCGGACTGGGCAGCCGAAAAGCCAAAGCCCAGCTGCATCATCAGCGGCAACAGGTACGGATGCGCGCCCTGGGTCAGGCGGGTGATGGCGCCGGCGATCACCGATGTGCCGAAGGTCGGAACCTTCATCAGCGAAATGTCGAGGATCGGGTCCTTGGCCGTGCGGGCATGGCGGATATAGAGCCCGCCGCACAGCGCCCCCACACCCAGGAACCCCAGCGCCACGGCCAGCAGGCCCTCATGGCTGATCAGCTCAAAGCCGAACAGGAACAGTCCCAGCGACAGGCTGGAGAGGAAGATGCCCTTATAGTCGGTCTTTTCCGGCACATCACCGCGCGTGTTGGCAATGAACATGCTGACCAGCACGATTCCCAGAATGCCGATGGGCAGGTTGATGTAGAAAATCCAGCGCCAGTTCAGATAGGTGACGAAGAAACCGCCGATCGGCGGCCCCAGGATGGGACCGACCACGGCGGGAATCAGCACCCAGCTGGTGGCCTGGATCAGGTCGCGCTTTTCGACATTGCGCATCAGCACCAGGCGGCCCACCGGCATCATCAAGGCGCCGCCCACCCCTTCGAAGAAGCGCGCGATGACCAGGAAGGTGACGTTGGGCGCATTGGCGCAGGAGATGGAACCAGCCAAGAAGATGATGATGGCGGTGCGGAACACGGTGCGGGCGCCGAAGCGGTCGGCAATGCGTCCCGACACCGGGATGAAGATCGCCAGGCTGATCAGATAGGAAGTCAGGGCGATGGACAGGCTGGGCGCCGACACACCCAGTTCGTGCGCCATGCTGGGCAGGGCCGTGGCCAGCACGGTGCCATCCAGTTGCTCCATGAACATGGCCGCGCCCACAATCAGGGCGATGGTGCGGAAATTGGCCTTGGGCGCGCCGGATTCGGGCATGATCCATCCCGTTTAGGCCCCACTTTTGCCGGGCGCAAGGGTGCGGGTTTGGGGGATTTTCGGGCCATTTCACCCGTCTTTCCGCCCCGCTATAAAGGCCCGGATGTCGCTGCAAACCCTGTATGAAGAAGCCCTTGGCAACCACAAGCGCGGTGATCTGGCCGCGGCCGAGCGGCTGTATCGCGAGGTTCTGGAAAGCGCCCCCACCAGCTTCGTCGCCCGTCATATGCTGGGGGTGCTGCGGGCCCAGGCCGGGGCGCCCGAAGAAGCGCTGGAGCTGATCGGCGGCGCCCTGGCCCAGAAGCCCGATGCGCCCGATGCCCTGTTCAACTACGCCAATGTCCTGCGCGGGCTGGGACGAAGCGAGGACGCGCTGGCGGCCTATGGCCGGGCGCTGGCCGCCAGGCCCGATTATCCGGCGGCGCGCGCGGCACGGGCCGAAGTCCTGAACAACCGCGGCAACGCCCTGCGCGAAGCCGGCCAATTCGACCTCGCCCTGGCGGCGTACGACCAGGCACTGGCCGATGCGCCCGGCTATGCCGATGCGCTGAACAATCGCGGCGTGGCGTTGTGGAGCATGGGACGTTTTTCGGAAGCCTTGGCGGCGGTGGATGCGGCGCTGGCGGCGAAGCCCGGTTACATCGAGGCGCACTATAATCGCGGCAACATCATGCGCGACATGCTGCGGCTGGACGAAGCCAAGGAGAGTTTCGATCGCGCCATCGCCATCGAACCGTCGTTCGTGCCGGCCTGGCGCAACAAGGGCTTCTGCGCGCTTCTGCAAGGCGATTTCGCCGCCGGCCTGCCGCTATATGAAAGCCGCAAGAAGGCCAGCCCCCCGATCGAGGCGCGAGAATATTCCCAGCCCCTGTGGACGGGCGCGGAAGACATCAAGGGCAAGACTCTGTTCCTTTATGTCGAACAGGGCCTGGGCGACACCATCCAGTTCTACCGCTTTGTCGCGCCGTTGTTGGCCCGCGGTGCCAAGGTGATCCTGTCGGCACAGGACGCACTTCTGCGGCTGCTGGAAAGCGCCGGCCCAAAAGTTGATCTGATCGGAGCGACGGCACTGCCGCCAGCCTTCGATTACCACATTCCCCTGACCAGCCTGCCGCTGGCCCTTCGCATCACGGCAGCGACGATCCCCGCCGAAGTGCCCTATCTGGCCGCCGAGCCGCAGCGCGTGGCGCAGTGGCGGGAGAAGATCGGCACAAAAGGTTTTAAAATCGGCATTTCCTGGCAGGGCGCGCGCATCGGCGACGCCAGCCGCGCCATGCCGCTGGCGTCTTTTGCAGGTTTGTCGAGAACGGAGGGCGTAAGGCTGATCTCGCTGCAAAAAGGCTTTGGCAGCGAACAGACCCTGCCCGGTCTTGAATTCCTGGGCGAAGAATTTGATGCCGGATCGGATGCGTTCCTGGATAGCGCCGCGGTAATGGAAAATCTGGATCTGGTGATCACCCTGGATTCGGCGTTGGCGCATCTGGCCGGCGCCCTGGGCCGACCCGTGTGGGTTGCGCTGAGAGAAGTGCCGGACTGGCGGTGGTTCCTGGGAACCGACAAGAGTCCCTGGTATCCCAGCATGACCCTGTTCCGGCAGACGGCGCATGGCGATTGGGCCGGGGTGTTTGCGCACATGCAGACCCAATTGAAGGCGAAGGCAGCCAAATGACCATTCCCCATGTCCCCACCTCCTGGGGCGAGCTGATCGACAAGATCACCATCCTGGAAATCAAGGTCGAGCGGCTGGAAAGCGAATCGTCGCGGGCCAATGCCGGGCGCGAACTGGGCCTGCTGCGCGAGATCGCCGGCCCAATGCTGGCGCGCGGACAAATCGCCGGATTGATCGAACGGCTGAAGACGCTGAACCAGGCGCTGTGGGAGATCGAGGACCAGATCCGCGAGCATGAGCGGGCGGGGACCTTCGATGCGGCGTTCATCCAGCTGGCCCGCTCGGTCTACAAGACCAACGATGAGCGCGGAGCGGTCAAGCGGGAGCTGAACCTGGCGCTGGGCTCGGGCCTGATCGAGGAAAAGAGCTACAAGCCCTATTAGGAAAAAGGGCCCGGCAATGCCGGGCCCTTCTTGCTCAGTAGCCGTAACCGTAGCGGCCATAATAGGACGGCGGCGGAGGCGGGGGCGGACCGTAGTCGTAGCGGTCATAGTTGCGTTCCCGGTCCGAAGCTGCCGCGATGGCGCCCAGAGCGAAAAGGCCGACACCAAGGCCGAGCAGGGCCCCGCCATCGCCGCGGCCGTGCCAGCCGCCACCATGGCCGTAGCCACGGCTGTAACCGCCATGGCCATATCCGCCATGGCCACCGCGATAGCCCTGCGCGGAAGCGGCGGTGGCGCCCAGCAGGGTCAGGACAAGAGCAGCAGAAATCAGGCGTTTCATGGTTTTGATCCTTTCAAACGCGCCGCAAAACCTGCGTCGATGAGAAGGACCATGACAGGGTGGTCATGAACCGGTTCTGAGGCGGCCATTTATCTGCCGTTCATGTAGGGACAAAGAAAAAGGGCCCCCGTTTCCGGGGGCCCTTATTCTTGTCCGTGCCGTTTCTCTTAGTTCGAGAAGCGGACGCCGACGCGGTACAGACGGCCAATGACGTCGTACAGGGTGTTATTGGCGTTCTGGCCACCGGTATCCGGCGGACGGGTGTTGGCGATGTTATCAACCTTCGCATACAGGTTGGTCTTGTCGCTGACGTTCCAGTTGGCGCCGATATCCAGATAGAAGATCGAGGACACCTTGTTGAAGTTGGTCGTCGGCGTCTGGACCGTGGAGGCCGGGCAAGTGCCAGGCGCGCAGACCAGCGTATTGCGGCTGCCGCTGAACACGCCGCCGGAATACCAGCGTTCCGTCAGGTTGATGCCCCAGACATCGTTCTGGTAGCTCTGGGTTTCCTGCAGCTTCCAGTTCAACACGTTGAAGTTGGAGTTGTAGCTGTTGGAGTTACCGCCGCCGCCGAGCGCGCCGGCCAGTTCAACGTTACGCTGCGTACCGGGGATGCCGGAGTCGTTGATGAACTTGCTGGTGTGGGTGGCCAACGAACGGAAGTTGAAAGTACCGGGGACATCATAGTCCTGGAGGTCGAACGTGTAGCTCGCTTCCAGGTCGAAGCCGTCGGTCGTCAACGCCGCGAAGTTGAACACCTTGGAGGCAACTGCGGTTATGCCCGGCTGGCCGTTTGCGCCAGAGTGTGGTGCCGCAACGCTCTGGTTGACGCCGTCCGCCGTGGTGATGGCGTCCTGGTTGCAGAAGCTGGCGGCGCTGGTCAGGCCCTGGGTCTGGCTGAAGAAGCAGAGATCTTCAACTTGCTGCAGGCCCAAGGCGATGATCGCACCCTTCACAGCGATACGATAATAGTCAACTGACGCCTGGAAGCCCGGGATGAAGTCCGGCTGCCACACAAGACCGGCTTGCGTCGTTTGCGCACGTTCCGGCTTCAGGTTGCCGTTACCGACGTTCAGCTGGCGAAGTCCCTGACCGTTACCGGTACCCGGCGCGACGGCATTGACGAACTGGTTGTTGATGCTGCCGTTCAGGCCGGCCGGCGGGGTGAACAGTTCCGACAGGTTCGGCGCGCGAACGTCGCGGGACTGAAGAGCACGCAGGCGGACCCCGGGGATCGGCGTTTCCCAGGTGATACCAACCTTCCAGGTATTGGCATCGGTACCAGGGATCTGGCCCGGGGCGCCCGGCAGAACGTTGACGCCATTGTACGGGTTGACGCCGAGGCCACCGATACCGTTCTGCGAGTTGTAGCGTGCATGGCGGCCGGCGATGTCCAAGTCCAACTTGCCCCAGAACTGGTCGTTCAACAGCGGGATACCGATTTCGATGAACGCTTCGTTCACGTGGTAGGTGCCGATACCGTTGTGATAGTTACCCGCGTTCCACGCACCCAGGCCCTGCGGGGCCGTGGTGTTCAGGCCGCAATCAACGAACGGATCGGTGCAAGGCTCGTTGATGGTGGCCGGGGTCGAACGGGTCAGACCGCCGGAGTACGGATCGGCACGCTGGCTGTAATGCTCTTCGCGGTATTCGTAACCCAACGCGACCGAAACCGGACCGGCCCAGTTCTCGATCGGCGAACCATTGACGCTGAAGCTGAAGGCTTCCTGGCGTACGGTCTGGATCGAATTTGGTCCATTCGTGGTGCCGCCGGGACCGTTCAGGCCATCGAAGTAGGCCATCTGGCCGGGGGTTACGGTGCCGCCGCCGAAGGGATTGAAAGGCACGCAGCCATAGGCCTGCGCAATGGTGTTGCGGCAGACGATCTGGCCAGAGGCGCTGGTGACAGCATCCTGCGCCAGGTTGAAGCGCGAGAGCGAATTTTGAGTAACGTTGGTGCCGGGCCCAAACGGCGCGCCCGACAGGGGCATGTTGTAGATCTTGATGCTGGTGTCGGTTTCGCCGTGCTGGAAGTAGGAGTCCCAGTTCCAGCTCTTGCCGAACAGGTCGAAGTTTCCGTCACCACCCACCACATAGCGGCGGATCGTGCGCGTCACGAACATCTGCTGATCGGTGGGGATCATGGCCCAGTCCGAACCGTAGGGGATGTTGGCCGCAGCGGCAGCATTGTTGAAGGCGGCGGAACCAACCGGATTGGTCGTCTGGTTGAAGCCCGGGTTCACGTTCGTAAGACACTGCGAGACGCTGTTGAACAGGCCCGAAGCGAGCAGGTAGGGGTTATCGCAATGGGCGTTCATGCCGTTCTTGGACGAGTTGCCCTGCGCCGGGGTGTTCTGGGTACGGCTCATGCCGTAGCTCATAGTGGCGTAGAGTTCCGTCGAAGGCGTCAGGTCATACGACACGCGGGCATAGACGTTGCCGCGGGTCAGCGGGTCGTAGAGGCCCTGGGTGAACTGCTTCGAATCGTTCTGATTGCCGGGATCGGACGGGGTGCCGACGCAAGAGCCGTTGAGGCCGCCGCCCAGACCGTTGGTGGCCGTCTTGAAGCATGTGCCGGCGAGGTCATAACCGATCGCCTTGCCCTGCTGATCGAAGGTGGTGAAGGCATAGGGCGAACCGGCCTGGATCAGGGTGTAAGCGGAAGTCTGCGTGCCCTGCGTGATCGCAACATAGTTGTTGCGGGGCTGGCCGGCGGGCGCGGCGGCGGCGCCGGTGTCGGCGCCATAGCTAACCTGGCCCGACTGGCGGGCGATGGTGCGGCCGCCGATATTCGGCTGCGCGGTGTGCTGCTGGGCAACCGGATAGCGCGGCAGCAGGCCGTCGTTATAGGCGTACTCGCCCGCGATTTCGAAGTGACCGCGGCCACCGGCAAAGCTGGTACCAGCCGCCGCCTGGAACAGGGTCTGGCCCATGTCGCCATAGGTCGACAGGCCGGCCTGCGCATTGGCCTTGAAGCCTTCGAACTTCTTGTCGGTGACGAAGTTGATGACACCGGCGACGGCGTCCGAACCCCAGGAGGCGCTCGCACCGCCGGTCACGACGTCCACGCGCTGGATCAGCATCTGCGGCATCAGGCTGACGTCAACCGCTCCATTGAAGTTACCGCCAACGACGCGCTGGCTGTCGAGCAGCACCAGGGTGCGCAGCGGGGACAGGCCGCGCAGGCCCAGCGAGGACAGGCCGATCAGGCCGGTGGTGGTCGAACCGGTGTTGTAGCCTTCGCCCGAAGAACCCTGCAGGGCGGGGAGCTGGGTGATGGCTTCGAACACGCTCGGCTTGGCCTGGGATTCCAGGTCAGCGGCGCTGATCACCGTGGTGGGCGTGGGAGCATCGAAGCCCGCGCTCTGAAGGCGGGTCGAAGACACGACGACTTGCTCGACACCTTCCTGCGCCATCGCGGCGCCGGCGGTTAGCGCCAGAATGGCAGCGCCACCAGCAAGGCGAACGCGCGTCTTCTTCAAACCATAGTTCATAGGCATAGTCCCCCTGGACGGTTGTTCTACCGGCATGATGCCGGCTTCTTGGGCGGTTGATTAGCAGACGTGCACAACGCCAAGCGAGAGAATATTCGACGGAACAGTGCATTAGGCGCGCGGAAAGACCTGAACGTCACATTATTGCAACGCCGTGAAACTCCTCCTTAATATTGTGCGCCGCATCAAAAACTTTGGGGACCGATGCCGGTTCGGCGCAAAAATTCCCGTTTCCCGCATTTTTTGAGACACTTTGACAAAGTGTCGGCGCCGGCTGCTGCTGTTGCTGCCATTATATAAGTCACGCCCACAAATTGTCCGCCCGCCGTTGCGCGATGACCGGCTGTCGCTTCACAGAGACCGCTGCCCGGATGATTCCTTTGTCCTAATGCGCGTTAAGAAAAATGAACGCTGCGCAGCGCGGTCTGCATTTGCGAAAAAACGCTTTTCCAGTCGCCGGGCGCTGGCTGACGAAACAACCGCATTTGCGGATACCAGGGCGTTGCGGAGGATCCCAGAAACCAGCGCCAATCCGGCGCAAATTTGAGCGCAACCCACACCTCGCATCCCAGCGCGCCGGCCAGATGCGCCAGCGATGTGTCCGGGGTGATCACCAGATCCAACACTTGCATCACGGCAGCACTGTCGAGAAAGGCTTTGTTTTCCGCGTCGAAATCATCACCCAGGGTTTCCACCCGCAGGCCGGGGTGCTGCCCGGCGCAGGCGCCCTTCTGCAGGCTTATCAGGCGCACATCCTTCATGTCGGAGATCGGCGCCAGCAGCGAAAGCGGAAATGAACGGTTCGCGATACTGGCGGCGCCCTGCCAGCAGATGCCGATCTTGAACCCGTGCGCGCCAATGCGCGCGCGCCAGTGTTCGACGCGCCCTGCTTGCGCTTTCAGGTACGGAATCGGCGCGGGAATGGTCTGGCGCGTTGTGCCGAATGCCAGCGGCAGGCTCATCAGGGGGCAGTGATAATCGAAGGCCGGCGGCACGCCGGCACTGCCCAGGATTTCGATATCGCCGCCGGCATCGCGCATCAGTGGCACAATCGGATCCTGCACCGCCAGGATCACGCGTGCGCCCCGCGCGCGCGCCATCAGGGCATAACGGAAGAAAAGGATGGTGTCGCCCAGGCCCTGTTCGATGTAGCAAAACAGGGTCTTCCCGGAGATGTCTTCGACGCCGGTCCAAAGCGGCTGCGAATAATTGCGCGCTTCGATCGGTACGGCCAATCGCTTGCGCCATTCATAAAGAGCAAGGCCATCCGCCAGATCGCCGGTCATCAGCTTGACGATGCCTTTGGACCAGTGCGCCAGCGCATGGCCGCCATCGCGGGATAAAACCTGGTCGAAATCAGCCAGCGCGTCCGCGAAGCGCAGCAGATCCCGGTGCGCGTTGCCGCGATTGATCAGCGCGTCCAGATAACCCGGACGCAGGACGAGCGCGCGGTCATACGCCGGGATGGCGTGCTGGTGCCGGTTCATGTCCTGCAGGATATTGCCGCGGTCGTTCCAGCCCTGTGCGTTGTCGCCGTCCAGCGCCAGCGCCCGATCGCTCGCGGCCAGGGCCTCCTCCAGCCGGCCCAGCCGGCGCAGCACATGCGCGCAGGCATTGTGGCTCTGCACATGCGCCGGGTTCAGCGCCAGCGCGTGGTCATAGCTGGCCAGCGCGTCATCCAGCCGGTCCAGCCCCTGCAGCGCATTGCCCCGATTGTGCCAGGCCTGCGCAAATTCGGGATTGATCGCGATGGCCGCGTCCAGGTCGACCAGCGCTTCCTGGAAATGCCGCAGGCTGACCAGCAGCAGCCCGCGCGCATTGCGCAGATCGGCATGGCGCGGATGCAGCGCAATGGCGCGGTCATAACTGGCCAGCGCTTCGCCGGCGCGCTCCATCGCCGCCAGCACATTGCCGTGGTTGAGCAGCGCAAGGTCAGAATCGGGATGGATGGCCAGGGCGGCGGTCAGAAGTTCCAGGGCCTGGGCGTTGCGTCCCTGCTGGCTGCACAGGATTCCCAGTAGCAACTGCGCGGTGAATTCACCCGGCGCGGCGCGCAGGACGTCCAGATACAGCGGCTCGGCCTCCGCCAGACGGCCGCTTTGATGCAGCGCAAAAGCCCGCTCCAGCACGGCTTGCATATCCATGACGGAAATATCCGGCATAGGCGCAGGGCGCGCAACTTTGCTAGCCAATGCGGGGGCTTGCCGCTATCGTAAGCCGTTCCCGAAGCCCGCCCCAAGGACCTGCCATGCATCGCCCGCTTCTGCTCGTTTCCGCTGTCCTGTGCGTCGCCGCGGCGCCGCTGGCCACTGCCATTGCCCAGGCGGCCAAGCCCGCACTTTATACCGACGCCCAGGCCTCGGCCGGTGCGCAAGTCTATGTCTCCTCCTGCGCCGCCTGCCACGGCACGGCGCTGGAAGGCGTCTCCGCTCCCGCGTTGAAGGGTGCGCCCTTCGGCGAAATGGCCACGGCGCAAAGCCTGACCGCCGCGACCTTGCTGGACGTGATCGCCAACACCATGCCGCAGTCCGAACCCGGCTCCTTGAAACCGGAAGAGTATGCCGCCGTCACCGCCTATATCCTGCAGCAGAACGGCTATCCTGCCGGCGCCACCGCGCTGGCTGCCGGTTCGGCCGAGGCCAAAGACGCCAAGATCACGCCGTAACCCGCGTTCGGAGTTCGCCATGAGAAAATCCGCAATCGCTTTGCTGGCGGTGGCGTGCCTGGGCCTTTGCGGCAGCGCGCTGGGCCAGCCGCCGCAGCCGGTGCCCACGCCCGGGGTGAAAGGCAGCGCCGGTGAAGCCGCAACTGCTGTGGGCACTTCCACAACCAAGCCGGAAAGTTTCCTGAACCAGGCCGCAACCCAGAATGTCGATATCAGCGACGCGATGATGCTGGATGCGGACAAGCAGGATGGCTGGATCCTGCACGGACGCACCTATGACAATCAGCGCTTCTCGCCCCTCACCGACATCAACCTGTCGAATGTCGGCAAACTGCGGCCCACCGCGATCCTGCAGACCGGAGTGACCAAGAACTTCGAGAACACCGCCATCGCGGTGGACGGCGTGCTGTATCTGAGCACCGCCGACAACAAGGTGATGGCCTATGACGCCGTCACCGGAAAACAGCTTTGGTCCTACATCCCCACCCTTTCCTATTCCAACCTGTGCTGCGGCCAGATCTCGCGCGGCGTGGCGGTGGCGTACGGCAAGGTGTTCTCCGCCCAGCTGGACGGTCACGTCGTGGCGCTGGACGCGCGCACCGGCAAGCTGCTCTGGAAAACCGATCATGCCGAAGTCCTGCCCCAGCCGGCCGTCTTCTATTCCTTCACCATGGCGCCCATCGCCTATAATGGCCTGATCCTGGTGGGCAATGCCGGCGCCGAATGGCCGACGCGCGGCTTTCTGCAGGCGCTGGATGCCAATACCGGCAAGCTGGTGTGGCGCTTCAACACCACCGCGGCGCCCGATCAGCCCGGCGGAAATACCTGGAGCGGCGACAGCTGGAAATATGGCGGCGGCTCGGTGTGGAACACCCCGGCCATCGATGTGAAGAACAGCCTGATCCTGTTCGCGGTGGGCAATCCCAACCCCGACCTGGATGGCACCAGCCGCAAGGGCGACAACGCCTATACCGACTCCATCGTCGCCATCGACAGCCGTACCGGCAAGCTGCGCTGGTGGTATCAGGAAGTCGCGCATGACATCTGGGACCTGGATGCCTGCGCCCCCGTGGTGCTGATCGACACGGTGGATGAAAAGGGCCGCACCGTTCAGGCGGCGGCGCATGCCGGCAAGACCGGCATCGTCTATATCGTCAACCGGCTGACCGGAAAGCTGATCCGCAAGTCCGCGCCGTTTGTCGACATCAGCGACAATTTCATGACCCCGCTGGGACCTGAGCCCAAGACGGTGTGGCCCGCCAATCATGGTGGCGCGATGTGGCAGCCGCCGGCTTATTCACCCCAGACCAAATACCTGTACCAGCAGGGCATCAACGAGGCGCACGACTACAGCGTCCGCCAGCCGCTGCCCGAGGTCTACAAGCCCGGCACGCCCATCCGCGGCCAATATTCCGGCGGCGACATGCCGACCAACATGAAGGTGTTCACCCCCAACGGCACCCTCAGCGCCATCGACATGGCGACCGGCAAGATCGCCTGGCAGCACAAATCGGATCGCCCCTATTTCAGCGGCGTGCTGGCAACCGCCAGCGGGCTGGTCTTTACCGGCGAGATGAACGGCGATTTCGTGGCCCATGACGCCAGGACCGGCGAGAAGGTCTGGCACTATCCGCTGGGCGCCGGCGTCTGCACCCCGCCCATTACCTATCGGGTCAAAGGCGTGCAGTATGTCGCGGTTGGCGCGGGGGGCTGCCATGGCGGCGAGATCTTTATGCAGACTGAAGGCAGGCCGATTTTCGGCGATGTCTTCGCCATCTTCGCGCTGCCGGAATAATTTTCAGACGGGGGTATCAGCATGGACGCCAACACCAAAAAGATTCTGGAAGACATTTCCACCGCCACCCTGACCACGGTGCTTCTGAAGAAGGGCTTGCGCAATGTCTGGCTGCGCGGCGCGTTTCCCAAGCAGCCCGGCCAGAAGCGGGTGGCGGGCACAGCCTTCACCCTGCGCTTTGTCCCGGCGCGCGAAGACCTGGCGACACCGGCGAGCTGGGCCTCGCCCATCTCCACCCGCGCCGCCATCGAGGCGATGGATGAAGGCGTCATCGCCGTGGCCGATGCCCTGGGCACCACCGATGCCGGCATCTTCGGCGACATCCTGTGCGCCCGCATGGCCAAGCGCAAAGTCGGCGCGCTGATCACCGACGGGGTGATGCGCGACATGGAAGGCGTGCTGGCGACGGGATTGCCGGTGTGGTGTGCCGGCGCCGCCGCGCCCGCTTCGGTGGCGGGCCTGACCTTCATCAACTGGCAGGAGCCGATTTCCTGCGGCGGCGTGGCGATCTTCCCCGGCGATGGAATCGTCGCCGACGGCGACGGCGCGGTTGTCATTCCGCAAGCCATGCTGGCCGAAGTGACCGAAGCCGCCGCCGAACAGGAAGCGATGGAATCCTGGATCATGGGCGAAGTGGAAAAGGGCACGCCCCTGCCCGGCCTGTATCCGCCCAACGATGAGAACAAGGCGCGCTATGCGACGTGGCGGAAAGAAAACAAGAAATAGCGCGCCAAACCGCGGCAACGCCCCCTATCCGTCCGTACGCGTCTTTCGCTGCCGCCCAAGACCTATGAGGCGCCCGGTGCTCGGCCAGCCAAGCTTAGCCTGATCGGAGACGAATGACCGCTTTTGACCCAAAGCGGACATTTGGCGCCACGAGATACCAGCTCGCCCTGACACCCCGCCATCGTAGTTCGGATGGCGCATTACCCAAGCAAAACCGCCAAAAGAGAACGGCCCCGCTGGAAGCGGGGCCGCTGTCTCGGAGATCCACAATGAAAAGGTCAGCGGTGATGTCCGCCGCCGCCATGGCCGCCGCCACCACCGCCATGGCCACCACGGCCGCCGCCATAGCCACCACCGCCGTAGCCACCACCGCCATAGCCGCGACCATGTCCGCCGCCATAGCCACGGCCGTAACCGCCGCCGAAGCCACCCAAATAGATGCTGGGGGCAAAGTAACCACCACCATAATAGGGTTCATCATAATAGCCCGCGCCATAGCCTTCATACTGATCGCCGCAGCGGTAAGGATTGTACCAGCGGCTGCGCGGGTTGCAGTTGGCACCATAGCCACCGCCATAATAACCACCGCCGCCATAGTATCCGCCGCCAACGCCAATGCCGACCGAGACCTGCGCTTGAGCAGGCGCAGACGCAATTGTCGCTGTGCCTGCCAGCATCAAGGCGCCGAGCGCAATCTTTCCAAACTGTTTCATAGCGTTTCCTTAAGTCCTTGCCATTCTGGACTGAGGACACGCTGATCCTTCCCAAATGAACCGCAGGTGAATGAACTCAAGGAGTTCCATGATTGAAATTTCGCATTCAAAAGTACCGCCAAACTCATCGCAGCCGGCCACTCCTGATCAGTTGGGATACAGTGCTAGGATAGAGCTTCCCGCGCTGTATGCGAGAGGCATAGTTCAATGACCGTTATTGACGCAAAGCAGGCATTGGACGGCTCGGACGGAATGGCAGTTCCAGGTTCTTGGGCCACTACGTAGGCTAAACTATCCTGCTGATGTTTCATTAGCCCGTTAGATCGTCAGACCCCGGCATTCATCGAAGAATCGCCTGAGCTGCTGTAAGCCCTGCCGTAGGTCCGACCCCGGAAGCCCGCAATCTCAGGATGCCGGGAAGCTGTAATTTTGGTGATGGAATGACCGCTTTCGACGAAAAGTGGACATTGAATGGTCTTATGGAACTTTGCGGATGCAAGTTCGTTGGCTCTAAGCGTTTAACAGGGTCAACATCATGGCAGTCATCATCAACAAGGACGGCGGCGGAAGCGGCGGCGCCGGGTTTACTTTAGTAGGGATTATTGTGGGCGCGGTGCTGCTGGCGGTGGCCGTGGTCGGGTTTTTGATGTGGGACAACTACAAAAGCGGCGGGGCGCCGAAGGCGATCGTCGTCACCGGTCAGGCCAAGTAACATGGGCGACACAGTCATCATTACGGAAGACGAGCCCAAGCCAACGAAGCCCGACGTTGTTGTCGTCGTCCCTGCTCCTGAGAAGAAGCCTGAGACAATCGTAGTCGAAAAAACCACGGTCACGGAAACCCGGGTCGATTAGAAGCCGACGCTCGGTCTCAGCACGGGCATAGTTCAGCAAGAACAAAAAGACCCGGTGGCGAAAGCTGCCGGGCTTTTTGCTATACGCAATTGGGACGCCCAGCGTTCGTCTTAATGCATATCGCTCAGTTCACGAATGACCGCTTTTGGCGCAAAGCGGACATTCCCTACGGACAACGAGCCGGCTGAATAGCAATATCGGATAGGGTTAACGTCCGACTATTTTGGCCCAGTACTATGCGGAATGCTGACCACAAATTCGGCCCCCGGATTGCGAGGGTTGATTTGGACGCTCCCGCCTAGCTGTTGAGCAAAGGCGCTGACCAGGCGCATGCCCAATCCCTTGCCCTTGCGCGGCTCGAAATCCGCGTCAAAGCCGATCCCTTCATCGCGGACGGAAATTGAAAAGCCGCTTTCGCCGACTCGGCAGATGGCGACCCACACATCGCCCGCCCCATCCGGATAGGCATACTTGCACGCATTTGCCACAAGTTCGTTGACGATGAGGGCCGAGGATATTGCGCGGTCAGTCGCGATTTCGATACCCATATCCACGCTGCAATGAATTTTGCACTGGGCGACACTGGCATCCAGATCCTTGCAGACCGATTCAATGTATTTTCCCAGGTCCAGCCACTCGATGTCTGAGCCCTGATAGAGCAGATCATGCGCGCGCGCGACCGCTGTAACTCGGTTTGCCGCCTGCTGAAGATACCCCGTCAGCTCCGCGTTGTTCGCCTGGCTCGATTGCAGGTGCAACACGCTTCCGACAATCGTGAGACTGTTTTTGACGCGATGGTTCATCTCTTTCAAAAGAAACTGGTGACGCTCCAGCGCGGCATTCAGGTTTCGCTCGTGCCTTTCACGCTCAATCGCCATGCCCAGGATGTTTGCAGCGCCCTGCAGGAAAGCCAGATCGTGTTCCTGAAACTCGTCTTCCAGCGGGCTATCGACTTCCAGCACGCCGAACGGCTTCCCATCACCTTGCAGAATAACGTTCATGGCACGGCGGATATTGTGCCTTGAAAGAAGCTCGGGCGTGCGGAACCTGTCTTCATTTTCCAGATGGTTCGAGATCACGGGCTTGCCGGTCTTGAGCGCGAAGCCGGCCGGGGATTCCAGGTCGGCTCCCACTGTCGCGACGCCCACCACGCCTTTGTCCCATCCCACGCCGGCCCGCACCAGGAATCGGTTCTCTAGGGGAATATATTCGAGGATCTTGCAAAAGCCTGTTTGCAGACCTTCCGCCGTAAGGCGCGCCGTATCATCCAGCAGTTTGTCGAAGCTTGCACCCTGCAGCGCGCTGACGCCCAGTTCGGCAAGGATGGCCTGCTGCCGAATGCGTTGCCGAAGCGCCCGGACCGACATGTCAGTCCCGCTTCCGCTGACCGCCGGTTCCACGACCGGGATTTTGCCATCGTTGGGGCACATTTTGCTATCGTCCCTGAAGTGCAGTGCGTATGCGCCCACCTAGCTTTGATATTCCATGCCCTTCCCCAGAGGCAAGGGAGGGATAAGAACAGCGCAATGCCTGTACTTAAGGAACTTTTTATAAGGCCAAAGGCCTCGTCAGCATCCGGTTGGAATGAATAAGCCATCCGCTACGACGCTCTAAACTCTGGCCTCGCTAGAGGCGTCGTGCAACTTGTTCCGCGATGGAACTTTGTGGACCCTGCGGCGTTACCATTCTGCACGCTTAATAAAAAGAGCATCACTCTTGGCGCACGCCCAAAAGGAGCCGCGCCATGACAATTCATGACCGCAATCTATCAAGAAACCCCATGACCGCCGCGAGCGGCCTGGCGCTGTCAGCCTTTTTGAGCACAGCCTTTGCGCCACGCCACGACGTGCCCGGGAATTAAAAATGGCGGCAAAACTAAAAGCATTCGATCCTGCGATCTTCCTCGCCAAGGCCGGTGTTGGCAGACCGGTTTCGAAATTGGCAAAGCAGTCAGTGATCTTCTCACAGGGACACGCTGCTGATGCCCTGTTCTATATCCAAAAGGGCAAGGTCAAAGTCACTGTCGTTTCTACCCCGGGAAAGGAAGCGGTTGTTGCAATCCTGGGTGCCGGGGAACTCTGCGGCGAGGGTTGTCTGACCGGGCAGCTTCTGCGTATCGCGACCGCATCGGCCATGACCGAGTGCGAGATCATAAGCTTCGAGAAGTCTGTCATCATTCGCACCCTTCACACAGATCCCCTCTTCGCCGAAATGCTCGTGGCATATCTTCTTGCCCGAAACGTTCGAGTCGAAGAGGATTTGGTCGATCAGCTGTTTAATTCGAGCGAGAAGCGCCTGGCCCGGGCATTGTTGCTACTGGCGAATTTCGGCAAGGAGGGGCGCCCCGAACCCATCATAGTAAAGATCAGTCAGGCAACCCTCGCCGAAATGATCGGCACGACCCGCCCCCGGGTCAGTTTCTTCATGAACAAATTCAGAAAGTTGGGCTTTATCAGTTACGATAAGCACATAGAGGTACATAGTTCGTTGTTGAAACTCGTTCGGCCTGACCATCGGGATTAGCGGCCGACCGAAAGTAACGGCATTCCGGTGCTTTCTGCGCGTCGGCTCGGCGCAGGCGCCATTCCGCCATCTTCCGGAAAAGCCACATAGAAATCCGCGCGCCAAATCACACTGATCGCGCACTTTCTGAATGACCGCTGTTGGCGCAAAAGCGGCCATCTCTCTGCGCGCTCAGGGAGCTTTGGTTTGCCGGAAAAGTGATTTGGCGTTCAGGTTGGTCAATATTGACCAACCACAGGGATCCCATCCCTCTAATCTGCGCCGATGTGCGTCACCCGACAAGGCGACGACCACTTCTGTTTGTCTGGCAGCAATAAAAATAATTTCAAAAGGGTAATTCCCATGCGTGTCAAGCTTTTCACAGCCGTCCTTCTAGGCACCGTCTCGACCTGGTCTTCGGCGAGCTTGGCCCAGCAGGTCATCAACGGTGCCATACCGACGTCGCTCAGCGCGACCGGCGTGACCAGCGGTGTTTCCATGACCGGACAGGGCGGCGGCGGCACACTGATCGTGGGCACCATCGGTGGTCCCCAATCGGACATCTTCACGAACAATTCGAGCGGCGGAACCGTGACCAATGCGTTGCTCCGCGCTGTCTCAACCGACACCTCGAGCCAGTCCAACATCGTGTTCAACAGCAGTTCGAACGTGTTCGGCGCGCTGGGAATTACCAATCCGGGCGGGCCGTTCTTTCTCAACATCAATGGCGGCAACAATGGAACCGCGGTGAACTTCAACGGCGCCCTGTTCGGCACCATCACCACGGTCAGCGGAACGGGCTCGCTCAACTTCAACAACGGGGCCACGAACATCACGGCCACGAATTTCGCCGGAAACGGCACCATAAGCCTGGCGGCCAATTCAAAGCTGACCGGTGCACTTACCACCAACACGGCCAATACAGGCACATTGACCCTTGCCGGCGGCAGTGCCCTGACCGGCGCTGTCGGCGGGGCCAACGGCATCAAGACCATCAATGTCGTGGGCGGAAGCAACACCGCCGGGGTGAGCGCCTCCATCAGCGGCGCGGTCAATGCCTATGCCTTCAATCTCGGCACCAACACGCTGAATGTCGGCGGTGCCCTGACCATCGCCAATCTGACGACCAGCGGCGTGATCAACACAACCCTGGCCAGTTCCACGGTCTATGGCAGCATCAAGACGGTGGGGGCTTCGAACCTGGGTGCGACCCTGCTGGTCAATGTCGCCGTTCCCCAGACTGCTTTCTTCCCGGTCGGAACCCAGTTCACGATCGTCCAGGCCGGATCGGGCACCAACGGCAGCGTTGTTACGGTGGTCAATGACCCCACCAATCCGCTTTATACATTTACCGCCGTTCCGGCCGCCGGCACCGTTGCCGGTCAGGTCGTGATCCAGACGACCGGGATACCCTTGACGGTGGCGGTGACCCCGCCCGCCGGTGTGGTCCTGCCGCCTACCCAGGTCATTGCCGCACCGATCGTGCCGGCATTGCTTGCCGCGGCTGCCCCAGCTGCGGCCGCGCCAGCTGCGGCCGCGCCAGCCTCGGACCTGATCAGCACCGTGCTGCCTGCGATCAACGCGATTTCCGACGCACCCACCGTCGTCAATGCCGTTGCGCAGCTCGCGCCATCGAATTCGGCGCTGGCGGCATCGCAGGTGACCTTCGAAGGCGCACGGGCGTTTCAGAACCTGCTGTCATCGCATCTGAGCGAAGGCCTGTGTGATGCGGGAAGCCAGACGGACGACCGGCGCCGGCGGGAGGATCTGCGCAAGCCCGACAATGAGAGCTCGTCCTGCCAGAACAATGCCTATAGCGGGCTGTGGCTGAAGGGATTTGGATATTTCGGCAACCAGGGCGCCCAGGGCGCCTTTGCCGGTTATGATTCCAATATTCTTGGCGCGATGGTGGGATACGATGTCGCCATTGCCGACAATACGCGCGCGGGCCTGGGCATCGGCTATGCCCACAGCAAGATAGACGGAAAGGCCATCAGCAATACAACCGGCTTCAATACCTACCAGGCGACCGCCTATATCGCGCATGAAGACGGCACCTGGTTCGCCGATGGCGATGTATCCTATGGCCGGAACAGCTATTCGGGCCGGCGGCTGATCTCCTTTACCGGCGTGAATCGCACCGCGCTTGCAAAATACAGCGGCGAGAATTTCACCGGCTTCCTGACCACCGGGCGCCATTTTTACACGGACGACATCACAATCACGCCCCTGGTTTCGCTTCAGGTCACCCATCTCAACGTGGATGGTTATACCGAAACCGGCGCGGGAGACGTCAATCTGCAGGTGGCATCCCAAGGATACAACTTCCTGGAATCCGGTCTGGGCGTGAATGTGGCGCGGCACTTCGATCTGGATGATGGGCGAGACCTGTTGCCCGAAATCCACTTCAAGTGGCTGCATGAAGTGCTCAACCCCAATGTTCGGAATACCGCCACGTTCACGGCGACAGGCTCGACGCCGTTTGTCACGTCAGGGCTGAGCACCGCTCCCGATACGCTCGACATGGGCGCCGGGCTGACATTGCTGTCCTGCGGTTGCAGCGACAGAACCTGGTCTGTTGAAGGCATTTACGACTACTATTGGAGAAGCCAGAATTATTCCGCTCATCAGGTGACCCTGGCGGCGTCCTATCGGTTCTAAGGACAGGCGGGGCGATTGCGGACCTAACCTTCGCAGAACTTGCCGTCCCGGATTTGGCTGTAGAAAGGCTCAGGACTGACGGTACGTCTATGGTCTTCCTGGATCAGAACCGCCCGGATACGCGTGCTGGTAAGCGCATAATCCTCGCCAAGTTCCTTGATGGTGCGACCCGCCTGGAACGCCGTATAAATCTGGCGGTCCCGGTCTGCTGTTGTTCGTGGGCCCATGCGCGTCCTCCCTTGATTGGCTAATCCGGTTGCGTCCTGCCGCAATTGGCGCAGGTGATGGTGGGATCGCCGGAATTGTTGTCGCCGGGATGGTGATTGAATCCCTCGGACACGCGCACCAGGGTGCGCATCGAGCCTAGCCGCCGGTCTGTGCCGGACTGCTCTTCCCATGTTATGGAGCCGGACCGCCCACAACCGTCACACATGATTGAGACGGCAAACTGCGCTCGATCGGACATCGATACCCCTTGGGCATCCTAAAGCCGCGCGCATCCCTGCACTGTACTATTTTATACACTCTGCTGCTGATTTGACCCTGTTCGCGACCGGCTTGAGCGCCCTCCTGCTTACTGTAGCGCGGAAGCTCGTCATCCGGGAATGTCCGCTTTTGGCGCAAGCGGACTTGGGGCTGCCCTAAAGGGCTATCCGCAGAGCGTCATTCTGATAACGTGACTGCGGGTCGGGCTGGGAAGATCTCACCCTATTCGGGAATGGCTCGGCGCTTCCCCCTAGGACGGGCCGGGCCTTTTTCCTGCATTCCCTTCAGCGTTTTTCCCCCTTTTTGAATGTCAGCTATTGGCGCAAAGCAGACAATTGGTGGGGGTGCAGTAACGGCAAAGACGAGGAACTTCATTCCTTGATGTAATCGCGCAGCCGCCCGTAGCTGCGCTCGATGTGGCGGCGCATGGCCGCTTCCGCCTTGTCGCCGTCGCGCGCATGGATGGCGGCGATGATCGTATCATGCTCATGCACCGCTTCTTCGGTGATCTCGCTACGGAAGCAGGAGCGGAAGATGTGGACATGAATGTGCAGCCGCGCCAGGGAATCCGCGATCAGGTGATTGCCGGCGCCTTGGGCGATCAGGCGGTGGAATTCGGTATCCATGTCGGCAAAGGCGTCGTGAGACGGCGCCGTTTCACCGCTGGCCAGCGCGCGCTTGTCGGCATCGGCCATCGCCTGCGCCGCCTTGCGCGCGGCATGCGGTTCGATCAGCAGGCGGAATTCAAACAGCTCATCCAGCTGCGCCCGGTCCATGCGCGGGCTGGTGGCGTAACCGGCAAAATGCCGCTTGGACACCAGTCCATTGGCTTCCAGCATGGACAGGGCTTCGCGGATCGGGGTCTGGGACACGTTTAGTTTGCGGGCCAACTCGTCCACCGACACCCGCGTATCGGGCGGAATCTTGAGGGACATGATGTCGGCCCGGATGCGGCGATAGACCTCCTCCGCCAGCCCGGAGGGGCGGGCGATGGGCCGGTCGGCCGCTTCGTTCAGCGCTGACGCCAAGGGAACTTTCTCCACAGAAAGGCTGTCTTTTGCCATTGACCGGACGGAGCATAACCCATAGGTTTCGAAAATCCTATAGGATATTTGATCTGTGAAGGTCGCCGTCGAAGACGTCCGCAAGCTGGCCGAAGGCATCCTGCTCGCCAACGGCGTGCCGGCAGACCATGCCACCACCCAGGCGGGCCTGTTCATCGAAGCGGAGATGCGCGCCATTCCTTCGCACGGCCTTTTGCGCCTGCGCCGGGTGATCGAACGCATCCATGCCGGCCTGTCCAACCCCACCACCCGGGGCAACCAGGAATGGACCGCCCGTTCCTTCCTGTCCGTCGATGGGATGCGCGGTCTGGGCCCTGTGATCGCGATGTCCGCGCTGGACACGATCATTCCGCGCGCGCGCGAGGACGGCATCGCCATCGCCGCCATCCGCAACACCAATCACCTGGGCGCGCTGGCCTACTATGCCGAGCATGTCGCCAAAGAAGGCCTGACCTGCATTGCCCTGACCATCTCCGAAGCGCTGGTGCACCCCTGGGGCGGGCGCAAGGCGATGATCGGCACCAATCCCATCGCCATCGGCGTGCCGGCCGATCCCACCCCCATGGTGCTGGACATGGCGACGGGCCTTGTCTCGATGGGCAAGATTCATGACCACGCCAATCGCGGCGCGCCGATCCCGCTGGGCTGGGCGCTGGACGAGAATGGCGATCCCACCACCGACGCCGCCGCCGCCAAGAAAGGCGCCATCGCACCGTTCGGCGGACCCAAGGGCTATGCGCTGGGCATCGCCTTTGAAGTGCTGGTGGCCAGCCTGGCCGCGTCGGCCATCGGCACCGGCGTGAAGGGCACGCTGGATTCGGTGAATGTCTCCAACAAGGGCGACATCTTCATCGTCATCGCCCCACCCCATGCCGAAGCCGCCAAGGCGCTGGTCACCGATTACCTGGAAGACATTCGCGCCGCCGCGCCGTCCGATCCAGAACATCCCGTGCTGGCGCCAGGCGACCGCGCCCATGCCGCGCGGGCCCAGTCGGAAAAACGCGGCATGTTCATCGATGACGGCCTGTGGGCGGACCTGCAGAAGCTGTCGCAAGAATCCAAGAAGGAAAAGTAGATGTCCCAACTGTTCGGCGCCCTGCGCCTGCCCGCTTCGGTGATCTTCGGCTCCGGCCAGCGCGCCGCGCTGGGCATGATGACCGCGCAGATCGGCAGCAGGGCTCTGATCTGCACCGATGCGCGCATGTCCGGCGATGCCCAGTTCAAGGCCATCGTTGCCGACCTGGAAGCCAATGGCGTGAAGACCAAGGTTTATGACCGCACCGAAGCCGATTTGCCGATCGAAGGCATTTCTGGCTGCGTCACCGAATGCGCCGACTTCAACCCCGATGTGGTGCTGGGTATCGGCGGCGGCAGCTGCATGGACATGGCCAAGTGCGTGGCGGTGCTGCTCAAGCATGGCGGCTCCCTGCGCGACTATTATGGCGAGAACAAAATCCCCGGCCCGGTGGCGCCGGTGATCGCGGTGCCCACCACCGCCGGCACCGGGTCGGAAGTCACCCCCGTGGCGGTGATCGCCGATACCGAACGCGGCACCAAGGTTGGTATTTCCAGCCCGTATCTCATTCCCAGAATCGCGGTGTGCGATCCGGAACTGACCCTCACCTGCCCGCCCGGCCTGACGGCGGTCAGCGGCGCCGACGCCCTGACCCATGCCATCGAAAGCTTCACCGCCGCGGCCCGCGAAGTGACGCCCGATCTGACGGTCAAGAATGTGTTCGTGGGCAAGAATGTGCTCAGCGACACCTTCGGCCTGCTCGCGCTCAAGAATATCTTCAAGGCGCTGCGAACCGCGGTGAAGGACGGCAAGAATATCGAAGCGCGCGAGCAGATGATGCTGGCCTCGTTGGCGGCCGGCTGCGCCTTTGGCGCTGCGGGCACCGCGGCCGCCCACGCCATCCAGTATCCGGTGGGCAACGAGACCCACACCCCGCACGGCATGGGCGTGGCGCTGCTGATGCCCTATGTGATGGAATTCAACCGCCCCACCTGCGTCAGCTGCTTTGCCGAGATCGGCCGCGCCATCGGCCTGTCCGGCAGCGACGAAGAACTGTCCCGCAAGCTGATCGATGAAGTCGCCAGCCTGCTCAAGGATATCGGCATCCCGGTGACCTTGAAGGAACTGGGCCTTCCGGAAGACAAGCAGGACTGGACGGCGGAAAGCGCCATCGGCGCCGCCCGCCTGGTCAACAACAATCCCCGCAAGCTGGATGTGGACGCCCTGAAGGCGATCACCCGCGCCGCCTTCTCCGGCGACCGCGCCACCCTGGCTTCCTGATTATCGCAATAGAGAGAGACATGACCCACACCGTCACCGTTCCCACGCCCAAGACCGGCCCCGCGCCTTTCCCCATCCCCACCGATCTTTGGATCGGTGGCAAGTGGGTGGAAGCGGCCAGCAAGAAGCGCGTCGACGTCTTCGATCCGTCCACCGGCAAGAAGATCACCGATGTCGCCGACTGCGACGCCGATGACGCACTGGCCGCGGTGGAGGCCGCCGACAAGGCCGCTGCCGCCTGGGCTGCCACCACGCCGCGTTTTCGCGCCGAGATCCTGCGCAAATGCTATGAGAAGATCGTCGAGAATATCGAATGGCTGGCCTATCTGATCAGCCTCGAAAACGGCAAGGCGCTGCCCGACGCGCGCGCCGAAGTGCTGTACTCTGCCGAATTCTATCGCTGGTATGCCGAAGAATGCTGCCATGTGCTGGGCGAACTGGCGCTGGCGCCGGCCAGTGGCGCCCGCATCCTGGTGCAGTATCAGCCCATCGGCATCGCGCTGCTGATTACGCCCTGGAATTATCCGGCGGCGATGGCCACACGCAAGATCGCGCCGGCCCTGGCGGCCGGCTGCACCGTGGTGCTGAAGCCCGCCACCGAAACCCCGCTGACCGCCTTTGCCGTCGCCCAGATCATGCATGACTGCGGCGTGCCGGCCGGCGTGGTGAACGTGGTCACCACCTCCAAGGCCAGCCCGCTGTCCAAGGCGGTGCTGCACGATCCGCGCGTGCGCAAGATTTCCTTCACCGGCTCGACCCCGGTGGGCCGCGCCCTGCTGCATGAAGCGGCCGACCAAGTGATTTCCTGCGCCATGGAACTGGGCGGCAACGCGCCTTTCATCGTCTGCAAGGATGCCAACCTGAATGACGCGCTGGACGGCGCAATGCTGGCCAAGATGCGCAACAGCGGCGAGGCCTGCACCGCCGCCAACCGTTTCTATGTCCATAAGGACATCTACCAGCCGTTTACCGATGGCATGGTCAAGCGCATGTCGGCGATCAAGCTGGGCGAAGCCACCGATCCGGAATCCACTTTGGGCCCGATGGTGAACGAAAAGTCTGTCGCCAAGATCGCCGAACTGGTGGATGACGCCGTGGCCAAGGGCGCCAAGCTGCTGCTGGGCGGCCAGCGCCTCAACCGGCCCGGCTATTACTATCCGCCGACCGTGCTGTCGGATGTGCCGGACAATGCCGACATGATGAAGGAAGAAATCTTCGGACCGGTGGTGTCGCTGCAATCCTTCGAGGATGAAGCCGAAGCCATCCGCAAGGCCAACGACACCGAGTATGGTCTGGCGGCTTACGTCTATACCCAGGATCTCAAGCGCGGCATGCAGATCTGCGAAAAGCTGGAAGCCGGTATGCTGGGCCTCAATCGCGGCTTGATGTCGGACCCGGCGGCGCCGTTCGGCGGCGTCAAGCAGTCGGGCCTGGGCCGCGAAGGCTCGCATCACGGCCTGATCGAGTTCTGCGAGATCAAATACGTCTCGACCAACTGGTGAGTCTTTTTGTTCGCGCAACTTTCGGGCTTCGCCCGGTTGCGCTCTAAGACGAACAACTCACTTCCAGATTGCAAAGTTCTGGCGGCGGCGGCGCGGCGAAAGCCTCGTCGCCGTCGTGGTTTTGGAATGGTGACTGAACCAATTTGAAGATGCGGTCCAAAGTGGCGATGTCGCCGCGGTCTTCCACGGCGCGGATGGCAGTTTCCGCCACCCAGTTGCGCAAGATGTATTTGGGATTGACCTCGTCCAGGTCCAGGACGTGCTCGCGCTCGGTACGAACCCGGTAGCGCGACAGCCAGGCTTCGGCATCGACATTGGCCGGCCCGAACAGCGCCAGCCAATCTGTGTCTTCGCCGCTAAGATTGCGGAAGCTCAGCGTATAATCGGCCCGTGCCTTGACCATCAGGTTCAGCAGGTCGCCGATCAACTGGTCGTCACCGGGCTCCTTGCGGGCCAGACCCAACTTGGCGCGCATCAGGATGCGGTAACGCGTGCGATACAGACCCTCATAGGTATCCAGCGCGCTGATCAGCGCGTCCTTTTCAATCAGGCTGGACAAGGCGAAGGCCAGGGCGCGCAAATTCCAGTGCGCGATGGCCGGCTGCATGTCGAAGGCATAACGGCCTTGGCTGTCAGTGTGATTGCAGACAAAACCCGGATCATAGGCTTCCATGAATCCGAACGGGCCATAGTCCAGTGTCAGGCCAAGGATGGACATATTGTCGGTGTTCATCACGCCATGGGCGAAACCCACCGATTGCCAGCCGGCCATCAGCTCGGCGGTGCGCTTGACCACTTCGCCGAACCAGGCGGCGTGATCGCCAACAAGGTCGGGGAAATATTCCGCGATGACATGGTCGGCCAGCTGGCGCACTTGCTCGTGCTGGCCCTTGTGGAAGAAATGCTCGAAATGGCCAAAGCGGATATGACTGCGCGCCAGCCTTGTCAGCACCGCGCCCGGCTCCGCTGTTTCGCGGTAAACCTGTTCGTTGGTAGCGATGATCGCCAGCGCACGGGTCGAAGGAATGCCCAGCGCGGCCAGCGCCTCGCTACAGAGATATTCGCGGATGGTGGAACGCATCACGGCGCGGCCATCGGCAAAGCGCGAATAGGGCGTCTGCCCCGCGCCTTTCAACTGGATGTCCCACAATTCGCCCGCCGCATTGCGCGCCTGCCCGATCAGCAGCGCGCGCCCGTCACCCAATTGCCCGGCCCAGACGCCGAACTGGTGCCCGGAATAGACCATCGCCAGCGGTGCAAAGCCGCCCAACTGTGCATGGCCGGAAAAGACCTGGGTGAAAGCGGGATCGGAAAGGGCGTTCGCGTCCATCCCGATCAGCGCGGCGGCCTTTGGGTTGGCGTGCAGCAGCCGGGGCTGCACCCCAACCTTCTCGGCCGGCATCAGGGTGTAGAATTCGCCCGGCAGGCGGGCGTAATGGTTTTCAAGTTTCAGGCCGAACATGGCGCTAAATTGCGCGTTTCAGCGCCTGGATGCAATTTTCCAATTCGCCCAGGAAACGCGATCGGTCCTGTTTGGAAAAGCCCGCATGATGGGTCTGGCCGCCCGGTGTCAGTTCACGCAGATGCCGGCTGAGTTCCCGCATCCCCAGCGCCATGCCGATACCGTCCTGGGTGAAGGCCTTGCCATTGGGGCCCAGCACGCGCGCGCCCTTCTCCAGGCAGCGCGAGGCCAGCGGAATGTCGGCGGTGATGCAGATGTCGCCGGCGGCGATGTGTTCGACGATCCAGTCGTCGGCGGCATCCGCCCCTTCCGCCACGATGATGTGGCGCAGGAGCGGATTGGCCGACGGGCGCAGGCCGCCGTTGCTGACGATGGTAACGGCCAGACCATGCCGGGCCGCCACCTTTTCGACTTCCGCCTTTACGGGACAGGCATCGCCGTCAACAAACAGGCTGATCAAGCAGCGCTGGTCCGCTTCTTGTCGTTATTGCGATGCCAATGCGGGCGCGAACCGTTGCGCTTGGCCGGGGCATGGGGATCGCCATGCGGCAAGCCCTCGCCACGTCCGCCGCCGGGTTTGTGACCGCCACCCTTGTGGCCGCTCGGCTTGCCGTGGCGATGGCCATGGGAACGACGCGGCTCTTCCTGCTGGCGGCGCTGCTCTTCGGTCAGTTCGGGCAGGTCATGCGCGACCAACGCAATCTTCATGCGGATGATGCGCTCGATATCCTTCAGATAGGCACGCTCCGAACTGTCGCAGAAGCTGATGGCGATGCCTTCGCCGCCGGCGCGCGCGGTGCGGCCGATGCGATGGACATAGCTTTCCGGCTCGTTGGGCAGTTCGAAGTTCACCACATGGCTGATATTGTCCACGTCGATACCGCGGGCGGCGATATCGGTGGCCACCAGCACGCGCGCCTTGCCGGTCTTGAACATGTCCAGCGCCCGCTGGCGGGCATTCTGGGACTTGTTTCCGTGAATGGCTTCCGCCACCACGCCGGTGCGCGACAGATGCTCGGCCACCTTGTTGGCGCCGTGCTTGGTGCGGGTGAACACGATCACCCGGTTCATCGCCACGTCCTTCAGCAATTCGCTGAGGAGCTGACGCTTCTGCGGCGCCGGTACGAAATAGAGCTTCTGCTCGACGCGGTCGGCGGTCTGGCCCTGTGGCGCGACTTCGATCCGCTCGGGCGAGCGCAGCATGTCATGGGTCAGCTTGACGATATCGTCCGGCATGGTGGCCGAGAACAGCATCGACTGGCGCTCGCGCGGCAGCATCGCCACCAGCTTGCGCACATCGCGGATGAAGCCCATGTCCAGCATGCGGTCGGCTTCATCGACGATGAAGGTGTTCACCGCGTTCAGCTGAACCTGTTTCTGCTGCACCAAGTCCAGCAGGCGGCCCGGTGTCGCCACCAGGATATCCACGCCCTTGGACATGTTGCGGATCTGGGTGTTCTGGTTCACGCCGCCCAGGATCACGGTCATCTTCAAATTCAAAAAGCGGCCATAGGTGCGCAGCGATTCCTCGATCTGCACCGCCAGCTCGCGGGTGGGCGCCAGGATCAGCGCCTTGGCCTGCTTCGCGCCCGGCGGGACATGGCCGATGGACAGCTTCTGCAGCAGGGGAATGCCGAAGGCAGCCGTCTTGCCGGTGCCGGTCTGGGCGATGCCCAGCAGGTCGCGACCAGCCAGCAGCGCCGGGATGGCGCGGGTCTGGATGGGGGTGGGGGTGGTGTAATTCTCTGCCGCCAAGGCGCGCAGAATCGGCTCGGCAACGCCAAGCGTCTGGAAAGTCACGTCAGTCACAAAAGTCCTTAAAAACCGCGGGAGCGCGCCAAAGGGCACGGATTTACGGCTGGTTGCCGTCTTCCACGCACACTGGAGGGAACGGAGGTCAAAGCTGAGATCCGGCGGTGGCAGCGCTGCGGTCATCTGACCATCGGCACCTTGTGCGGTCGCACGGATGGCGGGTGTATGGGGGTGTTCGGCCCGGAAGTCAACCTATTTTTGCTGCACCGCAACAAAGCGACCGTAACATTTGTACGATTAACCCCGTTGCGGGGTGCGGCTTTCTGTAGTCATCATGTCGCAGCCACCCTCGCACAGCCGGGGCGCAAGGGGGGCTTGGGGTTATCAAACCGGCATTGGGGCAGTGCGTCGGTTCTCATGGCATACGGTAATGACGGGCCTAAGCCCATTTCGCAGGCTTCTGCGAAGGGCAAGGTGAAGTGGTTCAACGCCACAAAGGGTTACGGTTTCATCACACTGGACAATGGCGGCGACGCCTTCTGTCACGCCAGCGCCTTGCAGGCGACGGGGCACGCGGATGTGCAGCCGGGCACCACGATTGTCTGCGACCTGGCTGACAGCCAGCGTGGCCTTCAGGTGGTGACGGTTCACAGCGTGGACACGTCGACCGCGGAAGCGCCCAGCCGGGCGCCGCGCCCTGACCGCTTCGGCGGCGGCGGCCGTTTTGGCGATGGCGGCGGCGACCGTTTCGGCGGTGGCGGCGGATACGGCGGCGGCGGTGGTTATGGCGGCGGTGGCGGCGGCTACCGGGACAACAACGCGCCCTCCGGTCCGATGGTGGAAGGCAAGGTCAAGTTCTTCAACGACCAGAAGGGCTTTGGTTTTGTGATGCCCGACAGCGGCAGCGGCGATATCTACCTGCATGCCAGCGCGCTGCGGCGTTCGGGTGTCCAAGCGGTGGAGCCGGATCAGCGCATTCGCTATTCGACGCGCCAGGGCAACAAAGGCGTGGAAGTCGACAAGGTCGAAATTATCTAGGCCGGCAAAGCCTTCGACACGCCCGGCGCGACATCCGGATCGTTCTCGACCTCTTTCAGCTTCTCGCGGGCGGCGGCGGCTTCGCGCTGCTTGTTCCACATCGAGGCGTAATGACCGTTCTGGGCCAGCAGCTCGGAATGGCGGCCGCGCTCGATGATCTGGCCGTGATCCAGCACCAGGATCTCGTCGGCATCCACCACGGTGGACAGCCGGTGGGCAATCACCAGCGAAGTGCGGTTGCGCGACACGATGTTCAGGGCGCTCTGGATCTCGCGCTCGGTGCCGGTGTCCAGCGCGCTGGTGGCTTCATCCAGCAGCAGGATCGGCGGGTTCTTGAGGATGGTGCGGGCAATCGCGACGCGCTGTTTTTCGCCGCCAGACAATTTCAGCCCGCGCTCGCCCACCATCGCCTCATAGCCCATCGGCAATTCGACGATAAACTTGTCGATCTGGGCCAGGCGCGCCGCTTCCTTGATGTCGGCCTCGTTGGCGCCGATGCGGCCATAGGCGATGTTATACTTGACCGTATCATTGAACAGCACCGTGTCCTGGGGGACGATGCCGATCACGCTGCGCAAGCTTTCCTGTGTCACATCGCGGATATCCTGGCCGTCGATGGTCACCTGCCCGCTCTTGATGTCATAGAAACGGTAAAGGATGCGGCTGATGGTGGATTTGCCGGCGCCGGATGGCCCCACGATCGCCACCGTCTTGCCGGCCGGCACCGTGAAGCTGATGCCCTTGAGCACAATGCGCTCGGGATCATAGGCAAACACCACATTGTCGAAGCGGATTTCCCCGCCCGTCACGACAAGCGGTTTGGCATCCGGCTTGTCCTGGACTTCGCGGGGCTGGTGCAGCAGCCGGAACATGGCTTCCATGTCCACCAACCCCTGGGTGATTTCACGGTACACCGTGCCCAGCAGGTTCAGCGGCTGGTAAAGCTGGATCACGATCAGGTTGGCGGCGACGAACTGGCCCAGCTTTACCTCGCCCGATTTCACCATCATGGCGGCCAGGATCAGCACCACCCCCTGCCCCAGCGCGATGATCGCCGCCTGGCCGGTATTGAGGATCGACAGCGAAGTCTGCGACTGGATGGAGGCGTTGGAATATTTTTCCATCGAGACGTCGTAGCGCCGCGTCTCATGCTTTTCATTGTTGAAATACTTGACGGTCTCGAAGTTCAGCAAGCTGTCCACCGCCTTGGTATTGGCGTCGGTGTCGCTCTGGTTCATCTCGCGGCGGAAGGCGATGCGCCAGCGGGTGACGGCAACCGTGAACCAGCTATAGGCAGCCACCATGGCGATGGCCGTCAGCGCCACCCAGATGTTGAAAGTCCACAACAGCAGACCGGCATAGATCAGCACCTGGAAGATGATCGGGAACACCGAGAACAAGGCGAAGGACAGGATATTGTCGATGCCGCGGGTGCCGCGTTCGATGACCCGGGACAGCCCGCCGGTCTTGCGCTCCAGATGGAAGCGCATCGACAGGGTATGGACATGGGCGAAGGTCTCCACCGCCACTTCGCGCATGGCGTGATACTGGACCTTGGCGAAAATGCCATCGCGCAACTGGGCGAAGGCCTGCATCAATACGCGCGACATCGCATAGGCCGCCACCAGCGCGATCACCACCCACAGCACCGCCGCCTGGGGCGTGGTGCCAAAGGCATCCACCGCCGCGCCCAGGAACTGCTGCGACACGGTAGTGGCGATGATTCCCGCCATCAGGAAAACAATGCTCCACACCACCCGCCAGCGCAGGTCGGGGCGAGCCGCCGGCCACAGATAGGGCATCAGCCGCCACAGGGGCTTGAAGGAGGGTGCGCCGCTGCCGTCTTCCACCGGATGGGCCATCTAGCGGCCCATATCCCCGCCGCCAAAGGTGATAAACCCGGCGATCATGGCCAGCAGGGCCACGGCCCCAACAATCAGCAACCAGCGCGGCAAAATATTCTCCGTGGCAAGGGACGAAAACCCGTCTAGGAAGGCGCAAGGTTTAAAGAAGTATCACGAACTTGCGCAACCCTGTCGGCAATATGGAAAAGAAAAAAGCGGCGATCTGCGTATTCTGCGGCTCCTCCTTCGGCACGGACCCCGCTTTCCGCGACGCGGCCCGCACCATAGGGGCCGGAATCGCCAAAATGGGGCATGTGCTGGTGTTCGGCGGCGGCAGCCCCGGCCTGATGGGCGATGTTGCGCGCGCGGCGCGGGAAGCGGGAACCGCGGTCGAGGGAATTTTGCCCGGTTTCCTGCGCGACGTGGAACCGCCTTTGACGCACGGTGAAACCACCGAGATCGTGCCCGACCTGTTTGAGCGCAAGCAGAAGATGATGGACCGCGCCTGCGGCTTTATCGTGCTGCCCGGTGGGCTGGGGACTTATGACGAATTCTTCGAAGTGCTGACCAGCGCGCAGCTTGGCGTGCAGATCAAGCCCATCATCCTGGTCAATGTGAACGGCTATTTCGATCCGCTGGAAGCGATGCTGCAGGCTTCGGTCAAGGGCGGCTTCGTGCGCGCGGAGAATTTGCGGCTGTACCGGCTCGCGCCCGATGCGGACGCGGCGCTGGCAATGATGGCCGAGGCGCTGGGCTAAACCGGCGCGCTGTCCTTGTACAGCTTGTAGATGATCGAGTCGGTCAACGCTTCAAACGAGGCATCGACGATATTCTCCGACACACCCACGGTGGACCAGCGATTGCCCTTGCCGTCGGCCGATTCCACCATGACGCGGGTCACCGCCTCGGTGCCGCTGGTGAGGATACGCACCTTATAATCCACCAGCCGCAGGTCGGCGAGGAACGGGGAGTATTTGCCCAGGTCCTTGCGCAGCGCCGCGTCCAGCGCATTGACGGGACCGTTACCAGTGCCGGCGCTGCGGATCTTCTCGCCCGCCACCATCAGTTCCACCGCCGCCTTGGAGCGGGAGACCAGGTCGCCGGACGGACCCTTCAGGCTTTCCACCGTGACGCTGAACTGTTCGACGGTGAAATAACGCGGCAGCTTGTTCTGCTGGCGCAGCGCCAGAAGTTCGAACGAGGCGGCGGCATCGTCATAGCTGTAGCCTTCGAACTCGCGGCGTTTGACGTCCTGCAGCAGCCGCGAAAGATCACCGCCTTCCGTGACCATATTGGCGGCGACATTGGCGCGGCCCGACTGGGCGGAGACCGGCATGGTGCGCTTGTTGCCCACCGACTCCGGCGGCACATGCTCATAGGTTTGCGGGTCTTTGACCACGGCCGAAACATGCAGCCCGCCCTTATGGGTAAAGGCCGAAGCACCGACATAGGCGGCATAGCGGTTGGGCGCCCGGTTGAGGATTTCGTCCAGCAGCCGCGAAACATGGGTGAGCTGGGCTAACCCGTCCTTGCTCACACCGGTTTCGAACTGCGACGCGAAGGGTTCCTTCAGCATCAGGTTGGGCAGCAGGGCGCAGAGATTGGCATTGCCGCAGCGTTCGCCCAGTCCGTTCAAGGTGCCCTGCACCTGACGGGCGCCGGCGCGGATGGCGGCCAGCGACACCGCCACAGCCTGTTCGGTGTCGTTATGGGCATGAATGCCCAGGTTCGCATTTGGCAGCCTAACCTTCACATCGCTGACAATGCGATAAACGTCTTCGGGCATGGAGCCGCCATTGGTGTCGCACAGCACCAGCCATTTGGCGCCGGCGTCATGAGCGGCTTTCAGGCACGACAAGGCGTATTCCGGATTTTCCTTGTAACCGTCGAAGAAATGCTCGGCATCGAACAGTGGCTCGCGCTTTTTGGCGGCCACGGCTTCCATCGAGCGGGCGATATTGTCGAGGTTTTCCTCCAGCGAAATTTCCAGCGCGACCCGCACCTGATAGGCGCTGGTCTTGCCCACCAGACAGATGGCGTCCACCGCCGCGTCCAGCACCGGCGCCAATGAGGGATCATTGGCGGCACTGCGGCCGGCCCGCTTGGTCATGCCGAAGGCGGTGAAGCGGGCGCGTTTCAGCGGCGGCCGTTCGCCGAAGAAAGCGGTGTCGGTGGGATTGGCGCCGGGCCAGCCGCCCTCGATGTAATCCACGCCCAGTTGATCGAGCGCCAGCGCGATCTGGCGCTTGTCCTCAACCGAGAAATCCACGCCTTGCGTTTGCGCACCATCGCGCAAGGTGGTGTCGAATAAGTACAGACGTTCTTTTGGGGCGGTCACTTCTTGACCTCCCAGGTCGTGCCTTGCGGTCCATCCTTGAAGACGATGCCCCTGGCCAGCCATTCATCGCGGATGCGGTCGGATTCCTTGAAGTCCTTGGCCTTACGCGCAGCGTTGCGCGCCGCAATGGCGTCCGCGATGGCTACGGTATCGACCTGGGCCTTACTGGCGATCTTGAGCTGCACGTTGGAGAAGCCCAGGAAGCCGAGCCCGCCAGCCAGCGCCATTTCATCGGCCTGGTGCAGGCTGGCGATGGCCGCCGGGGTGTTGAGATCGTCCGACAGCGCTTCGAAGAAGGCCGCGTTCGGCGCCGGGTCAACCAGCGGCTCGGTCACCTCGTACCAGCGCTCCAGGGTCTTCCAGCTTTCCTTCAGACCCGCCACGGTGAAGTCGATGGGCTGGCGATAGTGGGTGCGCAGCATGTTGAAGCGCAGCACCTCGCCCGGCCAGTCGGCCAGCAGGTCGCGGATGGTGAAGAAGTTGCCCAGGCTCTTGGACATCTTCTCGCCTTCCACCTGCAGGAAGCCGTTGTGCATCCACACTTTCGCCAGCGGCGCGCCATGATGGGCGCCTTCGCTCTGGGCGATCTCGTTTTCATGATGGGGAAATTGCAGGTCGATGCCGCCGCCATGAATGTCGAACGTCTCGCCCAGATATTCACCCGCCATCGCACTGCATTCGATATGCCAGCCGGGACGCCCGCGGCCCCAGGGCGAATCCCAGCCCGGCACATTCGTGTCCGACGGCTTCCAAAGCACAAAGTCCATGGCGTTCTGCTTGTAGGGCGCCACTTCGACGCGCGCGCCGGCCAGCATCTCATCCACGCTGCGACGTGACAGCTTGCCGTAATCAGCCTTGGACGAAACGTTGAACAGCACATGGCCTTGCGCGGCATAAGCATGCCCGGCCGCGATCAGCTCTTCGATGATCCGGATCATCTGGGCGATATGCTCGGTGGCGCGCGGCGTCACGGACGGCGGCAAGTTCCCCAGCGCCGCCACGTCTTCTTCATAGATGCGCGCGGTTTCTTCGGTCAGCTCGCGGATCGAGATGCCGCGCTGTGCCGCCCGTTCGTTGATCTTATCATCCACGTCGGTGATGTTGCGGACATAGGTGACATGGGCATCGCCATAGGTGTGGCGCAGCAGCCGGAACAATATGTCGAACACGATGACCGGGCGCGCGTTGCCGATATGGGCGAAGTCATAGACCGTGGGGCCGCAGACATACATGCGGACATTCTTCGCATCGATGGGCGAAAAATCGTCCTTGGTCTTGGTCAGGGTGTTGAAGAGGCGCAGGGACATAGCGTTGGCTCGAAAAGGGATGGAAGGGTCAGGCAAGCGGAAACGGCAGCGAACTAGCTGCTAATTCGAATTCCGGTTTGACACCACACCATCACGCCGTTTGCCCTTTGAGCCGCGCCATAGACTTGCCGCGCCCGATCAGGGGTAACAGTTTTTTGAGTTCGGGTCCATGCTCCAAACCCGTCAGCGCCAGTCTTAACGGATGAAACAGCCCCCTGCCCTTGGCCCCGGTTTCCATGGAAACCGCCTTGGTCCAGGCGCCCCAGGTGGCTTCGTCCCACGGTTCGGGCGGCAGCAGCGCGGCAGCTTTTTCCGCCAGGACAGCATCCTCAATCACCGGGGTCACCGGGCCGGTCACCAGCCTGGCCATGCCGGCGGCGTCGGACAGCTTGGTCAGGTTCGGCTTGATGGCATCCCAGAACGCTTCGCCGCTTATTCCATTTATTGAGGGGACACGCGCCGCCACCGCGCTGTACGGCATGGCATGCAGGGTCTTGGCGTTCAGTGCTTCCAGTTCTTCGGTCACAAAATGCGCCGGGGCGCGGCCGATCTTAGCGAAATCGAATTCACTGGCCAGCTCACCCAGCGACTGGCACGGCTCCACCGGATCGGACGTGCCGATCTTCGCCAGATACGCCGCCACCGCCAGCGGCTCTATCCCCGCCTCGCGCAGACTTTCCAATGACAGCGAACCCAGCCGCTTGCTCAGCGCTTCGCCGCCCGTGCCGACAAGCAGCGGGAAATGCGCGAACTTCGGAACGGGACCGCCCAGCGCCTGGAAGATTTCAATCTGGGCGGCTGTGTTGGTGACATGATCCTCGCCGCGCACCACATGGGTGATGGCCATGTCGATATCGTCGGCCACCGACGGCAGGGTATAAAGAAAGGCGCCATCCTCGCGCACCAGCACCGGATCGGACATGGTGGCGGTGTCGATCTCCACGGGGCCGCGCACAAGGTCGGTCCAACTGACTTTGCTGCGCGACAGCTTGAAGCGCCAATGGGGCCTCCGGCCCTCCGCTTCCCACTTGGCCTTGTTGGCCGGTTCCAGCGAGGCACGGTTATAGATTGGCGGCAGTTTGCGCGCCGCCAGAAGCGAACGCTGGCGATCCAGCTCCGCTTCGGTCTCGAAACAGGGATAGACCAGCCCCGCTGCCTGCAGCCTGTAAAAAGCGGCGCTGTATTTGGTCAGCCGGTTGATCTGGCGATCGGTGCCGTCATGGGTCAGGCCCAGCCAGGCCAGGTCGCGATAGATCGCCTCTTCAAACGCTTTGGTGGAACGTGCCGCATCGGTATCGTCGATTCGCAGCAGGAAGCGGCCGCCCGCCTTTTTGGCGAACAGCCAATTTAGCAGCGCGGTGCGCGCATTGCCGGCATGCAGCAATCCGGTCGGCGACGGTGCGAAGCGGACGGTAACCATCAGCGCGCGTCCCGGAAGGCGTTGGTGATGGGATACCGCCGGTCGCGGCCGAAATTGCGGCTGCTGATCTTCACCCCCGGCGGCGCCTGGCGGCGCTTGTACTCGGACACATAGAGCAGATGCTCGATGCGCTTGACCGTGGCGGGATCAAAACCCTTGGCCACCGTCTGCTCAAAGCTGCATTCATGCTCCACCAGGCATTCCAGAATGCCGTCCAGGATATCGTATGGCGGCAGGGAATCCTGGTCGGTCTGGTTAGGCTTAAGTTCTGCCGTCGGCGGCTTTTCGATGATGCGTTCGGGGATGACGCGGCCCTGCGGTCCCAGCGCACCCGCCGGCGAGTTCTGGTTGCGCCAGTGGGAAAGCCGGAACACCTCCGTCTTGTAAATGTCCTTCAGCACGTTGTAGCCGCCGCACATGTCGCCATAGAGCGTGGCATAGCCCACGCTCATCTCGCTCTTGTTGCCGGTGGTCAGCACCATGGGGCCAAACTTGTTGGACAGCGCCATCAGGATCACCCCGCGCAGGCGGGACTGGATATTCTCCTCAGCTGTGTCTGTCCTGGTGCCGGCGAATGGCGCCGCCAATGTCTCGCCCATCGCTTCGACAGCGCGTTCGATCTCTATGGTCTCATAGGTTACACCCAGCATCCGGGCGCAGGCATCGGCATCTTCCAGGCTCTCGCGACTGGTATAGCGCGACGGCAACATCACACAGCGCACGCGGGTTGCGCCCAGCGCATCCACCGCCACCGCCGCCGACAGCGCCGAATCGATGCCGCCGGACAGTCCCAGCACCACGCCGGGAAAGCGGTTCTTGTTCACATAATCGCGCAGCGCCAGCACCATGGCATGATAAACTTGGCTGGAGCGATCCTGCGCCACGAAGGTCTCGCCCGGCGCACAGACCCACTTGCCGCCCCCGTCGCGTGTCCATTCGGTGATCGTGACATGCTCGTTCCAGGACGGCAGCGCCACCGCGATCTTCCCGTCGGCATTCAGCACAAAACTGGCGCCATCATAGACCACCTCGTCCTGGCCGCCGAGCTGGTTGAGATAGATCAGCGGCACACCGGTCTCGTGAATGCGGCTGGCGGCCAGCTTCAGCCGCACATCTTCCTTGCCGGCTTCGAAGGGCGAGCCGTTGGGCACGCAGAATATCTCGGCGCCCGCATCGGCCAGCCAGATGGTGACATCCTGCTTCCAGATATCCTCGCAGATCGGAATGCCCAGCTTGACGCCGCGCACCGTCACCGGTTCCGGCGTCGGCCCGCGATGGAAAACGCGCTTCTCGTCGAACACGCCGTAATTGGGCAGCTCATATTTGAAGGTCACGCCCTGGATTTTTCCGCCGTCCAGCACGGCCACCGCATTGAAGAGTTCGCCGTGCAGGGCCCAGGGGGCGCCCATCAGGATGGCGGGGCCGCCATCTTCGGTATCGCGCGCCAGTTCTTCCACCGCGGCGCGGGCGTCTTCCTGCAACGCCGGTTTCAGCACCAGGTCTTCGGGCGAATAGCCCACAATGAACAGTTCGGAGAACAGGATGACGTCGGCATCCATCGCCCTGGCCCGGGCAGCGCGGGCGCGCGCCAGGTTGCCGGCGATGTCGCCCACCACCGGGTTCAGCTGCGCCAATGCGATGCGGTAACGGTCCACCATCACCGGTATTTACAGGGCTAAGGGGATAGGTACTAGCGGCCCGCCGCGATACGGCGTTGCGTCGAACGCCCGGCGGCACCCGAAGCATCCTCGATCCACAGCGCGGTTTCCAGCGCCTGGGCCGCCTGTTCTGGGGTCACCAGCGCATCGGTGCCGGCCTGGGCGGCAGCCACGAAGCCGGCCACGGATTCGCCCAAGGGATCGCCCAGTTCCAGCGCGCCCAGGGGACGCGGCGTGGTGTTGGTCACGGTACGGGACAGGAAATCGATTTCCACCACGCCATCGGCATAGACCGCCCGCAGGCCGCGCTTGCGCTCATTGGCGACGCGGCTGGTTTCCAGCTTGGCGATGGTGCCATTGGCAAAGCGCATGATTGCGAACACTTCGTCGGCATGGGGGCCATATTCGACCAAGCCTTCGGCGCGCACATCGGCGACCGGGCCCGGCACCAGCGCATGCACCAGATCCAGATCGTGGATCATCAGGTCCAGCACCACCGAAACGTCATCGCCGCGGCCGGTCCAGGGACCCTGGCGCCAGCAGGTGATTTCCTGGGGAACTTCCGCCACGTCCAGAAGGCCGGTGCGGGCAAAGACAAAGCGTTCCTGATGGCCGACGGACAGCACGCGGCCAACCTCACGCGACAGGGCCACCAGTTCGGCGGCTTCTTCCAGGGTGGTGGCAATAGGCTTTTCCACCAGCACATGGGCGCCGGCCTTCAGGAAATCGCGCACGATCTCGGCATGGGTGATGGCGGGCGAGCAGATGCTCACCAGATCCACCTTGCCCAGCAGTTCGCGCCAGTCGGACACGGTCTTGCAGCCATGATGCGCCCTGGCCTTGGCCAGCATCTCCGCATTGGGATCGGCAATGGCGTAAAGTTCGACGTCCTGGCCGGATTGGGCCAAGGTCTTGTACTTGGTGGCATGGTGATGCCCGAACACGCCAGCGCCGATCACGGCAGCTTTCAGCGGTCCATACTCCGGCACGCGGCGGCGTAGAAACAAGGCTTTGATTTCCCCGGGCAAAGTCGATGGCGATTAGGGACTGCGCCACTTCGAGTCGCCAGCAAACAAATGTTGCGACATGTTACCATCTAACATATTGAAAATAAGCGCTATTTTTCCGGCGCGGACGCCATCAAGGATGCCAGCGCGGCGACTATTAAATAGGCAAGCATCAGGGGCGCCAGCCCGATCAGCAGGGCGCCAGTGACATCGGCAAAGGCGCTGCAGTTCAGCCAGGGATAAGCCGAGCCGACAAACAGGAACTGGATACCCACCACCGCCACGATCCCGAACAGGAAGGCGCGCAAGGTCGGGCCCAGGGCTTGGGGCCGGTCACCGGCCTCGAGCCGGATCAGGCCAGCCTGCAGCTTCAATCGCGAGGCGGCGCTGGCCAGATAAATGATGGCCAGCAGCCAGGCGAAGGACGCAGCGAAAACCCGGCCGCCGTCCATGGTGCAAGCGTAGAGCGACGTGACCAGCGCCCGCTGTCCCGGAACCACAAAGAAGATGGCGTCGTCCAGCGCCCGTTCTCCGCCGGGATTGACCACAGCCGGCGCGACAAAAGCCTGGTTGAGAAAGCTGAGCGCCACGAACAGCAGGAATATAATTTCGTTGAAACCGGGGATCAGGTGGTGGGGACGAAAACGCGTGGTCCAGGGCGCGCCGCTGACATGGGCCGCCGAAACCCCGAAGCCGCCCACGAACAACAGGCCCATGGCGGTAAACAGAAGGGCGCAAATACCGATGCCCAGCAGCGAGGAATCCAGCGGCATGCCTTGAAGGATGGCGAGGCGCAGGGCGTGGGCGCCCGCGAACAGGCAGAAAATGATCCAGCCCTTCGCCAGCAGCCGCGCAATGCCCATACGCTATCAGGCCGAGGCGGCCAGCCCCGTCTGCTTCATCCGCTCGTCGCGAATACCCTGCGCGATCAGGAAGGCCAGTTCCAGCGCCTGGCTGGCATTCAGGCGCGGATCGCAGGCCGTCTGGTAGCGATCGGCCAGATCGATTTCCTTCAGGCCCTGGGCGCCGCCCAGACATTCGGTGACGTTCTGGCCGGTCATCTCGAAATGCACGCCGCCGGCATGGGTACCTTCGGCCCGGTGGATGGCAAAGAAGCTGCGCACTTCTTCCAGCACCCGCTCGACAGGGCGGGTCTTGTAGCCGGACTGCAGCTTGATGGTGTTGCCGTGCATGGGATCGGACGACCACACCACGGAAGCACCTTCGCGCTTCACCGCACGCACCAGGGCGGGCAGCTTGTCGGCGATCTTGTCGGCGCCGAAGCGCGCGATCAGGGTCAGGCGGCCGGGGATATTGGCTGGATTGAGCGCCGCGATCAGGCGCAGCAGATCATCCGGCTCCAGCGAGGGACCGCATTTGAGGCCAATCGGGTTCTTGATGCCGCGCATGAATTCGACATGGGCGCCGTCCAGCTGGCGGGTGCGGTCGCCGATCCACAGCATGTGGGCGCTGGTGTCGTACCAGTCGCCGCTGGTGGAATCCACGCGGGTCATCGCCTGCTCATACGGCAACAACAGCGCTTCGTGGCTGGTATAGAAATCGGTACCGCGCAGCTGCGGCACCGACGTGGAGGTGATGCCGATCGCGTCCATGAATTCGAGCGTTTCGGAGATACGCTGTGCGAGACCTTTATATTGTTCGCCGGCCGGCGAGTCCGCTATGAAGCCCAACATCCAACGATGGACATTGTGCAGGTCGGCATAACCGCCTTGCGCGAAAGCGCGCAAAAGATTGAGCGTCGCCGCCGACTGGGCATTGGCCTGCAACAGGCGCTGCGGATCGGGAATACGAGCCTGCGGCGTGAACTCACTGCCGTTGATATTGTCGCCGCGATAGGAAGGCAGCTTGACGCCGTTCTGGGTCTCGAAATCGTCGGAACGCGGCTTGGCGAACTGGCCGGCGATCCGGCCCACCTTCACAACCGGCACGCCGGCGGCAAAGGTCAGCACCACCGCCATCTGCAGCAGCACGCGGAACGTGTCGCGGATATTATCGGGATGGAATTCGGCGAAGCTTTCGGCGCAGTCGCCGCCTTGCAGCAGGAACGCCTTGCCTTCGGCCACCTGGCCCAGGCCCGCCATCAGGTTGCGCGCCTCGCCGGCGAACACCAGGGGCGGATGGGTCCGAAGCTGGCCCAGGACGCGGTCCAGCGCCACCTTGTCCGGATAGTCCGGCATCTGACGGGCGGTCTTTTCCTGCCAAGACTGCGGGGTCCAACTGTGGGCCACGGTTCAAAACTCCATAACGGGCGCTGGATATAGGAGATTGGGGACGACTTTACCAGCGCATCAGGCGCAGGGGTGGACAGCCCGGCGCTTACAAAACCCCTTGCCGGACAAAGGGTTAGGCCTTCAGATCGGCCGGGCTTTTGCTGTAGCTCTTGGTCCGCATGGTCACCAGTTCCTCGGCAGCCGTGGGATGCAGCGCCATGGTGCCGTCGAACTCCTTTTTGGTCGCGCCCATCTTCAGCGCCACCGCCACGATCTGGATGATCTCGGCGGCGTGATCGCCGAAGATGTGGCAACCAAGAACCTTGTCGGTCTTGCTGTCCACGATCAGCTTCATATGGGTGCGCACGCCGCGGCCGCCCAGGGTGTGCAGCAAGGGCTTGAAGGTGGATTTGTAAACATCGATGGCATGGCCCTTCAGCAACGCCTTCTGTTCGCTATAGCCGACACAGGCCAGCTCCGGCGTGGTGAAGACCGCGCTGGGCACATGCATGTGATCGGGTTTTGTCGGATTGTCCTTGAACGCGGTCTCGACAAAACACATGGCTTCGTGGATCGCCACCGGCGTCAATTGCACCCGGTCGGTGACGTCGCCCACCGCATAGATGTGGCTCGCGCTGCTGCGGGAATAATCATCCACCTTGACCTCGCCCTTGGGACCCAGTTCCACGCCGGCCTTGTCGACATGCAACGCCAATGTGTTGGGCATGCGCCCGATCGCCAGCAGGATCTGGTCGCACTCGATCACGGCGCCCTTGTTGGTTTCCACATGCAGGCAGTTGCCGCGCTTCTCTACCTTGGTGAATTCGCAGCCCAGCAGCACTTCCAGCCCGCGCTCCTGCATCGAGGCGCACAGGGCGTCGCGCATATCGTCGTCGAAGCCGCGTAGCGGCTTGTCGCCCCGGTACAGGACCGACACCTTGCTGCCCAATCCGTGGAAGATGTGGGCGAATTCCAGGGCGATATAGCCGCCGCCCGCGATCAGGATGCGTTTTGGCAATTCCTTGAGGTGAAAAGCTTCGTCCGAAGTGATGCAGAGCTCGGCGCCCGGCACGATGTGGCTGGTGCCCATGTCGCGGGTGGGACGGTTGCCGGTGGCGATCAGGATTTTTTCCGCCGTGACAGTCTTGTTCGCATTGACCAGCCGCAAAGTGTGCTCGTCCTCGAACACGGCGCGGTCCTGGAGGATGGTGACGCCGACCTTCTGGACATTGGCGGTGTAGAGGCCTTCCAGCCGGCCGATTTCCTTGTCCTTGTTGGCGATCAAGGTCGGCCAGTCGAACTTGGCCTGGCCGAAATCCCAGCCATAACCGGCAGCGTCCATCACATTTTCCGAAAACTGGCTGGCATAGACCAACAGCTTCTTGGGAATGCAGCCGCGGATGACGCAGGTGCCGCCCATGCGCCATTCCTCGGCCAGCGCTACGCGCGCGCCGGCCAGCGCCGCCATGCGGCTGGCGCGCACCCCGCCCGAGCCGCCGCCGATGACGAAAAGGTCGTAATCGTATTTTGCCATGACGGTCTTTCAGAAGGTCTCAGCCGAACTTCGTGGCGGACCCGGCGAGGTTACACGCGGTTGATGACTTCGATCTCGCCATCGGCCGCGATCAGCAGGGTGGTGGCGATGCCGATGAACAACCCGTGCTCGACCACGCCGGCCACTGAGGAGATTGCCGCCGCCAGTTTGGGGGCGCTCTGAATGGTGCCGAAGGCGCAGTCATAGATGACATTGCCGCCATCGGTCTTGAAGGTGGCGCCGTCGCGCTGGCGCAGGGTCATCGGCACATTGGCATAGCCGGCTGCGGCCAGCGCTGCATTCAGCCGGGCCGCGATGGACTTGTGGCCGAACTCCACCACTTCCACCGGCAGGGGATATTTGCCCAGCCGCGGCACCAGCTTGGTTTCATCGGCGATTACGATCATCTTGCGCGAGGCTGAGGCGACGATCTTTTCCCGCAGCAGCATGCCGCCGCCGCCCTTGATCAGATCCAGGTTGCGGTCGGCTTCGTCGGCGCCGTCGATGGTCAGGTCCAGCGGCGCCAGATCGTCCAGCGACGCCAGGGTCAGGCCCAGCTTGCGCGCCAAGGTGGCGGTCTTTTCGCTGGTGGGCACGCAGAGCAGCTTTTCGCCGCCCCGCACCCGGGGCGCCAGCATCTCGACAAAGATTTCGGCGGTGGAGCCGGAGCCCAGCCCCAGCTTCATGCCGTCCTGGACATATTCGAGGGCCTTAGCGGCGACGGCGCGTTTGAGGGCGTTCTGGTCGGTCATGGGCGCGACCATACCGGGCTTCCGTGACGGCGCAAATCGCTATTCGACGGTAACGGATTTCGCCAGGTTTCGCGGCTGATCCACGTCCGTACCCTTAGCGATGGCGGCGTAGTAGGCCAGCAGCTGCACCGGGATGGCATAAATCAGCGGGGTGATGAAGCTGTTGGTGGTGGGAACCTCGATGGATGCCCACACCTTGCCGGCCTTGGCGATGCCGTCCTTGTCGGAAATCAGCAGCACCTTGCCGCCGCGCGCCATCACTTCCTGCATGTTGGAGATGGTCTTTTCAAAATGGGCGTCGTGCGGGGCGATGACGATGATCGGCACCGCCTCGTCGATCAGGGCGATGGGACCGTGCTTCATCTCGCCCGCGGCATAGCCTTCGGCGTGAATATAGGAAATTTCCTTCAGCTTCAGCGCCCCTTCCAGCGCCAGCGGATAGCTGGCGCCGCGGCCCATATAAAGAACGTCGCGCGCCTTGGCGATTTCCTCGCCCAGGATCTTGATCGCCGGTTCCTGTTTCAGGAATTCGGCGATATGGCGCGGCACTTCCAGCAACGAGGCGCACAGGGTCTTTTCCTCGCCCTTGGAAATGGTGCGGCGGGCTTCCGCCGCGGCGATGGCAAAACAGGCCAGCGCCGCCAGCTGGCAGGTAAACGCCTTGGTCGAGGCGACACCGATTTCGGGGCCCGCATAGGTGGGCAGCACGATATCGGCTTCGCGGGCGATGCTGGATTCAGCGACATTCACCACCGCGATGGTGATCTGGCCCTTGGCCTTGGCGTCACGCAGCGCCGCCAGGGTGTCGGCGGTTTCGCCGGATTGCGACACGAACAACGCCGCGCCGTTTTCGGGATAGACCGGATCGCGGTAGCGCAGCTCGGACGCGACATCGGTTTCCACCGACATGCGCGCCAGCTTTTCAAACCAGTATTTGCCGACCAGGCCGGCATAATAGGCGGTGCCGCAGGCCGAGATGGTCAGGCGCGAGGCCTTGACCAGCGCATCGCGCAGGCCCTTGCCCTGGCGGCGGACATCGGGGCCGGCGGGGTCGAGGTAATGCGCCAGGGTATGGCCCACCACTTCGGGCTGCTCATGGATTTCCTTGGCCATGAAATGGCTGTGGCCGGCCTTGTCCACCAGCGCGGCGCTGGCCGAGGTAATCTTGATCTCGCGGTTGGCGGGGCGGCCCTCGCCGTCGAAGATCGCTACCTGCGCGCCACGGATCACCACCACATCGCCTTCTTCCAGGTAAGCGACCTTGTTGGTGAAAGGCGCCAGCGCAAAGGCGTCCGAGCCGATATAGGCCTCGGTGTCGGCATAGCCCACCGCCAGCGGCGCACCACGGCGCGCGCCCACCAGCAAGCCATCATGGTCCTTGAAGATCATGGCGATGGAATAGGCCCCGGTCAGGCGCGCCACCGCCTTCTTGGCGGCCGCATCGGGGGCAAGCCCCTCGCTCATCAGCTGGGTGACCAGGTGGGCGGCGGTTTCGCTGTCGGTTTCGGATTCGAACTTGTGACCCTTGGCGGTCAGCTCGGCCTTCAGCTCGCGGAAATTCTCGATGATGCCGTTATGCACGATGGCGACCTGCGCCGTGGCATGGGGATGGGCATTGGCTTCGGTCGGCGCGCCATGCGTGGCCCAGCGGGTATGACCGATACCGGTATGGCCGTGCAGCGGCTTGTCCTGCAGCACCGCGCCCAGCATGTTGAGCTTGCCCGGCGCGCGGCGGCGATCGATCGCGCCGTGATCCAGGGTGGCGATGCCCGCCGAGTCATAGCCGCGATATTCCAGGCGCTTGAGCGCTTCCAGGATGACCGGAGCCACGTCGCGCGTACCCGCGATGCCGACAATGCCGCACATTATTTTCGCTCCAATTTCTTCTTGTCGCGGAAGGCTTTCGCCCAGCCCGCTTTCTGGGTCTGGGCGCCGCGCGCGATGGCCAGCGCATCGGCTTCCACATCCTGGGTAATCACTGAACCGGCAGCCGTGATGGCGCCGTCGCCGATCTTCACCGGCGCCACCAGCGCGGTGTCCGAACCGATAAAGGCGCCGGCGCCGATTTCGGTGATCGACTTGGTGAAGCCGTCATAGTTGCAGGTGATGGTGCCCGCGCCGATATTGGCGCCCGCCCCCACCCGCGCATCGCCGAGATAAGTGAGATGGTTGGCCTTGGCCCCCGTCCCGATCACCGCATTCTTCACTTCCACGAAATTGCCGATATGGGCGTTCTGGCCGATCACCGCGCCGGGACGCAGGCGCGCAAAGGGTCCGATGATGGCGCCGGACGCGACAGTAGCGCCTTCCAGATGCGAATGGCTGCGGATGCGCGCGCCCGTCTTGACCGTCACGCCAGGGCCGAACACCACAAAAGGTTCGATCTCCACGTCGTTCTCCACCACCGTGTCATGGGCGAAGAACACGGTCTCGGGCGCCTGCATGGTGACGCCATCAGCCAGCAGGCGCTTGCGCACGCGATCCTGGAACATGCGTTCGGCCCCGGCCAGTTCGGCGCGGCTGTTGACGCCGGAGACGGAAACCTCGTCGGCCACCGCGATGGCGCATTTGACGCCGTCGGTGCGCGCGATGCTGGGCACGTCGGTGAGGTAATATTCCTTTTGCGCATTGTCGTTCTTCAGCAAGGACGCCCAATGGAAGAATTTTTTGGCGTCGGCCGCATAGCAGCCGGCATTGCAAAGGCCGATGGCGCGTTCGGCGTCCGATGCGTCCTTGAATTCCACGATGCGGTTCAAAAATCCGTCCGGCGTCATCAGCACCCGGCCATAGGCGGCGGGATCTTCCGGCTCGAACGCCAGCATGGCCAGGCCGGTGCGCGCCTGGGCCCGCAAGGCATCGGCGACGATCTCGCCGGTGACCAGCGGCATGTCGCCATTGACGATCAGCAGGGTGCCGGAAAAATCCGCCAGCGCCTCTTTTGCACAGGCCGCGGCATGGCCGGTGCCCAACTGCTTGTCCTGAATGGCGCTCTCGGCGCCCATGGACTTGGCATAATCGCGCACCACCTGGCCCGCGGCCGAGGTCACTACCACGATGCGCTCGACGCCTGCGCCGCGCAGCGCGCCGATGACATGACCCAGCAGCGGCAATCCCGCCACCTTGTGCAGCACCTTGGGCAACGTGGACTTCATCCGCGTTCCCTGGCCCGCCGCCAGCACAATTGCAGCCTTCGACATGATGCTCCGGTATGCTCTGTCAGGAAAAAGGTGAAATGACGTTTTGCAACGCTATATTGCCTTGATTCTGGCCGCAAAACCTTACCGAAAGCCCATGCCTTGCCCCCTGCCCTGATTTTCGACCTGGACGGCACCCTGGCCGATACCGCCCCCGACCTTCTGGGGGCGACCAATGCCGTGCTGGCGGCTCGGGAGCGGCCGTTGCTGGACCTGGGGCACCTGCGCCACATGGTGGGCTTTGGCGCCAAGGCGCTGATCGGCCAGGCCATGGAGGCCAGCGGGGCGCCGGTGACCGAAGAACAGATGCCGGCGCTGACCGACATCTTCATCGCTCATTACACCGCCCATATCGCCGACGGCACGCGGCTGTTTCCCGGCGTGGCCGATACGCTGGCATCGCTGAAAGCCGGCGGCGCGCGGCTGGGCGTCCTGACCAACAAGCCGCAGGGCCTGACCGACCTGCTGCTGCCGCAACTGGAATTGGAAGACCTGTTCGCCGCCGTCTATGGCGCGGGGCGCAAGACCTATACCAAGCCGGACCCGCGCATCTTCCATGATGTGGTCGAGGAGTGCGGCGGGGGACCGGCGGTGATGATCGGGGATTCCATCACCGACCTGAACACCGCCCGCGCCGCCGGCGTGCCCTGCATCCTGATGTCCTACGGCTTCACGCCGGTGCCGGCCAAAGATCTTGGCGCCGATTTGGTGCTGGATGATTTCGCGCAATTGTCACAGGCGTTGCGGGACCTGAAGCTTATTTAAAGCTCCCAGGTCCCACTGGTGGGCGCGGTGGCGACAAGCGGTTGTCCCCAAACCATGGCGCTGGATTTCACCAGGCGCGACACGCGTTCCAGCAAGATGTCGGGATTGAACGGCTTGACCATGTAATCGCTGGCGCCGCTCGTCATCGCTTCCATCACGGTTTCGGGATTGCGTTCGCCGGTCAGCATCATCACCGGCAGGTTAGCCATCCGGGGATCGGCCTTGATCTTGGCCAGCGCCGACAGGCCGCCGCCGCCCGGCATCTGCACATCCAGGATCACCGCCACCGGCTCCTGGGCCCGCACCATGGCCAGCGCGGCCACTGCGTCACTGGTAGCGACGACATTGTAGCGCGCCATGCCCAGACGCAGCTTCACCAGGCTGATGATGGTGGGATCGTCGTCGGCAATCACGATACAGCGCTGCATTACTCAAAAAGCCCCTGGAAATTGCCGGGCGCAACATTGGCCGCTGGAGGATTAAAAATTCCTTCCTGAAATGTCAGTTTTTGGCGGTTTTCTGGGGATTTTCCGCGGCATTTTCGTGACATTTCAGGGCGAATCGGCACCTAGTCCCCCGTCCCGCACAGGAGAGTCGCCTGCCCGCCGTCGCCCCTTCCATTCGCAAGGAATTTCTGGCCGCCGCGCTTCTGGCGGCGGTGGGGTTCTTCCTGCTCGGCTATGGCGCCATCCGGCTGACGCCGCAGGGCAGCCCCATCGCCATCATGTGGCCGGCCAATGCCTTCGCCCTGTGCCTGACCCTGCGCTATGGCCGCAATTGGCGCGATTATTCGATGATGCTGGCGGCGACCCTGGTGGGCGACCTGTTCGGCAACGGGCTGGCGGCGGGCTCTTCGATGGTGCTCACGGTTGGCTACAGCCTGGTCAACACAATGGAGATGGGCGTTTGTCTTGCGTTGATCGGCAAGCGCGCATTGCGTTTCAAGGATGCGAGGTCCGCCATCCTGTTCGGTCTCAAGGCTGGACTGGTGCCGCCGCTGCTGGGCGGGGCGGCCGCCATGCTGGTGACCTGGGCAGGCGGTGGACATGACGCCGTCGCGGCCGGCCGCAACTGGGTGTTCGCCGACGTGCTGGGCTTTTGCATCGTCTTTCCCATCGGCATGACCATTTCCTGGCGGCAGATCCAGAAGCTGCGGCTGCGCCAGCGCCTGCCGCTGGCGATCGGGTCGGTGGGTTTGCTGATCGCGGTCACGCTGATCGTGTTTCCGCTGCGCGTTTATGCGCTGCAGTTCCTGGTGCTGCCCGCAGCCCTGTTCGTGACCGCACGGTTCCGCGCGCTGGGCGCCGGCGCGGCCGTGATCATCATCGCCACCATCGTGCTGCTCGAGCCGGTGCCGAAATTCTTCGCCGATCCGGTGGTGCGCATCCAGTATCTGCAACTGTTCATGGCGGTGTGCAGCCTGGTCTGTGTGCGCGCGGCGGGCCTGCTCGACCAGCGCGACCTGCACCTGGCGATCATCGAGCGGCGGCATCGCCGCGCCGTGCGCGCCAGCCGGTTCAAGAGCCAATTGCTCAGCCATGTCAGCCACGAAGTGCGCAGCCCCCTGTCGGCGATCATCGGTTTTTCGTCGATACTGGAATCCGGTTCCTTGTCGGCGCAGCGGGCGCCGGAATTCGCCGCCATCATCGCCCACAATGGCGAGCTGCTGCAGCGGCTGCATGACGACCTGTTGGACATGAGCCGCGCCGAAGCCGGCGCCCTGACCATCCAGGCCGAGCGCGTGCCGGTGGGCACCACCTTGAACACCTGCATCAGCGGCATAAGGCTGGACGCCACATTGGGCGGCAAGGATGTGGTGATGGACAGCATCGAGGACGCGCTGGCGGTGCAGGCCGATCCGGTGCGGCTGGCCCAGATCCTCAACAACCTGATCGCCAATGCCTTCAAGTATGGCGACAATTTCTCGCCCATCCGGGTCAGCGCCCATGCCCGGGACGACGGCTTTGGCCGCATCGAGATCGCCAACACGGGCCCGGGCATCCCCGCGGCCGAGCGGGGGGCGGTGTTCCTGCCCTTCCGCCGGTCGGAGTCGGTTGGCCGCTCGGTGCCGGGCGCCGGCCTGGGCCTGTCCATCGCCAAGCTGCTGGTCGAGGCCCAGGGCGGTCGGATCGATTTTGAAAGCGAGCCGGGCCGCCAGACCCGGTTCTGGATCGACCTGCCTTTGGCCGCCTGACGGCGGCCAAAGTTATTTGAATGGCCTACCGCTTCGCTACTTGAGGCCGGGGGCTGCCTAAAGGCCGGAATTTCCAGCTTTTTGGCCGTCCCGCTTGACGGGTTTGGGGGGCTTCCTTATAGCCCTGCCTCCGTCTTGGACGGGCGCGTAGCTCAGCGGGAGAGCACTCCCTTCACACGGGAGGGGTCACAGGTTCAATCCCTGTCGCGCCCACCATCATTTCCGCAGAAAAACTGGATTTTCCTCGCCAGCCGCCTCCCGTCAAAGGGACTTCAGCGGAAGGAAAACGAGCCATTGCACACCTCAAGGTGTGCACTAATTGGTGCACTTCCCGCCATCACTGCAGCTTTCGGGTGGCTCCCTAAGTGCTAAGTTTAACATTCCAACGAGGATGCAATGGACCAGACCGTTGAACTGTATTGTGGCGCGGAAAGGCCGTTCAGCCAGATTGCCGAAGCCTTGGGATATGGCACGTTCACCGTTGATGCGAATCCTGAATACAAACCAAGCTTAGTGAGCAAAGTAAGCGAGGAGCTTGCGCAACACATTCCTTCATCGCCCCTCATCGTCTGGGCAGCCCCACCATTTTCCGAAGTCTTCCGCTCATCAGACTCTTGGGAATCTGATGGCTCCCTTTACCCCCGCACGGAAGAGGCAGAAACGGCCATCAAAGCGATGAGGAACACGATTGGCCTTATAACGGCCTTGAAGCCAACCTGGTGGTTCATAGAGCATCCCAAAAGCCTGGTTCGCAAAATGCCACTATTTGCAGGATTTAACCGCGGCTATCCAAGTCGCAATCGCAGACTAATCAACCATTCTCAATTTGGCGAAGGCAAGGTAGGTCTCTCAGACGTTTGGACAAATGCCTACTGGTGGCTACCAGACACAGCCGATAACGACGCTGTAAATAACTTAAACGGGTCGCCCGCAGAGCGAGTACCCCCATTTGTGTATGCACAAATGCTTGAGCAATTGGACAACTACCGACGATTCAAGTCATACGGGACAATCATTCCCGATCAAGAATACCGGGAGCCACACTAAAGCTGGACGACACTTACGGACATGGCTTTGGAAAAAGCCTTGAACCGGCGCGAGCAAGACACGCAATCTGAATTTACACCTTCGTTTTCGCGGCTGACCAAGTTTTCAATAGAAGCTTCGTAAAGTCGTCACCCTTTGCAACCTTGTCTTCCCCACCAGCGTTTTCAAACTGAGCGAAAACCCAATCACACACCGCCTTAACCTGCTTCTCTGTAGCTTTAGCTAAATCAAGCTGAACGATACGCTTTGCAGGCAGCGTCACGTTGCCATTGATTGCCCAAGACAGAACCATCAGCACATGAAATCGAGTGTTGTTTCGGACGTTTTGCTCAACGTCTGATCGGATTTTCTTGAAATATTGATTTACGGCATCCAGAATTTCCACAAGTGCACCGTACATCTCGACAGGATGAATTGACGGATCTTCTGAAAAAAGGCGCTTATAAGTATTCTCGTCCTTGATTGCGGCAGTTGGACGAGCGCGCGCAACGTGAGGTTCCTTTAAAAGGACCGCCAACACTGCCTGGGCAAGCCGGTCTACAGTAATGATCTTGTTCGAAGGCTTCCCTTCACGTTTGTAGTAGTTTTTCCTGCGGTCGTAATAGAAGCCCTTTGTCTTGAGGTAATCTTCAATACGAAGATGAATTGGCTCGGATGCGTGAAACGACGAGGGCTTGATGGCTGTTTGTCGGTTAGTCGCCTTAATAATCTGATCTCTCTTTGACCGATCTTTCTCAACGATGACCCTCAGCAAAATGAGGCGCGCGTCGCCCGCAAGATTGCCTGCATAATCGTCAAGTTCGAAAGATGTCTGCAATCCGTTGACGACTAGCGGATTCTCCACAACTAGGCTTTGATTTACAAACTGAGCCTCATCGGCGACGACCGTGACACCATTGTTCAGCCACCAAAAATCAAGTCCGGGCGTTGGATGCCGGATGCTTTCGGCTATCTCAGTGTTGACATCTACTTCGCCTTGGTAAGCGCGGACGTTGGCTTCAAAAATTCGATTCATCAGCTTGCTGTCGTCATCACGGATAAACTGGATGTAGTCCGTCAGCTTGCAAAGCGCGACATAAGAGTTTGCGCTCGATAGCGGCGTACCAACTGTTGGCAACTGTTTTACCAGTCTCTTCTGCAACGCGGCGCGTTCATACAATTCCTTAGCGCCAAAGAATGTTATCGTGACATTTGCGTGAAGCTTTCGGAGTGTCTCCTCTAACGCGCTGGCCTTCGCCCTGACCGTGTCGTTCGGGGAGCCGCCCCTGGATGCGTAGAATATTTTGACGTGCACCTTGGGAAACTGGGGTGCAAGCTTCTGTAGGGCTTCTAAAAATGACTGTGTGATCTCAACGGCTTCCGCTTTGAAGGCTTTTGTCAGCGTCTTCACGTTGGATTTCGGATTGAGAAGTAGGGGCAGAGACGAACTAAGCTTGTCTATCGGGCCTTCCTTAAATCCCTCGGTATTCTTGGATTGGATAAGGTACAGCTCTATTTCGACTTGATGCTTGATTGACGCAAAGGGAAAATCGTCTGTGAGAATTGCACGATTCACAATCACATATGCAGCGTCTATTCCAGCGTCTCTCGACCCATCAATAATTCCGTCCTGGATCTGATCGTCGTCCAAGTCATAATTTACGAGAATATTATTCGCACAGTAAACTTCGAAAATTTCGTCATCGCTGAGCGTTGGGTACTGGGGCTTTAGAGCCGCCAATATGGGATTTAACAGTGTTAAACTCATTGCTCAGTCCCAGCTTCCAAAGGTTGCAGAAAATGCCTAATCTTTTTTGTTAGCAGATCTGTCCCGCGAATTTCACATTCCCACACATCGAGCGACGACCAGCCAATTGCGGAGAGCTTCTTACGAAGAAGAGAATCTCGATTCCGATTTCGCTCGATTTTATTGGTCCAGTATAATTTGTTGGTCTTTGGGATGCGGCTTCCCCGAGCACAATCGTGTCCATGCCAGAAGCAGCCGTTAACGAAAATTACCTTCTTACGCCCGGGGAATGCAATGTCAGGCTTTCCGGGCAAAGCTCGGTAGTGAAGCCTAAAGCGAAAACCTAGACGGAAAGCGATTCGCCTTACGACCAATTCTGGCGTCGTATTTTCAGACTTAACCGCTCGCATAATTGCGCTTCGTACAGGGTCAGTCCTCGGCGTCTTCTTCTTTGTCTTCCTCATCTTCAACTTCCACCGAGGCAGGGCCGCCAAGCCCCGAATAGCGTCGGTCAGCGAGCCATTGGAGACGCTTTGCTTGCGTCAACAATACTCTCCGCAGGCCACCCTGAACTTGTCTTTCCGCAATTACCTGCGCAAGTCGAGCAATGATTAGCGCCCGTCTAGCTAACCGAAAATCGGGGTGGGAGCGCAACTCATAAACAGGCGCCGACACTATTTTAGCCTTTAGCGATGGGGGTGGCTGTACATTGACGGTGCCGCGCGGTGGATCTTTCTCATTCAACACCGCTTTGAACTCGCTCGCTGCCACAGCCGCTTGGAAAACCGTGCGCTCCAATGCGTCGAGGTGCGACTTTGCAGAAGCGAGCTCATCGCGCTGGGCGTCCGTGGTGGCCTTTTTCTTAACGTGCTCAAATTCAGGTAAGGGCCACACCTCGATCTCATAGACCTCAAAGGGGTCGAGTACGGACATAGCGACAGCATCCGTTCGCTGGTTCGTTAAGTGACGACGAATCCTGGTACGCAACTTTTCGTTCGTTTGGCCTACATAGATGGGTTCGCCATCGTAATCGAAAAACGCATAGACCCCCCACCGGAAATTCCCCACTTTTTGCGGCAGGCCTGTGAGGGGATTCATAAAATCTGTATCTAGGAAGCGCGCCAAATTCTGCCGCAAGTCGTCCGTTTCAAACGGCGGCTTTCTAATGTTGTCTGGCTTTTTCTGTCGGTCAGCCAATTCCATCACCCTCGGCGGATCGCAGTCTCATCGGACTGCTTCTGCACATCGCCATTACGACGCACGGTCGTCCTACGTACAAGCTCTCCACCTCTCATGGCAACGCGAAAATCTACGTAATTGATCTCCTCGGCTAGTCCGCCAAAGCAGCCTGCAAAAGCGGTCAAAAGCTCTACCTTTTCAAGGTCCTGTGCCGTGACTTCCTGCTGGCCAGCCATCGAGGGGAAGCTACCAGGTAGAACGTATATGCACGGGGGCGGCACTCTAAATGGGCCCACATCAGTGAGTGCTCGGGCTGGCGTGATTTTCGGGCAAGGCCTTCCAATTGTACCGCAGACCATGTCCCAAACTACGAGACCGTCCACGCGCTGCTCTCGGCTAATTATCTCCGCGCTCAAGCGAGTGTGGATTCCGGACCAGGCGTTGTGCCGCGGATCGGCGGCTGTATTGGTACAAAGACTCCAGATGACAAATTCATCAGCGTAGTCGGGCCGCTCAAAGATATTTGTATTATTTCCGTCCAAGCAGCCTTTTAAATCTATGACCGCCAAGCGGCCTGTTGGTAGTCGTACCGAATAGTCGAAACGATTTGCGTGATTGGACGATTCCCACGAGCTTATAAACTTTCGATCCTCCATGTGATTGAGGATGTGTTGGACAAATTCTCGCTTTCCACTCAACGTTGCGGAATATTGTCCCTTGATGCGTTCGATGGCACCGCGAAATATACCCGAGTTATAGAAATCTTTCTCGGATAGGCCATGATCGCCGAGCTTATGAGCCTCGGTTTTTAGAACTTCTGCAAATTGTTCGATGCGAAGACGAAGATCGTCATCTCGATGACAAGGGATAACGCTCATGCGCCCCTTAACTCCCTTGTCCAGTTAATCTGTTAAGCAGCCACCATTGCGGTGAAAGGCTTAGCGCGAAGTATAGGTTCAATGAGGTTGCGAGCTAAGTGGCGCACTACAGGAACAGCAACCCCGTCTCCGGTTAGATGATATGCCTCGTTGTAATTTTCTGGGAGCGAGTAGCTCTCTGGTAAGCCCATTAAACGCGCCGTTTCGCGCGCAGACAGCAGCCGTGAACGTACTTTCTCACCCTCAATAACCAGAATTAGCTGTCGGCTAGATCCTCCCGCCGGGGTGCGAAGGCAGCCAGCAATATCATCGAATCTGACTTCGGCGCGTTGAACCTTTGCGCCTTCTTCGTTGAGCCGCGTTCGACGGTAGATTCCTCCGACGACCTTTCGACCTAGTTTTTTAGCCCTGCGCACTTTCGCGAGATTTAAAGGACTCATCATGTTCAGAAGGTTTTTGGTTTCAGCAGCCGTATGCCACGACACACAAGAGGGGCTTTCTTCGATCAAATCGGACAGGCTAGATTTCCGTGTTTTCGGCAACGGCAGTGACCACCAAACCCACGATTGTTTTGCCTTGGCGGGTAGCCTCTCAAACGCCAAAATCAAGGAATTCGGATGCCATGCAGGGGAAGGCGTATCTGTTGTAACCGTACTCGGAATAATTAACCCGCTCCTCACTCCAATAACGAAAAGGCGTGGTCGGGACTGCGGTAAGAATCGCGCTGCGTCTATCACCATTGCTCCAAAGGTATATCCGGCGTCCGCAAACCTACTGCAAATTGCCGTAAAGTCCTTTCCGCCGTGCGAGGTCAGTGTCCCACAGACGTTTTCGAGGATGATCATATCGGGGGCTCGGTCATCATTCATGAGGCCCCGCATAAGTTCCCAAAACGGCCAGAACGTGCCCGACCGATCCCCGCGAAGACCCGCCCCTCCGCCAGCTAACGACAAATCTTGGCAAGGGAAGGATGCCCAAGCGAGATTGGCGCACCCTGGCAATTCATCTGCCGTGAGAGAACGAATGTCTGCCGTTTTGTGAGATTGCTCTCCCCAGTTCTTCCGATAGACAAGACTCTTCTTGGTATCGAAGTCATTTGCGAAGGCACATTCCCAGGTTGGTCCAAGACCTGCCCGAGCCATTCCCCCGCCAGCAAAAAATTCGTAAAAAGACGGCATCTACTTGCGCTCCCCTGAGGCCAATTTTTCTAATTGATCGCGCCGCAACTTTTCTTCAATCGCCTCAGCAATCCACGTATTTCGTGACACGTTTCCTGCCCGCTCGCGCCTCATAGCATCAATTTTAAGTATGACCTCCTCCTCAAGCCGGAGGTTTATCCTATCTCGCTCATGCGAGAGGCTTGGTGGGCGAATCGCTATCGTCATGACTTACTTTGATGCCAAAGTGGCGCCACATAAAGAACAATATGAGAACATACCCCCATTTCTTAAGCGATTGATTTGAAGCGGTTTTAGGCGGGCGGGTCGGTTCCTGCCATCGGCGCGAAGCATTGTGGTTCTCAGACCTCACGACTTGTCCATCCCTTGAAGCTGGGCTTTCTTAAGGTTGGCATCGGAGGCTTAAGGATGGTCCGCCCCAATCGCGAACCTCGTTCTAAAATCTGGGGGGTTGTCATCAAGCAGCTCGCCAACCGACTCTCATTAGCGTTGATCGGCAGGACGATTTTCGCTCTTTCTATTTATGAGCTCTTTGGAACCCCGCCCTCTTGGCAGGCCGCTTTGTCCCGTTGGTGGGGGCACGTTGTTAGAACGACTAACCTTTACGCTGCGTTTGGCCTGCTAATTTTCATCTCTTTAGCGGCCTGGGCATGGTCCAGGATTGAGCCAGATAGCCACCTATGGCCGCACTTAGCGGGCGTTGCCATGGAGGTATTCTTTGTTTTGATCATATTTGCTTTGTTTGAATCCTATCGGCTTGTTGACGAAGGAAACCACCGACAGCACGAAATAATTGATGACTTCAAGAGATGGGACAGTATCGAGGCCCGCTATCGTATAGCTGGAGCCGCACGTCGCCTGAATCGGGCCGGTATATCTAAAATGGACTTCTCAGGGTTGAGGTTGTCGAACTTCGACTTCGCTAAGGCCGGGGTCAATGATCTCCAACATTCAATTTTTTACGACGGCACGTGGGGAGAAAGGTTTGGAGATGCCCGAGTGGAATTGAACGCAGTGGAATTTAATCACGTTAATTGCCGTGAGGTCGTCTTCTCCGCCATGAACCCCCTCAACGGCCTCGGCCTGCTCTCCATTAAGTTCGCCATTTTCACTGATTGTTCCTTCATTGAGTGTCCCCTGCGGGGAAGCATCTTCAACGGCGCAGAACTAACGTGGTCGAAATTACCACCGGCGGAGATTTATGAAGAATACGAAAGCAGCGATGGACAGCTTAGCAGAAGTCAGATCTTGTATGGCCCATTCTACAACGCTGATTTAACGTGGGCTTCGTTCCGCGGAACACGATTTAGCAACGCGGACTTCCGCGGAGCCGAAGGTTTGGAGGATGCGGATTTCTTCGAGGCAGTTGGCCTTGAAGATGCATATTTCGACAACGAAGGCGTCCGCCAGATCGTTTTGAACTCTGTAAGACGGGATAGATTGGCCCTCGGCTATACCCGCGATCTTCGATCGAGAAGAGCAGCTAACTAAACGCGAACCGCTGGGTTTCAACACACTGAACCCATCGCATTTGAACAAATCAAGTTTTGAGCCGTAATCTTTGGCAAGACTGCCGTTTGGCTTTTTACCGCGAGGCTCTCATGAAAGGCGATCAGACCCAACTCTCTTCGAAGCTAACAGTTGAGAGATATAGACAACTGGAAGCTGCTGAAGATCGGCAGGCCCTTGCGCAGTTTTTCTGCGAGCGTTTCGACGAACGATATTTCTGCCCACTCACCTACTCAACAAAACCCCATGGCTTCGCAACCATGGCAGTATGTTGCCTAGCCATCGAAACACTTGAATCCTTTTACCAGGGCATGGGTGACACAAACGGCCAAGCAGGCCGGATGTTTCGAGATTTCTTTGGTACGCACGGTGGATCACTTAGCGTCTTCAGCAGCCCCGACAACTGGTTCTACAAAGACGTTCGCTGCGGAATCCTTCACCAAGGAGAGACACGCAACGGTTGGAGGATTTTGCGATCAGGTTTGTTGATGGATGAAAGGACTAAGACAATCAACGCATCAACCTTCCTGAAGGATTTGCGGGGCGCGGTGGATGCCTACTCTAAGCGTCTATTGGATGTGGCTGAGATCCAACATTGGATTTGCTTCAAAACGAAAATGAAGACGATCTGCGACAACTGCTATATCGCCAATCCTCCCTGCTAGAGTTCCGGAACTCGCTGTACTTCCGGACCCTGAACATGAGGAAGCCATAATGTCTGTCTTGAACGAAGTGCTTTCCGATGTAGCCGGTGAACATGGGGTTGCGCTGCGCTGGTTTCGAGACCACGCAAACCAGATTGTCACTTGGGCCGAGATGCAGGCGCACGCCGACCGAGGTGCTCGCCTAGTGAATCAGGCAAAGGGCATCTACAAGCCGCATTACATGCCATACGCATTAAGCGTGCGTCAGACCCTAGAGAGTCCCTACGCGGATAAAGAAGTGCAACGGCGGGCAGATGGGAGTTGGGTTTACCCTTATTACCAAGAGAACCAAAACCCTGCCCTGCGTGACACTGAGGCTACCAATCGTGGCTTGGTTAAATGCATGAAGGATGGCGTTCCCATAGGAGTACTGCTGCAGACAAAGCCGAAACCGGGCGTGGAGTATCAGGTTCTAGGTTTGGCCAAAGTCTCAGAATGGCAAGATGGCTACTTCATCCTGGAGGGTTACTCTGCTCAAGGAAGCATCCATCAAGATGATGCTGCTCACGATAGAGCGAAAGCGGACTCCACTAATTCGGCAGGCGGTTTCGATGATTTAAGTAGTGATGATCGGCGCCAAAAAGCGATTGCCGAAGTTGTTCGCAGGCGCGGTCAAGCAAAGTTCCGTAAGGTATTGCTGGATGCCTATGGACAACGATGTGCCGTTACGGAGTGTGATGCTATTGAAGCCCTCGAAGCCGCTCACATCGCACCATACCGCGGCGATCACACTGATCATGTACAAAATGGCTTACTCTTGCGAGCAGACATCCATTCCCTCTTCGACCTAGGTTTGTTATCAGTCAATCCAGCGATGAAGACTGTCGTTATCGCAGACAGTTTGGTTGGGACAGTTTACGGCAAACTCGCGGGAGCACCGCTTCATCTTCCGGATGATAGCGCGAATTGGCCGTCACATGCTGCTCTAATCAATCACTTCGAGTGGTCCAATCTTTCTAAGCCACCCCACAAATGATCTCCCAGCGTTGCCGTGGTTCTACGCAGCCCAACACCCTGTAGCTGTCCAGTGCCTCCCCTTCTCCATACGCAGAATTTACTTGTATGTCTTCGACCCCTGCTTCTGGTTCAACTTTGGCCCATTTTTCTCTGTTGCGCTTCCCTCGCCCACTACGGCGCTTCATTGAGGGTGATTGGCTTTTCAGTTAGACCACTAAGGTACCCAGCCAACGCGACGGTAAATCTCTGCTCATCGCGGGCTGCGCAATCCGGTTCATTAGACCACCGAAAGAATTCCGTCGGCCCAAAGTGAGGGTGCAGTTCGTTCACCTCTTTCATTCGTCCATATCGGCCCTGTAGAACCTCCTGCGGGGACCAGTTCTCTGATTTCTTTCGTACTGCCTGGATGTAGGCCGTTCTGAAAACCTCCCAGGAGGCTACGGATATTCCATGGCTACCGATTCCAATAAATAGATTAGGCCAGAGGTTTCTGTCTTCACCCAGTATCCACCGATTATTCTCTCGCTGGGTCAACCTTACAGTCTTCAGCTTAACCTCGATGCCGTAGTGGTGCTTTCCGTCCTTGAAGTAGACCACGTCGCCAAATATATTTTTTGTGCCGTCGGGATTGATATAATCGGGCACTCTTCCGGCAATCTTAAATATCTTCGGTACTAAGTAAGCCGAAACAAAGTGATGCTCTCCTGGCATCGGCAAGCCAGTATCGGCGGGCATTTTAATAAACCGAGATATGTACTCACTGTATGTTGAAATCATTGATCTGATCTTGATTTAAAAACTTCGCCATACTCCCGCCGCCTCGACAGCGTATTCAAGCGGAAAGTGGTATTTGGCACCGGGAAGGGTGCCCGGCACAGTGCCGCATTTACTCGTTTATCTGGCGGTCAATAGTGTATTTTCACACAAATACACTATTCACGTCCTCACTTTCAGCGCCAGCAGCGACCTTGCCGGTCGTCTGGCCGAGGCTGGCGGGGAGCCATACAATATTCTCTTTGACCAAAAGATAAGATTGGTTTTGAGCCTCATCGCGGTATCGCCTGCCCAACTGTTATTCTCCAACAATTGAATTGAGCGACTCGCGCTCGAAGCGGATTTTACGACCCTCTCTCGCGAAAACGAGCACAGTGACGCCCATCTCTCGGAATGGCCGAACCAACTCCGAGGGTAATCGTCCGGGCCTGACGAGAACTTTCTTATAGGTCTTCTGTAACAGTTTCTCATATAGGAACAACTGACCGATGGCCTGTTGGATGCTGTGCGCATCGCTGCCGGCCTTAATTTCGAATAAAATCCGTTTGTCGCCCCAGGTCCGTAAATCGGGTCCAAATCTACCTATCCTCTGGTTGGACAAGGATAGCCCACGCTTTCGTAGAATTCTAACAAGCTCTTTCCATACATCGCCGTGGAGACGCTCAGCTCTTTTACTTTCCTGAGGGGGAATCACGTAGAATCCAACTGGTTCAGGCACCAGTGCGTTTTCAGCCGCTTGAACAGTAACTTCCTCGCGGGCAGCTTTCGACGCACCAGAATCTCCCAATACCGTCTCGCGGACGCGCGAGCATTCCTGGATGAAAGCCGCGAGCTGTTGTTTCATCAGGAGTTCAGGCGCGTCAATATTCACTGCAGGGTAATACGGAATGGCTTGTCCATCAGAAGCCCAAACCTTCACTCTCCTCAGAACTGTCGCCGCAGCGAACATTTCGGTCGTGATGTTCTTTATCGGTGTATGCAGAAAGCCTTGGTGCAATGCCCAGCGGCATCCGTCGGGTCCGATTGCGAGCCCCCCCTGAATGTTTGGGTTGAACCCACGTATCGGGGAATTAATCTCCACTGCTATTCCGGAAACCCTGCCGGTGTCGCTCTTACCAAACGGATTCCAATACCTTTTTCTATCGGGTATAGGCGAGCGGAAACCGCCCCAGATACCGAACTCCGGCAGATAATAGAGATCTCCACTATGCCCGCGTAGGACCTCTGCTCCATGCGACAGCTTGCTTTCCCACAAGTCTTGTGTGGCCCTGATTTCTTTTTGATCAGTGATCGCTCGCCATTTCATTCAAGCCCCCTTTGTATCTGCATTGAGCAATGCCAAACAAATGAACGGTCACTCAGGCTTTTCTGTCCAAAAGGCGGGATATAAGGCGTCAATCACGCATTTGTTTGCGAACTGATCGGGAGACTTGTAATAGGCCCGAATATCGTCCGCCACCTCGGGCATCATGTATTGGAATTTTGTCCCATCACGAAGCGCGAGCAAAAAAAATGGGCTGGGCGTCAGATCGTTCAAATACGCACCCCACATCGCAGTCTCGTTGCTAGTGAAATATCCTTTCTGTCGTTCCCGCATAGCGTCATGAACGATGTAGAGATAGTCAATCGCGTGCATAACCAGAACACGAGCCAATTCGGTTCTTTCGTCGAGCACGCTTCTTGAACCCCAGACTTTTGGATAGAGATCATTTATGTCAGTCCAGCCGATCTGCACGTGTGCGGCTGTGTTGAATGTAATTTCGGCCCATTTCTTTATGGTTTTCTTTGTGCCCAGTGTGCACTGCCGATATTCATCATCAGACAAATCTTGCCATTTGCCCTTGAGAAAACGCTGGGGTTGGTCTGCGAAAATTTTAAGTAGGTCCTTACCCTGCCATCCTAGCTTCTTTGCACCCTCATTCGAGGCATCTGCAGAGACGTAAAGCGCACGATTAGCTCTATCGCGTTCTTCCAAGGCCTCAAGCATTGAGAGGGTGTTTGTCTCTTTATAGACTAGGAGCGCAAACAGGGCCGCTGACGCAACTGCTGCAGCTAAACAGACCTCAATTGATTTGGCGTATTGTTCGGCTTTGGTAGGAAGGAGCCGCCATTTCAAAGACCGAGATGGGCAGGCTCGATTCCACGTGGCCAAGAGAGCCACTGTGCCCGCGGAGGCGCTAATTATTAGACTGACCCAAACCAGAAATTTAATTACTAAATCGCCCCAAGCCACCATGACGGCCCCTGCAATTGATGGTGTCTGCTGATGATAGCAGAGAAGTTAGCCTTCCGGCCATTCCTTGGTGCGCTTACCATTTTGGACTGACCAAACCGATATAGGAATTGCGCTACTTGCCAATTCCACGCTGGCTTCTCGATAGGCCATACCAATCGCTGTGGCTTTGTCTCTCGCAAACCCGCCAGTCGGCTTGTCATCACGGGTGATTGTCCAACGCTTTCCGTCGTCGTCTTGGCTCACGAGATAGATCACGCCGATAGGCCGTTTGCGGGCAGGATTTTTGCGACGCTCTTCCATTTGATCCCCAATTTATTTCGCCGACCCAAGCTAGTATGTCAGTTTATGGCCTGCCCGTCGCCCGGCTTTTGCCGGAGTAATTCCTTCACCGCGTTGGACACGCGGCCCCAAAGACCGAAATTGAACATATCTCCCAGTTCGTAAGCATGATCCGCGCGCTGAGCGGCTTCAATCTCAGGGTCCACTGGGTATCGGTTGATTAGCTGCTGCGCGGCTATCCAGACTTCTTTGTCGGTGATCCGGTCGGTGGCGGTGTAGCATGGCCAAAAGTCGAACTCCTCGTTCCACCATTCGAATTTCTCGTTGGCCGTCTGGACCATCAAGAAAAGGTCTGTCGCAAGTGGCCGACCAATTCCAACAAACTGGGTCCGGCCTTCCCTGTGTGCCAGATGGACTATCATCAAATCATTTGCGCTAGCGGTGGCCATTGACACTACATCCTTGGCGTTGCGCGCTTCTTCGGTAGTGGGCAGGGGATCTGAGATCTCGCCCGCTACCGGGCCTGATCTCCACCACGCCCCATCGTCAGCGGTCATCTGGATGCCTTGCATCATTCGCAAAGCCACTACGGGGGTGAAAAACAGTAAGACGATCTGTTGATCGGTCATTCGGAAGCGGATCAGAAGGCCAGTCGGTGCGCCCGCTGCCGAAAGAGACGCAACCGTCGGCAGGCCAGCCAGATCATCTTGAACCGGCACTCGTGGTAAGTGTCTTGCAAACAGCGTGTCAAACTCATCGAGCTCGTCGCATGTGTAGGCAGTAGCCATAGTCTGTCCTGCTCGTATTTAGTTCGATATAACGAGTTCAGAAAACGGGAGCGCCGTCATTATCCGGCTCACTCTCAACCAGGGGGCGCATCACCTCTCTATTCCGTTCATCTTGTAGCGAGATGATCACTTGCTTCCAAACCACCGCTTGATCTAATTCGCCATCTTTTATTGCTTCCTGCGCGCATAGCCGCGCATAACCAATCGGGTCGTCCGGGGCGCTATCGCATACAAAATCAATTGCTTGTTTCACTGTCAGTACCCTCATGCTTCTACTCCGTCGCGTCTTAGCGTTTTGACTTTCAAGGTGCCCCGGGGAGGGGCGGTCAAGATCGTTTCTGTCGGCTGGTCGAGCCGTAACCAGTGCATCCCCGCATCCGGCGGTAAGACACAAATCTGACGGTCGTGATAAGGCTGCATATCGGGACCTGGTTCGGTAGTCAGCATCGCAAAGGCGCTATCTTTCACGATGCCCGCGATCCAAAACCACTCCTCGCCCTTCATCGTGAAGAAGTGCTGGTCCTTCAACTTTATCTTTAGCTTCTCTGGTTCGGTGTACTCGTAAAATCCCGTTGCCAAGATCAAGCACCGTTCGGTCTTTGAGAAGTCGCGTTTTTCCGACACGAAGTTGAATACCGGCTTCCCCCTCGGCGTCTTCCACGCCCACTTTATCATCGAGCCCGAAAGATCACTTCCATCCCACCGGGCAATGAAGCCGTTGTCGCTGATCTTGATGTGAGCCCGGGGCGCTATGTCGTTAGGGACTTTTCCGCCTAACCAAGATATCGGCGGAGTGTTCTTCATCTCCTCAACTGCCTTCATGACGCGACCTAGTTCAATTTCGCGGGCATAATCATTGCACATGGCTCAGGCTCCAACCGTCAGCATTTCGTCCGCTGCCGTGGTGTAACGCGGGGACAGCCTTCTCCGTCGCATGTTCCAGCTTCCTTCAGGGGCTGTGGAGGCAAGACGAATGGCCCCCCGGCCATGCCGGTCGGTGAGAAGGTCCATCGTCTGCATTAGAATCGCGGATTTGGCTGGATCGCGGGTCGGGAACATGGAAGCCGGAAGGGCCTGCGCGGGGTATAGGTCTAGCAACACCACTCCAGCCTTTGCGTAACGATAGCCAGGTCGCCACATTTTATTGAACGCGCGTAACGCCGAACCCAAAAGTGACCGGCTGTCCGCCGTGGCTTCAATTCCAAAGGTCGTGCAGGGATTATATTGGGGATCACGGGGCGCAAACTCATTGGTCTGGATGAACACTTGCATACCAGCAGCACAGAGGCCGGTAGCTCGCAGCCGCCTACCCGCGATTTCCGCATATGTAGCCACTGCCTCCCGGAGCTCCTCATAGGTGGTGACGGCCCGGCCAAAGCTGCGGGTAACGGCGAGCATCTTTTTGGGTGGCGGAGCAAAGGCCATTTGGAGGCAAGATTGCCCCTTAAGCTCTGCCTGGGTGCGAAGCCCTGTGACGGTCATGCTCTTGCGGACCAAATCAACGGGCAAGGCTACGAAATCCGCGATGGAAAAAGCTCCCAACTTCGCCGCCTTTTCAACTGAGGCTCCACCCATACCCCAGACTTCGCTTAAGCCGGTGCTAGTGTAGAGGCTGTCTCGCACCTCCAGATCGCTCATATCACAGACGCCGTGCCAAGTAGGCTGATCCTTTGCAATCGCATTGGCTAGCTTGGCGATTGTCTTCGTTTGGCCGATTCCGACACAGGTCGGGATTTTAGCAATCTTGCGGACAGCATCACGCGCAACGTGACTGAGCTCGTATGCGTCGCCCAGGCCCCGGAGATCCAAGAACATTTCGTCAATAGAGTAAGGTTCAACTGCCGGAAACAAACCTTCAAGCACCTGGTACATGCGGCGGCTCATATCGCCGTACAGCTCGTAGTTGGAAGACCGCCATTCCACGGTCTTCATCTCAGGCTTATCTTTGATGAGGTGCCACGGCGCACCCATCTTCACGCCGAGCTTTTTGGCTTCAGAAGTCCTTGCAATCGCGCATCCGTCATTGTTGGACAGGACGATTAGCGGCTTGCCCCAAAGCTTCGGGTCAAATGCCCTCTCGCACGAGCAATAGAAGCAGTTGCCGTCTATCAGGCCGAACATCAAACGGCCTCTCTGACAATCGAAGTGACAATGCCCCACACCTCTGTGTCGTCAGTGACTTCGACTGGCTCGCCTGCGCTGCGGACGAGGTGCCAGCCCGGCCCACGTCTTTGGAGAACTGCCAGGAATACTTCGCCTCCCGCCATGGCAACGCAGACGCGGTCAGGCGCGCGGTCCAGGGCGCAGTCAACTACCAATATGTCTTTCTCGGCGATGCCACGCGCTGGCAGTGCACCGCCTATGACCCTGACTGGATATCGGCTGGGTTTGCGCAGATCGAGGATCGCCGCCAAATCAATGACGGCTTCCAGATATATCGTTGCCGGGCTGGGAAACCCGGTGGTATTTCCCCCATCATATGGCATGAGAACATTTGGAGAACACGAAAAGCCGGGGAGTCAACTCAAATCTAGCCACCCAGATTTCCAAACTGTGCTTAAGATACTGATTTGACACAATATAATGCCTGTGCTAATGTTTGTCGTACGCTGCGAATTGGCTCAATTTCAGCGGGCGAGGCCAGAGGCTCCGCCACCCTGAGCAAACTCCCCTAATCTTCCCAATGAGGTGTGACGTGGCTGGCAAGCAAGCCAAAACCATCACGCCCGTACAGCTAGATGCCCTCATGCAGCTAGTTCGCGGGCGCAGGGACGCAGCACGGTGCCGTGTGATCGTCCTGTTGTCTCTCCGAGCGGGCCTACGGGCCGCGGAGATCGCCAAACTCGAATGGCCAATGGTGCTGACCGCGACCGGCCACGTCGGCCAGTCCATCGAGCTGGAGGACCGGGTGGCTAAAAAGAAACATGGCCGACGCATCCCCCTCCATCCCGAGCTGCGGGCCGCCCTGGTCGCCCATCGGAGGAGGTTCGCCCCTACGAGTGGGCCGGTCATCAGATCGAGGTTGGGCGGAGCCATGAAGCCTAACTCGCTCGTTTGCTGGTTTAAGGCCCTCTATAACGAACTCGGCTTCCAAGGCTGTTCCAGCCACTCAGGCAGGCGAACGTTTGCTTCATCTACTGCGAAGCTGGTCCACGAGGCAGGCGCATCGCTGAAAGACGTGCAGATTCTTCTTGGGCACAGTTCGTTGGTAACGACCGAGCGATACATCGAAGGCGATAGCCACGCCCAGCGAAAGCTTGTGGCTCTGCTTTAGCACTTTGCAATTCTGCAAAGCCGCGATCAGTTCACTGAAAATCTAATCGCATTGAATTGGGTGGGGGATTGGCCTCTGCCTTAGCAAGACTGGCAAAGCCGGTCCCGAGAAGAAGGAAGCATGTCATGGATAAAAAGCCCGCCGCGCCTATCGCCGCACCGAAAGCCGACGCTCAGAAGCCAACGCTTCAAGATCCCTGGGAAAAGATCGAGCTCGGCCAAACTGTTCTGTATCAAGAAAATAAAGGCGACGGTTGGTGGGAGTGCATCGTCGTTGCCGTCAGCAAAGATCAAAAGACACTCACCCTGAAATGGCGCGACTATAAATTGTATCCACCGCTGGAAGGCGTGAAGCGAACCAAAGTTGGTCTCCTCCGCAAAGCGGATTAACCCAATGTACGATGTGAAGAGGGTCCGCGAACTCAATGATGCATTTCGCACATCGCTAGGCTGCCACGAACTTGGGACTATCATGTTCACTCAAGGCATAGCCGCTCGGGAGGACAGTTTTCATATCATGCGAGCGGTTCAGAATTACGATGAGTTTCCTCCCGACGATTCCGAGCATGACTTCGGTTCAATTTACGTCGGCGAAGACCTGATATATTTCAAAATAGATTGTTACGACCTATCATTGACCGCTGGCTCACCAGACCCAAGCGACCCAAAAGTCACCGCGCGGGTCTTGGTCATTATGATGGCATTTGAATACTGACTGGAGGTCAGCGCCGTACTCGTTTGAGCTTTACCCCATCCGCCAACTTAACGAGGTCAGCGGGCGGAACTCCCAATCCAACGGCCAATTCGTACAAGCTTACAGTCGTGGGATTGCGCTTACCGGCCTCAAGCTCGCTTATGTAATGCTGATTAAACCCGGATCGGGCGGCAAGCTCTTCTTGGCTCAAGCCCTTTTCAAGCCTGATTCGCAGAACATTCCGCCCCACCATCCCACGCATATCCATGCGCAAAGATCAGCCTAACGCTATGCTCCGTGGTATATACTCTTGTATATATTCGACGAGCATTGCTAAACCACAGTGCAAGGAGAACCGATGCCTACCGATATTCAGCCAGTCCCTTCACCACCGATGTTTCGCCGCCTGTGGGTCGTAAGCCTACTCACCGGCCTCGTGGTGACCTTCCCAATCGCCATGATCGCCCTTTTGTCCGGAAACGTATACCGCAAGAAGAATGGTATCTGGCATCCAATCGGGAACGGTCCCCGATACGTCTACGGTGGCTTATTGGCCCTGTGGCTCGTGGCAGCCATTGCACGAGTAGCGATGCAGCCAGGCGGTTTGAAGCAGGAATGGGCAAAAAGCGCCGACCCCGACCTACCAGCTACTCAGCAACAGGCAGCAGCAACCGCAGCCTCTACTGATCAAGCCGGCCTTAGCGCGTGTGACAGTTCCGAGGCGACCGATGCCGTGAAAAGCTCTTTGGAGAATGGCGCTGCATCGAAGCTGGTTGATGTGAAGGTGTTAGATTTCGGGCAGGCCAAGGAAACGATATTCGAGAGAGATAGGAATATACGTCGGTGTGTAGCAGTAGCGGCGCTCAACACCGGGCAGACGATAGTCACCTATCAAGTGTACCTGGGGCCATCTGGTAAGCAGCTCGTTCAAGTCCAGACCGGCCAACAAGCCGAAATGCAGTACGAGTTGGACAAGGACAAAAAAAAGGAGATTGAGAACGCGGGAAAACCTGCCGACTGCGACCCGCAGATTGACAATCTGACGGGTAAGAAAGTCTATCACCATTACGACAATTGCCCTTGGCCCCCGCCAGCAGATGATGAAACAGCTCAGCCCGAAAAACCTGCTGAAGCAACCGCCGAAGCTCAATCGGCAGATCAATCATCACAGCCAGCAGGAAACGTGCAGCCCCAACAAAACGCGCCTGGCAACGGAAATACTCGTTAGGCGCATCCATCGAAAATAAGTCAGGAAAAGCACGCTGGATATGAAAAGGGCTAATCCGCATACGTATCACGGGTAAAAAGGGGGATGTGGAGAAGCGCCCAACAATTTTTTGACATGCGGCCCGCTCAAAAGCGGAATGGCCCTAGGAAGGCGATTGATAGCCTAATCTCATGTCAAAAGTTGCCTTTGAACGCCACTTTACCTCTCCCCTGCCCGTCGTCATGGCATATGGCCAGTAAAATGCATCTAGCGGGTTTGTGGCTGCATTATCTATTCATTTTGCTGCTTGATCGTTGCCCTACTTTCATTCCCGCATCTTCTTAAAAAAGATTGCCATCTCTTTTTTCTTGGCGGCGGCTGGCGACAAGACAGGTTCCGCAATTTCCCCGCGTATTGTTTCTGCCAGGACCGAGGGATCATCCCATCGCGGAACATCTGGAATGTGCGTCTTGCGGCAACCAGATGCAAAGTTGTCGGGATTGCCTACAAATTCCTGAAAGTCTTTTCGTCCCAGCTTATGCGCCTCTTTCTCGAAGAAATGCTGCTTCACGCGCTCCAACATTTTCCCCCTAGCGCGGTCAGTATTGAAATTAGGGAGCGATACGATCGAAAGATCCAGGTGGGATGCGATCCTTAACTCGCTCCGGCTTTTGACTTTGACCAGGCTTTTCGCCCGAATGGTAAAATCACGAAAGATTCCGTCTCTTAGCTGAATCACAAAAACCGAGTTTGCCGGAGCCGAGCTGGGCACTTTTATATGCCTCAATCTGCATTCCACCACCTTGGCTTCCAGCAGCAACTGCCCCTTGAAAAGGCTAACACTCAACGCCCAATAGAAATATCCGGGATCACGGAATACCAATTCCGGAATGGTCAGGCTTTCATATTGACCGCGATCTATCTGTGCCCATCGTTTTATTCTGCTTGCCACTTTGAGAATGGAATCAATATCCGGTTTCTCGTTGAGGTGAATCATCTTCATATTGATAAGCTTCTCCTATTGATGGATTTTGGGTGCCTCTTTGCGACGATGGCCAATGGTTGCGGTGACAGCGGTGACGGCATCGCCTATTAGTTTTTAGTAGTAAGTTTTTTTATAAAATCATAATTAGTAACGGTGTCACCACCGTCACCACCGCCGCCAACGCCGCAACCGCTGTAATGGTCGGCATAGCTGAGCATTATTGGTTCACAAGTTTGATACCCTTCCAACCACGGATCTTTTTGTTTCGCCCTGGGGTGACGTTGAGTTCGATCAAACGAGCTTTGAAAACGGCAATTGAAGAAGGCTTCTCGGCATTGGTGGTGCACCATTGGGTGTAACGAGCGAATATTACGCTCGCCTGTACAAGTTCGGTCGGTTCCGCGATTTGGCAACACTCATTGAAGAACCGGCCAACGGTATCGGATTGATCACGCCAACGGTCCTTCTCAATATCGAACAGCGACTTGTCGGCCAGGCCTTCCTTAGCCCAAAGCAACGCCCCCCTTACCGCCCAGGCTAGGATGCCAGACGCCTCTTTTCTCAGCTTATCCGGAAGATTCTTGTTGACCGCGTCGCCGATCACTTGGGATTTGAAGGGGAGCACAATGATACGTCGCCAGATCGCATCATCGGTTGCCCTGACACGAGGCAGGTCGTTGATGGCGATCCAAAGTTTGAACTCGGGATCGAACTCGAAAAGGTTCTGGCGCATGAACCTCGCGGTCAGTTTGTCACCGCCGGTCATGCCCTTGATTTTGGCCTCGTCGAGCTGCTGATTAGGATTGTTTTCGAGCGCAGTCACCATTCGCGCACCCTTCATGCGCGCGATATCAACGGGAATGTCATTGTCATACTGTTTCACGAGCAATGTTTTGGTTGGCGTATGGATGCCAAAGTCGCCCAGGATGTTTCTGATCAAATTGACGAAAGTGGACTTACCAGTACTGTGAGGCCCGTAAATGAAGAACAGCACCTGTTCGGTGACGGACCCGGTTAAAGTGTAGCCGACCGCCTTCTTCAGGAACTTCGCCATGTCCTTGTTGCCGTCGCAGGCGTAGCGCAGAAACCGCTTGAACCGTGTACATTCCGCCTTGCGTTTATAGCTCACCCAGCAAATTCGCGTGATTAGGTCAGCGGGATCATGCTTTTCAAGGCTGCCAGTGCGCAGATCCACAGTGCCATTGCGGACGTTCAGAAGGTAGGGATCAGAATCGAGCTTGGAGTCATCCACCGCGACATCGGGTTGGGCGAGTGCCAACATGCGGTCTATGGCGCCCTTGTTGAGGGACTGGTCAGAGAACTCAATGCGTTGTTCCTTTTCTCGACCGCCAGAAAGGAGCGGAGCTTCCTCCTTGATTGCCTTCATCGCCTTGGTGGCGAGCTTGAGCCGCTTGTTGTGTGTATCCGGTACCCAGCGATGATCGTCGTAAACCAGCCAGCCGAGACCAGGGGTCCAGAGGACACGATGAGCATGACGCTTGATAAAGCGTTCGGCGTTGTGGGCGTCGGTCTCACCCAACCTGGCTAGCACCGCGGTCAGCTTGCCGCCTTTGGTCTTAGGGGTGTCGTCTACTATGGGTGACTTCTTGTCCGACTTCATGGTGACGGGCAGCGCACGGGGCTGCTTCCGCCCGGCGGCGATACCGCTCTCAATAGTGCTCGTGATCTCCGATGCCGCCAGGCCACAGGCCGAGGCCGCCTCCCCCAGTTCGGCTATAACCTTCCCCCCGGCGAGAACGCCGTGAGCTTGGAACTGGCCAATACGGAAGGCTGCGCGGTTCAGGGTGTCATTACGCTGATGTGCCGGGGCGTTACGGACACGCTGTGCTTCTAGCTCCAGAGCACGCTCGGCATACTTCTTACCGCGAGCGGTCTGCTTGTCCGTTAGCACCACCACCGGGGCCGACCCAGTCAGCTTAGTCGTCTTCAGCTTCTTAACGACCCAGGCCGGAAGCGGGGCGATATCTACTTCGCCCGGTGCCTTCCCCTTAGCGTAACGATAGACACCGCCGTTAGGGTGGATACTTCCCGCACATACAGCAAAGCCGCCAGAGCCTCGCACATCAATATTGGTGCCAAGCTTGCCAGCAGAATTGCCTATCTCCGCCCCTCGCGCATAGAAATAGAGGTGAAGGCCGCCCCCGGGTGTGATGACCGTGACGGTCTTTGGCAGAGGACCGTATTTGCGCTCAAGCTTCTCCAAGGCGCGTTTTCCATTCTTGCCGTCAATATCAATCACGTCGAGGCCGCCGCCCGTCGTGACGCCATAGTTGGCCCCGGGGTGCGCAAGGAAGCAGGCCTTAAGCTTACCTGCCGTTTTGATATGCTTTTGTTGCCAGCCCTTCTCGGCAGGCACTTTAGCACTGGGTTTGAGGGGGATTACCTCAAGACCATGACGGAGGGCCTTCAGCGCGCCTTTACGGGCAGATGTGAGATTGGGTTTCATTTTTTTAAAAAACTTTTAGGCCGCGCGCTTAGTGAAGCGTCACAGCTTCTTCCGCATCCGACGCCGCCTTCGCCACGGCGGGCCAAATACTCGGACCGATAGCAACCATGGGGCGTTGCTGAACGATCTCAGCCCTCCCCGACTTGTCCACCATTAGCAGGACCAGCAGTGAGCCGCCCTTGGGGCAGGCTTTCAGCACCGCTGATTTGCTCAAAAGGGGCGGGCGCTTCTTACGCGGAGGGGCAGATTTGCGATTTTCGTCACGATAAGCCTGATACGTGGCTTGAAGACCGCCAAGGTCCTTGATTTTGGTGGCGGTATCCGCGGCAATGATATTGTGGGCAGCGAGATACCCTTGGATCCCCTTGTCGCGCGAACGCGCTGAGGAATCCTTTTCGGTGTACTCGATTAGCTGATTCAGTACGAGGGCCACCAGCGACCCGTTCTTCTTAATGCCGGTGGATTTCCTTAGGGCGGAAATCACCTCGTTGCAATTCGGGGCGTTCTTAATAGCGACAATCGCCATACGGGCCTCCTGATGGACCTGGGCGTGGTGGTCATCCGCAATACGCTGGAGCTTTGTTGTCATGCGGTAGCGGCGAAGGAACTCCGGGAATGCGTCGGGGTTGGCCAGTGCGGCCTTCATTTCGGCATCGGTAACGAGAAGGCCGGCTTCGGTATGATTTTTTTCTGTCATGTATATCTCCAATGGTGTGGCAATACACCTTTAAGTCCAATCGGAGCTCCGGGTCAATAGTGTGTGAACACACCTTTACATAATTCTGCGGGGGGAGTATTAAATCCGGGATACCGGAGTTCTCATGACCTCGTTAAAGGCTTTCACACCGTTTCTGGCCCAGCAGTTGGTCGTCACCCCGGCTACCCTTTACGAAAGGCAGCGAGTTCTTATTCCCGCCGGTCTTTTGAAAGCGGTGAAAGGTCGCGGTCCCGGTACGGGGGTCCGCCTTACCGGCGGCTCAGTCTCCATGCTCCTGGTCTCGATCATGGCCTCTGACCTGCTGAAGGAATCCGGGGAAATCACCGGAAGGTTCGCGAGACTCGTTCCGGAGACTGGCAAATGCATCGTCAGCGGTAGGAAAAGCCTTCTGGACGCGCTCAGTGCCGTCCTCACATCTACCGAGCTTGCTGGAACGTTCGGCGACCTTTTGATCGAACGCAATGGTATTGGGGCCGTCCTGTGGGACGCGCAGAACAAGAATGGCACGAACTTTCTAGAGCGAAATTTCAAGCAGCCAATATTGGGGCTAAATACTTCCGTAAGAATGCCCAAGAGAGTTCTTAATAATATTGCCCGCGAAATGATCAAGGCCCTAGACCGTAATTCCGAAGAGCGGCGCTCTCGGTAGCTATTCTCGGTCATCATATGGGCAACGCAAATTGCCCTGATGATGAAACTGGCACCGTCACGGCTCAAACCAGCCAGATCAAATTCCTGACGCTCGGCGAGACCGCCGCGCGATTGCGGGTTTGCGAGAAATCGCTGGCCGCATTCTTGAAATCCCAGCCTGCCGATCAGGCGCTATGTGCTCGCTGGGGTCGCAAATTCATAATTTCCGAAACTGACCTTCACCTCATCTATGAAAGGATGAAATCGTGTCACTCAAACTTGTCCGAAGGGGCAAGAGCCCAAACTATTACCTCCGCGGCACCGTCCGTGGACGTAGCCTATTTGAGACAACTGGGACTGACGACAAAGAAGCAGCCGATGCGATAAGGATAAAGCGCGAGAATGAGTTGCTGCATATCTCGATATTCGGCGAGGCGGCGACTGTAACCTTCGTTCAGGCAGCCGTTTCCTATATCGCAGAGGGCGGCGAAGCGCGCTTCCTGGGTATTTTGGATGAAGACACCGGCGATTGGTCTCTTCTGATCGGCCATTTCGGGAACACTATCGTGGGCAAGATCCTCCAAGCCGAGGTTGATGCGGCAGCCACGGCGCTATATCCCCACGCCCAGCACGCGACCCGAAAGCGCCAGGTCTACGTGCCAGTGTCTGCTGTCCTTCGGCACGCTGCCCGTAAGGGTTGGTGCACCCTGCCCTCGTTCCGGCACCCCCGGGTAAAGCGGTCAGTCACGAAGTGGTCAACGCCCGAGCGGCTGGGAACGCTACTCCCTCATTGCACACCCCGACTTCGCCGGTTGGTACTTTTTCTGACCTACACGGGGGCTCGTATCTCCGAGGCCCTCAGGGTCAACTGGGAGGCAGATGTGTCGCTGGAGCGCCGGACAGTCATCCTCAGGCGCACCAAGAATGGGAATATGAGGACGGTGCGCCTCCCTCCCCCTCTCTTGGCTGAATTGGCCGCGGTTCCGCCCGAGGAGCGTCACGGGAGGCTATTCGGCTGGGCAACTCGCTGGGCCGTTTACGAACCCCTCAGGGAGGCGTGTGAAAAGGCCGGGGTAGAATATCTTCCGCCTCACCAGCAGGGTCGTCACACCTTCGCAACTTGGATGAGGACGTATGCCGGGCTCGATCTGATCGGACTGAAGGAAGCCGGTGGCTGGGAGAACCTGGCCTCAGTGGAGCGTTATGCCCATGTCGTCCCAAATGAGTCCGCTAAGGCCGTTGACCGCCTACCCCCTGTGCACTCGCCTAAGCAGCCTGAGGGTAACGAAGACGAGAAGGACGCCGATCAGGACGAAAACTCTAAGTAAACCAAGCCTGTGCAAAGAGGGAGGCCTTTGCTACCGCTGGCCGTTCACACGGGAGGGGTCACAGGTTCAATCCCTGTCGCGCCCACCATTTAAAGCGCGCCGAGACGCGCTTTAAATGGTGCTAAGCCTCCCCAATCCAATCCACTGCCCTGCGACAAGGATTGAACTTTGTTTGTTTGCGCCGCATTCGCGGCGCGGGGCCCAGTCGCGCGACTGAGCCCCCCCGCAATTATTTCTTCTTGCGCTCATCCATCCAGGCATAGACCCGGCGGATGCCGCGGGGTTCCGCGCCCACGCCTTCGATGTCCGGAAAGTCCTTGGCATGCGCGGTCAGGTCCACGCGCTTGGCGGCCTCATCGGCCGGAACGCCCTGCGCGCGCAGCTTGGCTACCTGCGCCAGCACATCGGACAGATAGGACTGGAACGCGGTGATGAGTTTCTTGTCCGTGAACGGCGCCCCATGGCCGGGCAGGTCCACGGCGAAGTCCAGCCGCTTGAGCGCATCCAGGGTCTTCAGCCATTCATCGAAGAAGGCGCTGCCCATAAAGGCGATGCGGCTTTCCATCAGGTCGCCGGTCGCGACGATGCGCTCCTTGGGCAGGAACACCACGGTATCGCCTCCGGTATGACCGCGCCCGAGGAACAGAAGATCGATCTCCCGGCCGCCGCGATGCAGGACCAGCTTGTCCGTATAAGTCACGTTGGGCGGCGTGGGCCTGATCTCCTTGATGTCGCGCACAAAGTCCCTGGTGGCCGCCTCGGTATCCGCCAGCTTCTTTTCCAGCGCGGCGCGCCGGCCAGGATCCTTCTCCGTCGCAGCCTGCTTTTTGAAGCGGTCGATCATCGCCTGGGGCGCATTGCGGGTGGAGCTTTTGAAAGGCTCGTTGTGCAGGATGTCGAATTTTTCGATGGCTTGGCGGACATAATCGTGCGCGATGATCTGCACCTCCGGCCCGAAGATCGAATTGCCGTCGGTATGATCATAGTGCCAGTGGGTGTTGACGACATAGCGCACCGGCTTGTCGGTCAGGAGCTTGATATCCGCCACGAAGGCGCGCGCCGCCGCCGGCGAGGTGCCGGTGTCCACGATCAGCACGTCATCCTTGTTGACGACCACGACGAGATTGGCGCCGAAGAAGGGATTGCTGCCGAAGGGAAAGGCGGTGCCGTTGAATTCCGGCAGGGCGTAGTAGACGCCATCCGCGATTTTCTGGAATTTGTAATTCTTGCCCTGAACCACCGGCCAGGCGTGCTCCGCCTGGGCACGGCTCGCCAAGCCGACAACACTTACACAGAGCCCCAAAGCGAATACGATTTTGCGAAAATTCATGGCTGTCCCCTTTGATGCGACAAAAACGGCCTTCAAAATTCCGTCCACCCCGCCTGGTACTCAGAAAACTCCACCTTGGCGCCAACCCTGGCGGCAAATTCCGCCACCAGGCGGCCCTTGCCCCCGATGATCGGCGGCGACAGGAAGTTCATGCTGTTGCCCGCTCCGCGCACGAAGTAGGCGGAAATCGCGCTGTCATCGACGACGACCAGCGTGTCCTTCCGCAAGATGCGCGTCACCGCGCACAGCTCCATCAGGTGATGCGCGGCGGACGGGTACCAGTGATGCCAGTCCAGATCATAGGCATCCAGATACACCAGGTCGGCGGTTCGCCCCGTCGCCAGGAAATCGGCCGTCAATTGGGCCAGATACTTTACGCTGTCATCGTTGGTCAGAACCGTCCTGGGTCCAATGAATGTCCTGGCGTAATCCACCGCCGCCTTGTTGATGTCGACGGAATAGAATTTCGACTCGGCCGCATGATGGTGAATGTATTGGTCGAACAGAACCGTGCTCTGACCCTCGCCGGCCCAGTCGTCCCTGGTCCGGGCACAACCCGTTTCAATGATATTGACCGGCCTGTCGAACCGATCCAGGTATTCGAACATTTTGCGAAATGTATTCGCGCGCAAGGCGAGCCGGGGTGCCGCCTCGCCATCGAAGAAATTCCAGAATTCCGCTGACTTCCGCATTGCATGGCTCCCAGTTAGAAGCGTTCTCTCATCCTCTTGCTCACCGCCGCATCGGCTGCAGCTCCGCATCCGGCGGCAGCACCCTCTTTCACTTTTTGAATTCCACGATGATCGCCTCGTAAGGCGCGGTCCCGGTATTTTCATCGGTGCCCGCACCCGGCGCCAGCCATTGCACCTCGCCCGGCCGCAACCGGGCGGATCTGGTCAGCGGCACCAGCAGGCGTTCGAACGGCTCATTGTACGTGGCGGTCTTTTCGCCCGGGGCCAGATGCAGCCGCAGCACCCGCACCTGGTTGTTGTCCAGCGCGACCTTGAAATGTGAATCCAGCGCGGGCGGCTTGAGTTTGGACTTCATATCTGGCGGGGACTTCAGTTCCACATGCACGATGTCCACCGGCCCCGCCGCCGTGATCTCTGCCGTGTGGGTGCCCATCGCATCATTCCACTGCACCTCGCCGGCGCGGAAATGTTCGGGCGCCACTTTGCCGTCCGGATAGCGGATGGTGTTGGTCCCGGCCTGGAAATAGATCATCACCCGATTGGTGAGATGGACATGCGGCCTGGTAAGCTCGCCCGGCTTGCCGGCGCTGAGCGCCACCTTGGCCACCGCATTGTCGATGGGCACGCTGGGCGGGTCATAGGGAATGCCGGCATGGGCGGCGGCAGCGAAGACAAGCATGGCCAGCATGGCATTCTCCGTTTCAGGTCCGGCGCATCGCCAGCAGCACAACCGTTCCGATCGCCGTCCAGGCCGGGAATATCCAGAACACCGGCGGCCAGCCACCGGCCGCGACCAGCGGCATCACCACCGCCAGCACCGCCATGACCACCGCGCCGATGACACCGACAGCGACGACCAGGTTCGGCGCAGTGACCACATCGGCGCGCATGCCTTGGCGCTTGCGCAGCACCGGCAGCCCGATACAGCAGATGGCATAGCCGAACACCAGACTGATGGTGATGGCGTCCACCAGCATGCCGACCGCCCCACGGCCCAGCGGCAGGCCGGCGACATTCAGGGCAAGGATCACCAGCACGACGGGCGCCGGCACACCGGAGCGGCCATGCCATTTGTTCATCCAGGCCGGCATCAGGCCTTCGCGCGACAGGGCGATCAGGGTGCGTGAGGCCATCAGGAAACAGCCGTTCCAGGTCTTGAGCAGCGACAGGATGGCGATCACCAGCACCAACGGCACCAGCACCCGGCCGCCCGGCAGCAGGCGCGTCACTTCGACAAAAGCCAGGCTGTGCGGCGGCAGCGATTGCCAGGGCATCATGATGGCCGTGCCCAGGATCACCACGCAGTAAAAGCCGCTGGCCGCAACCACCGTCAGCACCAGGATGCGGAACAGGGTGGAAAATGGCATGTGCGCGGATTTCTCCTCCACCACCTGGCTGACGGCCTGGAAGCCGCACAACAGGAAAGCGCAGTTGGCGAAGATGGCGGCGGCGCCTTCCCACCACACCGGATTGCGCGCAGGCAGCAGCGGCGCCCAGTTGGCGGGCGCGCCATCGCCCAGCATCATCACCACCATCGCCAGCGCCACGCTGATGAAGATGTAGGTGAGCAGGCTGTGAAAGCGCGCCAGCACCTGGCCGCCGCGCCAGTTGAGCAGCGCGATGACCGGCGCCACCATGCCGCCGATCAAGAGCTGGTTGCGGGTGACGGTGGTGTCCCCGATCGCGTACAGCGCCACGTCCGGCACACCGGTGTTCAGCCGCTCGAACAGCCAGGCGATGGCCAGGCCCTCGAAGATGGTCACCAATATCCAGGCAAAGGCGATGAACCAGCCGACATAGAAGGCCAGCCCGCGGCCGAAGATATGCAGCACAAAGGTGAATTCGCCGCCCGTCACCGGCAGACGCGAGGTCAGCTCGGCATAACAGGCGCCGATGCAGGCAACCACGATGCCGCCCAGGGCAAAACCAATGAACGCGCCGCCGGGTCCGGCTTGTGCGATCCAGCTTCCCGCCAGCACGCACCAGGACGAGCCGATGATGGAACCAAAGCCGAATGCGAACAGCTGGAAACGGCCGATATTGCCCTTGAGGGCGGGCGCGGACGTGTCTGTCACTAGACCGGGACTTTGAACGGCTGTGGCTCCGAAAAGCGCTTCAGGACATTGGTGGTGATGCGCGCAATGTCGTTGTTGAAATTGTTGTGATTGAGCGCACCGATATAGGCCATGGAGCCCACCGAAAACACCGCGCCGCCCGATGGCGTCTCGAAGAAGGTCAGCGAGGCATAGCTCTTGTTGTCGTAATCATCGCGCATCTGCGCCGCCAGCTGCCCGGTGGCCCAGACGGGAACGGGGGTGCCTTCGGACTTGGCCAGGTGCAACGCATGGCGCGGCGTGCCGGCGTCATAGTCCACCTTGTCGAATTCATCACCCGCCGCCCCGCCGAAATGGGTGCCGTAATCACCGATGATCTCGTTGTGCACGCCGTTGAAGATGAAAGCCGCGCGCGGGTTTTTCGAATCCGGCAGCACCTTGTAATAGGTGTTGCCCGACCCGAAGGTGGTGCCGGTATAGCGCAGGCCCAGATTGTGGGTCAGCCAGGTGTGATCCCATTCCAGATTGTCCACGCCGTTCAGCTCAAAGCGCCGCTCGCCTTCGAAATTCTGCGGCGTCCAATAGATTTCGTTCAGGCGGCGCAGCTCGATCGCCGGAATGCCGTCATTGCGCCAGGCGGCCGGATTCTGGAAGCCATTGCCGCCCAGGTACATAAAGCGGCCGCCGCTGCCCAGATATGTCTTCACCGCGTTGAAGATTTCCGGTGACTGGTATTCGGGATGCTGGCCGGTGATCACGGTGCGATAGCGCGACAGCAGAGCAGCGCCTTCCTTGTGCAGCAGATCGTCGGTGATGATGTCGTAGGGCATCTTTTCATGTTCCAGCCAGTCCACGATCTGGCTGTCGGAATTGACCAGATGCAGCCAGGTCTTGAACGTCACCGTCAGCATCGGCCGGCGCCAGGACGAGCGCGTTACCAATGTGCCATCGATATGCTGGTCATAGAGGCCGCGCCCGAATTCGGGATGCTGCATCAAAAAGTCGATATCGTCGGCATTGAAATGGAAGGCCGGATAGCGTTCCAGCTGGGCGAAATTGCGCGTCCAGTTGGTATAGGCCAGATAGGTGGTGGTGGGGACCAGGAAGGCGGTGGGCGCGGTCGCCGTGCCCTTGGGCGGGGCAACAAAGAAGGGCACATAATGCTCGGACTTGCCCTGCTGCAGGTGCACCGCATAGATGCCGCTCTTCAGGCCCGCCGGCGCGGTATAGGTGAAGCTGGGCTTCCATTCCGCATCCAGGAGATCGTCTTCGCGGAAATACATCGCGGAGAATTCGCCGGGCTGCTGGCGCCAGTCCTTGCTGGACGCCCAGTGATAACCCTTCATGGCGCGCTGCGGCCAGTTCACGCCGCGTCCGTTCCAGGCCGCCTGTGTGGCGTCGTGGACCGTCAAGGTGCCGATGCCGCGGCCGAAATCCCAGAAACCGCGCACGTCATCGCCCGCGACCTCTTCCAGCTTGGTCGCGGTGGCGACACGGATCATGTCGGTGGGATGCAGCACCTTGCCGGAAATGCGCACGCCGTCGATGCGGCCGTTGAACAGCGCATGGGGGGCGGGCTGGCCATTGGCCATCATCTCGCCGCTGCCGGCGGCAAACCGCATCGGCGAGCCAGACGCGATAGCCCAGTCCTTGGCCAACCGGCGTGTGCCGAAGATGTAGTGCCAGGGGTCACTGGTCGAGGCCAGGGTGAAGTTGGGATCGGTCAGCAGCACGTCATAGACGCGCCATTCGCCGCTCGCGGCATCGAACGACGCACCCAGCATGGTCCAGTGATCGTGCTGGATATAGCGCGAAGTGCGCAACTTGAAATACTTGCCGCCGCCCTGGCCCACCCACAGCGCGCCTTCGCCGCGTTCGTCGATGCCGATGGCCCAGCCGAGCTTCTTGGTATCATCCCATTGCGAGGCGATGAATTGCGGTCCCTTGCCCGGCAAGGTCGGCTTGACCAGCGCCACCACCGAGAAGTCCTTTGTGCTGCTGGTGATGCCGGAGGGCGACGCCTGGTCGAAGGTGACATAGGAACCGGGCCACACTTTCTGCTCGCCGCCCGGATAGGCGCGGGCAAAATCGGCCGGCACCGGATCCATGCGGAAACGTCCGACGCCGGAAAGCGTGTCACCATTGATCACCCGCACCAGCGAGGCCTTGTAGTCGCCCGGCGCATAGGTGCTGACATGGAAGGTGATGGTCTCGCCGGGGCGCACCGTGATCTGGTCGCTGTAGCCGACAATGGTCTTGTTGGATTTCGCCAAGGTCAGGACATGGCCCTTGTCCGCGTCGGTCACCGGACGGCGCGGCCGCGCGGTCAAGCTGGTCAGCGCCATGGCCGGAAGCCGGGCCAGCGCGGCGAAAGCCGATGTCACCCCCATCATCAGCATGGATGTGCGACGCGTAAGATTTGTCATACCCAAGTCCCCCAGACTTTTTTCAATTCAGGCACATCTGGGGAACGCTGGCAACACGCCGCGCGCGGTCCGCGCAACCCTAGGGTTTGGCGGCCGACAGTGCGGGAAATTCCAGTTGCCCGGCATAGCCAAGGTCCTTGATCTGCCTGGTCATCCTGTCGATCAGCGCCTGGGCGGGGCGCGGCTCGCGGCTGTAAAGATTGACTTCGGTCATGTCGGGGCTGGCGATCATGAACCAATTGTCGCCGTGATCCAGGACCCAATATTCGCGGTGGATGGGAAACAATCCGCCCAGAATCCGGTAAGCGACATCCACCTTGGTGTTGACGCCGGGATTGAGAATTTTCAGCGGGCCGGCAACGGCCTCTTCCTTGCCGTCCGGCGTCTTGGCGTGACAGGCGTCACGTTCGGTGATGCCGCCGTCCTTGACCTGGTAATCGGTAACGCCGGCAACGCAACCGGCATTGAAGCTCTTGGGGGTGCGCGCGAACTCATACCAGCGCCCCGTATAGAGGCTGGCGGCATCCACCGGCTTGGCCGGCTCCGGCGCTTTGGGCGCGGCGGCAGATGCCGCGCTGGTCATGGCGAGGATTGCCATCAGGGTCGCGGCGCTTTTCATGCTGTCTTCCTAGCGGCTGTGCCGGGTGGAGAGCGAACCGGGCCGTGATTGAAAGGCCAAGGTGGCGGAATCGTCGCGCGTGAGACTTTTGCCGTCAAAGCGGAAAACCTGGATGACACGCTCGGCGGCGCATTGCTGCAATACCAGCTTGCCATCATCGCTCCAGGCCAGGCCTTGCGCCCAGTGACAGGAATCGGCCTGCGCCACCTGTCGCAGGGTGCCCGGCCCCACCGCAAAAATCTTGATGATGCCGACCAGCCCGTCATATTTGGGATCGCTCTTCACCGTGGCGGCACCGTTGGCCAGCACCAGCGCGGCATGGCGGCCATCAGGCGACAGGGCAACATGCTCGGGCACCTTGCCCACTTCCAGGTTCAGCGCCAGCTTGCCGGTCTTGAGATCGATCATCGTCAGGGTGCCGCTGGTTTTCTTGTCCAGTGCGCCGCCGACATTGGTGTTGATCAGCCAGTCGCCATCCGGTGTGATGGTGGCGCCATAAGGGCTGACGCCGGTCGCCACATCCCTGCCGGTGCGCGTGACATGCGCGCCGTCGATGCCCAGCTCCAGGATCTTGTTCACGCCCCAGGCCACCGCATAGGCCTTGCGGCCGTCCGGCGCGAACACCACATCGGTCGGCGCCGCGCCCTTGCCCAGATCCACCTTGCCGGCGGGAGCCAGATGCTTGCCGCTGAGGGTGAAGACATGGATGGCGTCGTCGCCCTTGGAAGCCACCAGCACCAATGTTCCGGCGCGGTTGATGGTGACACCGCCGGGGGTGGGGCCGGCATGCACCGTCTGCAGAAACCTGGGATGGGCGGGATCGGCCAGGTCGATCACCGTCACCTTGTCGTCCGGCGCGGGATTTTGCGGATCGGCATCCACATATTTCTGCGCCGCGGTGATGATGGCGAACTTTTCGCCCGCCCCCACCGCGATGGCATTGGGCGAGCCGATCATGGCGGCGGGAATATGTACGCTGCCGATCACCTTGGGCGGATAATGTCCCATGTCCAGCACATCCACGCTGTCGGGCGTGCGCGGAGTGGAGTCGCCCTTGACGATCTGCTTGCCGTCATTGGCCGACAGCATCAGCCCGGCATGAGCAGCGACGGAAGACAGAAGCAACGCCGCCAGCGTTGTTGCGCGTATCATTGGTCCGGACATCCGCTGCCATATTCGTTGAACGCCATGATCGAAGCGTTCATCCGATCCCTGGCTTTCTTCTTGTTGTTCTCGGACACCAGTATCCGGTGATTTTCAATGGTCACCAGCGCCAGTGCGACAGGCTTGTCCGCATCAGCTCTGGATTGGCGGGCGGCAACAAAATCGCGGATGCAGCGCTGATAGGCGTCGGACAAGGCGGCGTAGCGCTTGGTCGCAGCCATGCCGGCCACGATCTGTTCGCGGCTGGCGACCAGGCCATTGATGGGAGCCGGCATTTGCGGCGCCGTGCAATTGTCGCGGGCAAAACTTTGACCCACCCAGGCCGGATCGGGGCGGCTGTCCACCACCTCGCCCGACTTGCAGATGGCGGCAAAGGATTTGCCTTCGGCCGGCGGCGGCTTCGCAACCACCTGCGGCTGGGGCATGGCTTTGGCCACCAGCAACACGCCGGGTGCGGCAAGCACCGCGAGAAGCCCGGCGCCGATAGCAATGCGTCTCACCATGAAGGCGCCTTACTGACTGACAGGACCCCCGGCATTGATCACGCTGCCGCTGACGACCTTCTGCTTGATCAGAGAGCTCAGCTTCACCATGCCCTTGTAGACGAACTTCTGCACCCGCTGACCGCGATAGGTCTCTGTGGTGTAGATATTACCCTTGCTGTCGGTAACGATGGAGTGCACCGCATAGAACTGGCCGGGCCCGCGGCCGCCGCCGCCGAACGAATACAGTTCCTTCATCGTCTGGCGGTCCAGCACATGGATCTTCTCGTTGGCGCCGTCTGAGATATACATGAACTTCTGCGCCGGATCGCGGCTGAAGGCCATTTCCCACATCGAGCCGTCACCCTTGGTGTTCACCTCCATGGCGAACTGCTTCACATAGGTGCCGTCGGTCTTGAAAACCTGGACGCGATTGTTGGTGCGGTCGCAGGCATAGACCAGCCCGTCATTGGACGGCTGGGCGCAATGCATCGGATTGCCGAACTGCGGCGAGTTCACGTCGTAATGCGGGATGGGCGTGTCGTCCGGCTTGTGGCCATAAGCGCCCCACATGCGCTTGAACTTCAGCGTGGTGGCGTCCCACACCGACACGCGCTTGTTGCCGTAACCGTCGGCCAGGAAGATTTCGTTATCCTTGAAACGGATCTGGGCGACGCCGCGCACATTCTCGGTGTCCAGGCTGCCCTTGCTGCCATTGGCCTTGCCGATCTGGCCCAGATACTTGCCGTCGGGCGTGAACCGCAGGATGAAGCTGTCGTGATACTGGCCGACCCCGCCGCCCGCATAAAGCGGCGGCACCACGTTCGGCGGTGCCGAGAACTGCGCCGCGCTGCCCGGCGCAGCCATGGGCTGATAGGCGCCATTGCCGCCCAGCCAGATATTGCCGTCCGGCGCGACGGTGATGCCGTGGTTGGAGCTGGGCCAGTCATGGCCATTGCCCTTCACCTCATCACGGCCCCAATGCTTGATCAGATTGCCGGCGGGATCAAAGGCCAGAACGTCGGGCGCCGCGGTGCAGCAATCGGCCTCGCCGCGGGTGGCGTAGGATTCCTTCTGCTCAAGAGTCTGGGGACGGTGGACGATCCACACATTGTCCTTGGCGTCCATCGACAGGCCGATCACCATCGCCAGGCGCCAGTTGTTGGGCAAAGGCTTGGGCCAGAAGGGATCGACCTCGAACTTGGGCACCATCACATCGCCCGCCGGCTCCTGGGCCAGGGCACGATAAGTGGACGGACCGGTGCCGGCGACAAGCGCAACCACACCGGCGGCAAGCAGAAACTTCCTGGAAAAACGCGTCATGACCAAACCCCCGTTTTGGAGGGCGGTTTGCGGTCCTGACGGACCTCGCCCTCTCCCTATATGCGCCAAGCGTTACATGGGCCCCGCGCGCGCGCAACCCGTATGGGCTTGTCCGCACCGCCATTTTTCCCGTTAGATGATCCGCCGCCACACCCATTTCGTAAGCAGCTGCAACAGGGATTTTGCATGACCTTCGCCACTGCCGCCGCCAGCCTTGCCGAACGCGCGCCCTTGCCCGACTTCATAATCCGCGCCGGGATGCGCCGGGTGATTGCCGCCAACGACTCCTGCGTCACTCCGCCCGGCACTGATGCGGCCTTTGCCCGGGCCATGTCCGGCCACGCCATCGCCGAACATGCCGACGCCGCCAATCGCCAGCATTACGAATTGCCGCCGGAATTCTTCACTCTGTTCCTGGGACCGCACCGCAAATATTCCAGCTGCCTGTACCCCAAGGGCACCGAATCCCTGGGCGAAGCCGAAGCCATCGCCCTGGCTGAAACCGTGGCGCATGCCGGGTTGGCCAATGGGCAGGAGATTTTGGAGCTGGGCTGCGGCTGGGGATCCCTGTCGCTGTACATGGCCGAGAAATTTCCCGGCGCGCGGATCACATCCGTTTCCAACTCCGCGCCGCAGCGCGGCTATATCGAGGGCCAGGCGCGCAGCCGCGGGCTGACCAACCTGACCGTCATCACCGCCGACATGAACGACTTCAACACCGGCAAGGCGTTCGACCGCGTTGTGTCGGTGGAAATGTTCGAGCATATGGCCAACTGGCAGGCGCTGCTGTCGCGGGTACGGACATGGCTGAAGCCCGACGGGCGCCTTTTCATCCATATCTTTACCCATCGCCACCGCCCGGCGCGCTATGACTGGCGCGATCCGGAAGACTGGATGGGCCAGCATTTCTTCACCGGCGGCATCATGCCGACCGTGGGCCTGATCCGGCAGTTTCCCGACCTGTTCACGGTGGAAGAGGAATGGCGCTGGAGCGGCAGTCACTACAAGCGCACCGCGCTGCAATGGCTGGAGCTGTTCGATGCCAATCGCGGACGGATCGATCCCATTCTGAAAAGCGTCTATGGCGCAGACGCCGGCATATGGCGGCGGCGCTGGCGCATGTTCTTTTTGGCGACGGCCGAAAGCTTCGGCTTCAAGGATGGCGACGCCTGGGGCGTCAATCATTACTTGCTGAAGCCTTCGATCTGATCTTGGGCCCTAGTTCTTCAGCGTGAAGGACGCGCCGTTCTCGCGGCCATTGCCCCAGAGCGAAAATGGACTTTCGGAGAGCTGCTGTCCCGGCTGCGGCGGCGCCGTGGAAATCAGCGTCAAGTCCATCACCAGCACCTGATCCGGACCGACCGAGCCATTGGCGGCGCCCTTGGGTCCGAATGCCAGGTTGGGCGGGATCACCAGCTGCCAGCGATCGCCTTCATGCATCAAGGGCAAGGCCTCGGCCAACCCGGCGAGGGAAATCGTGCTGACTTGGACTGATGCGGGCAGCACAGGCGTGGTGCTATCCACCATCGCGCCATTGATCTGGCGAATGGCATAGGCAATGCGCGCCACGTCATTGCCGCCCGGCCGCTTGCCGGTGCCGGGGCGCACCACGCGATACTGCAATCCGCTGGGCCGGATGATGGTCCCGGGCTTTTTGGCGTTGGCGGCCAGGAAGGCGGCATTGGCCGCCGGGCTCAGCGCATCGTCGGCGGCAAGCGCCGGCGCACACATTCCCACAAGCAGACCCAGCAACAGGAAACGCCGCATCATCACTGCTACTTCATGTCTTTCATGTCATCGGGCACGGTCGCAGGCGTGCTAAGCGTGGCGCCGGTGGACGCCACGAACACCGCCAGGATGCTGGCCGGCTCGCTGTCACTGGCATTCTCGCTGACCATATGGGTGCTGCCCTGCGGCTCGAAGAAGGTTTCGCCGGGGCCAAAGACCTTCACCGGACCGTTGGTGGAGACCTGCGAGCGGACCTTGCCGCTGACCACATAGACAAAGACGCTGCCGGGATGGCGATGCGCTGCCGATTTGCCGCCCGGCGGATAATTGACCGTCACCGCCGTCAGGGTCTGGCCCGGCGCGTTGGCCAGCGCCTGGGCCATCAGCGGGCTTACTTTCGCAGGAGGCGCTTGCGCCGCCAGTGCGGGCGCGACGGTCAACAGCAATGCTACGACAATCGCAGTTCGCATCCGGATCATCCCTTGATGAAGGCCAACAGGTCGGCGTTGATGGTATCGGCCTGGGTGGTGATCATGCCGTGCGGGAAATCCTTGTAGGTCTTCAGTATGCCATTTTTGAGCAGCTTGGCAGAAAGCGGTCCTGAGGCGATGTAAGGAACGATTTGGTCGTCCTCGCTGTGCATCACCAGTACCGGCACCGTGATCTTTTTGAGGTCTTCGGTGAAGTCGGTCTGGGAAAAGGCGACAATGCCGTCGTAATGCGCCTTGGCGCCGCCCATCATGCCCTGCCGCCACCAATTGGCGATGGCGGATTCCTGGGATTTCACACCCGGTCGGTTGAAGCCATAGAAAGGTCCCTCGGGTATGTCGCGGTAGAATTTCGAGCGGTTCGCCGCGAGCTGCGCCTGCAAATCATCGAACACCGCCTTGGGCAGGCCGTCCGGATTGGCTTGCGTCTTGACCATCAGCGGCGGCACGGCGCTGATGATGGCCGCCTTGGACACACGACTTTCCCCATGACGACCCAGATAGGCCACCACCTCGCCGCCGCCGGTGGAATGGCCGACATGCACCGCCTCTTTCAGATCCAGATGCGCGGTCAGCGCCGCCAGGTCGCCGGCATAATGATCCATGTCGTGGCCCCCGCCGGTCTGGGTGGAGCGGCCATGACCGCGCCGGTCATGGGCGATGACGCGGAAGCCTTTGGCGAGGAAGAACAGCATCTGGGCATCCCAATCGTCCGAGGATAGCGGCCAGCCATGGCTGAAAACGATCGGTTGGCCCGATCCCCAATCCTTGTAGAAAATTTCGGTGCCGTCTTTTGTGGTGATGCTGGGCATGGGCCGTCTCCTTTGGGCAGCAGCACAATGGGATGCGCATGTGACCGTTTTTGGACCCTTCCGGTCAATAAGGGGTAGTCAAAACCGGGCTTTGACCTTTTGCCGCCAAACCCGGATCATGGCCCCATAACTGGGGTGGAATATGCGCAACATTTTCGGCATCGCCGCTGCCGCTTTTTTGGTCATGGCAGGCACGGCACAAGCGCAGCAGCGCGAAAAAATCATTATCGACAGCGACATCGGCGATGATATCGACGATGCCTTTGCCGTGGGCCTGGCCCTGTCCAGCCCGGAATTTGAAATATTGGGCGTCTCGGCCAGTTTCGGCGATACCGTCACACGCGCCCGCATGTTCGACCGCATGCTGGGCGAGCTTGGCCGCAGCGACATTCCGGTGGCGATGGGCACGCCCGCCGCCGTCAACCTGAACGCCTTTACCCAGCGCCGCTATGCCGAAGGCGGCACCGTTGCGGCCCGCCCGCACCCCAATGCGGTGGATTTCGTGCTGGGCCAGGCGCGCAAATATCCCGGCCAGGTCACCCTGGTGGCCATCGGGCCCCTGCCCAATGTAGGGGCGATGATCGATCGTGATCCGGCAGCCTTCAAAATGCTCAAGCAGGTGGTGATCATGGGCGGCTCGGTCCGCACCATGAACGATCCCTATGGCGTGGCCCCACCCATCGCGCCGCATCCGGAATGGAACATCAAGAACGACATCGCCGGAGCCAAGAAACTGTTCGCTTCGGGCGTGAAGCTGAAAGTGATGCCGCTGGATTCCACCGCAAACCTGAAATTCCATGACGTGGCGCGCACCGCCCTGTTCCAGCATGGCAGCATGCTGACCAACATCCTGGCGGGACTTTATTATGAATGGAGCGCCGCCACCCGCGCGCCCACGCCCATCATGTATGATCCCATGACCCTGGCGGCGCTGCTGCAGCCTTCGCTCTGCCCGCTGACGCCGCTGCACATCACGGTGGACGATGCCGGCAACACCAAGGAAACGCCGGGTGCGCCCAATGCCGAAGTGTGCCTGCATTCCGATGCCGAGGCTTTCGCGCAATTCTATGTTCGGCGGGTTACGGGTCACTGATGAGCGCGGACATTTATAACAAGGCCATGGCGGCGCAGAAGGCCGGCAACCTGGCGGAAGCCGAGCGGCTGTATCGCCAGATCCCGGGCCAGGTGCCCGAAGTGCTGGTCAACCTGGGAAATTTGCTGGCCCGGCAGGGCCGTCCTGGCGAGGCCATGACGTTCTATGACCAGGCGATTGCGGCGCGGCCGGATTTTTTCGAAGCTTTATTCAATCGCGGCAATCTGCTGCTGGAACTGAAGCGCAACGAAGAGGCGCTGGAAAGCTATGACCGGGTGCTGGCGGCGCGCCAGGATTTCGCCGGGGTGTGGAACAATCGCGGCACCGCCTTGCGCGGCCTGCACCGGCTGGACGACGCGCTGGCCAGCTTCCAGCGCGCTGCCACCCTGGCGCCGGGCCACTTCAACGCCCTGACCAATGCCGCCGTGATCCTGTGGGACATGAGGCGGCTGCCTGAAGCGCTGGCGGCAGCGGAGCGCGCCCTGGGCGTACAGCCCGGCTTCGCCGAGGCGCTCTATGCCAAAGCCAATGTGCTGCGCGACCTGAGCCGAATGAAAGAAGCGCTGGACGCCTATGAAGCGGTGCTGAAATCCAACCCCGCCCACCCCCATGCCCTGAACGGCGCGGCGCAGGTGGCGCGCATTGTCTGCGACTTCAAACGCGTCGCGGCATTGACGCCGCAGCTGATCCAGAACGCACCGGGCGGCCGCGCCGTGATCCAGCCCTTTGTGCTGATGGGCTATAGCGACGATGCCGCCCTGCAGCGGCGCTGCGCCGAAAACATGGTGCGCATGTTCGTGCCCCAGCGCCCGGCCCTGCGCGATGTGCGGCGTTACGGCCATGACCGCATCCGCCTGGCATACCTGTCAGCCGATTTTCACCAGCATCCCACCGCTCAGTTGATGGTCGAATTGTTCGAGCGCCATGACCGCAGCCGCTTCGAAGTCACTGCTATCGCCTTCGGTCCCGATGACGGCAGTCTTTTGCGGGCGCGGCTGAAAAAAGCCTTCGACCATTTCGAGGATGTGCGTGGGCTTAGCGATGCCGAAGTGGCGCGGATGCTGCGGATGCGCGAGATCGACATTGCGGTGGACCTGAACGGCCATACCGCCGGTTCCCGGCAGGGCATCTTCGCCTGGCGCCCCGCGCCGGTGCAGGTGAATTACCTGGTCTATCCCGGCACCACAGGAGCGGATTTCATGGACGTGATTCTGGCGGACCGCATTGCGCTGCCGGCCGACCAGCAGGCTTTCATTCGCGAGAAAATCATCCACCTGCCCGACAGCTACCAGGCCAATGACGCGACGCGTGTCGTGCTGCCGCCGCCAACGCGGGCCGAAGCGGGCCTGCCGCCAACCGGCTTTGTTTTTTGCTGCTTCAACAACAGCTGGAAGATTACGTCGACGATGTTCGACATCTGGATGCGGCTGCTGACGCAAGTGGATGGCAGCCTGCTGTGGCTGCTGGATGGGCCGCACGCCGATAACCTGCGCAAGGAAGCGCAGGCGCGCGGCGTGGATCCGGCGCGGCTGATCTTCGCACCCAAGCTGCCGCCGGAGCAGCACCTGGCGCGGCAGCAACTGGCCGACCTGTTCCTGGATACCCTGCCCTACAATGCCCACACCACCTGCAGCGATGCGCTGTGGGCGGGCCTGCCGGTGGTCACCTGCTACGGCAAGGCCTTCCCCGGCCGTGTCGCATCCAGCCTTCTGAAAGCCATCGACCTGCCCGAACTGGTGACGGCCTCGCCGCAACTATACGAAGCCCTCGCCCTGGAGCTGGCGCAAAATCCGGCCCTGCTGAAAGCCACCAAAGAGAAGCTGGCGCGCAACCGGACCACGACCCCGCTGTTCGACAGCGAGCGCTTTCGCAAAAACATCGAAGCTGCTTACGAAACGATGCTGGCCTAGAGCGCTTTGGGACGCTGTTTTGGATCAAAGCCGTAAAATGTTTCCGGATTCTCCACCAGGATGCGGTGACGCAATTTGGCGTCCGGCGCCCATTTGGCCATCAGGTTCAGCAAGGTGACATCGTCGGGCATCGCCACCGGGTTGAGCTTCTTGGTGGCGTCGGGATGCGGCCAGTCGCTGCCCCAGACGCAGCGCTCGGGCGCTGCTTTGATATAGCCCATCGCCGCGGCGCTGGCGCCGGCATAATCGGGGGGAGTGCCGCCGCCATACAGATAAGCGCCCGAGACCTTCACCCAGCCGTGACCGCTGTCCAGCAGCTTGCGCACGGTGACATATTGCGGGCCCTTGTCGTCCACCGCCCGGCCCAGATGATCCACGATCACCGGGCACGGCAGGCCCAGCAGCACCGATTCCATTTGCACTAGTTGCTCCGGCGGCATGTTGGTCTGGATATGCCAGCCCATGGCGGCGATGCGTTTGGCCAGCGGCATGACTTCATCGGCGCCCACCGGATTGCCCAACCCGAACTGTATGCGCACCCCGCGCGTGCCGGCGGCATGCAGCTTTTTCAACTCGGCGTCGGTAACTGAACTATTGACGACGCAGACAGCGCGGGCGTTCTCGCCCATCTGGGCCAGCACATCCAGCAGGCAGCTATTGTCGGTGCCATAGGTGCTGGGCTGCACCATCACGTTGCGGCTGGTGCCCAGCCTCTTCTGCAGCGCCTTATAGTCCGTGACCGTGGCATAAGGCGGCGTCAACACCGCCTTGGGATTATAGGGAAAGCGCGGATCGTAGATATGATGATGGCTGTCACAGGCGCCATCCGGCACCGCGAAGCTTACCTTGGGGTCCTTGGCGAAGGCCGGTGTGGCGGCCAGCGCCATTCCGGCAACGACAGTACGGCGATCCAGGCGCATCACTTCTTCCCCGTATAGGTGACTTTCCAGATGGTCTGCCCCTGGTCGTCAGCCACCAGCAGGCTGCCGTCCTTGGCCACCGCCAGTCCGACGGGGCGTCCCCAGGCCTTGGGCGGATTCTTCGACACGCCATCCCAGAATCCCACCAGGAAATTGTCATAACCGCCCACCGGGCGCCCGTTCTTCATGCGGATGCGCACCACCTTGTAGCCATGCGGCTCAGCGGTGTTCCACGAGCCATGCAGCGACACGAAAGCATCGCCTTTATAGTCGGCGGGAAAATTGCTGCCGGTATAGAAGGCCAGCCCGGTCGGCGCGCTGTGCGCCGGGAACAGCACGTCGGGCGTGATCGCCTTGGCCACCATGTCCGGCCGCTTGGCGCCCAGATCGGGATCGGGCATCTGGCCGGTATAGCTCCAAGGATAACCGTAGAAGCCGCCCGGCTTCACATAGGTGAAGAAATCCGGCGGCAGGTTGTCGCCCAGTCCATCGCGTTCGTTGGTGGCGACGAACAGATCGTGGGTGCCGGGCGCGAAGGCCACGCCCACCGGATTGCGGATGCCACTGGCATAGTCCACCAGCTGGCCATCCTTGATCTGGAAGATCTTGGCGCCGGGCTGATACTCCGAGACGTTGTCGTGGCTGCCCATCTCCACGAACATCGAACCGTCCGGCGCGATGGCGAAGTTGCGGGTGCCGTGCATGCCCGAATTGCGCAGGTCCGGCGTCTTGGTGACCTGTTCCAGCTTGCCGGCCTTGGTCGCACCCGCCACATAAGGCGTGCGCCAGATTGCGATCTGGTCGCTGATGTACACAAAACCGTCATGAACCGCGACGCCGGACGGATTGTGCAATCCTTCGGCGAACGTAAAGCTTTGGTCGGCCGCGCCGGTGCCCTTGCTGTCACGCAGCAGGGTGATCTTGTTGGCCTTGCGCTCCGACAGGAACACATCGCCATTGGGCGCGATCCCCATGAAGCGCGGGAATGTCAGGTGATCGGCATAGATCGAGACCGTGAAACCCTTGGACGCTTTGGGCATCACGCCGGCGGGGCGCGGGATCACTTCATTGTTGTTGGCCACGGCCGGGGTGGCATAGGGCTTGGGCAGGTCGGATGGTTTCAGCAGGAAATGCTGTCCCGGCTGGTCCACCGCCCAGGCGGCGTTGGACAACAGCAGCAACCCAGAAAGCGATGATAGAGTCACGGCACGGATCGTCATGTCCCCTCCACACACCGCTTTTGCGGCTTTTTGTGGCGGCGAGAATGGCCGGGCGCGACTTCAAAAACAATGGTGCAGCAGGCGCGGACCGGCTAAAAGCGCCGCCATGACCGATATGGAAACCCGCAAGGCGCAGGCGCGCGCATGGTTCGAAGCCTTGCGCGACCGCATCATGACGTCGTTCGAGGCCCTGGAGGACCAGGCGCCCGCCAACCTCTATCCCGGTGAGGCCGGGCGCTTCGTGAAAACGCCCTGGTCGCGCGGCGAAGGCGAAGGCGGCGGCGTGATGGGCATGATGCGCGGCCGGCTGTTCGAAAAGGTCGGGGTGCACACCTCCACCGTGTTCGGCGCCTTCTCGCCGGAATTCGCCAAGCAGGTGAAGGGCGCCGGCGAAGACCCCCGCTTCTGGGCCAGCGGCATCAGCCTGATCGCCCACATGAAGAATCCGCGCGTGCCCGCAGTGCACATGAACACCCGCATGATCGTCACCACCGAAAGCTGGTTCGGCGGGGGCGCGGACCTCAACCCCACGCTCGACGCCGCGCGCACCCCGCGCCATCCCGACACGGTGGATTTCCACCAGCGCCTGAAGAAGGCGTGCGACGGTTTCAACACCGACTGGTTTCCCAAGTACAAGAAGTGGGCCGACACCTATTTCTGGCTGCCGCACCGGATGGAGCCGCGCGGGGTGGGCGGCATCTTTTATGACCATCACGACAGCGGCGACTGGACGCGCGATTTCGACTTCACCAAGGCGGTGGGCGAAGCCTTCCTGGACATCCAGCCCCAGATAATCGCCCGCCGCATGGAAGAAGCCTGGACCGAAGACGAGCGTCATGAACAGGCCAAGTGGCGCGGCCGCTATGTCGAGTTCAATCTTCTCTATGACCGCGGCACCCATTTCGGGCTGAAGACCGGCGGCAATGTCGAAAGCATCCTGTCGTCCATGCCGCCAGTTGCGGAGTGGAAATGAAGCTCGGCTCGCGTGGTTCGCCGCTGGCGCTGGCGCAGTCGCGGTTGGTCGCGCGCATGCTGGGTGTCGAAGTAAGCGCCATCCAGTCTTTCATGACCAGCGGCGACCAGATCCAGGGCCGCTTGCAGGAGCAAGGCGGCAAGGGCCTGTTCACCAAGGAACTGGACGAAGCCCTGCGGGACGGGCGCATCGACATCGCAATCCATTCCATGAAGGACCTGCCGACCCGCATGCCGGACGGGATTGTTCTGGCCTGCGTACCGTCGCGCGAAGACCAGCGCGACGCCTTCATCGCCACGCGGGCGAAAACGCTGATGGAATTGCCGGCCGGCGCCACCGTCGGAACCGCGTCCTTGCGCCGCCAGGCCCAGACCCTGCACGCGCGGCCCGATTTGAAAGTGGAATTACTGCGCGGCCGGGTGGAAACGCGGCTGGCGAAAATCGAAAGCGGCGCGTTCGACGCCACGTATCTGGCGCTGGCCGGATTGAACCGTCTGGGTCTGGAACGCCATGCCGCTTCCATCGTGGACAGCGACGTGATGCCGCCGGCGCCGGGACAGGGCGCGCTCGCTATCACCTGCCGCGCGGACGATGCCAGGACGATTGCCCGCCTGGCGCCGATCAACATCAGCGAACATGCCGTCACCACCACGGCCGAGCGCGCTTTCCTGCAGGCGCTGGATGGGTCCTGCCGCACACCCATCGCGGCCATGGCGCGGATCGATGACGATACGCTGTTTTTCCTGGGCGAGGTTCTGACCCCGGACGGCAAGCATCGCTGGCGGCGGCAACACAGCGTGGCGCTGGGCAGCGATCCAACCGAAACCGCCCACGCCCTCGGCCTGAAGCTGGGCGCGGAGATCAAGACCGAAGCCGGACCGTTGTACCAATCTCATTTTGGCGACAATGGCTGGTAGCGTCTCGCTATTGCAGCACGTTTAAGCCCTTTTCATCCGCAGTTTTTCGGACCAGCATCCGCCCAGAAAAAAGCGCTCAGCGCTGTCTGGGGAAACATCATGCTGAACAAACGCAATTTCATGACCGGCACCATTGGCGCCGCGTTGGCGACCGCTGCCGCGAAGGCGCAACCTGCGCCCGCCAACGGGCTCAATCCGCCGCGCACCATTCCGCATGGCATGATGAAAACCACCCGGATGTTCAAATACCCCAAAGGCTATGGCAACGGGTTGGCGGTTGCGCCGGAAGGCCTGTGGATCGCGGAGCAGAAATTGTCGGGCGAAGGCGCAAAGCGCTATGGCCTGCCTGAGCCCACCGACCTGCGCGAAGCGGCCTGGCTGGTGGACTGGAACGGCAAGCTGCTCAAGACGGTGATGACCAACTGCCGCAATTGTTCCGGCATGGCTTACGGCGACGGCAATGTCTGGATGATGGCCAACCAGCCGCCCCAGGGCTGTTTCCAGGTGGACATGAACGGCAAAGAAATCAGCCATCGCCAGATTCCGCTGGCCCTGCCCGGACAGGACGGCGGCGGCAGCCACGGCGCGCAATGGCATAACGGCAAATTGTGGATCGCGGCGCTGCGGCCCAAGCTTTTGCTGCGGGTCGATCCCAAGACCTGGGTGCCGGAAGTGGCGATCTCGACCTACACCTCGCCGGACAAGCCGCGCACCCATGACATGACCATCGACGACAAGGGCGACATCTGGCTGGTGCTGGGCAATGACAGCAAGAACTACAAGGAAGGCAAACCCGGCCTGGTGCGGTATGACGGCAAGACCGGACAGATCGCCGCCACCTATGATTTCCTGCCCGGCTCCTGCGATCCGCATGGCCTGGAATTTCACAACGGCACTTTGATTTCCTGCGATGCCGGCATCCATCCTGGCTGGCCCAATGGCGACAGCCCGCATGCGGGCTGGGTCTTCAAGATCGAACCGGCGTAAGGAGCCCCAGATGAAGCGCAGAGATTTCCTCGCTGCCGCCGCGGTCTCGCCCGCCGCCGCGTTGCCGGCATTGGCACAGCCGGCCCATTCCGCCTGCCTGCCCGCCTATGGCGCGATCAAGACGCGCGCCGCCAGTAAAATCGAGATTCTTTACAAAACCAAGCACGGCCAGCCCAACGGGTTGGCGCTGACCGACAATCCCGATCAGATGTGGATCGTGGACCAGGGCGCCGAGCATTGGATCACCCTGATCAACATCAAGGACGGCTCGACGGTGCGCGAGTTCCAGGCCGATGTGGTCGGGCCCAGCGGGCTTGTGCAGGATGGCGAGACGATGTGGATCACCTCCACGCACAATTCGCTGATCGTGCATTGCGATTTGAAGGGCAAAACCATCGCCAAGTATGTGACCCCCGGCGCGGGGCGCATCTATGAACGCGAGGACGATCCCAAGGGCCGTTCCAGCCCCCTCAAGCCCGCCTGGCCCGAAAAGCCGCGCGGCATCGGCCCGGCCATGACCGGCAATGTCGGCAACAACACCGGCAAGGGCCTGCCGCCGGGACAGCTGCCGCTGAACGCCGAGGAAGGCTCGGGCGGTACCGGCGCCCATGCCATCCTGGTGGACGGCGACTATCTGATCACCGCCGTGCCGCCGGCACGCGCGATCTTCACCATCAACAAGAAGAGCTGGAAGGTGAAGTCCAGCTGGCCGGTGCCGGGCAACCGCACCCATGGCATGAGCTGGGGCGCGGGAAAGAAGACCATCTGGTCATCGGATTCCAACCTGAACGCTTTCTTCCATCACGACGCAGCAACCGGAAACATCTTCGAGCGGGTGCAATTGCCCGGCGACTCGCCGGTGATTCACGGCGCCAAGCTGGTAGGCGATCAGATGTATTTCTGCGACGACATGGGCTGGATGGCCCGGTTCAAGATTTGAAAAGCTCCTCACCCTGAGCTTGTCGAAGGGTGAGGACCTCATGCTTCGACAGGCTCAGCATGAGGACGTCTATCAATCCACCCGGAAACCCGGACGCAGCGCGATATACGACTGATCCAAAGCTGAAATGCTGGGACAACCCAGCAGCTTCAAGGTGCGGATGATGTCGGCGCGGAAAATCTCGATGGCGCGCTCGATGCCGGCATCGCCGGCCGCCGCCATGCCATAGGCATAGCCGCGTCCCAGCAGGCACGCCTTGGCGCCCATCGCCAGCGCCTTGACCATGTCGCTGCCGCGGCGGATGCCGCCGTCGAACAACACTTCGGTCTGGCCGCCCACCGCTTCCAGGATGCCCGGCAGCACGCGGAGCGATCCCGCCACACCATCGAGCTGGCGGCCAGCATGGGTGGAGACCACGATTCCTTGCGCGCCGTAATCGACCGAACGCTTGGCGTCTTCGATAGTGACGACGCCTTTCATGACGATGGGGCCATCCCAAAGCTCGCGGATCCATTTCAGGTCAGTCCAGGATACCTGCGCCGATTCCAGCGCCGCCGCCACGTCGGTGGCGGCCAGGGGACCAGAACCCGGCACCACGATATTGGGGAAGGGGCGCGTCATGCCGTCGGCGACAAACCCCGCCAGCCAGCGCGGATGCGCCAGGATGTTGGGCACATATTTGGCCTTGGCAAACAGGCTCCTGCCCATCAGCTCTTTCATGCCATTGCGGAAGTCGCGCTCGCGGTTGCCCGCCACCGGCGTGTCGATGGTGACAAACAAACCCTTGTAGCCGGCCGCCTTGGCGCGGGCGATCGCGCCTTCCGCGGCACCGCGCCCGCCGGCCAGATACAATTGATAGAAGGTCGGGCCGTTCGACTCCGCCTTCACGTCTTCGATGGTGTGGCCCGACATGGTGGACAGGATATAGCCGGTGCCGTTCTTGCCCGCCGCGCGCGAGGCCGCCAGCTCGCCGCGCGGATGCATCAGCCGCGAATAGCCGATGGGCGCCAGCAGGAACGGCAGGTCCAGCTTCTGGCCCAACACCGTCACCCCCAGATCGCAGGAGGGTGTGGCCACGGCAAAGCGCGGCTTGAACAAAACTTCCTTGAAGGCGCGCTCGCTGTCCTTCAGCGTGATTTCCTCGTCGGCGGCGCCGTCCAGGTAATCGAACACGCCGTCGGGCAGACGGGCGCGCGCCAGGCGGCGCAAATCCTTGATATTGACGACGCGCGGGGAAGCCAGGCTCATGGAAATATCCGTGAAAATCGGGGGCTTTATGCCCGCAAAGCTATCAAGTTAAAAGGCGGAAATGCCGGTCTGCGCCCGCCCCAGCACCAGGGCATGGATATCGTGGGTGCCTTCATAGGTGTTGACGGCTTCCAGGTTCAGCATGTGCCGCACCACGTGATAATCATCGGCCACGCCATTGCCGCCATGCATGTCGCGGGCGGCCCGCGCGATATCCAGCGCCTTGCCGGCATTGTTGCGTTTCAGAAGACTGATCGCCTCGGAGGCCAGCTTGCCCTCTTCCATCAGCCGGCCGGCCTGCAGGCAGGCGGCCAGGCCCAGCGTGATCTCGGTCTGCATGTCGGCCAGCTTTTTTTGATAAAGCTGGTTGGCAGCCAGCGGCCGGCCGAACTGCTTGCGCTCCAGGCCGTAACTGCGCGCCGCGTGCCAGCAGAATTCCGCCGCCCCCATCGCGCCCCAGGAAATGCCGAAGCGCGCATGGTTGAGACAGGCGAACGGCGCCCGCATGCCGTCGGCGTCCGGCAGCATGCGATCCGCCGGGATGGCGACGTCATTCATGGCGATCTGGCCGGTGACGCTGGCGCGCAGGGAAAACTTGCCGTCGATCTTCGGCGTGGTCAGGCCTTTGTCGCCGCGATCCAGGAGGAAACCACGCACGCGGCCGTCCAGCTTGGCCCAGACCAGCAGCACATCCGCGACCGGGGCATGGGTGATCCAGCTCTTGGTGCCGTTCAACACAAAACCGTCCGCCGTTTTGACGGCTTTGGATTGCATGGCGCCGGGATCGGAGCCGGCTTCTGGCTCGGTCAGGCCGAAACAGCCAATCCATTCGCCGGCGGCAAGTTTGGGCAGGTATTTTTTCTTCTGCGCGTCGCTGCCGAATTCATGGATGGGATGCATTACCAGGCTGGACTGCACCGACAGCGAAGAACGGAACGCCGAATCCACCCGCTCCACCTCCCGCGCGATCAAACCGTACGCCACCGGCGAGACGCCGCCGAATTCTTCCTGCGTGCTACCCAGCAGGCCAAGCGCGCCCATTTCCTTCAGGATGCCGGGATCAAAATCTTCATCGCGGTGCATGTCCCGCACACGCGGCATCAGCCGGCCTTGCGCAAAGCCACGCGCGGTGTCGCGTACCAGCTTTTCTTCCTCGCGCAACGAGGCTTCCAGCAACAGCGGATCAGCCCAGTCGAAGGCAGGCCAGATTTGCGGCATTTCCCCAGCCCAATAAAAACGGGGAGGCGAAATGCTTCCCGCCTGGAAAGCATATCGCCATCCCCGTGCCGCCCGCAAAGGGCGGACTTAGCCAAGAAAGCGGCTAAGGGACTTAATTGGACTTGGTGACCTGGCCTTCGGCCACGCCGGCCTTGCTGCCAACGCCGGGGTTCACTGCATGTTCGTTCTTGGGCGAAGTCGGCATGATCTGGTCGGTATGACCGGGCAGCTTGGCGTTGGTGTTGGCATCGCCGCCTGGCCGGCCGTTGCGCAGATCGTTCTGGGGATTGGCCATTAAAGTGCTCCCAATGGGTTCCGGAGTGATAACGGCTGAGGCGCCTATTTGTTGCGGCCAGACGTGACCCAGTCCGCCACATCCTTGTCCACCGCCTCCCCTTCCAGGTCGCGCAGCAGCATGTGGTAGCCATGCTCGTATTTCCGGACAGTCGCCTTGGTTCCCAGGCCAGCGATCACCGCCTGGGTGGGCTTTGCCGGTATGACCTGGTCATTGGCGCCATAAAGGAAAAGAATCGGCGGCGCAGTCTTCAGGCCGTCGGGCGCAGTACGCGCCTCGTCCATCAGGTTCACCAGCCCATACAGCGTGTCGGTGCGGGTCCGTTTCTGGAACAGCGGATCCTTGCCCAGCGCGATCAGCATGGGGATGTTGTCGGATGGGGTGATCTTCACCACCGACTTGGCGGCATTGTTGGACAGGATCATGCCGGGCAACAGATGCGCGCCCAGGAACAAGGCGGTGCGGTACAGGACCGGCATGTCGCCGCGCGACCACACGGCCGGCGCCACCAATATGATGCCATCCGCGCCCGGTGGATTGGCCGATGCCAAGGATGTCAGCACCACCGCCCCGCCCATGCTTTCGCCCAACGCATAGACCGGCACACCAGGATAGCGGACGCGCGCCGCCGCCACGGCATCATTGAGGTCGGCGCGCATTGTGTCGGCGCCCGCCCATATGCCCGGATTTTCATTGCGGCCAAAACCGCGCTGGTCATAGGCGATGGTGGTAATGCCCTGCTTCGCCCAAACCTTGCCGGGCATGTCGAAGGCGTTGGAATAATCGCTCATGCCATGCAGGGCCACGATCACGGCGCGCGGCTTGCCTTCCGCTTCCCAGCGGCGCAGCGGCAATTGCGCGCCGTCCCGGGCCACCAGCATCTCGTCACCGATCACAGGCGTCATGCGCGCATCGCCCGACGGCGCAAAGTTTGGCGCGCATCCGGCCAGAAGTAAAAGAAAAATGGCCGGCCAGGGACGCACATGCATGGTCCGATTCTAGAATGCCCTCAGAAGGGCAGCAACCCGATCATGGCGCCCGACAACCCGCTGGCCAGGGTTCCGGCCACCAGCGCCTTCAGCGCCAGGGACACGACTTCGTCGCGCCGGTCGGGGATCAGCGCGCTCATGCCGGCGATCAGAATGCCGACACTGGCAAAGTTGGCGAAACCGCACATGGCATAGACCATGATCTGGGTGCTGCGCGGATCCAGGGTTCCGGCCGGCAGGGCCGCCAGCCGCAGATACGCCACCAGTTCGGTAAGAATGATCTTGATGCCCATCAATCCCCCGGCCGCGCCGGCTTGGCCGGCCGGCACGCCCAGCAGCCAGACAAAGGGCGCAAACAACCAGCCCAGCATGCGTTCCAGGGTCAGCGGCGCGCCAGCCACGGCCGGCAGATGGCCCAAAATCACGTTGGCCAGCGCCATCAGCGACGTCATCACGATCAGCATCGCCAGGATCTGCAGATAGATTTTCAGCCCGTCTTCGGTGCCCTGCGCCATCGCGTCCATGGTGGAGCGGTAATGCACCGTTTCCTGCTTTTCGGTGAGTTCGGTTTCGGCCGGGCCCGGCACCATGATCCGCGCGATCAAGACGCCCGCCGGCAGTGACATCAGCGACGCGACCAAAAGATGTCCCAGCGCACCGGGCAGCACGTCCTTGAGAATGGTGGCGTAGAGCACGAACACAGTGCCGGCGATCACCGACAGGCCCACCGTCATCAGAATAAAAAGTTCGGTCCGCGCCATGCGCGCCAGATAGGGCCGGATCACCAACTGGCCTTCGATATTGCCCAGGAAGACGGTCGCGGCCGCGCCCAGCCCCACCGCGCCGCCCAGCCCCAGGCTGCGCTTCAGCACCATCGCCAGGCCGTGCACGATGGCGGGCAGGACACGCCAGTGCCACAGGATGGCGGATAGGGCGCTGATCACCATCACCAGCGGCAGGATGCCAAAGGCCAGGTTGATCATGTTGCCGGGATTGGTGACGGCGAACGGCGCCGGGCCGCCGCCCAGGTAACCGAAGATGAAGCTGGTGCCCGCGCCCGTGGCGGCGGACAAGGCGGTGACCACCCCGTTCAACCGGAACAGGCCGTCCCGCAGCATGGGCAACTTGAGCAGCAACAGTGCCACCACCGCCTGCAGCAACAGGGTGCCGATCACGATGCGCCAGTTGAAGCCGCGCCAGTCCTCCGACAGGGCCCAGGCCAGCGCGATGATGGCGCAGATACCCAGCGCCGATTGCAGATGCGGCAACAAACAGGCCCCCGCCAAAGTCCCGGCTTCACGCTACACGATTTTGGCCGGGGGTGAAGCCGGACGCGGCATGACACAGAAGCGCGCTGGGGATATTGTCACAATCGGGGATGGCAAACGTGACCGCAAAAACGGCAGGCACAAAAACACCTGGAAGGATCGCCGCATTGGCGGGCGCGCGCGCCTTTCCGCCGCTGGTGGTGGTGATGTTCCATTTCAGCGAAGGCCATCACTATTCCGGCTGGCGGCCGCTCGATTTTCTCGCCACGCGCGGCTATCTGTGGGTGGAGTTCTTCTTCGTCCTGTCCGGCTTCATCCTCACCCATGCCTATTGGCCGCGCCTGAACGACCTGCTGCGGCGCTCCGGCTATGTGGCTTTCCTGCGGGCGCGTCTGATCCGGCTGTATCCCCTGCACTTATTCATGCTGCTGCTGTTGCTGGCGATGGTGATCGGCTTGCGGGCGCTGGCCGCGCATGGCGGCTATTATTCGATCTTCGACGCCAAGTATCACCAGAATGTCAGTCCCGAAGGCTTCTTTCTCAGCCTGGCGCTGGTCCATGCCTGGAACACCATGCAGTCCCTCACCTGGAATGGCGTGTCCTGGTTTGTTAGCGTGGAATTTGCGCTGTGCCTGCTGTTTCCCGTTCTGCTTTGGTTGGCAGAAGGGAAAGTCTGGCGTGGCTTTGCCCTGATCGGCGCCGGACTGGCGGGGCTGATCGCACTGCTGCTGACATCCCGGCATGGCCTGGACATCACTTTCCACAATGGTGTGCTGCGCGGGATATCGGATTTTTCCGTCGGCGTGGGCATGGCGGTGCTGTTCCGCCGCCTCAAGCCGCGCGACCGGTTGCCCGAATGGGGGCATTCGATCCTGCAACTGCTTCTGCTGGGCTTGCTTGGATATGTCGTGATGCATACCGGCTGGTCGCACACACGCATGGACATCTTCACCGTGCTGCCGCTGATGATGCTGGTCTTTGCGCTGGCCTTCGACCGCGGCCTGGTGGCGCGGGCACTGCAAACCCGCCTGCCCCAGCGCCTGGGCGAATGGTCCTATGCCATCTATCTGGGACAGACCGCCTGGCTGCTGGGCATCCGCTTCCTGGAGCAGCGCATTTATCCGGCGCCGGACGCCATCGTGCTGGGCATGCCCTTTTCCAGCCTGATCTGGTGGCTGGAGCCGCTGGGCCTGGTCGTCGCCTGTGTGCTGTGGGGCGGCTTGCTGGCGGAGTTCATCGAGCTGCCGGCCGCGGCGCGGCTGCGCGAGCGATTCGGCCGCCGCCTTGACCCGCAAAGCATCCCAACGCCATCCTGAGCGTTCCAAAAGCGTCGGCGAGAGCCGGAGCGACTATCAAAAAGAGCGTCGGCGAAAGCCGGAGCGACATTAAATAAATTGGGAGTTTCGCCATGACCATTTCCTTCAAGGACAAAGTCGCGATTGTGACGGGCGCCGGTGGGGGCCTTGGCCGGGCGCATGCCCTGGCGCTGGCCAGGCTGGGCGCGAAGGTGGTGATCAACGACCTGGGCGGCGCGCTGGACGGCAGCGGCGGCAATTCCGCGGCCGCCGAAAAAGTGGTGGCCGAGATTGTGGCGGCCGGCGGCGAAGCCATCGCCAATGGCGCCTCGGTCAGCGATGACGCCGGCGTGGCGCAGCTGGTCAAGCAGACCATGGACAAGTGGGGCCGCATCGATGTGCTGATCGCCAATGCCGGCATCCTGCGCGACAAGAGCTTTGGCAAGATGGAGCTGAAGGATTTCACCGCCGTGATGGACGCGCACCTTCTGGGCACGGTCAAGCCCTGCAAGGCGGTGTGGGAGATCATGAAGGCGCAAGGCTATGGCCGCATCGTGGTCACCACCTCCTCCACCGGCCTGTACGGCAATTTCGGCCAGACCAATTACGGCGCCGCCAAGCTGTCGCTGGTAGGGTTCATGAATTCGCTGAAGCTGGAAGGCGCCAAGGACAATATAAAGGTCAATGCCGTCTGCCCGGTGGCCGCCACCCGCATGACCGAGGCCCTGATGCCGCCGGCGGTGCTGGAAATGCTCAAGCCGGAATTTGTTTCGCCCGCCGTGGTGTATCTGGCGTCGGAAGAAGCGCCCACCGGCATGATTCTCACCGCCGCGGCCGGCGCTTTTGCCGCCGCCCAGATCATGGAGACGGACGGGATCAACCTGGGCCGCAATGCCAGCGCCGACGATATTGCGGCCCATTTTGGGCAGATTGCCGACTGGAGCACCGCCAAGCATTACGGACAAGGCGGCGAGCAAAATGCAAAATTCCTCGCACGGGTCCAGGATAAGCCGCTGCTGGGCTGATTTTTTAAGCCGTCTCCGCGGCAAGCCGCTACGACGGTGCGGGGAACAAAACGCCAAATTCCTGATGCGCGTGCAGGACAAGCAACTTTTGGGTTGAAGCAGGCTGCTTCGCTGAAACATCAAGTCATAAATTTTTCGATTTGTGGCGAAATGACTCTTGCAGCGCGGTATTTCTTGCCTCACGCTGAACGCCATGAACGACCTCGCGCTGAGTGTTCGCACTGCGCGGCCTGATGATGCCGCAGACCTCGCGCGCATCTACATCGAATCCTGGCAGGACACTTACGCAGGCGTGATTTCCCACGCTTTGCTCGCCGCCATGTCGCGCAAGAGCCATACCGCGCGCTGGCAGGCCACCATCAAGGGCGGTGGCACGGTGCTGGTGGCCGAAGACGCGCATTATGGCCCGATCGGCCTTTGCAGCCTGGGCGCGGCGCGCGACGGCGGCGTTGGCTTTGAAGGCGAAATCTACACGCTTTACGTCGATCCCTCCTTTATCGGACGCGGAACCGGGCGCGCGCTGCTGGCCGGCGCCTTCGACGCCTTCAAGGAACGCAAGCTGCGCTCGTGCCTGATCTGGGCCCATTCGCGCAACAATGCCTGCTTCTTCTACGAGGCGATGGGCGGGGTGCGCGTCGCCACCCGCACCACGCGGCTGATGGGCGAACTGACGCCGGAAATCGGTTTCGGCTGGAAGAAGCTGGCGACCACGAAACAGGCCCGGACGATTCAGTCCTAGCCGTTAAGGCTGAGCTGCGCCGGTGCGGGAGCGTGCGCTTACAGATCGCCTACAAATCCTTGGGCCGCACGAATTCCGCCAGCTTGCCGGAGCCCTGCGCCACATCGCGCCAGCGTCCGACATCGAAATCCAGCACCGCCAGGGCGCAGGTGGGGAATTTTTCTTCCAGCGCCTCATGCCGCGCCCGTTCCTTGCGCCGTACCGGCTCGCGCGCCAATTGCCCGGCACAGGCTTCCAGCCCCGGATTGTGGCCGACGATCATCAGCGACGAAACGGTTATGGGGGCGCCGCGCACCGCCGCCACGATCCTGGCGGCATCGGCCAAGTAGAGATTTTCGCGATACTCGATTTCGCTTTCCAGTTGCTGCAGCACCAGCTCGGCGGTCTGGGTGGTGCGCACCGCCGATGAGCACAGGATGAGGTCGACCTTGTAGTCGCTCTTGCGCAGATAGCGCGCCATGGCGCCGGCATCCTGCATGCCCACCAGCATCAGGGGACGGTCGAAGTCTTCGGCGGCTGCGTCCTGCGGCTGGGCCTTGGCATGACGCAGCAGAAACAGGCGTTTCATCTCGCAAATACCTGCATTTTGGAGGGCCCGGCAGACCCCTGCGAATCCCGCATAAAGCTTATGTTCTTGACCCCTGTGGGGCAACCGCGCGACAAAACAGGCCTTCAAGGACAAGGGCTTATGGCGACGAACAAAAAACCGGGAAAATGGCGCAGGCGCACCCAGGCGGTGCGCGGCGGCCAGGTGCGGACAGCTTTCCAGGAAACCTGCGAACCGCTGATTTTCACCGCCGGCTATGCCTATGACGCGGCCGAAGAAGCCGAGGCCCGCTTCAAGGGCGAAAGCCCCGGCTACCAGTACACCCGCCTGGCCAATCCGACGATCGCCATGTTCGAGGAACGCATGGCGCAGCTGGAAGGCGCGCCCGTCGCGCGCGCCACTGCCACCGGCATGGCCGCCGTCACCGCCGTGTTCCTGGCAGGCCTGAAGACCGGCGATCATGTCGTATCGGCCAGCGCGCTGTTCGGCTCCTGCCGCTATGTGCTGGAAAGCGTGTTGCCGCGCTTTGGCATTACCACCACTTTTGTCGAAGGCAGCGACCTGTCCGCCTGGGCTGCGGCGATGCGGCCCACAACCAGGCTGCTGTTCGTGGAAACACCGTCCAATCCCACCCTGGCGATCGTGGATATCGCCGCCGTGGCGAAGATCGCCGAATCCGGCGGCGCGCGCCTGGTGGTGGACAATGCCTTTGCCAGCCCCGCGTTGCAGCGGCCGATGGAATTCGGCGCCCATATCGTGGTGCATTCCTCGACCAAGTTCATTGACGGCCAGGGCCGCGCCATGGGCGGAATGATCCTGTGCCGCCAGGATTTCCTGGACGAGAATCTGCAGCAGTTCCTGCGCAATACCGGCCCCACCATCAGCCCCTTCAATGCCTGGCTGCATCTCAAAAGCCTGGAGACGTTGGAGCTTCGCATGAAGCAGCATTGCGAGAACGCGAAAGCCGTGGCCGACTTCCTGGCCGGCAGCAAGAAAGTGACGCGGGTTCTCTATCCCTTCCGTCACGATCATCCCCAGCACAACCTGGCCAAGGCGCAGATGGATGGCGGCGGCGGCGTGGTGGCGTTCGAAGTGGCGGGCGGCAAGCCGGCGGCCTTCCGCCTGGCCAATGCACTGGGCCTGATCGACATCTCCAACAACCTGGGCGACTCCAAGAGCCTGCTCACCCATCCCGAAACCACCACCCATCAGAAAATGACTCCCGAGGCGCGCGCCGCCGCCGGCGTCACCAGCGGCATGATGCGCCTATCGGTCGGGCTGGAAGACGCCGAGGATATTTGTGAAGACCTGGATCAAGCCCTGAAGGTGGCGTGATGGCGCAGCACAAGATCCGCCTGACCTGGAACGATGGCGGCAAGCCCTATACCTACGAAGCCTATCCGCGCGAACACCAGATCGCCTTCAAGGATGGGCAGGATGTGCTGACTGCCAGCGCCTCGCCCGCCTATCGCGGCGACGGCATGCATGGGGATCCCGAAGACATGCTGGTGGCGGCGCTGTCGTCCTGCCACATGCTGAGCTTCCTGGCGATCTGCACCAAGAAGAAGATCACCGTCCAATCTTACGAGGATGATGCCATAGGCTTTCTGGAAAATGACTCTTCGAATGGAAGTGGGGGAAAACTCTGGATCACGCGTGTCATTTTACGGCCCAAGGTGGTGTGCAGCGCCAACGCGGAAACCCTGGAACAAATCCATCACCTGGCGCACGAAGCCTGCTTCATCGCCAATTCCGTGAAGACCGAAGTCACCGTTGAACCACGCTGACGCGTGGTTCATTTGATTTCCTGGTCACATCGGCAAGAGCCGATGTTCCCGGGGCCGCGTTAAACTGCGGCTTTGCTGGCATTTTTGGCCGCGCTAACCATTGCGCGCAATTGCCGCTTGCGCAGCCCACCCCGCCCCCCGATAATTGCCCCATGTTTGGACTGGAACACTTTGAATTGGAAGAAGCCCTGGGTCACCAGTATGCGCTGGAGACCCGCGCCATCCGCGTGTCGGTGCGGCCGGCCTATCTGGACGATCAGTCCGACCCGGAAGACGACCGTTATGTCTGGTCCTACACCGTGACCATCGAGAACCGCGGCAAGGAGACGGTGCAGCTGTTGTCGCGCTACTGGAACATCATGGATGGTGCAGGCCGGGTGCAGGAAGTGCGCGCCGACGGCGTGGTCGGCGCCCAGCCGGTGATCCCGCCGGGGGAGAGCTTCCAGTACACCTCCGGCTGCCCGCTGGAGACCGCCTCGGGCACCATGACCGGCCATTACCAGATGCGCAGCGCATCGGGCGAAAATTTCGAGGCCGAAATCCCCGCTTTCCTGCTGGAAAGCCCCTACGAACGTAGGCAGATTCATTAGCGTAGGCGCGAGCCGGAGCGCTAAATAACAAGTAGTATTTCGATCTTGCGGTTGAAACGCGGCCCCTCCACTGCGAAACTTCGCCATGAGCAAACCAACCCGCGAAGAAGCCGAAAAGGCCGTCCACACCCTGCTGCGCTGGGCGGGCGATGACCCGTCGCGCGAAGGCCTGGCCGATACCCCCGCCCGCGTCGCCAAGGCGTTCGAGGACTGGTTCAGCGGCTACGACCAGGACCCGGAGGAATATCTCACCCGCACCTTCGAGGAGATCGAAGGCTATGACGACATGGTGATCCTGCGCGACATCCGCTTTGAAAGTCACTGCGAGCATCACCTCGCCCCCATCATCGGCCGCGCCCATGTCGGCTATCTGCCTACCAACCGGGTGGTCGGCATTTCCAAGCTGGCGCGGGTGGTGGAAGCCTATGCCCGCCGCCTGCAGGTGCAGGAAAAAATGAACGCCCAGATCGCCAACACGATCGAGAAGGTGTTGCGGCCCAAGGGCGTGGCGGTGGTGATCGAGGCGGCGCACCAGTGCATGACCACGCGCGGCGTGCACAAGACCGGCGTCACCATGGTGACCTCGACCATGCTGGGCGCCTTCCGCGACAATTCCGATACCCGCCGCGAATTCCTAAACATCATCGGCAACCCGGCTTCGCGAAACGACCGATGAGCAGCCTGGACATCGTCAAGGACCTGATCGGGTTCGACACCACCAGCCGCGATTCCAACCTGGCGCTGATCGACTATGCGCAGGCGCTGCTGGAAAAATCCGGTGCCCGCTGCCGTCGCACCTATGACGAAGGCGGCGCCAAGGCCAATCTGTTCGCAACCTTCGGCCCCGAGGGCGATGGCGGCTATGTGCTGTCGGGTCATACCGATGTGGTGCCGGTGGATGGCCAGGACTGGTCATCCGACCCCTTCAAGCCGGAAGTGCGAGGCAGCAAGCTGTTCGGCCGCGGCGCCTGCGACATGAAAGGCTTTGTCGGCACCGCGCTGGCGCTGGCGCCGCAGATCGGCAAAGCTAGGCTCAACAAGCCTATTCATTTCGCCCTGTCCTATGACGAGGAAGTGGGCTGTGCCGGCGTTAAAGGTCTCCTGGACGATCTGAAGGCGCAGAACCTCAAGCCTGCGCTGGCGATTATCGGCGAACCCACCCTGATGAAGATCGTGGGCGCGCACAAAGGCGGCGCCAAGCTGGTCACCAGATGCTGCGGCCGGGAGCATCATTCCAGCGGCCCGGAAAAAGGCGCCAATGCCGTGATGATGGCGGGCGAGTTCGTCGCCCTGCTGGACAAGGTGTGGGACGAGCTGCGCGCCGACACCGACCCGCGTTTCGATCCGCCACATTCCACCGTGCAGGCCACCGTGATCCATGGCGGCACGGCGGTGAACATATTGGCCAAGGAAGCCGAAGTGACCTGGGAATATCGCGCCCTGCCCGACCGCGATCCGAACGCCATCATCGCGCGCATCAAGGACCGCGCCGCCGCCGAGGTTCTGCCCAAATACCAGCGCCGCGCCCCGGAAGCGGCGTTCGACACCAGCCTGCACGCCCAGTATCCGGGTCTGGTGATGGACGAAGACTCGGCCGCCATCCGTCTGGCGCGCGAACTGACCGGCGCCAACCAGGTGGAGGCGGTGGCCTATGGCACCGAGGCGGGGCACTTCCAGAATTACGGCATTCCGGCGGTGATCTGCGGTCCCGGCTCCATCGACCAGGCGCACCGGCCGGACGAGTTCTGTGAACTGAGCGAGCTGGAGGCCTGCGAAGCCTTCCTGCGCAAGGTGATTGCGAAAGCGACCAGCTAAAATGTCATGGCCCGCACTCCGGCGGGCCATGACACTTTGGGTCAAGTTAGAGAATCCGGCGTAATCTCGTGCGTCTTGCCGCAAAATTCGCAGCGGGCGCGGATGATGCCGTCGGGATCGGCCAGGCTGGCGCGTTCTTCGGGCGCATAGCTTTTCAACACTGTGGTGATGCGGTTGGCATCACAGTCGCAGCGGAACACCACCGGCTCGGGCGGCTGTACCCGCACTTCGTCCTCGTGGAACAACCGCCACAGCAAGGTCTCGGGCGCCAGTGAAGTATCCACCAGCTCCAGGTCCTCGACGGTTTTCAGCAGGATCGACAACCGGTCCCAGTCGTCGGACCGGCTTTCCACACCAGCCTTGGCGGCGTCCGGCGTCATCTGCAGCATGATGCCGCCGGCGCGCCATTGCGGAGTTTTATCGCCTGCCACATAGAGCGGCGCAGCCGCCAGCTTGATCACGGTGGGAAGCTGCTCGGACTGGGCGAAATAGGTTTCCGCCGAAGCGCCGATGCCGTCCTGCGAAAGCTCGACAATACCCTGATAGGTCTTGCCGCCTTTCTTTGGCTCGATGGTGATGGCCATGACGCCTTTGCCCGCCAGGGTCGCAAAGTCCTTCTCCGCCAGCGCCTCGAAGCGCGTCTTGTCCAGCCGGGCATAGCCGCGCACGCCGCGAGCCCGCAGCTCATCAGCGCCGTAATAATCCGCAGTGATCAGATCCAGCGGACCATCGCCCTTGGTCTGGACGGTCAGGCGGCCGTCCAGCTTCAGCGCGGTGCCCAGCAGTGCGCCCAGCGCCACCGCCTCGCCCGCCACACGGGCAGCGGCTTCCGGCAGGGCATGGGCGCTCAGCGCCCGCGCCGAGGCGGCGTCCAGGCGGACCAGACGCCCGCGCACGCCCGCCTTGGCGATATCGAACGGCAGGACGAAGTCGCCATAGGGCGACGCGGGTTCCATTTTGTCAGGCATGAACCGCTATATGGCGGGCGCCCAATAGATTTTCAACCGCCCTGCTTGTCTGGGCGAGGCCATATTTTGCAAGCTTCACGGCCCAGCCTTTCCCCTCGCCTCACAATGGCTTCCTCGTCCCAATCTTTTATCTCGTCAAAATACCGGTTCAATCGCAGCACAGAGTGCACGTATTCAGCCTTTTTCTGGTCGAACGCCCCATGACTGGCGGCAGGATTGAGATATTTGTTCAGCAGGGTCAGATTTCCCAGAGTCTGGACCCTCTCATTTCTCCCACGGATGCCATCAGCCAAATGTGAAAGCGATTCATCTGCTAAGAATGGAAAATTGACTACATTTGGTGGAATGGTTGCGCCCTCCAAAGCCCAATGCGTCCCCCATTGCTGGGGCATCACATGTTCGATTTGCAAACCATCCGGGATAGCGTGACTTTCGCTTTTCTTTCCCCTCTCAAACAATTCGATCCGCTCAAGAACTAACCTCAACGCGGGTGTTCTCAACCTATGAAATAGCGGTGCTGTTATCGCATTTTCGATCACTACATCATCGCCTGGCCAAACGCGCGTCGTGCCACCACCCATCAGCAGCTTATTTGTTAAAGATTCCAGGACCTTGTCCGGTTCGACGGTCCTAAGGGACGCCACGATTTCCACGAATAATTTATTGTATTCTTTGGTTTCCTCCCCACAGAGCGCTCTACGGACCAAGAATGACTCAATTAAATTTACGCACTGCCGATAACCGCTTTGAGCGAGGCCAGCATCCAACTCCAGAAACATCAACAATGGCACGGCTGTCGAGACGTCTAAATCCTTAATTACTCGGCGAATGTCTGAGCTCGCCATATTCGGCTCTACAAACTCGAACTTCTCAAATATCTCGCAGTGCCGTGCGAAATCAGCAAGCTCGTCTCTTACTGATGAATAAGGCTGAGGATCACTAGTGATCCACCGTCGATACTCCTCGTTAACTCTCCTTGCGTCAACGAGCGCGCCAGTTTTGGATATAAGAAAATATCTAAGCGCGATGTCCAACCGAGAATAAGTTCGCCCTCCGCGCTTGATATCGGCACTCCAGAATTCTGTTTCAAATCTCCACCAATAATCAGAGAAGATTGAATCGCGATCAGCGCCCTCCTTCTCTGCCCGCATAAATATTAGGCTGCGCAGTAAATCTGATTGAGATAACGGCCGCCCCTGCGAATTTAAGGAGTAAAAAATCTCTTGAGAATCATCACCCTCAATGAGAGCTATCTGCACCACACAGAAATCTCGCTGGATGGCTTGTAAAAGCTTCGTCGCACAATTCTCTGAAGTTCGACCTTCGTTCGCGCGATGCTCAACCCATTCCTCGATCCTTCCGTAGAAGTACACATAGGCTTCGACCAAAACGCTTCGAGGCTCGGGCTTCCTTTTGCGCGGAAGGCGAACAACAGGGTACTTTCCTTCGATAACTTCTTTGCCACCCGCAGAAATTATGTTGGAATAAATTTCCCGATTGAGCGCCGTGGGCCAAAGCTTGTATTGCTCTTCGTCCGGGTTTTCCATCACATCGATGTCAGGATTCTCAATGAGACGAGAAGCTGATCGATCCAATGACTTCCACTCTTTTTTTCGAGCAAAATCCCGGAAAGCACAGAGAAGTATCTGCAGCGTCGTCAGCCTTTGCTGACCGTCGATCACCAAAAAGCGCAAAACTTCTTGGGATACAGGCTTCACACCCTCGATGATGAGCGCGCCAAGATAATGCGCGTTGGCAGATTTCCCGGCCAACCGTAGATCCGCTTTTTCAGAAACATCTTCCTACAGCGTGCTCCATTGCGGGCTCTCTTGCCAAACATAGAGCCGCTGAAACATAGGCACTACATATCGCAATTGCGGATTGAAAAGCGCTTCTACGGTTTTCGATGTAGCTTCCAAAGCACCGCCCCCATATGTTTGGACGGAGCTTATGAGCGAGGCACAAATCTAATCAAGGACTCAGCTGGATAATGCCCATGCCAGGATCGCCTTCTGGGCATGCAGGCGGTTCTCGGCCTCGTCGAACACCACCGAGCGGGGTCCGTCGATCACCGCGTCGGTAACCTCGTCGCCGCGATGGGCCGGCAGGCAATGCATGAAAATGGCGTCCTTCTTGGCCAGCTTCATCAGCTCGCTGTTCACCTGGAAGGGCTTGAGCAGGTTCTGGCGCTTGGTGGCATTGTCGTCGCCCATCGACACCCAGGTGTCGGTGACGACGCAGTCCACGCCTTCGGCCGCGGCCAGCGCGTCGGTGGTGAAATGCACCAGCCCGCTGGGCGCGGCCCAGTCGCGGGTTTCCTGGTCCACAGTCAGTTCGCGGGGGCTGGCCACATTCAGGGTGAAGCCAAACTTCACCGCCGCATGCACCCAGCTGGTCAGCACATTGTTGCCGTCGCCGCTCCAGCACACCTTGGCGCCGGCGATGGAACCCTTGTGCTCCTCGTAGGTCAGGATATCCGCCATGATCTGGCAGGGATGGGACCATTTGGTCAGGCCGTTGATGACGGGGACCGACGCGTTGGCCGCCAGGTCCTCGACCATCTCATGGTCCAGCAGGCGGATCATCACCGCGTCCACGTAACGCGAGATCACCCGCGCGGTGTCGGCGATGGTTTCCTCGCGCGCCAGCTGCATCTCGTTGCCGGTCAGCATCAGGGCGCTGCCGCCCAGCTGCCGCGCCGCCATGTCGAAGGAAATGCGGGTGCGGGTGGATTGCTTGTCGAAGATCATCGCCAGCACCTTGCCGTCCAGCGGGCGGTCGGCATCGAGCGCGCCCTTGGACAGGCCGGTGCGCGCCTGCTTGCGCGTCTTGGCGTCGGCGATGATGGCCTTCAGGGTGGCGCTGTCATGGTCTGACAGGTCCAGGAAGTGCTTGGGCTTGGTTTTCAGGGGCGCGTTCATTGGGCGGCTGCTTTCTGCGCTTCGATCTGCGAAGCGGTTTTGTTCAACAAATCCAGCCCTTCGCGGGCTTCTTCCTCGGTCAGGGTCAAAGGCGGCAGCAGGCGCACGACATTGTCGCCGGCCGGCAGGACCACCAGGCCGTTGGCACGGGCCGCGGCAATGAAAGCGGCCGCGTCGGTTTTCATTTTCAGGCCGATCATCAGCCCCTGACCGCGCACGCTTTCAAACACGTCCGGATGGGCGGCCGTCAGCGCGCCCAACTGCTGGTGCAGATAGCCCGCGACCTTGCCCACGTGATCCAGGAAGCCAGGCTCCAGGATCATGTCGATGGCTTCATTGCCCACCGCCATGGCCAGCGGATTGCCGCCATAGGTGGTGCCATGGGTGCCCACGGTCATGCCCTTGGCGGCCTCGGCGGTGGCCAGCACCGCGCCGACGGGGAAACCGCCGCCCAGCGCCTTGGCCACGGTCATGATGTCGGGCGTGATGCCCAGCCAGTCATAGGCGAAGAACTTGCCGGTGCGGCCCAGGCCCGTCTGGATCTCGTCGAAGATCAGCAGAATGCCATTGTCGTCGCAAAGCTTGCGCAGGGCCTTGAGGAAATCCGGCGCAATCTGTTTGACGCCGCTTTCGCCTTGCAGGGGCTCGATGATAATGGCGGCGGTTTGCGGACCGACAACCTTCTTCACCGCCGCGATATCGCCGGCCGGAATCTGGTCGAAGCCGGGCATCTTGGGGCCGAAGCCTTCCAGATACTTTTCATTGCCGCCGGCATTGATCGCGGCATAGGTGCGGCCGTGAAAGGCGCCCTCGAAGCTGACGATGTGAAAACGTTCGGGATGGCCGCCGGCAAAGTGGTAGCGCCGCGCCATCTTGATGGCGAGCTCGATCGCCTCGGTGCCCGAATTGGTGAAGAACACCGTATCGGCAAAGGTGTTGGCGACCAGCTTTTTGGACAGGCTTTCCTGGCCCGGCACACGGTAGAGGTTGGAGGTGTGCCACAGGAGCCCCGCCTGCCTGGTCAGGGCCGCAACCAGCCGGGCATTGGCGTGGCCAAAGGCGTTGACGGCGATGCCCGCCCCGAAATCCAGGTATCGCTTGCCATCCTCGGCGAAAAGGTAGGAACCCTCGCCACGAACGAATGCGACATCCGTCCGGTTATAGGTGGGAAGCAAAGCCGGGAACACGGGACGACTCCTCTGGTTGGAAGGCGGTCGGGCTGACGCCTGACGCCTTAGTTGGGGCGGTCCGGCTTTCGCCTAACGCCCCGGTACGGATTGAAATAAAAATACAAAGCAAGGCTGGGAAGCCCCGTTTATCTGCTTTCCGTGACGGTCCTACAACCCCGCCACCGGCCGGCATGGGCGGTATGCGGCCCCGTCGGTACCCCCGGATTCATGTGGACAAGGGGTTGAGAGTGCACCGCAGCGCTTGTGCAGGTTAACGGCGGGGATACTGTATCTGGTGACCGGGGGGTTGAAAGAACCCGCCCTGGCCAAGCAGGAGCGAGAGCCATGACACAGGCAAATTGGTCGGACGACCGCGTCGAACAGCTCAAGACTTTGTGGACCGAGGGTCTCTCGGCCAGCCAGATCGCCCGCGCTTTGGGCGGTGTCACCCGCAACGCCGTGATCGGCAAGGTCCACCGCCTGGGCCTGGCCGGCCGGGCCAGCCCGTCCCGTTCCGAACGCCCGCGCCTGCCCATGGCGCCCAAGGTGCCGTCGGTGCGCAGCCATACCCCGCCCGCCCCGGTGGTCGAGGAAGATCCCCTGCAGCTGGAAGACGGCAGCCACGCCACGGTGCTAACCATTTCCGACCGCATGTGCCGCTGGCCGATCGGCGATCCCGCCGCCTCCGAATTCCACTTCTGCGGCCACAGCCCCAAGTCCGGCTCGCCCTATTGCGAAGCCCATGCCCGCAAGGCCTATCAGCCGCAGCAGACCCGCCGTGAGGTCAAGGACAACAAGGGACGCATGGTCGGCTGATCCTGCGCAAGCGGGCTGGCATCTGACGGCCATGTCATGGCAAGGTTTTCGCCATGAGCGTCTATGAATTTTCCGCCCCTTTGCTGAACGGCGAGAAGGTCTCGCTGGACAGGTGGCGTGGCCGCGTCCTGTTGATTGTCAACACCGCCAGCGCCTGCGGGCTGACGCCGCAATATGCTGGGCTGCAGAAGCTGCACGAAAAAATGGAGCGCGACGGCCTGACGGTGCTGGGTTTTCCCTGCAACCAGTTCATGTCCCAGGAGATGGGGACCGAGAGCGAGATCACCCGCTTCTGCCGCGAGAATTTCGGCGTCACCTTTCCCATGTTCTCGAAGGTGAACGTCAATGGCAGCAAGGCCCATCCCCTGTTCCGCCATCTCAAGACCAGGAAGCGCGGCTTCCTGGGCACGCCGATGATCAAGTGGAATTTCACCAAGTTCCTGGTGAATCGCGAAGGCCAGCCCGTGGCGCGCTATGCGCCCAAGGTTGTGCCCGAGAGCCTGGAAGGCCACATCCGGAAGCTTCTGTAGAAATGTATCGGGCGCTTCTAGCCAGCTGCCTGATCTTCGAACCGTTTGGGATAAACATGGCTGAAGCCCAGAGCTTCAGCCCGATCCCCAATTTTGCGCCTCAATCGATACCGTTCGATATCCCGGGCGGTCAGTTCGACCAGTGGTCGAAGTATCTTCCATGCGAAGCCAATTTCGTCAGCTTCAAAATCACAATCCTCCGGTCACATGTGAATCCGAATTGGAACTCACAAGTTCGCGTAAGCCTGAGCAACAATCCCGTCGATCAACATGGCTCCAAACCATCGGAAAGAAACGCTTTCGAGTGGATCGCGCTGACTCTTGTCAGCGATATGAATGGCATCGAAAGTGTAAAATCGGTTGCCGGGATCGAACAGCACAAGAACGGAAAGACAGTTCTGGGCATGCGGCTTCCAGATGAAATTGTAAACAATCGAGAATACCGGATCCGTTTGCGCTGGGGCATAGAGGGTGAGGTCAGTGCTTCCATTGACGGCGGCAGGGATGTCGAACTCAAGATGGGCAAGCGCGTAACCACGCTCAACCTCTATGCCTCCGGCGTAAAGGCGGAATTTCGTGACCTTCGGATCGGAAGGCTGGGCCCAAAGCCAGAAGGCAGATACGCCTGCGCGGTGTCCTAAGCGGCAGACGTCGCGGCGCTGGCGGAGTCGAGGGAATACCCGGCTGAGCGCACGGTACGGATGGGATCGGTAGCACCTTCGATGTTCAACGCCTTGCGCAGGCGGCCCACATGCACATCCACGGTGCGCGCCTCGACATAGACGTCGCTGCCCCACACCGCATCCAAAAGCTGTTCGCGGCTGAACACCCGGCCCGGATGCTGGATCAGGTGATCCAGCAGGCGATATTCGGTGGGACCCAGATGCACTTCGGTGCCGGCGCGGCGCACCCGGTGGGCGGCGCGGTCCATCTCGATGTCGCCCACCGCGATCACGTCTTCCGCCAGAGAAGGACGGATACGCCGCAGCACCGCGCGCAGGCGCGCCAGCAGCTCGGTCATGGAGAAGGGCTTGGTCAGGTAATCGTCAGCGCCGGTGTCCAGGCCGCGGATGCGGTCGGATTCCTCGCCGCGCGCCGTCAGCATGATGATCGGGACATTACGGGTTTCCTGGCGGCCGCGCAGGCGGCGGCAGACCTCGATGCCGGAAAGCTGGGGCAGCATCCAGTCCAGTACCACCAGATCGGGCTGTTCCTCGGCGGCGACCAGCAAGGCTTCCTCGCCATCGCGCGCTTCCAGCACCCGGTAACCTTCGCGCTCCAGATTGTAGCGCAGCAGTGTGACCAGGGCGCCTTCGTCTTCGGCTACCAGGACGGTGGGTTTGCTCATGCGTGGGTCTCGTAGGGGACGGCGGTTTCGCTGGTGGTGTCCGCCTTGGGGCGGTTGTTGGCCAGATGCCCGGCGCGCACCATGTGGTACACGACCTCGGCGATGTTGGTGCAATGGTCGCCGCTGCGCTCGATATTCTTGGCGACGAACAGCAGATGCGTGCACAGCCCGATGGTGCGTGGATCTTCCATCATGTAGGTCAGAAGTTCGCGGAACAGGCTGTTGTAGATCTCGTCGATCTCGCCATCGCGGTTCCACACCGCTTCGGCTTCCTCGGCATTGCGGTTGGAAAAGGCATCCAGCACCTGCTTGAGCTGGTTCTGCGCCGCCTTGCCCATGCGGGCGAGGCTCTGCGTCAGCCGGATCGGGGGTTCGCGGTTCAGCACCATGGCGCGCTTGGCGATGTTCTTGGCCAGGTCGCCGATGCGTTCCAGTTCGGCGGCGGTCTTGATCGCCGCCAGGGTCTCGCGCAGGTCCACCGCCATGGGCTGGCGCAAGGCCAGAAGCTTCAGGGCGCGTTCTTCGATTTCGATCTGGATTTCGTCGATGCGGGCGTCACCGCCCACGGCGCGTTCCGCCGCGGTGGAGTCGCGCCGGGCGATGGCTTCGATGGCGGCGGCGAACTGGGCTTCGGCCAGGCCGCCCATCTGAGCGACCAGCGCGGACAGGGCTTCCAACTGTTCCCCAAAAGACTTGACGGTATGCTCGGTCATCGCGCGGTTTCCATCTGGTGTGATGCCCGCTTAAGCGGTTCACGCCACTCCTATGCGACTGTTTTATAACATTTCCGTGACAGGCTCGGGAGCGGGCGCTTTTGCTGGGATTTCTGCGGGTGCGGCCGGCAGAAAGACGGTGAAAGTGCTGCCCTCCCCCAACTGGCTTTCGATGGTGAGGCGGCCCTGGTGGCGGCTGACGATGTGCTTAACGATGGCCAGGCCCAGCCCGGTGCCGCCCCGTTCGCGGGACCGTTTGACGTCCACCCGGTAGAATCGCTCGGTCAGGCGGGGGATGGCGTTGGGGGCGATGCCTTCGCCATCGTCGCGCACCGCCGCAAAGACCTGGCCGTCGGTCCGGCCGACCGTGATCCGCACCGTGCCATTCTCGCGGCCATACTTGATGGCATTGTGGATCAGGTTCTGGAACAGCTGCACCAGCTCGTCCTGATCGCCGTTCACCTCGGGCACGTCGGCCGCCGCGTCCACCACCAGGCTGATGCCGTCCTGCGCCGCCAGCAGCTTCAGCGCCGCCGCCGCCTGGCGCACCACGCTTTCCAGCCCCACCCGGCCTTGCGGCTTCACATGCTCGTTCATCTCGATGCGGCTGAGCGACAGCAGATCGTTGATCAGCCGGCGCATGCGCGCGGTTTCGTTGGTCATGATTTCCAGGAACTGCTCGCGCGCTTCGGTATCGTCCTTGGCGGGCCCGCGCAGAGTCTCGATGAACCCCGACACCGCCGCCAGCGGCGTGCGCAATTCGTGGCTGGCATTGGCGATGAAGTCGGCACGCAACTGCTCGCTGCGCCGGACCATGGTGAGGTCGTGCAGCAGCAGCACCGTCACCGGCGGCGCCACGCTGATGCGCGCGGCATAGGCCTGGAAGTGCCGCTCCACCGGCACAGGCAGGGTGAGCGGAACGTCGGCGGACTCGCCGCGCCCCGCGCCGGCGATTGCCGCCAGCACTTCGGGATTGCGCAGAACAGAAGAGGCGCGCTTGCGGTCCAGCCCCGGCCCCAGCACCTCGCGCATGAACTGATTGGCGAAAAGCACCATCTCGTCATCGTCCAGCAGCATCACCGGCATGGGCAGGCGTTCGAGCAGGAGCCGGGTCAGCGGCGGCAGCAGCGCCAGGGGCTCGTCCGGGTTCTGTTCGGGGGGGCGCAGGATCGGCTCCTGGAAGGTGACGAACTGCATGATCAGCACGGCCGCCAGCACCAGGGCCACCAGGCCCCAGAACAGGGTCGGGCCCGCGAACACCACCGCCGCCCCGCCGGCGGTCATGCCGATGACAAGGGGCCAGGCATGGCTGCGCAGGCGTGCAAGCGATTCCAGCATCGGTCCAATATAGCCTCGATTGCGACGATCCGGTAACGCCACCAGAGGTTTGCGCAAAACGGTCAAATTGTCCGTAGACGTACCGTTTGGCCGGTAAAAGTGTCGCTGCGGGGCCACCCTTGCCGACAAAAGCCTGCAGCGACCCGCATGGCTCTGGAGTTGACGGCGGAAACGCGGCGAACCTGCCCGCAACAGGGGGGTCGCATGAGCCAGGTGATTTTGGCCGAGGACGAGACGCAGCTGCGCGGGTTGATCGCGGCCATGCTGACCGCCAAGGGCGTGACGGTCAGCGAAGCGGCCGATGGCGCCGAGGCCTTGCAGCTTGTGAAGGATCAGCCGGGCGCCGCCCTGCTCTTGTCTGACATCGTGATGCCCAACATGGACGGCTATGAACTGGTTGAGGCGTCGCTGAAGCTGCGCCCCGAACTGAAAGTGCTGATGATGACGGCCTATGCCGCGGACCGGCCGCCGCCTTCGGCGTTGCGGGCGCGCGAAATCCGCACCCTGGTCAAGCCCTTCGATCCCGACCGGATGTGCGACCTGGTCGTGGACATGCTGTCCCGCCCCTAATCGATCTGTGACCGTCCGCGCTTGATTTCGGCGCGATGCTTCTTGCCGTCCAGGCGCTTGCGCTTGCTGGACTTGGGCACCTTGGTGGGACGGCGCACCCGCTTTGGCGTGGCGGCTTCGCGGATGATGGCCACCAGACGCTCGCGCGCATCGGCGCGGTTGCGTTCCTGCTCGCGGAATCGTTGGGCCGTGATTATCAGCTCGCGGGCCTGCGTCAGCTTTCCGCTGCGCAGCAAGGCCTCGCGGGCGACATCGGTCAGGCTGGCGGAGGTCAGCACATTGAACCGCAGCTGCACCGCGCTGGACACCTTGTTGACGTTTTGCCCCCCGGGACCGGAGCTGCGGATGAAACTTTCTTCCAGTTCGTTGTCGGGAATGGAGATGCGGTGGGTGACGAAGAGACTCATGCGCCGAACAACCGGCGCAAGGTGCTCTTGACCAGCTTGCCGCCTTCGTTGCGCGGCAGGACGTCCTGGCTGATCCGAAGCTGCTGGGGCACCTTGAAGGCGGCTAGCCGCGCGGCGGCGAATGCCCGCAGTTCGCCTTCGCTCACTTCCACGCCGGGACGCGTCTGGACAAGCGCTGCCGGGACCTCGCCCAGGATGGGATGCGGCAGGCCAATCAATGCGGCATCGGCCACCGCCGGATGCTGGATCAGGACATTCTCCACTTCGATGCAATAGATATTCTCGCCGCCGCGGATCAGCATGTCTTCGCCGCGGTCCAGGATGGTGCAGAAGCCTTCGCTGTCCAGCATGGCCAAATCGCCGGTTTTCAGCCAGCCATCGCGAAATGCCGCGGCCGTGGCGTCGGGACGATTCCAATAGCCCTTCACGATATTAGGACCGAAAGCCCAAAGCTCACCCGCGATACCAGGGGGCTGCTCGGCGCCATTCTTCAGGATCTTCAGGCTGCTGACCGGCAGCGCGGGCCCGCAGCTTTCAGGACGATGCAGATAGTCTTCCGCTGAATGGGTGGTGCAGGTAGCGGATGTTTCCGTCATGCCCCAGCCTTGTCCCGGCATGGCGCCCAGGTTATCGCGAATGCGCCCGGCCAAAGAGGGCGGCGACGGCGCGCCGCCAAAGGTGACCAGTTGCAGCGACGACAGATCGCGGCCCTTTACCTGTTCCAACAGCGCCAGCGGCACGGCAGGTACACCGCCCGTCACCGTCACGCCTTCGCGTTTGATCAGTCCCAGGGCTTCGCCGGGTTCAAACTTGCGCATCAGCACCAGCTTGCCGCCCGCCGCCATGTTGGGCAGCAAAACCGACAGGCTGCCAATGACATGGAAGAAGGGTACCGCCAGCAAGGTGACGCGCTGTTTCGCCGGCGGCTTCAGCGCATCGCCACGGCGCAGCGCATTGCGCGCCTCCGAGAATGGCGCGGCAAAAATGTTGGTGGTGAGCGAACGGTGGGTGCCGAGCGCCCCCTTGGGAGCGCCGGTGGTGCCGGAGGTATAGAAGATGGTGGCGTCGTCTTCCGGCGACAGCGGCACATCGGGCTTCATGCCTTCGGGCAAATCCGCCCAATGACCCGGGGTGCCGATCACATCCTCCAGCACGGTCACGCCGGCGGGCGCATTGGCGGCGCGGGTGACAAAGAGCTGCGCCGGCGGCAGATCGGCCAGCCGCGCCAGGCGTTCGGCATCGGCAAAAACAAAGCGGGCGCCGGAATCCAGGATGGCATAGGCAAGCTCGGTGCCGGTCCACCAGGCATTCAGCGGCACGGCGATGGCGCCGGCCAGCAAAGCACCCATGAACACCACCGGCCATTCGGGCAGGTTGCGCATCACCAGCGCGACCCGATCGCCCTTTTGCAAGCCGCGCGCGGTCAGCAGCGCCGCCACGGCCAAGGCGGCACGGGCAAATCCGTCATAGCTGACGCGCTCATTCTGATAGACCAGGAATTCCCGTGCGCCATACCCGCGCGCCCGTGCAAAGGCTTCCACAGCCGTGGCCGGGACATGCTTCCACACCACCGTCGCCTGCCCGCGCACCATCACGGGCACCGTCTCGAACGGAGCACCCGGCGCGGTCAGGCGCGCATGTGCCTGTGCCAAGGTCATTGCCGGCCAATTTGGGGACCTGTCATTCATCACGGGGCTTAGTATAACCGCAGCCATGACCACGGCATCGGGTTTTTCAGAGCAAAAGCTGGCGCGCATCCCGCAGATGCTGGAAGGCCAGATCGCGGCCGGCGCCCTGCCCGGCGCCCTGACCCTGATCTGGCGGCGCGGCGCCGTCGCCCATCTCAGTCTGCTGGGCGAGATCGACCGCGAAAGCCACGCGCCCATGCGCGAAGATGCGATCTTCCGGTTGTATTCCATGACCAAGCCGGTCACCAGCGTGGCGCTGCTGATGCTGCTGGAACAGGGCCGCATCGGGCTGGACGATCCGGTGGCGCGCTTCATTCCGCAGTTCGCCAACCTGAAACTGGCCGACGGCAGCGCGCCATCGCGCGCCATGACCGTGCGGGACCTGATGCGTCATACCGCCGGCTTCACCTACGGCTTTCACAACCGCACGCCGATCGACGCCGCCTATCGCGCCCTGCGCATTTCAGAGATGGATACGCCGGGCGGATTGCCCGCGATGATCGCGCAACTGGCAAGCCTGCCTCTGGAATATTCGCCGGGCGATCACTGGATCTATTCGGTGGCGACGGACGTGCTGGGGTATCTGGTGCAAATCGTATCCGGCCGGGGTTACGCGGACTTTGTGCGGCAAAACATCCTGGCGCTGCTGAAAATGGCCGATACCGATTTTGCGCTGCCTCAAAGCAAGCAGGCCCGTTTTGCCGCCTGCTATGTGCAGAAAGACGCAACATTGGAGCTTTTCGATTCCTATCCCAATGCCAACTATTTCGCGCCGCCCAGACTGGAATCCGGTGGCGGGGGCCTTGCCGGCACGGCGGCCGATTACCTGCGCTTCTGCCGCATGTTGCTGAACAAGGGCGAGCTGGACGGTGTGCGGCTGCTGAAACCGGAAACGGTTGCCCTGATGACCTGCAACCAGCTTCCCGGCGGCAAAGAGATCGCCGACCTGTCGCCCTCCGCCGACGCTTTCAACGAAAGCGGCTATCGCGGCATCGGCTTCGGGCTTGGTGTCGCGGTGACCCTGGACCCGGCGCGGGTGGGCATCCCGGGTTCGGCGGGGGAATTCGCCTGGGGCGGCATGGCGTCTACCGCCTTCTTTGTTGACCCCGCCAAGGACATGGCCGTGATATTCATGACCCAGGTGATCACGGACACCGCACGGCGGGTGAAACTGCGCCGCGACCTGCGCACCCTGATCTATGAGGCCATGACGGATGCTTGAGACACTGCCCATCGCCAGCTGGACCGGACCCTATGCCCCGGAAACCAAGGCCCGCGCGCTCGCAGGCCTGGAAGGCGGCGCGGTTCTGTTTTTTCCCAACCTGGCCTTCGCGCTGGCGGAGAAGGAAAAACAATTCCTGGATGCGCGTGTCTCGGACGGCAATGCCAAGAACATCTCGCTGGATCCCAGCGGCAAGCTGCAGTCCACCTCCCTGACCGGCAAACCGGCCAGGGACTTGGCGGCGATGATGGCGCGCTTCGCTGATAGTACGTCGTCGCTGATCGCCGACCTTCTGCCCTATCGCAATGTCGAGCGCGCCCGCACATCCTACCGTCCGGTACAGGTGAAAGGCCGCAGCCAGTCCAAGATCAGCGATGACCGGTTGCTGCATGTTGATGCCTTTCCCTCCCGTCCCATGCGGGGGCGCCGCATTCTGCGCTTCTTCGCCAACGTCGCGCCCACTTCGCCACGTCATTGGCATGTCGGCGAGCCGTTCGAGGATTTCGCGCGCACCTTCCTGCCAAAAGTCGGTCCCGACCTGCCCGGCAAATCCTGGCTGTTCGACAAGCTGGGGGTCACCCGCGGCCGCCGCAGCCTGTATGACGAGCTGATGCTGTCGCTGCACGACACTGGCAAGCTCGATGACGCTTTTCAGAAAAACAGCCCGCACCAGAAAGTCGAATTTCCGCCCGGAAGCTGCTGGCTGGTCTTCACCGACATAGTGCTGCATGCCGCGATGGGCGGGGAATTCGCCCTGGAGCAGACTTTCCACCTGGACGTGGACCAGATGGCGCAGCCGGAACGCGCGCCTATCAAGGTGCTGGAACGGTTGAGCGGGAAAAGCCTGGCCTAGCCAAGGCGCAAAATATTAGCGCGGGACTTGGCGTAAAAGCCCGGCCCCTCGGCGCTGGGCGCAAAACCGGCGCGGCCGGGCATTTCATTTTCACCCAGCAGCAGCAAGCCGTCCGGCGCCATGGTGTCGGCGATGCGGTCCAGCACATCCAGCCGCGTGGCGGTGTCGAAATACATCAGCACGTTGCGGCAAAATACGATGTCCATGTCGTCCAGCCAGCCAAAGGAATCCAGCAGGTTGAAGCGCTTGAACGTCACCAGACGTCGCAGGCTGGCATCCACCACCCATTCGGAGCGTTCGCGGCGGAAATAGCGCATGGCATGGGGATCAAGTCCCCGCTCGATCTCGCAATTGGCATAGCGGCCGGCTTCGGCGCGCGCGATGGCTTCGCCCGACAGGTCGGTGGCGATCAGATCGATGTTCCAGCCCTCGCGGTTCAGGCCCATCTCCGACAACAGGATGGCGATGGAATAGGCTTCCTGGCCTGCGGCGCAGGCCGCCGACCAGACGCGCAGCCGCTTGTCGCCGCTGCGCGCCGTTGCCAGGCGCGGCAGCACGGTCTCGCGCAGCGTCCGAAACATCGTGGCATCGCGGAAGAAACTGCTTTCGTTGACGGTCATGGCCTCGGTCACCGCATCGGCCAGCGCCTCACGCCCCAGCCGCAATTCGCCGATCAGGCTGGCCATGTCCTTGAAGTCGAATCGGCGCATCACCGGCGCCAGGCGGCGGGTGGCCAATGCTTTCTTGTCGGGGGTCAGCGACAGGCCGCAGCGGCGGCGCAGCAGGCGGGCGAGAAAGGAAAATTCGTCGGGCGCCATGGCGCTCAGATCGTGACGCCGATATCGGCCAGCTTGGCACGTACGCCGTCGCCGTCGAACGGCTTCATGACATATTCGTTGGCGCCGGCCGCCATGGCGCTGGCGATCTCGGCAGAATCGGCTTCGGTGGTGCAGAACAGGATGACCGGATGGCCGCCTTCCTGCTGACCACGCACGCTTTTGACGAACTCCAGGCCCTTCATGGTGGGCAGGTTCCAGTCCAGGAAAATCAGGTCGGGCATCTTCTCGCGCACGGCGCGCAGGGCCGTCATGCCGTCTTCGGCTTCTTCCACCGAATAGTGCAGCTCTTCCATGATGCGCCGCGCGACCGTGCGGATCACGCGGCTGTCGTCCACGACCAGGCAATGTTTCATGGGCAAAATTCCCAGGAGCCGACCGACTCAAATCAAGGCGGGCGCTGGAAAATCAGCGCCCAAGACGCGGGAAACCTACGCCTGCAGGGTAAATATTGGCTTACTGACCTTGTGTCAGCCGGCCGTCAGCTCGACGGCGCCTTCCAGCGGCGTGATGGTCAGGGCGGCATTGACGGTCCGCGACAGCTTGTGAGTCAGGAAGGGCTGCACATGACGCGCGTCCACATTCAGCGCCTCGCCCTTCAAGGCATGATCCACCTCCTCGGTGACGCGGGCGTTGAGGCCCTGCGCGCGGATATGGAAAGACGGCATCTGCGGATCGGCGCTGGCATCCACCGTCACCATACCGCCGCGCGGCAGGCAATCGGCAGCCAGAAGCGTGGCGTTCATCAAGAGCTTGGCCCAGTCCTTGGCCCAGTAAAGCCGAGGCACATTCCAGGTCAGCTGCACCTTGCCCCCTTCCAGCAGGCCCGTGACCAGGCGGCCGATTTCGCCCAGGTCCAGCTCGGCGCCCGCGGAGCCGGCAGCGCCGAAGGCGATGCGCATGAACTGGATGCGGGCCAGCGCCTGGTCGGCGCTCATGGTCACAAGCTTGATGGCGTCGGCCCGCATGGCGGGGTCGCGTTCGTCTTCCAGCACTTCCATGCCGTTGACCACGGCGCCCAAAGGCCCGACAAGGTCGTGACACACGCGGCTGACCATCAAGGCGGCAAATTCGATCTCGGTCATGACGGACTCAATGCGGTCCCAATGGTTAGCAATTGGTTAATTCCCCGAACGCTCTTAAGGAATCCTTAACGTGAGCGCAACGCTTCCCCCCCACCTCCAAACCCTTGTCCGGATCGCCCAGGCGGCCGGGATTGTGGTGATGCGCCATTACGAGGCCGGATGCGACCCTCGGGTGAAGGCCGATCGCTCGCCGGTGACCGATGCCGACGAGGAAGCCGAAAAGCTGATCCTGGCCGAGCTGGCCATGGCATTCCCCGATGTGCCGGTGGTGGCGGAGGAGGAAGCCGCCGCAGGCCGCGTCGCGGCGGTGGGATCGCGGTTCTTCCTGGTGGACCCGGTGGACGGCACCAAGGAGTTCATCAAGCGCGGCGGGGAGTTCACGGTGAATATCGGCGAGATCGTGAATGGGTTGCCGGTTAGCGGCGTGGTGTTCGCGCCGGCCATCGGACGGCTGTTCGTGGGCGCTAGCAGCGAAGGCGCGTTCGAGATTTCGGGTGGCGTCACGCGCAAGATCACGGCGCGCGCGCCGGCCGAAGACGGCCTGGTGGCGGTGAGCAGTAAATCCCACCCTGATGCCAAGACCGATGAACTGCTGAAAACATTGCCGATCAAGGGCAATACCAATGCCGGTTCATCGCTGAAATTCTGCCTGGTGGCGGCGGGCGAGGCCGATATCTATCCCCGCGCCGGACAGACCATGGAATGGGATACGGCGGCGGGCGATGCGGTGCTGCGCGCCGCTGGCGGGCGCATGACCGATTGGGACGGCGCGCCGTTCGTCTATGGCAAGCCGGGGTTCACCAACACCGCCTTCATCGCGCGCGGCAAATAGCTACTGATCCATGTTGTTGCGGGACGAGTAGAACACCAGCGCCATCAATCCGGCGCCCAGGCCGATGGTGACCACGATCCCCATCACCAGGAAGGTCCAGCCAAAGCCGCTCATATGGACCCCTTCCATGGCGGTCCACACCTTCACTGCATACCAGAGCGAAACGAAGAAGAAGCCGGCCAGGATTGCCAGCGTGATCCAGCCGGCAGTCGAAAGCGGTGCTTTTGGGCCGTTATCGGGTGGCGTTTCCATCGTGTTGCCGCAATCCTAACCGCAATCCGCCTGTAAAAAAGCCCCAATTTGCGTCAATATTCGCCGCGGCTGGGCAAGTGATTCGCGCGAGTGACAGCGCCGATCAAAGTCGAAGGAGAGACCCGCATGAACCGCAAGAAATTCATCTCCGGACTGGTGGCGCTGGGTGCGACTCCGGCCGCGGCGGGTTCGCTGCTCTCCATCATCCCGGCGCATGCCGCCGACAGCCAGAACGCGCCGGATGCCAAGGATCGCGCCTCGACTCTGGAATACACCGCCGACGAGATCACGGAGGCAGGCGCCAACTTCTTCGGCATCACCACCGAGGCGATGGCCAAAGGCGTACAGCGTGTGTTCGGTGACCTGGGCCAGCCCGACGCCTACATCAAGGGCGATGAAGGCGGCGGTGCATTCGTGCTGGGCTTCCGGTATGGCTCAGGCTGGCTGATCCGCAAGACGCGCGAGCCGTTGATGACCTATTGGCGCGGCCCTTCCATCGGCTTCGATGCCGGCGCCAACGCCTCCAAATGTTTCACCCTGATCTACAACCTGAAAGACGACCGCCGCCTGTTCCAGCGTTACCCCGGCGTGGAGGGCAGCTTCTATGTCGTGGCGGGCCTGGGCATCAATTACCTGCGCAGCGGCGGCGTCACCCTTGCGCCCATGCGCACCGGCGTCGGCCTGCGGGCCGGCGTGAACGCGCACTATCAGGTCTATAGCGACCGCCGGGACTGGTTCCCGCTTTAAGATGGCGCCGCGCTGGTGACTCAAAAGCCTGTCGCGCTGCCGGCCCTGGCGCTGGGCGCTTTCGCGCTCGGTGCTTTTGCGGTGGGCGCGCTGGCGATCGGCGCGGTCGCCATCGGGCGCCTGGCCGTAAAGCGCGCCGTGATCAAGCGTCTGGAAATTGACGAACTGGTTGTGCGCCGTATCCGGCGGCCTACGCCGTAGCTTCCGCTTCTTTGCTGTCCACACTGCTGCCGCCGACGGCGGGCATGTAGAGCAGCAGCATGGCCGCGACATAGGTGGACGAGAAGGTGCCCACCACGATGCCGAACAGGATCGCGACGCTGAAGTTGAACAACACCGGGCCGCCGAACAGCAGCGGGATCACCGACAAGGCGGTGGCGGCCGACACCAGGGTGGTGCGGGTGGCGATCTGGTTGGTGGAAAGATTGATCATGTCGATCAGGGACATGCGCTTGTACTTGCGGCGGTTCTCGCGAATTCGGTCGAACACCACCACCGTGTCGTTGATCGAATAGCCCGCCAACAGCAGCAGCGAAGCCACGGTGTTGATGTTGAAGTCCAGCCCCGCGACGGAGAAGAAGCCGGCGGTGACAAGGACGTCATGGCCGGTGGCAATCAATGCGCCCACGCCATACTGCCATTCAAAGCGCACCGCGACATAGATCGAGATCATCGCCACCGCCAGGATGGTGGCCAGGATGCCGTCATTCAAAAGTTCGCCCGAGACCTTGGGGCCCACCACTTCGGTGCTGCGATACTGGACGCCGGACCCCAGCTTGGCCTTGATGGCGCTGACCACGGCCTGGTCGGCCTCGTTCTGGTCGACGCCCGCCTTGAGGTTCTTGATGTCCTTGGGCTGGACGCGGATCATCACGCAGCTGTTGGCAGGTTTGTCGCAATCGCCGCCACCGGCATATTGCAGCTGGGATTCGGGAAAGCCCAGCGAATCGACGTCGGCGCGCATCTTGCTGATGTCGATCACCTGGGCCGACTTCACGTTCATCAGCACGCCGCCGGTAAAATCGATGCCCAGGTTGAAGCCGTGCCAAAAGATGGAGATCAGCGAGATGACCAGCAGCAGCCCGTCAACGCCGAACGCCGCAAAGCGGTATTTGACGAAATTGACGTTGGTCGTTTCGGGGATAAACCGCAGCAACGGCATGATCGGGCACTCTTTGTCTTGGATCTGGCAGGCGGAAAACGGGGCGAACCTACAGGGCGCGGCCCCCCCAAACAAGCGGCCCGGAAAACTGGCCTAAACGCCCCGTTCTGCTAGAGTTTCGACAGAAAATTATAAGGGAAACGCCCATGACCAAGACCCTGCTGCGCGCCGCCCTGCTGACGGCCCTGCCGTTGCTGGCGTTCCCCCTGACGGCCTTGGCCCAGGCACCGGCCCCCGTGATCGACAATGCGCGGGTCACCGTGCGCGACGTGGCGCTGGAGCCGGGCAAGCCCGCCCCCGCCATCGAGCATGCCGGCGATTACATCATCCTGTACCGCACGGGCGGCCGCATCCGCGGCGCGGACGGCAAGACCGCCCGTCACGCCGATGGCAGCGCGGTGTGGGGCCATGGCGGCACGACCGGCGACACCGCCCTGTCCGCGCCGGCGCATGAGATCATCGTCGAACTGAAGGACGCCCCGTCCAACACCGTGCCCAACACCACCGGCCTGCCGCCGGCATTCCCACGTCCCGGATCCAAGAAAGTGTTCGAGAACGACAAGGTGCGGGTTTGGAACTATGCTTGGGTGCCGGGCCAGCCCACCGCCATGCACTTCCACAACACCGAAGTGGTGGTGACCTACCTGCAGGACGGCGACGTCGCCTCGACCACGCCGGACGGCAAGACCACCGTCAATCACCGCAAGGCCGGCGACATTGTCTACAATCTGGCCAATCGCAGCCACTCCGAAGAAGTGGTCAAGGGCCAGCAGTCCGGCATCATGCTGGAGCTGAAATAGCGCAGGGTTCGCAGCCGCAATATGGAAAGCGGCGAAGCGCGGGGCTAGGCTGGCTTCAGACAATCGGGGAGACGGTCATGATCAAGAAACTGCTTCTGGCATCGGCATTTCTCGGCGCCATCACACCGGCCTTAACCACCGCAGCCGGGGCCGCCGCAACCATCGATCCCAAAAATGCCATCGGACTGACCCCGGACCAGATCCAGTGGACCAAGGGCGAAGCCAGCGACCAGGCCTGGCCGATCGGCAACAAGGACCAGGCCGGTCCCTGTCTGGAGCTGATCAAGTGGCATACGGGTCACTTCAGTCATCCGCACTATCACAACCATGCGCGCTACGCAGTGGTGATCGAAGGCACCTGGTGGGTGTCCACCAGCACGACCTATGACCCTGTCAATCTCACGGTGCCCTTCCCCAAGGGCTCGGTGCTGACCGATCTGGTCAAGGGCACGCATTATGACGGCGCCAAGCCGGAAACCGGCGATGCCACCATCGCCATCTTCATGGACTGCCCGCTCGATGCGGTCAGCACCGAGGTCAAGAAGTAGACATCCGCGGCGACAGCCAGGTGAGCAGCGCCGAGACGATCAACGCCGCCGCCATCATCAGGTACGACATGCCGGACGAGCCGGTCGCGCCGTTCAGCAAACCCACGCCATAGGCGCCGACAAAGGATCCCAGCGCGCCGAAGCTGTTGATCAACGCAATGGCGCCGCCCGCCACGTTCGACGGCAGGCTTTCGGTGAGATAGGCGAAATAGGGTCCATAGGGCGCATACATCATCGCCCCCGCGACGGTCAGCAGCACGAAACTGGCCCAGAAATGGGTGCTGCCCAGCGCATAGGAGCCATAGAACGCCGCTGCCGCGATCACCAGGCATGGCCACACAAGCGCAACACGCTTGCCGCTTTTGTCCGACCAGGCCGACAGCGTGTATTCCATGATCGCGGCCGCCAAGTAGGGCACCGACGACAGCCAGCCCAATTCGACCATGCCCATATTGCTGGTCTTGAGCATCGATGGCAGCCAGATCACGAAACCGTAGACCCCAATGCTCCAGAGGAAATACTGCGCCGCCAGCACGATGACGCGCGGGCTGCGAAAGGCGGCGGCATAATTGCGCACCGGCGCGATGCTGCGCTGTTCCTCGGCCAGCTTGGCTTCCAGCTCCTCGCGGTCGGCCGCCGGCAGCCATGCCGCATCGCGCGGACGGTCGGCGACAAGACGCCACCACACCAGCGCCCAGATGATGGGCGGCAGGCCTTCGACCACGAACATCATGCGCCAACCCAGATTCTGCGCCAGATAGCCCGACAGCAGCGACATCCACAGCATGGTGACGGGGTTGCCCAGCAGCAGCACGGCATTGGCGCGGGCGCGTTCGCCCTTGGTGTACCAGCGCGCCTGCAGAATCAGCATGGCAGGCAGCACCGCGCTTTCCACCATTCCCAGCAGGAAACGGTCGATATAAAGAAGCCGGATATCGGCGATCAGACCGGTGGCGCTGGCCAACGCGCCCCAGCCGATCAGGCCGGCAAAGATCAGCTTCTTGACGCTGTAGCGCTGGGCATAGACCGCGCCCGGAATCTGGAACAGGAAATAGCCCAGGAAGAACAGCGAGCCCAGCAGCGAGGACTGGGCGGGCGTGATGTGCAGGTCGGTGGCCATGCCGGCCGCGGCGCCAAAGCTGAAATTGGCGCGGTCCAGATACGCCAGGCTGTAGCTGACGAAAATGACCGGCAGCAGCATGGTCCAACGACGATTCAAGGCACTCTCCCCGGTTGCGGCCCTGTTCGGCCTGCTCTAGCCTTGTCTAAACAACAAGATGGGGGACGCTATGCTGAAATTCCTATCCGCCGCAATCCTTGTGGCCATGACGGGCACCGCCTGGGCCGGCGCCGATACCAAGGTGCTGGATCATCATGTTGCCAACATGAAGTCGGGCAATCTGGAAGCGGTGCTGTCCGATTATTCGCCCGATGTGGTGATCGTGACCCCCGCCGGCGCCTTCTCGCCCGACGGCGTGTTTGTGGGTTCGGAAATCCGCAAGCTGTTCACCATCCTGACCGCCAAGGACAATCTGCCCGGTAACAAGACCATGCAGGTGAAATACCAGACCGCCGGCGCCGACACTTCGATCATGCAATGGGTGCAGAACAAGGGCACGCCCAAGGAAGTCTCCGGCTATGACGTGTTCGTGACCCGCGGCGGCAAAGTCGTATTCCAGACTGTGACGATCAACGCCAAGAAGTGACCGGCCCCGACCGCCGCACCGTATTGAAGATCACCGGAGGCGCCGCGACCATGCTGGCTTCGACACAGGCATCGGCAGCCCTGCCCGAAATCGTGGCGATGGACGGGCGCAGCCTGTCCGCCGCCATCGCCGGCAAGAAGCTGTCCTGCGTCGAGGTGATGACGGCGTATCTGGATCACATCGCCGCCTATAATTCCAAGGTCAACGCCATCGTCGCGCTGCAGGACCGCGGCGCGCTGCTGGCCCAGGCGCGCGAGCGTGACGAGCAACTGGCGCGCGGCCAGATCATGGGGGCCCTGCACGGCTTTCCCCATGCCGTAAAGGATCTGATCCCCGTGAAGGGTATCAAGTCCACCTCCGGCTCGCCCATTCTAAAGGATTTCGTGCCCAGCCAGGACGCGCTGGTGGCCGAACGCATGCGCGCGGCCGGCGCCATTTTTATCGGCAAGACCAACGTGCCCGAATTCGGCCTGGGCTCGCACACCATCAATCCGGTCTATGGCCCCACGCTTAACCCCTACGACCTCAGCAAATCGGCCGGTGGCAGCAGCGGCGGCGCGGCGGTGGCGCTGGCGATGCGCATGCTGCCGGTGGCCGACGGCACCGATTATGGCGGGTCCCTGCGCAACCCCGCCGGCTGGAACAATGTCTTCGGTTTCCGCACCAGCTTCGGCGTGGTGCCGGCGGTGGGCGAGGATGTCTGGCTACCGTCGCAGAGCGTGGCAGGTCCCATGGCGCGCACGGTCGATGACCTGGCCATGCTGCTGTCCGTGCAGGCCGGTTACGACCAGCGCGCGCCGCTGTCGGACACGGCCGGCGGCCAGCGCTTTGCGGCGCCGCTGGAAGCCAGCATGAAAGGCAAGCGCATCGCCTGGCTGGGCGATCTGAAAGGCTTTGCCCCCTATGAAGCCGGTGTGCTGGACACCTGCCGCACCGCGCTCAAGACATTTGAATCACTGGGCTGCGTGGTGGAAGAAGCGGTGCCCGAGCATCCCTTCGAGCCGGTATGGCAGGCTTTCATGAAAATCCGCCAATGGCAGAGCGGCGGCGGCTTCCGCATTTTCTACAACGACCCAGCCAAGCGCGCGCTGCTCAAGCCCGAAGCGGTCTGGGAAGTGGAACAGGGCGCCAAGCTTTCCGCCTATGACGTGCTGAACGCTTCGGCGTTGCGCACCTCCTGGTCCAATGCGGTGCAGCGGCTGTTCGCCAAATATGATTATCTGCTGATGCCGACGGCGCAGATCTTCCCGTTCGACATCGCCGAAACCTGGCCGCACCAGATCGCCGGCCAGACCATGCAGACTTATCATGAGTGGATGAAGGCGATCTGCCTGGTCACCATGTCGGGCTGCCCTGCCCTGGCGGTGCCCGCCGGCTTTGGGCCGCAAGGTTTGCCGATGGGGCTTCAGGTCATCGCGCCCATCCATCATGAGATGGACTGCCTGAAGCTGGCGCATGCCTATGAGTTGGCGTCGCAGCTGACCGCGCGCCACCTGCCGCCGCTGCTGCGGGCCTGATGCGCCGGCGCACCCTGCTGGGCGCAGGCAGTCTTCTTCCCCTGATGCGCGTGCCGGCACTGGCCGCAACACCGGGCATGGCCGGCAGGGTCGAGATGCACAATGGCCGCGCCACCCTGTTCATCGACGGCAAGCCCGTGCAGCCCATGATTTATGCCCTGACCGACACGCCGGCCGGACGCTGGACCTGGGAAGAAGTCCCCCGTGAGAATATCGAGAACTTCACCCAGGCCGGCATCGGCCTGGTGCAGGTGGACATCTGGCTGGAATACATCTGGAAGGGTGATGCCCCGCTGGAGATGGATCTGGTGCACCGCCAGATCCGCGGCGTGCTGGATGTGAACCCCAATGCCGCCATTTCCATCCGCCTGCATGTCAACGCGCCGCCCTGGTGGAACGCGGCGAACCCGGACGAGATCACCCAATATGCCGACGGCCCGGTAGCCGATATTCCCGAGCGCGGCCTGCACCGGCCGCTGGAACATGACCTGGACCGCACGCCCCGCGCCAGCATGGCGTCGCTGAAATGGCGTGCCGAATCCGGCGCGCGGGTGAAGGAGTTCTGCCGGCGCCTGTGCACCACGCCGGAAGGCGCGAGCGTCTACGCCATTCATCCGTCCGCAGGCGTGTATCACGAATGGCATTACTGGGGCTTCATCGAACACGATCCCGATATCGGGCCGGTCATGACGCGGTATTTCCGCGAATGGCTGACGGAAAAATACGGCACCGACGACAAGCTGCGCGCCGCCTGGAATGATCCGTCGGCCTCACTGTCCAGCGCCGCCGTTCCTCTGACACAACAGCGCCGCGCGACCTCCGACGGCCTGTTCCGCGATCCGCAGAAGGAACGCCAGGTCAGCGATTATTTCGAATGCCAGCACCGCGCGGTGGCCGATTCCATCATCCATTTCTGCCGCATCGCCAAGGAAAGCTGGAATCGGCCTTTGGTCACCGGCGTCTTTTACGGCTATTTCTTCATCCTGTTCGGCCGCCCCCAGACCGGCGGGCATCTGGCGCTGCAGCGCGTGCTGAACTCGCCTTACGTGGACTATCTCAGCGCGCCGCAAGCCTATGCCACCCAGTTTCGCGGCATCGGCGGTTCGGGCCAGGCGCGCGGCCTGGCGGAATCGCTGCGCCTGCACGGCAAGCTGCTGCTGGATGAGATGGACCAGGAGCCCGCCAGTTATCGCAAGACCGGCAAGGATGCGCCCGCGCTGCTGGCCGACAGCGTCGCCATCCTGCGGCGCAATGTGATCCAAACCCACACCCAGGGTCATGGCTTCTGGTATTACGACTTCGGACCCGGACGCGACGCCAAGGGCTGGTGGGACGATCCCGTGCTGATGCGCGAGATCGCCAATATCCGCGCCGTGCTGGCGCCCTATTATGACAAGCCGCATGTGCCGCAGGCCGATGTGGCGCTGGTCTATGACACTGACTCTTTCTACTACACCGCCGCCTATCCCGATCAGGACCCGGTGATCTCGCCAGGGCTGGTGGACCGCATGGCGCCGCACGCCTATCGGGCCGGCGCAGCCCTGGACATCTTCCACCTGGGCGATCTGGAGCGCGCCGAATGGGATCGTTACAAGGCGGTGGTCTTCGCCAACACCTTCCTCCTGACGGCGGCGCAGAAGGATTTCATCCGGCGCAAGGTCGCGACCAACGGCCGTCACCTGTTCTGGACCATGGCGCCGGGCATCACCGATGGGGTGCGCAACAACGATTCCTGGATCAGCGACGTGACCGGCATGACCATCACGCGCCGCGAATTGGCGGGGCCGCCGCAAGCCACACTTCGCGTGGCCGGACATATCCAGGCTCTGGGCGTATCCAAGATATTCAAGCCCTTCTTCACCGTGGAAGACCGCGCGGCCACATCGCTTGGCACCCTGGACGGTTCTGGTGCGGTCACATTGGCGCGCAAGACGCTGCCCACCCACACATCCTGGTTCTGCAGCCTGCCGCCCAATGACGACGAGCTGTTGGGTCATGTCTTCCGGGAAGCCGGCGCGCATATCTACCTGCCGCCGGGCGATGTGATCCATGCCGGCGGCGGCGTGGTCTGTGTCCACAGCCTGGCTGGCGGTCCGCGTCAACTGACGCTGAAAAACGGCCAGACCGTCCGCCTGTCGCTGCCGCCGCGCTCCACCACCCTGTATGACGCGGAAAGCGGCGCCACACTGATCGCCTGATGACGCGGCGCAGCAATCTTTTCGCGGGATAGGCGCGCTATTGCGCTGGCCTTGATCCGGAATCGCGGGGCACACTGCGGCGGGGTTGGGGACAAGAATGGCAAAAAATCTTCCCAAGAAAGATGTGGTCATCATGGGCCTGGGCTGGACCGGGTCCATCCTGGCGCAGGAACTGACGCAGGCCGGGCTGAATGTCGTGGCGATCGAGCGCGGCCCCTGGCGCGACACCGCCACCGATTTCAACATCGGCTATATGCCCGACGAGTTGCGTTATGCGGTGCGCCGCGAGCTGTTCCTGCAGCCCAAACAGGAAGCCATGACCATGCGCAACAGCGCCGACCAGACCGCGTTGCCGATGCGCGATTATGGCTCCTTCCTGCCGGGCCATGGCGTGGGCGGGGCCGGCGTGCACTGGAACGGCTTTACCTGGCGCTACTATCCATCCGACTTTGAATGCAAGAGCCACCTGACCAAGCGTTATGGCGCCAGGAAGATCGCCGGCCTGCAATTGCAGGACTGGGGTGTCACCTATGACGAGGTCGAACATTGCTATGACCGCTTCGAATATCTGTGCGGCGTGTCGGGCAAGGCCGGGGTGATCAAGGGCGCGGTCCAGCCGGGCGGCAATCCGTTCGAAGGCAACCGCAGCCGCGACTACCCCAACCCGCCGCTGAAGATGCCTTATTCCTCCACGCTGTTTGGCGAGGCGGCGCGCAACATGGGTCTGCATCCCTTCCCGGCCCCATCGGCCAACCTGTCGCGCGCCTATATCAACCCCCTGGGCATCGCGATGGGCGAATGCACCTATTGCGGGTTCTGCGAGCGTTTCGGCTGCGGCAACTATTCCAAGGCCAGTCCCCAGACCACCATCCTGCCGGTGCTGATGAAAAAGCCGAACTTCGAGGTGCGCACCGAGTGCGAGGTGCTGAAGATCAACCTGCGCCCTGATGGCAAGACGGCCAAGAGCATCACCTATGTCGACAAGGCCGGCGTGGAGTATGAACAGCCGGGCGACATCGTCATCCTGTGCGGCTACGGCCTGATGAATGTGCGCATGATGTTTCTGTCCAACATCGGCAAGCCGTACGACCCCAAGACCGGCGAAGGCGTGGTGGGGCGCAATTACTGCTACCAGACCGGCGGCGGCGGCGCCTCGATGATTTTTGACGACAAGCGCTTCAATCCCTTTGTCGGGGCGGGCGCGCTGTCCATGCAGGCGCATGATTTCAACGGCGATGCTTTCGACCATTCCAATCTGGATTTTGTGGGCGGCGCCACCATCGGGTCGGGCGAAAGCAACGGCCGGCCGATCAATTCCCGCCCCACCCCGCCCGGTACGCCGCGCTGGGGCGCCAAATGGAAAGATGCCACCGCCAAGACCTATGGCCGGGTGATGGGCATCGGCGGCTCTGGCTCCAGCTACGCCATCCGCGAGAATTACCTGGACCTGGATCCGACCTATACCGACAGCTATGGACGCCCCTTACTGCGCATCACCTTCGAATTTCCGGACAATGATTTGCGCATGCAGAACTATGTCAGCAAGCAGGTGGAGAAGATCGCCCGCTCGCTCAATCCCAAGATTCTCAACATCGGCAAGGTGCGCAGTGGCTGGAACGCGGTGCCGTACCAGTCCACCCACAACACCGGCGGCGCGGTGATGGGCTCCGATCCCGGGACCAGCGCGCTGAACAAGTATCTGCAGAGCTGGGATGTCTCCAACCTGTTCGTGGTCGGCGCCAGCGCTTTCCCGCAGAATGCGGCGCAGAACCCCACCGGCACGGTGGGCGCGCTGGCCTTCTGGGCGGCCGAAGCCATCCGCGACCGCTATATCAAGGCGCCCGGTCCCTTGAATTAAGGTCCGCTGAACTAGCGCACCGCCAGGTGGATCGCCGACCACACTGTGCCGTCAGCCGCACTCCAGCTTTTGCCATCAAACGCACGCACCTGCAGGACATCGCCCGTGCTGCCGGTGACGAAGCTAGTCTGGGCCAGCGACGCCGCCGGGAGGGTGATCACCGTGTTGGCGGCCTGCGTCACACCGTTCACGACAAAATGGCCGCTGCTGGCGCCAGCCGTGCCGTCCCATAGCTGATATTGGGTGATGGCATCGCCGTCGGGATCGCTGGCCGCGAACAGAGTCGAAGCCGCCAGGGTCTTGCCGGCCTGCGCCGTGATGTCATGAGCGGCCACCACGGGCGCATGGTTGGCGGGCACCGAAACCGTGAAGGGCGACCAGCTGCCGAAGTCCGGCGCGCTCCAGGCGGTGCCGTCAAAGGCGCGGATCTGCAAATTGTCACCCGCCGTGCCGGTGACAAAGCCGGTCTGGGCCAGCTGTCCCGCCGATATCTCGATCACCGCGCCCGCCGCCTGCGCCACGCCATTCACCACGAAATGGCCGCTGGCGGCGCTGGGGGTGGTGTCCTTCAACTGGTATTTGGTCATGGTATCGCCATCGGCGTCGCTGACCATGAACAGGCTGGACAGCGCCAGGGTCTGGTTCTTCTTGGCGATGATGCCCGTGGTCATGACGGTCGGCGCCCGGTTGATGCTGGCCGCCACCGAAACCGTAAAGGGCGACCATTGTGCATTGTCGGCCGCGCTCCAGGCGGCGCCGTCAAAAGCGCGGATCTGCAGATTGTCGCCCGCCGTGCCGGCGACAAAGCTGGTCTGGGCCAGTTGCGCCGCCGTGATCTCGATCACCGCGCCCGCGGCTTGCGCCACGCCATTCACCACGAAACGCCCGCTGGCCGGATCGGTGCTGGTATCGCGCAGCTGATACTTGGTGATCTTGTCGCCATCCGGATCGCTGACCGTGAACAGGCTGGACAGCGCAAATGCCTGGTTCTTCCGGGCGGTGATGGGCCCTGTGGTCACCACGGGGGCGCGGTTGGCGGGCACCGAAACCGTGAAAGGCGACCATTGCGCATTGTCCGCCGCGCTCCAGGTCGTTCCGTCGAATGCTCGGATCTGGAGATTGTCGGCAGCCGTGCCGGTGACAAAGCTGGTCTGGGCCAGTTGCGCCGCGGTAATCTCGATCACCGTGCCTGCGGTCTGCACCACGCCATTCACCGCGAAATGGCCGCTGGCCACATCGGTGCTGGTATCCTTGAGCTGGTATTTGGTGATCGTGTCACCATCGGGATCGGTGACCTTGAACAGGCTGGAGAGCGCCAGGGTCTGATTCCTCTGCGCCGTGATGGCCGCGGTGGTTACGACCGGCGCGCGGTTGGCGGCGACGCTGACGTTGAACGGCGACCAGCTCGCAGTATCGGGCGCGCTCCAGTTCACGCCGTCAAAGGCGCGTATCTCCAGCGCATCGCCAACGCTGCCGGTGACGAAGCTGGTCTGGGCCAGCTGCGCCGTCGTGATCTCGATCACGGTACCGGGAGCCTGCGCCACCCCGTTCACCACAAAATGTCCGCTGGCCGGATCGGCCGTGGTGTCGCGGATCTGATATTTGGTGATGGCCAGCCCGGCCGGATCGCTGACCGTGAACAGGCTGGACAGGGCCAGGATCTGGTTCTGCCGCGCCGTAATCGACGCCGTGGTAACAACGGGATTTTGCGACGCCGCCAGGCTCATGCTTGTGCCGTCCGACCATTTCAGGCTCTCGACATCGGTCAGCATGTCGATCCCGTCCGAGGTCCCGGCACGCAGGTCGCGGACCTGGAAAGAATTGGGCGACAGGCGGGTCACCAGATAATTGACGGCCAGCCCCGAATAGACGGCGGTGTCTGTGCCCGCGCCCCCGTTCAAACTGTCGTTGCCGGCGCCACCGATCAGGATGTCGTTGCCGATGCCGCCATACAGCGTGTCGGCGCCCTTGTCGCCAAAGAGCGTGTCGTTGCCTTCCTCGCCATAGATGACCGAGCCACCGGCCACCGCATGGCCGATGTCATTGCCGCCGCCCAGACGCAGGTCGGCGCCATACAGCGCCCATATTTCGTCATCTCCGGCGGTCGGCTTGCGCACCGCCACTCCGATGTCTTGCAGGATGCCCAGATCCAGCGCGGAGATATGCGCATTGGTACCGGACGTGATCGCGGTGGACATCAGGTCGCCGCCAAGCGGGCTGGCTTCGCTGATGTGCGACAGGCTTGCTGCTTCCAGCGGAATGCCCAGCGGCAAACCGGCCGCGGCTTCCGCATTGGCGCCGATGAACTTTCCGTTCTGCACAAAGGTGTCGTAGACGCCCACGCCGGGGAAGGAGGCGAAGTCGGCGGTATCGATGATGCCCAGCCCGTGTCCGATTTCGTGCAGGAAGACCGACAGGGCGTCGTAACGGCCGGCCGGCACCGCCGCGCTATCATCGGTCTTGAACGTCAGGAAGTTGCGGATGGAATCCACCGTCAGCCCGACATCGATCTCGGGCGCGGCGCCGTTTATGTCGCCGCCGCCGCGCAGCTTGATAGCCGTGCCCGTGTCATAGACCGGCTTGCCGTTGAAGTTGGCGCCGGTCGAGAGATAGGCATCGGGACCGCCATCGGCCAGCACATTGCCGCCGAATAGCCGGTTGTCGATGGCGATCTTGATGTCGATGGTGACGTTATTGGGGGTGAGATAGTGCGCCCAGATCTGGGCCGCCGCATTCATGGTCGCCAGAATGGCCTGCTGCTCGGCCTGGGTCAGCTTGCCCAGGTCCGGCGAATTGGCGGTGTCGAAGGAGACGTTGAACTGCATCGGTCACGCCCCCCGGCATGGCCAAAACTCTCGGCACATCACAGACATTGATCCAGCCCCATTCGACGGTGGACGATGTCATCATTTACCAAGCCGGGCCACGGCTTGTTCCCGACAAGGTGAATACGCGTTTGGTTAATGGGCTTGGATCAGCTCGATCGCCTCATGGCTGGGCCCTTGGATCATCACCGCGCGGGTGCTGCCGATGCGGTAGAGCGGTTTCAGAAAGATCACGCCTTCGCTTTTCAACTTGGCGATCCAGGCATCCAGATCGCCGACACTCAGGCTGACATGATCCATCAGGTGGCCAAGCGTGGGCGCAAGCGGCGTTTCCGTCTGGTTACTGTACCAGTTCATCGCCACATCATCGAAGCTGACGCCGCCGGTGGGAGAACGGTAGGTGCCGCGCTTTTCCAGCGACGGCCATGAGGGTTCGGTGCCCCGCGCTATCTTGCAGCTCTCCTGGGTGATGGGCGCAGAACCGCGCCGCGGCGTGGCCAGAAGATGGGTCATGTACCAGGCTTGCGCGCATAGCGGATCGTCCTGCCACATATGCACATGGTCGAAGCGCTCCGGCGCATTGCCGGTGAACTCGATGATGGCGTGATCGGGGCCGGCGATGTAGCCGTTGCCGCCGATGCGGCGCGGCTCCAGTTTCTGCGCTGCTGCTTCTTCCAATTGCGCCTTGGTGCGGCCCGGCACGCCGGGCGGATAGGGATAGGTATCGCTGCTGATGCCGACAAAGTCGCCCGCATCATCGGTATAAAAAGGCACCAGCAGGTTCTGGGCGCGGAACGCCTCCAGCGAAGCGCGCGAATCGGCAGCGCTCCAGCCGAAATGCCAATAGGCGGTGGCTTCCGGATCAGCCGGCGGGGCTGCAGCGACGGGCTGGAACACGATCATCACATGGCTGGGCGACAGCAAAGCCGGCCGGCCTTCCCAGCTTGTGCGGGACGTGGTGGGAAACTGCTTTACATAAAAGGCGATTGCCGCTTCCGGATCGGTGGAATTCAGCGCCAGATGGTGGAAATGCGGCGGCGCCAACACGGGCTGGCCGGCGGCCGGCCAGGCCAGCAACGCCAGGACAGCCGCTGCGAAAAATCCTGCTTTCATCATCCCTGTCCGGCCCTGTCCGGGGTACCGCCGAGCCCTCTTTTGGAGTAAACAGCATCACGGCAAGACGGCAAAGCGACGGGCAACAAGTCCCACTCAAATCGCGGCGGGAGACGTCATGGTCCTGAAACAGCGTCTGATGGTTTGCGCAGGCTTGGCGGGCCTCATGGCTGGCACGGCGATGCCGGCCGCCGCGGCGCCCTGGACGCGTGGCTTTGTGGTCGGCGCCTATGAATATGCCTTCCGCTATGGCGGCCGCGCCGATTACAGCCGCGGCGCCGAAGTCGAACCCGGCGTGGATTGCCCGCACGGCAGCACCGTTTTCATGGCCAGCCCCGAACAGACCCGCGCCGCCATCGCGCGCCAGAAGTGGCGCTCGCAGAAGGAGATCGACTGGGTCACCGCCCCGCCCGGCGTGGACAAGGTCAAGACCCCGGGCCTGACCCGCCGCCACATCTGGGCGCGCGCCATGTCCTATCGCGGCTACCAGCGCGGCATCGAGACCTATGTGAATCCCTGGGCCACCGATGATCCCGGCATGCCGCAGGTCACCAGCCGCATCGGCGACGGGTTGAACCTGGACGGCAAGATCAAAGCGAACGACTTCACCAGTCCCGACGGCGAAAAAGGCGTCGACAACAACCTGTATCGCGCCTGGGGCTGCGACGCGCCCTGGCGGGGCGGCGGCAATGCCACCCTGGACCTGCGCGCCAACGACAAGATGCAGGAGGGCCTCTACACCATGGTGGTGCGGGTGTCCGGCAACCAAAATCCGCGCAATGACAGCGACGCGGTGTTGGAGATCGGTTTTTCGCCCGACACTATCGTCAAGGATGCGCGCGGCGGCGTCGCGGCGGATTATTCCTACCGTATCCTGCAATCGGCGCAGTACACCAAGCTGAAGGCGAAAATCCGCAATGGCGTGGTGGAAACCGAACAGGTCGATCACCTGCACACCCCGCGCATCGCCTGGTTCTATGACCAGACCGGCGATACCAATTTTGCCAATGGCAAGATCAGGCTGAACATGTCGGCCGACGGACTTTCGGCGACGGGCCTGATCGCCGGTTATCGCAACTGGCGCGATCTCTATGCCGAGAACACCTTCGCCCAGGATGGCGGCCAGCAGGGCACCCGCGAGCATGAGGACGCCGTGGCGCTCTATTACGCCCTGCGCCGCAATGCCGACGGGATGCTCAATCCCAAAACCGGGCGCTATGACGGCATCTCGTCCGCCTATCGCATCCGGCTGTCATCGGCCTATGTGGTGGATCCGGACAAGCCGATGGATATTCCCATCCTGGCGCAGGAAGAAGAGCGCAAGGCCGCTTTTGAAGGCATCAAGCAGGCGGTGATCCGCGGCGCCGACAGCCGCGTGCCGCAGGACGTGCCGCCCGGCACCACCGAAGCATCCTATCCCGCGCTGGAGCATGAGATGGATGGTCTTCCCAGCCGGGAATATTTCATCCAGACACTCGACCGGCCGCATTACGCGCCCAAGCCCAGGCCGCAAAAGCCTGGCGGCCAGGTGCGCAACGGTTCGCCGGTGACTGTCGCGCAAGACCCATAAACAACAACAAAAGCAATCTACCAAGGAGGGGCACATGTCGACGCGTCGTAGAAGCTTTCTGGGAGGGGCGGTCGGACTGCCTTCCATCCTGACCGCATTGGCCGGCGGTCCTGCCGCCGCGGCCGTGCCAAAGCGCGATCTGCTGGCCGAACTGAAAGTCCGGCCTTTCATCAATGCCGCCGGCACTTACACCACCCATTCCGGTTCGCTGATGCGCCCGGAGGTGATGGAGACAATCAACTACGCCTCCCAATATTTTGTCGAAGTGGATGAGCTGCATGATGCGGTGGGCAAGCGCATCGCCGAACTGGTGGGCTCGCAGGCCGCCATGGTGACGGCCGGCGCCGCCTCTGCCCTGACCCTGGCCACGGCGGGCGTGCTGACCGGCACCGACCGCCAGAAGGTGAACCAGATCCCCGACCTGACGGGCATGAAGAACGAAGTCATCGTCCAGAAAAGTCACCGCTTCCCCTATGACCATGCCATCCGCAACACTGGGGTCAAGATGGTGGAGGTGACGACGCGCGCCGAACTGGAACGCGCCGTCAACGAGAAGACCGCCATGCTGTTCTTCCTGAATTACGCCAACAACCATGGCGAGATAAAGGACGCCGAATTCGTGGAGATCGGCAAGAAGGTCGGTATTCCCACCTTCAACGACTGCGCCGCCGACGTGCATCCGGTGGAGAATGTCACCAAGTGGATCAAGATGGGCTTCGACCTGGTGTGCTTCTCCGGCGGCAAGGCGCTGATGGCGCCGCAATCCTCGGGCCTGCTTCTGGGCCGCGCCGACCTGATCGCCGGCGCCCGCGCCAACAACAGCCCGACCTCGGCCACCATCGGGCGCGGCATGAAGGTCAACAAGGAAGAGATGCTGGGCATCCTGGTCGCCCTGGAATCCTTCCTGAACCGTGACCACGAAAAGGAATGGCGGGAGTGGGAGCGGCGCGCCAACGTGATCATCGCCGCCGCCAACTCCGTGCCGGGGGTAAAGGCCGAGATGTACCTGCCCGAAATATTCAACCGCTGGCCCCACATCCGGGTGAGCTGGGACGAGGCCAAAAGCGGCATCGCCAAAGCCGACGTCGTGCGCAAGTTGCGGGCGGGTGAGCCTTCGATCTTCATCCTGTCAAACGATCATGGGCTGGATCTGGGCGCCATCACCCTGCGGCCGGGCGAAGAACGCATCGTGGCGCGCCGGCTGAAGCAGGAGCTGCAGGCGGTTTAGAAAGCGTCGCCCTTCCCTTATGCTGCCGGAAATCCCGCCAGCTGAAGGGCCCGTCATGTCCAGAGTTTTGAACTCCGTCGTGGAGGCGATCGGCAATACGCCGCTGGTCCGGCTCGACCGGCTGACGCAGCACGCCGGCGTGACGGGGACCATCCTGGCCAAGCTGGAATATCTCAATCCCGGCTTCTCCAAGAAAGACCGCGCCGCGCAAGGCATCATCGCCGAAGCCGAACGCAGCGGTGCGCTCAAGCCCGGACAGACGGTGGTGGAGCTGACATCCGGCAACACCGGCACCGGCCTTGCCATCATCTGCGCCGTGCGGGGCTATCCCTTCGTGGCGGTGATGTCGAAAGGCAACTCACCCGAACGGGCAAAGATGATCAAGGCGCTGGGCGGCGAGGTCTTGCTGGTGGACCAGTTGCCGGATTCGCGGGTCGGCGAAGTTTCCGGTGGCGATCTGGAACGGGTGGAACAGGCGGCGGCCGCGTTGACGCAGGCGCGCGGCGCCTTTCGCGCCGATCAGTTTCGGCGCGACGGCAACTGGCTGTCGCATTATCACGGCACCGGACCGGAAATCTGGGATGCGGCGAACGGCAAGCTGGACGCCTTTGTGGATTTCATCGGCACCGGCGGCACCTATGCCGGCGTCACCAGAGCGCTGAAAGAACGCAATTCGGCCATCCGCTGTTATGTGGTGGAGCCGCAAGGCGCCGCCGCCGCCGCGGGCGAAAAGGTCACGCGCCCGAACCATCCGATCCAGGGCGGCGGCTATGCGATGGCCGATCTGGCTTTCCTGAAAGACGTGCCGGTGGACGGTTATCTGCAGGTGTCGGGCGAGGAAGCGCGGGACGCGGCGCGTCTGCTGGCGCGGACAGAGGGCATCTTTGGCGGCTTTTCCTCCGGCGCCAATGTCGCCGCCGCGCTGCAGCTGCTGGCGGGCGAACTGGCGGGCAAGACCATCACGGTCGTGATCTGCGACTCCGGCCTGAAATATCTTTCCACCGATCTGTGGGACGGCTGATTACTGTTTGGCCGTCAGCGCCTGTTTCATCTGGTATTGAATCTCCCGGCGCTGGCCGGCAAGCGTGGTGGTGGTCGTGATCTTGTAGAGCGCGCGCAGGTATGCGGTGTCCGCCGAGGTGAGCGTATCGCCGCTGCATCCCGGCGCCAGCAGGTTCAGGATGCTGGGCAGTGGCTGGCAGGTCTCCGGCGGCACGATCTGGGCCAGCGCCAGCATGGCGATGTAATCGCCGACATTGCCGGCATCGCGGCCCAGCAATTTTCCGGTATCGGCCACGATCATCACATTGTTGAGCGCGCTGGAGACGCCATCGCCCAGCCGGCCGCCGGTGACGTTGGTGACCGTGGCGTCGGGCATATAGAGCTCCACAATGTCCGGTGGGCCAGGCATGCCGGACGGTGGAAGCGAGATGCTGAGATGCACACCGCCCTTGCGCCCGCCATCCACGATCGGATTGCCGCGCGCATCCACCGTCGCGGTGCTGTACCAGGACTGGATGGGACGCGCGGATGTCGCCAGCCTGTCGGCCTGCGCACTGTTGTCGTAATAGCCCAGCAGCACTGGATGCATGATACGGATATTGTCCAGCAGCGCTTGGGGTTGGGCGGTGAAGATGACTTCGATATTGCCCGGACAGGGGTCGCTCGCGTTGACCGGCGCGCCCACCTCGGCGGCGAGAGCCCGGATTTTCTGGACCAGCAGCTTTGCCGACTCGGGTGGCAGGCCCACCACGATCGGGCATATGCCGTTCTTCCAGCGCGCCACCTTGCCGGTCACGCGCGTGGGCACCGTCATGCCTTCCACGAACTTGCCGACGGCCGCCTCGCCATCCTTGATGACGGTGACCGTGACGTTTTCGGTAGGAGCCGCGAGACGCGGCGCTTCCTGCGCGGCGGCGCCCAGCACCAGCGCGCTGCAGACCAAACAGGCGCGCAGCCGGCTCAATGGCACACCGGCATGCCGCCGCTACCATTTGAAGCGCCGCCACTCGCGGCGGTGCAGTTCATCGCCGCGCCTTTGGCGTTCTTGGGATCCGGAATGATCTGGCTGCCATCGGCGCTGATGTCCTGGCCGTTTTTGCGCAGCAGCGCCCATTGGCTGTTGGTCTTGCAGACCTTGGGTCCCAGCATGCGTGACGATTCGAGCGGCATGGGCGGGCGACAGGTGGTGGCGTCGGGATCGCCGGTGCCGTCGGGATAGCGGGAGGTCGCGTCCTGTGCCGTCGCCATGCTGGCGGAGGCGAAGAAAGCAGCCAGAAGAAGAATTTTGCAGGGCATGCGGGCTCCCTTGTTCTCAGAAGTCTTCACATTACCACGGACGTAGTAACAGTTACCACCAAACCTTGACCAAAGGCAAGCACCGGTCTTAAGCTGGCCCCGGTTCTTGAGGAATGGCCCATGGCGCCGCCGAAACTCGGCAAGCTCGAACTGAAGGTGATGGAAGCCTTGTGGGCGCACGGCGCCTCCTCGATCCGCGAAATCCAGGAGCGTTTTCCCGCCAAGGGACGGCCCGCCTACACCACGGTGCAGACCACCATCGCCCGGCTGGAAGCCAAGAAGGCAGTCGGCCGGGTCAAGAAGATCGGCGGCGCTTTCATCTATGACGCGCTGGTGTCGCGCCAGAATGCCCAAAGCCGGTTGATCGACGATTTCCTGGCGCTGTTCGGCGGCCGGGCCCAGCCGATCATGGCGCATTTTGTCGAAGCGGGAAAACTGACCCTGGACGATGTGCAGCAGGTGGAGCGGCACCTGCGCGAACTGGCCGGAGACAAGAAGCCGTGAGCGTGTTCGACCATCTCTGGCAATCCACGCTGGTCGCGGTCGTCGTTACTGTCCTCACTTTTCTGTTCCGCAACAACAGCGCGCGCGTGCGCCATGCGCTTTGGCTGACGGCATCGCTGAAGTTTCTGCTGCCCTTCTCCCTGCTGGCCGCGCTGGGACGCATGGCTTTTGTTCAACCCGTGCCCGTAGAATCCTTTGCGCTTCTGACCCGCATCAGCCCCGTCGCCATGCCCTTTTCCGCCGTGGCGCCCGTCCCCGCGCACCTGCCATGGCTCACGCTTGTCACCATCGTCTGGGCGTTGGGCGCGGCCGCGATCGCCGGTATCTGGCTGTTGCGCTGGCATCGCCTGTCGGTCATCGCGCGGGGTGGCCGGAATCTGCCCTTTGACCTGCCCGTGCCCGTGCGCGCGACATCCGCCCTGATGGAGCCGGGACTGGTGGGCATCTGGCGCCCCGTGATCCTTTTGCCCGAAGGCATCTTCCAGCAGCTTTCCCGCAGCGAAATCGACGCCATCCTGCGCCATGAACTGTGCCACCACGCCCGCCGCGACAACCTGATGGCGGCGATGCACATGCTGGTGGAGGCGATTTTCTGGTTTCACCCGCTGGTCTGGTTCATCGGCGCGCGCCTGGTGGAGGAGCGCGAGGCGGCCTGCGATGAGAGCGTGCTGGAAGGCGGGCAGAACCCGCTGGAATATGCGCAGGCGATCCTGCGCGTCTGCCGCCTGTACCTGCGCTCGCCCCTGGCTTGCGCGTCCGGCGTGGCCGGCGCGGATCTGGGCCGGCGCGTGGACGCCATCATGGCCGGGCCCGATCTGGAAGATGTCGATACCCCGCGCAAGCTGATGCTGGGTGGACTGCTGCTGATTGCAATCGCGGGGCCGCTGGTCACCGGCGGCTTGCGTTCGGCCCCGCCCGCAGAACTGATGCAGCGCCTGGCCACCGCGCTGGCGCCGCCAGCGCCTGCGGTGAGGCCAGCGCCCGCCTTGCCCGGCACAACCCGGCATCGGGCCCATCCGGCTGTGCATGTGGAACCGGTGCTGAAAGTGGAAGCCCGCACACTCCGTGAACGGGAAGTTCCGGCCACGCCGTCACTGATCGTCATCGCCGCGCCGCAGCTTCCGGCCCTACCACAACAGGAAGACGCCAAAGTGTGCCGCGGCGCGCAGCAACTGTCGAACTCGCGCCTGCTGGGACCGGTGGTTTGCCTGACCCAGGCCGAATGGGACCAGCTGAAGAAGCGCGACCTGGTGTTGATGCCGGATGGCCAGACCCTGGCCGAAAATTACGATGCAGAACGCGCTAAACGCGTGGGCTCCTGCAGTCCCCGCGCTTTCGGCGCCTCTGCCATTAATGTCGGGTATGCGGGATCCTGCTTCTGAATTCGCTTTTGCCCGAAAGAGCATCTGGCGCGTTCCCTATTCAGCGGATTTCCGGTTTCGGCATTCCGCGGCCCCCAATAAAGGCAAGGCACCGAATTCATGGCCGAAAAGACCGTTATTCTGATTGTCGAGGACGAAGCGCTCATTCGCATGAGTGCCGTTCACATGCTCGAAGATGCGGGGTTTGCCACCGTGGAAGCCGGCAATGCGGATGACGCCATGAAGATTCTTGAGCTTCGCCGCGACATTGGCGTGGTCTTTACGGACATCGACATGCCTGGGACATTGGACGGCATGCGGTTGGCCCGTTTTGTGCGCGGCCGCTGGCCGCCCATCCACCTGATTCTGACGTCAGGGCTGACCTGCCCCATCGGAGAAGACTTTCCCGCCAATGGCAGGTTCATTCGCAAGCCTTACAGCCCTGAGCACGTCGTAGCGGCCATTCGCGACCTTCTTGGCCGCAATCCGTCTCCCACGCCCATTAGAAAAGCCGCCTAAATTCATCGCCTTAATTGACGCCGCTTTCCGTGTTAAAAGCAATGGCGGGTATGGCTTTCGCTTTGCGAGCCTCCGGATTTCCAGAAAGGGGCAGCCATGGCTCCCCACGTGCCTCCCGCTCCCGCAGTCGCACTCAATCTGGCGCTCGCGGTCGTTGCATCATCGGTTGCGCCTTTGTTGCTGCTCGACAAGGACCTGATGGTGGTGGCGGCCAGCACCTCGTTCTGCAGAACCTTCCAGATCGCTCCGGAAAAGGTCCAGGGCTGCCCACTCGCGGAACTGGGTGCCGGCGAATGGCTGGTGCCGCAGCTTTCGTCGCTTCTGAAGGCTACCGCCGCGGGATTTGCGGAGGTGGAAAGCTATGAGATGGATCTGGTGCGCCAGGGCCGGGACGATCGCCACCTCATCCTGAATGCCAAAAAGCTGGACTATGCCGGGAGCGAAGACATCCGGCTTGTCCTGTCGGTTGTCGACGTCACGGACGCGCGCCTCGCGGAAAAAATCCATGCCGGCCTGCTGGAGGAGAAGGGCGTCCTGCTTCAGGAACTCCATCACCGCGTCGCCAACAGCCTTCAGATCATTGCCAGCGTGCTGCTGCAAAGCGCACGCAAGGTGCAATCGGAAGAAACCCGCGTCCATCTGCACGACGCCCACCATCGCGTGATGACGGTGGCCGCGCTGCAACAGCAACTGGCCGCCTCCAAACTGGAAGACGTCGCGTTAAGGCCTTACTTCTCAGCCCTTTGCGAGAGCATCGGCGCGTCCATGATCCGCGATCACGAGCAGTTGACATTGCGCGTGACGGCGGATGACAGCGTAACCACCGCCGACACCTCGGTCAGCATGGGCCTGATCGTCACCGAACTGGTGATCAACGCCCTCAAGCACGCCTTTCCGGACAATAGGAAGGGCGCCATCACCGTGGATTACCATTCGCGTGGACCGAACTGGAATCTCTCGGTCAGCGACGACGGCGTGGGGATGCCCGCGGAGCCACCCAAGGCTGGCCTGGGCTCCAGCATCGTGCAGGCGCTGGCGATGCAGCTTGGCGGCAAGGTCATTGTTACGCCCGGCAATCCCGGCACCAACGTGTCGATTCAGCATACCTATGTGCCTGTCATCGTTGGCCAGGCAGCAGCTTCGGGAGCCGTATGATGCAAGCTGGAACTCATGAACCTCAATCCCGTGCCTGCTGTGAGCGCACATGACATCCTTTATCCTGTACGTCATTGGATTCTTCGTCTTGCTGGCCGGGGTCGGTTACGGCGCCTATCTGCTTCACATCCCGCAAACCTGGATTATTGTGGGGGCGCTGATCATCACGGGCGCCGGCATCATGTCATCCGGTTCCCACATCAAACGGCATTTTTATCCAGACGATCCGCCACAGGCTTGATGAACGTTGAGGCGAAAGACTGATGGATCGCGGACTTAATCCCCTCACCTGGCAGCGCCGGCATCTGGTGACCTGGGCCGCGCTGATCGTGGCGGGTGCAGGCGCGGGCCTGGTGTTTGCCTGGTTCGTGTCGCCTTTCTCGAGGCCGGGGAGCCTGGACCCCATGCTGATCCTGGGTTGGCTGCACTATCCGCAAAGCTATCTGCCCTATGTGGCGGCCGGCGCGATCACCGCGGGCCTGGCCTATTACGCCGGGGACCTGCTCACCGGCGCGCGCTGAGCGGACGTCGCGCTGTCGCCGGCGCCTTGTTTTGGCCGCCCGCCCGCTATTTGATACGGCCCTTCCCGCAACGGGCGTTCGACAATGTGGCCGGCAACAGAATGAAGAGAACCGAAGACCGCGCTTTCCTGCTGCTTATCGTGCTGGCGACAATCGGCTTTGCATGGGTGCTTGCGCCATTCTACGGCACCATCCTCTGGGGCCTGGTGGTTGCGATCCTGTTCAATCCCCTGAACCTGCGATTGCGCAAGGCGATGGGAGGCAGGACGGGGCTGGCCGCGGTCGCCACGGTGGTGCTTGTCATTGTCATGGTGATATTGCCGCTGATCCTGGTCAGCGCCGCCCTCGCCCAGCAGGCAACGGGCGTCTATCGCATGGTTCAGTCGGGAGAGCTGGATTTTGTGCTGTATCTCCAGCGCATCCTGGACGCGTTGCCGTCCTGGATGCGGGAGCTGCTGAACTATTTTGGCCTGACCGACCTGGCTTCGGTAAGGGAAAAGGTGACGGCGTCTCTGGCCCAGGCAAGCCAGCTGATTGCCGCGAAAGCTCTCGGCCTGGGGCTCGGCGCGTTCGATTTCGCGGTCGGCCTCGGTGTCATGCTGTACCTTCTGTTTTATCTCCTGCGCGATGGCGACGATCTGCTGAAGCGCATGAAAAGCGCCGTGCCGCTGGGGGGCGAACAGAAGACGCTTTTGCTGAACAGGATTGCCCTGGTGGTGCGCGCCACCGTCAAAGGCGGCATCACGGTGGCCGCCGTTCAGGGCATGCTGGGCGGCGTTGCCTTCTGGTTTCTTGGCATTCCCGCACCGCTGATTTGGGCATTGGTGATGGCATTCCTGTCCCTGCTGCCCGCCATCGGGGCCGCGATCGTCTGGGCACCGGTCGCGCTGTATCTTCTGGCGACAGGCAGCATCTGGCAGGGGCTGTTTCTGATCGGGTATGGTGTGGTGGTCATCGGGCTTGTCGACAATCTGCTGCGGCCCTTTTTGGTCGGGCAGTCCACCAAGCTTCCCGATTATATCGTCCTTATCTCGACGCTTGGCGGCATTGAGATTCTCGGATTGCAGGGCTTTGTCATCGGACCGCTGATCGCCGCCATCTTCATGGTGAGCTGGGAGATCCAGGCGGACGCAAAAACAGTTGCCGAGGCGAAGGACTCTGTGCGGGAAGCGTGAGGGGCGATTTGGGCCCGCTTGCGACGATTATGCTGTTCCTGAGAACCTTGGTGCCCCCAAGGGTAGCGCCCCAATTTGCGTCATGAGGCAAGTCTCGCGCGCAACCGGGGTGCGGCGAAGTCGAGAAAGGCGCGAACTTTCAAGGGTAGTGGCCCTTGCCCGGCATGAACCAGACTGACAGGCCATGACGGCGCCTCATACGCTTGGAGCGCCGGCACGAGCTTGCCTTCCTGAAGTGCTCTGGCGACCTGGTAGGACAATACTCTGGCAATTCCGACGCCTGCTATTGCTGCATCGATTGCGGCTTCCGCCGTGTTGATTACCAACCGCGAACGAACAGTCACCGCTTCCTCCTGTTTTCCTGCGGGGAATACCCAGACGTTGGCGGACATCAGCGCGTCGAATGTTATGCAATCGTGTGTGGCAAGGTCTGCGGGCTTGGCTGGCGTACCGCGGGCACCAAAATATTCGGGAGACGCGCAGACCACCTTTCGAACTTCTCCCACGCGCTTGGCGATGAAGGCGCTATCGGCAAGCTCACCGATACGGATAGCCAGATCGATATGCTCATCGACGATATGCGATATCCGATCGGACAATGTAATCCGCAGGTCGATATCCGGATACGCCTTGAGAAAGTCTGCCGCGACAGGAAGAATATGAAGCCGCCCGAACGCGATGGGCGCGGCAAGCGTCAGTTCGCCTCTCGGTGCGCTGTATTCACCGGCGGCAGCACGTTCCGCATCAGCAACCTGCTCCAGGATGCGCTTGCAGGCGATGACATAGTTTTGGCCTGCATCCGTCAGCGCCAGCTTGCGGCTGGAGCGAATAAGCAGCCTTGTCCCCAGATGCGCTTCAAGGTCCGAGATTTTCCGACTGACGGTAGCCAGAGGCGCCCCCAGAACTCGAGACGCTGCCGACAGACTCCCGGCTTCCGTGACCGCCAGCAGCACCTTCATCGAGTCGAGGCGATCCACAGCACTTCCATTTTTCGAGAGGCTTCCTCCTATCTATCAGGGATATTCAGAAAAAATGGAAGGAATAAGTTCCCCGCACCCGGCCAAGACGGCCCCAACTTGCAAAGGAACACCCTCATGTCTCGCCTCGCCATCCCCACTTCGATTGAAACTGCCCCCTCCGCATCGCAGGCCCTTCTTCAGGCCGTGAAGAAGCAGCTTGGCGTTGTGCCCAACCTGTTCCGGCTGGTGTCCAACAGCGCAGCGGCGCTGGAAGGCTATCTTGGTCTCTCAGGCGCGCTGGGCAAGGGCAAGCTTCCCGCCCAGACCCGCGAGCGCATCGCGCTGGCCGTTGCCGAGATCAATGGCTGCGACTATTGCCTGTCAGCCCACACCTATCTGGGCAAGAACCTGGCTCACCTGGACGACGCCGAAATGACCGCCAACCGCAGCGGCGCCTCGAACGACCCCATGGCCGACGCGGCGGTCCGCTTTGCCTCCAAAGTCGTCCGCGAACGCGGCCATGTCAGCGACGAGGATGTTCGGGCCGTCAAGATGGCCGGCTATGACGACGCCCAGATCATTGAGATCGTGCAGCACGTCGCCCTCAATACCTGGACCAACTATATCAATCTTGTTGCCGAAACCGAGATCGACTTTCCCGTGGTAACGGCGCGCAAGGCCGCCTGATACGCATCGAAGGGCCGGCGGCTTCTGGCTGCCGGCTCCTTTTCACCGGAGACCATCGCAATGTCACCTGAAAGCCGACCGCCCCTGCCGCCCTTCACCCTGGAAACGGCCATGCAGAAAGCCCGTTTCGCGGAAGATGCCTGGAACAGCCGGGACCCGGGGCGGGTCGCGCGCGCCTATACGGTCGACAGCCAGTGGCGTCACCGTACCGAGTTCCTGCAGGGGCGCGAACAGATCGAGGCGCTCCTGACCCGCAAATGGAGCCGGGAATTCGAGTATCGCCTGATCAAAGAAATCTGGGGCTTCCGCCAAAACCGTATCGCGGTGCGCTTTGCCTATGAATGGCATGATGCCGCCAACCAGTGGTATCGCAGCTATGGCAACGAGAACTGGGAATTCGACGAGCATGGCCTGATGCGGCGGCGCCTTGCCAGTGTCAATGATGCCCCCATTGCGCCCGACGAGCGCAGATTTTTCTGGGACGCGCCTGGCCCGCGCCCGGCGGATCATCCTGGATTAAGCGAACTGGGTTTCTGACCGCCCTGGGCGGTGCAGGCCGTTCTAGCCGTCGTATTTCACGTTTAGCGCGAGGAACGCACTCATGGCGTCAGTCCGGTCCGACAGGATCGCGCGGACATGGGGTCGGCTCTCCATCAGTTCCATATAGGTTCCGACTTCAGGCAGGAACCGTTTCACCAAGTCCTCATTGTAGATTGCGAGGGTAACGTGCCTGATCATCAGGAAGTGCATGAAGGCCGCGCAGTCTGCGGCGGTCAGTGATGCCCCCATAATATAGGGGGCGAAGCATGATACGCGTGCCACCGCCTCCAGGCCCGCGCAGAGCCGTTCATAGGCTTCGGACTTGGTTTCATCCGAAACAGTGCCGCCAAATATCGCTTCCTTGTAAAGACGCCGCGCGACCCATTCCGAATTAAGTTCCAGATGCTGCATGAGCTCGCGGCATTTCGCCCGCAGGAACGGGTCCGCCGGATAAAGCGGTACGTCGCGATACCGGTCTTCCAGATACTCCAAGATTGGTTGCGTCTCAGAAAGGCTTCCTTCGTCCGAAACGATGAAGGGAATTTTTCCCAGCGGCGAATCCTGCCAAAACTGGTCGCGCTCCCACGGATAAACAAGCCTTTCCCGGAACGGAATGTTTTTTTCCAGCAGCACCAGCTTCAGCTTGTTGTAATAGTTGCTGACCCCAAATCCGCACAATGTGATCACGATGGCCCCCCGGCTGTATTGGCAATAAGCAGTCAATATGGGGCTCAGTATTGCATGCCCGCCTGCCACGCGGGGTGCAGTCGCTCCGCCAACTCTCATTCCAGAAACTGGTAGGAAGCCTCCCGAAGACAGCGGATAGGCAAGGATATTGGGAGGCCCTACGCATGAGGTGTCAGGTCAACCGACCGGACAAATTCTCCTGCGTTCGGTCGCGCAGGCAACCTGATAAACCGGGGCGTGATCGATCCCCTGCACTGGAGACTTTCATGAAGACCATCACAGCCAATACCGTTTCCTCCCTGCTTGGCGCCCTGGCGCTGGCGTCCGCGTTCAGCGTGCCGGCCTATGCCGGTCCCGTTGCACAGCCCGCAGCGTCGGAAAAATGCTACGGCGTCGCCGCCGCCGGCAAGAATGACTGCGCCGCTGGCGTGCATTCCTGCGCCGGTCAGGGGACCAAGAACTTCGACAAGACCTCGTTCGTCTATCTGCCCAACGGGGCCTGCGCCAAGTTGGCTGGTGGCAGCACGCTGGCGTCGAAATAACACCCCTGCCTGGCCGACCCCTTGCGCGGGGGTCGGCCAACGCACGCCATGAAATCGGCGACGTGCGCAAAAATTTTCTGCTCTCGCCGTAACCGGCCCTTGAATTCCCACGAAGACGGCATAGCGGGGCGGTGGTCGCCTCGTATCAATTCGAGGACTCCCCATGAACACCAAAAGCATTATTGCCGCGTCCACCCTTCTGGGCTCTTTGGCCCTTGCCGCGACCCAGGCCTCGGCTGCGCCCGCCGGGCCGATGCCCGCCGGCTTCGAAAAATGTTACGGCGTCGCCGCTGCCGGCAAGAATGACTGCGCCGCCGGCGCCCATTCCTGCGCCGGTCAATCCACCAAGAATTTTGACAAGACGTCTTTCGTCGAGCTGCCCAAGGGAGCCTGCGCCAAGTTGGCCGGTGGCAGCACCATGGCGATGAAGTAAGGCATGTTGGACCGCATCCTCCCCAATCCCGCGGTCCATGCGGCTTCGGTCCCGGCGCAAGCCGGGATCGGGCTGCGCTTCCCTCATCATGAGCATGTGTTGGACAATCCGGGCAGCGCCGCGTGGCTGGAAGTCCATCCCGAAAATTACCTGGGCGAAGGTGTCGCCGCTGAAATTCTGGAGCTGGTGCGCGCGCGCTATCCGGTTTCCCTGCACGCCACCGGCCTGTCGCTGGGTTCCGCCGATGGCGTGGATGCGGGTCATCTCGCCGCCATCGCCGATCTTTGCCGGCGCATCGAGCCCGGCCTTGTCTCGGATCATTTGTCCTGGAGCGCCGCGGATGGAAAACATCTGCCCGACCTGCTGCCCTTGCCCTATACGCGTGAGGCGCAGGACATATTCGCCCGCAATATTGAGACTGTGCAGGCCGCGCTGGGCCGCACCCTGCTGATCGAAAATCCGTCCGTTTATCTCGCCTTTGCCGGCAACGAGATGAGTGAAGGAGAATTCCTGGCCGGGCTGGTGCGCCGCACCGGCTGCGGCGTGCTTTTGGACATCAACAATGTCGTGGTCTGTGCCGCCAATCTGGGCGAGGTGCCTGACGCGCGGCTGGCGGCCATGCTGGATGTCCTGCCCGTATCCGCTATTGGCGAAATCCACCTGGCTGGTCACGCCGTGCACACGCTGCCGGATGGCGGGCAAGTGCGCATCGACGACCACGGATCGCCGGTCGGCGAAGAGGTGTGGCGATTGTTCCAGGACACCATGCGCTGCATCGGTCCGCGTCCGGCGCTGATCGAATGGGATACCGCCATTCCCGCCTTCGCGGTGCTGGCGCAGGAAGCATCCAAGGCCGACGCCCTGATGCCCGCAGAGGAACGCCATGCTGCCTTTGGCTGAATTGCAGCGGGGATTTGCCCGCGCCGTCCTGGCAGGCGATGCCGCCGGCATGAATATCGCGCAAGGCCGTGTATCTCCCGCCGCGGCGCTGCAGGTCCATCGCAACACGATCATCGGCGCATTGGTCAATGCCTTGCGCCTGACCTATCCCAGCGTGGATGCGCTGGTGGGAGAAGCCTTTTTTGACCAGGCGGCGGCGGCCTTCGCGGATCACAACCCGCCTGCCACCGCCCGGCTGGCCGGCTATGGCGAGAGCTTTGCGGATTTCCTGGCGGCCCATGTGCCGTCGCTGCCTTATCTGCGTGACGTCGCGCGGCTGGATTGGGCGGTGGACCGCGCGCTGTCCTGCACCGCCGCGATCCAGCGCATGGCCCTGGACGAATGCGTGGCGCTGGAATGGCCGAGCAGCCTGACCTTGCTGTCTCTGTCCTGGCCCGCGGACGCGATCAAGGCTGCCCTGGGTGACGATGCAGCCTTGCGGGGCATCGACATGGTGCCTTCGCCCCGCTGGCTGCTGGTTTGGCGTATTGGCCGCCACGCCATGACGCGCGCCATCAGCGCCCCCGCCGCCGCTTTCATGGACGCCATGCTGGCACAGCGCGGCAGCACCGAGGCGATTGCGGCTGCGATCGCCCTGTCCGCCGACGCACCCGCGATCATTCAAAGCGAAATTTTCGCCGCATCTTTCTGCAAAATCATTTCCGGAGACCCATCATGATAACCATTTTGGAAAAGCCGCTGGCGCTTGCCTGCCGCGCGCGGGCCCTGCTCAATGCCGTCCCCTACAGTGTGCTGGTACTGGTGGCGCGGGGCGCCACCTTCAGCGTGTTTTTCCGCTCCGGCCTGGTCAAGCTGGCCGACTGGAACGCCACGCTCAGCCTGTTCCAGAACGAATACAATGTGCCGGTGCTGCCGCCGGAGGTTGCGGCAACACTGGCTGCGAGCATGGAGCTGGGCCTTTCGACCTTTGTCCTGGTCGGTCTTTTTACCCGCCTGAGCGCACTTGGCCTTCTGGGCATGGTCGCGGTGATCCAGACATTCGTCTATCCGATGGCCTGGCCCGATCACATCCAGTGGCTGGCCTTCATGATCTTCATCGTCTGCCGCGGGCCGGGCGTGTTGTCGCTGGACCATGGTATCGCGCATCTGTTCGGCCGCTCTTCCCACAACGCGCAGGGCCGCTCTGTCGGATTTTGACACAGCGGTCGTTTAACGGGGCCGTAACGCTGCCGAGCTAGGATGGCATCATGAGCATTGGCACGGATTACTCCACGCCCGTCACGGTGAACGGCTTTTCCTGCAAGAACTGCACGGATGTGGACTATGCCAAGAAGCATATCGATCCTGCGCACCCAAAATCAGGCCCTTATGGAATAAACGCCAAAGACGACCCGACCGTCCAAAAGGCTCAATCGCCGGCAATTATTTTCAGCGGCAGCCTTGGCGGTCCAGACGGCAAAAAGTCTATTGTGACAGGGCCGCTTGAAGTGAACCAAATCAAAGCGGACCTTGCGGCAACAGCGGCAAGTGCGACGGTTGGCTCCCTGGTGAATGTTTCGGCCTGAGGAGAATTTCCGAAATCTTCTGGTGGGAAGATTGCGCAATCGTCCCGGTAAAAACAAAGGTCGAATTAGGACCTTGGTGCCCCCAAGGGGAATCGAACCCCTGTTTCAGCCTTGAGAGGGCCGCGTCCTGACCGCTAGACGATGGGGGCCAGCGGGACGGCGCTTATAGCGGGGCCGGACGCACCATCGCAAGTTCCCTCCGGCCGCAATCGGGACCGGAACGCGACAGGTTCTCAGGTGTTAGGGTCTTGAATCCTCAGACGAACCCGCCATGCCCCGCTATTTCTTCCATGTCCGCCAAGGTAACACGCTCAGCACCGATGACGAAGGCCAGGAACTGGCCGATGTGCGGGCGGCGCGCCACGAAGCGATCAATACCGGCCGCGAGATCATGGGCGAGAAGCTGCTGCATGGCGGCGAGCTGGATGGCCGCATCATCGAGATTGCCGACGAGAATGGCCAGGTGCTGGACCGAGTCAGCTCCAACGATGTGCTGTTCCGGGATGGCGAATATCAAAGCTATGCCGACGACGTCACCCAGTCGGCGCCGGTAAACACGCCGCGCGAATAGACAAACGCGTTCAAGACTTCGCCGCCCGCAATCAGCCAGAGGAAATCATCCTCGCCGGCGCCGGCGCGGTCGGCGATGGACGGCATCGCCTGACCATCCGGATGGGAGTGATAGCAACCGATCACCGCCGCCGCCTGGTCTCGCGCCCGCCGCTGGGCCGCGATCCTGTCACGCGGATCGATTTCGAACCGGTGCGGATCGCTGCTGAGGTTGCGCGCCGGATAGAGAGCCGTGATACGGAAGTGCCCGCCTTCTCGCGCGCCTTCCAGCAAGCCGCAGCATTCGACGGGATGGGCCAGGCGCGCTTCATGCAGTATCTGACGCCGCAACTCCTGTGGCATCAGCACCGACGTCATGGTGCGGTTTTGACCTGACCGGTCAGTTTGCCGGTGGCCAGGTCGATGATCTCGACCTCGGCGCCGCTGGCGGTCTGGACATGCAGCACCAGCTTGCCGGCATCGGTGCTGACCGAAACGATGCGCGCGCCCGGCGCCAGGGTGAGGACCGCGGCCGCGCCCGGCGCAGCGCTTGGCGCCGAGGCCGGCGCCGCCTTGTGGGCGCGGGCCGCCATGAGGACCTGGCTCTGGCGGATAAAGCCCCAGACCACCCCCAAAAGAGCCAGCACAATGAGCCCGCTCATGATAATGACGAGGACCAATGCGATCCGGCGGCTTGTCGCTGCTCGCGAAGATGGTTCAGGCATGTCCGATACGGAATCCGGCACGAAACTCTCCCAGGATGCGCGCACCGCGCTTGCGGAGGATGCGCATGCGGGCTGGCGGCTGGACCGTTTCCTGGCCGCCGCCCTGCCCGATTTTTCCCGCTCGCGGCTTCAGCAACTGCTGGAAGACGGGGCGGTGTTGTTGGGCGAGCGGACGATAAAAGACGCCAACCACCGGGTCAAACCGGGCGATGCCTTCACCGTGACCATACCGCCGGTCGCGCCCGCCATTCCGCAAGGCCAGGATATCCCGCTGGAGGTGATTTATGAGGACAAGGAGCTGATCGTCATCAACAAGCCCGCCGGGCTGGTGGTGCATCCTGCCGCCGGCAATCCCGACGGAACACTCGTAAACGCCCTGATCGGCCATTGCGGGCCCGGCATGTTGTCCATCGGCGGCGAGGCGCGGCCCGGCATCGTGCACCGGCTGGACAAGGACACGTCGGGCCTGCTGGTGGCGGCCAAGACCGAGCGCGCCATGGCCAGTCTGGCCAAGCAATTCGCCAACCACACCATCGAGCGCGCCTATAATGCCGTGGTGTGGGGCGCTCCGCGCGATTCCACCGGGCGGATCGAAAGCCAGATCGGCCGCAGTCCGTTCGACAGGAAGCGCATGAGCGTGCTGCGCGCCGGGGGCAAGAAGGCGGCCACGCGCTACCAGGTGCTGGAAAAATTCGGGCCGGTGGAGCGGCCCTTCGCCTCGCTGATTGAATGCCGCCTGGAGACCGGGCGCACCCACCAGATCCGCGTCCATCTCACCCATCTGGGCCATCCCCTGATCGGCGATCCCCAATATGGCCGCGCCCGCACCCCACCCCGGGGCCGGACGGATGCCGAGACCCACGCGTTTACAGTGGCAGCAGATTTCCCCCGCCAGGCGCTGCATGCGTTTGTGCTGGGATTCCAGCACCCTAGCCTGCACAAGACCTTGCGTTTCGAAGCCCCCTGGCCTGCGGATTTTGCGGAACTTGTTGCCGCCCTTCGGGGATTGAATAAGCCTTAAGCCTGCTTATCTCCTCTCAACTGTCGGGGCGGTCAGGCGTTATCATTTCTTACGCCCGGATAAGGGGGAATTATGAGTGGTCGTGGTCTTCCCGCCCTGTCGGGCGAAGCTGGTCTGTCGCGGTATCTCACGGAGATCCGCAAATTCCCGCTTTTGACGCCCGAAGACGAATACATGTTCGCCAAGCGCTGGAAGGAACATGAAGACCCGGAGGCCGCGCGCCGCCTGGTCACCTCCCATCTGCGCCTGGTCGCCAAGATCGCCATGGGTTACCGCGGCTATGGCCTGCCGGTTTCCGAAATCGTCTCCGAAGGCAATGTCGGCCTGATGCAGGCGGTCAAGCGTTTCGATCCCGATCGCGGCTTCCGCCTGGCCACCTATGCCATGTGGTGGATCCGCGCCTCGATCCAGGAATATGTGCTGCGTTCCTGGTCGATGGTGAAGATGGGCACCACCGCCGCCCAGAAGAAACTGTTCTTCAACCTGCGCAAGGCCAAGAACAATATCGGCGCCATCGAGGAAGGCGACCTGACGCCCGAGCATCTGGCGACGCTGTCGGACCAGCTTGGCGTGACGACAACCGAACTGACGGACATGAACCGCCGCCTGTCGGGGGGCGATGCCTCTCTGAACGCGCCGCTGCGCTCGGACGGCGAAAGCGAATGGCAGGACTGGCTGGCGGACGATACCGCCGACCAGGAAACCCGCCTGGCCGAGCGCGAGGAAATGGGCAACCGCCACGCGCTGCTGACCGGCGCGATGAAGGACCTGACCGACCGCGAGCGCGACATCATCCAGGCCCGCCGGCTGCAGGACGAGCCGGCCACCCTGGAGGAGCTGTCGCAGAAATATGGTGTCTCCCGCGAGCGGGTGCGCCAGATCGAAGTGCGGGCCTTCGAAAAGCTGCAGCGTGGCATGAAGGCGGCGATGAACACCGCCGCCCTTCCGGCCCCCGCGTAGAAGTTACCCCCTCCGGCCTTCGCTGGCTCGAGAGCCAGCTACGGCCACCTCCCCCATTTCAAGCGCGCTGACGCGCGCGCGGGGGAGGTATGCGCTGCAAACACTTTCTCTTGCGGCCGGGCGCGCTAGGCTTTTGCCCTGAATTGAGGGGGAAGCGATGAAGCTCAAGATTTGGCAAGTCGACGCGTTCGCCAGCCAGCCACTAGAAGGCAATCCCGCGGCCATCGTGCCGCTGGAAAGTTGGCTGGAAACAGGCCTGATGCAGGCCATCGCCGCCGAGAATAATGTCGCGGAAACCGCTTTCTTCGTGAAAACCGGCGCAGGCACCTATGACCTGCGCTGGTTTGCGCCCAACCGCGAAGTGGATCTGTGCGGCCATGCCACCCTGGCCAGCGCCTGGATCATCTTCGGCGAGATCGAGCCTTCATTGAACGAAGTGCGCTTTGCCACACGCTCTGGTGAGCTGGTGGTGACGCGTGGCGACGGGGGCAATGTCATGTCCCTGCCCTCGGCCGGCAGCGAGCCCTTTACGCCGCCGCCCGGTTTTGCCGAAGCGCTGGGCAAGGCGCTGGGTGGCAGCCCGCCGAAAGAATTGCACATCAGCGCCAAGGGCGGCGCCGGCGCCAAGGCCTTGATTGCGGTGTGGGAAACCCCCGATCAGGTCAAAGCGCTGGAGCTGAAAGCCGATCTGGAACAGGTCGCGCTGCAGGTGGGCGCGGGTTCGGTGCTGGCCACCGCAGCCGGCGGTGGCGCGCCATACGACATGGTTTCGCGCTTCTTCGCGCCACATTACGGCGTTCCGGAAGATCCGGTGACCGGTTCGGCGCATTGCGCCCTGACGCCGTTCTGGGCGAAGCGATTGGGCAAGAAAACACTGAAGGCGCGGCAGGCTTCGCCGCGCGGCGGCGATCTTCTGTGCACCGATGACGGCGCCCGCACCGTCATCCAGGGCACATGCGCGCTGTATCTTACCGGTGAGATCGAAGTGTGATCATCCGTCCCGCCACCCGCGCGGACGATGACGCCCTTTGGGGAATCCTGGAGCCGGTGCTGCGTGCCGGCGAAACCTATCCGCAGCCGCGCGACATCTCCCGTGCCGATGCACTGGCCTATTGGTATAAGCCCGAACATGCGGTGTTCGTGGCGGAAGACCAGCAAGGCGTTGTCGGCACCTATTATCTGAAAGCCAATTCAACCGGCCCGGCATCGCATGTCGCCAATTGTGGCTACATGACGTTGTCGGCCGCAAGCGGACGCGGACTGGGCCGCGCACTGTGCCAGCACTCGCTCGAAGAAGCACGGCGGCGCGGCTTTCGCGCCATGCAGTTCAACCTGGTGATCGCGACCAACCAGCGCGCCATCCATCTATGGACATCATGCGGCTTCGAGATCGTGGGACGGCTGCCCGGCGCTTTCGAACATCCCACTCAAGGCTTTGTGGATGCGCTGGTAATGTTCAGGGCGCTGTAGCTACTGGCGCGCGGGTTTGTCCGTCATGTTGCCCAGCGGCTCATTCTCGCCGTCCACGCCTTCGGTCTTGTCGGAAACATCGACAATGCCCTCGTCGAACATCGCCAGGCCATCTTCCAGGTAATCGCCCAAAAGCGGCATGTTGAGCAGATACTCCGCGGTGCGGCGCGAATGTTCGGTTTTCGCGGTGGCAATCGCCTCTTTCCACTCGTCAATGTCATAGGTGCCGCGGCCCAGCCAGGCCAGCGCCACCAGCTTGATGCGTTCATCTTCGTTCAGGCTGCGAATCGCGCCCAGCAACTCCTCGCGCACCGGATCATCGGCCTTGTTGGTCAGGACGTCGGTCTGGCCGTCATCGGCCGGATTGGACCCCTCATCGGGATCACTGTCTTCTTCCTTCACGTCATATTCGCGCGCCTTAACGATGATGAAGGCGATCCTGTCCATCGGCAGGTTGAGCGCGGGCGGGGTGTTGCGGGGTTTGGCGGCATTGCCGGACGAAACGGAAGCCATGGAAGTTCCTGACATTTTTTGACTTTTGGACAACGCATCAACAGGCCCCCCTGTTCCCGGCGGTCTTTTCGCGAATCTTTGCGTTGACGCGAGGGTACCGCGCGCCTATATCGACGGCGGGCCACACCTCCCCAACGAGGTGCTATCATTCTGGAAGGAATGAACCGCGATGACTGATGTAGTTGTTCCGGCTGTGCGTCCCGCACGGCCTTTTTTTTCCTCCGGTCCCTGCGCCAAGCGCCCCGGCTGGACCCCCGAAGCCCTCAAGGGCGCGCTGGTGGGACGCTCCCACCGCTCCAAGCCCGGCAAGGCCAAGCTGAAGGACGCGATCGAGAGCACGAAAAAGCTCTTGGGCGTACCTGCGGACTATCGCCTCGGCATCGTGCCGGCTTCCGACACCGGCGCCGTGGAAATGACGCTGTGGTCCATGCTGGGCGCACGCCCCGTCGACTTGTTCGCCTGGGAAAGTTTTTCCGAAGACTGGGTCACCGATACCGTCAAGCAGCTGAAGCTGAAGGACGCGCGCGTCTTCAAGGCCGCGTATGGCGAGATTCCCGACCTCAAACAATATGATCCCTCGCACGATGCGGTGTTCGTGTGGAACGGCACCACCAGCGGCGTGAAGGTGCCCAATGGCGACTGGATTCCGGCAAGCCGCGAAGGCCTGACCATCTGCGACGCCACCAGCGCCGCCTTTGCGATGGACCTGCCCTGGGACAAGCTGGATGTCACCACCTTCAGCTGGCAGAAAGTGCTGGGCGGCGAAGCCGCGCACGGCATCCTGATCCTGTCACCCCGCGCCGTTGCGCGTCTTGAGTCCTACACCCCGCCCTGGCCACTGCCGAAAATCTTCCGCATGACCAAGGGCGGCAAGATCGTGGACGGCATTTTCGAAGGCGAGACCATCAACACGCCTTCCATGGTGGCGGTGGAAGATTATCTCGACGCCCTCAGCTGGGCCGAAGGCCTGGGCGGCCTGAAGGCGCTGATCGGCCGCTCCAACGACAATCTGCACGTGCTGGAAAAGTGGGTCGCAAACTCGAATTGGGCCGGTTTCCTGGCCAAGGATGCGTCCATCCGCTCCAACACCAGCGTCTGCATCGCCGTCACCGATCCGGCCTTTACCGCCCTGGATGACGAAGCCAAGCAGGACATGATCAAGAAGATGACCTCCCTGCTCGACAAGGAAGGTGTTGCGTTCGACATCGCCGGTTACCGGGCCGCGCCGGCGGGCCTGCGCATTTGGTGCGGCGCCACGGTGGACAAGGCCGACATTGAAGCGCTGACGCCCTGGCTGGACTGGGCATTCGCGCAAGTCAAAGGCTGATCACCAGTCAACGGAGTTTTTCATGCCGTTCATTTCCGAAAACGAACTGGAACAGGCGCTGGTCAAGGCGGCGAAGGATCCCGGCACCGCACCTGACTTCTATCGCCTGTTGTTGGAAAGCAATCTGCTGGTGATGGGCACCGCCGAAGGCATGGAAAATGCCAATGAGGAATTTTCCCTGTCGCTCGGCGGCAAGCTGAACCTGGTCACGGGCCTGAAGGACGGCGCCAAGTATTTGCCGGTCTTTTCTTCCCTGCCGCGGATGCAGGATTTCGTGAAGCAGGAGACGAAGTTTCTCAGCATCCGGGGTCGCGATCTTCTGGACATCACGCGCGGCGCGCCGGTGATCCTCAACCCCGCCTCCGAATACGGCAAGGAATTGTCGGCACAGCAGATCCTGCATCTGCTGGATGGTCCGGGAGCCGGCGTTCCGCAATACGTCATTGAAGAAGACTATCCCAAGGCGTTGGTGGAGACGCTGGCCTCGGTGTTCAAGAACCGGCCCGACGTGGCGTCCGCCTGGATGGTCAAGGTCGCCTTTTCCGACCGCGGCGGGGAACGCCATCCGCTGGTCGGCATTGAAATGGACACCAGCGGTGACTGGCCGTCGCTGATCAAGGACATCGAGGACGCCGCCGAGGTCCAGGTTCCTGGCATGGTGTTCGACCTCCACCGCATCGACCGCATCAATCCCATCGGCCTGACCGAAGCTCTGCTCAAATCCCGCCCCATCTATGTGGGCGCCGCCGGCGCCTCCGCCCCCAACTGAAGGATTGCCCCATGCCCAAGGTCCTGATTGCCGACAAGCTCAGCCCTGCCGCCGTCGCCATTTTCAAGGAACGCGGCGTGGATGCCGACGTAAAGACCGGTCTTTCGAAGGAAGAACTGCTCAAGATCGTCGACCAGTATGACGGCATCGCCATCCGCTCGGCCACCAAGCTGACCGCCGATGTGCTGAAGGCCGCGAAGAATCTGAAGGTCGTGGGCCGCGCCGGCATCGGCGTGGACAATGTCGATATTCCCGCCGCCACGGCCGCCGGCGTGATCGTGATGAACACGCCCTTCGGCAATTCCATCACCACCGCCGAACACGCCATCTCGCTGATGCTGGCGCTGGCGCGCGAACTGCCGGCCGCCAACGCCTCGACCCAGGCCGGCAAGTGGGAGAAGAATCGCTTCATGGGCGTGGAGATCACCGGCAAGGTGCTGGGCCTGATCGGCGCCGGCAATATCGGATCCATTGTCGCCGACCGCGCCAAGGGATTGAAGATGCGCGTCATTGCGTTCGATCCCTATCTGTCGCAGGAGCGCGCCAACGATCTGGGCATCGAGAAGGTGGAGCTGAACGACCTTCTGGCCCGCGCCGACTTCATCACCCTGCATGTGCCGATGACGCCGGAAACCAAGAACATCCTGTCGGCCGAGGCGCTGGCCAAGACCAAGAAGGGCGTGCGCATCATCAATTGCGCCCGCGGCGGCCTGATCGATGAAAATGCGCTGAAGGCGGCGATCGACAATGGCCAGGTCGCCGGCGCGGCACTGGATGTGTTCGAGGTCGAACCGGCCAAGGAGAACATCCTGTTCGGCAATGAGAAAGTCGTGGCCACGCCGCACCTTGGCGCCTCCACCACCGAAGCGCAGGAAAATGTCGCCTTGCAGGTGGCCGAACAGATTTCCGATTACCTGCTGACCGGCGCCATCACCAATGCGCTGAACATGCCGTCCATCTCGGCTTCCGAAGCCCAGAAAGTGCGCCCCTGGATTTCGCTTGCGGAAAAGCTGGGCTCCTTTGCGGGCCAGCTCACCGGCACCAGCCTGACCGGTGTAGAGATCGTCTATGAAGGCACGCCTTCCATGCTCAACACTCGCGCCCTGACCCAGGCGGCACTGGCGGGCATGCTCAAGCCGATGCTGTCGGAGGTGAACATGGTCAATGCGCCGGTGATCGCCAAGGAACGCGGCATCAAGGTCAGCGAGACCCGCCGCGACGCGCAGGGCGTCTATGAAGGCTATATCAAGCTGGTGGTGAGCATGAGCGACGGCTCCACCCGCCGCGTCGCCGGCACCGTCTTCTCCGACGGACGCCCGCGCCTGATCCAGATCAAGGACATCGGCCTTGACGCGGAATTCGCGCCCCACATGTTCTACATCGTCAACGAGGACAAGCCGGGCTTCATCGGCAAGCTGGGCACCATCCTGGGCGACGCCAAGGTCAACATCGCCAACTTCACGCTGGGCCGCAGCGCGCCGGGACAGGACGCCATCGCCCTGATCGAAGTGGATGAACGGGTGCCCGATGCGGTGGCCGAAGCCGTGGCCAAGCTGCCGCAAGTGAAACACGCCAAACCGCTGGCGTTCTAGGCTCGAGCGCCGCATTCCGCGGCGCGACCATCAGCATAAACCAGCTTTCTTTCCCCTCACGGCGAATCCGTTAGAGGGGGAAGATGTCGTAGCGATGTATCGGCGAAGCCGATCCGAGCTGCGACAGATGGGGGACATCAAATAAAAACGAGGCGCTTGGCCAGGTGCTTCAGCTTAAGTCCGGCTCTTCGCAATAGCCTCGTGATGGCGGATCACTTCCTTGACGATGAAGCCAAGGAACTTTTCCGCAAAGTCCGGGTCCAGCTTGGCATCGGTGGCCAGCTTGCGCAGGCGCGCGATCTGGGCGGCTTCGCGCGCCGGATCGGCCGGCGGCAGGGCATGGGTCGCCTTGAACTCGCCCACCGCCTGGGTGCACTTGAATCGTTCCGCCAGCATGTGAATCAGCGCCGCATCGATATTGTCGATACTGTCTCGCAGCCGCAGCAGTTCGGGATGGCTCATGGGGATCTCCGGTTGCCCATTGTTTAAGCCATGCCGGGCCCGCGGCCAAGACGGTCAAGGCCGCAGAAAGCACGGCTTTTATCGTCGCGCAGAAAATGCTCTAAACCGGCCATGACAATCGTGGAGCGCATTGTCGCTTTTTGCTGCCGGTGGCCCTGGACCGTGATCGCTGTCAGCCTGCTTCTGGCGGGCGGCGCGGGCTGGTACACCACCCAGAATTTCGCCATGAACACCGACAGCGAGCAGCTGATCGATGCCAAGGTGGGCTGGCGCATGCGCCAGGCGCGGTTCGACGCCGCCTTTCCCCAGCAGACCAACCTGACCCTGGTGGTGATCGACGGCGCCACGCCGGAACTGGCCGAATCCGCCGCTGCGCGCCTGACCGAAAAGCTGCTGGCCAACCCGCAACTGTTCAGCCATGTGCGCCGCCCCGATGGCGGCGCCTTCTTCAACCAGAACGGCATGCTGTTCCTGTCGCTGAAAGAGGTCCAGGACACGACCCAGCAGCTGATCAAGGCCCAGCCCTTTCTCGGCGGACTGGCCTCCGATCCGAGCCTGCGCGGGATCATGACCAACCTGAACACGGTGCTGCTGGGCGTCGGCGCCGGCCAGGCGAAGCTGGCCGATATCGACAGCGCCATGACGCGCTTCGCCGGTGTGTTCGACGCCGCCGCACACGGCAAGACGGAATATATGTCCTGGCGCTCGCTGATCACCGGCGCCAAACCCAAGCCGGAGGAAATCCGCCGCTTTATCGAGGTCAAGCCGCGCCTGGATTTCAACGCGCTGGAGCCGGGGTTGGAAGCCAATGACCGCATCCGCGCCGAAGCCAGGGCGCTGAACATCACGCCCGAGCATGGTGTGCGATTGCGCCTGACCGGACCGGTGCCGCTGTCGGACGAGGAATTCGCCACCCTCACCGACCGTGTCGAACTGATGGTGGCGGCCATGATGGGCGGGGTGGTGCTGACACTGTGGCTGGCGCTGAAGAGCTTCAAGATCATCTTCGCCATCCTGGTCACCTTGTTCGTGGGCCTGGCCATCACCATGGGCCTGGGCCTGCTGGCGGTGGGCGTGTTCAACATCATCTCCATCGCCTTCATCGCGCTATTCGTGGGACTGGGCGTGGATTTCGGCATCCAGTTCTCGGTGCGCTATCGCAGCGAACGCCACCGCGACGACAATCTGATGCGATCGCTGGCCGCCACCGGGCGCGGCGTGGGCATTCCGCTTGCCCTGGCCGCCGCCGCCACCGCCGCCGGCTTTTTCTCGTTCCTTCCCACCACCTATACCGGCGTCGCCGAACTGGGAAAGGTCGCCGGCATCGGCATGATCGTGGCGTTCCTGCTGTCCATCACCATGCTGCCGGCGCTGATCATGGAGCTCAATCCGCCGGGCGAATTCGAGGATATCGGTTTCAAGAGCCTGGGGCGGCTGGACGACTTCATGACCAGGCACCGCAAGAATGTGCTGCGCATTGCTGCGGGGCTGGGCGTCGTGTCGCTGGGGATGATGGCCTTTGTGCAGTTCGATTCCAATCCTCTGGACCTGCGCAGTCCCAAGGTGGAATCGGTGTCGACCTTGTTCGACCTGATGAAAAATCCCCTCACCTCGCCCAACACCATCGATGTGCCGGCCCTGTCGCTGACCGACGCCGATTCGGTTGCCGCCCGCATTCGCCAGGAACCGCTGGTGGGCGAAACCCTGACCCTGTCCAGCTTTGTCCCGGAGCAGCAGAAGGAAAAGCTGGCGCTGATCGCCGACGCCGGCAATCTTCTGGACGCCACGCTCAATCCCTTCGACGTGCTGCCGCCGCCCAGCGATGCCGAGCGAGTGGCCGCGTTCAAGGATACGGCGCAGAAGCTGCGCGCCGCCGCCGGCACGGTTCAGGACAAACCGGCACAGGATGCCCGCCGCCTGGCCGATGCGCTGGACGCGGTGGCGCATGCCGGCAAGCCTGCCATGGACCGGGCGCAAGAGGCGATCGTGCCGGGCCTCAAGACCATGCTGACCCAGGTCTCGGACTCGCTCAAAGCCGCTCCGGTTTCGGTCCAGACCATGCCCGCCGATTTCCGCGCCGACTGGGTTGCACCCGACGGGACCGCACGCATCCAGGTCTTCCCCAAGAACACCAGCAACGATCCCCCCGCTTTGTCGGCCTTTTCCGATCAGGTGCTGAGCGTGGCGCCCCAGGCCACCGGCGCGCCCATCTCGATCCGCGAATCCGGCAAGACCATCGTGGGCGCCTTTGCCGAAGCGGGCGTGCTGTCCTTCATCGTCATCATCATCCTCCTGGTGCTGGTGCTGCGCAGCGTCCATGACGTGCTGATGACCCTGGCGCCGCTGGTGCTGTCGGGCCTGCTCACCCTGGCGACCTGCGTGGTGCTGGGGCTGCGGCTCAACTTCGCCAATGTCATCGCCCTGCCGCTGCTGCTGGGCATCGGGGTGGCGTTCAACATCTATTTCGTGGTGGCCTGGCGCCACGGCCAGCGCTGCTTCCTGGCGTCCAGCTTGACCCGCGCGGTGATCTTCTCGGCCGCCACCACGGCGTCAGGCTTCGGCACCCTGTGGCTCAGCATTCACCCGGGCACCGCCAGCATGGGCGAACTCTTGATGATCTCGCTGGGCTGGGTGCTCGCGACCACGCTGTTCCTGTCGCCTGCGCTGCTGGGCGCACCGACGCACTCGCTGCAGTTCAACGACCCTGAGGTGTGAGGCGGATCAGCGAAAGGTCCAGTGGACCTTTCGCCCGCCGAACGCCAAGCCGCGAAGCGGCGCGGCAGGACGTTTAAGCCTTGCTCTAGCCGAGCATTTGGTCCGTTAGCGCATTGATGCGCTTGGCCAAGGCTTGCGGACCACCGCTCGCCAGGGTGGCGGCGAAGTCGGACCGCTTCTGCGCCATCTGGCTGATATTGCCGGCCAGATACACGTCGGTGATCTTCCAGTCCGAACCCGCCTGGTGCAGGCGGTAATTGAAGGCGATGGGCTCGCCGGAGCCCTTCATCGTGCTTTTCACGAAATGGTCGCTGCCCCGCGCCACGGAAGCCGGGTCCACGGTGAACTTCTCGCCGCTGTAGGAATCGAAGCTCTTGGCATAATTGGCGATGGTCATGCGGCTGAAGGCATCGGTCAGCGCCTTCTTGTCGGCGTCCGAAAGGCTCGCCCAGCTGGGGCCGACGGCGGTGGCGGTCATGGCAGAAAGATCGAAGGCCTTTTCCACCGCGGGCTTGAGTTTGTCATAGCGCGACTTGGCCGTACCACCCGCCTTCATCGAAGCGGTCAGGGCGTCATAGAAACCCTGTACCTGCGCCACCGACGGGTCGGCGGCCTGCGCCTGGGCGGCGGCAATCGGGAACACGGTCAGGGCGGGGGCGGCGGCCAGCATCAGGCCCAGGGAAGCGGACTTCAAAATACGGTTCATGGAAATCTCCTTTGCCTCCGGTCTAACGCACGAAAGCTGAATGGGACCCGAACAAGGGGGCAAAAATTCGCCCTAATCTTGGCTTTCCCGCACCGCTCGGTCCAGCAAAAAGCCGCTGCGGCGACTAGGCGTCCCGGTCCAACAGGAAAAACGGCAGTGCCGACAATTCCGGCGCCTTGGCGGCATAGGGTCCCAATGCTTCGACGGCGCGGCGGGCGCGCTTTTCCGCTTCGGCGCGTGCCCCTTCCAGGCCCAGCAGGGTGACCAGGGTCTGCTTGCCCATGTCGGCATCCTTGCCGACGGCCTTGCCGGTTTTTTCGGCCGTGGATGTCACGTCCAGAAGATCGTCGGTGATCTGGAACACCACACCCATATCCTCGGCATAGGCTTTCAGCCGGGCGCGTGTCTCCGCATCCGCCTGGCCCAGGATGGGACCGGCCTCGCAGGAGAATTCGAACAGCTGGCCGGTCTTGCGCCGCTGCAGGTCGATCACGTCTTCGACACCAAAGCTCTTGTCGGCGAGCATGTCGATGATCTGGCCTCCGATCATGCCGCTATGCCCCGACGCTTCGGCCAACCGCGCGATCAGCGCGCAGCGCACGTCGGCGCTAGGATGGGTGCGGGCATCGGCCAGAATCTCGAAGGCGATGGTGAGCAGCGCGTCGCCCGCCAGCACCGCGGTCATTTCATCAAAGGCGATATGGGTGGTGGGACGGCCGCGGCGCAGATCGTCATCGTCCATGCAAGGCAGATCGTCATGCACCAGGCTGTAGGTGTGCAGCGCCTCGATCGCCGCGCCGACCCGCAAGGACCGCGAATCATCCACCCCGAACAGCCGGGCCGAATGCAGCACCAGGAAGGGCCGCAGCCGCTTGCCCCCCGCCATGATGGCATAGCGCATGGCTTCCTGGACCCGGGCCTGGCGCCCCGAGGGCTGGGGCAGGACCGCGTCCAGGCTGGCATCCACCAGCTTAGCGCTGGCGGCGATAGCCGGGGCCAGCTGGGGAACAGCCGCCCTGGCGGCCTGGATAACGCTGTCTGACACGATTTTGGGCCCCCGTTTCGGACCGCTTTTAGCCCCGAAACTGCCCGCCTTGCCAGCCGGTTTCCGGCGAGTTCCCGTACCATTTCACCACACCCCTCCCGCACGGCTGTTATCCATGCCTTCGAAAGGGTTGCACCCCCTATCCCGAAAGGCGAAAATGGCTATGTTGCAGCGCCGTAAAGGGTAACCGGGGGCGGCCACCTTCCACCCCTGAACTAGGGATCGACATGCGAGTCATTCTTGCCCAGCCGCGCGGCTTCTGTGCCGGTGTCGTGCGCGCCATCGATATCGTGGAAAAGGCGCTCGATAAGTATGGCGAGCCGGTCTATGTCCGCCACGAGATCGTGCACAACAAGCATGTCGTGGACACGCTCAAGAACAAGGGCGCCCGCTTTGTCGAAGAGCTGGACGAAGTGCCCGAAGGCGCCGTCACCGTATTCAGCGCCCATGGCGTGCCCCAGTCGGTGGTGAAGACCGCGGCCGCCCGCGGGCTGCCGGTGCTGGACGCCACCTGCCCGCTGGTTTCCAAGGTGCACAACCAGGGCAAGCGTTACGTCGCCCATGGCCGCACCCTGATCCTGATCGGCCATGCCGGCCATCCCGAAGTCGAGGGCACCATGGGCCAGGTCGGTGCGCCGGTGACCCTGGTGCAGAACGAAGCCGATGTCGCCATCATGGACATCCCGCCGGAAACCCCGGTCGCCTACATCACCCAGACCACGCTTTCCATCGACGACACCAAGGGCATCATCGTCGCCCTGAAGAAGCGCTTCTCCGACATCGTCGGCCCCGAAACCTCCGACATCTGCTACGCCACCCAGAACCGCCAGACCTCGGTGCGGGAACTGGCCAAGATCGCCGACGTGATCCTGGTGGTGGGCGCGGCCAACAGCTCCAACTCCAACCGGCTGCGCGAGATCGGCATCGAGGAGGGCGTGCCCTCCTACCTGATCAATGACGGCAGCGAGCTGAAAGCCGAATGGGTGCGCGGCAAGGAAGTCGTCGGCCTGACCGCCGGCGCGTCGGCGCCCGAAGAACTGGTGCGCCACGTGATCGAAGCCCTGGGCCAGATCGAAGACGTGGAAGTGGAACAGATGGACGGCAAGAAGGAACATATCGAGTTCCGTCTTCCCGCCGAGTTGAGGGCTTAAAGCTATGGGACTTCCCTTCCGCCAGGCCGCCAAGATCGGCGCCTATGTCGTCAAGAAGCAGCTGTCGGGCAAGAAGTACCCGCTGGTGCTGATGCTGGAGCCGCTGTTCCGCTGCAACCTGGCCTGCGCCGGCTGCGGCAAGATCGACTATCCCGACGAGATCTTGAACCAGCGCATGTCCTATGAGCAGTGCATGCAGGCGATCGACGATTGCGGCGCCCCCGCCGTGTCCATCGCCGGCGGCGAGCCCCTGCTCCACCGCGACATGGCCAAGATCGTGGAAGGCTATATCGCGCGCGACAAGTTCGTCATCCTGTGCACCAACGCCCTGCTGCTGGCCAAGAAGATCGACCAGTACAAGCCGCATCCAAATTTCACCTGGTCCATCCACCTGGACGGCGACAAGGGCATGCACGACAAGTCGGTGTGCCAGGACGGCACCTATGACCGCGCCATCGCCGCCATCAAGCTGGCCAAGTCCAAGGGCTTCCGCACCCAGATCAACTGCACCCTGTTCGACGGTACCGACCCGGAACGCACCGCCAAATTCTTCGACGAGATGATGGCGATGGGCGTGGACGGCATGACCGTCTCACCGGGCTATGCCTATGAGCGCGCCCCCGACCAGCAGCACTTCCTGAACCGCGAACGCACCAAGAAGATGTTCCGCGACATCCTGAGCCGCGGCAATGGCGGCAAGAACTGGGAGTTCACCAATTCCAGCCTGTTCATGGACTTCCTGGCGGGCAACCAGACGTACGAGTGCACGCCCTGGTCCATGCCGCTGCTGACCGTGTTCGGCTGGCAGAAGCCCTGCTACCTGCTGGGCGAAGGCTATGCCGCGACCTTCCAGGAACTGATGGAAGGCACCGAGTGGGAAAAATACGGCGTCGGCAAGTATGAGAAATGTGCCAACTGCATGGTGCATTGCGGCTTCGAAGGCACCGCCGCCACCGATGCGATCAAGCATCCGCTCAAGATGCTGCCGATCCTGATGAAGGGCATCCGGACCGAAGGCCCGATGGCGCCGGAAATCGACCTGTCAAACCAGCGGCCGGCCGAGTTCACCTTCTCGCGTCATGTCGAGCACAAGATGTCACAGATCAAGGCCGGCAATTCCAACACCACAGAGGTCGAGGCAGCGGAGTAATTCCGCGAACGCCTTGTTGGACGCCCGTGCCGTGCGGATCAGCGCCGGCACCTGATTTGGTTTTCTGAGCAGCGACCCCAGCACCCGTCCCAGGGCGATGCTGCCGTCCGGCTTCATCGCCACCAGCGCCGCCGGCGGCAGCACATGGGTTGCATCATCCGAAATGATGCGCAGGCCCGCCAGCGGCAGGTTGCGTAGGTGCGCGAAACGAGCAGAGATCTGTGATTCCATGTCCACCGCCAGCGCGCCGGTGGCTTCATGCAGGCCGGACTTGGTCTCGGCCCTTTCGATAATAACATCGCTGCCGAACAGGGTGCCCTGATGGGCATCCGGCAGGCGCGACATCAGCCGGTTGCGCCATCCGGCATGGCAATCCCAGCTTTCCGTGCCGGTCATGATCTTTTCGGCGATCACCACATCGCCGACTTTCAGGTGCGGTGACAGCGCGCCGGCCAGGCCGATGGAAATCACGCCGCTGATATCGCCATGCAGGGCGGCGAGTTTGGCCGCCAGCCCATCGCCATCGCCGCCGCCAGCCACCGCAATAACTCCAGCCACGCCGACGATGCCGGCTTCCTTGGCGAGGCCGGTGACCGCAAGAATGGTCATGAGTTTTTTACCTCCCCGCCCAAATCAAAGCGGTGTGCGATTAAACCGATCATTTTCACAAAAAGCGATGAGAGCCATATATCCAATAAAGCCGGGGCCAACAAAAGTGGCGCTGCATAGTGGGGATCGCGGACGGGAAGTATGACAATCAGAGTAAAATGGATCACCACAACCATACCAACTGCCAGCCAAAACCAAATCGCCTTCCTAAATTGCCAATAGAACATAACCACGACTATCAGCAGACCCGTCGCGAGGCCTGCGGGCCACGCTTTGTTATAATCCCAGAAATACCCAATCAAAATTGAGAGAAGAAATGCCAGACAACCAATGAAAAAACCGGCCTTCCTTGTCACGGCGTCGTAATTGGGTTCGACTTTCATCGTCGCTTTCCCCGGGCTAAAGCCCGTATTCCACGCGTCGCGAATTGCCGGTCTTGAGATTGCGGTAGCGCGCCAGGGCCCAGAGCGGGAAGAATTTCGGATAGCCGTGATAATTCAGATAGAACACGCGCGGAAAGCCGCCGCCGGTGTAGTGCGGCTGACTCCACAAGCCATCGCCGTCCTGCGTTGCCTTCAGGTAATTGACACCGCGCGCCACGGCCGGATGATCCACCTGCCCCGCCGCCATCAGGCCCAGCAGCGCCCAGGCGGTCTGTGACGCGGTCGAGGGCGCGGCCTCATAGCCTTTGTAATCCAGCTTGTAGCTGTCGCAATTCTCGCCCCAGCCGCCGTCCGGATTCTGGATGGCCAGCAGCCAGTCGGCGCCCCTTTTCATCGTTGCGTGATCGGGGCCGAGGCCTGCGCCATTCAACCCCGCCAGCGCCGACCAGGTGCCATAGATGTAATTGACGCCCCAGCGGCCCCACCATGAACCGTCGTCGCGCTGGGTCTTGATCAGGTATTCGATGCCGGCCGTCAGGCGCGGATCGTCGGTCTTGCCCAGCTGCGCCAGCATGCCGACGCAGCGGCCCGAAACGTCCTCGGTCGGCGGGTCCAGCAGCGCGCCGTGATCGGCGAAGGGAATGTTGTTCAGGTAGTAATAGGAATTGTCGGCATCGAAAGCGCCCCAGCCGCCGTCACGGCTCTGCAGGCCCTCGACCCATTCGGTGCCGCGTGCGATGGCGTCTTTATACTGATCCCGCTGCGCGGCGCGGTCCATCGCCATCACCACCACGGCGGTGTCGTCCAGATCGGGGTAATAGTCGTTGCGATACTGGAAGGCCCAGCCGCCGGGGCGCACATCGGGCTTTTCTTCCGCCCAGTCGCCTTTCACATCCAGCACCTGCAGCGGCTTCAGCCATTCCAGCCCGCGCGCCACCGCGGCTTCCGCGGCCGCATCCTTGGTTTCCAGCAGCGCATGCGCCACCAAAGCGGTGTCCCACACCGGCGAGACGCAAGGCTGGCAATAGGCTTCGTCCGCCTTGATCACCAGCAGGTTTTCCACCGACTTGCGCGCAATGGCGCGGTCGGGATGATTTTCCGGATAGCCCAGCACGTCATACATCATCACGCTGTTGGCCATGGCCGGATAGATCGCGCCCAGCCCGTCTTCGCCGTTCAGGCGCTGGGTGGTCCAGGCACGGCAGTTTTCAATCGCCTTGTCGCGCGCGCCCTTGGGCCAGGGCACGACTTTCAAAACGCGGTCCAGCGCACCGAAGAAAGCCGACCAGCCGGCGCTCTGATGCGGAGCGCGGGGGCTGGCGGCGGGCACGCCGGGCACAAACAGTTCGTCGATGTGAATGCCGCGCGGATTGCGCGCCAGCGGCTGTTTTGCGCACAGCACAAGCAGCGGCACGATGACGGTGCGCGCCCAATAGCTCATCTTGGACAAATGCACCGGAAACCAGCGCGGCAGAAGAATCAGTTCCGGCGGCACGGTGGGCACATCGTTCCAGGAACATTGCCCGTACAGCGCCAGCAGGATGCGGGTGAAGACATTGGCCTTGATGGCGCCGCCGCGGGCGCGGATCGCCTCACGCGCGCGGACCATGTGCGGCGCATCGATGTCATCGCCGATCATCTTCAGCGCGAAATACGCCTTCACCGTCGCGGAGATATCGAAGGCGCCTTGGTGATACAGCGGCCAGCCGCCATGTTCCCCCTGGATGCGGCGCAGATAGACGCCGATCTTGCGCTCCAGCTCCAGGTTGGGCATTTCGGCCAGGTAATGCACCAGCAGCACATATTCGGCCGGGATGGTGGCGTCGGCCTCCAGCTCATAGACCCAATGACCGTCCGGTTTCTGCTGCGCCAGGATCGCCGCCGTGGCGGCGCGAAGCGCGCCCTCCACATCGACAAAATCATGCGCGTTCAACTGGTTCATGGCGCCACTATAAAGACAGATGGCGCAGCGCCAAAGCCGCCGCTGTTTCGCCGGAGCGCAGGGCGCCCTCGATGGTGGCGGGCAGCCCCGTCTGGGTCCAGTCGCCGGCCAGGAACAGGTTGGGCCACCCCGTTTTTGCGGCCGGGCGGCGGGCATCCTGTGCCGGGGTGGCGGCAAAGGTGGCGCGCTTTTCCTTGACGATCTGCCAGGCGGGCATGGGCGCGGTGATATCCAGCGCCTTGGCGACATCGGCCCAGATGCGCACTGCCAGCGCCTCGCGGTCCTGGTCCACAATGGCGTCGGCTCCCGACACGGTGACCGAGATGCGGTCGGGGAAGCTGAATATCCATTCGGCGGTGCCGCCGATCACCCCCAGCATGGCCGGTACGCCCGCGGGCGCGGGCATCTTGAAATGGGCGTTGACGATGGCGCGGAAATCATCGGGCGCGGTCAGTGTGGGGATCAGGTCCTTGGCCACCCAGGGTGGCACCGCCAGCACCAGCGCCTCATTCGGCGCCAGCGGCACGGCGGCCTCGCCCAGGTCCAGCGCCATGGCGCTGCGCCGGCCGAGCGTAATACCGCGTAGTCGCGTGCCCAGCTGCACCGTGGCACCCTTGCCCTGCAGATAGGCCAGCGCGGGATCGATGAAGGCGGCAGCCAAGGTGGGATGGGCGATGCGCGGGCGATAATAGCGGCCGCCCCTGGCCAAGCTCTCGCGCAGTACCGCACCCGCCAGCGCCGCGGACGAATCCTCCGGCTCGGTGTTCAACGCCGCCAGCAGGAAGGGGTGCATCAGCCGCCGCCACAGGGGGCCACGGTCCTTGACGATATCGCCGATGCGCGCCGTCTTGTCGGCCCATAGCAGCGGCACATAGTTCAGATAGTCGCCCGTGCGGCTGCCCGGCACGCGACGGCCAGTGCGCGCGATCCAGTATGGCAGGCCACCTTCGTTGGGCCGCAGGGTCCAGCGCTGACCGTCCTTCAAATCGACAAAGGAAAATTCGGCGCGCGGCGGTCCCGCCAGCGCGTCCTTGGCGCCGATACGCGCCAGATAGGCATGGACAGCGCGATTGCCCGACAGAACCAGGTGATTGCCATTGTCGATCACCCCGCCAAAGGCGGGATCGAAATAGGAGCGGCAACGCCCGCCCGCCTGCGGCGCCGTCTCGATCACGGTCACCGACGCGCCGTGCGACGCCAGCACCGTGGCCGCGGACAGGCCGGCCAGTCCGGCGCCGATGACGTAAGCCTTCTTCATCCAAAGATGCCCTGGCGTAGCACCAGCGACATCAGACGCGACTTGGGCAGCGACACTCGCCGGCGCGGCGCGGCAAAACCCTGGGCTTCGCTGGCCGACAGGATTTGCGAATAGACCGCGCCCATCAGGCGCGGCGTCTTGATCCGCCCCTTGGGGCGCGCCGCCAATATGCGCTGGGCTTCGTCATAATGATGATGCGCCTGCGCCGCCACCTTGCGGCAGACCGCGTCGATCTGGGGCTTGTTGACGATGGCCTGCACGTCCAGCGAGCGGCAGCAATCCATCTCCTGCAGATATTCGCGCGGCAGATAGAGCCGGCCGATGGCGGCGTCCTCGTCGATGTCGCGCAGGATGTTGGTCAGCTGCAGCGCCCGGCCCAGATGATGCGCCAGGTCGAAGCCCGGCCCCTCGTCCATGCCGAATACCTTGATGGACAGCCGCCCCACCGCGCTGGCCACCCGGTCGCAATACAGGTCCAGAGTGGCAAGATCGGGCGCGACGATATCCTCGGCCACGTCCATGTCCATGCCGTCCAGTACCGCCAGGAAATCCTCCAGCCGCAAACCGTATTGCGCGATGGCCGGCGCCAGGAAACGCACCTGCTGCGCAACCGTACCGGCATACAGGCCGCGCAAGTCGGCGCGCCACTGTTCCAGCTTCTCGTGGCGTTCAGCGCGGGTACCCACGCCGTCATCGGCGATATCATCCACCTTGCGGCAAAAAGCATAGATGGCGAACATGGCATCGCGCTCTTCAGCCGGCATCAGCCGCATGGCTAGATAAAATGAGCTGCTCTTGGCCTTCTTCTGCACGGCCTTGGCGGCGGGGGCGCCGATATTCTCTGCATTGGTCATTTGGGGCGTCTCAGGCGCATCAGCGCGAAGGAAGGAAAGCGTTTCAGGAACAAGGCCGCCACGTCCATCTTGGAATGATGCACAGGCTGGCTGAGCGGGTCGCGGTTCATCAGCATGGTGTTCAAATCGTCGGCCAGGGTCTGGATCAGGTCCACTTCCAGCGCCAGCCGCCCGTCTTTTATCCCACGGGCAAAGGGGCGCGAAGCCTCCAGAAGATCGGCATTTTTGCGCGCCAGCCCGGCGATCACCGCCGTCAGAGCCGGATTGGCCTTGTTTTCACCCAGCGCTTCCACACCGATGCCGGCCAGCAGGGGCTCGGGGATATAGACCCGGTTCAGCTCGCGGTAATCCTTGGCGCAATCCTGCAGGTGGTTGATCACCTGGAGGGCGGCGCACAGGGCGTCATTGGCCGGCCACAGATCAGGGCTTTCGCCATGCACGTCCAGCACAAAGCGGCCCACCGGCATGGCGCTGTAACGGCAATAATCGATCAGATCATCCCAGTCCCGGTAGCGCAGCTTGGTGCAGTCGCGGCGGAACGCTTCCAGCAGGTCCAGCGCGTGCACGGGCGTCAGGCCGCGCTCTTTCTGGATCTCGCGCAGCGCCACGCCTTCGGGCACCGCATCGCTCTCACCCACCAGGCTGGCGCGCATCTGTTCCAGCAACGCCAGCTTTTCCTCCGGCGCAGCGATGACATGATCGGCCACATCGTCCGCCGCGCGCACGAAATTGTAGAAGGCCATCACCGGCGGACGATATTTGGGCGCGATCAGGATCGAGGCGACGGGAAAATTCTCGTCCTTGGCGCCCTTGCCCGATTGCAGTTCGGCGACGCCCCTTTTCGGTAGAGAAGTCATGCGGACTTCCCCGCATCGGCTTGCGCCCGGCCTTTCCACATGCCGCCTTTGCCCGACCAATGCTGGACAGCGGACTGCAAGGTAAAGGCGGCATAAAAGATGCCGATCAGCGGCAGGGCCAAGCCCCACAGCGGCGACAGGCGATAGAAGCGCAGCATGGGCTGATACATCAGCGCCATGATGATCCAGGCCAGCCAGCCCGCCAATTGCGAAATACCCCAGGCAAACAACGCCGTCATCACCGGCGCCAGATAGACCAGCGCCAAGCCCAGCATGGTGCCGGCCAGCACCAGCGGCGAATAACCCAGCTGGGCATAGGCGCTGCGCGTCACCATCTGCCGGATATCGGCGATATGGGGATAGGGGCGCAGGCTGACGGCGCGGTCGGTCAGCCCCAGCCAGATGGAGCCCTGACGCTTCATCGCCCGGCCCAAAGCGCAGTCATCAATGAGTTGCGCGCGGATGGCCGCGATGCCGCCGGCTTTTTCCAGCGCCGCCGCGTTGGCCAGCATGCAGCCGCCGGCCGCCGCCGCCACGGGGTTGCGCGGATTGTTGACCGCGCCAAAGGGAAACAGCATGTCGAAGAAAAACACGAAGGCGGGGATCAGGAAATGCTCGGCCGCCGATTTGCAGTTCAGCCGCGCCATCAGCGACACCAGCACCCTGTTGCCGTCCTTGCCACCATCTTGGGCGCGCGCCACCAGCATGCGCAGATTGTCCGGAGCGTGGGCGATGTCGGCATCGGTGAACCACAGATAGTCCGGCTTGAACGCGGCGGCGTAATCGCTGCCCTGGCTCATCGCCCACAGCTTGCCGGTCCACCCCAACGGCCGCGCCGCGCCGGTCAGAACTGTCAGCCGCTCGGAATTCAGCGCCCGCGCCAGCGCGCCGGTGCCGTCGCCGGACTGGTCGTCCACCAGCACGATGCGAAATTCGCCCGGATAATCCTGGGCGATCAGGCTGCCGATGCTGCGCTGGATCACATCGGCCTCGTCGCGGGCCGGCACCACGGCCACCACCGGCGGCCAGGTATCGGGTTGGGCAAGCGGGGCGGTGTCACGCTCGCGCAGCAGCCAGAAGCCGTTGTGGAACAGCAGCAGATAGAGCCAGATCAGCAGCGGCAGGAAGCCGAACAGGATGCCCGCGATCATGCCAGATACCTCATGAGAGATATCCGTTCTCACGGAACCAGCTCAGCGCGTCCTTCAGGCCTTCGCGATAGGGACGCGCGGTATAGCCAAGCTCGCGCCTGGCCTTCTCGCTGCTGAAGAACATGCGATAGCGCGACATGCGCAGCGCATCGGCGGTGAGGAACGGTTCCTTGCCGGTGACGCGGGCCACCGCTTCGGCCGCCCAGGCCAGCGGAAACAAGGGCGCGCGCGGAATCTTTATGGTCGGCGCCTTGCGGCCCGACAAAAAGGCGATGTCGCCCAGCATGGTCTGCAGCGCCACGTCCTCGCCGCCCAATATGTAATTTTCGCCTATCCTGCCCCTGTCCAGGGCCAGCAGATGGCCGGCCGCCACGTCATCGACATGCACCAGGTTGAGCCCGGTATCGACAAAGGCCGGCATGCGTCCGGTGGCGGCTTCGACAATGACGCGTCCGGTAGGCGTGGGCTTGATGTCGCGGGGGCCGATAGGGGTGGACGGCGCCACGATGACGCACGGAAGCCCCTCCTCCCGCACCAGGCGTTCCACTTCGCGTTCGGCCACCAGCTTGCTGCGCTTGTAGGCGCCGATCACGCTTTGCGGCGTGTGGCGCGAGCTCTCATCCACCGCGGTGTCGCCCGGCTTCAGGGCCGCGACCGAGGAGGTATAGACCACCCGCTCTACGCCCGCTTTCAGCGCCGCCCCCATGGTCGCCTTGGCACCCTGGAAATTGTTGCGCTCGATCTCGCCCGGATCGCGCGCCCATAGCCGGTAATCGGCCGCGACATGGAACAGATAGCGCGCGCCCTTCAATGCGGCGGTCATCGATTCTTCATCGCGCATGTCGCCGACCACCGGCTCGCAATGCAGCTTGGCAATGTTGAGGCGGTTGGCGGTGGGCCGCATGACCACCCGCACATGCAGGCCGCGCGCCACCAGCGCCCGCGCCACGGCCGAGCCGACAAACCCGGATGCGCCGGTGACCAGCGCGATATCAGACATTGGCGAACGCCTTTCGGCTTTCCACGCTTTGCCAATAAATCAGCGCCGGCACGCCGATCACGATTTCGCGGGCCCGCTTGAGCAGCGACACCGCAACGCCCATCTCGGCCGGCAGGCCAAACAGCGGCGCCAGCAAGGCATAACCCCATTCTTGCACCCCGATGGCGGCGGGCACCGGAGCTGCGATGCTTCGCAAGGTGCACAGCAGGGCTTCCAGCGCCACGGCATTCCAAAAGCCGATCTGCCCGCCCACCAGGCGGAAGGAAATGAAAGTCCCCACACCAGCCCCAATCCAGGCCAGCAGGTGCAGCGCCGCCGACGCCGCCAGGCGGCTCTTGGAGTCGTACAATTCCATGGTCGCGGCATGAAACGACACACCTTCGCGCACCTGTGGGAAGAAGCGCGCCGCAAGGAGCTCCACCATCCCGGCGCCTTTTTTCTGCAGGAAGATCAGCAGCGCAATCGCGGGGATCGCGAGCAGCAGCACCACCAGCATGCCCTCGGTGACCGGTCCGGAGCCTTCCATGTGCCGGAACTGGGTGAAGCCCAGGCCCAGCCCGAAGGCCAGGAACACGACCTGCGCCATCGCTTCGGTGGTGGCATCCCCGGCGACGGACGCGGCGGCATAGGCCGGGCTCATGCCCTTCAGCACCATCAGCCGGGCGGCAGCGACCATGCCGCCCACCGGCGAAAAGGGCGAAATCTCGGCGATGGAATCGCGCACCAACCTGGCAAGATAGAGATCGCGCAACGAGCGGCGTTCAGGCGGCGGCAGCAGGAAATACCAGGCATAGGCCAGGCTGATGAAAACGACTAGGGCGAACAGGCACAGCAGCGCCAACCCACCAAATCCGGCACGCGCCACCGCGCCGAACACCGCGTCAAAGCCGATGGACCAGACCAGATAAATGGCCGCGATGACGCCGGCCAGCAGCGCGACAGCGACCCCGAGCTTTGGGCCCCACTTCATTACGCCGGCAGCGGCTTGGCGCGGAAACTCCACAAGCGCATGGCGCCCAGCGCGGTTTCCGCCAGCTGGGGCAGGAAGCTGGGACGCAGCAATTCGGGCTCGAACACGTCCATGCGGCGGCGGTTTTCCGAATAGCAGTCTTCCAGGAAGCGGCGGAAGGTGAAGCCGTCCAGGAAAACGCTGGCCTGGGTGGCGGAGAATTCCTTGCCGTCGTTGAGGTCCTTGCCGCGCTTGGCGGTGCCTACCATGCGGCCCAGGGCGCGCATATAATAGCGGAAGTCGGTCAGCGGCAGCATCAGACGGGCGAAAAAGCCCTTTTGCGCCTGGTTGTAGGCCATCCAGTTGACGAAGAAGACGATGTGGCGCGTCTCCTCATACATCAGGGTTTCAAAGATCTGGAACATCTCCTTGGGCAGGAACTGCGACTGCATGGCGATCTTGAAGACGCCAAAGCCAAGGAATGAGTCCATACATTCGCCGAAGCCGAAATCCTTGAAGCGGGTTTCGACATTGTCGCTGACATCTTCCAGCGGCCGCTCGGCGGCGTCGATATTGTATTTCTGGATCATCACCCGCAGCAGCTTGGCGTGGCGGGCTTCCTCGAAACCCTGCAGCGCCACGGCTTCCTTCATCACCGGGTCTTTGATGGTCTTGACGAATTCGGCCACGATCGCGCCGGCGCGGCGCTCGGTGTAGAAAACCTCTTCCCAGAAGGGCACGGACTTCAGGCGCGCCAGCGCCGCCTCGTCCAGGTCCGGCCAGGGCAAAGTCTCTGGATCGAACTCGGTATAGGTCTGCATGAAATGCTTGCAGAAAGTGTCGCGGTGCTGCGGCGATCCGATTTTCATCAGGCGGCCTTCTTTTTCGGACCAATGAATTTCAACGCCATGCGCGCCAGGAAAGGCACGAAGCGCGGACGCTTCAAACGGTTGTCATAGGGCTTCAGGCGGCGGTCATTCTCGGCGACGCAGATGGCGATCAATTCGCCAACATCGATGTCAGAACCCAGCGCTTCGGCGCCGTTGACGGTGAAGTTGTTGTCCTGCTGGCCGTTGGAGACGTCCGAGGCGATGCCCATGCGCTCGTAGATCAGGAACAGCCAGACCGCGAGAACCTTCAATTCGAAATAGGGCCGGCGCCACAGGGGCATGTTGCGGCGGTGCCAGGCGACCCAGTTGACGAAGAACAGGATGTGGCGGGCTTCTTCATTCACCACCGGATCGAAAGTCTCGACCAGCTCGGGCGGGAAATAGCCGGTGTCTTTGGCGGCCTTGAACAGGCCGAAGGCAAAGAAGCTGTCGATGCACTCGCTATAGCCGGTGACCAGGAAGGCCCATTCCGGATTCTTCGGCTTCTCATAGGCCGGCTCGGGCGCCAGCTTGATGCCGTAAGCCTCGACCAGGTTGGCCAGCACATGGCGGTGGCGGCGTTCCTCGAAGCCGTTCAGCTCCACCGCCTTGCGCAGCAATGTGTCGGGAATGCTTTCGGCATAGGTGCAGACATTCAGCCCGGCGCGGTTCTCGGTCTGGACCGCGATGTCCCAGATCGGCAGCGCGGTGATGCGCTTTTCGGCTTCCTCGCCCAGCTTGGGCCAGTCCAGCACCGCCGGCTTGTAGGGGTCATGGGTATCCAGCAGCGTCTTGCAGAACAGCCGCTTGTGCTCGTCCGAGCCGAACTTGATGGGACCGTCACCGGGCCAGACGCCGGTATCGCGGGTCAGGTCGGGGGGGATAGCGAAAGCCGGGCTACTCATCGACGCTCCATTCTCGCAATTGCAATACCCCTTTGGCAGGAGCAATTGAACCCTAAAATGATCTCCGTCAAATATGCCGTAAATATTTGATTCTATTAGGCTTTAAAGTCGGAAAAACCGCCGGTTTTGATCCCTTTCGCAGCAAGGCTGGCCACCACCGCCGGATCGGTCAAAGCGGCCAGCTCGCCAGCATACTGATAGCCCGGCGCCGAGCCCGGATACGGTCCCGTGGCGGGGTGGGTGTAGATCTCGCTGAGCCCCTCGGGAAGGTGTTCGATCAGCCCCGCCAGCCGCTTTCCCGTCATCGCGCCGGACCAGGCCAGGCCGAATACCGCATCGGGCGCGGTGATGCCGGCGCGGCGGAAGCGGCCGCGTAAGGCGCGGGCAAAGGGCGCGGTCAGCGCCACCACACCGGAGGCCTTGTGAGGTTCGATTTTGCCCAGCACGTCCTGCGGCTCCAGCGGCACGCGCGCACCCGTCACGCGATGCGCCTTGCCGATCTTCACGATCAGCGACGCGATGGTGGGATGCAGGTGGAAATGCTTATGAGCATTGACGTGATCCAGCCGCAGGCCCGTGGCCTCGAACGCCGCGAACTGGGCTTCGATCTCGGCGGCCAGTTGCGCGCGCACTTTCGGAAAAAAGAACATGGCGGCGCCGGCCCGCGCCATGTCGGTGCGAAAATGACCGGTCACATCGACCAGATCGGGCACCGCATCTCGCGGCAGGATCGGCCTGCCCTCGACCAGTACCAGGTGCAGGCCGACACGCAGGCTGGGCATGGCTTTGGCGCGTGTAACGGCATCGCCCGCGGCGGCTCCCGCCACCATCAGGCTGGCGGCGGACAGGATGCCATCACGATGGGCGCGCTCGACCGCCACGTTGACCTCGACGGCAGCGCCGAAGTCGTCAGCCGTAACGATCAGACGCCTCACGTCCTTACGAGACGATCATGTCTTCGCGGTTCTTGAGGAACTGGAAGAACTCCACGCCTTCGCGCAGGCGGCGCACCAGCATGTCGCGGCTGGTGAGCATTTCCTTGACGATCTCGACGATCTTGGACGGACGGAAATAGAACTTCTTGTAGAAATCCTCCACCGAATTGAAGATCTCGGTATGGCCCAGGTGCGGATAGTTCAGCGGCGCGATCTGCGTGCCGTCATCCGTCAGCAGGTCCACGTCAGAGGCGAACCAGCCATTTTCCTTGGCCTGCTTGTACAGGAAGGTGCCCGGATAGGGCGCGGCCAGCGACACCTGGATGGTGTGCGGGTTCACATCCTTGGCGAATTGCAGCGTTTCCTGGATGGTTTCGCGGGTCTCACCCGGCAGGCCCAGGATGAAGGTGCCGTGCACCACGATGCCCAGATCGTGGCAATCCTTGGAGAAGCGGCGCGCGACATCGACCAAGAGGCCCTTCTTGATGTTGTGCAGGATCTGCTGGTTGCCGGACTCGTAACCGACCAGCAGCAGGCGAAGGCCATTGGCCTTCATCACTTCCAGCGTCTTGCGCGGCACGTTCGCCTTGGCGTTGCAGGACCAGGTCACCTTCAGCGGGCCCAGCGCCTTGGCCAGCTCTTCCACGCGGTCGTGATTGTCGGTCAGTGTGTCGTCATCGAAGAATATCTCGCGGACTTCCGGGAAATTGTCCTTCACATACTGCACGTCGCGCACCACGCGTTCGGTCGACATGAAGCGGTACTTGTGACCGCCGATGGTCTGGGGCCACAGGCAGAAAGTGCAGCGCGACTTGCAGCCGCGGCCTGTGTACCAGGACATGTAGGGATGCAGCAGGTAGCCGCCGAAATACTTCTTCACATCGAGCTGTTTGTAATAGGGCAGCACCGAGGGAAGCTTGTCCATGTCCACCAGGATTTCGCGCTCGGGATTCGAGATGATTTCACCCGAAGCGTTGCGATAGGTCAGGCCCTTGATGGTGGACCAGTCGGCGCCTTCGGCGATTTCCTTGATGGTGAAGTCGTATTCGTTGCGCGCCACGAAATCGAGTTCCGGGCAGGCGGCCATGCTTTCCATAGGCTCGACCGCGACCTTGGCGCCGATGAAGCCGATCTTGGCGGTGGGATTGAGGGCGCGAACAAGGCGCGCGCTCTTGCAGTCGGACTTGAAGCTGGGCGTGGAGGTGTGGATGACGATCAGTTCATGCGCCTTCACATCATCTTCGATGTCCTTGAAGGACAGGTTGTGCGGCGGGGCGTCGATCAGGCGCGAGCCGGGCACCATTGCCGCGGCCTGGGCCAGCCAGGTGGGAAACCAGAAGCTCTTCACTTCCCGCTTCATCTGGTAGCGCGCACCGGCACCGCCGTCATAACCCTCGAAAGACGGGGCCTGCAGGAAAAGGGACTTCATCATCGTCATACCTCTGGGCCCGGAAAACCGGGAACAATTGGGAACTTTTCAGGTCCTCAGACCTGGGAGATCGCGCCCGAAGGCTCTACCGCAAAGTGCGTCCCGCGCCAATGCACGGTTTCGCCGAACAGCGAGGCCACAAAAACCGCGAAGCTCAGAAGGTCGCGCGCCGGCATCAGCCAGTACGGCCCGCCATTGGTGCCAAAATGCCCGTCAATCCGGGCTTTCAGCAGCAGGCGCGCGCCCAGCGCCGCGGCCAACAGGGCCAGGCTGACAGCGTTAGCATCCAGGAACAGCGCGGCCATCAGCGCAAAGGCGAAACCGTGGGTGACAAAGCTGCCCAGGTGGCCGACCGGATTGACCAGCCGGATGGTGCGGGTCCAGCGCAGCTCATGGCGGATCAGTTCGCCAATCGAATTTTCCGCCGCCGTATGGCCGACGCCCATCGCCGGGATTGCCAAAGTGTATCCCCGGGCGCGCACGGCGCGGCCCATCTCGTAATCGTCGGCCAGCTGGTCGGCGAAGGCGGCGAAACCGCCGACCTCGTCCAAGGTCTGGCGCTTGAGCGCGATGGTCGAACCAAAGCAGGGCGTGGCAAGACCCAGGCTGGTGCCCAGCACCGCATTGGGCAGGAAGGTGTAGGACATGCCCATCGCCGCCAGCGACGACCACAGCTTGTGACCATCTTTGGCCGGTTCGCCGGTATAGAGGCAGGTGACGATGCCGACACCCGGACGCGCAAGCGCCGCGGTCACCTGGGTCAGCCATTTGGGGCCCACGGCAATATCGCTATCTGACAGCACCAGCGTGTCGTGGCGCGCGGCCGGCAGCATGTTGATCAGGTTGGAAATCTTGGCGTTGGCGCCGTACAGCGCCGTGTCCGCCACGATGGCGGTGTCCATATGCGGATACTTGGCCTGCAGCGCGCGCACGATATCGATGGCGGGATCGGCCTGATCATGCACGCCAAAAAGGATCTGCACATCGCCCGCATAATCCTGGGCAAAGAAAGTCTCCAGGTTGCGCGCCAGATCGGGCTCGCCCTTGTGCAACGGCTTCAGGATGGTGACGGCGGGGCTGGCGGCGGGCGCGCCCGGCACTTCCTGCATGAAGCGGCCAACCAGCACGGCGGCCAACAGCGCATAGAAGGTGCCGACTGCCGCGATCGCCGCCAAAAACCAACCGATATCCAGGAATAGCGAATGCATGGTCACGTCTGAGGAGCCCCCGCTCGTAGATACTTATTAAATCTCGGGCTGCGAGGGGGGAAGTGGCGTTTTCTGACAGTTTGCGACAATTAGAAATCCTGTCGCAATTTTACCAACTCATTGAAATTCAAAGTATTAATCGTGACGGTGCGTCAATTTTTTGTCCTGACAGGCCCTGCCCCGCTCCTATAGGGTGCCGCCATGGTGACCACCCAAGCAAATCCGGCCCTGTTGCAGGCCCTCGGGACCGCGAGTCAGGCCCTTCGGATGGGCGACACTGGCGCGGCCGACCGGGCGCTGGCTCCCCTGCTGCCTCTGGAAGATCCGCGTGTGCTGCACCTGACCGGGCTGGTGCGCATGCACCAGCAACATCATGACGAAGCCGCCGATCTCTTTGCCCGCGCCCGCGCCGCAGATCCCCGCGCGGCACAGCTGGCCTTCAGCCACGGCACAGCGCTGCGCTGGCTGCAGCGCAACGAGGAAGCGGCCCAGGCCTTCAAGGCCGCCATCGCATTAAAACCCGATTACGGCGAAGCCTATTTCGAGGCGGTCAACGCGCTACAGGCCATGGGCGATCTGAAAGAAGCCGAGGCTTTGGCGCGCCAGTGGCTGCGCGTGATGCCGGAGAATGTGCGCGCCCGGCTGTCGCTGGGCGATGTGCTGCTGGCGGCCAAACGGCCGGCCGAGGCCGAGGGGCCCTTGCGCGAGGCACTGGAGGGCGTGGCGTCCACGGATGGCCGCGGCGCGCTGCATCAAAGACTGGGCTTGGCGCTGCGCCGGCAACACAGGAATGAAGAAGCGCTGAGCCATTATGAAAGCGCGGTGACGCTGGACCCCGATCCGGTGTCCGACGCCATCCGCGCGGAAATTCTGCAGGACCTGAAGCGCTATGACGAAGCGGTCCAGATATCGCGCGACCTGCTGGCGCGCGATCCGGCCAATCCGCAATGGCACAAATTCCACAACGACCTGCTGTACCGGCTGGGACATGAGGATTATCTCAAGTCTTACGACCAGGCACCGAAGACGGTCGAGCTCCTGATGTCCAAGGCCTACTTCCTCACCCATGAAAAGCGCGGTGAGGAGGCTTTGGAGGTTTACCGCGCCGCCCAGGCGCTGGCGCCGGACGACAAGGCGGCCGCCACCGGGGTGGGAAATGCCTTGAACCTGATGAAACGTCCGGCCGAGGCCCTGAAGGTCTTCGACGAGGTGATGGCCAGGTTTGGCGAAGATGCAAATCTTTTGAGCTGCGCCGCGGAAGGCGCAATCCTCTCGGGCGATCCCGAACGCGGTGCGGCCCTGTGCGAAAAAAACCTGATACTGGCGCCGCATGACCAGGTGGCGCTGGCCATGTTGGGCACGGCCTGGCGCATGCTGGGCGATGAACGCGACGAGGCGCTGAGCGGCTATGACACACTGGTCAAGGCTTATGATCTGGAGCCGCCGGAAGGCTTTTCCGACATGGAAAGCTTCAATGCCGAGCTGAATGCCTGGCTGGACCGGGTGCATCCCACCACCCGCGAATATCTGGACCAGTCGCTGCGAAACGGCAGCCAGACCCCGGACAAACTGTTTGGCGCCGGCCATGTGCTGGTGGAGAAAATCCAGCGGCGCATTCGCGAGGCGGTCGGCCGCTACATCGCCGAAATGAAGCCGGATGAGAAACACCCCCTGCTCTCGCGCCGGGCGCGCGGTTTCGATTATACCGGCTCCTGGTCGTCGCGCCTGAAAGACTGCGGTTTCCACACCAACCATATCCATCCCGAAGGCTGGATCAGCTCCTGCTATTACGTGGCGCTGCCCAAGGCGGTGGAAGACACGCAAGGCCGGCAGGGCTGGATCAAGTTCGGCGAACCGGCGCTGGACGTGGAGCTGAAAGACCCGATCCGCCGCGCCATCCAGCCGTGCGCCGGGCGGCTGGTGCTGTTCCCGTCTTACATGTGGCACGGCACAGTGCCGTTCCGCGACACCCAGCCACGCACCACCATCGCTTTCGACGTTGTGCCGACGGCCTAGGACGCGCGGCGGCGGGTGTGCACGCTGCGCGAGGACGCGCGGCGCGCCTTGGCCGCGGCCACCAATGTCAGCCAGTTGCTGAACAGCTTGATGGTATTGCTGCGCCACATCTGCCGCGGCAGGGCGCCCGTGACGATCTCATTGAACCGCGCCAGCTCGGTTTCATCGGCCATTGCCGTCAGTCGGTCCTCGGTGGCGCGGTCGAAATAGTTTTCCGGCAGCGCAGGACGCTCGGTGCTTTCGCCGCGCAGGAAGCGGCCCATGTCACGCAGATATTCGCGGCCCAGGGTACCCGGATCATATTCGGGATGGCCCTGGAAGAAGACAAAGCGGCTCTGGCCCGGCGGTTCGCGGGTGAAGATGTCGGTTTGACCATTCTCCAGATGCGACAGCACGCGGTAACCCTTGGCCACCAGATCGCATTCGGCGATGTCGTTGCGGCGCGAATGGGGCACCGGCACGGCGGGCGCGGTGTTGAAGAACAAAGGATCGTCTTCGACCCGGATGCTGTCATAGACGCCGGAAAGCTTCCTGGTCAGCGGGCGGCGCGCAATGCCGTCCAGGTGAAGCACCGCGGCATGGGCGGCCAGGCATGAGAACAAGGTGGAGATGGTGCCGATCTCGGCCCAGTCGATCAGATGCGACAGCTCGGCCCAGTAAGGCTCATCGCGCAAATCGGTCGTGACGGGCTGGGCGCCGGTGACGATCAGGGCATCGATATTGGCGGCCTGCAGGAAACCGGCATCGTCATAGAAACCAGCCATGCGCGCGCGCGCATCCTCGCCGCGGGGAATCGAGCGCAGGGAAAACAGGCGCAGCCGCACGTCCAATGCGCCGGCAGACGCCTTCAGCAGGCGGGCAAATTGCAGCTCGGTGGCGCGCAGCGCCGCATCGGGCATATTGTTGACCAACCCGACATGAACGGCGGTGCGGTTATGGCCCCCGCCCAGCAGGAATTGTTCGACCCGGCTCATCGCGCAATCCTCTTTTTGCCCTGGGCCGCGGCGGCCAGCGCCTGGTCCAGGTCGGCAATGATGTCGTCGCGATGTTCGATACCGATGGACAGGCGAATGGTTTCTGGAGTGACGCCAGCCTTGCGCTGTTCGGCTTCCGGCATCTGGCGATGGGTGGTGGACGCGGGATGGCAGGCCAGCGACTTGGCATCGCCGATATTGACCAGCCGCTTGATCAGGCCCAGCGCGTCATAGAAATTCTTGCCCGCCTCGAAGCCGCCTTCCACGCCGAAGGTCAGCAGGGACGGCACCCGTCCGCCCAGATATTTCCTGGCCAGCCCATGATAGGGGCTGTCGGGGAAGCCGGCGTAATTCACCCAGGACACACGCGCATCGGCGCGCAGGAAATCGGCCACCGCCTTGGCATTCTCAACATGGCGTTCGATACGCAGGCTGACCGTCTCGATGCCCTGGAGCAGCAGGAAGGCGCTCATCGGCGACAGGATGGCGCCGGTGGTGCGCTGGTAGACGCTGCGGGCCCGCGCAATGAACGCCTTGGCGCCGAAGCGCTCGGCATAGACCAGGCCGTGGTAGGAATGATCCGGGGTGGTGAATTGCGGGAAACGCGCCTTGTTGGCCATCCAGTCGAACTTGCCCGCATCCACCACCATGCCGCCCATGGCGGCGCCATGGCCACCCATGAACTTGGTCAGCGAATGCACGATGATGTCGGCGCCGTGCTCAGCGGGCTTGAGCAGCACCGGCGTCGCCACGGTATTGTCCACGATCAGGGGAATGCCCCTGGCATGGGCCATGCGGGCGATGGCTTCGATGTCGCAGATATTGCCGGCCGGGTTGCCGACCGTTTCGCAGAACACCGCGCGGGTGTTGTCGTCGATGCAGGCGGCCAGCGCATCGGCGCTGTCGCCGGCGGCAAAGCGCCCTTCCACGCCCTGGCCCGGCAACACGCTGTGCAGCAGGGTGTGGGTGGTGCCGTAAAGCTGTGGGGTGGAGACAATGTTCTGTCCGGACTGCGCGACATTGGCCAGCGCGTAATACAGCGCCGCCTGGCCGCTCGCCGTCGCCAGCGCGCCAGCCGCGCCTTCCAGCGCCGCGACGCGTTCTTCCAGCACCGCCACCGTCGGGTTGGCGATGCGGCTGTAGCGATAGCCTTCCTCTTCCAGGTTGAAGAGCGCCGCGCCCTGGTCGGCGGAATCGAACTGGTAGGCCGCGGTTTGATAAATCGGTACCGCCACCGCCCGCGTGGCGGGATCGGCGTCAAAGCCGGCGTGTAAGGCAAGCGTCTCGTCGCGCATAATGGCCCCGGATATCGGTGTGCATTCTAGGCTGGCGGGGATTAACAAAATCTCGGCGCGATGTTCCACACAGCGGGGTGCGCGTTAACGCGGTTTCCATGCAAGACGGGCTAATGTTGCGGGAACATATTTCTTTGCCCGTTTCAATTTGAGACACGAGATGACTCTTCCCCTGGCCCGCAAGGCGCCGTCCGCTTCCAAGGCCTGGCTGCGCGCGCTGGAAATGACGGCGAAGATCGAGGATGTGCCCACCCGCGTCCTTCCGTGCGTGATCCAGGAACTGGGCGCACGCTTCGGTGAAGCCCCGGCGCTGATCGCCGCGAACGAGACATTCTCCCATGCCCGCCTGGCGGCGCGCACCAACCAGGTGTCGCGCTGGGCGCTGGCCCAGAATATCCGCAAGGGCGACACGGTCTGTCTGTTGTTGCCCAATTGCCCCGACTATCTGGCAATCTGGCTGGGCATCACCGCCATCGGCGGCATCGTGGCGCTGCTGAACACCAACCTGAAGGGTGAAGCGCTGGGCCACTGCATCGCCGTGGCAGCCCCTACGCATATCATCGCCGCCGAATGCTGGAGCAGCGACCTGACCACCACGGCGCAGCTTTGGCATTATGGCGAGGCCTTCTCGCGAGTGCTGGAAGGCTTTTCCGGTGAAGCCCTGGCGCATGATCGCGACGTCACGCTGAACGACCGCGCCCTTCTGATCTACACCTCCGGCACCACCGGCCTGCCCAAGGCGGCCCATGTCAGCCATCGCCGCGTCATGAGCTGGACCCACTGGTTCGCCGGCATGACCGGCGCCGGCGCCGATGACCGGCTCTACAACTGCCTGCCCATGTATCACAGCGTGGGCGGCGTGGTGGCGTCGGGCGCGGTGCTGCTGGGCGGCGGCGCGGTGATCCTGCGCGAAAGGTTCTCCGCCCGCGCCTTCTGGCGCGATGTGGCCGACAGCGGCGCCACCATCTTCCAGTATATCGGCGAATTGTGCCGTTATTTGCTGGCCGGCGAAGGCGAGGTGCCGGAACACAAGCTGCGCCTGGCCGTCGGCAATGGGCTGTCGGGTGATGTGTGGGAAGCCTTCCAGAACCGCTTCGCCATTCCGCAAGTTTTGGAATTCTATGCCGCCACCGAAGGCAATTTCTCGCTCTACAATGTCGAGGGCCGCGCCGGTTCGATCGGTCGAATCCCGCCTTTCCTGGCGCACCGCTTCCCCACCGCCATCGTGCAATTTGACGACGAAACGGGCCTGCCCAAGCGTGGCCCGGATGGCCTGTGCCGCGCCGTGGCCCGCGGCGAAAGCGGCGAGGCTATCGGCAAGATCGCGGGCGGCGCGGCGCGTTTCGAGGGCTATACCGATGCGGTCGCCACCGAAAAGAAAATCCTGCGCGACGTGTTCACGCCGGGCGATGCCTGGGTGCGCAGCGGCGATTTGATGCGCCAGGACGCGCAAGGCTTCTTCTATTTTGTCGACCGCATCGGCGACACGTTCCGCTGGAAGGGCGAGAATGTCGCCACCACCGAAGTCGCCGCCACGGCCGCCACCGCCCCCGGCGTGAAAGCGGTCAACATTTATGGCGTGACCGTGCCCGGCCAAAGCGGCAAATGCGGCATGGCGGCGCTGGAAGTGGAAGACGGTTTCAATCCCGAACATTTCCGCGCCCATATGGCGCTGCGCCTGCCCGCCTATGCGCGCCCCGTGTTCCTGCGCATCGTGGACAGCCTGGCCCTGACCGAGACCTTCAAGCAGAAAAAGCAGCTATTGGCGCAGGAAGGCTTTGATCCGGCGGCCATCGCCGATCCGCTGCTGGCCGATTGCGGCGCCGGCTATGTGAAGCTGGATACCCAGACTTACGCCCGGATCAATTCGGGCCTTATTCGCCTGTGAACCCGTCGCTCTGCAAGCTGGGGCAGCTTCACCGCATAGCGGATTTCTGAACCGATGATCCGCATCGCCTCGTTGGCATACGGGATCATGCGCGGCATGCAATAGAAGTAGTGGATCATGCCGGGATGGGCGCGGCCATGCACCGGCACGCCGAAGCCGCCCAGCTTCTGGGCATATTCCTCGCCCTCGTCGCCGAAGGGATCGAACTGGCCGGTATGGATGAAGGCCGGCGGCAGGCCGGAGAATTCCTCGGCGAAGAGCGGCGACAGCCGCACATCCGACAACTCCACCCCGTCAGGCACATACAGTTCCAGATCACGGCGCAGGGTTTCGCTGTCCAGAAAATAGCCTTCCGCCAATTCGCGGCGGGCGGCGGATTGGCCATGCACGTCCAGGATCGGGCACAGCAGCAACTGGAACGCGATGGCGGGGCCGCCGGCGTCGCGCGCGATACGGCACAGAACCGCCGCCAGGGTGCCGCCAGCGCTGTCGCCCGCCACCCCCAGCCGCCCCGGATCGATGCCGAAGGCCTTCGGATTCTTGGTGACGTAATTCAGCGCCGCGATGGCATCGGCCAGGCCATAGGGAAAGGGATGGGTCGGCGCCAGCCGGTAATCCACCGCGATCACCCGGCAGCCGGTTTCGTTGCTGAGGCGGCGGCACAGGCCATCATGGGTTTCCAGGCTTCCGGCCACCCAGCCGCCGCCGTGGAAGAACAGGATGCCCGGCAGCACACGCGCCGGTTCGCCCAGCGGCGAATAAATGCGCAGGGAAATATGGCCGTCGCTGACATGCATCAGATGTTCGCGCACACCGCCGATCGCTTCGGTGCCCGGCGGATCCACAAGATCGGCGAGGTTGGTCAGGGCGGCGCGGCGCTCTTCCACGTCCTCATAGCGGCCACGGCTTTGCCCGGCGGCAGCCAGCATTTCCAGGAAACGGCGGGCGTGGCGGTCCAGCGGCATCGTCAGGCCGCTTGGGCAGTAACCGAAACCAGCGAGTCCATCGCGGCGATGGTGTCGAAATTGTCCGGGGTCATGGCGCTTTGCGGAATCTCGATGTCGAACTCCGCCTCGATGGCCAGCATCAGGTTGACCATGTCCAGCGAGGTCAGGCCGGCATCGCGCAGATTGTCGGTCGAACCGGGAATGGTGGTGACCCCGCGCTTGAGCAGCATGCGGGACGCGATGGCGGTGATGCGGTCTTTGGCGGACATGAACGGGCTCCTGAAGCCGCCAATCTAAGGGCCAGCGGTAAAGCATTGGTTTCCCGCAAAACCCGTTAACCCGATGCTTACCAAGATGATCCGAGTTCATCCTTGTTTCAGACTTAAATCTTATTCTGCGGCCTGAAATTCACAGAGCGCGCCATGCTGCAGACCGTCAAGACCGCCTCCGCAATTTCTCCCGCTGAAAACATCGCCGCCCGTGCCGCACGCGCCGCGGAAGTCGCCGCCGCGCATGCCGGCGCCGTGGACGCGCAAAGCCGCTTTCCCCAGGAAGCGATGGATGCGCTGAAAGCCGAAAATCTCCTGGGCATCATGGTGCCGGCGTCGCTGGGCGGCGAGGAAGCATCCGTCGCCGATGTGGTGGACGTCTGCTACACCCTGGGCCGCGCCTGTTCTTCCACCGGCATGATCTACGCCATGCATCAGGTGAAGGCGGCCTGTGTCGCCTATCACGGCATGGACAGCGCCTGGCACCGTGATTTCATGACCCGCATGGTGGCCGATCAGCTTCTGCTGGCGTCTTCCACCACCGAAGGCAAGGGCGGGGGCAATGTCCGCTCATCCGAAGCGGCCGTGGACCATGCCGATGGCCGCATCGTGTTGGTGCGCGACGCCAGTGTGATCTCCTACGGCGCCCAGGCCGATGCGGTGGTGACCACCGCGCGCCGCGCCGCCGAGTCCGATGCCAGCGACCAGGTGCTGGTGGTGTTCGAAAAGAAAAATTATGCCCTGGAAGTGACCGGTGGCTGGGACACGCTGGGCATGCGCGGCACCTGCAGCTCCGGCTTTTCGCTAAAGGCGGTGGGCAGCCCCGACCAGATCCTGCCCCAGCCTTACGGCGCCATCCACGCCCAGACCATGGTGCCTACGGCGCATTTGATGTGGTCTGCCAACTGGGCGGGCATTGCGGCGGGCGCGGTGGACCGCGCCAAGAAATTCATGCGCAAGGCCCAGCGCGCCGGCGCCCTGCCGCCCGGCGTACCGCATTTCACCCAGGCGCTGGCAAACTTGCGCACCCTGCGCGCCCTGATCGCCGCCACCCTGAACCGTTATGAATCCATCGCCCATGACCCCAAGGCGCTGGGCGGAATCGATTTCCAGACGGCCATCAGCCTGCTGAAAGTGGATGCGTCGGAAATGGCGGTCACCACGGTGATGAACGCCATGCGCGCCACCGGCCTGTCCGGCTATCGCAACGACACTGATGTGTCGGTGGGCCGCGCGCTGCGGGATATTCTGTCCTCGCCCATCATGATCAACAATGACCGCATCCTGTCCAGCCTGACCAGCTCGACCATCCTGTCCGAAATTCCCACTTCCATCCGAGACTGACCATGAACATCGTCACGCCGATTTCACATTCCTGCTGCGAGCATCATTTCGAGCCCGATCATCTGCATCCCCTGATATCGCAACTGTTCAAGCCATCCGGCGTGGATGGCGTGTATGGCCGTACCGGCGCCTATGAAAGCGTGATCGAGGCCCTGGCGGCTCTGATCTCGCGTCAGCGTCCCGAGGCCGCCGAAGTGTTCCGTTTCCCGCCGGTGATGCCTCGCGCGTCGCTGGAAAAACAGGGCTATCTTCAAAGCTTTCCCAACCTGATCGGCGCCGTTTCGACCCTGACTGGCAGCGACCGCGACATCGCCAAATCCGCCGCCAAGCATGAAGCCGGCGGTGACTGGACCGAAGACCTCAAGCCCGCCGACCTGGTGCTGGCGCCGGCCGCCTGCTACCCGATCTATCCTATCGCTGCCGAGCGCGGCGTGGTGCCGGATGAAGGCTATGTTTTCGACGTCGCCGCCGACTGTTTCCGCCACGAGCCGTCGCGCCATGTCGACCGCTTCCAGAGCTTCCGCATGCGCGAATATGTCCGCATCGGAACGCCGCAGCAGATCCAGGAATTCCGCGAACCTTGGATCGCCCGCGCCCAGGGCATCGCCGACGCGATCGGCCTACCCTACACGGTCGATGTCGCCAACGATCCCTTCTTTGGCCGGGTCGGCACCATGATGGCCAGCCAGCAGCGCGCCGACGCGCTGAAGTTCGAACTGCTGGTGCCGGTGCGCTCGGCCGATAGCCCCACAGCCTGCATGAGCTTCAACTATCACAAGGAACATTTCGGAGAAGTCTGGGGCCTGCACAACGCCAAGGGCGAAGTGCTGCACACCGGCTGCGTCGCCTTCGGCATGGACCGTTTGGCGGTGGCGCTGTTCGTCACCCATGGCGCCCAGATCAGCGCCTGGCCGGCCTCGGTCCGCGAAGCCCTGAAGCTTTAAGCGGTATTTCCCGCGTCCACCGTCATGGTGGTGCCGGTGATGTTCTTGGCGGCATCGCTCATCAGGAACGCCACAGCCGCGGCCACGTCGTCCACATCCACCAGGCGCTTGAGCGCCGCACGGCCCGCGATCTTGGCGCGTTGATCGTCGCTCATGCCGGACGTCATCTCGGTATCCATGAAGCCGGGCGCCACGGCATTGACCGTCACGCCCATGCGGCCGACTTCGCGCGCCAGGCTGCGGGTAAAGCCCAGCATCGACGCCTTGGTGGCGCCATAGACCGACAGGCCGCTGTAACCGGTGAAGCCGATAATCGAACTGATATTGACGATGCGTCCCTGCCCCGACGTCATCATGGAGCGCACGGCATACTTGGTCAGCACGATGGGCGACACGGTGTTCAACGTCACCAGCCTGGCGATATCGGAATTGTGCATGTTGGACAGCAAGCCTTCGGTGCCCAGCGCGGCGTTGTTGACCAGGCCATAGAGCGGGCCATGTTCGGCCTTCAGTTCGCGCACCAGTTCGGGAATGCCGTCAACATTGGACAGATCGAACGGCACGAAGTTCACCACGCCCGAGTCGAATTCGGCGGTGGCCTTGGTCAGGTCGTTGCTTTCCTTGCGGCCCAGCGCGAAGACGCGGTAGCCGTCCGTGGCCAGCTTGCGGGCAACCGCCAGGCCGACGCCGCGCGTGCCGCCGCTGATGATCACATTGCGCTTATCCATTGCGGCTCAGCTTTCCGCCGGCGGTCAGTGCAATCGCCGGCACAAAACGCAGCATGGCGGGAACCTTGAAGGCCGGAAGCTTTTCGCGGCAGGCCTCCAGGATGGCCTGCTTGAAGGTGGCGTTGTCGTTGGCCACGTCGCTCAACACCACATCGGCGATGACGATAGCGCCGGTGATGGGGCTTTTGCGGCCCGAAACACGCGACATGCGCACGCCGGGATGGCGGTTGATCACCGCCTCCACTTCCTCCGGATTGATCTTGAGACCGCCGACATTGATGATGCCGCCGGTCCGGCCCACGAAATAACAACGCTCGCCGCGTTGCTCGATCATGTCGCCGGTATCCACCCAGCCATCCGTCATCAGCGCATCGTCACCGCCGACATAGGTGCTGGCAGTACGGGGCGAGCGGACATGCAACGTGCCGTTTTCCAATTTCATTTCCACCGCGCCGGCACGGCCGATGTACGCGGCGGGAAAGCCTTCCAGCCCGTCGGTGACTTCAAAGCCCACGCCGGCTTCGGTGGAGGCATAGGCATGGCCTATGGCAGCGCCCGGGAAGCGCGCCTTCAAACTGTCCAGGATGGCCTGGTCGGCGATCTCGCCGGACAGGCGGACATAACGCGGGGCGATGGCCGCATTGGCCGGGCTCATCAGGGCGCGGCGCCAGTGCGACGGCGTACCGGTGAGATGGGTGACGCCGTGTTCCGCCAGCCGCGCCAGGAAATCGGCAACGTCTTCATGGGCGTCCGACAGGATCAGCGACGCGTGGCCCAGCAGGGCGCGCAACAGGATTTGCAGGCCGCCATAGCGGCGAATGTCGTAGAAGGTCCCCCAGACAATATCGTTCTGGGTGGGGGGCTGAATCGCGCCGCTCAGGCCTTCCAGGGTATGCGCCACCATCTTGGGCAGGCCGGTGGTGCCGGAGGTGAACAGCACCCATTCGGTCGTGTGCGAGGGCCGGATCGCGTCGCCCGCATCGAGCAGATGCAACTGTTCAAACCGCACGCCGTCCACCGCCAGTGCGGGATCATCGCTCACCACGACCGTGATCCCGGCGCGTTCGATGACGGACTGCAGATGTTCGGGCTTCACATCCGGCGGGGCGATGACGATGCGGGCGGCCACGCCGTCCAGCTCGATCAGCCCCAGGGCGGCGAACAACTGGTTCGAGGTGCGCAGCAGGACATTGGCGCCGGACAGGTCAGCATCCAGACAGCGGCCATGGCCGCACAGCGCCACCGACAATTCGCGCGACAGCAAGGTCGTCCCGCCGCCGGCGATGGCGTCCCGCAGGGTCTTGGGTCTCACATCAACCTTGGGCGGCATCTTGGTAGAATTTGATGAAATCGCCCATGGTGACGGGGAAATAGACGTCTTCCGACGCCGTGAAGGGGTCCACGCCCAGCTGATCTTCCAGCCGCGCCACGATGATGGCGAAGCACAGCGAATCCAGGCCCGATTCCAGCAGCACGGTGTCGTCGCCGAGCCCGGTCAGGGTCTTTTCCTGCTCCCGCGCCACCTGTTCGAATTCGGCACGGACGATGGTCTCAACGCTCATGGCTGGCTTTCCGGTTTTCCGGCCGCCAATCTAGCCTTGCGAGCTTTAACGTTCCGCTAATGGCAAATGCCGCATAAAGGCTTGGGAATAAGGGCCTTTCCGCGCATGACCATTGATCCCCAGCAGGCCAGCCGCGTGCGCTGCCGCGCCATCGCCGAGAGCGATCTGGACGGGCTGGCGGATCTGCTGGCGCGCGGCTTCCCCCGCTCGCGCCGCGCCTATTGGACCGATGGCTTTGCGCGCTGGAAAAACTTTCCGGTGATCGAAGGCGTGCCGCGCTACGGCTATGTGCTGGATGGCGGCTTTGGTCCGGTGGGTGTGATCCTGCTGATCTCGTCCAAACGCGGCGAGCAGATCATCTCCAACCTGTCGAGCTGGTATGTCGAGCCGCAGTGGCGCACCCATTCGACTTTGCTGATCTCGATGGCGACCAAGCTCAAGCATGTCACTTACCTGAACGCCTCGCCTGCGCCGCACACCTGGCGCACCCTGCAGGCGCAAGGCTTCAAGCCCTACAATTTCGGCCGCAGCATCGTGTTCGGTTTGCCGGGACGCGGCACTGTCAGCGACATTATTCCGGGCGCCTTGCCCGAAGCCCAGTTGCTGCGCGATCACCGCGAACTGGGGATGACCGCGCTGGTGGTGGAACGGGATGGCATCGTCTCGCCTTTCGTGTTCAAGCCGCGGCGCCTGGACAAGCCGCCGATGCCGGTGATGGACGTGATGTTCTGCCGGGGGCCGGAGGATTTCCGCCGCTGCCTGCCGGCGCTTTCCAGGCATTTCCTGCCGCGCAGCCTGGGCTTTCTGATTGACGGTGACATGCCCGGAACCTTGTCGCATTATGCGCAAGGCAAGGAGCCGCGTTACTTCAAGGGCCCGTATCGCCCGGTGCTGGGCGATCTCGCCTATACCGAGAAAGTCCTGTTCGGATGACCGTTCACACAGAAGTCACCGCCCGCACCGCCGCGCAGGTGCTGGTCGACCAGTTGCGCATCCAGGGTGTCACCAAAGTCTTCTGCGTACCGGGCGAATCTTACCTGCCGGTGCTGGACGCGCTGCATGACAGCGGCATCCAGGTGATTGTCTGCCGCAACGAAGGCGGCGCCTCCATGATGGCGGAAGCTTGGGGCAAACAGACCGGGCGTCCCGGCATCTGCTTTGTCACCCGCGGGCCGGGCGCCACCAACGCGTCCGGCGGCATCCATATCGCCCAGCAGGATTCCACACCCATGATCCTGTTCGTGGGTCAGGTGGAGCGAGAAAATCGCGGCCGCGACGCTTTCCAGGAAATGGATTACCGCGCCTTCTTTGGCGGCATGGCCAAATGGGTGGCCGAGATCAACGAACCCGATCGCATGGCCGAGATGGTCGCGCGGGCCTTCTCCACCGCGCTGGCCGGACGCCAGGGCCCGGTGGTGCTGTCCCTGCCCCACGACATGCTGCCCTTGCCGTCCACGTCGCCCGATGCGCCGTTTGCGGAAATGCTGGAAACCGCGCCCGGCGCTGAACAGATGGCGGCGCTGGAAGAATTGCTGGCGCAAAGCCAAAAGCCCATGCTGATCCTGGGCGGTGGTCGCTGGACCGAGACGGCGCTGGCCCAGGTCACGGCCTTTGCCGAACGCTTCGGCCTTCCGGTCTGTACGTCTTTTCGCCGCGCCCATCATTTCCACCCGCTGCATCCCAATTATGCCGGCGATCTCGGTTTGGGCGCCAACCCAAAGCTGGTGGCGCGGGTGAAGGCCAGCGACCTGGTGATCGCGGCGGGGGCGCGGCTGAACGAACTGACCTCGCAGGGCTACACCCTGTTCGACATTCCCGTGCCGAAGATGAAACTGGTGCACGTCTACCCGGGCGCCGAGGAGCTGGGCCGGGTCTACACCCCGCACCTGGCGATCCATGCCGCGCCGCAAGCCTTCGCCGCCGCGCTGGACACACTCAAGCCGCGCCGCGCCGCCCACGATGTCACCGCTGCGCATCAGGACTATTTGGACTGGTCGGAAAAGCCGTTGCCGCAGCCTGGGGACGTGAACCTGTCCGAGATCATGGTGTGGCTGCGCGGCCATCTGGCCGACGATGCCATCATCTGCAACGGCGCCGGCAATTATGCCGGCTGGATCCACCGCTTCTACCGCTTCCGCAAGTTGGGCACCCAGATCGGCACCATCTGCGGCTTCATGGGTTATGGCGTGCCGGCCGCGGTGGCGATGAAAAGCCTGTACCCCCAGCGCAGCGTGCTGGCGATCAATGGCGATGGCGATTTCCTGATGAACGGCCAGGAGCTGGCCACCGCCAAGCAATACAAGCTGCCCATCATCTGCGTCGTGCTGGACAACTCCACCTTCGGCACCATCCGCATGCACCAGGAGCGGGAATATCCCGGCCGCGTGTCGGGCACCGACCTGGTCAATCCGGATTTCGCGGCCATGGCCAAAAGCTTTGGCGGTTTCGGCGCCACGGTACTGAAGACCGCCGACTTCGCGCCGGCCTTTATTGCTGCCGAAAAATCCGGCCTGCCGTCGGTCATTCATGTGAAGTTCGACGCCGAGGGCATCACACCGACGACGACGATATCGGCGATCCGCGAAAAGGCCTTAAAGACCTAGCGCCACCGGCAAGGCATCGCACACCGGCATCACGCGGATACGCGCGGCGGCGACGCGGGTCAGCGCCCAGTCCAGCATTTCGGGTGTCGAGCCATAAGGCGACGGCGAATCCGACACATCATGCGTGTACAGGATCAGCCAGCCATTCTCATGCAACGTACGCTGGATTTCGGTCTCGATCCGCGCCTTGTCCCAGCAGCGCGTTTCCAGCGAGACGGTATTGAGCTGCGCCAAGTCGACGCGACCGGCATTGATGCCCGGATGCACGCCGCGGACGCTCGCGAAACGCGGCGCATAGAAACGCTTGGTGCGGGGCGACACCCGGCCATAGGGAAAGGCATAGCTGACCGGCGCATCGCCGCCCAGGAAGGGGCGCAGGAATTCCTTGTTGCGCTCGGCGTCCTTTGCCAGTTCTTCGGTGGTCAGGGTCGGGGTCGGCTGGTGGCCAAAGCCATGACAGGCGATTTCATGCCCGGCCGCCGCCAGTTCCTTCAGGTCGGCCTCATCATAAAAGACCGTGCCGTTTTCGGTGCGGCCGCAGAAACCGCCCGCCGTATAATAAGTGCCCCGCACGCCATGCTTGGCCATGACCGGACCACCTTGGGTCCAAGCATTCTTGGGAAAATCGTCATAGCTGATGGAGGCCACCGGCCGGTGCCCTGCCAGCCGGGCGGGCCGAACCGCCAGTTTGCGGGCCATCAGGCTGGTCAGCTTGGTTTTCAGGTGGCTGGAGAGGCTCATGGGCCCGTTTTAGCCCCAAAAGCCTTAAGAGCCGGGAAACGGATATTCGACCGAATTGGTATCTTGCACGGCAAGGTACCATGTGATAGACAATAGCCATGACGGAATCACTGCAGATCCAACTGAAAAAAGGCGTCCTGGAGATGTGCGTATTGGCGCTGCTCTCCAAGGGCGACAACTATGCCTATGACATCGCCAGCCGCATGGCCGAAGCGGTCGGCATGGGCGAAGGCACCATCTATCCTCTGATGCGCCGGATGCAGAATGACGGGCTGGTCTCGACCTACCTGCAGGAGTCCGGCAGCGGTCCGCCGCGCAAATATTACAAGCTGACGAAAAGCGGCGCCAACGCGCTGAAGGCACAGGTCTCCGAATGGGTCGTGTTCGAGACCGCCGTGCGCAAAATTCTGGGAGACGCAGCATGAACCGCGCACATTTCATGGCGCAACTTCGCGACGGATTGTCGGGCCTGCATCACACCGACATCAACGACATCCTGCGCGACTATGAAAGCCATTTCGCCGATGGGTTGGCGGACGGCCGCAGCGAGGATGAAGTCGCCGCCGCCCTGGGCGAACCCGCGCGTCTGGCGCGCGAGCTGCGCGCCGAGGTCGGCTTCCGCCGCTGGGAAGAGCATCGCAATCCCGGCAACTTCCTGGGCGTCGTGCTGGCGCTGCTGGGCCTTGCCACCATCGACTTCGTCATCCTGCTGCCCATCCTGTGCCTGCTGGCCGCGATATTCTTCGGCCTGTCGATGGGGTGCCTGGGTTGCATCATTGGCGGCAGCTTCCTGTTGTTCAATCTTCTGTGGGGCGGGGTGATGGGCAATGCCGGCATGCAGCTCCTGATCGCGCTGGGCCTGATCTTCGGCGCTATCGGCGGCGGCGCACTGCTGCTGCTGCTCATGGACATGATCGCCAAGCTCTTGATCCGTTACGCCCGCCTGCATTTCCGTCTTTTCGACAGCGCCAACCAGGCCATCTGAGGAGCATCCCATGGTTCACAAGCTCGCCATCGTTGCCGTAATCGGCCTGACCGCATCGGCCGTCTGCATGGGCGCCGCTGCCGCTATCGGCGGCAACCAGTTCGGCAAGGGTTTCGACGGCGTGGACCTGTCCATGTTCGGCGACCGGCCGCGCTGCGAACGAATCGAAAGCGCCAGCGCCACCAGCCGCGAACTGGAATGGGACGACAGCGACCGCGTAAGCCTGTCGGTGGGTGGCCATGCCACCTATACGCCAGGCACCGACAACAAGGTGCACGCCAGCGGCGATCCCCAGGCACTCGCGCATTTGCGTATCCGCGACGGCAAGATCGAGATGGACTGCAATGGCGGCCATCTTTCGCGCGACCTGCAGATCACCCTGCCCGGCAAGGAGTTCAAGAAGTTCAGCATCGCCGGCAGCGGCAATCTGGTGCTGCAGAACCTCAATCAGGAACGGGTGAAGCTTTCCATCGCCGGCAGCGGCAACATCAAGGCCGACGGCAAGGTCGAACATGCCGAGATTCACATCGCAGGCTCGGGTGACGTGGACACGGCCCATGTGGCATCACGCGTGACCGAAGTCCATATCGCCGGCAGCGGTAACACCGACATCGCCCCGACTGAGGAAGCCGAGATTCACATTGCCGGTTCCGGCGACGTCAACATGCATTCCAATCCCAGGAAGCTGGAAACCCATATCGCCGGATCGGGCCGCATCCATAACGTCGGCGCGGGCGGCTGATATGCCGTCCAAAATAGCCATTGTCGCCATTGTCGGCCTGACCGCCTCGGCCATCTGCATCGGGGCTGGCGCCGCCATTGGGGCGCGCGATTTTGGCAGCCTGGACCTTCCTTTCTTCAACGGGCCGCGCTGCGCGAACATCCCGGGCGCCACCGCCACCAGCCGCGATCTGGACTGGGACGGCAGCGACCACGCCGGCATTTCCATCAAGGCGGTCGCCAACTACGCGCCCGGCAGCGGTGGTGAAAAGGTGCATGTCACGGGCGATCCTCAAATCCTGGCGCACCTGCGCCTGCGGGGCGGCATGATCGAAGAGGACTGCCATGGCTGGAACGAGCGCGACAGGAACGTGATCATCACCTTGCCCGGTCGCAAGTTCGAAAAATTCGTCCTGACCGGCACCGGCAAGTTGAACCTGGACCGGCTGGACCAGCCCAGCTTGCAGATCAAGATGGCCGGCGTCGCCACCATCACCGCCAATGGCAAGGTGGATGATTTGCGCATCGATATGGCCGGAGTCAGCAAGGCCGATTTCGCGCAAGTGACCGGCCGCAGGGTCAAAGTGCAGATGGCCGGGGTCAATCACGCCCATATCGCCCCCACCGAAGAGGCCGATATCCACATCGCCGGCCCCAGCGAAGTCACCCTGCACAGCAATCCGCCCCAGCTGGACACGCGGATCATGGGACCGGGCCAGATCCATAAAGTGGGTCCAGCCACCTAAACTCGACAAAATGGGCGCTTGGGCGTATTTCCCCGCCCATGCCTTCCAGTCTCCAAATCGGTGACGTCACCATTCCCGGCCGGGTGCTGACCGCGCCCATGACGGGCGTGTCCGACCTGCCGTTTCGCCGCATCGCCAGCCGTTGCGGCGCGCCCTATGTGGCGACCGAGATGGTGGCCTGTGACAGCTTTGCGCGCGGCCGGCCCGATGTGGTGCGCCGCGCCGCCATTGGCGACGGCTTGCCCCTGATGGTCATCCAGCTGGTCGGCCGCACCCCCGAATGGATCGCCAAGGGGGCCAAGCTTGCCGAAGAAGCCGGCGCTGACATCATCGACTTCAACATGGGCTGCCCCGCCAAGGAAGTGACCGGCGCGCTGTCCGGCTCGGCACTGATGCGCGAACCGGAATTGGCGGCGCGCCTGATCGGGGCGGCGGTGAACGCCACCAGCCGTCCTGTCACCTTGAAGATGCGGCTGGGCTGGGACGACCAGACCCGTAACGCTCCCGAGATCGCGGCGATGGCGCAAGGGCTGGGCGTGAAAGCCATTACCGTGCATGGCCGCACCCGCAACCAGTTCTATGGCGGCAAGGCCGATTGGGCTGCGGTGGCCGAGGTGAAGAAGGCCGTGTCGATTCCGGTGATCGTGAACGGCGACATTATCGATGCAACGTCGGCGCGTGCCGCATTGGCGCAGTCCGGCGCCGATGCGCTGATGATCGGGCGCGGCGCCTATGGCCGGCCCTGGATCGCTGCCGCGCTGGACAAGGCCCTGAATACAGATGGCAGGACGATCGAGCCCGACATTGCCTCTCGATTAGGCATCGCACTTGAACATTTTACAGACACGTTGCGCTTCTATGGCGATGCGCTGGGCCTGAAAGTCTTCCGCAAACATTTGGGCTGGTATGTTGAACAGGCCTTATATCCGGCCGATCCCATCATGCGGCGGGCGACCAAGGCCCGCTTGTGTCAAATTGACAACGTAAACGGCGTAGAATCGGCATTGGCCGCACTTTGGTCCAATTCCGCCCTTCCAATTCTCGCAGCTGCACATATGTAAGGGCCCCGGCGGTCATGGCCGTGATGGGGAATCTTTTTTGTCTTGGGGTGTCTGGGTCGGCCTTGGTCGAACGTCATCCTGATCCGTGATTTTTTCGGGGGTATTGATGTCGCGCCGCTTTTTGCCATCGCTGACCATTGGCATGGCCACCCTTCTCGTGCTGGCCAGTTGCGGCCGTCCTCCGCAGCAGCAGATGCCCCCGCCTGCCGTGGGCTTCGTCACCATTGCAGAACAGCCGATCGCGCTGACTGTCGAACTGCCGGGGCGCACCCATCCCTTCGCCGTGTCCGAGATCCGTCCCCAGATCAACGGCATCGTGCTGAAACGCCTGTTCGTGGAAGGCTCGACCGTCAAGGCGGGCCAGCCGCTGTACCAGATCGATCCGGCGCCCTATCGCGCCGTTTATGACAGTACGCTTGCGACCCTGGCTTCCACCAAGGTGAAGGCGGAGCGCTATCAGCGGCTGCTGTCGGAGAACGCCATCGCGCCGCAGGATGCCGACGATGCCCGCGCCGCCTATCTGCAGGCCAAGGCCAATGCCGACAGCGCCCGCATCAACCTGAACTATACCCGCATCCTCTCGCCCATCACCGGACGCATCGGTGCGTCCACCGTGACCGAAGGCGCGCTGGTGACGGCGCAGCAGGCCACCGCCCTGACCACGGTATCGACGCTCGATCCCATCTATGTCGATGTGAACCAGTCCAGCGCCGAGCTGGTGGCGTTGAAGCGCGCCATCCAGGCGGGCAATGCCAATGCAGGCGGAGATCTCACCGCCGAAGTCTCGCTCAAGCTGGATGACGGCAGCACCTATCCCCTGAAGGGCCGCCTACAATTCACCGACGTGACGGTGGACCCCGCCACCGGCGCGGTGCAGTTGCGCGCCATCTTCCCCAATCCGGAAAACCTGCTGCTGCCGGGCCTGTATGTGCGCGCCACCATCAACCAGGGCGCGGACCCGCACGGCATTCTGGTGCCGCAGAACGCTATCGGCCACAACCAGAAGGGTGAACCCACCGCGCTGGTGATCGACAACAAAAACATCGCGCGCCTGAAGGTTCTCAAGACCGGCCGCGCCGTCGGCAACCAGTGGCAGATTCTGGAAGGCCTGAAAGCCGGCGACCGGCTGATCACCGAAGGCCTGGCCAAGGCGATGCCCGATGCGCCGGTCAATCCGCAACCCGCGGGCGCGGCGCCCGCATCGCAGCCCAGCAACCCGGCGGCCCACTAAATGAATCTCTCGCGCTTTTTCGTCGATCGCCCGGTTTTCGCCTGGGTGCTTGCCGTGGTCATCATGCTGGCCGGCGGCATCGCCGCCTTCAGCCTGCCGATCGAGCAGTATCCCGCCATCGCCCCGCCATCGGTGGTGATCAACGCCGTCTATCCCGGCGCCGACTCCGAAAGCCTGCAGAACTCCGTCACCCAGGTGATCGAGCAACAGCTGACTGGCCTGGACAATCTTCTGTATTTCTCGTCCCAGTCCAACGCCGACGGCACTGTGCTGATCACCGCCACCTTCGCGGCCGGCACCAATCCCGACATCGCCCAGGTGCAGGTCCAGAACAAGGTGCAGGCCGCCGTGCCACTGCTGCCCACCGCCGTGCAGCAGCTGGGCGTCGTGGTCGCCAAGAACACGCCCAACTTCATCGTGGTGGTCGGCGTCTATGACGATACCGGCCGCTATACCAATGTCGATATTTCCGACTTCATCACGTCCAAGATGCAGGATCCGCTGAGCCGCGTGCCCGGCGTCGGTTCCACCCGCGTGTTCGGCGCCCAGTATGCCATGCGCATCTGGCTGGACCCATTCAAGCTGCACAATTTCAACCTGCAGCCGTCCGACGTCTATGCCGCCATCCAGACCCAGAACGTGCAGGTCTCGGCCGGCCAGATCGGCGCACAGCCCGCCGTCCCGGGCGCGGCGATCAACGCCACCGTCACCGCCCAGTCGCGGCTGCAGACACCCGAACAGTTCCGCAACATCATCCTGAAGACTTCGCCGTCTGGCGCGGTGGTGCGCCTGGCCGATGTCGCCCGCGTCGAACTGGGTGCGGAAACCTATGCCATCGCCAGCCTGTTCAACGGCTATCCCGCCGCCGGTATTCCCATCAACCTGGCGCCGGGCGCCAATGCGCTTAAGACCGTGGATGCGGTCAAGAAGAAGGCCGATGAACTGAAAGCGTCGCTGCCGCCGGGCATGAAACTGGTCTATCCGGTCGACAACACCACCTTCATCCGCCTGTCGATCCATGACGTGATCGTGACCCTGATCGAAGCCATCGCCCTGGTGGTGCTGGTGATGTACATCTTCCTGCAGAACTGGCGCGCCACCCTGATTCCGGCCATCGCCGTGCCGGTGGTGCTGCTGGGCACCTTCGGCGTGCTGGCGGTCGCGGGCTATTCCATCAACACATTGACCCTGTTCGCGCTGGTGCTGGTGATCGGCCTGTTGGTCGACGACGCCATCGTGGTGGTGGAAAATGTCGAACGCATCATGCACGAAGAGCGGCTGTCGCCCCGCGACGCCACCCTCAAAAGCATGAGCGAAATCACCGGCGCCCTGATCGGCATCGGCCTGGTGCTGACAGCGGTGTTCCTGCCCATGGCCTTCTTCGGCGGCTCCACCGGCATCATCTATCGCCAGTTCTCCATTACCATCGTCTCGGCCATGACCCTGTCGATCCTGGTGGCGCTGGTGCTGTCGCCGGCGCTCTGCGCCACCCTGCTCAAGCCGGTCGAAGGCGAAGGCCATGTCAAGCATGGCCGCTTCTTCACCTGGTTCAATCGCAATTTCGATGCCTTCCGCAACTGGTACCATGACCGCGCCGAATGGTTCCTGAAGCACACTTGGACCACCATGATCGCCTTTGGCGGCATCGTGGCGCTGCTGGTGGTGTTGTTCATCCGCCTGCCCACCGGCTTCCTGCCCGATGAAGACCAGGGCTTCATCTTCAACCTGATCACCCTGCCCGCCGGCACCACCCAGCCCGCCACACTGAAAGTGGCCAAGGGCGTGGCCGACTATTACCTGGACAAGGAAAAGGACAATGTCGACTTCGTGTTCGCCGTCGCCGGCTTCTCCTTTGCCGGTTCGGGCCAGAATACCGGCATGGCCTTCACCCATCTGAGGGACTGGAGCGAGCGCAAGGGCGACAAGAACACGTCCGTCGCGATCTCACGGCGCGCCTTCATGAATTTCTTCCAGAACAAGGACGCGCAGATATTCCCGATCGTGCCGCCGTCGGTTCAGGAACTGGGCAATGCCACCGGTTTCGACCTGCAGCTGGAAGACAGGGGCAATATCGGCCATGCCGGCCTGATCGCGGCCCGCAACCAGCTTCTGGGCCTGGCGGCGCGCGATCCGCTGCTGGCCCAGGTACGGCCCAACAGCCTGGACGATACGCCCCAGCTGCATGTCGATATCGACCAGTCCAAGGCGAGCGCGCTGGGTGTGTCGCTGGCCGACATCAATTCGACCCTCAGCGCCGCCTGGGGTTCGACCTTCATCAACGACTTCATCGACCGCGGCCGCGTCAAGCGCGTCTATATGCAGGGCGATGCGCCCTATCGCATGACGCCGCAGGACCTGGACCGTTGGTATGTGCGCAGCGCCAACGGCACCATGGCGCCCTTCTCGTCCTTCGCCACCTCGCGCTGGACCATCGGACCGGCCTCGCTGACGCGCTACAACGGCCTTCCCGCCATCGAGCTGCAGGGCCAGGGCGCGCCCGGCGTCTCGACCGGCACGGCGCTGAACCGGATGCGCGAGCTGGCACAGCAGCTGCCCAAGGATGTAGGCATTGAAGCAACCGGCCTGTCCTATCAGGAGGAAGCCAGCGGCTCGCAGGCGCCCGCCTTGTACGCCCTGTCCATCCTGGTGATCTATCTGTGCCTGGCGGCCCTGTATGAAAGCTGGGCGATCCCGCTGTCGGTGATGCTGGTCATCCCGCTGGGCGTGGTCGGCGCGCTGGCGCTGACCAGCATGCGCGGGCTGTTTAATGACATCTATTTCCAGGTCGGCCTTCTGACCACCATCGGCCTGTCCGCCAAGAACGCCATTTTGATCGTGGAATTCGCGGTGGATGCGGAGAAGAAAGGCGCCAGCGCCTTCGACGCCGCGATGGAAGCAGCAAGGCTGCGCCTGCGCCCCATCCTGATGACGTCCATCGCTTTCATCGCCGGCGTCATGCCGCTGGCGCTGGCGCATGGCGCGGGCGCCGGCTCGCAGAACGCCATCGGCACCGGCGTGGTGGGCGGCATGATCACCGCCACCGTGCTGGCGATCTTCTTCGTGCCGGTGTTCTTCCAGCTGGTGAACACCAAGCTGCAGCACCACAAGTAGACACTGCCCCCTCCGGCCTTCGCTGGCCCGAGGGCCAGCTACGGCCACATCCCCCTATGCGAGCGCGCTGACGCGCGCGCGGGGGGAGGACTGGCGGCGGGCCCTGTGTCATACTCCCCTCAAAATAAAGGGAGGGGAGCATGACCCGTTTGTGGATGACCTTGCCATTGCTGCTGGCGCTGGGCGTGGCAGCCCCCGCCGAAGAAACCCGCAGCCGCGATCACACCGTCATGGTGATCTCGACCGTGCCGGCGATCGCCGGCAAGAAATCCAGCCTGTATGTCCGCGAGCGGGCGCTGCCGTCGGTTCTGAAAAGCGGCGCCGGCGACAAGATCGTGCTGTTCGTGCACGGCGCCGGCACACCTGCCGAAGTCAGCTTCGACGTGCCCTATCAGGATTACAGCTGGATGGGGTACCTGGCCGCCGCCGGCTATGACGTGTTCAGCGTGGACATGACCGGCTATGGCCGCTCGGCACGGCCCGCGCCCATGGCGGAAACATGCAATCCGGGGCCGGGCCCGCAGACCGGCTTCGGGATCAACTGCCTGACCAGCTATCCCGGCGCCCTGACCAACATCGAATCCGACTGGAACGATATTTCCGCCGCGGTCGCCTACATCAAGAAGCTGCGCCATGTGGACAAGGTGAACCTGATCGCCTGGTCGCAAGGCGGCCCGCGCGCCGGCGGCTGGACCGCCAACCATCCGACCGAGGTGAACAAACTGATCCTGCTGGCGCCGGCCTATGGCCGCACCGTCAAGGCGGACGCCCCGGCGGTCCTGCCGGTCCCGGGCCCCACCTACAGCACCCAGAGCCATGACCAGTTCACCGCCAACTGGGAACGCCAGGCGCCTTGCCCGGGCCAGGTCGATCCAGCCGCCGCCGCCTCGGTCTGGTCGGAGATGCTGAAATCCGATCCGGTTGGTGCCGCCCGCACGCCGGCGGTGCGGCGTGCGTCCATCTCGTCCACGGGCTGGGGCTGGACCCAGGAGAAAGTGAAGGCGATGACGACGCCGACCCTGATGGTCAGCGGCATCAACGACAAACAGGTCCTCCCGGAGCGGGTGGGCGATTTCTATGCCGATATCGGCAGCCCCCAGAAGGTGTTCATCGACCTGGGCTGCTCCTCCCACAACGCCATGTGGGAAAAGAACCACCTGATCCTGTTCAAAGCCTCGCTGGAATGGCTGGACAAGGGCACCGTGAACGGCGCGACCAACACCATGCTCAAGCTGGGCTATTAAATTTTTAATCGCGTCTAGGGCAGGCGGAACGCGATCATCTCGGCCGGAAAGCCCGGGCCGCCGATGGTCAGCACGATGTGCTGCTTGCCGCCCAGCATGAAGGTCATCGGGCAACCTGTCTGCGGCGCCGGCATGTAAACCGCGCCGCGATCCTCGCCCGTCTTCTTATCATAGGCCCGCAGCAGGGCGCCGCGCTTGCCGTTCGGCGTGGTGGCAAAACCGGATTCGCCGCAGATCACCAGCGACTTGGTCACCGTGGGACCGATCAGTCCGGGCCGGCCGGTGCGCGGAATCTTCAGGCCCTTCAGCGCCGGATGGTTTTTGATGTTGTCCGGCGTGTCGCCATGGGCGACCTGCCAGGCGATGTCGCCCTTGGTGAGATCGGTGGCGGTGATACGGCCATAAGGCGGCTTCATCAGCGGCAGACCGTCGATGGTCAGCACACCGGGACGGAATTCCTGCGCGGCGCCTGCCGCGGGTGCCGCACCCGCGTTGGCGACCGCGGTGGGCGGCGCCAGATATTCATCGCCGCCCTGGATCACCGCCGCCCGTGTGGGCGCAGCCCCTGCGGTGCCGCGAATATACTCCGCATCGGTGAAGCTGGGATTGCCGGGCACCAGACCGTCCACCGCCACGGTGGTTTCCGAAAAGGTGTAAACCGTGTGGGTTTCCGGATCGTAACAACCGCCGGCCCAATTGGTGCCGCCCTGGGTGGCGAGCGAGGTCAGGGTACCCCACAGACCATCGGTTTTGGACAGAGACGGTGGGGTGTAAACCGGCCCGGACTTGTAGTGCGACAGCAGCCGCAGTGCCTTGGCATGCAATTCGGGCGTGAAATCGATGACGGTGGAGGCATCCACGCTCTGCACATCGTATGGCGGCGGCTTGACCGGGATCGGCTGGGTCGGTGAATACCATTCGCCCGGCACATCGCCTTTGGGGACTTTGCGTTCCACGATCGGCCATATCGGTTGGCCCGTCTCGCGATTCAGCACATACAGAAAGCACTGCTTGCTGGGCTGGGCCAGCGCCTTCACCATCTTTCCGTTGTGCGGGATGTCGCACAGGATCGCCGCGCACGGCACGTCGCGGTCCCAGATGTCGTGATGGACCAGCTGATAATGCCAGCGGCGCTTGCCGGTTTCCAGTTCCACCGCGACCAGGCAATTGCTGAACAGCGTATTGCCCTGGCGGCGGATGCCGGATTCGTCGGCGGAGGGAATCTCGATACCGAGATAGGCCAGCCCCAATTCCTCATCCACCGACATCTGTGCCCAGCAGCCGGTGTTGGTGGCTTTTTCCGCCTCGCCGGCCCGCAGCCAGGTGTCGTAACCGAACTCGCCCTTCAACGGGATGGTGTGGAAAATCCACAGCCGCTTGCCGGTCTTCACGTCAAAGCCGCGGACATAGCCTTTGGTGCGCGGCTTGTTGCCCGGCACGCTGCCCGAGGCATGGGCCGCGCCCACGATCACCACATTGCGCGCCACAGTCGGGGTGGCGTGCAGGCCGATCTCCCCGCCCAGCGGATCGATCACCTGGTCGTCGTTGAGCTTCAGATCGACGACCCCGTTTTCGCCAAAGCCGGCGACAGGCAATCCCGTCTTCGCATCCAGCGCCACCAGCTGATAGCCGGGCGTGACATACAGGATGCGTTCCTCGGCCCCATCGGTCCAATAGGCCAGACCGCGGCCGGAATACTGCCGCGGCGCGTTGCGGGCGCGGGCGCCCTCGTCTTTCCGGAACATCCACAGCAGTTCGCCATTGGCGGCATCGACGCAAATGACGTCGCGGCGCGCCCCGCCGGTGGAGTAGAGGCGACCCTTGATGACCAAAGGCGTGGCTTCCCAGGTATATTCCGGCCGCGATCCCAGGATGGACGACGGGAAGCGCCAGGCGACTTCCAGCTTGTCGAAATTGGACGCGTTGATCTGGTCCAGCGGCGCATAGCGGGTATTGGCCAGGTCGGCGGCATAGTTGCGCCATTCGGTATCGAGCGGCGTCGCGGACTTTGTTTGTGCTTGGGCCGGCAGGCCGGGCATCGCCAGCACCACCGCCGTCGAAGACAGCATCGCGCGCCGTGTCAGGAATGCCATGTTTCTCTCCCCTCGCAGTTCAGGCTGCGCCCAATTTTGTTTGCCCGATGATGCAACAGGATGCCGGCAATCGCAAAAATGGATAGCGGGCACAACACGTTACGGGAAATGACCATATTTTCGTTGAGAATCCCGGCCAGTTCCAATTAATTCAATCCCATGAACAGCTTAAGCCACAGGTTTAGCGTCGCGCCGATGATGGACTGGACCGACAGTCCTTGCCGGGTGCTGCATCGCTGCCTGACCAAGAACGCGCTGCTCTATACCGAGATGGTGACGGCGGATGCGGTGTTGCACGGCGATCGCGCGCGGCTGCTGGGGTTCGAGGCGTTTGAACATCCCCTGGCGCTGCAACTGGGTGGTTCTGATCCGGCCAAGCTGGCGCAGGCGTGCGTGATCGCCGCCGGCTTCGGCTATGACGAAGTGAATTTGAATGTCGGCTGCCCGTCGGACCGGGTGCAGTCGGGGCGTTTTGGCGCCTGCCTGATGCGCGAACCGGCATTGGTGGCGGACTGTGTCGCGGCGATGCGCGCGGCGGTGAAGCTGCCCGTCACGGTCAAGTGCCGTATCGGGGTGGACGACCAGGACCCCGAACAGGCGTTGCGCGCGCTGATCGACGCTTGCGCCGATGCGGGCGTGAGCGCGTTCGCGGTGCATGCCCGCAAGGCCTGGCTGGAAGGGTTGAGCCCCAAGGAAAACCGCGACGTGCCGCCGCTGGATTACGCGCTGGTCTATCGCGTGAAACGCGAGCGGCCGAACCTGACCATCCTGATCAATGGCGGCATCGAGACCCTGGAGCAATCCGAAGAACATCTGCGCCATGTCGATGGCGTGATGATGGGCCGGGCCGCCTATCAAAATCCCATCCTGCTGGCGGAAGTGGACGCGCGAATCTTTGGCGGCGCGCCCACCGACCTGGATGCGGCCATCGCAACCTATTGCGACCATGTCGAGCGCCAACTGGCCCAGGGCGCGCGGCTGCACACACTCATCAAACCGATGCTGGGACTCTATAACGGCCGCCCCGGTGCGCGGCTGTTCCGCCGCCACCTGAGCGAGAACGCGCCGCGCCATGACGCGGGCATCAATGTGCTGCGCGAAGCGCTGGACTTTGTACGCCAGCGCGAGGCGGCCTGAGCGCGATCAAAGATCGCGTGTAATCAAACCACCGCCTTGAAAAATCCGTGGCTAGCGCCCCAATGCAGCAGCAGATCGGGCCAGGCCGCAGCGGGCTTGCCCACCGTCTTGCTGATGCCATAGCCATGGCCGCCAGCCTCGAAGACATGGATCTCGGCCGTGATATTGGCGGCGCGCAGAGCGGTGAAATAGGCCAGGGCATTGGGGATCGGTGGCACCACCGTGTCATCGGCCGCCAGGCACATCCAGGTGGGCGGCGCATCGGCCGGAATGTGCTTTTCGCAGGAATAGGCGTCGATCGCTTCGGCTGACGGGTTTTCGCCCAGCAGCTTGTCGCGCGAACCGGCATGGCGGCCATCGCCCATGGTGACCACCGGATAGATCGGCACCGAGAAGCTGGGGCGCGCATCAACGCTGTCAGCGCTATCAACCGGCGTATAGACCTTGGCGGCGAAGCGGGTCGCGATGGAGCAGGCGACGTGACCGCCGGCAGAAAAACCCATGAAACCGATGCGCGCCGGATCCAGCGCGTATTTGGCCGCATTGGCGCGCACCAGCCGCATGGCGCGCTGGGAATCCTGCAGCGGCACGTCGCTGCGCATCGCCCAGCCTTCGCCCGGCAGGCGGTAGCGCAGCACGAACACGGTGACGCCGGCGGCGTTGAACCGGCGCGCCACATCGGTGCCTTCGAAATCCATCATCTCGCGCGAATAGCCGCCGCCGGGCGCCACGATGATGGCCGAGCCATCCGGCTTGTCGGGACGGAACACGATCATGCTGGGATTGCCGACCTGGTCGATATAGCGGTCGATGGGGGCCGCGCCCGGATCGCGGTTCTGGATACGGTTGGGCAGGTGCACCCCCGCGCCGCCGGGCGGGGTGCCCGGCCACAGGGCGACAATCTCCTTGGGGTCGCTGGGAACGCTGCCATCGCCGGGCATCACGGTGTCGGCCAGCGCTTGTTTGGAAAAGGCAGCGGCAGCCAACCCAAGCCCGATCATATTGCGGCGATCCATGAATCCCTCCCCTTTTTAATGGTCGCTCCGGCTCCCGCCGACGCTCCTATTTTGCCAAGCATCACACCCTTTTCCTTTTACGGGCAAGGCGTATTGTTTGCGGCCATGAGACACTTCGCACTCGCATTGTTGCTGCTGACATCCGCTGCTTCGGCACAGGAAGCCGCCTATGGCCCGATGCTGGAAGGCTATGATTATCCCTTCCCGCTGCAGCATTACCGGTTCCAGAGCCAGACCGTGGCGATGGACATGGTGTACATGGACGTGAAGTCGGCCACGCCGAACGGCCACACGGTGGTACTGCTGCATGGCAAGAATTTCTGCGCCGCGACCTGGGAAGGCAGCATCCGGGCGCTGAGCGGCGCCGGCTATCGCGTCATCGCGCCGGACCAGGTGGGCTGGTGCAAATCCACCAAGCCGCAGCATTACCAGTACACATTCGAGCAACTGGCGGCGAACACCCACGATCTTCTAAAATCGCTGGGCATCACCAAGGCGATTGTCATGGGCCATTCCACCGGCGGCATGCTGGCGATGCGCTATGGCCTTACCTTCCCCGCCGATACCGAAAGGCTGGTGCTGGTCGATCCGCTGGGGCTGGAAGACTGGCGCGCCAAGGGCGTGCCGTGGCAAAGCCTGGACGCGCAATATCAGGTTCAGCTCAAGACCAGCGCCGACAGCATCCGCGATTATGAGCGCGCCACCTATTACGCCAATACGTGGAAGCCGGAATATGAGCCCTGGGTGCAGATGCTGGCGGGCATGTACCGGGGTCCCGGCAAGGCTGTCGTGGCGTGGAACTCGGCCCTCACCTACGACATGATCTACAGTCAGCCGGTATTTTACGAGTTCGAGAACTTGAAAATGCCGGTGCTGCTGATGATCGGCGACAAGGACAATACCGCGCCCGGCAAGCAATCGGCGCCACCGGAAATCCGTGCGACGCTCGGCAATTATCCGGTGCTGGCGGAAGCGGCCGTCAAGCGCTTCAAACAGGGCAAGCTGATCCGCTTCCCTGATCTTGGCCACTCACCACAAATCCAGGATCCAGCGCGCTTCCACGCCGCGCTATTGGACGCGCTTAAACCTTAAAGCCGTGCGTGCCGGCCCAGGACAGGAACAGCTCCGGCCAGGCGCCACAGGGTTTGCCTTGCGCCCAATGCAGGCTGAAGCCATGCCCGCCGGCTTCAAACACATGCATCTGTGAGGCGATCTTGGCTTCCTGCAGCTTCTGGTAAAACGCAATGCCGTTGGGCATGGGCGGCACGATGTCGTCGTCGGCCGCCAGCGCCAGGAAGGACGGCACGGCATCGGCGCCGACATGCTTTTCCAGCGACCATTTGTCGATCATCTCTGCGCTCGGATTTTCGCCCAGCAGCTTGTCGCGCGAACCGGCATGGGCGCCCGGCCCCATGGTGATCACCGGATACATGTGGGCGGCGATGAAGGGTTTGGCGTCGCCGCCATCGGCGGCACTGATCTTTTCGTACGTGGTCATGCCGTGGCGCAGCGCCAGCGAGGCTGACAGATGCCCGCCGGCGGAAAAGCCGATTACGCCCAGCTTCTGGGCGCCATATTCGCCGGTGCGGATCAAGCGCATGGCGCGCTGGGCATCCTGCAACGGCACCATGTCGCGGTTCTTCCAGCTTTCACCCGGCAACCGGTAACGCAGCACAAAACTGATGATCCCGCGCGACGCAAAATACTGCGCGATCTCGCGGCCGCCGCGGTCGCCGCCCTCGGCCGCATAGCCGCCGCCGGGAATAATCAGCATCGCAAGTCCCGTGGGCTTGACGGGGCGATAGACAAAGAAGCCCGGCTGCTGGATCTGGCTGACAGCGCGGACATGGAAGCCGTCCGGCTGCACCGCGTCGGTGACTTTCAGGTCCAGATGGATGCCGGCGCCGCCCGGCGGCGTGCCAGGCCACAAGGCGATGAATTCCTGGGAATCGCCCGGCAGATAGCCGGTCTCATGCGGTGGTCCGATAGTGGATTGGGCCAGCGCCGCGCGCGGCAATAGCGCCCCACCAAGTCCCGCAGCCAGCAATGTGCGCCGGTCCATGCACCCCTCCCCGTTATTTTCCGGGATGCTCGCGCAGACCAGCGATCAAGACAAGCCGGTCAGATTTTCTGGTCGTATTCGCCGACTTCCGGGTGCCTGCCCAGCCTAGTGTCAATATCGGCAAACATGGCACGCATATTGGCTTCCGAGGCCGGGCTTTCCACCACCACCACCAGCGACGGCTTGTTGGACGAGGCGCGCACCAGGCCCCAGGTGCCGTCATCCAGGGTGACGCGCACGCCATTGACGGTGACCACGGATGCGATCTTGCGGCCCAGCAAAGTCTCGCCCTTGTCCTTCAGGGCGGTGTATTCCTTCACCATCGCCTCGACCACGGCATACTTCTTATCGTCGGGGCAGAAGGGCGCCATGGTGGGCGAACCCCAGCTTTGCGGCAGGCCGTCATACAGCGCCGAAAGCTTGGCGCCCGGACCGGCCGCATCCAGCATCTTGAGAACCTGGATGCCGGCGACGATGCCGTCGTCATAGCCAAGGCCGATCGGCGGGTTGAAGAAGAAGTGGCCGGACTTTTCAAAACCGGCCAGCGCCTTCAGCTCGGCGGTGCGCCGCTTGATATAGCTGTGGCCGGTCTTCCAGTAATCGGTCTTGACCCCATTGGCCTTCAGTACCGGATCGGTGAGGTAAAGCCCGGTGGATTTCACATCCACCACGAACTGCGCGTCCTTGTGGGTCGCCGACAATCCACGTGCCAGCATCACGCCGATCTTGTCGGCAAAAATCTCCCGGCCCTTGTCATCCACCACGCCGCAACGGTCGCCATCGCCATCAAAGCCCAGGCACAGATCGGCGCCCTGCTCCTTCACCGCATGGCCCATGGCATGCAGCATTTCCATGTCTTCGGGATTAGGATTGTATTTGGGGAAGGTGAAATCCAGGTCGGTGTCCATGCCGATCACCTCGGCGCCGATGCGGCGCAAGGCTTCGGGCGCAAAGGCGCCGGCGGTGCCGTTGCCGCAGGCCGCGATCACCTTGATGGGCCGCGACAGCTTGTGGCCCTTGGTCACCGCCTGCAGGTAAGTCTCGCGCATGTCACGCACGGCGATATACTTGCCGCCGTCGCGTTCCTTGCCCTTGCCGTTCAGCACAATGTCCTTGATCGCGTTGATCTCGTCCGGCCCGAAGGTCAGCGGCCGCTGCGCACCCATCTTCACGCCGGTCCAGCCATTCTCGTTATGGCTGGCGGTGACCATCGCCACCGCAGGACAGTCCAGCGCGAACTGCGCGAAATAGGCGACCGGCGACAACGCCAGGCCGATGTCATGCACTTCGCAGCCGGCCTGCATCAGCCCGATGGTCAGCGCCTGCTTGATCGACAGGGAATAGGAACGATAATCGTGGCCGGTGACGACTTTCGGCTGAACACCGATGTCGTGCAGATAGGTGCCCAGACCCAGGCCCAGCGCCTGGATGCCCAGCAGATTGATCTCCTTGCCGAACAGCCAGCGCGCGTCATATTCGCGAAAGCCGTTGGCGGTCACCAGCGGCAGATTCTCGTAATCGGCGGTGTTGGGAACAAGGTCGCTGCGGGGCTTGGTCATGGCTTCCTGACTTATTGGGCGATGCTTGAAGGGCAAGGGGTTTTAGCCGCCCGGTCCCTGCTTCTCAATGGCTTTGGGAATGAGCATTTTTCCCGCCGATTCCGCATGTTATAGCTGGGTGATGGACCGCAATCTCGTGGCAAAATTGGGCTTGGCCGACTTGGAACCGGGCTGGGTGTGGCTGGTGGGTGCTGGACCAGGCGATCCCGGCCTGATCACCGCGCTGGGCCTGCAAGCACTGGCCCAGGCCGATGTCATCCTGTTCGACGCGCTGGTGGACGAGACGTTGCTTACCCTGTCGGACGCCGAGAAGATCTATGCCGGCAAACGCGCTGGGGTGCGCAGCTGCAAGCAGGATGAAATCTCCGACCTGCTGGTGAGCCTGGCAAAGGAAGGCAAGCGCGTACTGCGGTTGAAAGGCGGCGATCCCTTCGTGTTCGGCCGCGGCGGGGAGGAAGCCCAGGCGCTGGCGCGCGCGCGTGTGAATTTTCGTATCGTGCCGGGCATCACCGCCGGTATCGGCGGCCTGGCCTATGCCGGCATTCCGGTCACCCACCGCGACACCAATCATGCCGTCACCTTCATCACCGGTCATGGCGTGGACGGCAAGCTGACCAAGCTGGACTGGGCCGCGGTGTCGCACGGCGCGCCAACCCTGGTGCTGTACATGGCGCGCCGCTTCGCGGGCGAGATCGCGGACGCGCTGATGGCGGCGGGGCGCGGACCGGACGAGCCTTGCGCCATCGTCTCCAACGCCGCCCGCGACAATCAACAGGTGATCGTCACCACTTTGGCTGGCCTGGGTGCGGCGGCACAAACCGCCGAGCCGCTGTCCATCATCGTGATCGGCCAGAATGTGAAACTGGCGGGCGAACTCAGCTGGCTTGCGCCCTAGTTTAAAGTGGGGCCTTGAGCCGGGCCGGCAATTCTTCCATCACCGCCCGCCGCTGCGCATCCGTCATCGAGAACCAGTTCCCGATTTCCGCCAGCGTCCGCCCGCACCCCTGGCACAGGCCGGTGGCGGGATCATAGGTGCAGATTTTGACGCAAGGGCTCTCCATGGCCCGGTTTTACAGGAGTTTTGCTCGAAGTCGTACATTGGCCTTAACCGGGACTTAACAGCGCTTCTCTAGGCTGAGCGGGCATTTTCGGAAACCTCGTCATGGCCAAAGCGCAGTTCCACAAGAACCAGCGGGTTTATGTGAAGCCGGTCGGCACCTGGGCGCTGATCGAGCATGTCGTGCCGCACTGGGCCAAGGGCCTGGATGAGCCGATCCGCATTCACTATGACGTGGGCCTGGGCCGCGAATTCGCCGCCGAGGAATTGCTCAGCGAAGAGCCGCTGGGCGACAAGACGCCCAGCGATGCGCAGGTCTGGCGCGTGGTGCGCGCCCGTAACAAGTGGCAGCCGGCTGAAGACTGCGCCCGTCATCCCGTGCCGGGCACCTATCCCGTCGTCATCACCGGCGAAGCCGAATGGGGCGGCTGGCGCGTGCCGGGCGCCGAATACGACCTGGATCCCGCCAAGATGGAAGAACAGGCCCGCCTGATCGCCAGCGCGCCGCGTCTGGCCGCCTTCGCCATCTCCTTGGTGGACTGGGCGCGCAAATCGGGTGAAGACATGCCCAACGAGCTGGCCGAGCTGGCGCACAAGGCGCAGGACCTGTTGGCCGAGGTCAAGCGGTCGGCGTGATGGTCGTGCTCGATACGCCCACGGGCGCGATCGGGCGTCGTTCCCTGCCGCGGTTGCTGCTGGTGCTGGGCGGCTTCACCGCCCTGACCGTGATCTTCTTCTGGCCCTGGGTGGCGCATGTCTCGTCGGCGCTGATCGGCCCGCCCGAAGACAATATGCAGGACTTCTGGAACAGCTGGCATGCCGCGACCGCGCGCGGCTGGCACGACATGCTGTTCACCCGCCAGATCCGGTATCCGGAAGGCACGTCGCTGGCCTATCACTCCTTCGCCTGGCCTCAGGTTTTCGCGGTGGCGCTGCTGTCGAAACTGTTCGGCAGCGACTTTTCCACCCTAGTGACCTTGCACAACCTGACCTTGCTGGCCAGCTTTCCGCTGGGCGCAGCGGCAATGTTCGCGTTGGCGCGGCATCTGCTGGGCAATGTTGCCGGACGCGATGCGGGCGCCACGGTGGCCGGCTTCATCTTCGCCTTCAATCCTTGGCATGTGGCGCAGGTGATGCACCATGCCCATGTCAGCGGCATCGAGTTCCTGCCGCTGTTCGCTCTGTTTTATCTGAAAGCGCTGGAACGCAAGAATTATGGTTGGCTGATCGCGGCGGCGGCGATGAATGCGCTCAGCGCCCTGTCCTGCTGGTATTTCTTTTTCTACGCCTTCTATTTCCTGGCGTTCCATCTGTTGTACCTGCGACTGCATGAGCGGCGATGGCCCCGCGGCTGGCGGCTGATGGCGCCCGCGCTGTGCGTCGGTCTGGCGGCCCTGATACTGACGCCCTGGCTGCTGCCGATGGTTGGTTCGGGGTTGAAAAATTCCGTCTATTACGTCGGCAACAACATGTTCGTGGCCGATCTTGCGGCCTTCATCGCCTTTCCGCCCACGCATCTGCTGGCCCAGTATGGCAGTGGCATCTATGCCATGCTCACCGGCAATGCTTGGGAAGGCACGGTCTATCTGGGACTGGTCAACCTGGTCGTGCTGGCCTGGGCGCTGACGCGATCAAGAATTGAACAAACCACCCCAAAAACGCTGCTGTATTACGCGCTGGGCGGCATGATCTTCTTTGCCGTCATCGCCGGCGGCGAGGCGCTGCATGTCGCCGGTCACGTCACCCCGCTGCACCTGCCCGGCGTGATCCTGGCCAAGCTGCCCTTCTTCGCCAATGTCCGCACCCCTGCCCGCGCCATGGTGATGGTCTATCTGTTCCTGGGATTGGTCCTGGCCCAAGCAAGCGTGATGGCCTTGCGGTATCGCAAGCCGGTCTTGCTGACGGCGGTTGCGGCTTTGATACTGCTGGACTTCACGCCGACCAACCTGTCCGCCACCCCGGCCGCCTGCCCGGCCGCGCTGGATGTGATCGCGCAAGACAGCGGCGACTTCGGCGTGCTCGACCTGCCGCGCGGCTATGGCGAAGGCAACGCCGCGATGATGGCGTCGGTGTGTCACGGCAAACCCATCGTGCAGGGTGAAACCGCCCGTCACATGGCCGATACCCTGGCCGACCGATTGGTGACAGGTGACCTGGCTGCGCAACAGAGTCAGCTGGCCGCCGCGCACGTGAAATATATCGTGCTGCACCGCCCACCGGCGCGCACGGCCGACCCAGAAGCCGAATTGCACCGCTGGAACAAGGCGGACGGCGTCCAAGCCGACTATGCGCGCCGATACCGGGTTGTGCATGACGACAAAGACACGACGGTGCTGCGCGTCTATTGATTGTTCGCAGGCCTGAAGGCGCGCTATAAAGCCTGTCTCAAATCCAGCCCGAAAGCATTCCCATGCGTACCGAAGAACCGCGCGCCATTTATCTGGCCGATTACCAGGCGCCGGAATTCCGTATCCGCACCGTGCATCTGGATTTTTCGCTGGAGCCGGAAGCCACCCGCGTATCCTCCAGGCTCGAGATCGAGCGATTGAGCGGCAACGGCCCGCTGGTGCTGGCGGGCGAGAATCAGAAGCTGCTCTCGGTGACGCTGGATGGCCGCACGCTGGACGCGAACGATTACCTGCTGGATGACAAGAATCTCACCATCCCCAATCCGCCGGCAAAATTGATCCTGGAAGTGTCCAGCGAGATCAATCCCAGCGCCAATACCGCGCTGGAAGGCCTGTTCCTGTCCAGCGGCATGTTCTGCACCCAGTGCGAGCCGGAAGGTTTCCGGCGCATCACCTACTTCCTGGACCGGCCCGACAATCTGTCGGTCTTCACCGTGCGCCTGGAAGCGGCGCGCGAGCAGTATCCGGTGCTGCTGTCCAACGGCAACCGCACCGCCAGCGGCGAGCTGCCGGACGGCCGGCATTTCGCGGTGTGGAACGACCCCTTCCCCAAGCCTTCCTATCTCTTCGCGCTGGTGGCGGGCGATCTGGGCTCCATCCATGACAGCTTCACCACCATGACGGGGCGCGAAATCGCGCTCGATATCTATGTCGAGCATGGCAATGAGCCCCGCGCCCATTACGCCATGGATGCGTTGAAGCGTTCGATGAAGTGGGACGAGGAGAATTACGGCCGCGAGTATGACCTGGACATCTTCATGATCGTGGCGGTCAGCGCCTTCAACATGGGCGCGATGGAAAACAAGGGCCTCAACATCTTCAACGACAAGGTGCTGCTGGCCACACCCGAAACCGCCACCGATGACGATTACGCCCGCATCGAAGGCGTGGTGGCGCATGAATATTTCCACAACTGGACCGGCAACCGCATCACATGTCGCGACTGGTTCCAGCTTTCGCTGAAAGAGGGCCTGACCGTCTTCCGCGACCAGAATTTTTCCGGCGACATGCGCTCCCGGGGCGTGCAACGCATCCAGGATGTGCGCGCCCTGCGCGGCCGCCAGTTTATCGAGGATGCCGGCCCGCTGGCGCACCCTGTGCAGCCGCAGAGCTATATCGAGATCAACAACTTCTACACCTCGACCATCTACGACAAGGGTTCGCAGGTGATCGGCATGCTCAAGACCTTGGTGGGCGACGAGGGCTATCGCAAGGCGACCGACCTGTATTTCGAGCGCCATGACGGCCAGGCCGCCACGGTGGAAGACTGGGTCAAATGCTTTGAAGACTCATCGGGCCGTGACTTCAGCCAGTTCCGTCTGTGGTACCGCCAGGCCGGCACGCCGGTGATCGAAGCGCGCGGCACCTATGATGCCGCTGCCCGGACCTATTCGCTCGACCTGACACAAAGCCTCGCGCCCACGCCCGGCCAGCCGGACAAACAGCCCATGCACATTCCGGTGCGCATCGGGCTGGTGGGCAAGGCCGGTGCGCATCTGCCGCTGACCCTGGACGGTGAAAACCATGCCGGCCCCACAACCCGTGTGCTGGAGCTGACGGAAAATTTCCAGCGCTTTGTCTTTACCGGTATCGGCGAAGAACCGCTGCTGTCGCTCGGCCGTGACTTCTCGGCGCCGGCCATCTTCCGCACCCCGCATGGCCGCCACGACCGCGCCACGTTGATGGGCAAGGACAGCGACGCCTTCAATCGCTGGGAAGCCGGCCAGATCCTGGCCGCCGAGATCATGCTGGAAGTGGCCGGCAAGGCGCGCAGCGATGCAAACAGTGATTACATCACCGCCATCGGCGATGTGCTGGTCGAAGCCGAACATGATCCGGCCTTCGCCGCCCAGATGCTGATGCCGCCCACCGAAAGCGAACTGGCCGCCAAGAAGACGCCGGTGGACCCGATCGGCATCCACACCGCGCGGACGGCGCTGGTGCGCGCCGTGGCGCTGGCGCACCGCGATCGCCTCGCCCAATTGTACGAACACATGCGCGATGCCGGCGATTTCAGCCCCGACGCCACCTCGGCCGGACGGCGCGCGCTGCGCAATGCGGCCTTGCGCTATCTCACCGCCGCCGATGACGAGGCCGCGGCGGGACTGGCCGAAGCCCATTACCGCAGCGCCACCAACATGACCGACATGATCGCGGGGCTGGCGGCGCTGACCCGCATGGAGTCCCCCCTGCGCGACAACGCCTTCACCCACTTCCATGACCGCTTCAAGAACGATCCCCTGGTGCTGGACAAGTGGATGAGCCTGCAAGCCGGCTCGCCCCTGCCCGAAACCATCACCGCGGTGCGCGAGCTGATGAAGCATCCGGCCTTCGACATCAAGAATCCCAACCGGGTGCGCGCCCTGGTCGGGGCCTTCAGCGTCAATCACCTGCGCTTCCACAGTGCGGACGGCGGCGGCTACCGGCTGGTGGGCGAAGTCATTCGCACCCTGGACCCGATGAACCCCCAGGTGGCGGCCCGCATGGCGGGCGCCTTCGAAAGCTGGCGGCGCTACGATCCGGCCCGCCAGGAGATGATGAAGGGCGAGCTCAAGACCATCCGGGATCTGCCGGGCATCTCGCCCAACCTGTTCGAGGTCGCCGGGAAGATGCTTTCCTGAAGTTCCTGAGTCCTCCACCGATTCGCGAAGTTCGACAGCCTCGACTCTCTATTAACTAGGTGACGCGGGAGTCGCCGATTCCCATACTGACTCAAGCGCGAATCACCGCGCATGGTGGGGATCATGGCCGAGGCGGTACTGCGCCTGTGGACCGGGCTGGACGGGGCCACCGTCCAGGGACGCTCCTTTGTGCGCCGCGCGACGCGCGATGTCCGCTTCATCGTCCCCATCTGCATCATCCTGATCTGCGGCAGCTTTGCCGCCGCCGCCCTGCTCCAGATGCGGATGGATCGCGGCCGGGCGCTGGCCCAGGCCGCCGGCTTCGAGCGTGCCCGCATCGTCGAAGTGGCCAATGGCGCCGCCCAGACCCTGGACCGTTATGCCCGCATGGGCGCGGTGTTCGCCGCCAGCCCGCAGCAATATCGCAGCGCCGACTTAGGATCCGCCGAGCCCGCCATCCGCGACATCGCCGTGTGGAGCCAAAGCGGCGTCCCGCTGGCGCGCCTGGACGCCACCGCCGCGCCGATGACGGCGCCGGTCTTCACCGGCAACCGCACCAGCTTTCCCGGCAGCATCGCCTTCCGCGATGCCGGCAAGACCGTGGCGGTGATGTTCGCGCCCTTGCCGCTGGGCGGACACCGCACCGCCCTGGTGCCCGCACGCGAGGCGCGCGGCCTGACCACGCCAGTGCCGGGCTGGCCGCTGGCGGTGATGACCAGTGTGGATGAGCCCGCCGCGCTGGCCGACTGGACCGGAGCGCTGCCCCTCTACCTGTTTGTGATCCTGGGGCCGGCGATCGCCGGCGGCTGGCTGGCTGCACTGTTTGTGGGTGCTTTCGAACGGCATGCGAAAGCCAACCGCGCCATCCGCGCCCTGAAATCCACCCGCCCCGTCGAAGCGCGGCTGATGGTGCGGCTGGCCAATGCCGAGCGCGGCGCCATGGAAGCGTTGCGCGCCAAGTCCGAATTCATCGCCCATATGAGCCATGAACTGCGCACGCCGCTGAACGCGGTGATCGGCTTTTCCGAAATCATCGCCGAGGAATTCTACGGCCCCTGCGGCCATGCCAAATACAGCGAATATGCCCGCGACATCGGCGAGGCCGGCAAGAACCTGCATACCAAGATCAGCGACATTCTGGAGTTCGCCAATATCGAGGCCGGCCGCTATCCCTTGACCGAGGAAGCGGTGGACCTGGCGTCGCTGGCCACGCAGTGCATCGAGGAGCATCAGGGCCGCGCTTTCTCGCGCCGCATCTCGCTCAGCGTTGCTTTCGCCGAACCGGGCATGGTGCGGGCCGATGCCAGCGCGGTGCGCCGCATCCTCGCCAACCTGCTGACCAACGCGCTGGCCTATACGGCCGAAGGCGGCATCGTGCGCGCCGATATCCATTTCGAGGAAGGCGCCGGGGTCCTGACCCTCAGCGACAGCGGCAAGGGCTTTACCCCCCATGAGAGGAAACGGGCCGGCAAACCGTTCGAGCGCTTCGACCGCGCCGGCACCGTGACGGGGGCAGGTCTGGGCCTGGCCATCGCCATGGAACTGGCCCGCCGCATGGGCGGGGCGATGCGGTTGGTGGGTGAAGGCCCCGGCCACGGCGCCACCATGGAGCTGAGGTTGCCCCGGCTATGAGAATTAACCTCTTGTTAACCATGGTTAACCAATCTGCCCCCAAAAGGGGAAAGCAGATGTTCCGGGGGTTTGCCGCGCTGGCCTTGCTGATGTCGGCGCTGATTCCGTTGGCCCCCGCTCTGGCCCAGGGCCCCGCCTACCAGGTCATCAGCAACGATCCGAACGGCCTTGAGGTGCGCTTTCGCGGCATGCCGATCCGCGGCGTGCATGCCGACGACAACCAGAATGCCCTGTCCATCGACTTCGCCCACCCGGTGGACGGCGCGGCCTTCGACCGGCTGCCCGGCGACCTGCCGCAATGGATCTCGATGGCCTATGCCAATTTCGACAATGGCGTGATCCGCAGCAACCGCCCCGTCACCTTCCTGACCCGCAATGAAAGCGACGGCTTCTCGCTGCGCATCGTGCCGCGCGGCGGCCCGCCTCCACAACAGCCGCCGCAACAGATGGCGCAAGCCGCGCCGGCGCCGGGCCCCTATCCGCCGGGGCCTTACACCCAGCAGCAGATTTATCCCGCACCCAAACCCTATGTGCCGCCCCAGGCCGCCTATGCCGGTTTCCACACCTACGGCGAATACGCCCAGCTGCGCGCCTATGAGGCCCAGGAGCTGGCGCTGCGCCGCGCCGATCCCATGTGGCAACTGGCATATGCCCGCGCCGCGATGCGCGCCGGATCCGGCATCGACATCCGCAACGAGACCAACTGGTATCATGGCGGCGACCTGATGATCGCCACCGACCTGGACGCCAAGCTCAGCTTCCTGCCCGGCGTGGCGCTGGTCGGCGACGTCAAATGGACTGATGTCGACGGCAAGAATGTGCGGCTGGCCAGCGGCAACCTCGCCAACACCAGGCGCGACATCGTCACCGGCGCTGCAGGCCTGGCGCTCGAACTTGGCCGGGACAGCGAACTCAAGGTCCAGGGCCTAGTGGGCAATGACGTGGCGGGCGCAAACCTGAGCCTGTATTCCGGCCAGCCCAATAGCTTTGGCTATGTCGATGTGAATTTCCACAAGCCTTATGTCGACACGCCCACAGCAGTGGATTACCGCGCCGACACCGACAGCGCCACCATCGGCTATACCCAGCAACTCTGGTACGGCATGTGGGGCAGCGTCGCCGGCCACTACACCCGCTATGGCGTGCATGGCGACGCCGATGTGGCGCGCACCGCCGGCTGGGACGGCAACCTGCGCTGGAACACACCGATCTGGGGCGGGCTCTTGGCGGGCATCTCCTATGACGGTCACGGCGAATATCTCACCACCAACGACACCCGCACCGGCCAGGCGCCCACGCCCTTTGTGCCGCTGGGCATCCGCAACATGGAAAACCATGCCGTCACCCTGAACCTGTCCAGCGACCTGGGGAACGGCTTCTGGTTCGCCGCCTATGCCGGCTATGTGGTGGACCGCTTCGCCGCTGACGGCCTGCTGGCCGGCATGGACCTGCACTACACGCCCGCCGACGGTTTCGACCTGGCGCTGGGCGTGCGTCAGTCGGCGGTGTCCTACACCCAGGGCGAACGCGGCAACCAGCTGACCGCCGGCCTGAACCTGACCGTGGGCATGGGCGCGCCGGCCCAACCCAGCTGGCTGCAGAACGCTCTGTAAACCTCACCCTTCGACAAGCTCAGGGTGAGGAATTCCACGTTTCCTCATGCTGAGCCTGTCGAAGCATGAAGGCGGCCAAACTCGAACTTGTGACTTGCGCAGATGCGCGTCTAACCTAGCCTTCGCATTTGGCGAGGGCTGGGCATGAAATGGGCGTTGGGCGGCTTGGCGGCCGCGATCCTGATTATCGGCGGTGGCTGGTTCCTGATGCAGGGACCGCCTGCGTCCAAGCCCCCGACCCTGTTCCAGTGGCAGGATTATGTGGACCCGCACTTCACCGCCGCGTACGAGGCGGCCTATCACGAAAAGGTCGGCACCAGCATCTTCGCCGACGAGGACGAGGCTTTTTCCAAGATGCGCGCCGGCTTCAAACCGGACGTGATGGGGCCGTGCCTCTACAGCCTGCCGCGCTGGAAGGAGGCTGGCCTTCTCCAGCCGATCGACACAGCCAAACTGAAGAACTGGAACAAGATCGCTCCCGCCTTGCGCAACCTGCCGGGCATGTCGGCGGGACCGGGCAAGGTGTGGTTCGTGCCGCACTACTGGGGCAACACCTCGCTGACCATCCGCACCGACCTGGCGCCCGAATATGCCAAGTCGCAGAGCTGGGACATTTTGTTCGACCCCAAATACAAGGGCCGCGTGTCGGTGCTGGACGGCGCCGACGATGTGGTGCCGTTCATCGCCCACATGATCGGGATCGACGCCTATCACATGTCTGACGCCGACTGGGTGAAGGTGCAGGCCAAGCTGCGCGAGCTGGTGCCGCAACTGCGCTTTGTCTCGGCCGACAACACCGCCTTGGCGCAGGGTCTCGCCTCGGGCGAGATCGTGGCGGCAATGAGCTGGCGCACCACCTTTGCCTCGCTAAACCGAGAGCACAAGCCGGTGGCGTATCTCACCCCGCCCGGCGGCATCTTCACCTATGTCTGCGGCTTGGTGATGCACAAGGACCCGTCGAACGAAGAAAAAGCGCTGGCGCTGATCGATTCCGGGCTGGCCGACGATGCCGCCCGCTACATGATCACCACCATCGGCGACGAGCCCGCCAATATCGAAGCGGTGAAGAACGTGCCCGACAGCGTCTTTCAGGCGCTGAACGTGCCGCGCGACCTGGAGACCTTCCTGAAAGGCGGCATCTTCCAGCAGCCCCTGCCGAACAAGGAAAAGATCGTCAGCGCCTGGACGGAAATTCGCAGCGGCCTGCACTGAGCCGGCAGGCTGCAGACCTGTGCCTGCCGATGGTCAGGAACCATTGCTGGAACTTTCCGTTTCCACGGACGCGGATTGATCCGAACAAATCGGCCGCGCGTATTACGGCGTAGTGGGGCAACAGGAGTAGCAACATGATCCGTTCCATTGTCCTGACCGCCGCCTTCGCCTGTGTTGCGGTTCCCGCCATTGCCCAGCCTTATCGCGACAGGGCCATGCAGGAAGCCCCCTGCCTGCGCCAGCGCAACATTTACGACTATCAGATCGTGCCGGGAAACCGTTCACTTATCGTCACCGACCTTTCCCGCCAGCGCTATCGCCTCAACTTCATCGGCCAGTGCTACAATCTGCAGTATCAGTTCGGCCTGGCGTTCCGCAGCCGCGGCGTCGGCACGCTGTCCTGCATTACCCGTGGCGACGAGATCGTGAAGCGCGATCCGGTCGGGCCCTCGCAGTGCATTGTCAAAAGTGTCGAGTATCAGACACGCGCACTGGATATCGCCGATCAGCAGGAAGCCGACCGGCGCAACCAGCGGGGCCGCCGCTGATTGGCGATGATACCGGCCGCCGGAGCGAAAAGTTCCTCGCGATTTGACGATACCGTTTCAGGCGCAAGCCTGCGGACATTCGCGGCGCGCAATGTCGGTGCGCAAGCAGGTACAGAACTGTACGCATCGCTGCACATTTTGCGGGAGCTTCAACTTTGTCTTCTGGAAACGGAACGTTTGGACGGGCTCGCGGCTTTAATGGGCACCCATTCCAAAGGATTTCCCATGGCCGACAAGCCCGACGCAATTGCCCTGCTCAAAGCCGATCACCGCAAGGTCGAGGAACTGTTCGAGAAGTTCGAAAAGGCCAAGAGCGTTTCCGTCAAGACCTCGCTGGTGCAGCAGATCTGCACAGAGCTCACCGTCCACGCATCGATCGAGGAAGAGATTTTCTATCCGGCCTGTACCGGCCAGATCGAGGACGACACCCTGACCGAGGCCTATGTCGAGCATGACGGCGCCAAGGTGATGATCTCGGAACTGCTGGCGTCCAGCCCGGACAACGAATTCTACGATTCCAAGGTCAAAGTGCTGTCCGAGCAGATCAAGCATCACGTCAAGGAAGAAGAAATGCGCGCCGAAGGCATGTTCGCCCAGGCACGCGATGCCGGCCTGGACATGGATGCGCTGGGCGAGCAGATGGCCACGCGCAAGAAAGAACTGCTGGCCGAGTTCAAGGCCAACGGTTTGCCCACGCCCAAGACCCGCAGCTTCACCGGCCACAAGCTGACCCAAAGCCAGCCCGTCGCTGCGATTTGACCATGCGCAAACTCATCTGGCTCGCTCTGGCTTTTGGCGCGGTGGAACTGGTGAAGCGTGAGGCGAACAAGCGCGGAAGCAAGCCTTCCGAATTGCTCTCCGCCATCGCGGCCAACACCGCCGCCCGCTTGACCGGCGAAGCCCCGCCGCCCCCCACTGAAGCATAGAGCGAACCATCTGCTGAAAAGAAAAAGGGCCGGAACTTGCGTTCCGGCCCTTTATTCTTGAATGCGTACGAGGCTCAGACCACGCCGCGCTTGTGTTCGCCGACCACGACGCGGCCCGGCTGGAACGCGCGCTTGAAGACTTCCAGCGCCTTGCGGGGCTCGGCATCGCCGCACATGAACACGTCGAAGGCCGCGAAGCCCTTTTCCGGCCAAGTGTGGACGGAGATATGGCTTTCCGCCAGCACCGCCACGCCCGAGATGCCGCCGCCTTCTTCGAACTTGTGCAGGTGAATGTGCAGCAGGGTTGCGCCCGCTTCATTCACCGCGTCGATCAGCGCGGTTTCGATGCGCTCGCGGTCGTCCAGGCCCTTGGCTTCCCAAAGGTCGATGATCACATGGCTGCCCGCATAGGACAGGCCGTTCTTGTTGATGAAGTGATCCTTCTGGTCGTCATTGGAAGGGGTCACGACAACAGGCCGCGGCGCCTTGGCGGCGCGGGGTTTGATTTCTTTTTGCGGGTTCGCCGCTACCAAATTCAGTCGAGCCATTTAAGCACCTACCCGTCTTGGAGTTGACACCAAACGCCTTGGCCTTGCGGACTTCCGGACGCACCTAAAGAAGAAAGCGACGAACCGGGGTCACCCAGTCGCCGCTTTGTCCGGCTTTTTTTCTCGCCGGGTCGAGTTCGAAATAGGGCCAACACCCCCCCCATGCAAGAAGAATTTTCCCCCGCGCCCAATTTTTTTCCCCGGGGCCCATTCGGGGCCACGCCGGTGGTGACACTGCGCACCGCCAAAATAGCGGTGTAACAGCCACCCGGGCGGTGCTGAAAAGTGCGATGAAATGGGCGTCAACGGTGCGCCAGACACCGCAAGGACGCGCGGTAGACAGCGCCGCGAAGCAGCCCTATACGGCGTGGCGCTGTCACATCTCTTAAGGAAACGTTATGGCCCGTCCCCAGCCCCAGCCGACCAAAGCCAAGAGCCAGAAGGCTTCCGACTCGCTCCAGGTAGAGCGTCTCCACAAGGGTTACGCCCAGTCCATGGAGATCACCAAGGTGCTGGCGGACGAGAAGAGCAAGTACCAGCACATCCGCATCTTCGACACCGTGGCCAACGGCCGGGTGATGACATTGGACGACATCGTCCAGATCACCAGCCGGGATGAAAGCGCCTATGCCGACATGCTGACCCACCTGCCCATGCTGGAGCATGGCAAGGTCGAGCGGGTGATGATCGTGGGCGGGGGCGATCTGTCCATCGCCGACGAGGCCCTCAAGCACAAGAACGTGAAGGAAGTCGTGCTGGTGGATATCGACGGCGACGTCATCCGCCTGTGCAAGAAGCATTTCGGCGCGATCAACGCCAAGGCCTTCAAGGACAAGCGCATGACGGTGGAAGTGGCCGATGCGTTCGAATATCTGGGCCGCAAATCCAGCAAGAACCGCTTCGACCTGATCATCGCCGACCGTCCCGATCCCGTGGGCCCGGGCAAGGCGCTGTTCGGCGAAACCTTTTATGACCGCGTGAAGGGCGCCCTGAAGCCCGGCGGCTATGCCACCTTCCAGACCGGTGTGCCCTTCTACCAGCCCTGGGAGATCACCGAGGCGCTGCAGGAACTGGCGCGCTTCTTCCCCAAGTCGGGCCTCTATCTGTCGGTGGTGCCCACCTATATCGGCGGCTTCATGGCGCTGAGCTGGGCGACCAAGGGCGGCAAGGCGCTGGGCACCGAAAAGGGCATCAAGAAGGCGGCCAAGGCCTACAAGAAGATCAAGCTGCAGTGCGACTATTACAACCCGGCCATCCACGCCGCGGCATTCGCGCTTCCCAACTGGATCGCCAAACTGGTCCCCTAGTCCGTTCCGCGCGTATGCTGCTGGCATGACCAGCAGACACTTCCTCCAGATCGCCGTGGCGATCGCCGGCCTGGTGCCGGTGTGCGCCGGCGCGCTAGGGGCGCTGCGCCCCGAATTGCTGTCGCTAAGCGGGCCGCCGCACGCCTTTACCCATGCCGCCTATCTCAGCGGGCTTCTGCTGGGGCTGGGCATCAGCTTCTGGTCCCTGATCCCCACCATTGAGCGTCAGCGCCACGCTTTCACCATCCTGACCGCGCTGGTGGTGGTGGGCGGGCTGGCCCGGGCCTTCACGGCGGCCCGCCTGGGCGCATTCGGGCTGTCGGTCATATTCCCCCTGATCATGGAACTGGGCGTCACGCCGGCCCTGTGGGCCTGGCAGAGGCAGGTCTCTTCACATTCCCGCCCGGAATGACCATCTTCCGGGGAAGAAACTCTCGGAATTCACGGACATGGCATTGATCGGCCCCGGCGGACGTCCCGTCACCTCCCAGCCCGCCCAGAATGCGGCGAGCGGCACCAGCCCTCACATCAAGGATTCGGGGCTGGCGACCTTTGCCGCCGACGTGCTGGAGCAAAGCCGCAGTGTCCCGGTGATCGCGGACTTCTGGGCGCCCTGGTGCGGACCCTGCAAGGCGCTGGGCCCGGCGCTGGAAGCGGCGGTCGATGCAGCCGCCGGCGCGGTGAAGCTGGTGAAGGTCAATATCGACGAGAATCCGGAGATCGCCCAGCAGCTGCGCATCCAGTCCATCCCCACCGTCTATGCCTTCAAGAATGGCCAGCCGGTGGACGGCTTCATGGGCGCCATTCCCGAAAGCCAGATCAAGGCCTTTGTCGCCGCCCTGGCGGACGGCGGCGCGGGTCATGGGCATGATCATGACGGCCACGACCATCATCACGGCGGCCCCGAGCATACCGCCGAAGTCCTGGCGGTGGGCGCAGAAGCGCTGGCGGCCGGCGACTTCGCCATGGCCGCCCAGGCCTTCGGCCATGTGCTGCAGGACGAGCCGGGTCATCCCGAAGCCGTGGCGGGCCTGGCGCGCGCCTATATCGCCGGCGGCGAAGTGGAACAGGCCAAGGCTGTCCTGCAGATGGTCAAGCCCGACGGCGCCCAGCATGAAGCCATCCGCGCCGTGGAAGCCGAATTGAAGCTGCGCGAAGCTCCCGCGCCGGAAAGCAGCGAGATCGCGAACCTGCGGGCCAAGCTGGCTGCCGATCCCAAAGATCACCAGGCGCGCTACGACTTGGCCATGGCGCTGGATGCGGGCGGCGACCGTGACGGCGCCATTGCCGAACTGCTGGAGCTGATCCGCCGCGACCGGACCTGGAACGAGGAAGCCGGCAGGAAGCAGCTGGTCACCCTGTTCGAGGCCATGGGCTTCACCGATCCGCGCACCATCGAGGCGCGGCGCAAATTGTCGGGGATACTGTTCGCCTGATGCCGCGCCACTATCACTCCTATTCCGACCTGCCCGGCTCGCTGCCGCTGTTTCCGCTGACCGGCGCGGTTCTGCTGCCGCGCGGGCAGTTGCCGCTGAACATCTTCGAACCGCGCTATCTGGAGATGGTGGATTATGCGCTGCAGGGCGACCGGCTGATCGGCATGATCCAGCCCACCGAGAGCGAGGACAAGGTTATGCGTCCCGCCCTGTCGCAGGTGGGCTGCGCCGGGAAAATCGTCTCTTTCCAGGAAACCAACGACAATCGCTATTTGATCACCCTGGCGGGCCTGTGCCGCTTCCGCCTCACCAGCGAGATGCAGAGCGCCACCGCCTGGCGCGCCGGCTTTTGCGATTTCGCGGCCTTTGCCGGCGACTTGGCGCAGCTGAGCGACGAGGATTTCCCGCGCGACCGCCTGCTGGCGGCGCTCAAAGCCTATCTGTCCACCCGCGACATGAAGGCCGACTGGAAAAGCGTGATGACCGCGCCGGGCGAGGCGCTGGTCAATGCCCTTGCGATGATGTGCCCCTTCGATCCGGCCGAAAAGCAGGCGCTGCTGGAAGCCGCCAGCTTCCAGGAACGCGCCTCCACCCTGATGGCGCTGCTGGAGATGGGGGGCGCCGACGGCCCCACCACGGTCAATTGATGGATACCGATCCCAAGCTGCTGGAGATCCTGGTGTGTCCGCTGACCAAGACGCTCCTGCGCTATGACCGCGAAAAGCAGGAACTGGTGTCACGCGCCGCGGGCCTGGCCTATCCCATCCGCGGCGGCGTGCCGGTGATGCTGGCCGGCGAAGCGCGGCAACTCACGGATGAAGAGCGCGATGCCCTCAGATAGCCCCTGGCCGACCGAAATCCGGCTGAACCCGGAACAGAATATGCTGACTGTCGCGTTCGATGACGGCGCGCGCTTTGAACTGCCCGCAGAATTGCTCCGCGTGGAATCGCCCAGCGCCGAAGTGCGCAACCATGGCGGGCCCAAGACCATCGTGCTGGGCAAGAAGGATGTAACCATCGCCGGCCTGGACCCGGTGGGAAACTACGCCGTGCGCATTGCCTTCAGCGACGGCCATGACACCGGCCTGTACAGCTGGACCTGGCTGCACCAGCTGGGTGCGGAAAAAGACCGCATCTGGGCCGAGTACCAGGCGGCGGCTGCTGCCAAAAAGGGCGCCTAAACCTTCGGCAAGGCAGCCATCCCGCCCATGAACAACGCGGTGGCGAATTGCGTGGTCTGCGCCACATCCGCACCCGCCTTGACCTGTTCGGCGAGTTCGAACGCCACACCCACCAGCGCCGCACTCAAGCTTGCCGCATCGGCGGCGGGCAGCAGCCCGCGCGCCTGCGCGGCCAGAATGTCTTCGCGCAGTTCGCCAAAGCCGGCCAACACCTCGGGCGAATCCATGCGAAAGCGTTCGGGCCCCGCGTTGCTTTCGCCGCTTTCGGCCACGAACTGAAAGAAGGCGCCAAAGCTTTGTGACAGGAAGGCTTCGGCACTTTCGGCATTGGCCCGCGCCTCGCGCAGGCGCGGGCGCACTGCCAGCGCTACCTCGTCGCGCAGCGCCTGGTACACTTCTTCCTTGGACTTGAAGTAATTGTAGAAGGTGCCCGACGCCAGGGGCGTGGCGCGGATGATGTCGCGCACGGTGGCGGCGGCAAATCCCAACTGGGCAAAGACCGTGCGCGCGGCCGCCAGGATGGTCTCGCGGTTCTGCGCCTTGGTCAGTTCGCGGCGGCTTGACGGCTTGGGCTCCATCCCGGGAACTTGCGCCGTCCCTGACGCGCCGTCAATTTGCCGTGCCGATGGCGGCGGTCAATTTCGCAAAACCATCACGCGCCAAACAGCCCAGAAGTTCGCGCTTGATGCGTCCCACCAGCCCCGGACCGTGGAAAGCCAGCGCAGTATAAAGCTGCACCAGCGAGGCCCCGGCCCGGATCTTGGCATAGGCATCTTCGCCCGAGGCGATGCCGCCGACACCGATCAAGGTCACCGCACCGCCCAACCTTTGGTGCATCTGGGCCAGCACCAGGGTGGATGGCACCAGCAGCGGCTTGCCTGACAAGCCGCCGGTTTCAACCGCATGGGCGGATTTCAGCGGCGGGCGCGCAATCGTGGTGTTGGAGACGATCAAACCTTCGATGCCACTGGCGCGCACCACTTGTGCGATCTCGTCCAGGGCATGTGCGTCCAGGTCGGGGGCGATCTTGAGCAGGATGGGCTTATACCCATGCTTTGCGCGCTCCTCGATCATAGTGTCCAGCAGGCGCGTCAGTTCTTCGCGGTTCTGCAGGCCACGCAGGCCCGGCGTGTTGGGCGAAGATACGTTGACGGTGACATAATCGGCGAGCCGCGCCAGCATGGCAAAGCCGCGCGCGTAATCTGCGATGCGATCTTCGCTGTCCTTGTTGGCGCCGATATTGATGCCGACAATGCCTTTGCCAGTGCGGCGCTCCAGGTTCTTCGCCGCTTCCAAGCTGCCGCCATTGTTGAAGCCCATGCGGTTGATCACCGCGCCGTCTTCGGACAGCCGGAACAGGCGCGGCAGCGGATTGCCCGCCTGCGGCCTGGGCGTGACGGTTCCGCATTCCACAAAGCCAAATCCGAACTTGGCCATCGCGTCCGGCGCATCGGCATTCTTGTCGAAGCCCGCGGCCAGGCCGACCGGGTTGGGAAAGTGGAGGCCGAAGGCGCTGACCGCCAGCCGCGCGTCATCGGGCGCGGGCGACGGGATCAGCGGACCCATCGCCGCCGCCAGCTTCAAGGTTGCGCGATGCGCACTTTCCGCGGGCAACTGCCGCAGCAGTCCGGCGCCAAGATCGAATAGCGACATGCGGCTCCCTTTGGACGCTTTCACTGGGGACGGCCCCTACTGGACGTAAAGTCGCCCCGCTCTTACCATAGGAATATAACCGCATCGTCCGGTTTTCTTCCTATGCTGACCCACCCGCAAATCTGGCGCGCCATCGACGCTCTCGCCGCCCGGCATGGCCTGTCGCCGTCGGGCCTGGCCAGACTCGCCGGACTGGATCCCACCACTTTTAACAAGTCTAAGCGCGGCGCCGCCAATGGAAAGCTGCGCTGGCCCTCGACCGAAAGCCTGGCCAAGGTGCTGGCCGCCACCGGCGCCAGCCTCGACGAATTCACCACCCTGGTGGGCGAAACCCGCGCGGTTCGCACCCGGATGGTGCCCCTGATCGGCATGGCCCAGGCCGGCAACCACGGCTTCTTCGACGATTCCGGTTTTCCCGCCGGCTCGGGCTGGGAAGACATCGCCTTTCCGGGCAACCCCGATCCCAACTGTTACGCGCTGGAGATCGCCGGCGAATCCATGATGCCGGTCTATCGCGACGGCGACCGCATTCTGGTATCGCCCGCCGCCCATGTGCGGCGCGGTGACCGGGTGGTGGTCAAGACCCGCGCCGGGGAAGTGCTGGCCAAGGCGCTGGCGCGCATGACCGCCCAGCGCATCGACCTGAAAAGCTTCAACCCGGCCTTCGAAGACCGCGGCTTCGCGCTTGGCGACGTCTGCTTCGTCCATCGCATTATTTGGGCAAGCCAGTAACCGGACAGCGCCTTCCCCCGAACTGGGGCCGAATACCATCCGGGAGACAGATTTGCTCAAGTTGATCGCCGCCATTCTTCTGGCGTGGGGGCTCAGTGCGCCCCTCGCCCGCGCCAATCCCGACTTCGAGCTGGGCCCGGCCACCGGCGCCGCCGCCCCCAGCATCGGTGCACCGCAGGACGAAACCGGCAGGCCCCGCGCATTGGACACGCTGATGGGCCCCAACGGGCTGGTCCTGGTTTTCTTCCGCTCGGCGGCCTGGTGCCCTTATTGCCAGGCCCAGCTGATCGACCTGAACAGCGGCGTCGCCGAAATGGCCAGACGCGGCTATCGCATAGCCGCCATTTCCTACGAGCCGCCCGCGGTCGATGCCCAGTTCGTCGCTGACCGCCAGATCAAATACCCGCTGCTCAGCGATCCCAAATCCGAGATCATCGCCCGCTATGGCCTGCGCGATCCGCAATACAAGCAAGGCAGCCGCGCTTATGGCGTGCCGCGGCCGGTAATCTTCATCCTGGACCGCAAGGGCGTGATCAAGGCCAAGCTCTATGAAGAAACCTACAAGACCCGGCCGCCCGTGGGACTGGTGATCCAAACCCTCGACAAGATGGCGGCAAAGAACTGACGGTCCGCTACTTCAGAACGTAGAGGTATTCCGGTTTCTTGCGGCTCTTCCACAGCGCCAGCAGCGATTTTTCCAGGTGCTCGCGATCCGCAAAGGTGCAGGCGCCGTCCTTGCCCTTGCGCGTGCCCGAAGCGCGCGCCGCGCGCCAGTCCTTGTCGCAATCGGGCCGGATTTCCTCGGCGCTCTTCTGGCCCGTCACTACCAGCACGCCGTAATAGCGCAGGTTGGCGCCGGCGGCGGTGTGGTCCAGCGCCGCCGCCTGGTAGACCAGCACATGGCTTGGCGCGCCTGGCAGCGGGAAGAAGCCGAGCTCGAAACCCTGGCCGAAATCGCTGCCCCGGTCGGTCTGGGTCATGCGGTAGCGGCCGCGCGCGATCTTCTTCAGCGCATAGTGCGTGGGCTTGCTGTCGGATCCGGTAGCGGTCACCGATCCGGCCGCGAAGGGCTGCAACGACATCACCGTGCGATAGGGGCGGCTGACCGTCTGCCAGCAGCCCGCTGTCAAAAGGCCAATCAGAAGAATCAGCGGCGCGAGTTTTCGCAACTTTGCTCCTAGTCGGGGAAGCCCTGATACTTGCGGACCCGCGACTCGAACGCATCATGCGCGCCCGCGTTCAACAGGCCAAGCAATTCCCCCGCGCGCGTCTGGATTTTTTTCTCGTAAGCGGTGGCGGCGGGACCAGATTGCGCGGCACGGAACTCCGCCATCATGCGGGCGCGGTATTTCTCGGGATCGAAGCCGGCCAGCGACAATCCGATCTGGTAATGCACGGCAACATTTTCCGGCGCCGTCCGCACCGCCAGATCGAACATCGCCATGCCGTCCGCTTCGGACGCGCCATACACATGCTTGGCCAGGAAGGAGCCGCCGGCGCGCACCACCTCGATGTGCCAGCCGCCCAGCGCCGAAATGGCATAGGGATTGGTGGGATCGGCCAGGAACGCCAGGTTCAGCGCGGTCTTGGACTGGTTGGGCGTATCCTTGATGCGGGCGCGGATGGTGCCCAGTATCCGCGATTGATAGCCCAGCGACACCGCCAGCCAGATCTGGCCATAGGCGTTATGCGGATCGGCGGCGATGGCGGCACGCGACAGCTTCTCCGCCCGCAGCAGGCAGGTCATGCAGGGCGCATCGCGCAGCACGGCATCGGCCAGCACCGCGCGCGCCGCAATGGCCAGGCCCTGTGCATTACGCGAAGCCTCGCCCAGTTTTGCCGCCTGCTCATAGTCGCCGCGGGCATAGACGGCGAAGATCTCCTCCGCCGTGGCGGCATGCGCCAACGTGGGCAGCAAAAGCATCAGCGCCAGCAGCGCAGCCTTCATTTCAGGAACTCGCCCGCCAGCGCGGCGCGGATCATCGCCGCGGTCTGGGCGGTGCCGAAAAGCGCGGCGAAGGAACCAAAGCGCGGGCCCTGGCTTTGGCCCAGCAGCACTTCGTACAGCGCCGCGAACCAGGCGCGCAGCGGCTCGAAGCCATGCGTCTTGCCCACTTCGTACACCACGTCCTGCACGATCTTGCCGTCGCGCTCGTCGCCCAGCGCATCCAGCCTGCCGGCCAGATCTTCCAGCGCGGCGCGTTCCTTGTCGTCGGCGGCGCGGAACACCTTGGCCGGCTTCACGAAGTCCTGGTAGTAGCGCAGCGCAAAATCGACCAGCTTGTCCAGGCCTGGATTTGTTTCCGGCGAAACAGCTTCCGGCGAATAGGCGCGGATGAAACCCCACAACACATCGCGATTGTGCGCGTTGGAGGCCGAGACCAGATTGAGCAGCAACGCGAAGCTGACCGGATAGCGCTCCTCCGGCACCTTGCCGCCATGAATGTGCCAGACCGGATTTTCCAGCCGCTGCTCATCCGTCGTCTCCGGCGCATGGTAGGCGTCCAGGAAAGCGATGTACTCGTCCACGGCCTTGGGAATCACGTCGAAGTACAGCTTCTTGGCGGTGCGCGGCTTCTGGAACATGAACAGCGCCAGGCTCTCGGGCGAGCCATAGCTCAGCCAGTCGTCCAGCGAGATGCCGTTGCCCTTGGACTTGGAAATCTTCTGGCCCTGATCGTCCAGGAACATCTCGTACATGTATTGCTCGGGCGGTGTGCCGCCGGCAATCTTGCAGATCGCGGTATAGAGCGGCGCCTGGGACAAGTGATCCTTGCCGTACATCTCGTAATCCACGCCCAGCGCCGCCCAGCGCATGCCCATGTCGGGCTTCCATTGCAGCTTGCAGTGGCCGCCGGTGACCGGCACGGTTTCTTCAGCTCCGTCTTCCTCGATATAGGTGATGGTGCCCTTGGCCACGTCATGGCGCACGACTTTGGCCAGCAGCACCTTGCCGCTGCGCGGGGACACCGGCAGGAACGGCGAATAGGTTTGCTGCCGCTCTTCGCCCAAGGTCGGCAGCATCACCGCCATGACCTTGTCGTAGTTGGCCAGGATCTTCAGCAGCGCTTCGTCGAAGCGGCCCGACTTGTAGGTGGCGGTCGAGGAATAGAATTCATACCGGAAGCCGAACCTGTCCAGGAAGGCGCGCAGCCGCGCATTCATGTGATGGCCAAAGCTCTCATGGGTGCCGAACGGATCGGGGATCGCGGTCAGCGGCTTGCCCAGGTTTGCCGTCAGCATGTCCTGCTGGGGCAGGTTGTCCGGCACCTTGCGCAGCCCGTCCATGTCGTCGGAAAAGGCGATCAGATGGGTGGGGATATCGCTGATGGTCTCGAAGGCATGGCGCACCCAGCTGGTGCGGGCGACCTCGCCGAAGGTCCCGATATGGGGCAGGCCCGAGGGGCCATAGCCGGTCTCAAACAGCACGCTTTTGATGGGATTTGGCCCCGATTTGCGGGCCTCCACGCGCGCCAGCAGCTTGCGGGCCTCCTCAAAGGGCCATGCTTTGGCGGCAAGCGCCTGCTGCGTCGTCACTTTCACGGCGAAATACACCCTTCGTTAGGATCGGTTTAAGCGTTTCGAAAGGGCGCGAAAGCTAAGCTGCGGCAAGGATTTGCGCAATGTCTGTTGAAATTCCGCCACAGGAAAATCAAGCCGATCCGGTATTCGCCGGACGCATCGATGTCCTGTACGCGCTGGGACGGCATTATCTGTCCCTGCCCTTCGCCATCCTTTGCGTCCCCGCTACGCTGATTGCGGGCCAAACCGCCTCGATCCTGCCGCTGATGCCGCTGCTTTTGCAGCTCACCGTGGTGATCGCCGCCGAACAACTGACCACGGCCTACAAGAACCGGCCGGCCGGCAGCGATCCGCGCTTCTGGGCGCGGCGCTACACCTTCGTGTCGGCCATTTCGGGCGCCACCTGGGGCGTTGCCTCGCTGTTCTGGTTTGTTTGGGATTCCTTCCCGGCCCAGGCCTATCTGGCGCTGGCCTTCCTGGGCATGACGGCGACGGAATTCATCGCCCGTTCCGCCTACCGCCCCGCCTATCTGGTGCACACCGTCTTGGCGCTGGGCCCGCTGGTCGGCCTGCTGTTGTGGCAGGGGGGCCTGTATGCCGACTGCGCCGCCATCCTCTGCGTGCTGTTTGCCTGCGTGCTGGTCAGCTATTGCGCCGGGATGGCGCGGCTGCTGGATGAAAGCCTGTATCTGCGCAACGAGAATGGCGAGCTGATCATTCGCCTGCAGCGCGAAAAAGGCGATGCGTTACATGCCCGCGACGCCGCCGAAGCCAGCGCCCATGCCAAATCCGCCTTCATCGCCAATATCTCCCACGAACTGCGCACGCCGCTGAATGCGCTGCTGGGCATGGCGCAGTTGCTGGAGCGGGCCGAGATGCCCAAGCAGCAGAGCGATCATGTGAGGGTCATGCTGCAGGCCGGCCGCGGCCTGCAAACCCTCATCGACGACGTCATCGCCCTGACCCGCGACGATATCGACCAGCTGGAAGACGAGGATTGCGATCCCGCCCAGGCCGCTCGCTCGGTCACCCGGCTGCTGCAGCCGCGCGCCTGGGAAAAGCGCCTGCGCCTCACGCTCAGCGCGCCCAACACCTTGCCGCGCGTGGCGGCCGATCCGCGCAAGGTGCGTCAGGCGCTGCTCAAGCTCACGGACAATGCGCTGAAATTCACCGAACGCGGCCTGGTGGAAATCCGCCTGGAGGAAACCGATGATGGCCGCTCGGTGCGCTTCTGCGTCACCGATACCGGACTGGGCGTGCCCGAGGAAATCTCGCATCTGCTGTTCAAGCCCTTCACCCCCGGCGACAGTTCCTATGCGCGCAAGGAACAGGGCGCGGGGCTTGGCCTTGCCGTGGCCAAGCGCGTCATCGAACAGGCGGGCGGCGAAATCGATTTCACCAGCAAGCCGGGCGAAGGGGCCCAGTTCTTCTTCACCCTGCCCGTTTCCGGTACCGCCACTGGCGCAGCTCGCGGCGATGAAGGCCAGTTTGCCGCGCCCGCGGGACTGACCCTGCTGCTGTTCACCCGCATCCCGGCCGTGGCCGACACATTGGCCAACCTGCTGGAGCCTTTCGGCAACCATGTGGTGCGGGCCGGCAGCATGGCCGAAGCAGCGGAACGCGCCGGCAAGGAAAGTTTCGACGCCATCATCACCGGCGCCGGCGATATCGACATGCTGGCGGCATCGCCCGGCGTGAAGGCGCCATTGCTGGCGGTGCTGCTGCGCGGCGACCGCGCGCCGGCCGCCACCGACCTGGTGTTGCGCTGGCCGCTGGAAGCGGCGCAGCTCTACCGCGCCCTGGCAGAGATCAACAGCCGCGAAGGCGAGGACGGCGACGCGGAAATTCCCGCCGCCATCGATCCGGTCATTTTCAGCACCCTGGAAAAATCGGTGGGCGTGAAGACGCTGGTGGAAATCCTGCAATGCTACATCGTCACCGCCGAGCAACTGACCAATGGGCTGGCGCAGGCCTGTAGCGACGAAAAATGGGACGAGGCCGGACGGCTGGCCCAGGATATCATGGGCGCGGCCGGCGGACTGGGCCTGGCCGCCATCACCCAGGCGGCGCGGGACTTTGCCCGCATGGCGCGTGAAGGCGAAAATCGCCACGAGTTGTGCAACGCCGCCCAGATCGTGGTGGGCGAACATATTCGCGCAAGACAGGCGTTGATCCACCTTTATCCGGACGTGGCCTAATTTAATTACCCCCATCCGTCGCAACTCGGGTTTGCGAAGACGCAAACACCTCGTTGCGACACCTCCCCCCGCTGGTCGCTACGCTCGCGGGGGAAGGAAGCTGTCGGATGCGGCTTGTCGCCCGGCGGAATGCCGGGCTCGAGAATCTCCTACGCTTTTAGCCGGGCGCGCCGCATGATCGCGCGCCCATGGAATCGTTATCCTCCCTTATCGCGTTAGTTCCCGCCCCGCCGGGCGCGGCGATCGCGCGCGCCCCCCAACCTGGAAACAATGGTACGGCCGAGCGCATCGACCTGCGTGATGCCCGCGCCCTGTTCGAAACCGGCAATGTGCTGGTGGCCCATGGCGGCTTTGTCGCCGGGCGGCTGGGCACGCGCGCGGAAACCATGCTGTTCGACGTGCTGGAACTGTTCGCCTTTGTGCGCCCGGGCCTGCCGTTCGTGCCCAGCGCGCTGGGGCTGGCGCGGGCACTGGGGCTTGCCGTACCGCAATCACCCGAGCAATCGGCCCGGGCGCTGCATGCCATCGCCCGCGCGCTTCTGGATGAAGTCGCGGGCCGGCCGCAGGATGTGCGTGAAAGCCTCGCGCCCCTGGTGGGCACTTTGGACCGCGCAGGATGGCGCTGGGCGCCGCTGCTGAAATCCATCGTCGGCGACGTACCGCATGGCTCGCCTATCGCGGGGCTGGAAGCCTGGCGCGGCCTGGCGCAATGGGAAGACGAAGCGCCGGTGGGCGATCCGGGTACCCAGAGTGTGGAGCCGGCCGAAGCCCGGGAGCGCCTGTCGCGCATGGTCGGCGTGGCGCGGCCGCAGCAGGCCGCCTATAGCGATGCGGCGACTTATGCCTTTGGCCCGCGCGAACAGGCGGGCGCGCCGCGCGTCGCGCTGGTGGAAGCAGGCACCGGCACCGGCAAGACGCTAGGCTATCTGGCACCCGCCAGCGTGTGGGCGGAGAAGAACGGGCCGGGCCTTTGGATCAGCACCTATACCCGCAACCTGCAGCGCCAGATCGTGCAGGAGATTGCCCATCTGTGGCCCGACCCGGTGGAGCGCGCCGAAAAAGCGGTAGTGCGCAAGGGCCGCGAAAATTATCTCTGCCTGCTCAACTTCGAAGAAGCCGCCAAGCGCACCGCGCTGGCGCCGGGCCCGCGCAGCGTCGCGCTGGGCCTGATCGCGCGATGGATTGCATCAGGCACCGATGGCGACCTGTCCGGCGTGGGCTTTCCGGCGTTTCTCGCCGCCACCATGCCGCTGTCCACCGTTACCGACCGGCGCGGCGAATGCATCTATGCCGCCTGCCCGCATTACCGCATCTGTTTTATCGAGCGCGCCATCCGCCGCGCCCGCCATGCCAGCATCGTGGTCGCCAACCACGCGCTGGTCATCGCACAGGCCAGCGCCGACTGGCTGAGCACCGACGAGACCACCGACACGCCCAACGAGCGTCGGCTGCGCTATGTCTTCGACGAAGGCCATCACCTGTTCGATGCCGCCGACAGCGGTTTCTCCGCGTCGCTGTCAGGACGCGAGATGGCCGAGCTGCGGCGCTGGATCCGCGGACCCGAGGGCCGTGCCCGCACCCGCATGCGCGGGCTGGAGGAAAGGCTGAAGGACCTGATCGCCGACGATGACGCCGCGCAAAAGGCCCTGGATGAAGCTGTGCAGGCCTCCAGCGCGCTGGCGGGCGAAGGCTGGACCACGCGGCTGGGCAGCGGCCCGCGCGGGCCCGGCGAAGTCTTTCTCGCCGCCGCTTACAGCCACGTCCGCGCCCGCAGCAGCGACGAGAATTTCTATTCCCTGGAAGCCGATACCCAGCCCATGAGCCCGGAGATGCTGCAGGCCGTTGTTGGCCTGTCGCGCGGTCTCAAGCGCATCGCCGACCCGCTGAAAGAATTGGCGCGGCTGTTGCGCAAAAAGATGAACGACAAGACCGCCGAGCTGGAGCCCTATACCAAGGCGCGGCTGGAGGCCGCGGCACGCGGTCTGGACCGCCGCGCCAAGGCCGTGCTGCCTGCCTGGATCCAGATGCTGGAGACCCTGGAAAATGGCGAGATCGCGGAGGAATTCGTCGATTGGTTCGAACTGGCCCGCGAGGATGGCCGCGATGCCGATGTCGGGCTGGAACGCCACTGGATCGACCCCACCAAACCTTTATCCACCGCCGTGCTGGAAACCGCCCATGGCGCGCTGATCACTTCGGCCACGTTGCGGGATTCTGGGCGCGACAGCGGCGAGGATGACCATTGGGCCAGCGCTGAAGTGCGCACCGGCGCCGGTCATTTGCCCCAGCCGGCGCGGCGCGCCCATTTCGGCTCGCCCTTTCTGTATGAAGACCAGTCGCGCGTCTTCGTGATCACCGACATTGCGCGCCGCGATCCCGATGCGCTGGCTGCGGCTTACCGCGAACTCTTTCTGGCGTCGGGCGGTGGGGCGTTGGGGCTGTTCACCGCCGTGCGCGCGCTGCGCGACACCGGCACGCGCATAGCCGAACCCCTGGCCGCCGCCGGGCTGACGCTTTACGCCCAGCACATGGACCGGCTGGACACCGGCGCGTTGGTGGACCTGTTCCGCGCCGAGGAGAATGCCTGCCTCTTAGGAACCGACGCCCTGCGCGACGGGGTGGACGTGCCGGGGCGGTCTTTGCGGCTGGTGGTGTTCGACAAGGTGCCCTGGCCCAAGCCCACCATCCTGCACAAGGCGCGGCGGGCCCGGTTCGGCAAGGGCTATGACGATCTGATCACCCGCTTCCGCCTGAAACAGGCCTTTGGCCGCCTGATCCGGGGGCCCGAAGACAAGGGATGCTTTGTGATCCTGGAAGGGGCCACCCCCAGCCGGCTGCTGACCGCTTTTCCCGAGAAATCCCCGGTCAAACGCTGCGGGTTGGCTGAGGCGATTGGGGATATCCGGGCATTCCTGGGTGAGCCGGCCGTGACCCACGCCCCCGCCCCCCTTATAACCGGGTGATGGCCGCCACCGTTGAAACCCTGATTCCTCCAAATGGCATTGGCGATGAGAGCTATGGCCGCTTCTCGACCGGCATCCTGCCCAGTCATGTTCTGAAGCGGCTGCTGGACCAAGGCCGCGAGGTTACCGCCTCCGAGCCTTTCGCGTCCGGCCAGATCCAGCCCGCCAGCATCGATCTTCGGTTGGGCGACGTGGCCTATCGCGTGCGCGCCAGCTTCCTGCCTGGCCCCAACGCCACGGTAGAAGACAAGCTCAAGACCGTCTTCATGCACGAAGTGGATTTGACCAATGGCGCGGTGCTGGAAGCGGGCAGCGTCTATATCGTGCCGCTGCTGGAACGCGCCGAATTCTCCGCGCGGATTTCCGGCGGCGCCAATCCCAAAAGCTCCACCGGCCGCATCGACGTCTTCACCCGGCTGATCACCGATTACGCTCCCAGCTTCGACCGTATCGAGCCAGGCTATCGCGGCCCGCTCTATGCCGAGATATGTCCCCAGACCTTCCCGGTGCTGGTGCGCAAGGGTTCGCGCCTGAACCAGCTGCGCATCCGCCATGGTTCGCCCAGCTTCAGCGACACCGCGCTGCGCCGCCTGCACGAACAGGCGCCGCTGGTGGACGGCGATCCCAACATCAATGACGGCCTGGCGCTGTCGATCGATCTCAAGGGCAGCGCCGACATCGGCAAGCGCATCGGTTTTCGCGCCAAGAAGCACACCGGCCTGATCGATGTGGACAAGGTCGGCTTGCTGGACCCGGCCGACTACTGGGAGCCCATCGAAGCCAATGCGCGCGGCGACATGGTGCTGGATCCCGATGAGTTCTACATCCTGGTTTCGCGCGAACGCGTCGCAATCCCGCCCGACCATGCCGCCGAGATGGTGCCCTTCAATCCGCTGGTGGGTGAGTTTCGCGTTCATTATGCCGGCTTCTTCGATCCGGGCTTTGGCTATGAAGCGGGCAAACCGCCTTGCGCGCGCGGCGTGCTGGAAGTGCGCTCCCGCGAGGTTCCGTTCATACTGGAACATGGCCAGGTCATCGGCCGGCTGGTGTTCGAGCGGCTGACCGATCCGCCGCCGGAAGGTTATGGCGAGGGGCTGGGTTCCAATTACCAGCGCCAGGGCCTGAAGCTCTCCAAGCATTTTCGCAGCGCTTAGCGCCAAACCTCGTAACAATTGTTGCGAAAAACCCACATCGTCCGCCAAAGCATCGCCAAACCCCCGCGGCGCAACGCAAAACCATTGCGCAAGACCGTGTCTCCAGCACAGTTAGCGTCACTTGCGGACGGACGGTTTGGGGAAACCCCGCAAGTGATTGGAATTCGGAAATGGGGTCCGGTTCCAGTGGTCCAATTTGAAGGGGGCAGTGAGAGGCGGTTACGGCGCGAAAGCAGCCGGCCGCCTCTCGGTTTTTCAGCATGCTGCTAAAGACCCCGCGCCTCATCCTGCGCCCACAAGTCCCTGCCGACGCCGCCCCGCTTTTCGACATTCTCAGCGACGCACAAGCCATGCGCTTCTGGAGCCGCCCGCCAATGACCGAGCTGGCGGTGGCCAATGAACTGGTGCGCGAGCAGCAGGCGGCGATGGTCGCCGGGCTCTGCCGCTACTGGACCATCCTGGAAAACCGCCAGGCCATCGGCAGCATCGATCTCAGCCTGATCCGGGATGGCTCGGCGGAACTGGGCTTCCTGCTGCGCCCCGCGTCCTGGGACCAGGGGTTTGCCAGCGAAGCGGTGGGCACGGTCATCACCTATGCCCTGGGTCCGCTGGACCTGAAGCGGCTGGCGGCGGCGGTGCAGGCGGAAAACCGCGCCGCGGCACGAGTGCTGGAGAAGAACGGCTTTTCCCAGGTCCAGCAGCGCGCCGTGACCCTGCCCGGCGGCGACAGCCGGGTGGTCGGCTTCTATCTTCTGAAGCGCTAGGCTTTTTCTCTGCCGGCGCGACGCCAGCGGCCGACCAGCTCATCCAGACCTTCGCGGTCGAGATTGGGCGCCTTCCAGCTCTTGGAGAATCCAACATGCATGTTGCGCGGGACCCCGCGCTTGCCCAGATCGTCGAAGCGCACCCGCATGGGCATGGAGACGCCCTGCCCCAGGATGATGGCCTCGCGATCGCCCAGCAGCGGCAGGAAATCCACCAGGTCGATCATGCCTTCATAGGTTGAGCCGCGGATCACTTCCTGGTCGCGCTCGCTGGACAGGCGCAGCACCACCGCGGTGCCGCATTGCGACAGGATGGTGGCGTCCAGCTCACACGGGCGCTGGGTCACAAGGCACAGGCTGAGGCCGTACTTGCGGCCTTCCTTGGCGATGCGCGACAGCGCCTGTCGGGTGGGCATGAACTTGCTGTCGTCGACCGGCGCGTAGCGATGCGCTTCCTCGCACACCAGCAGCATGGGCAACCCGCCCTTGCTCCACACCGCAAGATCGAAGGCCAGGCGCGAGATCACCGAGATCACCACGTCCAGAATTTCCGGCGGCACAGTGGAAAGGTCGATCACCGAGATGGGACGGCCCTCGGACGGCACGCGGAACAGCCGCGCCAGCACATCGCCCATCGTGTCCTGCACCGACAGGCTGCCGAACATGAAGTTGTAGCGCTGGTCGGTGGCCAGGCTCTCGATGCGCGCCTTGAGGCGGCGATAGGGCAGCAGGAACTGGGTACGCTCCAGGCGGCCCAGCTGTTCGTCCAGCCAGGCCATGACGTCGGACATGCGGAACGGGGTCGGCGTGTCGACCGTGATCACCATCTGGCTTTCGGAGCGGCGCAAGGCGCCGGCACGCGACGTCGCCGATTCGCTGTAGCGCTTCTTGGCCACGACCACCGCATCGGCCAGGATTTCCACCTCGGCATCATGATGGGTGTCGTTGCTGACCAGAGCGGCCACCATTTCGGTGAAGTCCAGCATCCAGAAGGGCAGGCTGAAATTGTCCAGGTTGATCGGCTCCACCAGGCCGCCAAACGCGGCGGAATATTCATTGTGGATGTCCAGGATCAGCATATGGGCGTGGCTGTGTTCGTGCAGCAGCCGCTGCAGGATGCAGGTCACCGCCGAGGACTTGCCCGAACCGGTCGAACCCACCACCAGGAAATGCTTGGCCAGCAGATCGTCCACCAGCAGGCGCGCCGGCACGGTCGGATCCTGGAACAGGCTGCCGATCTGGACGCTGGCGGCCTGGGGAGGAGCATAGACGCGGGTCAAGTCGTGCTTGTCGGCAAGCATGACCGCATCGCCCAGGCTGGGCAGGCTGGAAACGCCGCGGCGGAAGGTGAGACGGCGGTTGTGATCGGGCACGATCTCGCCGGCCAGGTTGATTTCGACCAGGCCCAGCGACTGCGGTTCGCCTTCAGCGGCCGGCATGGGCGCACTGATGGCGCTGACCACGCCCATCACCGTGGCGTCGGGGGTGATGATCTTGATCAGGGCGCCGATCTGGACGCGCGCCTTGTCGGCGATGGCGTCCTGGCGTTCCAGGATGGCCACGGCATGGCTGCCGGAGACCGATACGATATGGGCCAGGCGGATCGGCGGCGCGGCCGGCAACCCGCGGCGTTCGCGGAAGGGCGGAGCGGCGGGCTTGGCCACCGGTTTTTCGATGTGCAGGGTCATGCGACTTTTCCGACTGGCAGGGGCGTGGAAAGAGAGGCCGCATCACGCGGCAAGGTGACGATGGCGGTGGTGCCGGCCCCGGGCTGGCTGTCGAGATAAAGACTGCCGCCGTGCAGCTTGACGATGCCCATCGCCAGCGGCAGGCCAAGGCCGGTGCCTTCCTGGGTGCGGGCAAGATGGCCCTGGACCTGGGCGAAGGGCTTCATCGCCATCACGATCTGTTCATGGGTCATGCCAATGCCGGTATCGGCGATGGCGATGGTGACGCTGCCGTCCTTCACGGCCTTGGCCATCACCAGGATGCGCCCCTTTTCGGCGGTGAACTTGCTGGCATTGGAAAGAAGATTGGTGAAGAGCTGGCGCAGGCGCTTGGAATCGCCGCTGACCTCGGGAAGGTTCGCCTCCAGGCGCACATCCACCGGCTGATGCTTGGCGTCGAACAGCACTTTGGTGTTTTCCAGCGCGCTTTCCAGCACTTCGCTGAGCAACAGCGGGCGCTTGTCCAGCGCCAGCGACCCCGATTCCAGCTTGGACATGTCCATCACATCGGACACCACCTCCAGCAGGCGGCGGCCGGCATTGGCGATATGGTCGGCATAGTCAGCCGCCTCGCTCTGGGTGGTAGCGCCCGGCTGGCGGATCAGGTCGGAGAATCCGATGATGGCGTTGAGCGGCGTGCGCAGCTCATGGCTCATGGTCGACAGGAAGGTGGCCTTGGAGCGGTGATTGAGTTCTGCTTCGGCGCGGGCGGCGCGGATGGCGCACTCGGTATACTTGCGCAGCTGCATTTCGCCGAAGGTGTCCGAATACCTGGCAAGCAGACGACTGGTGTTGCGCGAACGCGCGATAAGGCCCGGCTTGGCCACGGCATGATCCCCGGCTGACGTGGGAAATGTACGGTGGCAGGCCTTTTTCCCCGGTTAACGGCCCGGCAAGCAAACGGCGGAGGGTCATAACTACAGGTTGTATTTATTGACTATTGCACGCACATACAGACCGGTAAGCTGCCGGAAAACCGGGGGGGAAATGGGCATTCCGATCAAGCGCGGCCTCGAGGCCATCTCCGGCGGCATGGTGATCGTGCCTCTGACCCTGGGGGCCCTGATCGCCACCTTCGCGCCGGGGGCGGGGCAGTTCTTCGGCTCCTTTACCGGGGCGCTGTTCACCGGCGCCCTGCCCATCCTGGCGGTCTTCTATGTCTGCATGGGCGCCACCATCCCGTTCGAGACCCTGCCCCAGGTGGCGGGCAAGGGCGGGGTGCTGCTGGCGGCCAAGGTGGGGATGGGCGTAGTGGCGGCGCTGATCCTGGGACGGGTGCTGGGAACCGAGCCAATCGAGACCGGCATGCTGGCGGGGCTTTCGACCCTGGCGGTTGTGGTGGCGATCAACGACACCAATGGCGGGCTCTACATGGCGCTGATGGGCCGCTATGGCGCGCCAAAGGATGTGGGCGCCTATTCGGTCATGTCGCTGGAATCCGGTCCCTTCATCACCATGATGACGTTGGGCGGGCTGCTGGCGTTTCCGTGGCAGACCTTGCTGGGCGCGATCCTGCCGCTGACCGTGGGCATATTGCTGGGCAATCTCGACCGCGAGATGCGCGAATTTCTAGGCAAGGCCGCGCCGGCGCTGATCCCCTTCTTTGCTTTCGCCATTGGGGCGGGATTGAACCTCACGGCCGTGTGGCGCGCAGGCCTGCTGGGTCTGGCGCTGGGCGCGGTGGTGCTGGTGATTTCCTGCACGGTTATGTTCCTGGCCGACCGCGTTTCAGGCGGCAAGGGCCTGGCCGGCCTTGCGGCCGCCGCGACCGCCGGCAATGCCGCGGCAGTGCCCGCATTGGTCGCCGCCGCCAATCCGGCTTATGCGAAGGCCGCGCCCTACGCCACCGTACTGGTCGCCGCCAGCGTGGTGGTCACCATGCTGACGGTACCGATCATCACGGCCTGGTGGGCGAAGAAACTCAGCTCTTAGGATAATCCCGCCACAGCCATTCCAGCGCCGACGGCAAGGTCTGGCGCACCACGCCATTGTCGACATGCTTGGCGTCCATGGCGAAGACATACTTGTAGTCGTAGCCCTTCTTCTTCAGCACCGTCGCCATGCGGTTGTTGGCCAGCGGCCAGTTGTGCCAGGTCGATTCCGGATCGTCGAAGTGCAGGTCCTTTTCGCCCACTTCCATCCAGATGCGGATCGGCTTCTTCGCCGCCTTGGGGATCATCGTGGCGTGATATTCCCAGCCGCCGCGCGGCGTCCTGGGGTCCTGCGGCGAAGCCTGGTTCACAAAGGTGCCCGAATAGCTCAGCACCTTGTGGTACCGCTCGGGATGATACCAGGCCATGGTCCAGGCGCAGATAGCGCCGGATGACCCGCCCATGGTGGCGCGGCCTTCCGGGTCGGATGTGAACGTCACGCCGTAATTCTTGGACACGGCAGGCAGCAACTCCTGCTCCACCCAGTTGGAATAACGGTCCGACAGGGTGTCGTATTCCAGCCCGCGCTGCGAACCCTGGGCGTCGCTGCCGCCGGAATCGGGCGCCACGATGATCATGGCCGGCACGCGGTGGGCAGCGATCATGTTGTCCAGCACCGGCGCCATGCGGTTGATATAGCCATGGCCGTCCTGCACCACCATAAAGGGCGCGTTCGGCTTCACCTGCTTGGGGATATAGACCCAGACATGGCGCTCATAACGGCCGGGCTTGGAGACTTGCGCTTCCGGCGCCGGCAGGCGGTTGCCGTAAGGATCGCGCTTGGCGCTGATCTCATTCTCGATCCGCACGATGCCCGGATAGATCTTGCTGTCTTCCGAATACATTATGAATTCGCGGATATCGCCCTGCGGTACCGACGGATCAACCTTGTATTCCGGGGCATCGGCATACGGCGCCTTGATGATGCTGTTCTCGGCGGTGACCGTGGGCGGCGGCGTGGGAAACTTGGGCAGATCGGCAGCGGATTGCGCCAGTGCGGGCGCGGCGGCCAGAAGCGCCAGTAAGGCAAATGCGTGTTTCATGTTTCGTCCCCGTTCGCTTTTTATTTTGGATAATCGCGCCACAGCCACTCCAGCGCCGACGGCAGGGTCTGCATGACGACACGGCCATCGACATGCCCGGCGCCCAGCGCAAAGACATAGCGATAGTCATAACCCTTTTTCTTCAGCACCGCCGCCATGCGGTTGTTGGCCAGCGGCCAATTGTGCCAGGTCTCTTCGGCATTATCGAAACGGTTGTCCTTTTCGCCCACTTCCATCCAGATGCGGATCGGCTTCTTCGCCGCATTGGGCAGGATGGTGGCGTGGTATTCCCAGGCGCCGCGCGGTGTCTTGGGATCTGGCGGCCAGGCCTGGTTCACGAAGGTGCCCGAATAGGAAAGCACCTTGTGATACCGCTCGGGATGGAACCAGGCCATCGTGAACGCGGCCGCCGCACCCGAAGAACCGCCCATGGTGGCGCGGCCTTCCGGATCGGATGTGAAGGTCACGCCGTAATTCCTGGTCACGGCGGGCAGCAATTCTGTTTCCACCCAGTCGGAATAGCGGCCCGACACTTCGTCATATTCCAGGCCGCGTTCCGAGCCTTGCGCGTCGTTGCCGCCGGAATCGGGCAGCACCACCACCATCGCCGGCAGGCGCTTGGCCGCGATCATGTTGTCCAGGATGTTGGCCAGGCGCTTCACATAGGAATGGCCGTCCTGCACCACCATGACGGGCGCATTCGGCTTCACCTGCCGCGGAATATAGACCCAGACATGGCGCTCATAGCGGCCCGGCGCCGACAACCCACCCGTCGGCACGACATAATTGCCGCGTGCGTCGCGTTCCATGCGACCGACGCGTACGATGCCCGGATAGATCTTGCTGTCTTCCGAGTACATGATGAATTCGCGGATCTCGCCCTGGGGCACATCCACATTCGCCGTCGCTTCCGGCGGATCGGCATAGGCCGGACCGATCACGCTGTTCTCGGCGGTCACCGGCGGCGGCGGGGTGGGAAATTTCGGCAGGTCTGCCCCTGGGTTATTTTGCGCAAGCGCAGGCAGCGCGGCGACACCCAAAAGCAAAGCTGCAAGTGTCTTTCGCATTGTTCGGCCTTTTGGTTATGGCGCCGGTACCAGGGCGCGGGCGGCTTCCGCCAGCAGCACCGGCACGGTATGGGAAATATCCAGGATCACCGCGTCTTCGTCGGCGGTGGGCTTTTCCAAGGTGGCGAACTGGCTGTCCAGCAGCGCCGGCGGCATGAAGTGACCCTTGCGCTTGCGCATACGGTCGCCGATCAGCTCGCGCGACCCGTCCAGCAGGATGAAATGCACCTTGCCGTGCACCTGTTTGCGCAGGCAATCGCGATAGACATGCTTGAGCGCCGAGCAGGACACCACCACGCCATGGCCGGTGTCGCGTTCCACTTCCATGCGCGCGCCGATGGCTTCCAGCCAGGGCCAGCGGTCGTCGTCGGTCAGGGGAATGCCGGCCGACATCTTCTTGACGTTGGCGATGGGATGCAGGGAATCGCCCTCGACAAAGGGCACGCCCAGATGTTCCGCCAATCCGCTGGCAATGGTGGTCTTGCCCGAACCGGCCACGCCCATCACCACGATCAGGGGCTTCACAACACTCGTCATACGATCCTCAAACCTGGAAAAAGGCGCCGTCCTGCCGGCGCCGAACCCCAATCCCGGCCCCTTGCAGGGGCGTTTTTTTGTGCGCCGGATACTATAGTGTCGGACGCCAAAGCCCAGCCGAAACCGGGCGAAAATGGGGGAAAAATGCGTGTACAAACAGGCGTTATCGCTGTTTTCATGGGCCTTATGACACAGGCACAGGCGGGCACCGTGGATACCGCCCCTTTCGGCACCACCAAGGACGGCATCCCCGTCCACATGTTTACCCTGACCAACAGCCACGGGCTGCGTGCCCAGGTCTTGGATTATGGCGGCATCGTCTGCTCGGTGGAGGCGCCGGATCGCAGCGGCAAACTGGCCAACGTCATCCTGTGCCAGAAGGACCTGGCCAGCATCGAGGCCACCGGCCCGTTGAGCGCGCTGACCGGCCGCTATGCCAACCGCATCGGCCATGGCGTGACCATCGAGGGCAAGCATTACCCGCTGGCGCAGAATCCCAATGGCGTGACCCTGCATGGCGGGCCGCCGCCCTATAGCCGGCGCGTGCTGGAGACGGTGCGCACCTTCAGCCATGCCGGCGATGCCGGCGTAACCTTGCGGCTGGTGTCGCCCGATGGCGACCAGGGTTTTCCCGGCAAGGTGACGCTGGACCTCACCTACACGCTGACCGACAGCAACGACTTCAAGATGGAATACAAGGCGGTCACCGACAAGACGACGGTGTTCAACATCACCAACCACACCTATTTCAATCTGGCGGGCAATGGGTCGGGCAATGTCGAGAACCAGGTCATGACCATCATGGCCGACCAGGTGACCCCGACGGATGCGTTCCAGGTGCCGACCGGCGAATTCACCAATGTCGCGGGCACGCCGTTCGACTTCCGCGAGCCCACGCCCATCGGCAAGAACATCCGCTCCACCGATCCGCAGATGCTGATCGGGCGCGGCTATGACCACAATTACGTGCTGCGCAAGTCAAAACCCGGCGCGCTGGAACTGGCGGCGCGGATCACCGATCCGGTCAGCGGCCGCACCCTGGAGCTGCTCACCACCGAGCCGGGAGTGCAGGTCTATTCGTCGAACAACCTGAATGGCGGGGTGGTCAGCGCCGCAGGCACCACCATTCGCGCGACCGATGGGCTGGCGCTGGAAACCCAGCACTTTCCCGACAGCCCCAACAAGCCGAACTTCCCGTCCACCCTGCTGAAGCCGGGCGAGACGTTTACGTCAGCGACGGTGATGCACTTTACGATCCGTTAGACCAGTGTCTTCTTCGCCCATTCAAAACAACGGATGTTGTTGCTTTCCTCTGCCTTGAACTGATCGTCCTGCGATAGCGTGCTGATCACCGGCAGCGGCTTCTTGCTGGCGTTGGTGTTCACCAGCCGGATGGTATCGGCCAGGTACTTGCCGCTGCGGTCCGGCCAGGTGACCCAATACTTGTCGGTCAGCACCGGCACCTTGAGCGGATCGCGGGTGATCAGCTCATGCATGGGCAGCAATTTGGGATTGGCTTTCTTCAGCACCGCCCACATGGCCGGAATGTCCAGGAAACCATCTTCAAACAGCACTTCCGACATCAGGAAACCGTCGGCGTAATTTTGCACCGCCATGTTCTTCATGTGGCAGGACTTCACATAGGGCGCCAGCTTGTTGATGACATCCACTGGGTCATCGCACATGGAGATGTTGTTGCCGAAGTCCACCAGCGCGCCGAAATTGGCGCTGGAATATTTCTTCAGGACCTCGACCTCTTCATCGACCACCCGGTCCTTGTGGTTTTCCATCGCCAGCGGAATACCGACCTTGTCGGCAATCGGCACGCAGACATCCAGCACCGCCAGTGCGTTGGCTTTCCAGTCCTTGTATTGCTGCAGGGTGGAGAAATTCTCGTAGCGGCGGCCGACGAAACACACGGTGCGCACCACCGGCGCGCCCAGTTCCTTGTACATGCGCAGGCCCTTTTCGAAGGCCGCGGTATCGTCGCTCGGCTTGTCGATCAGGCGAATATCACCTTCGAAGAACATCTTGTGATGGTCCAGGCGCTTGCGCAGTTTCTTGATGTCCGTGTCCAGCGGGATGGCCATCTGGACGCCGCCGGCGCCCAGCGAACGCACATAATCCACCGTAGCGATGGGATCGGCGGGGCCGCGGACATTGGGATTGTCTCCGCGTTGCTTGCGGAAATAATGCCCCAGCGCTGTCTGGGCCACGCCCAGCGGCGATTGGGGCCTCATTTGATTAGAAGAGGCAGCACCGAAGGCCGGCATCGCGGAAGCAGCCGCCAGCGCGGCGCCTCCCAGCATCACGTCACGCCGCGTCGTCATGCGTCTCTCCCGGTTATTTCTGTTATGCGGCGGTCCAGCCGCCATCGATCAGGATGTCGGTGCCGGTGACAAAGCCCGCCAGGTCGCTGCACAGATAGCAGGCCAGCGCCCCGATCTCTTCCACCTTGCCCCAGCGGCCGACCGGCAGCTTGGTCAGGAACATCTTGTTGGCTTCCGGATCATTGATCACCGGCAGGTTCATCTCGGTATGGAAGGGGCCGGGCGAAATCGCGTTCACGGTAATGCCCTCGCCCGCCAGCTCCAGCGCCAGCGACTTTGTGAAGCCCAGGAGACCCGCCTTGCCCGACGAATAGGCGGTACGACCCGGCAGCGAGATATGCGCCATGATCGAGGACAGGTTCAGGATGCGGCCATAGCCGGTGCCCTTCATGCCGGGCACAAAGGCGTTGCAAGCCAGGAAGGTGGTGACCAGGCTGGAATCCACCACGCTGGTCCACTCCTTCAGGGTAAACTCGGTCACGCTCTTGCGGATGTTGATGCCGGCGCTGTTGATCAGGATCTGCGGGTTCTTGAACTTGGCATTGACCTCGGCGGCCAGCCGCTTGACGTCGCTTTCGCTGGTCATGTCGGCGTTGAAGCCCGCTACGTCAGCACCCTTGGCTTTCAGTTCACCGGACACCTTGTCCAGCTTGGCCTGGTTGCGGCCGACCAGCGCGATCTTCGCGCCGGCGCCCGACAGGGTATGCGCCATGGCTTCGCCCAGGCCGCCCGAGCCGCCCACGATCACCGCCGTCCTGTCCGTCAGATCAATCTTCATAGTTCATGCCTTCTTTGAAAGTGAAATCAGCGCTTGGCGTCGGGCTCGAGGAAGAACCAGCAGGTGCCGGAAACGATCGCCGCGGCGGCCATGGTGTACATCACCATCGCCCAGTTGTTGCCCGAGTCCTGCAGGATTTCGCCGAACACAACCGGCGCCACGAAGCCGGCAAAGTTGCCCAGCATGTTCATGGTCGAGGATACGGTGGCGGTGTACTGCTTGCCGATCTCCACGCAGGTGTTCCAGGAAATCGGCATGGTCAGGTCGCTGGCGAAGCTGGCCAGGCCCATCAGCGCCATCGCCAGCACGATGTCATCGACGCCGGGCAGGATGAAGATGATCGCGGCGGTGGAGAAGAAGCCGCCGATCGCCACCCATTTGCGCGGAATCGAAAGGGGCAGGAAGCCCGACACGATGGAGCCGATGCCGCCGCAGGCCAGCGGGATCATGGCGTAGATCGCAGCCTGCGCCGGCGGCAGGCCCTTGGCCTTTTGCAGCCAGGTCGGCAGCCAGGTGACGTAGAAATACCAGGTGTAGGAAAAGCCGAAATATTGCAGCCCCAGGAAAAAGATATCCCGCTGCATAAGCAGCTTGTACCAAGGCATGCCGTGATCGTGCAGCACCAGGGCGCGGCTGCTCTCCAGCATCGCCAACTCTTCCTTGTTGACGCCCTTGTGCTCGGCTGGATCGTTGCGGAACCAGGGCAGGAAGGCGCCGACCCACACCACGCCCAGCAGAGCCAGCGCGACAAAGCCCCAGCGCCAGCCGAAATGATAAATCACGAAGGCCGCGACCGGCGGCGCCAGCGCCCCGCCCCAGCGGCCGAAGGCCCACATGATCGCCTGTGCCTTCACCCGTTCGGACAGCGGCAGCCAGGCCGACAACATGCGCGTCAGGTTGGGGAAGCATCCTGCTTCGCCCGCGCCGAACAGGAAGCGCATGATCCACAGCGAGGTCAGATTCCACACCGCGCCGGTCATGGCGGTGAACAAAGACCAGATCAACACCAGTTGGCTCAGGACCCAGCGCACGCCCAGCTTGTCGCCCAGCAGGCCCATGGGAATTTCGAACAGCGCATAGGACAGGCCGAAGGCGCCCAGCACCAGGCCGGTCTGGCGCTTGTCCAGATGCAGGTCGGCCGAGATCGGCACGATCGCCTGGCTGATCGCCACGCGCTGGATGTACATGATCATGGCCAAGGAGAGCGCGAAGGCTACGACCCAATAACGTGTCCGCGTCGGTTGCATGCGCCGTCCCGCCCCTTGTTTTCCTGACCCGTTATTGGGGCATGGGAAGCCGTGATTGCGTGCCCTTAAGGCTTCACATGGCCTCTCATTTTCTATACTAAATTCGGGCAGCGGGAAGTCAATGGATCGGGCCCTTTCAGCACCGCGCCGGGGCCGGATTTACCGATAAAAAACAAGGACTTTCCGGCCACGCCCCTGCCCCGGCATCCTTCAGCGGAGTATCGCATTTGAGCATCCCCAAGACCTTCAATTTCGGCGGCGCCGTGGCGCTGGTGACCGGATCGGGCCGGGGCCTGGGACGCATGATCGCCGAGACCCTGCTGGCGGGCGGCGCCCATGTTGCGCTGCATGACATCAGCGAGGATGCGCCGGCCGCCTTTGGTGAAAGCGAAAGCCTGACGGCCCTGGCGAAGGAATTGTCGGCGCGCGGTCCGGGCAAGGTCGTGTCGGTGCTGGGCGACATCTCCAGGGAAACCGATGTCGCGGCGCTGGTGAAGAAAGTCGAAGATAGCCTTGGCCCCATCTCCATCCTGGTCAATTGCGCCGGCGGCGACATCGCCGCCAAGGGCGGCAAGCCCAATCCCAATGACGCGCTGAACATTTCGCTGGAAGACATGCAGGCGGTGATGAACCGCAACTTTGTCGGCACCATGTTGATGTGCCGCGCCGTCGTCCCCGGCATGGCCAAACGGCAAAAGGGCGCGGTGATCAATTTCGGTTCGCTCAACGGCCATATCGGCGTGGTGTCGGAAGTGGTCTATGGCTGCGCCAAGGCCGCGATCCTGCATTATACGCGCTGCCTGGCGCTGGAGATGAAGCCCAACGGCGTGCGCGTGAACGCGATCAGCCCGGGCCCCACCACCACCGCGCGCTTCCTGGCCACCCGCGCCACCGATCCGTCCAAGATGGACGGCGTGTCGCTGGAACGTTACGCCAAGCCGCAGGAGATCGCCGATGCGGTCGCGTTCCTGGCATCCGAACAGGCCGGCTTCGTCAATGGACAGGTGCTGCGCGTCGACGGCGGCATGACGCTTTTCGCTTAATTTTTTCTGGAGCAAGGTTTTTAAAACATGGCTGACGACAAGAAATATGACGGCAAGACTCCCCAGACCCTGAGGAGCCGCGCCTGGTTCGATAATCCTTCCAACCCCGACATGACGGCGCTGTATCTGGAGCGCTATCTGAATTACGGGCTGACGCGCGAGGAATTGCAGTCGGGCAAGCCGATCATCGGCATCGCCCAGACCGGCAGCGACCTGTCGCCCTGCAACCGCCATCACCTGGAACTGGCCAAGCGCGTGCGCGAAGGCATCCGCGAAGCCGGCGGCATCGCCATGGAATTCCCGGTGCATCCGATTCAGGAAACCGGCAAGCGCCCCACCGCGGGCCTGGATCGCAACCTCGCCTATCTGGGCCTGGTGGACCTGCTGTACGGCTATCCGCTGGACGGCGTGGTGCTGACCATCGGCTGCGACAAGACCACGCCCGCCTGCCTGATGGCGGCGGCGACCGTCGACATTCCCGCCATCGCCCTGTCGGTCGGCCCGATGCTGAACGGCTGGCATGAAGGCGAGCGCACCGGTTCGGGCACCATCGTGTGGAAGGCGCGCGAAATGATGGCGCGCGGCGAGCTGGATTATAAGGGCTTCATGGAGCTGGTGTCGTCGTCCGCCCCGTCCACCGGCTATTGCAACACCATGGGCACCGCCAGCACCATGAACAGCCTGGCCGAAGCGCTGGGCATGCAGCTGCCCGGTTCGGCCGCGATCCCCGCGCCCTACCGCGAACGCCAGCAGATTTCCTATGAGACCGGAAAACGCATCGTGGAGATGGTGCATGAAGACCTGCGCCCGTCCAAGATCCTGACCAAGGAAGCGTTCCACAACGCCATCGTGGTCAATTCCGCCATCGGCGGTTCGACCAACGCGCCGATCCACCTGACGGCCATCGCCCGCCACATGGGCGTGGACGTGCCGCTGCAGGATTGGCAGACGGTCGGCCACAAGGTGCCGCTGCTGGTGAATCTGCAGCCGGCCGGCGAGTATCTGGGCGAGGATTTCCACCATGCCGGCGGCGTGCCCGCGGTGGTGAACATCCTGATGGAAAAGGGCCTGATCAACGAAAAGGCCCTGACGGTCAACGGCAAGACCATGGGCGAGAATTGCAAGGGCAGGAAGGTCCACCTGCCCGAAGTGATCTGGCCCTTCGACAAGCCGATGAAGAAGGAAGCCGGCTTCATCGTGCTGACGGGCAACCTGTTCGACAACGCCATCATGAAGACCAGCGTCATCAGCGACGAGTTCCGCCAGCGCTATCTCTCCAACCCCAAGGACCCCGAAGCTTTTGAAGGCAAGGTCGTGGTGTTCGACGGGCCGGAGGATTACCACAAGCGTCTGGATGACCCGTCGCTGAACATCGACGCCAACACCCTGCTGGTGATGCGCGGCGCCGGCCCCATCGGTTATCCGGGCGCCGCCGAAGTGGTGAACATGCATCCGCCGACCGCGCTGTTGAAGGCCGGGATCAACGCCCTGCCCTGCATCGGCGACGGCCGCCAGTCGGGCACATCGGGCTCGCCCTCCATCCTCAACGCCTCGCCGGAAGCGGCGGCCGGCGGCGGGCTTGGCCTGCTGCAGACCGGCGACCGGGTGCGCATCGACCTCAACAAGGGCACGGCCAACATGCTGCTGCCCGAGGACGAGATCGCCAAACGCCGGAAGGATCTGGAAGCCCGCGGCGGCTTTGCCTATCCCGCTTCCCAGACGCCGTGGCAGGAAATCCAGCGCGCCTTCCAGGGCCAGATGGGAACCGGCATGGTTCTGGAAAATGCGGTCAAGTATCAGAAGATCGACCAATCCAAGGGCATTCCGCGCGACAATCATTGATTGCGCGCTATCGCGCGCGGGGCACTAGTCCCGCGAACAAACAAAAAAGGCGCCGGAGAAATCCGGCGCCTTTTTCTTTGTCTGTAGTGAAGATCAAATCTTGGTGCGATAGACCGTCTGCTTCTGGCTGCCCAGCTTGTCGATGCCCAGCTCCATCACATCGCCTTCCTTCAGGAACACCGGCGGCTTCATGCCCAGGCCCACACCCGGCGGGGTGCCGGTCGAGATCACATCGCCCGGCTGCAGGCTCATGAACTGGCTGACATAGCTGATCAGGGTCGGCACATCGAAGATCAGGGTAGACGTATTGCCGGTCTGAACGCGCTTGCCGTTCAGGTCCAGCCACAGGCCCAGATTGTTGAGGTCGCCGACTTCATCCAACGTGACGAGATATGGGCCGAACGGGCCGAAGGTGTCGCAGCCCTTGCCCTTGTCCCAGGTGCCCAGGCGCTCCAGCTGGAATTCGCGCTCGGACAGGTCGTTCACCACGACAGCGCCGGCGACATAGTCCAGCGCCTTTTCCTTCGTCACGTAACGGGCTTCCTTGCCGATCACGATACCCAGCTCCACTTCCCAGTCGCCCTTCTTGGCGGTGGGCGGCAGATAGACGTCGTCGTTCGGGCCGATGATCGCGGACGTGGCCTTCATGAAGATGATCGGCTCGGCCGGCTCGGGCATGTTGGATTCCTTGGCATGGTCCGCATAGTTCAGACCGATGCAAATGAACTTGCCGACGCGTGCGACCGGCTCGGCGATACGCACGCCGGCAGCCACGACCGGCAGGCTGTCGATCTTGGCGGCGCGGATGGCCGAGAGGTCCGTCAGCACCTTGCCGTCGATATCCTTCACGATGCCCGACAGGTCGCGGATCTGGCCGCTATCGTCCATCAGGCCCGGCTTCTCCTGGCCCTTGGGCCCATAGCGCAGCAATTTCATCGTGTTTCCCTATCTGAATACAAAAAATCCCGCCGCGTTTTAGCGCGGCGGGACTATTTAGGACAGGGCCTTTTTGGGGCCCTATTTGGGCGGGAAAGACGTCGCCAAGTACTTGGCAATGGTGTCGAATTCGGCGTCGGTGGCGTTGGCGCCATTGTTGGCCATCTGGTCCACCAGGGCCTTCCAGCCCGCGGCGTCCATGCTCTGCTGGGCGACGATTTCGGGGGAATGACACTGGGCGCAGACCCGCACCGTCACGTCGCGGCCGGGCCCTTCGGGCAACAGCTTGAAATCGTCGGCCAGGGCGGGGACCGCCATGGTCATCAGGCTCAGCGCGGATACCAGAACAAGTTTCACGTTCAACTCCTGTTACTTGGGCAAAGCGAAAGCGACCACTTCATCGCCTTCCAGTTTGGCGCCAATAAGGCCGCCACCGGTTGCGGTGATGGCCACGAACTGACGTCCGTCCGAACCTTGATAGCTGATAGGTGTGGATTCGGCGGATGCATTCAACTCCACGGTCCAAAGATTCTTGCCCGTGGCGGTTTCAAAGGCGCGGAACCGGCGGTCGTCGGTGGCGCCGACAAAGGTCAACCCCGTGGCGGTGACGGTGGTTCCACCCAGGCCGGGACGTCCGGTTTCCTGCTGGCCGGCGGGGAACTGCTCGGTGATGCCCAAAGTCTTGCGATAGACAATATCGCCAGTGTTCACATCCACCGCCACCAGCTGGCCCCAGGGCGTCTGGTTGCAGGGCAGATGCTTGTCATTGTCCCAGAAGCGCCGAATGGCCGGACGGGCATTGTTCACGAATTCGCCGTCGGCGGTCTTCACCACCTTCATGGGCTGGAACAGGTTGTTGACGTTGACGATGAACAGATGGCGCACCGGATCGAAGCTGCCGCCATAATAATTGACGCCGCCCTGGGTGCCCGGAGGTGCCACCGTCCAATGATCGAAGCCCGGCGGGGTATAGGTCGAAGCCAGTTTGAACTGGTTGTCGGCGACGTATTTTTCGCAGAAGGCCTGATGCTCCGGCACGCCCTTGTAGAGCGTCTCCTGCGTGATCGTGCCCACACTGAGCTGCTCGGGCTTGACCGGGAAAGGCTGGGTGGGCGAGGTCTTTTCGCCCGGCACTTCGCTCTGCGGAACGGCGCGCTCCTCGGCCCCGAAGATCGGCTTGCCGTTGGTGCGATCCAGGATGAACATCAACGCATTCTTGTTGACGGTGATGACGGCGGGGATGGTCTTGCCGTCCTTTTTCACATCCACCAGCATCGGCGCGGACTGGGTGTCCATGTCCCAGATATCGTGATGGGTGACCTGGAAGTGCCAGAGATACTTGCCGGTGTTGGCGTCCACCGCCACCAGCGAGGAACTGAACAGGTTGTTGCCCGGACGGTCGGTGCCGACCATGTCGTTGTTGGGCGCCCCCAGCGGCATGTAGAGGATGCCGCGCTTGGCATCGACGGTCATATAGCCCCAGACATTGACGCCGGAGCGGTTCTTGGCGCCTTCCGGCGTCCAGGTGTCATAACCGAACTCGCCCGGCCGCGGGATGGTGTGGAAGGTCCAGACCAGCTTGCCGGTCTTGGCGTCCCAGGCGCGGGTATCGCCCGCGGGGCCGGCGCCGTGTTTGGAGCCGCCGGGGCCTTCGCCCGGACCGGCGCCGGTGATGATCAAGTTCTTATAGACGACCGGCGGCGACGGCAGGATGTAACCGTCCTGCATGCCGTTTTGCATGACTTCCGGCGTCTTCAGATTGACGATGCCGTTCTCGCCGAACGCGGTGTTGGGCTTGCCGTCAGAGGCGCGCAGCGAATAAAGCCGGCCCTTCACGCTGCCGAAAATGATCGAAGCCGGCACGCCGTCGGCGCCCGGCCAATAGGCGGCGCCGCGCGCCTGCGACGAGGGAATGTCGTTTTCGGGAATGTCGTATTTCCAGATCACTTCGCCGGTGGTGGCGTTCAGCGCGATCGCCTGGCTGTAGGGCGAGACGATGTACATGACATTGCCGACCACCAGGGGAATGTCCTGGGACATGCGCAGGCGCGCATCGGCCGGAAGGTTCGCGGGCTTGAGATGGAACGTCCAGGCCTTTTGCAGCTTGGCGACATTGGCCGGGGTGATCTGCTTGAGCGTGACATAGCGGTTGGCGCCATGATCCTGCCCCACCATGGGCCAGTCGGTGCCCGCGGCGAACGCAGCCGTGGCAGCCAACGCCATCGCGGCGGTTCCCAACACCAGTTTCCCAGAAGTCTTCATCACGCACTCCTCACGCCGATATTGCGACGCCTTGCCTGTATGGAAGATGAACGGCCACCGCCGAAGCGGTGGCCACAATCATGCCTTGATTACTGTTCCGGGCGCATGGCGCGCGGCGGCGGCGCAACATAGTCCGTCAGTTCGGTGGTCGGCTTCTTGCCGGCCCAGGCGATGCCGCGCAGCAGAACCTTCTGGATGGCCGGGTCCTGCAGGCTGTCGATCATGTGACCCTGCATCCAGACAAAGGCGCGGGCCGGCTGGCCACCCGGCAAGGTATGCTCATAGGTCCACATCTGCGGGATGGTCTGGCCAACGCCGCCGCCGCGGCGCGCGCTGGGCGTGTCGGGCATGGTGACAGTCATGATGGGATGCACTTCCGGCGCGAAGTTCAGCTTGTAAAAGGCTTCGTCGTAAATCTGCGCCGGCATGCCCTGCGCAATGGGATTGTCCTTGTCGACGACATTGTAATCGAGCGTGGCGGTCCAGGTGTAGTTGACCTCGCCATGCTTCTTGCCGGCGCCGACCAAAGTCGCCATGTCGGCCGGATCGGGACCGCACAGCGAATCGTGGAAGGTCACCAGGCCGCCGCCGCGCTTCACATAGGCCTGCAGGCGGGCGCGCTGTTCGGGGGTCATGTATCCGGCATCACCGCGATAGATGATCACCACATCGGTCTTTTCGAGCTGCTCCTGGCTGGGGAAAGAGAAACTGCCATCTACAACCGCGCCATGCGCGGTCAGCATCTTGCTCCAGGTATCCATGAAATAGGGATAGTCATGCGCGCCCGGGCCGTGGCTCTTGAGGCCGCCCAGGATGAAGATGCGCAGGCCATTGGTGTTCTGGCCCTGGGCGTGCGGCGCGTTGTAGGTGCTGTAGCGGGCATAGTCCTTTGCCGTCTGTGCGGTCGCGCCAGCGACGCAGGCCAGCGCCACGGCGCCGGACAGCAAAATGGTCTTGATGGTCATGTGAACCTTCCTGTTGGTGATCCGTCCCAGCTGGAGGTCTTGTAACCGCCCCGCCCTGCAGACGCAGTATATTATGTGTTCAGCGGTGTTGATGCCAAGCGACAAGTCGCCCCTCCGGCCTTCGCATCGCTAGCGCTGCTACGGCCACCTCCCCATCCAAGCGCGCTTCGCACGCGTGGGGAGGATCGCACAGCGTCCCTTCGCAGTTGCGAGATTGCGCGCTTTTTAGGAGGGTTTCTTGAGCAGTTCCGAATGGCGCTCCGGCTCGGTGACGCCAAGACGGACATGAGCCTGCAGCACGGCCTGGGGATCCTCGCTCGACTTGCCCGTGACCGCGTCCAGCAGGGAACGGTGATGGCTGAGGCGCCAGCGGCGCACGTCATGGGAGACATGTTCCAGGGTCTTGTGCGCGAACAGGGTCACGAGCAGCGTGTTCAGCGCCCGCTCCAGGTACGGGTTGCCCGAGGCCTTGGACAGGGTGCGGTGGAACTGAAGGTCAAGCGCGGCCGATTCCAGCAGGTCGCCGTCCCAGGCTTCCATTTTGGCCATGATGCCTTCCAGCTCCTGCAGGACTTCGGCGGCCATGTGGCTGCGGGCCAGCCGCACCACCTCGCCTTCCAGAAGCAGGCGCAGGCGGAACATGTGTTCGACTTCCTGCGGACCCATCTGGGTGACGAACATGCCGCGGCGTTCGCGGTTCTGCACCAAACCCTGTTCCTGAAGCTGGGACAGCGCCTCGCGCACCGGGATGCGGCTGATATTCAATTCGCGCGCGATCTGGCTTTCATTCAGCCGGTCACCGGGGCGGTACTTGCCGGTCACGATGCCATCGCTGAGCGCCTTCACCACCTGGGTTCGCAGATTGGTGGAGACTCCCTTGCCGGAATTCGTGACGGCCTGCTGTTCCAAAATTTCCACTTTGTCCCCTATGGCAGCGCATAGGCGATGACATAGTCGCCCTGCTTGTTGTGAAGCGCGCTATGGCCGCCGGCCGACAGCACGACATATTGCTTGCTGTTCGCATCCAGCCGGTAGGTCATCGGCATGGATTGGCCTGCCGCCGGCAGCGACACGCGCCACAACTCCTTGCCGGTCTCGGTTTCGAAGGCGCGGAAATAGCGGTCGGTGGTGGCGGCGATGAATGTCAGGCCCGAAGCGGTGGTGATAGCGCCGCCCTGGTTGGGCACACCCAGATGAAACCACAGCGGCCAGGGCGCTTCGTCACGGCTGGTGCCCAGCGGCACTTCCCATACTTTCTTACCTGTCGTCATGTTGATGCCCGTGAGGCGGCCCCAGGGCGGCGCGTTACAGGGCGCGCCGAACATCGACATCATGTTGTCATAGACTTGGCGATAGGGCGTGCCGATCAGCGGCGAATAGCCGTCCGGGCCGGCATGCGGCGCCAGGTGATGGGCGCCGATCACATTGTTGGAATTGACGATCAAAAGATTGCGGCCCGGATCGAAGGCCAGCCCGCCCCAGTCCATGCCGCCCACGCTGACCGGATAATCGACCGAGGATTCCGCATAGAAGGGCGTGAAGATGCCGTCATTCTTCAGCTTGCGGAAACGCTTCTGGCAATCCCACTTGTCGATCAGCGCGAAGCCGAACATGTCGGACTCCTGCATCTTGGTGATCTGGATCTGGTGCTCGGGCAGTTCCGGGATCGGCTGAGTGGGCGACAGGCCCTTTTGCAAACCGTCCGTGGAAACCGGGGTTTCCTTGACCGGGAAGATCGGCGCGCCGGTCAGGCGGTTGAGGACAAAGATGTAGCCCATCTTGGTGGCCTGGGCGAGCGCGGGCACCGTGCTTCCGTCGGGCGCCTTGTAATCGAACAGCATGGGCTGGGCCGGCGTGTCGTAATCCCAGATGTCCTTGTGCACGAACTGGTAGTGCCAGACAGGCTGGCCATTATCGGTGTTCAGCGCGACCACCGACGAGCCATAATAATCCCAGTCGCCCTTGCCCAGTACCGCATCGATCTGCGGCGTGCCGGTGGGCAGGAAGATCAGCTTGCGATCCACATCCACCGACATCGGCGCCCACACATTTGGTGCGCTGCGCGGATAGGTCTTGCCATCGCCGGGCGGCAGGCTGGGCGGTGCGGCGGTAAAGGCCCACACCACCTTGCCGGTTCGCGCATCCAGCGCGCGCACCACGCCGCCGGGCATGTCGACATTGTGGAAATCGATGATCTTGGAACCGGTGATCACCATGTCGCCGACAATGGTGGGGGCTGAAGAGACGCCATAGAGCGCCGGCTTTTCGATGAAGCCCAGATTGTCGTGCAGGTCGACGCGGCCACCCGTGCCGAAGCCGGTGCAGGGCTTGCCGGTATCGGCATCCAGCGCCCACATCTTGCCATCAATGGTGGCGGCGAAGATGCGCTGCGAACAGAAGCCGCTGGCCTGGCTGTCCTTCCAGTAGGACACGCCGCGGCAGACAATGACGGTGCCGCCAGTGATGTCGGGCTTCAGGTCCCGCATCCATTTTTCCTTGCCCGTCACGGGATCGAGCGCGGCGATGCGGTTGCGCGGCGAGCACAGGTAAAGCGTGTTGTTGGCCAGGATAGGCGTGGCTTCGAACGCCAGGGTGGCCTTCTCGCCCGGCGCCGACAGGTCCCCGGTGCGATAGGTCCAGGCGACCTTCAGGTCCTTTACATTGGCGGGCGTGATCTGGGTGTTGGCGCTATAGCGCTGGCCCAGATGGCTGTGGCCCCAGACCGGCCAGCCATCCACCGCGCCGCCGGCTTGGATCTTGGAAGGCTTGGCGTCGCAACCGGCCAGCGCCAGCGCGGCAACGGCCACAAGGGCCGCAAGCCAACCCAAGCGGTTTTCGGTTTTCGCCATCCTGCACTATCCTTCCAGCCGGTCCGGCCGGTTGCCTGGCCTGTATTATTTGTATGACTATATTGGCGGGACGGGGCCGGGCCGTCTATAGCTTTCCCGTTCCGGAAGCTTCGCAAAAACAAGAACAAGCAAGGGGAGCATGGCATGAAACTGTTCCAGCCAAAAATCAGCCGCCGCATGCTGGTGGCGGGCGCCGCCGCCGCGGCGATTCCGGCCAGCTTTGAATCATCCAGGGCCGCCACCAAAGCGCGCCCGCGCGCGCTCGCCCTGATCGGAGACCGCTATCACAATCCCGATTATATTCGCGTCAGCCTGGACAAGGTGTTCCATGAAATGGACATCGCCATCGATTACACCATGGATTACGCCGGCCTGTCGGCGGCCTCGATCAAACCGTACCAGCTGCTGCTGATCCTGCGCGACGGCATGATCTGGCCCGGCGGTTATTCGGGTCCCGATGCCTACACCGCCTATGAGATGATGCTGGAAGACGCCGACAAGTTTCCGGCCGCCAAGGCGGTAAGCTGGATGACCGAGGACCAGGGCCTGGCAATCCGGAATTTCGTCAATGCCGGCGGCGGCTTTTATCCGCTGCACAATTCCAGCCACATCTCGCTCTCTTCGAAGAACTACCGCGACGTGATGGGCGGCGCCTATTTCGGCCACCCGCCGCTGCGCCCGTTCCAGGTGCATGCCACCGCCAACGCCCATCCCATCACTGCGGGCATGCAGCCCTTCGTCGTCAATGACGAACAGCATTATGTCGACTACGACAAGGATCCCAAATATGTGATCCTGGAATCGGAAAACCTGGACGGGCTGACCTATGAAGGGCGCGGCACCAAGTCACCGGCCGGCTGGGCCTATGACTATGGCAAGGGCCGGGTGGTCTTCACCGCCGTAGGCCACACCATCCATGCCATGTGGAATCCGCAATATATCGAATTGCAGAAGCGCTCGATCCGCTGGTTGCTGAAGGACCTGTAGTACCGGATGGAGTTGCGTCAGTTATTCGAACAGGGTCTGGGGCTTCACCGCGCCGGCCGGCTGGACCAGGCCGAGGCGGCCTATCGCCAGGTGCTGCGGGCCGATGCCGGCAATTTCCCGGCGCTGCACATGCTGGGCTATCTCAAGGCGCAGCAGGGCCGCTATGAAGACGCCATCACCCTGCTGAACAAGGCGCTGAAGAAAAACCCGGGCGATGCCACGGCCTTGGGCCATTACGCCCATGCCCTGATGGCCGCCCAGCGCCTGGGCGAAGCGCTGGCCGCCTTTGACCGGGTGCTGGCGGGACAGCCGAACAATTTCGAGGCGCTGTACAATCGCGGCGTCATCCTGTCCCAGATGCAGCGGCCCGCCGAGGCCATCGCAGCGCTGGACCGGGCGCTGGCGCTGCAGCCGAACATCGCGCTGCTGCATTTCAACCGTGGCGTGGTGCTGGGCGAATTGCAGCGTCACCGTGAAGCGCTGGAAAGTTACGACCGCGCCGTGGCGCTGGACCCCCTGTCGGCCCCGGCGCTGTCCAACCGCGTCATGGCGGCGCTGAACCTGTGCGATTGGGACCGGGTGGCCCAGATGACGCAAGACGGGTCGATCCTGTTTGCGCCGCCGCTGACCTTGCTGGGTGTCACCGGCGACAAGCAGTTGCAGCTTGCGCGCGCTTCTGCCGTTACCGGGGAAATGACGCCAAGGCCGTTGCCGCCGCTCTGGACGGGTGAAAATTACCGCCATGATCGCATCCGCATTGCCTATCTCTCGGCCGACATGCGCGAACATGCGGTGGCGTTCCAGCTGGCGCCGGTGATCGAGCGCCACGACCGCGCCCGCTTTCAGGTGATCGGCATTTCCACCGGTCTCAGCGACGACAGCGCCATCCGCGCCCGCCTGATAAAAGGCTTTGACCGTTTCCACGATTTCGCCGCCCTGAACAGCGACGAGATCGCCCGCCGGCTGCGTGACATGGAGATCGACATCGCCATCGACCTTGGCGGGCATACGGGCTTCTCCCGCCTGCAGATCTTCGCCCATCGCTTCGCACCGGTGCAGGCCAGCTGGCTGGGCTATGCCGGCACGACGGGCGCGCCGTTCATCGACTATCTGATCGCAGATGACGTGGTGGCGCCGCATTCGCACCAGCCCTTTTACAGCGAGCAGCTGGTGCATTTGCCTGGCAGCTTCTTTCCGGCCACCCTGGACCGGCCCGCAGGCACGGCCCCAAGCCGCGCGGAAGCGGGCCTGCCGCCGGACGGCTTTGTCTTTTGCTGCTTCAACACGGCCTGGAAGATCACCCGCCCGGTGTTCGATGTCTGGATGCGGTTGCTGGCGGCGGTGCCGGGCAGCGTGCTATGGCTCAAGCGCCCGGCCCCCGACACACGCGCCAACCTGGAACGCGAAACGGCGGCGCGCGGCATCGATCCGGCGCGGCTGGTCTATGCCGATGACGCCCCGCTGGAGGTGCACCTGGCGCGTCATGCGCTGGCGGACCTGTTCCTGGATACCCTGCCCTACAACGCCCATGCCACCGCCGCCGACGCGCTGGGCGCCAGATTGCCGGTCCTGACCTGCCAGGGGGAAGCGTTTGCCGGCCGTGTCGCCGCAAGCCTGCTCAAGGCGGCAGGACTGGACGAGATGGTGACGGAAAACCTGGCCGATTATGAGGCCCGGGCGCTGGAACTGGCGCGCGATCCGGCGCAGTTGCAGGCACTGAAGGACAAACTGGCGAGGGCCACCGCGCCGCTGTTCGATACCGAGCGTTTCACGCGCAACCTGGAAGCGGCCTATGCGATCATGTCGGAACGGCGCGGGCAGCCGCCCGGCAGCTTCAGCCTGTGATCCGTTCGCTGGGCGCCATCTCGCTGGGTGAGAGCGTCCGGCGGCCCACCAGACCCTTCCAGAAATCCCAATAGTCGCGCAGCATGTCGGGCATCACCCAGAAGCCCTGGGCGTAGGGCGTGTCCACGCCGACCGCGACATTGCGGTCGCGGCATTCACTCCAGCCACCGAACAGGTGATCCCAGATCGGGGCCATGCCGAAGAAGCCCGTGGGCGTGCTCATATCCAGCTTGTGGTGCAGGCGGTGATGCAGCGGCGACTGGATGACATAGCGGCCCACCCAGCCAAAGCCGGTTTCCATGCGCGAATGGATCAGGAAGCCCAGCACCGAAGTCATGACATTGACCCAGATCATGGCCTCGGGCGTGGCGCCCAGCAGCGGCATGGGGATATTGATGGAAACGATACCGACAAAACCGGCCGGATGGATGCGCCCGCCATTGATGACGCAGAAATCCTGCGCCGCATGATGATAGCGGTGCAGCGGCCAGAACAATTTTGTGTGGCCGACCCGGTGCGCCCAATAGTCGAAAAAGGAATAAGCATAGAAATAGACGATCACCTGCAGCCACAGCGGTAGAACGGTCGGATCGATGGCAAAGCCGGTGCGGGCAAGGATCCAGTCGCGCAGCGCCACGCCCGAAATGATCGACAGGCCCAGCATCAACACCTTGCCGATCATGCCGTTCAGGTGGAACTGCTCCATCAGGAATAAGCAGATGTCGGTCTTCATCGATTCGGTGGGCGCCAGCAGGGCGCGGGCCGAGGATTTGCGCCAGCCGACCACGGCGCACTCGATCCAGAAGGCGGAGGGCAGGATCAGCAGAAGGATGGAGCCGGTGCTGAGAATCTTGTCATGGACATGCTTGAGCGTGAAAGCATGGCCGGCGATGGTCAGCGGGATCTGGTCCGGCAGGCGTGCCGAAATGAATAGCCAGGCAGCCGCCAGCGTCCCAACATAGGCCAACAGGCCCGCCAGGATGAGAAGACGGGGGGCATAAGAAGGAAGCGAAAACCGCGCTTCCGCGCTATCGGCGGCAATGGACATGGCAAAATGATCCAGACACTCGGTCCGGATCATTCATGGCTCATGCCATCTTTTGCGCCATTAACCTTTTGGATCAGCGGTCGCGATAGGGACGGCCGCAACGGCGTTCATAGGAACCGCGGTCGTTCTTCCAGGCCGGGTCGCCCAGATTGAGATCACAGGGGTCCGTGGCCGCGCCGACAACCGCGCCGGCGCCCGCGCCAACCGCAGCACCCAGGGCGGGATTACCGGCAGCCGCGCCAATGGCAGCGCCACCGGCCGCGCCGATCAGGGCACCGCTCACGGCCCGGTCACCGGGGTTCGTTCCGCAACCGGCAAGCGTGATGGCCGCGGCAAATCCAACAATCAGCAAATGTGTGCGCATGGGTCTCGCTCCTGTTTCGTTGGAGCGTGAACGCACAATCCGCAGGCAACGTTCCCATCCAGTGGCAACATAGTTTTCGCCACCAACATTAAAGTCACCTCGCGCTGTGCCGCACCGCGGCCCCGCGAAGCTTTGCGACATTTGGGCGAAACCGTGGCCAACCCCATAACCACCAAAGCCTTTAGCCCTGTCGCATGATTTGGGGACTGGGCTGATGTCGCCTGTGTTGCGTGCGCCTGTGACGTGGCTGGCGTCCTATCCCCGTTCCGGCAACACCCTGCTGCGCACCATCCTGAAGCGCTGCTTCGGCCAGGCCAGCCAGTCCATCTATGGCGACAGCGAGTTTTCGGATCCCGACGTATCCGAAATGATAGGGCGCGAGGCAGTCGGCGATGATGTCCCGGCCTTCATTGCCCACGCCACGGGGGCGGGCCGCAGCCTGTATGTGAAGACACATGAAATGCCGCCGGCCGACCGCCATCCCGCCATCTATGTGGTGCGCGATGGGCGCTCGGCGGTTGTCAGCCACGCCCATTATGTTCGCGAAATCCTGGGGCGGGACATGACCCTGGCCGAGGTGATCGAAGGCAGGGCCGGTCATTCCTGGTCGCGGCATGTCCGGGCCTGGACACCCCGGCCCCATACCTTGCTGGTGCGCTACGAGGATCTGGCATCGGGAAATGCCGCGACCCTGAAGAACATCTCGGACTTCATCAGCAAGCCGCAGCTGCAACCGTTCGACATCTCCTTTGAAGCGCTGCACGCCATCAGCCCGGCCTTTTTCCGCAGCGGTTCGGATTCCACGAATATCCTGGAAATGGACGGCGAGGACATGCGCCTGTTCGAGCGGCTGCATGGCGAAACCCTGCACGCCCTGGGCTATGGGCGCGGACGCGGCCATGAAGCCGGCGCCAGCGCCAACGCATAACCGCTTTTAGATGTTCTGCAGGCGCGTCGCGGAATCGCCGAACTTGTCCTGCTTGATGCCGAAACGGTCCATCAGCGACAGGTACAGGCTGCACATCTTGCGATTGTCGTCGCTTTCCTTGGTGTAGTCGAGTGAACGGCCGGTCTTGAGCGTACCGCCCAACCCGCCCGCGAGGATCAGCGGCAGGTGCGAGTTGTCGTGCTTGCGGCCCACGAACATGTTGGACATGAACATCAGGCAGCTATTGTCCAGCACGGTACCATTGCCTTCCTTCATGCTGTCCAGCTTGGAGGCGAGATAGGCGTACTGGCTGACATGGAAGTTGGCGATGCGCTCGTAACTGTCGGATGAATTGTCGTGGCTGGCGGCGTGATGGCCTTCCTTCACATCCAGGAAGGGATAATACATCGCCGACAGATCGCGGCTGATGATCAGCGAAGCAACGCGGGTCTTGTTGGTCTGGAAGGCGATGGCGATGATATCGCACATCAGGCGGGCATGCTCGCGCAGGTCTTCGGGCAACCCGTTGTTGGGCCGGTCCATCGCGGCCAGCACGGTGTTCTTGGCCTTGGCGGTCTCGTTGGCGTTTTCAGCGCCCTTGCGCATCAGTTCGACGCGCTTTTCGACTTCGCGCACACTGGTCAGATATTCGTCCAGCTTGCCGCGGTCGGTGCTGCTGATCTTGCGCGACAGGTCCTGGGCGCGGTCCTTGACGCGGTCCAGTACGCTGACATTCAGCAGGCTGCCGCGATTGTCGAACAGATTGTCCCAGGCCTGGGCGGGATAGACTTCCACCGGCACCGGCGAGTCCGGCGTCTGCCAGGACAGATGCGAAGAATAAGCCAAAGAGAAATTGGTCTCGTGGAAGCCGGTCATGGGCTGTTCGCAGGCCAGCACGATCGAGGATTGCGGCGTGTCCTGGCCGACATGGCCGGCGATCATCTGGTCGACGCTGATGCCCGAATGGATGATGGCGCCCTTGGTGATCGGCACGCCCGACAACAGGCTGCCGGTCTGGGCCGGATGGATGCCCTGGTTGGTCAGCGCCTTCACATACAGGCCGTCCACCACGTTGATCTTTTGCTTGATGGGTTCCAGCGACTGGAGCGTTTTGCCCAGCTTCATGTCGGCGCCGTTGCCCGAAGCGCTCCAGTGGTTCTCATTGACGCCGCAGCCCAGGAACACCACGCCGAAACGCTTGGGGAAGTCGGCGGAGGACGGATCGGCCAGGGCACTGACCGATTCCAGCCAGGGCAGCGCCATCGCGCAGCCGGTGCCGCGCAGCACGGCGCGGCGGGAGAAGGCGTTGGACTTGAACGGGTTCGCAGTCTTGTCCTTGGACATGATCAATGCTCCTTCCGGAAATCGATTTTGAGGAATTTGCCGTTGGCCGGCTTTTGCGGCGCCACGGGTTCGCTGACAGGCGTTTCGACGATACGGCGATTGAGGAATTGCGGGCTCAGCACGATGGTCTCGACCAGGCTGCGGAACTTGTAGCCATTGGCCGCCATGTCGGTCTTCATCTTGTCGACCAGCGATTCATCCGACAGCTGCAGCGAGCGATTCAGCGCATAGGACAGCAGCTTGCGTGACAGGTTGGAGATGTAATTGTCCTGCCGGTGGTCCTTGATGAAGTTCTGCAGGCCGACAAGGCCGGTGCCGTCCACGCCGCCCGGATAGGTGGTGGAGGCATCGATCGGGCGTCCCGCCAGGTCCTTGCTCCGCGCATCGCCAACCGGACCATAGCCTTCAAAGGCCAGGCCAAAGGAGTCGAAGCGCAGATGGCATCCGGCGCAGAACGGGTTCTTGTGATGCTCGGCCAGCATTTCACGGATCGGCTTGTCGGTCTTGGATTCATCCGACGGCAGCTCGGGCACCACCGGCGGGGGCGGCGGCACGCGGATGCCCAGCACCTTCTGCACCACCCAGTTGCCGCGCTTGACCGGGCTGGTGCGCAGGCCGGGTGAATAGGCGGTCATGAACACGGCCATGGGCAGGATGCCGCCGCGACCATACTTGTCGGCATGGTCGACGCGCACCCAGGTATCGTTGTCGCCTTGGACCGCCGGCATGCCGTAATGGCGGGCCAGCGGCGGATTGACGAAGGTGTAGTTGCCGTAGAGCGCATCCAGCACCGAGCCATCATGCTGGATATTGTCCTGCATGAAGTGAATGGGTTCCTGGAACATGGCTTCGCGCAGATCGTCGTCGAAGGTCGGGAAGCGCTGGCGGTCCACCGAATTGTTGGTTTCGAACTGGCGGAACACCAGCCAGTTGCCGGTGAACTCGGTCGCCAGGCCCTTGATCCGCGGGTCCTTCAGCATGCGGCGGGCTTGGCCCAGCATCACGGCCGGCTTGTGCAGGTCGCCGGCGGCGGCATGCTTGAGCAGTTCGGCATCGGGCATGCTGGCCCAGAGGAAATAGCTCAGCCGGCTGGCCAGGCTGAAGTCCGACAGGGGCTGGCTTTCATACGCCTTGCCGGTCTTCAGGCTCGCCTTGGCCAGGCCGCCTTGCGCATTGCGCGCCACCGAAAGGTCGAAGCGGTAGAGGAAGTCCGGCGACATCAGGACGCTGACGATGGAGTCGCGGATCGCGTCTTCATGGCTCAGCGCGTTCTTGGTGCGCAGCTTCTTGTAATAGGCCAGCAGGTCCGTGCGCTCATTGGCGGTCAGCGGGCGGCGATAGGCACGCTCGGCAAATCGCACCAGCGCAGCGATCTGCTTCGGCTCGGCGGCAGCGCGCTGCTTTTCCTGGTCGCGCAAGGTGGCGTTGACCAGGCCGAAGTGCCAGTTGAAGGCGCGCGGCGCGATGGGATCGTTGGTCGCCTTGTCCAGCGCCCAGCGCGCCAGATACTTGTCGCGCAACTGGAAGATGACGAACTGGTCGGTCACTTCATGGCCGACCGGGCGCTTGGACCCGGATTCTGAAGACAGCGAACCGTTGATGTTGCCGTCCACTTCGCCCGACTGGTTGAAGAAATACTGCACCCAGGTGTGCTCGGTCTGACGGCCGACAAAGTCGAACTCGTTCCACAAGCCGTTGAGCTGGTCGGTGCCCTTCTTGTCCAGGATCAGTTCGCGCAGGGCGGTATCATCGCGGTAATAGCCGCCGGTGTTGTGATAGCCGGCGCTGAGCAAACGGCCATTGTCGGTAGCCTGGTCGGGCCAATAGCGGCCACGCTCGGAAACCACGAAGGTATCGGGGAAGACCGATGCGAAGCGCGTAAAGGCCGCCTGATACTTGGCCTTCTGGCCCACCGGATAGACCAGGTCGGAATCGCCGTGGCGGGCATGCGCCATCAGGATGGCCCAGCGCGGCGAGGCATCTTCATGCAGTGGCGGATATTTCGGGATGTCCGCAAGCGGGGCTTCCGGCTCGTTTGCGGCGCGCAGCGCGTTCGGATCGCTCTTACGGTGGTTCTGGGCGTATTGCTCCAGGCGCCAATTGTGCAGCGGCTCGGACTGGCCCGGCAGGCCCTTCACTACCGGCGCGGAAAATTGCATGGCGGTATGGGCGCGGATGCGGGTGACGAAATTTTCCATCGCCGCGGTCTTCACGGCGATCGAACCGGCGCCATTCTTGGAGTCGGGCGCCGGCAGCGCGTTGAACATGGATTGCAGCTTGGCGACGGGGCCCACCGCGTCCTTGTCATGCAGGATGGCCCACACCATCGGCAGATATTTGGCGCTGAGCTTCATGTCGGCGGCGGTCGAAGCAATCGTGGCGGCGGGCTTGCCCAGCTCGGCGCGATAGCGATAGCGCCAGGCGGCCTCGAAATATTGCGAGATGTCGGTGGGCTGCGCGGCATAGAAGGCGATAATCCGCTGCAGCGAGTATTTCTCGCGGTCGGTTTCCACCCGCATGGCATGGGGCGCAAAATCGATGCCGCTGGTGGTCAGCACCATGCGGTCGGCGATGGTGCGCGCGCCCTGCAGATACTTGTTCAAAAGCGCCGGCGACATGGTCAGCGTCTCGCCGGAATTGTCGAAGCCCGACGTGTTGGCCGGATCGACCGGGAAGGTACGCGCGATCCGCATGTCCTGGCCGGTCAGATCGCGGATGGTATTGTCGTATTCGGCGTTGCTCATGCGGCGTGCCAGCACCACGCCGGGATCGCCGCCCAGGCGCTTGATCTCTTCGCCGCGCACGTCGTGCACAAAGGAAATGATCTGGTCCACCAGCGGCTGGGGCGGCTGCGGCATCTGCTTGGGCGGCATTTCATGCGCCGTCAGGCGGTCGGCCAGCAGCGACCAGCGGGGGAAGTCTTCCTTCACCTGGTCGACCGAGGTGTAGGACTTGAGATCGAACTGCGCCGTCGGCTGTGCGCCCGAATGGCAGGCCACGCAATACTTGCCTACGAACGGCTTCACCGTCGCGTCGAACTGTTTCTGCAGGTCCTCGGCGGCGAAGGCAGGCGCCGCGATGCAAGTGACAAAAAGCGCGATAACCGGCAATCTCATAAGGCAGAACTCTGTGTTGTTTGTTGCGGGTCCAGTGGCGCGTGACGCACGGCTGACCCTCCCCTTAAGTACCGGAAATAAACAGAATTTGGCGATGGAGTAAAACATTGCCGCCCCGGACATTCGCCGGACGCCCACCCCGGCGCATTTTGCCCGGAACGCCGCCATTTTCAGATTTTGTGCGCCGCAACAAATGACAGCGGGAACTGCGTGAGTCGCGGGGGCCCGCGAGGAACTTGCGAAATTCGCCGTTTCCATTAGCGGTTCAGGGATGGTCGACCTTCTTCCCTTCGCCATTCGCGCCTTGAAGACCAACGACGTGGCCGGCGCTGAAATCGCCGCGCGCCTGATGCTGGACAGCGCGCCCGATGACGCCGCCGCGCTCCATCTGCTGGGCGTGATTGCGGCCAGGGTGCAGGCATTCGATTGCGCCGAAGATTACTTCCAGCGCGCGCTGGCCGCGGAGCCCGGCAACAGCCAGATCGCGCAAAACCTGGCAGCGGCGCGCGCGGCGCCACGGCCGGAATTTTCCAAAGAACCGCGGTACCTGGTGATCCGCGAATGGGGTTTCGGCTTCTGGTCCGACATCTCGCATGTGCTGGGCGCCTTGCTGCTGGCGGAAGCGACGGGCCGCATTCCCCTCACCTGGTGGGGAACCCAAAGCCTGTTCAGCGGCGGCGGCGATGAAGATGCCTTCCAGCTTTATTTTCAGCCCGTCTCGAATGTGCGCTTGCAGGATCTTCCATCCGGTTTTTTCCCGCCGCGCTGGAACGCCGCCAACCTGAAGACCACGACACAGGCCAAGTGGCAGGGGCGTACCGGCCCGGTCTATTTCCTGAACCGGCCGGAGCGCGTGGCGGTGTGCGATTTCTTCGCCGCCCTGCCCAATGTCATGCCCTGGCTGCCGCCCGCGCATCCCCTGCACGGCAAGACGGTGAAAGCGGCCTATCGCCATCTTGCGGACAAGTATCTGCGCCCGCGCGCCGAGATCCTCGCGGCCTGTGACGCGTTCTTCGACAAGGAATTGAAAGGCGCGCCTTTCGCGGCGGCGCATATGCGCGGCGGGGACAAATTCCTCGAAGACCAGAACGCCCAGGCGGTCAACCGGCAAATCCTGTCGTCGCTGGAGCAGATCGACCCGCAACAGCGCATCCTGCTGCTGACCGACGATGCGCGCTGCCTGGACATGGCGCGGGCCAGGTTCGGCAGCCGCATCGCCGCCACCGATTGCCGGCGCAGCAATGGCGATATCGGCGTGCACCTGACCGGGGCAGATCCGGTTCAGACCGGCCGCGAAGCGATGGTCGATGTTTATCTGGCCCTGCGGGCCGCAAGCTTCACCGGCAATGGCCTGTCCAACGTCTCGGCCATGATCGCCATGTTAAAAGACTGGCCGGCCGGCGCCTGCACCCTGATCGGGGGTTCGATCCTGGAAGACCGCAGCTTCGCGCTGTATCAGAAGAAAGCGCCATAAACGAAAACGCCGGGCACAGGGCCCGGCGTTTTGCGTAAGTTTGTTCAGCCTATTTCGGCGTGACGTGCCACAGGCCGCCCTTGGAGTCGTCTTCCAGCAGCCACAGCGAACCGTCGGGCGCCACTTCCACATCGCGGATGCGGTGACCGACATTCCAGCGCTCGGCCGGCTTGGCGTTGCCCTGGGCGTCAAAGGCGATGCGGTTCAGCGAGGTGGTCGCCATGCCGCCGATCAACGCGCTGCCCTGCCAGGGGAAGAGCGTGCCCTTGTAGAAAGTCAGGTTGCCCGGCGCGATCACGGGCGTCCAATAAACCACGGGCTTTGTCATGGTGGGCTGAGTGTCAAAACCGGGAATCGGCACGCCGTTATAGTTCTGGGCGAAGCGCGCCAGCGGCCAGCCGTAATTCTTGCCCTTTTCGATCAGGTTCAGCGCGTCGCCGCCCTTGGGACCATGTTCCATTTCCCACAACCGGCCATCGGGCGCGAAGGCCAGGCCGTACGGCGTGCGGTGACCGGTGGTCCAGACTTCCGACGGCGTCATGTTCTTGCCGGGGAACTTGTAGGTATAGGCCGTCGGCGCGGTCTTAGCCGCTTCGGTGTCGGTCGGCGGATTGATGATGTTCACGCTCTGCGCGCCGGTCTTGCCGAAATTGGGATTGTCCGGCGACGGCTTGCCGTCCAAGGTCAGGTGCAAAATCTTGCCCAGCGGCTGGTTGGGATCCTGGGCCGGGGTAAAGCGCTGGCGATCACCAACGGTGAGGAACAGCGAATTGCCATCGGGCGCAAAGGCAACGGCGGCGCCGAACTGGCCGCCTCGGCCGCGCGCGCCGTCACGCCAGATCACCTTCAGATCGTTCAGGCTCACCGAACCCGGCTTGCCGTCATCGATCACCAGCTTGGCCTTGGCCAGCGCCAGGCTGGAGCCGGAAATGCCGCCCATGGTGCCCGGCTCGGAATAGGTCAGATAAACGGTGTTGTCGGTCGCATAGTGCGGCGAGACATAGATGCCCAGCATGCCGCCCTGGCCGCCATACAGCGCGGCCGGATAGTTCAGCACCGGGCGCTTCATGCCCTGCGGCGTGACCAGCCAGATGGGACCGACCTTTTCGGTCACCAGCATGCGGCCGTCCGGCAGGAAGGCCAGGCGCCAGGGCAGATTGAAGGTGGCGACCGACGCCATGTTGAAGGGCAGAGACGCTTCCGGCTTCTGTTCGCCCAGGTTGGGCTGGGCCGCGGCAGCCGTCGAAGCCAGCGCCAGAGCCACAGCGAATTTCGAAAATTTCATTGGTCGTTCTCCCCTATGCGCGCGAATGCGCGCCCAATATGGGGCGTAGTTTTATAGGCGGAACCGGGGGGTGGCAACCGGCGGCGTTCGCCGCGCAAACGGTCCTTCCCCAGCGACAGCGTAGTGGGAAACCGTTTTGCCAAACGCGGCGAACCCCCTTTTGCCCTGTTTTGGCCTTAGTTTCCGGGCGGCTGGTCCGTCTGGAAATAGTGGACCTGGCCTTCCTTGCTGCGCGGGGTGATCGCCATGCGGATGCTGCGGCCGGTATTGGGGCAGCTGGTGGCGCGGTGCCAGCGTTCCTCATTGGCATTCAGCAGGTCGCCATACTGGCCATGCACCACGCCCTCGCCCGAGATCAGGGCGCAGACCTGGCCATACACGTTCAGCCAAACCTCCTGCATGTTCTCGTGGAAATGGCCCCAGCTTGTGTCGGGGGGAAGCTGGGTGATGTTGTTGCCGATGTTCAGGTTCGACGAGGTGTGGCCGTCATAGAGGAAGCGTTCGCCCTTGCGGTCGGAGGCGCCATATTCATCGACATTGAAGAACGGCACGTTGAAGCTGTCATAGCCGCCGGTGGAGGTGATCTTGGACTTCACATACTTCCAGCCCTTGATCGGCGTGGGCGTTTCGCTTTCCGGATAGGACGGCGCCTGATTGGCCGGCGTGGTGCGGTAGAACACCACCGGCTCAGCTCCCACCGTTTCCAGGCAATAGGACAGGCGCGGCGCGACATTGAAGACCCAGCCCTTGGGCAACACCTTGGGCTCCTGCCCGTCGATGGTGACCTTCAACTGGCCGCTATAGACCCAGCCCCAGGCGCGGTCGTCAGCGTAGAAGATGCACTTGGTCTTGTCGCCCGGCGCCATCTGGACATAGCGGCCGTCAAAGTCGCGGTTCAGCAGCACCTTCTGTTCCCAGCGGGCCTGGCCCTTGTGCATCTTCAGCACGTCGGCGATGTGCCAGATGGGACGGTTGATCGGGCCGTACGGCGTTTCGGGGTCCTTCTGCGCCGCCCACACGGTGCGCTGGGGACCGCTCTCGCCGGCCGGCTGGGACCACCAGTTGGTGGGCTTGGCGGCGTCCTGCGCCAACGCAGGCGCGGCCACCAGCGCAAAAGCCAATGCCGTCCAGACCGGTGATTTCATGAAAGCCTCCCAGATTGTTTTTTTGACGGTACGGCGGCCAGAAGCCGACGACAAGCATCCTCTAGACGGTCATAGGCGTCCAAATCCGCCATTGGCCCAGCAAGAGCGGCCCGAAAGCTTCCCAAAACTGCCACCAGCACGATATAAGCGCTGCCCGGGCATGAGTGCACCAATCGGTGCGGGTGTAGTTCAATGGTAGAACGGCAGCTTCCCAAGCTGCATACGTGGGTTCGATTCCCATCACCCGCTCCAATTCCTTCTTTTTTTGCACTACCGCAGAGTTGCGGCAGAACATGTGGAATGGCCATGAGCCTGCGCAGGATCTTGTTTCAGCTGCATTTGTGGACGGGACTTGTGCTGGGCATTCTGTTCGCCCTCATCGCGCTTTCGGGCTCGCTCCTGATGCTGGGCCCGGTGACACATCTGGACACGGGCGATCCCAGGGTTCGCATCAACACGACCGGCACGCCGCTGCCGCTGGAAGAACTGATTGCGCGCGCGCGCAGGCTTGCCGGCGCGCCAGCCGATATGCGGGCGGTGCTGACCCTGCCGCAAGCAAGTGATCGCGCCACCAACATTCATTTCGGAGGCTGGAATTCGCCCGTCCCCAATATTCTGATCGATCCGGTGAGCGGCGCTGAAGTGGCGCGCTACTATTCGCGGCGGCATCCGGTACTGGCGGTGGTGGCCGATCTGCACAGCCATCTCTTCCTGGGCCGCACCGGACGCCTGCTGACCGGCTGGCTGGGCATCGCCATGCTGGGCCTGGGCCTGTCGGGTTTTTATCTGTGGTGGCCCAGGAATGGTCGCTGGCGTCAGGCGTTCCTGGTAGGCGGCAAGACCGGGGGCTTGCGCTTCTATCGCGATTTGCATGCCGCGATGGGCATCTGGTCGCTGCTGCTGTTTTTGGTGATTACACTTTCCGGCGTGGGCATGGTCTTTCACCAAAGCGCACGCGCCACGCTGGCCTTTATCAGCGGCGCCTCCAATACGCCCGAGCGCGATTTTGATTTCATCGCCCCGGTGCCGGTCCCGGCAGGTCCGCCCGCCATCGGGGGATGGCAGGCACTCGCGCTGGCGGAAGCAGGGGCTGCGCGCATCATTCCCACCAGCGTAACCCTGCCCACCCGGCCGGATCAGGCGATCAAGGTCCAACTGGGCGACTGGACCGGCAAGACTGTCTATGTCGATCCCTATCGCGGCAAGGTGATTGAGAATCCCCAGCCACCGTCACAGGTGGACGGGCTGGTCACGCAAATGGCCTTGCTGCATGTGGGCCTGGGGCTGGGCGAAATTTATTGGCTGCTGGCCCTGGTCACCGGATTTATGCCGCTGATGTTTTTCGTCACCGGCTTTATGATATGGGTCCGCAAACGCCAGAACCGGCTGGCGATGACCCAGCCACTTGCCGATATGACCTAAGGCCTTTTCCATCACCCTCTCCAATCCTCTCGAAAGAACCTGATCATGACAAATGAAGCGGAAGTCCTGGCCGCGCTGGACAAGCCCTACGCGCTCTATGCGCTGCAGCAGCGGGTCGATCCCAGCAACAAGAGCACCGACGCCCTGCAGGACCTGCTGATGCGGATGCGGACGGCCGGAAAAGTGAAGTTCGACATCAAGACCGGCAAGTGGACCAAAGCCTGACCGGCGGAATTTTTTCTCAGGAGCGCACCATGTCCGAACACGAACTGCAGGTTTTCGACTCCACCGCCATGCCGTGGGAAGAACGTTTCGTGCCCCAGCTTGGCAAGGCGCTGTTCGCCAAGGCCTTCCTGGAAGATCCCGATACCGGCGTGACGGTGCGGATGGTAAAATACCCCGCCGGATTCATGAACGCCTGGCACACCCATCCCTGCGCCCATGGCATGTTCGTGCTGGAAGGCACCCTGGTCACTCACAAGGGCAGTTTCGCACCGGGCAACTTCATCTGGTTTCCGCAAGGCATGCGGATGGAGCATGGCGCGACCCAGACCGAAGACGTCACCGTACTGTTCATCACCAACAAGAAATTCGAAATCTGGTACGAGAATCAAGCCGGCGCATGAGCCGCCTGTTCTCCATCGCCCATCTCAGCCTGATCGAAACGCGCCCTGCGGACTTGATCCGCATCGCCGCCGCGGCGGGCTACGACCTGGTGGATTTGCGGCTGGCGCCCGCCACCCCAACCGATCGCACCTATAGCAGCAGCGACTTGAAGCAGCTTGCCAAAGACCTGGCGCCGCTGCTGCGCGATACCGGCCTGCGTGTCTGGGACGTGGAGATCATCCGGCTGAAGGACGATACCAACCCACAGGACTATCTGCCCCTGATGGACGCGGCGACCCATCTGGGCGCACGGCGGATGAAGCTGGTTTGCGACACCCAGGATCATGCGCGTGCATCCGCTCTTCTGGCTGAACTGGCGCAACGCGCCGCCCCGTTTGGCCTGACATTGGACCTCGAATATATGGTGTTCTCCGGCATCAAATCGCTGAAGGCCACGCAGGCGGTGGTGGCCGCGGCGTCGCAATCTAATGTGCGCGTGCTGGTGGACGCCTTGCACTGGGCGCGTGCGGGCGATGATGCGGCCGCCATTCGCGCTGCCCTGCCGGTCCTGGACTATGTGCAGTTGTGCGATGCGCCCGCCGCCGCGCCGGTGGGACGCGAGGCGCTGATCGCGGAAGCGCGCACCAGCCGGTTGCCGCCGGGGGAAGGCGAACTGCCGCTGCGGGACCTGCTGGATGCCATGCCCCCCGGCTGCGTCGCCAGTCTGGAAGTGCCGCTGCCGTCGGGCCATGATCCCGCCGCCCATGCGCGCCGGCTGCTGGCAGCGGCGCGAACCTTGTGTGAGAGAGCATCGCCATGAAACCCTTGCGCATCGCCGTGCTGGGCGCCGGCCTGATCGGCAAGCGTCACATCCAGACCATTCTGTCCGCGCCCCATGCCGGCGAACTGGTGGCGGTGGCCGATCCGGTGGCGGACCCCAGGGCGTTCGATCTGGGCGCCGCCGCCTGGTTTACCGATGCCACCCAGATGCTGGACCGCGTGCGGCCCGAAGCCGTCATCCTGGCCACGCCCAACGCCCTGCATGCCGGCCAGGGCAAGATGGCCTGCGAACGCGGTATCCACTTCCTGGTCGAAAAGCCGGTGACGGCAACATTGGACGAAGCCGCCGAACTGGTTCGGGCCGTGCACGGCAGCGGCGTGAAGACGCTGGTGGGTCATCACCGCCGCTATCTGGCGGCGATCCAGGACGCCAAGCGGCGCATCGCAAATGGCGAGCTGGGCGAATTGGTCGCCGCCTCGGTGGTGTGGGCGACGCGCAAGCCCGACCCCTATTTCGACACCGCCTGGCGGACGCAGGCCGGCGGCGGGCCGCTGCTGATCAACGCCATCCATGAGATCGACATGCTGCGCCACCTGTGCGGCGAAATCGCCGCCATCACCGGCATGACCAGCAATGCCCGGCGCGGCTTTGCCGTGGAAGATAGCGCCGCCGCCAGCTTCGCCTTCGCGAATGGCTGCCTGGGCACCCTGATTTGCACCGATGCGGGTTTTTCGCCCTGGACCATCGAACAGGGCACGCAGGAAAATCCCAATTTCGCCTTCACCGGGCAAAGCGCCTATCGCCTGATCGGCACCCAGGGCAGCCTGGAGATGCCGGTGCTGCGCCACTGGGGCGCAAGGATTCCCGGCGATATCGGCTGGGACCGCCCCATCACCGCCAGCGACATCACCGTGCCCTGGCACGATCCCTATATCGCGCAGCTGGAGCATTTCCAGCGCCTGATAAGGCGGGATGAACCCGCAATGGTTTGCGTGCGCGACGGCGCCAACACACTGGCGGCGACATTGGCGGTGGCGCAATCGGCCGCCCAGGGCCGCTCCTGCGCGCCCCGCATTTTCTGATCGGCAACATTCTCTTCAAAATGGACTCAAACCGCGAACTATCCGGTTTTTAGGGATTGCGGAAACGCGCGGGCAAACTCTGTCCGCTAGCCTCGCAGTGATTTCAAAACGGGGCTTGTCATGAAAAATGTGATTTCGAACTTCCTGAAGAACAATGCCGGCGCCACCGCCATCGAGTACGGCCTGATCGCCGCCCTGATCGCGGTGGTCATCATCACCGGCGTCACCGCGGTGGGCACCCAGCTCAGCACCACCTTCACCAATCTTTCCACCAACCTGAAATAGCCGGTGGCGTCCCGCCCCCTGCGCCGCTAGCATCGCGGCAAAACGGGGCGGGACATGGCGCAGAAACTGCTGGTCTATCAATCGCTATGGGCGATGGAACGGCGCCATCCGGACGGCCAGGAATGGTCGCTGGACGAAAAGCTGTCCATGATCCGCGATGCCGGCTTTGACGGCTGCGGCGTGCGCTTCATCGATCCGCCTTTCGCCCGCGAAGTGACGGGCTTCCTGCGCGCGCACGGCATGACCTGGCAGGCGCAGTGCTATCCGCAGACCGTCGATGACCTGAAACCGGTGCTGGCGCTGGTGAAGGAGCTGGGCGCCGATCACCTGAACCTGCAGGCGGACGTGCGGCCCTATACGCTGGAAGAATGCGTTCCCTACATCAATGGCTGGCGCAAGCTGGCGACCGATGCAGGCGTGGAGCTGCATATCGAGACCCACCGCGACCGCATGACCACGGACCTGTACTTCACCCTGCATCTGCTGGACCGTTTTCCCGACCTGCGTTTCACCGCCGACCTGTCGCATTACCTGGTGGGCCGCGAATTTGCCGGGCCGCCCATCGCACCCGAAAACCACGCCATGATCCACCGCATCCTGGACAATAGCTGGGGCCTGCATGGCCGCGTCGCCAGCCGCGAACAGATTCAGGTGCAATTCAATTTTCCCCAGCACAAGGACTGGCTGGACCTGTTCATGGGCTGGTGGGAATACGGCATCCGCTCATGGAAGAAGCGCGCCGGGCCCGACGAGACTTTCACCTTCCTGTGCGAATTCGGCCCTGCGCCCTACGCCATCACCGGCGCCGACGGCTATGAACTGTCGGACCGCTGGCTTGAGGCCGTGCAGATGAAGGACATGATCCGCGATCTGTGGAACAGGATCGAACGGAACGGCTAGCGGTCCTGCACATCGTCCTGGCGGATGTCGTTCTTGTAGGTTTCGGGCCCGCACCACACCGCAAAAGCGGTGATCAGCGATATGACGATGATATAGATGCACACGCCCCATGGCGTGCCCGACGCGGCCACCACCAGCAGGCCCGCGATCAGCGGGGCGGGGCCGCCGGCGATGATCGAGCCCAGCTCACGCGCAAAGGCAAAGCCGGAATAGCGCAGCCGCGGCCCGAACAGCTCGGCGAAATAGACGGCTTGCGGCCCGAACATGGCGGCGCTGCCGATCCCCATCTCGATGACGAAAGCCAGGATAATCAGCCCCGGATTGCCGGTCTGGGCCACCAGGAAAAATGGAAAGGCGCAGGCCGCCGAGAACAGTGCGCCGAAGATATAGACCGGGCGCCGCCCGATGCGGTCCGACAGGGACGCGAAAGCCAGCGCCCCGATGATCAGCGCAATGCTGCCCGCGATGGTGCCCATGATCGGGACATTGCGCGGCACATGCAGATTGTTGATCAGGTAACTGACGCCGAACACCGGATACAGATAACCCAGCGCGTTCTCCGCCAGCCGCGCCCCCACCACCACGAAGAAATTGCGCGGGCTGCGCCGCACCGCTTCCAGCGCCGGCAGCTTCAGCGGGGGATGCTTGGCGCGCGCGGCCTGGAACACCGGTGTCTCGCTGACCTTGGCGCGGATATAGACGCCCAGCCCCAACAGCACGAAGGACACCAGGAACGGAATGCGCCAGCCCCAGGTCAGCATCGGATCCTTGGCCATGCTGCCGACCAGCCAGAAGGCACCACCGGCCAGCGCGCTGCCGATCTGGGTCCCCATGGGCGCAAACGCGCCATACAGGCCGCGCTTGCCCGGCGGCGCGAACTCCACCGCCATCACGACCGCGCCGCCATACTCCGCGCCGGCGCCAAAGCCCTGGATCAGGCGCAGGATCAGCAAAAGGATCGGCGCCCATATGCCCGCCTGCGCATAGGTCGGCAGCAGCCCAATGGCAAAGGTGCTGCCGCCCACCAGCAGCAAGGTCGCCACCAGCACGGGCTTGCGGCCCCAGCGGTCGCCGAAATGACCGAAGAACAACCCGCCAAAGGGCCGCGCCAGAAAACCCACCGCAAAGGTGGCGAAAGACGCAAGCGTCCCGGTCGTGGCGTCAAAGCTGGGAAAGAACAGCGGCCCGAAGACCAGCGCGGATGCCAGGCTGAAAATATAGAAATCGTACCATTCCAGCGCCGAGCCGATGCCGGCGGAGAGCAGCACATGGCGCAGCCGGGTTGGCGAAGGGGCGTCGGCGTCCGTCACACATTCCCCCTCAGCACGGCATCTTGCGCGCCGCTGCGTCAGACCTTGGCGGGCTCTCGCCGTTCGAAATACTTGTTTTCCAGGGTCGTCTGGTTTTCGTAGATCGAACCCTGGAACGGCGCGGGCGGCAACGGCATGCGCACCGGCGTGGGCACGATGCGCGGTATGTTGGTCGGTGTGCCCGACACCAGGTTGCGGTTGTATTTCGCCCAATCCTTGATGCCCATCAGGGGAAAGGCGTCGCCGGCGGAGAATTCATACAGCAGCAGCCGGCGCGGTCTGTCGGACACATTCTGCGCCGAGCCATGCACCGTCCGCACATGATGGAAGCTCATCGAGCCGGCCTTGCCCGTCAGCGGCACGGCGGATTCAAAATCCACTTCCTTGCGGGTCGGGTCCATGGCGCCGCAGAAATAGCCGCCCGAATGATGATTCCAGGTCGGCCCCTTGTGTGAGCCCGGAATGACCATCAACGGGCCATTCTCCATGAAGGCGTCGTCCAGCATCACGCCCACCGCCAGCATGCCGTCATTGGTGTGGGGATAGAAGGCCCAGTCCTGGTGCCATTCCACCGGCGAGCCGTAATGCGGCGACTTCAAATTGATCTTGGAGCTTTGCAGCCGCACGCCGGACGGCCCCAGCAACTGTTCCAGTATCTCGACCATCGGCCGGTAATTGGCCAGTTCCCAGAAGACCGGCGTGTGGGTGTCGGGAAACTTGATGCGGCGCACCTTGGGCGCCTCGGGCGTGTGTCCGGGCTCCAGGTCATAGACGTCGGTGTGTTCGCGCACCGAAGCGGAATCGGCGACCAGCTTGTCCAGCGCCGCACGGGCACGGCCCAGCATGTCCGCATCCAGCACGTCCGGCACCACCAGGTAGCCGGTTTGGTGATAGCGCGCGATGTCCTGTTCCGAGAGCATGCCAAAGCGTAAGCCGGGCCCGGCTGGCCGTCAAAAGAAAACGGCGCCCGTTGGGGCGCCGCTTCCTTAAGTATTACGCGATATCAGATGGTGACGTTGCCGGTCTTGGCCGCCTTCACCAGATGATCGGCGCAGCGATAGGCCAGCGCCGAGATGGTCATTGTGGGATGGTTGCGCCCGCCGGTGACGAAGCTGGAGCCGTCCACCACGAACAGGTTGGGCACGTCATGGGCGCGGTGATACTTGTTCACCACGCTGGACTTGGGATCATTGCCCATGCGGCAGGTGCCGCGGGCATGCGCCCCGCCCCTGCTGTCATTGACCTGGTCGGTCCACACTTCGGTGGCGCCCGCCGCCTTGAGGATTTCGGCCGACTTGTCGATGAAGAACTGCATCGCCTTGAAGTCGTTCTCATGGCTGGTGGAGGTGATGCGCATCGCGGGCAGGCCCCAGGCGTCCTTCACGTCCGGGTCCAGGTCGATGGTGTTGGTCTCGATCGGCAGTTGCGAAATGAAGTTCACCATCGTCAGGCGGCGATTGGCCTGCTCGATCAGCGCCTTCTTGTACCCGGCGCCCCAGCTGGGCGCGCCATGCGGGCCCGCCAGGCCGTACTGCATCGGCGACATCTGGCCACGCGCCGTCATGCGGCCGCCGCCATACCAGCCGCGGCCCTTCACGTCGTTGGGCACATAGGACAGCACCGCGGCCCCGGTGACGCAGCCCTTGTATTCGTTCAGGGGCTGGTCGAAGAGGCCGGAGGCACCGCCGCCATTGCCGCTCATCAGATACTTGCCGACGATGCCGCTGGAATTGGCCAGGCCGTTCTGGAAACGGTTGGACTTGGACAGCAGCAGCAGCCGCGGGGTTTCGGTGCCATTGGCCGACAGCACCACGCACTTGGCCTTCTGGAAGACCTCGCGGTTGTTGTTGGCCTTGTCGAAATAGGTGACGCCGGTGGCCTTGCCGCTGGCATCGACATTGATCTCGCGCACATAGGACTGGACGCGGATTTCGCAATTGCCGGTCGCCACCGCGATGGGCAGCAGCGCCACCGCCGAGGACGAACGCGCCTTCACCTGGCAGCCATAGCCGGAGCACATGCCGCAATTGATGCAGCCCGAGCGGCCATTGTACGGCGAGGTGATGATGGCCGCGACGTTCGGCGTCACAGTCAGGTTCAGCTTGGCCGCGGCCTTCTGCATCAAAGCGCCGGAGCTTTTCAGCGGCAGCGGCGCGCAAGGATAGGGCTTGGACATGGGCGCGATCAGCGGCGTCTTGATGTTGGGGCCGCTGATGCCGATTTCCCATTCGGCCTGGGTGTAATAGGGCTCGAGCTCGGCATAGCTGACGGGCCAGTCGGCGATGCCGGTGCCCTTCATGGTGCCGAAGCGGCTGGCCTCGTCGAACTCGTACGGCAGGTGCCGCCAGCTGGACGCGCCATAGGTGATGGTGCCGCCGCCGACCACACAGCCGTAGTTGTGGTTGCCTGCGACCGCCTTTTCATTGGCGTTGCGGCGGAAGGTGTTGCGCTGCAGCTTGGGATCGCTTAGCAGCATGTCCTGTTCGGTGGGGAAGCGGTTGGACAGTTCGTCCTTGGAATAGTCCTGCTCATGGCCATAGGCGCCCCAATTGCCCTGCTCCATCACCACGACGGAGAAGCCGGCCACTGCCAGCTGCTTGGCCATCACGCCGCCGGCCGCGCCGGAACCGATGACGACGAAATCGACTTCTTCGGAAGGATTGAATTTTTTCATTGGGCTCAAGCCTTGTCGTAGGCGCCGAAGGGCGCGCGGAAATTGAGGCTGTCGTCGTAACCGATCTGGGTCCAGCCGACCTTCTTGAAATTGCCGCCATGCTGGGGCGCTGCAAACATGCCCATGATGGTGTGATCGCGGACGGTCTTGAAGAAGGGCGTCTTTTCGATGGACGTCAGCAGCGCGATCTGGTCGGCCGATGACAGCGCGGCGAACGCCTTGCCGCCGGCCTTGCTCGCCAGATCGGCGAAACCCTTGGCATAAACGTCCTGCTTGTCCTGGGCGAAGGTGACCAGCGCCAGGTCGATGAAATAGATCACCTGGGCTTCGCGCGCGCCGGGTGTGTCGGTGGTGGGATAGATCTGGGCCGCCATCGCGTCCACATCCGCCGCCTGCTCGCGGGTGAAGTAAGTGAAGGCGCCCATCGCCTGGGCCTTCTCCGCCGCCGCGACCTGGGTCGGCCAGTTGGCCGTCAGCCAGGCGGCGCTGGAAGCGCCCACCGTTTTAAAGAGAAAATTGCGTCTGCTGTCGCTCATGGCGAACCTCCGGGTCACTTCTGTTTCGCGTATTTGGTGATGCCGCGCGGAACCACATTCACCGCGCCATACATGTTGCCGTTGGGGGCGACCACCACGCCTTCGCCGGCCTGATCGTCGGACACGAAGGACGTGGCCTTGGCCTGAGAGATGCTGCCGATCCACACGCCCTTCTTCCAGCCGGGATGAATCGCCTCGGTGGAGTCGGCATCGATGGCATAGAGCGTGTCGCCGGTGATGTAGAAGCCGGACGGACGGCCGAACTGCTTCCATTCGGTGATCAGCTTGCCGTCCTGGTTGAAGATCTGGATCCGGTTGTTGGCGCGGTCGGCGACATAGAGCCGGCCCTTGCCGTCAAACGCCAGCGCGTGCGGATTGTTGAACTCGGACGGACCAGCGCCCGGCTTGCCCCACTGCTTGATGAACTTGCCCTTCGCGTCGAACTTCATGACGCGCATGTCCAGGTTCGGCGGAATGAAGGGCGCGATGGGCGCATGGCCATCGGTGACGAAGATGTCGCCATTGGGCGCGGTGATCACGTCGCTGGGCGAGTTGAAGTGCGTGGCGTCATCGCCGCGCTGGCCCGGCGTGCCGATGGTCAGCAGCACCTTGCCGCCCGGCGACAGCTTGGTGACCGTCAGGCCTTTGCTGCCATCCTTCGAAATGGCGCCGTCGGTGACCCAGATATTGCCCTTGGCATCCACATGCAGGCCGTGCGGAAACACGAACAGGCCGGCGCCGATGCTCTTGATGGCTTTGCCGGTCGCCGGATCGAGCTGCACGATGGGCGCCTTGTCCGAACCGTCGCAGCTGTTGGCGCCGCAGCGGTCGATCGCCCAGATCTCGCCATGCGGACCGCGCTCAATACCGGCGCTGGAGCCCCAAGGGGCGCCCGCAGGCGGCGTCGCCCACTGATGTTCGGGCGCGCCATAGGGGCTGGTCAGGTCGGCCGCAAAAGCGGCGAACGGAAAGCAGACCAAGGCCAGCGCAAAACGGATTTTCAAGTTGTACTTCCTTCCCCGGCGGGCCGATTCCAGCCCGGTTTTGAGGGACGCTATCCCCCGCCCGGTGGCGCGTCAAAGGCAGTAAAACTGCGACAAACTCGCATCTGAGGGTGCGTCGCAGCATACTTGTTATCCGGTTCCCTTCTTGGGATTGTCCGCAAAGAAATCACGCGGAATCATTGTCATGAAAATTCTGGTTACGGGCGCGGGCGGCATGATCGGCCGCAAGCTGGTGGAGCGCCTGGTTGCGGACAAGACGCTGGGCGGCAAGCCGATCACCGCTCTCACCCTGGTGGACGTGGTGGAATCGCCCATTCCGGCCGGCGCGCCCAAGGACACCAAGCCGATCGTCACAGATTTTTCCGAACCCGGCGTCTCCACCACCCTGATCGCCGAACGCCCCGATGTGATCTTCCACCTCGCCGCCATCGTGTCGGGCGATGCGGAAGCCAATTTCGAGAAAGGCTACAAGATCAACTTCAACGGCAGCTGGTCGCTGTTCGAAGCCATCCGCCTGGAAGGCCAATCTTCGCCCTACAAGCCGCGCTTTGTCTTCGCTTCCTCGCTGGCGGTGATCGGCCCGCCCTTCCCCGACCCCGTGCCCGATGAATTCGCCCCCACGCCCAGCACCAGCTATGGCACGCAAAAGGCGATGACCGAACTGATGCTGGCCGATTACAGCCGCAAGGGATTCCTGGACGGTGTCGGCGTGCGCCTGCCCACCATCTGCATCCGCCCGGGCAAGCCCAACAAGGCGGCATCGAGCTTCTTCTCCGGCATCCTGCGCGAACCGCTTGCCGGCCAGGAAGCGCCGCTGCCGGTGGGCGACGAAGTGCGCCACTGGTTCGCCTCCCCGCGCGCCGCGGTCGGTTTCTTCATCACCGCCGCCACCATCGATACATCCTCGCTGGGCGTGCGCCGGTCCATGACCATGCCGGGCGTGTCGGCCACGGTGGGCGAACAGATCGAAGCCTTGCGCAAGGCGGCGGGCGACAAGGCGGTGGCCTTGATCAAGCGCGTCGATGATCCCTTTGTCTCCCAGATCGTCAAAGGCTGGGCCGGGCGCTATGACGCCAAGCAGGCCGCCAGCCTGGGCTTCAAGGCGGAAAAGAATTTCGACGAGATCATCAAGGTCTATCAGGAAGACGAGATGAGCCAATGAGATTGTCCCGGCGCCGCAGTCTTGCGTTGCTGCCGGCGATGATAGCCACTGGCGCCGCGGCACAGCCTTCGGGCAGTCCCTTGTCTTTGAAGCTTGTGGTGCTGGATATCGGCGGCACGCTCATTGGCGATCACGGCGAAGTGCCGGACGCCATGCTGGGCGCCTTTTCGCGCAAGGGCATCACCGTCACGCCGCAGGAGTTCAGCGGCTGGCGCGGCGCCTCCAAGCGCGGCATGGTCAAGCACTTCGTCGAAGAGCGCGGGCCCACAACCGGCCGCAGCAGCCTGGAAGAGGCGATCTATGCCGACTTCACCTCGACCGTGTCCAAAGCCTACCAGAATGTGCAGCCCATTCCCGGCGCGGAAAAGACGCTGCAGGAACTGGCCGCCATGAAGCTGCTGCTGGCCACCAGCACGGGTTTTGACCGCCCTCTCACCACACAGGTCCTGTCGCATCTGGGCTGGCAGCATTACTTCGTCGCCAGCATCACCAGCGATGACGTGGCGGATGGGCGGCCCGCGCCCTACATGCTGTTCCGCGCCATGGAAGCGGCCCATGTGAACGACACCGCCGACGTGCTGGCAGTGGGCGATACGGTTCTGGACATCCAGGCCGGCAACAATGGCGGCATGGGTGCGGTGGTGGGGGTCTATTCGGGGGCCGCGACCGAAAGCCGCTTGCGGCAAGAGAAGAGCAACGCCGTCTTACCCAGTGTGGCGGCTTTGCCGGAACTGATCCGCAAGGGACTGCCGCGCGCCTGCCGCTAAACAGGGAACGCGACAATGAAAAAACTGATGATCGGGCTGATGGCCCTCGCCTTGCCGCTCGCCGCATCGGCCGCGCCCGGCACGGACTGGGTTTCCTATGGCCATGATGCGGGCGGTGGCCGCTTCTCGCCCCTGACCCAGATCACCCCGGACAATGTCGGCAAGCTGGCGCCCGCCTGGACCTATCACATGAACCCGATTGCCGCCGCCAACCCGGGCGGACGCATTCCCACTTCCACCACCACGCCGCTGGTGGTGAAGAATGTCATGTATCTGGGCACGCCCTATGGCCGGGTGGTGGCGCTGGACGCCACGACCGGCAAGCAGATCTGGGCCTATCAACTTCCCGGCACCGACCAGCCGCCGTTCCGCGGGCTGGGCTACTGGCCGGGCGACGGCGCACACAAGCCCCGCATCATCTTCGGCAGCATGCAAGGCAAGCTGATCGCGCTGGAAGCGGCGACGGGATCACCTGCACGCGGCTTCGGCACCGACGGCATCGTCGACACCAAGACGCCGGAGATCATGAACGGCCTGCCCAATGCCTATTACGGCTATTCCTCGCCGCCCGACATCTACAAGAACCTGGCCATCATCGGCAGCCGGGTGCAGGAAGCCCCGTCCAAGGGCGCGGCCGGCGATGTGCGGGCCTGGAATATCGTCACCGGCAAGCTGGCCTGGACCTTTCATTCCATTCCCCGCCCGGGCGAGAAATTCCACGAAACCTGGGAAGATGACGGCTGGAAGCAGCGTTCCGGCGTCAATGTCTGGAACATGCTGACCATCGATGCCAAACGCGGCATCGCATACTTGCCATTCGGCGCGCCGACATTCGACCGCTATGGCGGCGATCACAAGGGCGCCAACCTGCTCAGCGACAGTCTCGTCGCCGTGGAGGCCAACACCGGCAAATATCTGTGGCACTACCAGGTCGTGCACCACGACATCTGGGACTATGACCTGGACACGCCGCCGGTGCTGCTGGAGGTGAACAAGGACGGCAAGCACATTCCCGCCATCGCGGCGATGAACAAGAGCGCGCTGCTGTTCATTTTGAACCGCGTCACCGGCGAGCCGATCTTCGGCGTCACCGAAACGCCGGTGCCGCCTTCGCCCGTAGCGACGGAAACCGCGTCACCCACCCAGCCCATTCCGAACAAGCCACCGCAACTGGCACGCAGCAGCTTTGCACTCAACGAAGTGGCCGACGTGACGCCCGAACACCGCGCCGCCTGCCAGGCCCTGATCGACAAGGATCACCTGACCGGCTCGGCGCGCTTCGAGCCCATCCCGTCCGACCACGCCATCATCCGCTTTCCCGGCGGCGAAGGCGGACCGGAATGGGCCGGCGGCGCCTTCGATCCCAAGCTGGGCCTGTTCATCGTCAACACCAACAATTTCGGCTACATCGAAAAGCTGGTGAAGGCCGCGGACGGCGAATGGAACATGACCTCCGCCCGCTTCTGGGACCCCAAGACGCATCTGTATTGCCAGACCCCGCCCTGGGGCCAGCTCACCGCCGTCAACGTCAACACCGGCGACATCGCCTGGCAGGTGCGGCTGGGCATCTCGGACATATTGCCCGACGGCAAGAAGGATACGGGCCGTCCCAGCAATGGCGGACCGATCGTTACCGCCGGCGGCGTGGCCTTTATCGGCGGCACCGATGACCAGCGTTTCCGCGCCTTTGACAGCAAGACCGGCAAGGAAATCTGGACATACAAGCTGGACTATTCCGCCCATGCCACGCCCATCACCTATCAGGGCAAGGACGGACGGCAATATGTGGCGGTAGTGGCAACGGGCGGCTCCTACCTGGCCAGCCCCGCCGGCGGCGACAGTGTGATGGTGTTCGCACTTCCGAAATAATCAGCGATAAGTCATGTCATCTACGCGCCCCAGGTCGGTGTTCATCACCCCAAGTGTGACGATGGCGAACGTCAGGACTTCGGTGCCCTTCTCCAGATGGCCGGAAACGGTGGTGCCCTTGTTGTCGCCCAGCGCCAATATGATGTGGGCGTGGATGACGCCGTTCACGACATAACCATTCATGCCGATGAAGTCGGCCGGCGTGTTGGGCGCGCTAACGAACATGTCGGGCACCGGATAATCCCGCCCCGCCACGTTATGGAAGCGGTAGCCGCGCACCGAACCGATGCCGGACAGGATCACCGCATTCTTGATGTTCTGCGCCTTGACCTGCTTTTCCATTTCGGTGAGCAGGTCGGTCTTGTTCTTGGCCCGGATCACCAGCACCCGGTCGAAGCGCCCGGCCAGGGAGTAGGAGTCCGGTACCTTGGGATCGTTGGGCCGCGCATCGTCCTTGGTGGCGGGATGACGGACGATCTGCGCCGAGGCGGGCGCCGACAGCGCCAAGGCCAGTGCAAGCGGAATGAAAAGCTTCATGGGTCCCCTCCTGATTTTTGCAGGAAGGCTAGACCGGAAATGCCTTGAAGCGGAAGCTAGGAGAAGAGCTGGATCACGCCATAGACGATGGCGACCAGGACGGCGAACAGACCGCCCACGATGACGACCGACACCCAGAACGGAAACGCCCCGCCGCCATTGGCCAGCTTGGTCTCTTCCTTGCCCTGTACGTCCGCGGTCGCCATGGAAATCTCCCAGAGCGCAATCCGGGCGTAGCCCGGTAATTGCGCGGCAAATATGAAGCTCGGCGGTGTTTTAAGCCCCGGCCCGGCTTTGTCAATCAGACGGCAATCGGCGCCTTGATCCCGGCATGGGCCTGGTAATTTTCCAGGGTGAAATCCTCGTATTTGAAGTCGAACAGGTCCTTCACCGCCGGATTCAGCGTCATCACCGGCAGGGGATAGGGCTTGCGGCTCAACTGCTCGTTCGCCTGGTCCAGGTGGTTCAAATAAAGGTGCGCGTCACCGAAACTGTGCACGAAGTCGCCCGGCTTCAGCCCCGTCACCTGCGCCACCATCATGGTGAGCAGCGCGTAAGAGGCGATGTTGAACGGCACGCCCAAAAAGATGTCGGCGGAACGCTGGTAAAGCTGGCACGACAGCTTGCCGTCCGCGACATAGAACTGGAACAGGCAGTGGCAGGGCGGCAGCGCCATCTTCGGAATATCCGCTGGGTTCCAGGCGGTGACAATCAGGCGGCGCGAGTCCGGATTTTTCTGGATATCGCGGATCAGGCCGGCGATCTGGTCGATGGTGCCATCGGTCTGCGACGGCCAGCTGCGCCACTGATAGCCATAGACCGGCCCCAGCTCGCCATTGGCGTCGGCCCATTCGTCCCAGATGCTGACGCCATGTTCCTGCAACCAGTGGACATTGGTCTCGCCGCGCAGGAACCACAGCAGTTCATAGATGATGGACTTCAGATGCACCTTCTTGGTGGTGACCAGCGGAAAGCCCTCGGCCAGGTTGAAGCGCATCTGGTGGCCGAAGATCGAGCGCGTGCCGGTGCCGGTGCGGTCGCGCTTTTCCACGCCCGTATCGCGGGCCAGCCTCAGAAGGTCGAGATATTGCTGCATGGGACGATTTTACCGGATTCGGCTCAGAATGGCAGGGCTTTCAGATCCGGTTCCAGCCAGGCGCGCCGCGCCTCCACCGACATCAGCCGCTCGCGCGACCAATATTCCAGCAGCCAGTTGGGGTTGGCGAAGTTGGTGGACATAAGGGCATTGACGATCCGGTATACCGGCACATCGGCCGGAAAACTGTCGAACACCCCGCGCGCCGCGCGCAGCGAGGCCAGGGTGATGGTTTCGTGATAGCCGGCGGTGTCGCTGTTCACCCCACCCAGTGATTCATTGAAGGCGCGGATCAGGCCCGGCATGGCGGCAGCGGGTTCCAGGTCGGTGCGATAGCGCATCAGCCACAGCGCCGCGGCGAAATGGGCGGCATGGGTCCATTCCTCCTTGGTCAGGCGGCAAGCCATCAGCCCTTTGCCGATATGGATGATTTCGCCTTCGCTGGCGTAAATGGCTTTCATTTTCAGGCGGATGCCCGCCTGCGGCGCGGGAGTCAAGCAGGTTTCGCCCCTTCAATTCTTAACCCCCGGCGCCTATATTAGGGATGCTCGCCGGGTTCGCCCGGCAGACTATGGCGATAAACGACTGTGTAATAAGCAGGCCGGACCCGGGGGCGGTACCCGGCGCCTCCACCATAAGCCCATCTGCGGATGGGTTTTTGTGGGGGCGAAACAGGATCGACGGATGTGTAAAGGCAGTTCTTTTGCCCGGTATGGTTCCGCCGTCATCGGACTATTGTTTAGGTGCCAACGATAATGAAATGGCCCTCGCTGCCTAACTTCGGTTAGCCAAGCGCGGTTCGGGGGGTACCGGGCAACAGAAACCCCCCACTATTTCCAACTCTGCGATCCTCACCCTGAGCTTGTCGAAGGGTGAGCGGAGCGACTCTCATGCTTCGACAGGCTCAGCATGAGGACTCTTACTGCGTGATCTTGATCGAGATGTCCCCGCGCTGGGAAACGATGGCAACTTCCGTATGCGCGCCGCGGCGGCGCAGGCGCAGATTCACCGACGCCTCGCCCAGTGCCAGGCCATAGATGTGAATCTCTTCCAGGAATTTTGGCAGTTGCGGATTGTTGAAGCGGATTTCGCGTTTGGCGAAACACAGCTCCAACCCCAGGCACGCCTGCAGCAGCGCAAACGGCACCACGCTGGCCCAGGCCTGCGGCGCGCAGGCCACCGGATACAGCACGGGCGCGGTGCCGCGCCGGCGGGGAAAACCGCAAAACAGTTCGGGAAAGCGCATCATGTCCATATGCGCCGCCGCATCGAACAGGCCCTCGAAGATCGCCGAGACGCCGCGCTTGAGACCGTAATGCGACAGGCCAAGCGCGATCAGGGCATTGTCGTGCGGCCACACCGAACCGTTGTGATAGGACATGGGATTGAAGCGCGGCGCATCCGCCGACAAAGTGCGGACCCCCCATCCCGAGAACATTTCCGGCATCATCAGGGTTGCGGCGACTTTCTGTGCCCGCTCCGGCGCGGCAATGCCGCAGAACAGCACCTGGCCGGCATTGGAGCTGCGCACCCGGCACGGCTTCTTGTCGCCGTCCAGCGCAATAGCATAGGTACCCAGCTCTTCCAGCCAGAATTTATCCTCGAAAGCCTGGCGCAGCTTTTCGGCCGCGTCCTGCAATTCGTGCGCGCGGCTGCGATAGCCCAGTTCCGCCGCCAGCACGGCGCCCTCGGACTTGGCGGCATAGACATAGGCCTGCACTTCGCACAGCGCGATCGGGCCGGTGGCGAGCTGGCCGTCGGCATGCATCACCGAGTCCGCCGAATCCTTCCAGCCCTGGTTGGTCAGCCCGTTTTCGCTGACCCGGTAATATTCGACAAAGCCGTCGCCGTCGCGGTCGCCATACTTGTCGATCCAGTCGAACGCTGCTTCCAGGTTGGGCCACAAGGCGCGCATGGTTTCTGCATCGCCCGTGCGCTGGAAATAACGCGCCGCCAACAGGATGAACAAGGGCGTGGAATCGATGCTGCCGTAATAATGACCGAACGGCACTTCGCCCAGGACCGCCATCTCGCAGGAGCGCGTCTCGTGCAAAATCTTGCCCGGCTCGGCATCGGCGCGGTCATCCAGCGCGGTCGCCTGATGGGCCGCCAGATATTTCAGCACCCCGCGCGCCAGCTCCGGGTCCAGCCACAGCATCTGCAATGCCGTGATGATGCCGTCGCGCCCGAACGGCGTGGAGAACCAGGGCGTGCCGGCATAAGGATACGGCCCCTGCGGCGTATCGGTCACCAGCATGGACAGGTCCGCGCCTGCCCGGTGCAGCATGCGGTTGGCCAATTCGTTGCTGGAGGCGACGCTGCCGCCCAGGCTGGCGGCGCGCACCGCGCCCCGCCGTGCCGCGCGATAGGGTTCGGAGAAGGACTCCGATACCGGCGTCCGCTTCATGCTGGAATCGGTACAGCGCACCGTCATCTGAATGGCGAACTGCTCGCCAGGCTCTAATTCCAGCTGGTACAGCGCTTGGGCTTTGGACAGCTGGCGCGGCGGCGGATCGAAGCCGATCTCGCTGCGCCGCTCGACCATGTCCAGGCCGACATAGCGGAAGATGGTCTTGGTGCCGCCGATCACCGCCGTACTGGTCTCGCCGCGCTTGGGCCGCTGCATGCCGCGAATTTCGAACAGATCGGCAAAGTCGGCGGCGAAGTTCAGTGCCAGCCAGCATTTCTGCGCCCTGGCGTCGAAATTGTGGATGGCGATGCGCTCATGGCAGGTGCCCTGCCACAGGAATTTCGAGCGCCGGATATGCAGCACTTCGCGCGGCAGGATGATGGCGCTGCCCTGGTAGATGTCGGGGTTGGAAAGATCGACGGTGAGGATGACATTGTCATTCTCCACCGCGCTGGACAGCAGCAGCGGCCGCTGGCCGTCGATCAGCAATTGCACCCCCGACAGATAGCGCGTGTCGTTGTGGAAAACCCCGCCCGGCGTCAGGCCGGGCGCGATGCAATCGCCCAGCGCATCGAACATGGCAAAGGTATCGCCCTGCTTGAGAGTGCGGGGCCAGCGTTCCTGGATGGATTCCGTCGCCTGAATATAAAAAGTCGAAATATCGTCGGCCACGTCCGGGAGGGTTTTGGCCTCCATAAAATTCCTCGCGTTTCAAATTATTCGGCGGCGAATTTCACCGCCTCGGGTGTTGTGCCCTGCGCCTGCAGGGACTGGTAAATCTTGACATATTCGCGGGCCATGGCGCGGGCGCTGAAGCGTTCCTCGAAACGAGAGCGGATGGAGGGGCGGAACAGCCGATTCAGCTTGGCCACGGCGGCGACCGCTTCATCCACGGTCTCCACCACATAGCCGGTCAGGCCATCTTCCATGATCTCGGGCACCGAGCCGCAATTGAAAGCGATCACCGGCGTGCCGCAGCCCATGCTTTCGATCATCACCAGGCCAAAGGGTTCGGGCCAGGAAATGGGAAACAGTAGCGCCGCGGCGTTGCCCAGGAATTCCTGTTTCTGGCCATCATTGATCTCGCCGATGAATTCCACATGCGGACTGCGGTCCAGCACCGGCTTGACCTGTTCGTCGTAATATTTCTGGTCAGCCGGATCGACCTTGGCCGCCACTTTCAGTTTCATGCCGGCGCGGCGCGCGATCTCGATGGCGGGCAGGATGCCCTTGTCGGCGCAAATACGTCCCAGGAATGCCAGGTAGCCGCCCGCGCCACTGCCTTCCTTCAGCATGCCTTCGGGCAGGCCGTGATAGACGGTGCCGCACCAGTTCACCGGCGGCACGGGGATGCGCTGATGATTGGAAATCGAAACCAGCGGCATGTGCGGGAAGGCGCGGTAGAGGGCAGGCAGCTCCGGCAGGTCCTGGCGCCCGTGCAAAGTGGTCAGGGTCTTGTGCGCCATGCTGCGGAACAGGGGGTAGTGGAAGAAATCGATATGGAAATGCATCACGTCGAATTCGTGGCTCCGCGCCGCCACTTGGTCCAGCATGATGATGTTGTAGGGGGTCGAGTTGTGAATGCCATCCAATCGCAACGCGCGGGGCACGATGGGCACCAGCTTGGCGGCGGTCCGGGAATCGCCCGAGGCAAACAAGGTTACTTCATGGCCTTCGGCCACCAACTCCTCGGTCAGCCAGGACACCACCCGTTCGGTACCGCCATACAAGGTGGGCGGCACGCTTTCCACCAAAGGGGCGATCTGCGCAATTTTCATGACGGGTTTCCGGGGGTTACTGGCACCGCTTATTCACAACGGCGTTTACGCCGGTCCGGTTCCGTTTTCTTCGCAATTGCGTCAAAATAGCCCTGCACGGGCGGCCCAGGCCTCCTGCCGCAATTGACTCCACCCAACCGGCGCTTAGTCTCCGAAGGCATATGGCAAAAGACTTTATCGGTTATCAGGCTCTTACCGACTCGGCGCTGCGCGGCGTCGTGCGCGACGCGTTGCGGCGCATCGAAAAGTCCGGCCTGATCGGCGCGCATCATTTCTACCTGACCTTCAAGACCCATGCTGACGGTGTGGACATTCCCGATTTCCTGAAGGAGCAGTATCCCGACGAAATGACCATCATCATCCAGCACCAGTATTGGGCGCTGAAGGTGAAGGATGATTATTTCGAGGTAACCCTGACCTTCAAGAAGCTGCCGGCGCCGCTGCACATTCCCTTCAATGCCCTGACAGCATTTTTCGACCCCGGCGTGCAGTTCGGCCTGCAGTTCCGCGCCGAAGGCGATGTCGCCAAGCCCGCCACCGGGCCGGTGATGGTGCCGACCAACACACCGGAACCTGCCCTTGAGGTTGAAGCACCCGAAGCGGCCAAGGCCGCGCCCACCGCCGCCGGCGAAAAGCCGGGCGAAGTGGTCAGCCTGGATTCATTTCGCAAAAAATAATCCATTTCGAAAGACCCCATTCCATGACCAAGACCCGCACCGAAACAGACACTTTCGGCCCCATCGAGGTTGACGACAGCCGCTATTGGGGCGCGCAGGCGCAGCGCAGCCTGGGCAATTTCAAGATCGGCTGGGAAAAGCAGCCGGCCCCGGTCATCCGGGCGCTGGGCATCGTCAAGCGCGCCGCCGCGGAGACCAACATGGCGCTGAGCGGGCTGGACAAGACCATCGGCGAGACCATCATCAAGGCCGCCCAGGAAGTCATCGACGGCAAGCTGGACGAGCATTTTCCGCTGGTGGTGTGGCAGACCGGATCGGGCACCCAGTCCAACATGAATGCCAATGAAGTGATCAGTAACCGCGCCATCGAGATGCTGGGCGGGACGATGGGCAGCAAAAAGCCGGTCCATCCCAACGATCACGTCAATATGAGCCAGTCGTCCAACGACACCTACCCGACGGCCATGCACATCGCCTGCGCTGAGGAAATCCAGCACCGCCTGCTGCCCGCGCTCAAGCACCTGCACACCGCGCTGGCCGCCAAGGTCACTGCCTGGAAAGACATCATCAAGATCGGGCGCACCCATACCCAGGACGCCACGCCCATCACCCTGGGCCAGGAATTCTCCGGCTATGCCACCCAGGTCGCCAATGGCATCGCCCGCATCGAACAGTCCATGCCCAAGCTGATGGAACTGGCCCAGGGCGGCACCGCCGTGGGCACCGGCCTGAACGCCCCCATCGGCTTCGACAAGATGGTGGCCGACAAGATCGCCAAGATCACCGGCATGGCGTTCACCACCGCCCCCAACAAGTTCGAGGCGCTGGCCGCCCATGACGCCATGGTGTTCAGCCACGGCGCCATCAACACGGTGGCCGCAAGCCTGTTCAAGATCGCCAACGACATCCGCCTGCTGGGTTCTGGTCCGCGCTCGGGCCTGGGCGAGCTGGCGCTGCCGGAAAACGAGCCGGGTTCGTCGATCATGCCGGGCAAGGTCAATCCCACCCAGTGCGAGGCGCTGACCCAGGTCTGCGTGCAGATTTTCGGCAACAATGCCGCCCTGACCTTTGCCGACAGCCAGGGCCATTTCGAGCTGAACGTCTACAATCCGGTGATGGCCTACAACTTCCTGCAATCGGTGCGCCTGATGGCCGACGCCGCCATCAGCTTCACCGACAATTGCGTGGTCGGCATCGAGCCCCGCCGCGACAATATCAAGGCCGGGCTGGAACGCTCGCTGATGCTGGTGACGGCGCTGGCGCCCAAGATCGGCTATGACAATGCCGCCAAGATCGCCAAGACCGCGCACAAGAACGGTACCACCTTGAAGGAAGAAGCGGTGGGCGGCGGCTATGTCACCGAGGCGGAGTTCAACGCCGTGGTGAAGCCTGAAGACATGATCGCGCCGAAGTGATATCCCGCGCCGCATGAAGACACGGCTCTTTCTCATGCTGCCGCTGGCCGTGGCGGCGATCGCGATGGCGCGCGCCGACAGCGAACCGGACACCACCAATGTCGTGGCGGCGCTGGAAGCCAGGCTGGCCAAAGGCGAGGTCAAGCTGGCTTATGCGCCGGGCGGCCATGGCTATTTGGAAAGCGTGCTGAAGGCCTTGAAGGTTTCGCCGGAATCCCAGGTCCTGCCCTTCACCAGTTCCAGCCTGCAATTCGACCGCATCACCCCCAAAACGCCGCGCACCGTTTATTTCAACGATGACGTCTCGGTGGGCGCGGTGCACCCCGGCGGGCTGATCGAAATCCTCGCCAATGACCGGCGCGGCGGCCTTGTTTTCTACACGCTGGACAACAATGCGCCTGATGCCAAGGGATCGCCCAAGCTGGTGGAAGAAAGCGCGCGCTGCGCGGTCTGCCATGGCATGGTCAACAATGTGGCGCCCGGCTGGATCGTGGCCAACATCATCGCCACCGCCGACGGCATGCCGCAGATTCCCAATCCCGCCCATCCTTTCGACGTGACCGACCAGACGCGCACCTTCGACGTTCGCTGGGGCGGCTGGTACGTCACCGGCAAGACGCAGAACATGCGCCACCTGGGCAACATCACCGCGCCCGATCCCGACAAGCCGTACGACCTGCCGGCCGAGGGCGGACCAACCCTGACAAGCCTGGCGGACCGTTTTGATCCTGCCCATGCGCTGAAACCCACCAGCGATATCGTGGCGCTGATGACCCTGGAGCATCAGACCGGCTTCACCAACCGGGTCTTTGTGCTGAACAAGCAATATTCGGAGGCCGGGCTGGACGATCTGGTCGCCTACATGACCTTCGCCAGTGAAGTGCCCCTGCCCGGCCCGATCCAGGGCAATTCCGGCTTCACCGCGGAGTTCGCCAAACGCGGCCCCTTCGACGGCAAGGGGCGCAGCCTGCGCAGCTTCGATCTCAGCAACCGGCTGTTCCGCTATCCCCTGAGCTACATGGTCTACAGCACCGCCTTCGAGTCGCTGTCGCCGGACATCCGGGACAAGCTGTACCGGCGCCTGTATGACGCGCTGAAAGCCCGGGGCGCGGATGGCGCGGATGCCATCGCCATCCTGGCGGCGACCAGGCCGGGACTGCCGGATTACTGGAAATGACCACCAACCGCATTATCCCGGCGCCCGGCCACTACATCATCCAGGACAGCCGCACCGGCAAGGTCAGCTACTGGCAGAAGGAATATCACCAGAGCGCCGCCGACGCGCATGGCGTCTCGACGGCCGATTACATCCACGCCATGTATTTCTTCCTGATGCAGGCCGGCGTGCGCGACGTGCTGATGATCGGCTGCGGCGGCGGCACGCTGGCCACCATGCTGGTGCGCAGCAACGTCCAGGTCACGGTGGTGGACCTGCACAAGTTCAGCTTCGACATTGCGAAGAAGTATTTCCACCTGCCCGACGCGGTGACCTGTCATGTCGCGGACGGCATCGAATATCTCAAGACGCATCGTGCGCGCCACGACGCGCTGGTGCTGGATGCCTTCGGCGAAGGCGGCATGCCGGAAGCCTTCATGCAGCCGGAGTTCTTCAAGCTGGCCAAGTCGCGGCTGAAGCCCAAAAACAGCCTGTTCCTGATGAATGTGATCGTGGCCGATGATGATGATGACACGCCCGATGACCTGGTCCGCGCCCTGCGCCGGCAATGGGGCCGGGTGCGGCTGCTGGACACCGACGGCTGGACCGACCGCAATGCCGTGATCGCGGCGGGCGCCGTCACAAATCTGAAACGGCCCAAAGTCCTGATGCCGCCCCGCCCCGGCGGCGACAAACTGGCAAAGGAACTGGACATCCTGGACTGGCGGGCGATCCGATGAAGGTGGGGCGATGAGCCTGAAAAAACGCTCCTTCTCCCTGTCCGGGCATCGCACCAGCGTCGCGCTGGAGGCGGAGTTCTGGGCGGTGATCGACCAATCTGCCCAACAACAGCGCATCAGCCTGGCTGCGCTGGTGGCCCAGATTGACGCAACGCGCGGTGAACGGCCGCTGGCCAGCGCACTCAGGCTTTACGCCCTCGCCGCCAGGCAATAGCCTTGGGCTATGCTCACACTCTACCACCATCCCCGCACCCGCTCCTCGCGCTTCATCTTCCTGCTGGAAGAACTCGGCGCGCCGTATGAAATCCACCGCATCGCCAATATCCGCCGCCCCGACGGCACGGGCGGCGTCGATCCGGAAAATCCCCATCCGCACGGCAAGTCGCCGGCGCTGAAGGACGGCGACACGCTAGTGTTCGAATCCAGCGCCATCGCGCTCTATCTCACCGACAAGTTCACCCAGAACGGCATCGGCCCGGTGGTGGGCGATGCCAAACGCGGCGCCTATGTCTCCTGGCTGGCTTACTATGCCGGCGTGATGGAGCCGGCCTGGATGAGCGCCTACATGAAATGGGAAATCCCGCGCGGCACCGCCGGCTGGGTCAAGACCGATGAAGTCATGGGTTTCGTCAACGCCACACTCGACAAAGGCCCCTACATCCTGGGCGACAAGTTCAGCGCCGTGGACATCCTGATCGCCACCACCTTCAAGATGTTCATGGGCTCGCCGCTGCTGGACTCCACGCCACTGCTGGAAGCCTATGTGAAGCGCGTCACCGACCGCCCCGCCTACGCCCGCGCCACGGCCCGCGAAAATGGCTGAGATCGTCAACCTGAACCGGGCCAGGAAGGCAAAGGCAAGGGCGGAAAAAGAAGAGACCGCCGCGGCCAACCGCGTCCTGCACGGCACGCCCAAGGCAGTGCGGAACCTGGCGGAAGCGCGCAAGGACAAGGCCGATCAAAGCCTGTCCAGCCACAGGCTGGAAAAGGGCGAAGACGATAATTAGATGGGAATTGTCTCCCCTTCGTTCTAATATCGTTCTCATGCTTCACACACCCCGGTTGCCCGCATGAGCGGCTATGGCGACCGTTATTCCGACCCCTTGGATTCGGCGTTCGAAGAGCCTTCTTCGACCGCGCCGGTTCCGCGCGAGCCGCCCTACCTCAATGGCCTGAACAAGGAACAGCGCGAAGCCGTCGAAGCGGTGGACGGCCCCGTGCTGGTTCTGGCCGGCGCCGGCACCGGCAAGACCCGCGTGCTGACCACGCGGCTGGCCCATATCCTGGCCACCCGCCGCGCCTGGCCGGGCCAGATCCTGTGCGTCACCTTCACCAACAAGGCGGCGCGCGAGATGAAGGAGCGCATCGGCGCCCTGATCGGCGGCGCGGTCGAAGGCATGCAGTGGCTGGGCACCTTCCATTCCATCGGCGCCAAGATGCTGCGCCGCCATGCCGAACTGGCGGGGCTCAAGAGCAATTTCACCATCCTCGACACCGACGACCAGTTGCGCCTGATGAAGCAGTTGATCGAGGCCGAAGGCGTGGACGAAAAGCACTGGCCCGCCCGCACGCTCGCCAGCATGATCGATGGCTGGAAGAATCGCGGATTGCGCCCTGGCGATGTCTCCGAAGGAGAAGCCCAGGGCTATGCCTTCGGCAAGGGCAAGCTGCTCTACCACCAGTATCAGGAGCGACTGAAAGCGCTGAACGCCGCAGACTTCGGCGACCTGCTGCTGGAGACGTTGCACATCCTCAAGACCCAGCCTGACATCCTGGCCGATTACCGCGACCGCTTCCGCTACATGCTGGTGGACGAATATCAGGACACCAACGTGGTCCAGTATCTGTGGCTGAACCTGCTGGCCAAGGGTTCGGGCAATGTCTGCGTAGTGGGCGATGACGACCAGTCGATCTATGGCTGGCGCGGCGCGGAAGTGGAAAACATCCTGCGCTTCGAGCGCGATTTCCCCGGCGCCAAGGTTATCAGGCTGGAACGCAATTACCGCTCGACGCCCGTGATCCTGGGCGCCGCCTCCGGCCTGATCGCCGCCAACAAGGGCCGGCTGGGCAAGACGCTTTGGACCGAAGGCGAACAGGGCGAGAAAATCCGCGTCGCCGGCGTGTGGGACGCCGAAGAAGAAGCCCGCAATGTCGCCTCTGATGCCGAAGACCTGCATCGCCAGGGCAATGCCTTTGCCCAGATGGCGGTGCTGGTGCGCGCATCCTTCCAGATGCGCGAATTTGAAGACCGCTTTATCTCGCTGGGCCTGCCCTATCGCGTCATCGGTGGCCCTCGCTTCTACGAGCGCCAGGAAATTCGCGATGCCATGGCGTACTTGCGCCTGATCGCCCAGGGCGATGACGACCTGGCGTTCGAGCGTATCGTCAACAAGCCCAAGCGCGGCATCGGCGATGCATCTGTCGCCAGCCTGCATGCCTATGCCCGCGCCCGGCAGTTGCCTTTGCTGGCCGCGGCGCGCGAGATCGCCGATACCGACGAGCTGCCGCCCAAGGCGCGCAAGGCGCTGGGCGAGCTCTCCGCCAATTTCACGCGCTGGAGCGATACCGCCAAGGTGCTGCCCCATACCGAACTGGCCGAGATGGTGCTGGACGAATGCGGCTATACCGACATGCTGAAAGCCGACAAGTCGGCGGAAGCGCCGGGGCGTCTGGACAATTTGAAGGAATTCGTCCGCTCGATGGAGGGGTTTGAATCCCTCGCCGCCTTTCTGGAACATGTCTCGCTGGTGATGGAAATCGCCCAGGATGAATCCGGCGACCGCATCAACCTGATGACCCTGCACGCCGCAAAGGGTCTGGAATTCGACACCGTGTTCCTGCCAGGCTGGGAAGAAGGGCTGTTCCCGTCCCAGCGCACCATGGATGAAAACGGCCTGGCCGGATTGGAAGAAGAACGCCGCCTGGCCTATGTCGGGCTGACCCGGGCGCGCCGCCGCATCCGCATTTCCTTCGCCGCCAACCGCCGGGTGCATGGTTCCTGGCAAAGCGCCCTGCCGTCGCGCTTCATCAAGGAAATCCCCGAAGATCACGTCGACGCCACGGTCGATGAAGGCTTTTACGGCGGCTATACCGGCTTTCGCGACAATCAAAACGCTGCGGACTTCGGCAGCACCTATGATTCACCGGGCTGGAAACGCGCCCAGGCCAACCGCGCCGCGCAAGGATCAATGCGCACCCGCCCGCCCCTGATCGAGGCCCAGGCCTGGAGCGTCCAGACCTCCGACCCCAGCGCCTCGCAATATGCCCGCGACGACCGGGTGTTCCACCAGAAGTTCGGCTATGGCCGAGTGCGCTATGTCGAAGGCAACAAGCTGACGGTGGAATTCGACAAGGCTGGCGAGAAGCGCGTCATCGACCAGTTCGTGTCGCGCGCCTGACGTTACGGCGTCATCGGCATGTGCAACGTCACCATCGCCAGTTCGCCCTGCACATCGGCATACTGGTGCGGCGTGTTGGGCGGCACCATGATGTAATCGCCCTTGGCCACCTTGCGTGACGTCCCGCCGGCGATGCCGCTGCCGCCCACGTTGGCGCCATTGTCCTTGGGGTCCGTCAGGCTGCCGCCGGTGATCAAGGTGCAGCCGCCGGCCACGACATAGATGAACTCGGCCTGGGCCTTGTGGATGCTGGCGCTGGGCGGGGCGCCGGGGATGCGGTATTCGAGCGCCGCCGGATAGGGCCCGACCGACACCAGCACCACGACATTGTTGCCGGGTTTCTTCTCGGCCCGCACCTTGGCCAGGGCGGCGTCCACCTCGGCAGACCCTGCGAACAGCTTGGCCGGGGGTGGAGCTTTTTCCTGGGCCATGGCCGGAAGCGCAAACGCCAGCAAGGCGGCAACAACCACATATCTCATGACATCCTCCTCAGCGCCGGTTGACCGGCTTCCGCCGGCGCGGCATACCGCCCCGCGCCTTTAGGACAAGCCTATGCCCTCACCGCCCCTGTGGAAAGCCTCGGTCGCGCTCAGCAAGACGCAGGCCGGCGACACCGCCGCCGCGCTGGAGCTGGACGGCAGCGCCCAGGCCGTGCTGATCGTCGAAGAACCTTTCGCCGACGGCGCGGTGGTCGAGGCGCTGTACACCGACGAACCCGATGCCGCCTACCTGTCGCGCATCACCGGCTTGGACATCACCGTCGCGCCCCTGCCCGACCAGGACTGGATCAGGCTCAGCCAGGAAGGCCTGCCCCCCGTGCGCGCCGGGCGTTTCTTCGTCTATGGCGCCCATGATGCCGGCACCGTGCCGCATGGCGTGATCCCCATGAAGATCGAAGCGGGGCTGGCCTTCGGCACCGGCCATCATGAGACCACGGCGCTGTGCCTGGCGGTGCTGAGCGAGCTGGCCAACAAGCGCGCCTTCCGCAATGTGCTTGATTTGGGCTGCGGCACCGGCCTGCTCGCCATCGGCGCCGCCAAGCTGTGGAAGCGCAGCGTGCTGGCCTCCGACATCGATCCCGTCGCCGTCGAGGTGACGCGCGACAATGCCCGCGCCAATGGCGTGGGTCCGCTGATCCGCGCCGTCACCGCCGATGGCCTGACCAATCCGATTTTGGCCAACGGCGCGCCCTATGACCTGCTGATCGCCAACATACTGGCCGGGCCGCTGACCCAGCTGGCGCCGTCCATCATCAAGGCGCTGGCTCCCGGCGCGATGCTGGTCCTGTCGGGCCTGCTGCGGAACCAGGAAGCGCTGGTCACCAGCTTCTATCGTGACCTGCGTTTCATCGGCCGCCGCCGCGCCGGGCCGTGGAGCGCGCTGGTGCTGGAGAAACCGCGATAAACCCACCCTTCGACAAGCTCAGGGTGAGGATTGGTGCAAGTCCTCATGCTGAGCTTGTCGAAGCATGAGTGGGAGCTTAGCTTTCCGGTATGGACAAGCCCTTCCAGACTTATGACGACACCTCCGATCCCGCCACCTGCGCGCCGCGCCTTGCCGCCTTGCGCGCCGAACTGACCAAACGCGAGCTGGACGGATTCGTGGTGCCGCACAGCGACCAGCATATGGGCGAGTATCTGCCCGCCTATGCCGAACGTCTGGCCTGGCTGACCTCTTTCACCGGATCGGCCGGCGCGGCCGTGGTGCTGAAGGACAAGGCGGCGGTGTTCGTGGACGGCCGCTACACCTTGCAGGTCCGCAACCAGACCGACACCAGCCTGTTCGAGCCGCGCGACCTGGTCGCCGAAGGCCCGCAGGGCTGGATACCCGACAACCTGCCCAAAGGCGCCAAGCTGGGCTACGACCCCTGGCTGCACACCCAGCACGGCGTGATGCATCTGAAGGCCGCCGTCGACAAGGCCGGTGGCAGGTTGGTGGCGGTGGACACCAATCCCATCGACGCGGTGTGGAGCGACCAGCCCGCCCCACCCGTCAGCCCCGCCAAGCCGCATGCGCACAATCTGGCCGGCGAGCAGAGCGATGCCAAGCGCCTGCGACTGGGCGACGGGTTGAAGAAAGCCGGCGCGGATGCCGCGGTAATCACTCTGGCCGATTCGGTCTGCTGGCTTTTGAACATTCGCGGCAGCGACGTGCCGCACACGCCGTTCACCCTGGCCTTTGCCATCCTGCATGAGGATGGCGGCGCCGACCTGTTCCTGGACCCTGCCAAGCGCACCCCCGAACTGCTGGCCCATCTGGGCAATTCGGTGCAGGTGCATGAACCGGGCGCCTTCGCCGCCGCACTGGATGCGATGAAGGACAAGAGTGTGCTGGTGGACCCGTCCACGGCGGCCGCCGCGATCTTTGACCGGTTGACCCGGGCGGGCGCGAAAATCCGCCAAGGCAATGATCCCTGCCAACTGCCCAAGGCCTGCAAGAACCTGTTGGAAATCGAAGGCATGCGCAAGGCCCATATCCGCGACGGCGCGGCGCTGGCGCGTTATCTGGCCTGGTTCGAGACCAATGCCGCGGGCGGCACATTGACCGAGATTGATGCCGCGGAAACTTTGGAAGGCTTCCGCCGCGCCACCGGCGTCTTGAGCGACGTGTCGTTCGACACCATTTCCGGCGCCGGCAGCAATGGCGCCATCGTGCATTACCGGGTGACGCGTTCGACCAACCGCACCATCAATCCTGGCGAGATGTTCCTGCTGGACAGCGGCGCGCAATATCCCGACGGCACCACCGACGTCACCCGCACCATCATGGTCGGCGAGTCCACCGCCGAGATGCGCGACCGTTTCACCCGCGTGCTGAAAGGCCATATCGCGCTGGCGACCGCGCGCTTCCCCGACGGCACCATCGGTATGCAGCTGGACAGCTTCGCCCGCCGCCCCCTGTGGGAAGCGGGACTGGACTACGACCACGGCACCGGCCATGGCGTGGGCTCCTACCTGTCGGTGCATGAAGGGCCGCAGAACATTTCCAAGAAGCCGGTGATGCAGGCGCTGAAGCCCGGCATGGTCTGTTCAAACGAGCCCGGCTTCTACAAGACCGGCGCCTTCGGCATCCGCATCGAGAACCTTGTCGTGGTCACCCAACCGGAAGACCTGGGCGGCGAGCGCAAGATGATGGGCTTCGAAACCATCACCCTGGCGCCCATCGACCTGAATCTGGTGGAACCGTCGCTGCTGACGGCTGCGGAAAAAGGCTGGCTGAACATTTATCACGCGCGGGTGCGCGATGTGATCGGACCCTTGGTGGACGAAGAGACCCGCAAGTGGCTGGACCGCGCGACGCGGTCGATCTAGCCGATCAATTTCAGCCAGGCATCCTCGTCCATCACCTGGACATTGTGCTTCTGCGCGTCTTTCAGCTTGGAGCCCGCGCCCGGGCCCGCCACCACGATATCGGTCTTGGCCGATACCGAGCCTGACACTTTCGCGCCCAGGCTTTCGGCCCGCGCCTTGGCTTCCTGCCTTGTCATCTTTTCCAGCGTGCCGGTGAACACCACCGTCTTGCCCGACACGGGCGAGGATTTGGCCGGCGCGGCCATGTCCATCACCGTCAGCCATTCCAGCAGCCGCCCCAGCGCCTTCACATTGTGCGGCTCGTCGAAGAAGTCGTGGATGGCCTCGGCCACCACCCCGCCGATGCCTTCGATGTGCTGCAATTCCTCCAGCGCATCGTCCGCCGTCATGCCTTTCAGGAAAGCGTCCAGGCTCAGGTAACGCCGCGCCAGCAGCCGCGCCGTGGTTTCGCCGACATGGCGGATGCCCAGCGCATTGATCAGCCGGTCCAGGCCGATGGTGCGGCGGCGCTCGATCGCGGCCATCAGGTTTTCGACCTGCTTGCCTTCGCCTTCGTCCTTCTTCTTGGCCTTTCTCTTGACCGCATCCTTGCCCTCGGCCGCACGACGCTCCTCGCTGAGGGCGGCGCGATGCTCGGCCAGCACCTTGGCGACCTTCTCGGGCTTCTGCGTCAGGGCAAAAATGTCGGCGGGCTCTTTCAGCAGGCCCTTTTCGTGGAACAGTTCGATCAAGGTGCCGCCCAGCCCTTCGATGTCGAACTGGTCGCGGCCGGCAAAATATTTCAGCCGCTCCACCGTCTGGGCATCGCACACCAGTCCGCCGGTACAACGCCGGTCCACGTCCATCTTGCCGGTCTTTTCGTCCACCTCGCGCACGGCATGGCTGCCGCAGACCGGACACTTGTCGGGAAACTTGTAGGGCCTGGCGCCCTTGGGCCGCTTGTCTTCGATCACCCGCACGATCTGGGGGATCACGTCGCCGGCGCGCTGGATCACCACCGTGTCGCCGATGCGGGCGTCCAGCCGCCCGATCTCGTCCTCGTTGTGCAAAGTGGCGTTCTGCACCACCACACCACCGACAGTGACAGGCTTCAGCCGCGCCACCGGCGCCAGCTTGCCGGTGCGGCCGACCTGAATCTCGATGTCTTCCAGCACTGTCTCGGCCTGTTCGGCGGGGAATTTATGGGCGGTGGCCCAGCGCGGGCTGCGGCTGACAAAACCCAGCCGCTCCTGCAGATCCAGCCGGTCCACCTTGTAGACCACCCCGTCAATGTCATAGCCCAGCCGGGCGCGCTTGCTTTCAATGTCGCGATAGAATTTCAGGACGTCTTTCAGCGTTTCGCAGCGCCGCACCAGCGGATTGACGGCGAAGCCAAAGCTTTCGAACTTCTCCAGCATGCCGCTCTGGGTTTTCGCGGGCATTTCGCTGATCTCGCCCCAGGTATAGGCGAAGAAGTTCAGCGCCCGGCTGGCGGTGATGGACGGATCGAGCTGGCGCACCGATCCGGCGGCCGAATTGCGCGGATTGGCATAGACAGGCTTGCCATCCTTTTCCTGCCGCTTGTTCAGCGCCTCGAACGCCTTGTGGGTCATATAGACCTCGCCGCGCACTTCCAGCACCGCCGGCGGCTTGCCTTTCAGGCGCAGCGGAATGTCGGCGATGGTTTTGAGGTTGGCGGTGATGTCTTCGCCTTCCTGGCCATCGCCGCGGGTGGCCCCCTGCACCAGCACGCCATTCTCATAGCGCAGGCTCGCGGACAGGCCGTCGATCTTGGGTTCGGCCGTGACGGCGATCTCTTCGTCTTCCTTCAGGCCCAGGAAACGCCGCACCCGGCCCAGGAAATCGGCCACATCCTCGTCGCTGAACGCATTGTCCAGCGACAGCATCGGCACGCGGTGCGTGACCTTGGCGAATTTCTCGGACGCCTTGGCCCCAACGCGGTGGCTGGGGCTATCAGCCCGCACCAGCAACGGAAAGCGCGCCTCGATCTCGGCATTGCGCCGGCGCAAGGCGTCATAATAGGCATCGCTGATCTGCGGCGCATCCTCACCATGATAGGCGCGGTCATGGCGGGCGATCTCCTTCGCCAGCCGGTCGAGCTCCTTCTCGGCCTCGGCGGAGGTCAGCTTGTCGACGGCCTTGCTGCTCATGCCCGCTTGCGCGCTTTTTTGGCAGGCGTGGCGGCTTCCGCCATCAGCCGCTTGGCGGCGGCACGGGCTTCGGCGGTGACATTGGCGCCCGACAGCATGCGGGCGATTTCTTCCAGCCGCTCCTCGTCATCCAAGAGTTCGATCTTCGTCTTGTCCTTGGCGCGGGAAATGCGGAAATGCCGCGCCGCCCGGGCCGCCACCTGCGGCGAATGGGTGACCAGCAGCACCTGGGTGGTTTCGGCCAGACGCTGCAGCCGTTCGCCCACCGCATCGGCCACTGCCCCGCCCACGCCCCGGTCCACTTCATCGAACACCATGACGGCAGGGGATGAGACTTGCGACAGCGCCACTTTCAGCGCCAGCGAAAAGCGCGCCAATTCGCCGCCCGAAGCGATCTTGGTCAGGCTGCCGAACGCGGCGCCTTCCACCGTGGCGACCTCGAACGCGATCTTTTCCAGGCCGGTGGTCAGCCCCTTGTCGTCTTCCAGCTTTTCCAGCGCCACGCGGAATTTGGCATGGCCCAGCTTCAAGGGCGTCAGTTCGCCGGCAACGGCGGCTTCCAGCTTTTTGACGGCGCCTTCGCGCGACTTGGACAATTTGCGCGCCGCCGTCAGATGCGCCTCGCGCGTGGCCGCAACCTTGGCCTCCGCCTGCTTCATCTGGCCGCCGCCCGCGCTCAGCGCATCCTGCTTGGCTGCATATTCGTCGCGCAACGCGGGCAACTGATCCGGCGTGGTGCCGTACTTGCGCGCCAACGCCCGCAGCGCGAACAGCCGCTCTTCCTTTTTCTCCAGCGCGCCGGTGTCGCTGTCCAGCCGCGACAGCAGCGAATCCAGCTCTCGCCGCGCGTCTTCGGCCAGGGCGTAAGCCTGTTCCAGCGCCGTCTCGGCGGGGGCCGCGATCTTGCGTGCCTCATCATTCATGCGCGAAAGCTTCTTCAATGCCTGTGCCAGGCCCGTCTGCGCGCCGCGATCACCCGACAGGAATTCAAGCGCCGAAGACACCTCTTCTACGATCCGCGCCGCATTCATCATCAGGGCGCGCTCACCGGCCAGACTTTCTTCTTCGCCCGCCTGCGGATCGAAGTCCGACAATTCGCTGGCCGCGGCGCGGACGAATTCGGCTTCGGCCTGGGCGCGGGCGGCCAGCGCCTTCAACTCCTCCAGCGCGGTACGGGCGGCCGACCATTCGCCGTACAATGCCGCCACGGTCTGCGCATCCCCGTTCAAGCCGCCAAAGCCGTCCAGCAAGGCGCGATGGGTGGCGGTATCGAACAGGCCTCGGTCATCCTGCTGGCCGTGCACTTCCAGCAGCAGGCTGCCCAGGTCTTTCAGCAGGCCCACGCCCACCGCTTCGTCATTGATGAAAGCGCGGCTGCGGCCATCGGCGGCCAGGGTCCGGCGCAGCACGATCTCGCCGCCGGTTTCCATCGCCTGCTCGCGCAGCAGGCCAAAGGCGGGATGGTTTTTTTCGGGCTCGAACACGGCGGTGGCGGAGCCCTGGCTCGCACCGGCCCGCACGCTCGCACGGCCACGGCCACCGACCGCCAGGCCCAGACTGTCCAGCAGGATGGATTTGCCCGCGCCGGTTTCGCCCGTCAGCACGTTCAGGCCCGGCGCGAATTCCAGCGCCGCCTGCTCGATCAGCACGATGTCACGGATGGTCAGTGCCGCGAGCATGTTTTTCCGAATCGTTCAGAGGACCCGGCGGAAAGCCTTACTGATCCACGAGCCTTTGTCTTCACTGGGGCGCAAATTGCGGCCCTTGATGATGTTATAGGCGTTCTTGTACCAGGCGGAACCCGGATAATTCTTGCCCAGGACGGCGGCGGCGGTCTGCGCCTCGCTGTCCAGGCCCAGGCTGTAATAGGCCTCGCAGAGGCGCTCCAGCGCCTCGGCGATCTGGGGCGTGGTCTGGTACTGGTCGATCACGGTGCGGAAGCGGTTGATGGCGCCGATGAAATCGCCGCGCGACAGGTAATAGCGGCCCACCGCCATTTCCTTGCCCGCCAGGTGATCGTTGGTCAGGTCGATCTTCAGCGTCGCGTCGCGGGCATATTCGGTGTCGGGGAAACGCTGCACCACGTCCTGCAGCGCCACCAGCGCGCCTTCGGTGTTGGACTGGTCGCGCTGGATGTCCACGATCTGCTCATAGAGCGAAATCGCCTTGATATAGAAGGCGTAGGCCACTTCGTTGCTGCCCGGATGCAGCGAGATATACTGGTCGGCGGTGGCGATGGCGCCGCTGTAATTGTTGGACTGGTAGGAGCAGAAGGCGCTGATCAGCATGGCGCGGCGCGCCCAGACCGAATAGGGATGCTGGCGGTCCACTTCGTTGAACTGGGCGGCGCACAGATCCCAGGCGCCGGCCCCGATCGCGCGCCAGCCATCGGCATAGATCTGCTCGACGCTGCGCTCGCGGTAATTGGCGGCGTCCTTGTTGGCGTTGTTGGTTTCGTCGTCCTTGCCGCCAAAGATCGAGCAGCCGGCCAGCAGGGCAAGGGTGGCGCCCAGCAGGGCGGCACGCGCAAAAGTCTTCAACCGGGCAGGCATCATGTCTTGGTCCTTGGCGCGAAAACCACGTTAAATCAATAACTTAACATGGCCGTGGGGACGGGCACGCGCCGCTTTAGCTCTATATACCGTGGCCTTACCGGTTCAGGAAAGTGTCCCTTTAGACAAGTTCCGTCCGTTCATAATTGGACGGGTCGGCGAACAGCTTGCGCAGCAGGGCATTGTTGGTGGTGTGGCCGGACTTGCGGCCCTCGAACCGGGCGACCAGCGGGGCGCCGGCCAGCGCCATGTCGCCGATGGCGTCCAGGATCTTGTGGCGCACAAACTCGTCGGCGAAGCGCTGGCGGTCGCGGTTGATCACGCCGGTATCGTCCAGCGCCAGGGTGTTGAGCAGGGAGGCGCCCTTGGCCAGGTTCATGTTGTTCAGGGCCTCCAGCTCGCTGAGGAAGCCGAAGGTGCGGGCCGGCGCGATCTCGGCGCGAAAGCCGGCGCGGCTGAAGGCGAAGGCATAATATTGCTCGCCGATCACCGGAAAGCTGAGTTCATAGCTGTAGGACAGCGCATCGTCAGGCAGCAGCGAGGCCCTGGCGTCGCCGCTTTCCACGCTCACTTCCTTCAGCACCTTCACCACCGTGCGCGCCTGCATCTGTTCGGCCAGGCCGGCGCCTTCCAGCAGGTCCAGGTAGGACAGCGCATCCCCATCCAGAATGGGCGGCTCCGGCCCGTCCAGGCTGACCAGAAGATCATCGATCTCCAGACCCGCCACGGCAGCCATCAGATGCTCGACCACGCCCACCTTGGCGCTGCCCTGCCCGATCACCGTGCCCAGCCGGGTTTCGCTCACCTGGTCGTAGCGCGCGGGAATGTCGACAGCCAAATCCGTGCGGCGAAAGACGACGCCGCTGCCCGATACGCCGGGCGAAAGGATCATGGTCACCGGCACCCCGGCATGCAGGGCGGTGCCGGTCACGGTCAGGGCGTGCGCGATGGTACGGCGGGGCGTCATGCCTGCACCTTATAAACAAAAAGGGCGGCCGTAAGGCCGCCCTTTTCGATTTCGCTGAGAACCAGCCTAGTTCGACTGGCGGCGCAGGAAGGCCGGGATCTCGAACTGCTCATCCCGCTTGTGATCGGGAAACAGGTCGTCGGCATTGCCGCGCGGCGCTTCCATGGGCTGCTGGGGCTGCGGCATGGTCTGCGCCGTGGCGCGCGGGCCCTGATTGGATGCAGGCGCCATGCGCGGTTCCGGCTGCGGTTCGGCGCGCATGTCGGGCGCGGCCTTCTTGCGGCCAAAGAAGCCCCAGCCGCTCTTCTTTTCTTCCTGTCGCGGGTTGGCCAGCGGCTGCTCGGCCACTGGGCGATAGGTCTCGGTGGCGGGATACTTGGTCGCCAGAGACACAGGCTCAGCCGCCACTTCTGGGGCATCGTCGCCGCCCAGGATATAGGCTTCGGCCGGGCTCTTTTCCGCGCCCATTCCGCTGGCCAGCGCATCCATCGTGGCATGCACCGGGTTGGCGGCAGGTTGATAGGCCGGCGTCAGCGGGGCCGCCGCAACCGGCAGCGGCTGGGCGACGCGGGCCGGCGACTTCAGGTTCAGGTGCGGATGCAGCGGGCGCACCTTTTCGGGCAGCGGCATGCGGACCTGGTCGGCATCGATGCCGGTGGCGACCACCGACACGCGGATGCGGCCTTCCATCTCGTCCAGGATGGTATTGCCGAAGATGATGTTGGCGTCGGGATCGACTTCCGAACGGATGCGGTTGGCGGCCTGTTCGACTTCGAACAGCATCAGGTCGGGACCGCCGGTGATGTTGATCAGAACGCCCTTGGCGCCCTTCATCGTCACATCGTCCAGCAGCGGGTTGGAGATCGCCATGTCGGCGGCCTTCTGGGCGCGGTCTTCGCCTTCGGCTTCGCCGGTGCCCATCATCGCCTTACCCATCTCCGAGATCACCGACTTGATGTCGGCAAAGTCCAGGTTGATCAGGCCGGGCATCACGATCAGGTCGGTGACGCCGCGCACGCCGGCATGCAGCACTTCATCGGCCATGGCGAAGGCCTGGGCCATGGTGGTGCGTTCATTGGCGACGCGGAACAGGTTCTGGTTGGGAATGACGATCAGGGTATGCACGAACTGCTGCAGTTCCTGGATGCCGCGTTCGGCCACGCGCATGCGGCGGTCGCCTTCCAGGCTGAAGGGCTTGGTCACGACACCGACGGTCAGGATGCCGGCTTCGCGCACCGCGCGCGCGATGACCGGCGCTGCGCCGGTGCCGGTGCCACCGCCCATGCCGGCGGCGATGAACACCATGTGTGCGCCCGAAAGCTGTTCCATGATCTCGGTCATGGACTCTTCGGCGCCGGCGCGGCCGACTTCCGGCTGGGCGCCCGCGCCCAGGCCTTCGGTGGTGGTGGCGCCAAGCTGGATGCGGCGGGTGGCCTTGGACTGGGCCAGGGCCTGGGCATCGGTGTTGGCGACAACAAAGTCGACGCCTTCAAGGCCGGCCTCGATCATGTTGTTGACGGCATTGCCGCCAGCGCCGCCGACACCGAGCACGGTGATGCGAGGACGCAGTTCCTTGGTCTCGGGGACTTTCAGGTTGATCGCCATGTTATTTTTTCCTCGTCATGTTGGTCGCTCCGGCTCGCGCCGACGCTGGTGAGATGTTTCGATGCCCTTGCGGCACGCCAGAATTCCCAACTGATTCGCTGTTGTATTGTTGAATCATTAGAGCCACCTGCGGGTCAACCGGCTGAGCCAGCTTTCATTCTTCTCCTGGCGGTGCCCCAGGGCGATGTCCGGATTCAAAAGTTCGGGCGGCATGGTCGCGCCGGCCATCAGCAGGCCGATGGCGGTGGCATAGTCCGGGCCGGCCGATGCGGCGGCGAGGCCCGTGAAAGCCTGGGGCCGGCCGATGCGAACCTGCTTGTTCAGGATGCGGGCGGCCAGTTCGCGCGTTCCCGCCAGCTGGCAGGCACCGCCGGTCAGGACGGCGCGGCGGCCCGCCGCCACGTCGAAGCCGCTCGCCCGCAACCGGGTCTGGACCTCGCCGAAAATCTCTTCCAGCCGCGCCTGGATGATGCGGGTGAGCATGGAGCGCGGCACCCGCAGGGCGGCATCGGCGCCCTCCTCACCCATCTGGGCGACGGAGATAACGTCGGCTCCGCCGTCCATCTCGCCCATGGCCGCGCCATACAGGGTCTTGGTGCGTTCGGCGGCCGCCATCGGCGCGGCCAGCATGCGGGCAATGTCGCTGGTGACGGCAAAGCCGCCGACCGGCACCACATCGGCATGCACCAGATGGCCTTCCAGGAAGACGGCGATGGAGGTGGTGCCGCCGCCCATGTCGATCACGGTGGCGCCGATCTGCTTTTCGTCTTCGGTCAGGGTGGAAAGGCCGCTAGCATAGGCGCCGAACTGGGTGCCGATGACATTGAGATGGCAGCGTTCCACCGCCAGCTTGAGGTTCTGCAACGGGCTGGGCCGGACCGCCACGGCATGCATGGCCACGCCGATGCGCTGGCAGAACATGCCGGACGGGTTCTTCACACCGCGCGCTTCGTCCACCACATAGGTGGTGGGCGCGCTCTGAATGATCTCATGGCCTTCCAGCTTGGCGCGGGCGCGGCCATCGGCCAAAAGCGCGCGCAAGTGATTGTCCGACACCAGCGCGCCGTCCAGCGACATCACGGTGCGGCTGGTGACCGACACCGGCTGGCCGCAATTGACGCTGATCAGCACATTCTGGATGCGGGCATCGGCCATGTTCTCGGCAGCGGCGACGCAATCGCGGATGGACTCCTCGGCCTGCTCCAGGCTGGTAATGGTGCCGGCTTTCAGGCCGGAGGATTCGCGCAAAGCGCTGCCCAAGACCTTCAGGGAGCCCGCTTCGGCCTGGCCGATGACGCAGACGATCTTGGAAGTGCCGACATCCAGCGCCGACACAAGGCCGGTGCGGTAAGCGGGAATTTCGTTGTTCACGCGCAAGCGGACCGTCTGGTTCATGTCTCTTTTCCTCGTTCCACGTCCTTCTTTTCGCCGTTCTTGAGCAGAAAGAAGTAGTGGGTCGGTGAACGCAAATCGATCTGGGTAACATCGCGCTCCAGGATCGAGCTGTCGATGATCAAATGCTCCAGCGCATCGAGTTGCTTCTGCCAGCCGGTTTCCGGCAGCTGCACGACAACCCCGTCATCCAGGATCAGGTTCCAGCGGCGCATGGAAACTCTGGCGTAGGCAGCGATGCGCGCGGCGATGGCGCGCTTGCCCTGCACCGCATCCACCAGATCGGCGGCGGCAGCGGGCGCGCCCGCGCCCACCAGCTTGGGCAGGCGGCGGAACTTTTCCACGTCATGGCTGGTGATGGGCTTTCCGCTGCGTTCCACCACGGTGATGGGCGCTTCGCCCCTGGCATCGGCCGGCGGCTGCCACAGGGCGAAGGGGCGCTTTTCGATCAGGGTGACATAAATGGCGTCGGGATAGCGGCGATGGATTTCCGCCGAGGCAATCCATTCCAGGCGGTTCAGGCGGTTCTGCGCGCCCCACAGGTCGGCGCTGAAGATGGACTGGCCAGGCTTCATGCCCAACACTTCCAACACCTGCGGGTAAGGCGTGCGGCGGTTGCCGGTGATGTGGATTTCGGAAATGCCGAAGCCGGCATCGGCGGTGATGACGTCAAAGCCGCGTCCCACGGCATGAAAGCCGCGGCCGATCACGCCGCTGGCCAGCAGGGCGCCCAGCAACACGAGCAGCAACAAAAGCCCGCACAGCGCCATCATGGGACGGCGCACAAACAGGGACAGGCGCGCGGCGACGCGGCCCATCGCGCCGGTATCGTCGCCCCGGCGGGCGCTGCCCGGTTGTACGGCGGGAAGATCGCGGCGGCTCTTGGCGGCGGGGCGCACCGTCTGGGTGCGCGACTTGGCGCGGCTCTTGCGTTCCACGTTTACCGATCGCATGACGCGTCCTCCACAATCCAGCGGCACAGCTTGGCGTAACTCATCCCGACATGGGCGGCCTGTTCGGGCACCAGCGAGGTCGGCGTCATGCCCGGCTGGGTGTTGGTCTCCAGCAGGATCATGCGCTGACGCGCATCGGTATCGTCGTAGCGGAAATCGGTGCGGGTAACGCCGCGGCAGCCCAAAGCCTTGTGCGCGGCGATCGCCAGTTCCATCGCCTGATCGGCGGCAGCCTTTGAAATCTGCGCCGGAATGACGTGCCTGGAACCGCCCGGCGTATACTTGGCCTCATAGTCGTAGAATTCCAGATCGGTGGTGATCTCGGTCACGCCCAAAGCACGATCACCCATCACGCTGACGGTGAGTTCGCGGCCCGGCACGAATTCTTCCACCATCATCTCGCTGGACAGGTTCCAGGTGTCCATGCCCAACTCGGCCGGCGGGCGATTGTCGCCCTTGCGGATGATGTAGATGCCCACCGACGAGCCTTCATTGACCGGCTTTATGACGTAAGGCGGTTCCATCAAATGCGCCTTGGCCACCTCGCGGCGGTCAGCGACGATGGACTTGACCACCGGCAGGCCGGCGGCGCGATAGACGTCCTTGGTGCGCTCCTTGTGCATCGCCAGCGCCGAGGAGAGGACACCGGAATGGGTGTAAGGAATGCGCATCAGTTCCAACAAGCCTTGCACCGTGCCGTCTTCGCCAAAGCGGCCATGCAACGCGTTGAACACCGCATCGGGCTTGGCTTCGAACAATTGCTGGCCGGGATTGGGACCGGGATCGAGCGGCGATGCATCAAAGCCTTCCTCGCGCAGCGCCGCGACCACGCCGCGCCCCGAAGACAACGAGACTTCGCGCTCGGCGGACATGCCGCCCATCAGCACGGCAATTTTGCGGAAGGTCGTCATGCGATCCCCACCCGCTTGATTTCCCATTCCAGGGTGATGCCGGATTTTTCCTTGACGCGGCGGCGCACTTCTTCGCCCAGGGCTTCCAGGTCTGCGGCACTCGCCTCGCCGGTGTTGATCAGGAAGTTGGTGTGCTTCTCACTGACTTGCGCGGCGCCAATCATCAATCCGCGGCAACCGGCTTCATCGACAAGCTGCCAGGCCTTGTGGCCGGGCGGATTCTTGAAGGTGCTGCCGCCGGTCCTGGACTTGATCGGCTGGCTGGCTTCGCGGTTGGCAGAGAGTTCTTCCATCCGGGCGCGGATGGCGGCGGGCTCGTCCTTGCGGCCTTCGAACACCGCCTCGACGAAGATCAGCCCGTCGCGCGCGCCCTGCGCCTTGCGGTAGGTAAAATCCATCTCGGCCTTGGAAAGGCTGATTTTGTTGCCTTTTTCGTCGATTGCGATGGCTTCGACAAACACGTCCTTGATCTCGCTGCCATAGCAGCCGGCATTCATTTTCAAAGCGCCGCCGATGGTGCCGGGCACGCCGCGCAGGAATTCCAGGCCGGCAATGCCGGCATCGGCGGCAGCGCGCGCCACCGCGCCATCCAGCGCCGCGGCGCCGGCGCGCACACGCAGGCCATCGGTGGAAATCTTGCCAAAGGCCGAGGACAACCGCACCACCACGCCGGGAATGCCGCCGTCGCGCACCAGAAGATTGGAGCCCACGCCGATCACCGACACGCGCAGTTCGTCCGGCTTGGCGGTAATGAAATTGGCCAAGTCATCGGCATCGGCGGGACGAAACAGGATTTCCGCAGGGCCGCCGGCGCGGAACCAGACATGGTCCTTCAAGGGCGCACCCATCGTCAGCGAGCCGCGCACGGGCGGAAGCATGTCGCAGGGACGCGTCATCATCAAACTAGTCCCTCCAATTTCTTGGGCAGGTTGTACATCCAGCTTGTGATCGAACCGGCGCCGGTGCCGACGATGGCGGCGCCCGGCTTGACGTAAGGCGCCACGGCAGCGGCAAGGTCATCTTCGCCGTCGATGGTGATGACATTGCGATGGCCATGGGCGCGCAGCGCATCGGCGTAAGTATCGCGACTGATCCCTTCGATCGGCTGTTCGCCCGCGGCATAGACCGGCGCGATGATAGCCACATCCGCATCATTGAGGCAGGTGGCGAACTGCTCGAAGGTGTCGCGCAACCTTGTGTAGCGATGCGGCTGTACCACCGCCACGATGGGGCCGGCATAAGCCTGGCGCGCGGCCTTGACCGCCGCGGCGATCTTGAACGGGTTGTGCGCGTAATCGTCGATGATGGACGCGCCATTCACTTCACCCACCTTGGTGAAGCGGCGGCCGACGCCGCGGAAGCCCGCCAACCCCTTGGCGATCACGTCATCCTTCACGCCCAGCTCGCGCGCCACCACGATGGCGGCCATGGCGTTCTGGACATTGTGCTCGCCCGGCATGGGCAGGCACATGTCTTTGAGCCGCGTCTCGGTACCCTTGCGGCGGTCGGTGAAGACACAGTCGAAATGCGACATGCCCTCGGAAAAGCTGACATTGATCGCGCGGGCGTCGGCCTGGGGGCTGAAGCCGTAAGTGATCATGCGCCGGTCGGTGATGCGGCCCACCATGGCCTGCACTTCGGGATGGTCGATGCACAGCACCGCAAAGCCGTAGAAGGGGACATTCTCGACAAAGCGCTGGAAGGCGTCGCGCATATTGTCGAAGGTGCCGTAGAAATCCAGGTGATCGGGATCTTCGTTGGTCACCACTGCCACGGTGGCCGGCAGGCGCAGGAAGGTGCCGTCGGATTCGTCGGCCTCCACCACCACCCATTCACCCGCGCCCAACCGCGCATTGGTGCCATAGGCATTGATGATACCGCCATTGACCACGGTGGGATCCATGCCGCCCGCATCCAGCAGGGCCGCGACAAGCGTCGTGGTGGTGGTCTTGCCATTGGTGCCGGCAATGGCGATGCAGGAGCGCAGGCGCATGATCTCGGCCAGCATCTCGGCGCGGCGCACCAGGGGCAGGCCCAGAAGGCGGGCGGCGTCGAACTCGACATTCCCCGGCTTGACCGCCGAGGAATAGACCACGGCATGGGCGTCTTTCAGGTTGTCGGCATTGTGGCCGACATGAATGGTCATTCCCAGGCTGCGCAGCCGCTTGACGTTGGCATTCTCGGCCGCGTCGCTGCCCTGAACCTTGTAGCCCAGATTGTGCATGATCTCGGCGATGCCGCTCATGCCGATGCCGCCAATGCCGATGAAATGGATGGCGCCGATGTCGAGCGGGACGCGGGTGGTGACGGTGACCATCAGGCAGCCTCTTTGCTGGAAGAGGGCCGCATGATGGATTGCACCGCGTCGGCCAGCTTGCCGGCGGCGTTTGGCGTCGCCAGCGCATGCGCGGCGGCTGCGCGGCGGGCCAGGGCCAGCGGGTCCGAAAAAATCTTGATTAGCATCTGGGCCAATGAATCCGGGCTTAGATCGCGCTGCGCCACCCGCCAGCCGGCGTCGGCGCGGGCCAGGATGTCGGCGTTGGGCGTCTGGTTGTCATCCAGCGCGCCCGGCAGCGGCACCAGGATGGCGGGCCGGCCGATCGCCATCAGCTCGGCCACGGTACCGGCGCCGGAGCGGGCAATCACCAGATGGGTCTCGGCCATGCGCTTGGGCAGGTCGGAGAAGAATGTCTGCAGCTCGGCGCGGATCTCGGCGTTGCGATAGATCTCGCGCACCTGCTCGATATCCTCCGGGCGGCATTGCTGCACCACCGACAGGCGCATCTTCATGTCGTGCGGCAGCCGGGTCAGGGCGGCGGGCACGATCTCGCTCAAGGCGCGGGCGCCCTGGCTGCCGCCAAATACCAGCAGGCGCAGCGGCCCGCCGGCTTCCGGCACATTATAAGGTGTGGCCCACAGCGCCTCGACTTCCGGGCGCAGCGGATTGCCGGTCAGCACGACCTTGGAGGCATCGTTGGGCGCAAAGCGGGCGATGGGGAACGCGGCCGCCACCAGCCTGACCTTGTTCATCACCAGCCGGTTGGCGCGGCCGACCACGGCATTCTGCTCGATGATGGCGGTGGGCAGACGGGCCAGGTTGGCCGCGACCATCACCGGCACGCTGGGATAGCCGCCAAAACCGACCACCGCATCGGGCTTCAGTTTCAGCAGCTTGACGAAGGCGATGGCGATGCCGGCCGCAATCTTGAAGGGCGCGGCGATGGCGTTGAAGGGCGAGGACGGCACCGTCTCGATCCGGGCGCGCGGGAAGGCCGTGGCGTAATTGGCGAACCGGGAGTCGGTCATCACCACGATCTCGCAGCCGCGCCTGACCAGCTCGCCCGCCAGCGCCTGGGCGGGGAACAGATGCCCGCCGGTACCGCCTGCTGACAGGACAACCAGACTCATGCCCGCACCATGAAGAAGGTGGGATCATCGCGCGTGGCCACGCGAATGTTGGGACGCTGGCGGGTAACCGCCAGGGCAAAGCCCATGGTCAGGGCCACGGCAAACAGCGAGGAACCGCCATACGAGATAAAGGGCAATGTCATGCCCTTGGCCGGCAGCAGCGACACCGCCACGCCCATGTTGATGAAGGCCTGCACGGCGGTCACCACAGCCAGGCCCGCACCGGCCAATTGCGCGAAAGGCTCGCGGACAGCGGCCGAACGCAGCAGCAGCCGCACGGTCAGGACGCAGAACATCAGGGCGATCAGCCCGCACAGCAGGAAACCGAACTCCTCGCCCGCCACCGCGAAGATGAAGTCGGAATGGGCGTCGGGGATGCGATACTTGATAGTGCCCGCGCCCGGGCCAACACCGGTGAACCCGCCATGGGCAAAGGCTTTCAGCGCCAGCCCGGCCTGATAGCCGGTGCCGTCTTCGCTGAGATATTGCTCCACGCGGTGATGGACATGGGGGAAGATTTCATAGGCGGCAAAGCCCAGCACCCCGGCGATACCGATGCCGGCGCCGACCCAGACAAAGGACATGCCCCAGAAAAACAGCATGGCGCCCCACAGGCACAGCAGCAGGCCGGTCTGGCCCACGTCCGGCTGACGGATCAGGATCAGCAGCGCTGGTATCAGCAGCAAAAACGTCACCACCGGCTTGGGAATCGCCAGCGGCTGGCGGTCGGCCAGCACAGCGGCGGCCAAAATCGCGAAGCTGGGCTTGAGGAATTCCGACGGCTGCAGCGCAAATGCTCCTAGGTCCAGTTCGCGGCGCGCGCCGAGGACGTCGGCACCGATGAACAGCACCAGGAAAGACCCGATCAGGGCGCAGGCAAAGGTCACCGCCGCCAGCATGCGGATCTGGCGCAATGACAGCAGCGACACCGAACACAGGATGCCGATGGCCATGCACGCAAACACCACCTGGCGCGCCGTATAGCGGAAATCGCCGGCCGAAAGCGGCCCACCGGTAATGGCGGGGCTCGCGGCAAAGGCCAGCATCAGGCCGATGCCGGCCAGCACCAGCATGCAAAGCAGGGCGACGCGGTCCACCGTGAACCACCAGTTGGCAAACCCGCTTTTGTCGGACCGGTTCAACATCATGCCACCTTGGGATTATCTTGAGGGGCACGCGGCAGCTTGGACACCAGGCTGCGGAAGACATCGCCGCGCTGCTCAAAATCCTTGAACTGGTCGTAAGAAGCGCAGGCCGGCGACAGCAGCACCACCGGTGCAGCCGCCGAAGACGCCGCCGCATCGGCGGCGGCGCTGGCCACCGCCACATCCAATGTGCCGGACATGTCGTAAGGCGCCTTGCCGTCCAGGGTGCGGGCAAACGCGGGCGCCGCCTCGCCGATCAGATAGGCCTTGCGCACGCGGGGGAAGAATTCGGACAGGTTTTCAATGCCGCCTTCCTTGGGCTTGCCGCCGGCGATCCAGAAAATATCGGGATAGACCGCCAACGCCCGCGCCGTGGCGTCGGCATTGGTGGCCTTGGAGTCGTTAATGAAGGCGGTTTTGCCGATATGGCCGACATCTTCCATCCGGTGCGCCAGCCCCGGGAAGCTGGCGATGGCGGCGGCGATGGCCTTGATGTCCGATATGAAGGGCCGCACCGCGCCATAGGCCAGCGCCGCATTCTGCCAATTGTGCGCCCCGGGCAGGCGGGCGGCAGCCGCCATGTCCATGACCTTCACGGCGCGCGCGCCCATGGCGTCGTACAAAGTGCCGTCCACCACAAAGATGCCGCGGCCCAGCACCTTGCCCACCGAAACCGGATGGGCCTGGGCGCCGCCGGCGGCCGACAGCTGGGTGAAGATGGCAGAGGAATAGGCATCGTCCACGCCGATCACAACCTGGCCGTCCTTGGCGGTCTGGCGCATCAGCCGCGCCTTGATGGCGGCGTAATTCTCCATCGTGCCGTGACGGTCGATATGGTCGGGCGACAGGTTGGACAGGATGCCGACATCGGGTGTCAGGCCCGGCGCCAGGTCGATCTGGAAGCTGGACATTTCCAGCACATAGATGGCCTTGGCCGAAGGCGGCGACAGTTCCAGCACCGACCTGCCGATATTGCCGCCGATCTGGGCGTCGAAACCGCAGGCATTCAATATGTGTCCCACCAGCGCGGTGGTGGTGGACTTGCCATTCGTGCCGGTGATGGCGATTACCGGCGCCTTGGCCGTGCCGTTCGGATCGGGACGGATTTCATGGGCGAAAAGTTCGACATCGCCGATGATGCGCACATTGGCGCGGTTGGCATGTTCCACCACGCCATGGGGCCTGGGATGGGTCAGCGGCACGCCGGGCGACAATATAAGAGCGGCGATGTTTTCCCACGGCCATTCGCGCCACGGCATCAGTTCGGCGCCTTCCTGGCCGCCCAGATCGCGCGCATTGCTGTCATCATCCCAGGCGATCACCCGCGTGCCGCCGGCCACCAGCGCGCGCACCGCGCCCAGCCCGGTGCGGGCCAGGCCGAAGATGGCGACGGTGCGATTGGCGAAGGCGCGGCTTGGGATCATCTAGCGAAGCTTCAAGGTTGCAAGGCCAAGCAGCGCCAGCACCACCGCCACAATCCAGAAACGGATCACGATGGTGGGCTCAGTCCAGCCCAGCTGTTCATAATGGTGATGAATGGGGGCCATCCGGAAGACTCGCTTGCCGGTGAGCTTGAAGGAAATCACCTGCACCACGACCGACACGGTTTCCAGCACGAACAGGCCGCCGACAATGGCCAGCACGATTTCATGCTTCACCGCCACCGCGACCACGCCCAGCGCGCCGCCCAGGGGCAGCGAGCCGGTATCGCCCATGAAAATCGCGGCGGGCGGGGCGTTGTACCAGAGAAAGCCCAGCCCAGCGCCGACCAGCGCCGCCAGGAAGATCGCCAGCTCGCCGGCATACTCGATGTAGGGAATCTGCAGATAGGCGGCGAAGCGCTCATTGCCGACCAGGTAAACGATCAGGGTAAAGGTGGCTGCCGCGATCATCACCGGTACGATGGCGAGCCCATCCAGCCCGTCGGTGAAATTCACCGCATTGGCGGCGCCGGCGATGACGAAGGCGCCGATCACCAGGAAGAAGGCGCCCAGCGGGATAAGCGCCGTCTTGATGAAGGGCACCGCCAGCGCCCCCGACAGGTTCGGCGCCTGGGACTGCATGATCAGCCATGTGGCAAGACCGGCGACCACGAATTCGATCAGGAGCCGCGACTTGCTGGAAAGCCCGTCCGAGGTGCGCTTGGTCACCTTGTAATAATCGTCGAGAAAACCGAGCAGGCCGAAGGCCGACACTACCAGAAGGGCGATCCAGACATAGCGGTTGGAAGGGCTGGCCCACAAAAGCGTCGAACCCAGCCACGGAATCAGGATCAACAACCCGCCCATGGTGGGCGTTCCCGCCTTTTCCAGAATATGGCGCTGCGGGCCGTCAGCACGGATTGGTTGGCCCTTGCCCTGCTTCACCTTCAGCCAGCGGATCAGCATCGGGTTGATCAAAAAGGCGATCATCAGCGCCGTCACCACCGCCGCGCCGGAGCGAAATGTCAGGTACTTGAACAGCCGGAAGAAGGCGAGCTGGTCGGTGTGGGTGAGAAGCGACAGGTAATAAAGCATCAGGCGCCCTTCTCTCTGAGAGCTTCCACGATCACGTACATGCGCGCACCGTTGGAACCTTTGACCAGCACGGTGTCGCCGGACTTCAGCGCCCGGGTCACCATCGGCAGCAACGCAGCGGACGTTTCGGCATAGCCGCCGCGGCGCGCAGCCGGCAGTGCATCCCACAGCGCCTTCATCTGCGCCCCGCTGGCAAACACCAGATCGGTCTTGTTCGCATCAATCGGCGCGGCCAGGCCGGCGTGATGGGCGATGCCGCCCTCGCCCATTTCCAGCATGTCGCCCAGCACCGCGATCTTGCGGCCCTTGGCGCCACCCAACAGCGCCAGCGCCGCCGCCATGGAAGCGGGATTGGCGTTATAGCTTTCGTCGATCACGCAGATGCCGTTCGCCTCAAAGCGCGCGCCGCGGCCTTTCAGGGCCGTGAAATTCTTCAGGGCGGCGGCGGCGTTCAGCACATCGCCTTCCAGCAGCGCCACCGCAGCCAGCGCGCCCACCACATTCTGGGCGATATGCTCGCCCGGCGCGCCGACATGGCAATCCACCACCATGCCCAGGATATCGGCCTTGACCCGCATGCCCTCGCCCTCGGGGGCAAAGGAAATCAGCCTGGCGTCACCGCCCGTGCCGAAGGTGACGATGCGCGAGACCTGTGCCTGCTTCGCCCGCGCCTTCAACCGGTCGGCATAAGGGCTGTCGGACGGGATCAGGCCTGCACCGCCCGGGAGCAAGCCTTCGAAGATTTCCGACTTGGCATCGGCGATGGATTCGCAGTTGCCGAAGAATTCCAGATGCGCGGGCGCAATGGTCGTGATCAGCGCCACATGCGGGCGCACAAAGCTGACCAGGTTCCGCAACTCGCCGAAATGGTTCATGCCCACTTCGAAGATGCCGTATTCGGCATCGCGCGGCAGGGACGCCAGGCTCAGCGGCACGCCCCAATGGTTGTTGTAGCTGGCGGCGCTGGCATGCGTGCGGCCCAGCGCATTGCAGACCAGGCGTAGAATTTCCTTGGTGGTGGTCTTGCCGGCGCTGCCGGTGACGGCCAGAATTTTCGCATTGCTGCGCGCCCGGGCGGCGCGCGCAATATCTTCCAGCCCACGCTGGGTGTGACCGACGGTCAGCAAAGCGCCCGTGACGCCTGCTGGCGCATGGGTCACCAGCGCCGCGCCGGCCTTGGCCTCGAACGCAGCGCGCACGAAATCATGGCCGTCGCGATTGTCGCCCTTCAGCGCCACGAACAAATCGCCCTCTTTGATGGTACGGGTGTCGATCGACAGGCCGTTCACGGCAAAAGGCGTGCTGGCCTTGCCCAGGGTGGCGCTTTCGGCTTCGCTGGAGCTCCACAGGCTCATGCTGCGCGCCCGCCCAGCGCCAGCGCGGCGGCGATCGCCTGTTCGCGGTCCGAAAAGGGAAACACCTCGCCCTTTATATACTGGCCCGTCTCATGGCCCTTGCCGGCGATGATCAGCACATCGCCGGTTTTCAGATCCGCCATGGCGGTGCGAATGGCCTGCGCCCTGTCACCGATCTCGCGCGCGCCCGGCGCTGCTGCCAGGATCTCTGACCGGATGGTGGCCGCATCTTCGGTGCGGGGATTGTCGTCGGTGACGATCACGTCATCGGCCAGCTTCACGGCGGCCGCGCCCATCAGCGGGCGCTTGCCCTTGTCCCGGTCGCCGCCGCAGCCGAACACCACATGCAGCCGGTTCGCGGTATGGGGGCGCAGGGCTTCCAGCACCTTTTCCAGCGAATCCGGGGTATGGGCGTAATCGACATAGACCGGCGCGCCCGAAGCGGCGAAGGCAACCTTCTCCATCCGCCCCGGCGCACCCTTCAGATGTTCCAGCGCGGCGAACACCTTGGCGGCATCCTCGCCCAAACCAATCGCAAGGCCCGCAGCCACCAGCGCATTGGATGCCTGGAAGGCGCCGGCTTGCGGCAGTTCGACGTAATAAATCTTGCCCTGGTAATGCAGGGTCAGCGCCTGGGCGCCGCCGCGGTCCTCGCGCCGATCCAGCTGGATGGTTTCGCCCTTGCGGCCCACGGTAATCAGCTTCAGCCCGCGCGCCTGCGCCGCGGCGATGAAACGATCCGCATGATCGGCATCGGCATTGATCACCGCCACGCCGCCATCGGCCACCACTTCGGAGAACAGCCGCAGCTTGGCGGTCAGGTAATCCTCAAACGTCGGGTGATAATCCATATGGTCGCGGGTGATGTTGGTGAAGCCGCAACCCTTGATCTTCACGCCGTCCAGCCGGTGCTGATCCAGCCCGTGGCTCGACGCTTCGATCGCCAGATGGTCCACGCCATCGGCTTTCAGCTTCGCCAGCAGTTCATGGATTTCCACCGGATCGGGTGTGGTGTGCGACAGCGGGATGGTGCCGCTGGGACCGGTTACGCCCACGGTGCCCAAGCTGGCGGCCGGCTTGCCCAGCGCGGTCCAGATCTCGCGCAGGAAGGCGACGATGGAAGACTTGCCCTTGGTGCCGGTGACGGCGGCGACGATGTCGGGCTGGCTGGCGAAAAAGGCGGCGGCATAGCGCGCCAATCCAGCGCGGGGATTTTCATCGGGAATGAAACGCACGCCCAGCGCCGCCACGTCACCCGCCAGGACCGGTGCGCCCAGCACTGCCACGGCGCCGCGCGCCACGGCATCCTTCACAAAGCGCGCGCCATCGGTCTTGGTCCCGGCCAGCGCCGCGAACAGATAACCCGGCTTCACCTTGCGGCTGTCGCTGGCCAAGCCTGTTATTTTAAGGCCTGTGAAGCCTTTCATGCCCGCCATTGTCGAATCCGATTGTGGCGTCATTGCGAGGCCAGCTTGGTCGGCGGGGCGACATTGGGCACGCCCAGAAGCGGCGCGATGCGGGCGATCACACGGCCGACAGTGGGCGCCGCCGTCCAGCCGGCCAGCGCGAAGCCGCCCGTCTCTTTGGTGCCATGCGGCTGATCCAAAAGGACGTACACAACATAGCGGGGATTGTGCGCCGGGAACACGCCGTAGAAGCTGGTGCGCAGGGCGTGCGGAATGTACCGGCCGCCGGGCCCCGGCACCTGGGCCGAGCCGGTCTTGCCGCCCACGTCATAACCGACGACGTCAGCGCGCCTGCCCGAACCGTTGGTCACGACATACCGCAGCAAGTCGCGCATCTGCTCGGATACCTCGGGGCGGATAATCTGCTCGCCGCGCAGATCGGCCGAATTCTGCTTCACGAAGGTCGGGACGATGCGGCGGCCGCCATTCACCACCTGCGCCGCGGCCGTGACGAAAGACAGCGGCGTCACCGAGATGCCCTGGCCAAAGCCGATGGTGGCGGTGGCGATTTCGCCCCAGTTGCTGCTGGGCGGATAGAGCGGCCGCGCACTTTCCGGCAGCTCGCTCTTCAGGGCCTTCAGGATTCCCATATGGGCGAGAAATTCGCGCTGGCGGACGCTGCCGCTGCGCATCGCGATCTGGCTGGTGCCGATGTTGGAGGACTGGGCCAGGATATCGCGCGCCGGCAGGGTCGCGGGCATATGTTCGGCTTCATGAATGGTGAACTTGCCGATCTTCATGCCCTGGCCGATGGGAAACACTTCATCCAGGCTTTTGAGGGTGCGATCCTCCAGCGCCATGGTGAAAGTCAGGATCTTGAAGATCGAACCCAGCTCGTAAACGTCCTGGGCCATGATGTTGCGGGTAGAGTCATGCGCACCCAGCCTGCGCTGGTTGGGATCGAAATCCGGCTGGGAGGTCATGGCCAGCACTTCGCCGGTGTTGACGTCCATCACGATGCCGCCGGCCGCGCGGGCCGTGAAGGTTTCGCGGGCCTGCTTGACCTCGTGCGACAGGATATATTGCACGCGCATGTCGATGGACGTGGCGACCTTGCCGCCGGCCGCTTCATGGATGTGATCCTGCAGGCCCAGCTCAAGACCGCTGACACCGGCATTGTCGGCATCGGTGACACCAACCACCTGCGCGGCATTGCGGCCATCGGGATAGTAGCGCTTGCCACCCGCCTCGAACTCCAGCCCGGGCAGGCCCAGATGCATCACCCTGGCCTCGATGGCGGGCGTGATCTGGCGGGCGACCAGCACATAGGGATGCTTAGCGTTGGTGAAGCCGTTCAGCAGGCGGCGTTCATCGGCGCCGGTGGCGACGGCCAGATCGCGCGCGGCTTCGCGCTTGTCCCAGAACACGGCGGGGCGGGCATAGAGATCCTTGACCGGCAGGTCGCGCGCCAGAAGCTCGCCATTGCGGTCGGTCAGGTCGGCGCGGGCCACCACAGCGGTGGCGGCGCGCCCGCCTTCCCAGGATTTCAGCAGGGTGACATGGACGAGACGGACTCCCACCAGCGCGAAAGCGGCGACACACAGGACCGCTCCGATAATGATGCGCCGTTGGTGGATGGTCTCGCTCATATCCTCACATATTGGGCGCGGTTGGCGCGGGCGCCGGCGCCTGGGCCGGAAGCTGCGCACTGGCATTGTGGACCGGGCTGTTGTTCAGCGGCGCGTCAGCGCCGCGGCGCGGGATCTGGTCGAAGGAGGAAAGCTGTACCGAGGCGGTGTCCGCCATGCCCAGCCGCGCCTGGGCCAGCTGCTGGATGCGGTCCGGGGACGCCACATGCTGCCATTCGGTTTCCAGCACGCCGATGGTGCCGCGTTCCCTGGCGATCTGGCTCTTGACCTGGTTCAGCTCCATGTGGGCAACGCGGGTTTTTTCGGAGACGTGGTAGAGCGCCAGGATGGTGAAGGCCATCAACGCCACGCAGAAGAAGTTCAGGATGCGAACCATGATGCTCTCCTATGCCGCCAGTTTCAGGCCGGCGCGCAGCTTGGCGGACCGGGCTCTGGGATTGCTGCTGAGTTCTTCGTCCGTGGGTGTGCGCGGACGGGTGGTGAGAAGCTGGAACGCCGCGCCATGTGCGCGTGTATCGGCGGGGGCGTGACGCGAGGCGCGCGGCGCACTGGTGGAACGCTCGGTCAGGAAGCGCTTGACCATGCGGTCTTCCAGGCTGTGGAAGGACACCACCACCAGGCGGCCTTGCGGCTTCAGGATCTTCAGCGCCGCATCCAGGCCGCGTTCCAGTTCGCCCAGTTCGTCATTCACATGGATGCGCAGCGCCTGGAAGGTGCGGGTGGCCGGATGGATGGCGTGGCGCAGGGCGGCAGGCCCCTGCGCTTGCGAAACGATGGCGGCCAGTTGCGCCGTGCCGGTGACGGGCCGGGCGGCGATGATGGCGCGGGCGATGCGGCGGGCGTTTTTCTCTTCGCCATAGCGCGAGATGGTCAGGCTGAGCGTGCGTTCGTCGGCCGTGTTGACGAAATCGGCGGCGCTTTCCCCCGACAGGCTCATGCGCATGTCCAGCGGACCGTCTTCGCGGAACGAAAAACCGCGCGCCGGCTGGTCGAACTGGAACGACGACACGCCAAGATCGAGAACAACGCCGTCGCTCTGTTGCGCGAACTGGTCCATGCACGAGAACTCGCCCTGCACCAGGGTCAGGCGGCCGGCAAAACGTTCCACCAGCTTTTGGCCGCGCGCGATGGCATCGGGATCGCGGTCGATGCCCAGCACCGTGCAGTCGGCCGCTTCCAGGATGGCGCTGGCATAACCGCCGCCGCCAAAGGTGCCGTCGACATAGGATGCGCCATTGCGCGGCGACAGCATTTCCAGCACTTCGTTCAGCATCACGGGAACATGATGATTCTTGGGGCCGGTCATGACGCCTCCCCGCTGCGGGCGCGTTCCATCTTGGCCTTCACCCGCGCCAGCGCTTCGGCCTCGATGGGCGCGTAGCGGGCTTCATCCCAGATCTGGAATTTCTGCGCCTTGCCGACGAACACGATTTTGTCCTTCAGGCCGGCATGTTCGATCATCGCGTCGGGAATGCGTACGCGGCCATTCTCGTCGATCGGCAGGCTTTGGGTGCGCGCGATCAGCGCGGTAGCTTCGTCGTCAAAGCTGGCGGAGAAAAACGGATCCTGGCCCGCAAGCCGCGCATTGATGCGGTCGAGCAGATCCTGGCCGAAGGCATCCAGCGCCGGATCGATGAAACTGGGGCAGACGAAAACGCCGGTCGTGTTCTGCGCGGCCAAGAGGTGGCGATAGGTGGCGGGAATGCAAACCCGCCCCTTGCTGTCGAGCGAGCCTGCCACCGTCGAAATGAACGGCTGGACCAACCCGGTCATCGCGCCTGATACCCCCTGCCCCCGAGTGCCTTCCGCCGGCCGGAGGGGCGGGCGCGCAGGCGGGCCTGTAGGGCCCTTTGGGACGGTATGGGATAGCATGGGACGGAATGTCCCGTCAAACCAAAAACCCAAAGATTTGAGGGGCTTGGCTTAGTATTGTTACCTACCTGGAGCCCCACGGGTGGAGTCCAGAAGAACGATTAAGGAACGTGGTAACACTATGGTGACGGGGGTAAACAGCCCGTTAACGATTTGGCCCCGAGCCCCCGGCGATACAATCACAGATTGTGGCCACCCTGACCGCCCGTGCGCCGGCCGGCGCCTGCAACCGGAAGATGATTCGGGAATCCGCGCGGGCACGGTGACCGGCTTGTCGGTGGCAGGATTAGGGCTGAAACTGCCCCGCGCCATCGGCGGCCTGCCATGCCGATAATGCCCATTCTCAAAGGCCTTCTGCCGCGCGGCGACATGCAATCAAAGGACTGTTGGGTATGAAAATCGGATTTATCGGCCTGGGCCGCATGGGCCATCACGTGGCGTCGAACCTGCTGAAGGCCGGCCACAGCGTGACGGTGTGGAACCGTTCGCAGGCGCCGGTCGCGGCGCTGGCCGCCAAGGGTGCAGTGGCGGCGAAGTCGCCGGAAGATGCGCTGCAGGGCGACGCGGTGTTCTCCATGCTGTCGAATGACGCGGTGATGCGCGAGGTCGGTCTGGCCGGCCCGCTGCTCGAGAAAGCCGGGAAAAACCTGATCCATGTGAACATGGCCACCATCTCGGTGGACTTCGCGCGCGAACTGGCGACGGCGCACAAGCAAGCCGGTCTTTCCTATATTTCCTGCCCGGTGATGGGCCGCCCCGACATGGCGGAATCGGCGCAACTGGCGCTGATCGCCGGCGGCGATGCCGCGCCGCTGGCCACCATGCAGCCGGTGTTCGATAAAATCGGCGCCCGCACCGTGACCATGGACGCGCCCGAAAAGGCCAACCTGTTCAAGATCGCCGCCAACTTCATGATCGCCAGCGAGCTGGAATCCATCGGCGAGGCCTTTGCCCTGCTGCGCAAGGGCGGCGTGGACCCGGCCCTGTTCCATGACGTGCTGGGCGGGCGGCTGTTCACCGGCGCGGTGTTCAAGGCCTATGGCGCCATGGTGCTCAATCGCGCCTACGAGCCGGCGGGCTTTGCCCTCACCCTGGGCTTGAAGGACGTGAACCTGGCGCGCAGCGCCGCGGAAGGATTGGGCGTGGAGATGCCCACCGCCGAATTGCTGAAGACGCATTTCGACCAGGCCGTGGCCTGGGGCTGGCAGGACAAGGACTGGGCCGCCATCGGCGAAGTCTCTGCCAAGAAGGCCGGCGTATGAGCCTGGAACGCTTCGTCAACGCCCAGGCGCCGGTCTATGCCCAGGCATTGGCGGAAATCCGCGCGGGCCAGAAACAAAGCCACTGGATGTGGTTTGTGTTTCCGCAATTGCTGGGGCTGGGCCAAAGCGCCATGTCGCGCCAATACGCCATCCATTCGGTGGACGAAGCAGCCCGCTATCTGGCCCATCCCGTGCTGGGCGCGCGTTACCGCGAATGCTGCCAGGCATTGATGAATGTACGGGGCAAAAGCGCCCGCGAGATTTTCGGCACGCCCGACGACAGGAAGCTTTGCTCCAGCCTCACCCTGTTCGCCGAAGCCGCACCCGACGAGCTGCTGTTCTTCAACCTGCTGGAAAAATATTTCGACGGCGACGCGGACGAGGCAACGCTGGAAAAGCTGTCGTAGCTCGAGCGAGGCATTCCGCCGAGCGACAAGCCGCATCCGACAGCTTCCTTCCCCCGCGAGCGGAGCGACAGCGGGGGAAGGTGTCGCAACGAGGTGTTTGCGTCTTCGCAAACCCGAGTTGCGACGGATGGGGGTAATAAAATAAAGTGTCAGATGGCCTGTAAGCCGGGTTCTGTCCTTCATTGCTGAAGGGGTGACCATTCCTCTGGGATGTGAGTTACCCCACACCTCACGCGACCGACCCGGACGGCTGGCCGAAAAAGCCAACGTGCCGTCCCTATTTGGTCTTGCTCCCGGTGGGGCTTGCCTAGCCGCTCCTGTTGCCAGGAACGCGGTGCGCTCTTACCGCACCATTTCAACCTTGCCGCGGCTTTAGGCCGGTAGGCGGTGTCATTTCTGTGGCGCTATCCCTGGGGTCGCCCCCGCCGGACGTTATCCGGCACCGTTTTTCCGTGGAGCCCGGACTTTCCTCGAACCCCTTGCGGAGCCCGCGGTCACCCGGCCATCTGACGGCGCGGGTTATACGCTCTGCGGTCCCAGCAATCCAGCCAGCAGCCCGGCGCATTCACCATCCCATTGTCCGGTCATGTTTTTGGGCCGGAAATGGCGCTGGAAGGCGGTGATGACCTTGTCCTGCGGCGCACGCGGGTCATAGCCGTAGCGGTTAAGAGCCTCGGGACCCAGATCACTCGGGATCGCAACCGGCCACACGCCGATGCCCGCCTCCGCCAGGCGCTGCCATGGAAACAGTTCACCCGGATCGTCCTTGCGCGCCGGGGCCACATCGCTGTGGCCCAGCACGCGCGAGGCGGGAATGGCATGGCGCTGCAGGATGCCGCTGCACAGTTCGATCAACGCCGCGATCTGCGCTTGCGGAAATGCGCGATAGCCAAACTCGTGCCCCGGATTGACGATCTCGATGCCAATGGAGCGGGAATTGATATTGTCCACGCCCGCCCAATGCGACACGCCGGCATGCCAGGCGCGGCGGTCTTCCGCTACATGGCCATAGACCGTGCCGTCCTCGTCCACGGTGTAATGCGCCGACACCTTGGCCGCCGGATCGCACAACCGCTCGATCGCCGCCGCCCCACTCGACATGCCGGTATAATGCAGCACCAGCATATCGATGGCCGCTTCCTTGCGGTCATCATGATTGGGCGACGGCTTTTGAACCAGTTTCACGGCACGCCCCGCTCGGCGCAGATTTTCTCATAGGCGCTGTTGATCGCCGCCAGCTTGTCATTGGCCAGTTTGATGAATTCGGCCGGCACGCCGCGCGCCATCAGGCTGTCGGGATGGTTCTCGCGCACCAGGCGGCGATAGGTCTGTTTCAGCTCGTCATCGTCGGCGGCATAGGACAGGCCCAGGATGACATAGGGGTCGGTCAGTTCCGGCGCGAAATGGCTGGCGCGGATGCGGCGAAATTCATTGGGCGCGAAGCCGAAAATTTCCGCCACCCGCTCCAGGAACTTGGCCTCACACGGATGCAGCACCCCGTCCGCCTTGGCGATCTCGAACAGCCCATCCAGAATGTCTTCCAGCATGGCCGGATTGCCCATGAACAGGCGCGCGATCTGGCCGGCATAATGTTCAAAGCCCGCCATGTCCTGGCGCGCCAGATTGAAGATTCGCCGCACATTGGCTTCTTCATGCGGCGGCACTCCGAAAACGCGGCTGAAGATGTTGAATTCTTCCTCGGTGACGATTCCGTCGGCACGCGCCATTTTTCCAGCCAGCGCAATGATGGCGATGGTGAAGGTGACGCCGGGATCACTGTCGCGGTCCAGGAAGAAATGACCCGCCACGGCCCCGACCAGCGCGCCGATGGGACCGCCCACAAACAGGCCGGCCGCGGCGCCACTGACTTTACCCCAGACGGACATCAATTCCCCTACGCGGCTACCGTCCGCGGATTGTAATTCAGGATAGGAGATAGCCACCGTTCGGCCGTTTCCAAGTCCCAGCCCTTGCGTTTGGCGTAATCTTCCACCTGATCGCGCTCGATCTTGCCGATGCCGAAATAGCGGCTTTCGGGATGGGCGAAGTAAAAGCCCGACACCGAGGAGCCCGGCCACATGGCATAGCTTTCGGTCAGCTTCACCCCGATCTTGGCCTCGGCATCCAGCAGCTTGAACAAGGTGGCCTTCTCGCTGTGCTCGGGCTGGGCGGGATAGCCGGGCGCCGGGCGGATGCCTGTATAGGCCTCCTTGATCAGCTGCTCATTGCTGAGCTGCTCCTGCGCGGCATAGCCCCAGTAATCCTTGCGCACCCGTTCATGCATGCGCTCGGCGAAGGCTTCGGCCAGACGGTCGGCCAGGGCCCGCAGCAGGATGGCGGAATAATCATCCTTGGCCGCCTCGAACTTCTTGATGTGCTTGTCCTCGCCGATGCCGGCGGTGACGACAAAGCCGCCGATATAATCCTCCACGCCCACCGGCGCGATGAAGTCGGACAGCGCCAGGTTGGGGCGATCGGCCTCGCGCGCCATCTGTTGGCGCAGGGTGTGCAGGGTCTGGATCGGGAATTTCCGAGCCTTGTCGCCATAGACGATGATGTCGTCGGGATTCTTCGGATCGCGGTTGGCCGGCCAGAAACCGATCACCGCGCTGGCGGTCAGCCACCTGCCGTCGATGATCTTCTTCAGCATCGCCTGGGCGTCGCGATACAGATCGCTGGCCACCTTGCCGACCTTGTCGTCGGTCAGGATGGCCGGGAACGGTCCCGCCAATTCCCAGGTCGAGAAAAAAGGACCCCAGTCGATATAGTTGGCGAGCTCCCCCAGATCGTAATTGGTGTAGATGCGCGAGCCCATGAAGCCGGGCGCCGGCGGCACATAACCGGTGAAATCAACCTTGGCCGCATTGGCGCGCGCCTGATCCAGGGTCAGGCGCTTGCCGCTGACCTGCTTGTTGGCATGGGCGATCGCCATCTTTTCATATTCGGTGCGAATGTCGGCGGCATAGGCGGCGCCGGTATCCTTGTGCAGCAGGCTGGACGCCACGCCGACGGCACGCGACGCGTCGGTGACATAGACGGTCTGGCCCCGGCGATAGCTGGGATCGATCTTCACCGCCGTATGCACCTTGGACGTGGTCGCCCCGCCGATCATCAGCGGGATGTCAAAGCCCTGGCGTTCCATCTCGGACGCCACCGTCACCATCTCGTCCAGCGACGGCGTGATCAGGCCCGACAGGCCGATGATGTTGGCCTTGTGCTCCCGGGCGGCGTCCAGGATCTTCTGCGTGGGCGTCATCACGCCCAGGTCCACCACTTCGTAACCGTTGCACTGAAGCACAACGCCCACGATGTTCTTGCCGATGTCATGCACATCGCCCTTGACCGTGGCCATGATGATCTTGCCGGCCGGCTCCTTCACCTGGCTCTTGTCGGCATCCATGTAGGGCAGCAGATAGGCCACCGCCTTCTTCATCACGCGGGCGGACTTCACCACCTGGGGCAGGAACATCTTGCCCGAGCCGAACAGGTCGCCCACCACATTCATGCCGGCCATCAGCGGGCCTTCGATCACGTCCAGCGGACGGGTGGCGGCGGCGCGCGCTTCCTCGGTATCCTCAAGGATGAAGGCATCGATGCCCGCCACCATGGCATGGCTGATACGCTCGTTGACCGGCAAGCTGCGCCAGGCAGCATCTTCCACCTCGGTGGTGGCGGCGCCACCCTTGTATTCCTGCGCCAGGGTCAGCAGCCGCTCGGTGGCATCCTCGCGGCGGTTGAACAGCACGTCCTCGATGCCTTCGCGCAGGGGCGTGGGAATGTCCTGATAGACCGTGAGCTGCCCGGCATTGACGATGCCCATGTCCATGTCCGCCTTGATGGCGTGGAACAGGAACACCGAATGCATCGCCTCGCGCACCTTTTCGTTGCCGCGGAACGAAAAACTGAAGTTGGAAACGCCGCCCGAGATATGGGCATGCGGATTTTCGCGGCGAATGACCTCGGCCGCTTCGATGAAGGCTTTCCCATATTCATTGTGCTCTTCCAGGCCGGTGGCGACCGCGAAGATGTTGGGATCGAAGATGATGTCTTCCGGCGGGAAGTTCAGCTTCTGGACCAGAAGGTCATAGGCGCGCTTGCAGATCTCGATCTTGCGTTCCTTGGTATCGGCCTGGCCGACCTCGTCGAACGCCATCACCACCACGGCGGCGCCGAAGCGACGCACCTGTTTGGCCTGTTCCAGGAAGGATTCCTCGCCTTCCTTCAGCGAAATCGAATTGACGATGACCTTGCCCTGGCAGCATTTCAGGCCCGCCTGGATCACCTTCCACTTGGAACTGTCGATCATCAGCGGCACTTTGGAAATGTCCGGCTCGCCCGCCATCATGTTGACGAAACGGGTCATCGCCGCCTCGCCGTCGATCATACCCTCGTCCATGTTGATGTCGATGACCTGGGCGCCGTTCTCGACCTGGCTGCGCGCCACTTCCAGCGCCGCTTCGTAGTCGCCCGCGACGATCAGCTTGCGGAAGCGGGCAGAGCCGGTGATGTTGGTGCGCTCGCCGACATTGATGAAGTTCAGGTCTGGTGTCAGCGTGAACGGCTCCAGCCCCGACAGGCGCATATATTTCGGCTTTTCCGGAATGGCGCGCGGGGTCACGCCGGCGATCGCCTTGCCGAAAGCAGCGATGTGATCGGGCTTGGTGCCGCAGCAGCCGCCCACGATATTGACCAGGCCTGAGCGGGCGAATTCCTCGATCATCGTCGCCATCTGTTCCGGCGACTCGTCATAGCCGCCGAATTCGTTGGGCAGACCGGCATTGGGATGTGCCGACACCAGCGTGTCGCAGGCGCCCGACAGTTCGGCGATATAGGGCCGCAATTCCTTGGCGCCCAACGCGCAGTTCAGCCCGATGGCAAAGGGATCGGCATGGCGCACCGAATGCCAGAAGGCGGTCGGCGTCTGGCCGGTCAAGGTACGGCCCGATAGGTCGGTGATGGTTCCGGAGATCCACACCGGCAGGCGCACGCCCATCTCCTCGAACACTTCCTCGATGGCATAGATCGCCGCCTTGGCGTTCAGGGTATCGAACACCGTCTCGATCATGATGACATCGCTGCCGCCCTTGATCAGGCCGCGCGTGCCGTCGCGATAGGTCTCGCGCAACTGGTCGAAGGTGATATTGCGGAAGGCCGGGTCATTGACGTCGGGCGAAATGGTGGCGGTGCGGTTTGCCGGCCCAAGCACACCAGCGACCAGGCGCGGCCGGCTGGAGGTGGAATATTCGTCGCACAGATCGCGCGCCAGCCTGGCGCCCGCCTCGTTCAACTCGCCCACCAGATGGCCCAGCCCATAATCTTCCTGGCTGGTGAAGTTGGAGTTGAAGGTGTTGGTTTCAATGAAATCCACCCCGGCTTCCAGATACTGGCGGCCGATATTCTGGATGATCTCCGGCTTGGTCAGGGTCAGAAGGTCGTTGTTGCCCTTCAGCTCCGACGGGTGATTGCCGAACCGCGCACCTCGGAAATCCTCCTCGCCCAGCTTGAAGCCCTGGATCATCACGCCCCACGAGCCGTCCAGCAGAAGCAGGCGTTTCTTCGCCTCTTCCTTCATCCAGGCGATGCGGGCACTGCGATCAAAACTCATGACAATTCCTTAGGACGTATTCCGAGAATGCGGCAGGCCGCATAGGTCAGGTTGGCCTGGTTAAGCGTGTAAAAGTGGAACTGGCCAAAGCCGCGCGTGCGCAACAACTGCACCTGGTCGGCCAGCACCGCGGCGGCCACGATGCGGCGGGTTTCCACATCCTCATCCAGCCCATCATAGGCCTTTGCCAGCCAGGCGGGAATGGATGCGCCGGTCTTGCCCGCCATGCGCGCCACGGCATTGAAGTTGGTGGTGGGGATGATGCCGGGCACCACCGGAATGGTAATGCCGGCGCGCGCGGCATCGTCGCGGAACCGCGCCGTCAGATCGTTGTCAAAACAGAACTGGCCCAGCGCGCGGGATGCGCCGGCATCCATCTTGGCTTTCAGCAGTTCGATGTCATGGCCGTGACTGGGCGAGTCCGGATGACGTTCCGGGTAGAAAGACACGCTGACTTCAAAGTCGGCGATCTTCTTGATGCCCGCGATCAGTTCCGGCGTGGAATTGTAGCCCTCCGGATGCTGCACATAAGGCCCGCTCATGCCGGGCATGTCGCCGCGCAGCGCCACGATATGGCGGATGCCGGCATCCCAATAAGCGCGCACGATATCGTCGATCTCGCCGCGCGAAGCCCCGACACAGGTCAGGTGCGCGGCCGGCTTCAGCGATGTCTCCTCCACGATGCGCTTGACCGTGGCATGGGTGCGCTCGCGGGTGGAACCGCCCGCGCCATAAGTGACCGAGACAAAGGACGGCGCCAGCGGCTCCAGCCGGCGGATCGCCAGCCACAGCGCCGCTTCCGCCTCGTCAGTCTTGGGCGGGGAGAATTCGAACGAGACCTGCAAAGGCCCCGGATTGGTGATGAGATTTTCCAGGCTCATGCGGCTTCTTTTTTGCTTTTTGCTTTTGCCGTGGCCAGCCACAGCTTGACGGTGAGTTTTTCGCCTTCGCCCGTGGGCGCGATGGTTTCGCTGCCGGCATTGGCAAGCCCTGCGCCCGCGAACCAGCTTTCCACTTCCCGGTCCGAGAAGCCCAGCCGGCGATGGGCGAACTCCTCGCGCAAGAACTCTTCCTTGTGGGGCGCGAAGTCGGCAATCAGCAACCGCCCGCCCGGCGCCATGACGCGCGCGGCTTCCGCCACCGCCGTGCCCGGATCGTCCAGGTAATGCAGCACCTGGTGGAACAGCACGACATCGAAACCGGTGCCGGCTGCGCCATTGGGGCCCGCACTTCCATTTGGAAAAGGCAGGCGATAGGTATCGCCCAGCCGCACCTGCGCGTTATGAATATCGGCGCGCAGCAACCGGTCGCGGGCGATGGCCAGCATGTCGGGACTGACATCGATGCCCACCGCGCGCCGCGCATGCGGCGCGATCAACTCCAACATCCGCCCGGTGCCGGTGCCGGCATCCAGAAAATTCTCGATTTGCGCCGCCGTCAGGTGGCGGGCGATGGCCGCTTCCACGTCTTTCTCCGGCGCGTGAAGCGCGCGAATGCGCTCCCATTCGGCGGCGTTGGACTTGAAATAGGACGCCGCCGCGCTGGCGCGCGCTGCGCGCACATGCGCCAGCCGCGTCTTGTCGGCTTCCTGCGAAGCAGGATCGGCAAGCGCCGCGATCGCCGCGCCTAGTTCGGCGCCGGTACCCCGGTCGGCGGCGCGGCAGAACACCCAGCTGCCTTCCTTGAAGCGTTCCACCAGCCCGGCCTCGCCCAAAAGCTTGAGATGACGGGAAACGCGCGGCTGGGACTGGCCGACAATCTCGATCAGTTCGCTGACCGTCAGCTCGGCCTGGCGCAGCAGCAGGAGCAGGCGCAACCTGGTGGGGTCGCCGGCGGCACGCAGCATCGAAACCAGCCTGTCCATTGCTTCCTACATATAAACATATCTTTATATGATCAAGGCACCTGCGGCTGCAAGGGGTCTGGATTTGTCCCTGGAATCCCTGCAAAACCCCGGCAATTCCCGGATTTTGGACGGAATGCGCGGCTTGCGGTTGGTGGTATTGGGATTGTGCGGGGTGATGCTGGCCGGCTGTGCCGCTCCTTCACCCGAGAGTCTGGCTGCCAATGACCCCTATGAGCAGTTCAACCGCGACGCCCTGAGGCGCAACGCCAAGATCGACAAGTATATCGTCATCCCGACCGTGGAAGCCTATTTCAGCCTGGTGCCGGAAGAAGGCCGGCGCGGGGTACACAATTTTCTCGGAAACCTGGCGCTGCCCACCATCTTCCTGAACGACATGATGCAGGGCGAAGTCTCCCGGGCCGGAAAATCCATGTGGCGGCTGACGGTGAATTCGACCGTGGGCCTGGGCGGGTTCCTCGATCCGGCCAGCAAAATGGGCATTCCGGGACATGGCGAGGATTTCGGCCAGACCCTCGCGGTGTGGGGGGTGGGCGAAGGGCCTTACCTAATATTGCCGCTGCTGGGGCCCAGCAATCCGCGCGACGCCACGGGACTGGTGGTGGATGCGGTGATCGATCCCACCAACCAGATCCGCTTCAAGCAGCACATCTGGTGGTCAGGAACCCGACAATTTTTCACCCTGCTGGACCTGAAGGGCCAAACGTACCAAACCATCCAGGGCATCCAGCGCAGCTCGGTGGATTACTATTCATCCCTGCGCAGCCTCTACCGGCAGATCCGCAACGAGCAGATCCGCAATGGCCGCAAAAAAGGCGAGGATTTACCCGACTTTTGATACGAAAATAGGCTTCGGCTTGCCTTGAACTTGCCATAGCAAACCGGGAAACTCGCCCAAACGGGAAAGACACTAAACATGCAGTTTTCGATGCCCCTGATGCGACGCGCTCTTTTTGCGTTCGCGATCCTGGCCGCCGCCCCGCTTGTCATGGTGCGCCCGGCAGCCGCCGCGCAGAACGTCGCCGAAGCCTTTGTGGACGACAACATCCACAAGGGCCTGGACATCCTCAGGGACAAGAAGCTCAGCACCGTCCAGCGCCGCGACCAGTTCGAAACCTTGATTTTGGGACTGGTGGATGTGCGCCGTATCGCACTGTTCACGCTGGGCCAGTATCGCCGCACCGCGCCGCCTGAAGATGTCGAAGCGTTCGTGGGCGCGTTCAAGAATTACGCGACCGCCGCCTATCAGTCCTATTTCTCCAAATATACCAACCAGCAGCTGAAGGTGATTGGCTCGACCCAGCGCAATCCCACCGACTTCATCGTCCAGACCCAATTGATCGAACCCGGTTCCAGCCAGCAGCCCGCGGAAGTGGATTTCCGGGTGCGCACCGATGCCGGCAAGCCGGTGCTGGTAGACGTGGCCTATCAGGGTATCTGGCTGTCGCTGGAAGAACGCGACCAGTTCGTCGCCTTCCTGGGCCAGAACAACGGCAATGTCCGCACGCTCATCGCTCACCTGAGCGAACTGGCCGTCAATCTCGGCAAGCCGACCAATTAATCGCGCGGGTCTTTTGGCCGCTGAGTGCGTCGCGCGTGCTCACGTGCGTTAAGCACGCTCCGCGCGCGCTCCTGCTCACCGACCAAAATCCCTCGCGCTCGGACTGCGCTCAGGCGCGGGCAAACCTTTTATATTTGATCTTGTGGGGCTGGTCGGCATCCACGCCCAGGCGGCGCTTCTTGTCGGCTTCATAGTCCTGGAAGTTGCCTTCGAACCATTCGACATGGCTGTCGCCTTCAAAGGCCAGCATGTGGGTGGCGATGCGGTCCAGGAACCAGCGGTCATGGCTGATGATCATGGCGCAGCCGGCAAACTCTTCCAGCGCCGATTCCAGGGCGCGCAGCGTATCCACGTCCAGGTCGTTGGTGGGTTCGTCCAGCAGCAGCAGATTGGCGCCCGAGCGCAGCATCTTGGCCAGATGCACGCGGTTGCGCTCGCCGCCGGATAGCTGGCCGACCTTCTTCTGCTGGTCGCCGCCCTTGAAGGCGAAGTGCCCGCAATAGGCGCGCGCATTGATCTTGGTCTTGCCGAACTCGATGAAGTCGGTGCCGCCCGATATTTCCTGGTACACGGTCTTGTTGGGATCCAGCGCATCGCGGCTCTGGTCGACATAACCCAGCTGCACCGTCTCGCCGATCTTCAAGGTGCCGGCATCGGGCTTTTCCTGCCCTGTCAGCATGCGGAACAGCGTGGTCTTGCCGGCGCCGTTGGCGCCGATGACGCCGACAATGCCGCCCGGCGGCAGCTTGAAGTTCACATTTTCGTACAGCAGCCGGTCGCCGTAGCCCTTGGCCAGGTTTTCCGCGTCGATCACCACCCCGCCAAGCCGCTCGGCGATCGGGATCATGATGGTGGCGGTGCCCGAACGCTGCTCCTGGCTCTTGGCCACCAGCTCTTCATAGGAATTGATGCGCGCCTTGGACTTGGCCTGGCGGGCCTTGGGCGACTGTTTGATCCATTCGCGTTCGCGCGCGATGGTGCGCTGCTGCGCCGCCTCCTCGCTCGATTCCTGCTTCAGGCGCTTTTCCTGGATTTCCAGGAACGAGGAATAGTTGCCTTCATGCGGGATGCCCTTGCCCCGGTCCAGTTCCAGAATCCAGCTGGTGACATTGTCCAGGAAATACCGGTCATGGGTGACCAGGATGATGCAGCCGGTGTATTCGCGCAGCGTCGCTTCCAGCCATTGCACCGACTCCGCGTCCAGATGGTTGGTGGGTTCGTCCAGCAGCAGAATGTCGGGCGCGTCCAGCAACAGCTTGCACAGCGCCACGCGGCGGCGCTCACCACCCGACAGGGTTTCAACCTTGGCATCGCCATCGGGGCAGCGCAGCGCATCCATCGCCTGGTCCACCTTGCTGTCCAGGTCCCACAGGCCCTGCGCCTCGATCTCGTCCTGCAGCTTCGCCATCTCGTCGGCGGTCTCGTCGGTATAGTTCGACGCGATCTCATTGTAGCGGTCGACCAAGGCCTGCTTGGCGGCGACGCCTTCCATGACATTGCCGCGCACATCCTTGGACGGATCCAGCTGCGGTTCCTGGGACAGATAGCCGGTGCGGATGCCATCGGCGGCCCAGGCCTCACCGGTGAACTCCGTGTCCATGCCCGCCATGATCTTCATCAGGGTGGACTTGCCCGCGCCATTGACGCCGACGATGCCGATCTTGGCGCCCGGATAGAAGGACAGATAGATGTTCTTGAGAATCTGCTTGCCGCCCGGATAGGTCTTGGACAGGTCCTTCATGTAGTAAACGAATTGCGGCCCGGCCATGGGATATCCTTTGGAAAGCGCAGAAAGATGAGGGGTTTTAGCCACCCGCCTCGGCTTTATAAAGGCCGCTCCGGCGTTCGCCTACGCTTTTAGAACTTGATTTTCGCGCGGCTGAGCAGCGACACGGCGGTGGCGCCGCGCTGGCCCTGGGCGTTGGTCTGGTAGGCGGCGTTGGTCTGCAGCGCCACGGCGCCGTCCAGGAAGTTTGTCACATAACCCAGCTGGATATCGGTTTCCTGGACATGGGTCAGCGGCGCGCCTTGCGCGATCACCAGCGGCATATCGCCGGCCGACGTCAGGCTGGAGAAGGTTCCGGCCAGGCTGGGCGCCGGCGCGGAGAAGGCCACGCCCAGCGTGTCATTGCCGAACACGCCATGCTTGGCGATGGCGAAGGAATAGGATTGTTCGCGCAGCGTACCGCTGGCGCTGCCGAAATTGCCGCGCGGATCCAGCTGGGTCATGCCTTCGCTGAAGGACGCGGTGGTGACCCAGCCCTTGCCGACATCGACATGCGCCGCAACGCTGAGCGCGCCGGTGCTGGAATGCTGCGCAATGTTCGGATTGGCCAGACCCAGCGGCATGCCGGAGCGCTGCGAGGCCATGGCGGTGACATCCAGGCCCAGCGCGCTGGAGATATCCAGCGACATGCCGCCCAGCAGCGACTGGCTCTGGCTGGCGTCATAGGTCAGCGCCAGGGGGCCGGTGGGCGCAGCGGCATCGAAATGGAAACGGTCCAGCCGCTCATTGCCGATGGCGATGCCGGCGCGCAGGCGCAGATTGTCATATGGCACGAAAGTCACGCCGCTGTAGCTGCCGCCATTGGCCAGCGCCAGGTACGGCGCGGAAACCGACGACAGGAAGGGCGAAGCGCCAGCGCTGTAACCAACGCCGTAATTGGTGAAGCGCGACGCGATGTCGATGTGCGCGCCCGTGTCCAGCGCCAGGTTCGGCGCCAGCAGCGAACTGGTGGCAAAGGAAGACGCGCCGGCGAAGCTCAGCATGCTGCCCGAAAGTTGCGCCGCCACGATGGGCTGCACCGCGCCGCCCGACAGTGCGGGCGCGGACAATTCATAGGCAGACATCGCGCGCGCGGCGCCGAAGGATTGCAGGCTGGGTGACGGCGCAGCGGCAAGCACCGGCGCTGCCGCACAGATCGCGGCAAGCCCCGCGGCCAACACCGCAGCGTGCTTGAACTTACCCATCACCAACCGTTCGGGGCCCCTCTGTTAGTGGCAAGAAAATACCAGACCGGCGGTTCCGGTCCAAGGAAAACAAGAGGATTTCTGCGGCTTTCCTGTCACAGACGCCCCTTACAATGCCGAAATGTCGCACCCCAGCGCCCTAGCCGGTTCATGCCAAAAAACCATGACTTTTCATGGTCTTGGCGGAATTTTGGCCAAATAAGGGAACTTTTTCCGCTTTCCCCGCCTTTTCCATGATCAGGGCGGCGTAACCTATCCACCAGCCTGTCGAACGGATCCCAGATGAAAGCCGCCGTTCTGCCCTCCCATGCCCTGGCCCAGACCTATGCGGCGGTCCGTGCCCATAGCGAGGCCTTGGCGGCGCCTTTGTCGGCGGAAGATTGCACCATCCAGTCCATGCCGGACGCCAGCCCGGTCAAATGGCACCTGGCCCACACGACCTGGTTTTTCGAAACCGTGATCCTGTCGCAGCGGCCCGGCTACAAGCCGTTCGATCCGCGTTTCGCCTATCTGTTCAATTCCTATTACGAGGCGCTGGGTCCGCGGCATCCGCGCCCGCGCCGCGGGCTTCTCACACGCCCCACGCTGGACGAGGTTATGGCCTGGCGCGCCCATGTCGATGCGGCGATGGCGCAGGCGTGCAGCGACGACACTTTGCGCGAGGCCATCACCCTGGGCCTGCATCACGAGCAGCAGCACCAGGAACTGATCCTCACCGACATCAAGCACGCCTTTTTCTGCAATCCGCTTTTGCCCGCCTATCGCAGCGACAAGCCTACCGCGCGCGCGGCCCAGCCGCTGGACGGAATTTCCATTCCCGGCGGCGCAACCTGGATCGGCCATGACGGTTCGGGTTTCTGTTTCGACAATGAGCTGCCGCGCCATCAGGTGCTGCTGCGGCCCTTCCGCATTGCCGCGCGTCCCGTCAGCAACGGCGAATACCAGGCCTTCATCGCCGATGGCGGCTATCGCCGCCCCGAATTCTGGCTGTCGGACGGCTGGGCGCGGGTGCAGGAAGAGCATTGGGAAGCCCCGCTCTATTGGCTGAAAGACGATGACGGCAGTGCCAAAGAAAATTCATTTGTCTTCACGCTGAGCGGCGCGCAGCCACTCGATCCGGGCGCACCGGTGGAGCATGTCAGCTTCTATGAAGCGGCCGCCTATGCCGCCTGGGCCGGGGCGCGGTTGCCGACCGAATTCGAATGGGAAGCTGCCGCGCCGCTGTTTGCGCATGGCGAAGTCTGGGAATGGACCCGCTCTTCCTATGACCCCTATCCCGGCTTCAAGGCGTTTGAAGGCGTCGCCGCCGAATACAACGGCAAGTTCATGGTGGGCCAGCTGGTGTTGCGCGGCGGCTCAATCGCCACGCCGCAGGGGCATATCCGCGACAGTTACCGCAACTTTTTCCCACCGCATGCGCGCTGGCAGTTCAGCGGCATTCGACTGGCCGAGGACATTTGATGGACACTTCGCTTGCACGTCTTCAGCATCTCACGGCGCCGGAAGCCGACAGCTTCGCCGACAGCCTGATCGCGGGCCTGGCCAAGTCGCCCAAGGAACTGGCCTGCAAATATTTCTATGACGAAACAGGCTCGCGCCTGTTCGACCAGATCTGCGAACTGCCGGAATATTATCAGACCCGCACCGAGACCGCGCTTCTGACCCGGTACGCGCCGGAGATCGCCGCCCTGATGGGCCCCGGCATGGAGATTGTGGAGTTCGGCGCCGGCAGTCTGCGCAAGGTCCGCATCCTGCTGGATGCGGCGCAGGATTTACGCGCCTATACGCCGCTGGATATTTCCGGCGGCTATCTGGGCGAGGTGGTTCGCGCCCTGGCGGCCGAATATCCCGCGCTGACCTTGCGGCCACTGGTGGGGGATTTCACCTTGCCGCTTTCCATACCTGATCTTCCGGGCAATCCGCGCCGTGCCGGTTTCTTTCCCGGCAGCACCATCGGCAACTTCAAGCCGGATGCGGCGATGGCGTTGTTGCGGCGCATGCGGGGCGTGCTGAATGGCGGCGGACTGCTGATCGGGGTGGACCTGGTGAAGGACCCGGTGCGACTGCATGCGGCTTACAATGATGCCGCCGGCGTGACCGCCCTGTTCAACAAGAACCTGCTGGCGCGCGCCAACCACGAGCTGGGCGCCGATTTCGACCTGGACGGCTTTGCCCATTACGCGCCCTACAACGCCTACGCCACCCGCATCGAGATGTACCTGGTCAGCCTGAAACGCCAGAGCGTGACCCTGTGCGGCCAGCGTTTCGACTTCGCTCAGGGCGAACCCGTCCATACCGAGGACAGCCACAAATACACGATCGAAAGCTTCCGCGAGATGGCCTGCCGCGCCGGCTTCAATCCCCGCGCGGTCTGGACCGACGAAGACCGCCTGTTCAGCCTGCACTGGCTGGAAAGCCGCTGATCTCTTTTACGAAGCCAGCATCAGGATCGGCGCCTGCCAGCCTGTGAGCACCGCCGTGGCGGTATTGCCGAAGAACAGTTCTTCGCCCGGCCGCGCACTGACGCCCATGACGATCATGGCGAAACCCCGCTCGGCTTCCTTGAGGATCGCGTCAGCCGCGGCGCCGCGCGGTGAGATACGGGTTGTGACCGCCACGTCATAGCGCTCGCCCAAACCGGTCATGTCTTTCAGCACGCTTTCCTCCCGCACCCGGGTGCGGGTGCGTCCGTCGGCCTGGGACACGAACAGGACATGGACGCCTGCGCCCGTTGCCCGCGCCACGGCAAACGCAATTTCACCGGCGCGGCGCGACTGGGGCGAGCCGTTCACCGGCACCAGGATCCGGCTGCGGCCCGTCAGCGAAGCAGGCTTGCCCCCGCCATCCGCCAGAACGATCAGCGGCCCCTCGAAGCCGGCGGACAGCTGGGTGATCCTGGGCACAAAACCGCCATCGGGCTCGACACTGGCGTTCAGGGCAATGAACATCAGGTCATAACCCTTGCGCGCTTCGTCCTTCACCACATCGGCGGCGGCATCCATCGGCACGCGCGAGGTGAGATGGACTTTTTCCGGATCCGGTTCGGCCTCATCGGCGATGACCCTGGCGGCGCTTTTCTTCGCGCCCGCCTTGACCGCTTTTGCCAGCGGGTCGGACTTGAGATCCTTGCTGCTTTCCTCGCGCGACAGGGCGCCGGTCATTTCCTTCTGCGTCGAATCCTTGGCCTGGCTCTGCTCGGCATGGCCGGACCTGCCAGGCGCATCCCTGTCCTTCTCCGTTTCCCGCTGCGCCGAATCCTTCTCGCCTTTGTCATGGCCCTGATCGTCCGCGCAGAGCGCCTCCTCGACCCTGCCGGCGGTGCGAAGATCGGTTTCCAGCTTCAGCATGGTGACCGGCATGCCCTGGGCGCCCGCCAACAGTCCCGCCAGCTGCGCGCCCATGCGGCCGACCGGGCTGTCGTCCACCGCCAGCAGGAGCCGCTCCAGCTTGGGCAGAAAACCCCTCTGGTCCATCGTCTCGCGCCCGATGCGCACTTCTTCTTCCCTGGTCATGGGAATATTGCGCAGGGCCGCGCGCAGCATGGGCGGCATCGCCATGGTGGTGAGCACCGCCATGGTGACGATCATGGTGTAGAGATTCTGGCTCAGCGCCCCCATCGAAAGCCCGATGGACGCCACGATCACCTCGGTGGAGCCACGCGCATTCATGGCGCAGCCCAGCGCGATGCCTTCGCGCCAGGAAAGGCGGCCCAGCATGGCGCCGGCAAAGGCGCCGGAGAATTTTCCGATCGAGGCGATGACCACCAGACCGACGGTCAACAGCGCGATCTTGCCGTCCTTCAGGATGGTGAGGTCGGCGGACAGCCCGGACATGCCGAAGAAAATGGGCATGAAGAAGGCGGTGATCATGCCGCGCAACTGGCCCTGGATATGGTCGGTGAGAATCGGCGACTGCCCGATCAGCACGCCCGCCATGAAGGCGCCCAGCACGGTGCGCACGCCCAGCAACTGGGTCATTTCCGCAAAGCACAGGGTGATCACCAGGATCGCGGTGATAACAGGAAAGTCGCTGCGGAAATTGTCGTTGACCCAGCGGATGGCGGTGAAGACCAGCCAGCGTCCGGCGGTAAAGCAGAATGCCAGGAACAGCACCACCCCGCCCGCCGTCTTGGCGATGCCCAGAAGATCAAGGCCGCCGCCGGCATGGCCGCTGTCGGCGCCGGTGATGCCGAAGATGATGGCGATGATCACCCAGCCCACCGTGTCTTCCATGATGGCGGTGGCGACGATCACCTGTCCGAGATTTCGGCGCATGAAGTTCATCTCCCGCACCACCATGGCCACGATCTTGATGGAGGAGATGGACAGCGCCGTGCCCAGGAAAAGCGAGGTTGCCAGGTGATCGCCGCTGCCAAACAGCGAGGCGGGTCCGAACTGGCCCAGCAGGAATCCGCAGGCAAAGGGAAAGGCGATGCCGCACAGCGCAATGGCCAGGGCCGCGGGCCCGGATTTCTTCACCAGCTTGAGATCGGTCTCCATCCCCGTCAGCAGCAGCAGCATCAGGATGCCGGCCTGGGAGAGACCGTCGATCATGCCCTGCTGGGTTTGGTCCTTCGGAAACAGAAAATGTTGCGCTTCCGGCCACACCCAGCCGAACAGCGAGGGCCCCAGGACGATGCCGGCCAGCAAGGTCCCCATCAGCGCGGGCTGGCCGATGCGCTGCATGCCCTCGCCCAGCACCCGGCCGACCACCAGTAGCAGAAGTATCTCGGCCACCAGCAGGCCTTCGGCCCGGCCGCTGCCGCTGGCGCCGTTGCCCGCCGCCGCGCCATGGGTGGCGGCGATGGCATGGCCCGCCAGAAGCACGATCAGGAAAAGCCCCAGGACGAAAAGCCCCGGCAGTGAAGAAATGCGCGTCCGAATGGCGGTCATCAATATCTGCTTTTGCGGGGGAAAATTCCCCCCTATCGCCTGCAATAACGCGCGAAGGGGGTTTGCGTTCGGGCCTTGGACCCGCCAAGCTGCCGCCCGATTTTGGGGAGTGAAACACAATGAAAAAATTCATCGTAACGGGCGCAATTGCGGGCCTGGCCATCGCGGCGAGCGGACTGACCGCTTTCGCACAATCGGGCGGCCAGCTGGCCGTGGCCCAGGGCACCAACACCCAGACCTATGACGTGCCGGCGGGCTCCAAGCCCCAGACCATCATCATCACCACCCGCGACCTGAAGGACGGCGAGACGACATCGGCGCACATGCATCACGGCGTGGAGATGACCCAGGTCACCTCCGGCACCTTCGAATGTTATCTGAAGGGCCTGCCGATGAAGACCGTCAAGGCCGGCGAGAGCTTCGTCATCCCGCGCGAAGTCCCGCACGATTGCCGCCCGCAACCGGGCAGCGTGCCGGTGCACCTGGCGGTGACCCTGGCGATCGACACGGGCACTCCGCCGCGCTCGCCGGTCACGGACGTGCTGATTCCGAAGAAGTAGCCGGAACCGCAGGACTTAAAAAAAGGCCGCCTCTTGCGAGGCGGCCTTTTTCTTTTCAGAAGCGAAACGCAACACCCACGCCGATATCATCGTCCACGCCGCCGGTATTCTGGCGATGCCATCCGGCGCGCAGGCCCCAGTGATTGCCCAGCCAGTATTCCGCACCCAGGCCCGCCCGGTAGCCGGTCGCAGAGGTGGAAACCGTGATGGTGCGGGGCGGCGCTGTCAGCAAGGTGACGGTGGCGGATGCGTCGGCATAGGCGCCGCCAGCCGAGGCATAAACCGAGAAATTGCTGGTGACCGGCCAGGACAGTTTGGCCTCGGCATACAGGTTGGTCAGGTCGACACCCGACTTGCGGAAATATTGGCCACCGGCCTGCAGACCGAAATAGCGGTTCAATGTCCAGCCAAGGCCGCCGCCGCCGCCGTCCAGGGCGGCATCGCGGAAATGGTCGTACTCGCCAAACAGGTAAAGATAATTTTCCCGGTTATCACGCGGCCGCAAACTTTGCGCCTGTGCCATCCCGCCAAACGCAACCAGGGCCACCAAGGCCGCCATGATGATTTTCATAAGCCCCTCCCAAAGCCGTGATGCCTCAGCCTGACTCCATGCAAGGGCCAGAGCAAGACGGTTGGCGCTCCGCGCCCGGACTGGCTAAATGTCAGTATGTGGCTGCTCTACGCCTTTACCGGTCCCCTGCTGTGGGCCGTCTCGACCCACATCGACAAATTCCTGGTCGACAAGTATTTCCGGCACAGCGACACCGCCGTGCTGATCGTGTTCACCGCCCTCCTGGGCGTGCTGGCGCTTCCCGCCATCTGGCTGGCCGATCCCAAGGTGCTGGCGCTGCCCTGGCTGGCGACCTGCGTGATGACGGTGTCGGGCATTCTCTATATGGGCGCGATGCTGTTCTACCTGCGCGCCATCCAGAGCGAGGAAGCCAGTATGGTCGCGCCGCTGTTCCAGGCCAACACGGTCTTCACATTCCTGCTGGGCCTTGTCTTCCTGCACGAGATGCCACGCTGGCAGCAACTGGCAGGCGCGGCGCTGGTGGTCGGCGGCGCGCTGGGATTGTCGCTGGACAAGAAGCTGCGCTTTGGCAGCTTCAAGCCGCGGCTGGTGCTGCTCATGTGCGCCGCCACGTTCGTGCTGGCGCTGTCCAGCGTGGTGTTCAAGTTCTTTGCCGTGAATGACGAGTTCTGGAGCACCACCTTCTGGACTTTCGTCGGCGAAGGGTTGTTCGGCGCCGCCATCCTGGCGGTGCCGAAATACCGCAAGCAGTTCACAAAGCTGCTGCGCAAAAATCCCGGCGCGGTGATCGGCGTCAACGCCGCCAACGAGTTGATCAATCTGGGCGCTGGGTTGGGCGTGCGCTATGCCTCGCTGCTGGCGCCGGTGGCGCTGGTCTCGGCCATTTCGGCGACCTCGACCTTCTTTGTCTTCCTGTTCGGCATCCTGCTCACTTTGTTTTTCCCCAAGGTCGGGCGGGAGGATTTGTCGGCGGCAAATCTCATGCAGAAGGCGGTGGGCGGTGTGCTGATCATGGCCGGGGTGGTGCTGATCCAGGCCTATGCGGGGGGCAACTAACCCCCTTGCCCGGAACCGGAAGAAATGCGCCACTTCCCGTCAATAAGCGCAAAAAAGTGCGGGGAGATGGATGCGTAAGTTTCTGTTGTTGCTGGGAATTTGTGGCGCGGCGCTGACGGGCGCTGCCCTGGCCCAGGACGCCCTGCCCTATTGGGCCTATCCGGTGCCCAAGCATCCCTGGCCCCAGCCCGACCCCAGGCAAGTGGTCCATGTGCCCGGCGTCAAAAAGACCTTCACGGTCGCTGGAGTGAATGACCGTTTCAACGTGCCGGACTGGTATCCGTCTTCCCATCCCAGGATGCCCGACATCGTGGCCCATGGCCGCAAGCCCGGCGTGTTCGCCTGCGGCTATTGCCACCTGCCCAACGGCCAGGGCCGCCCGGAAAATGCTTCGCTGGCCGGCCAGCCCGCCGCCTATATCGTGCAACAGGTGGCCGACATGCGCAGTGGCCGCCGCAAGTCCTCATCCGACAAGATGGGCTCGATCAACGCCATGATGGCCGTGGCCAAGGCATCCAATGATGCCGAAGTAAAGATCGCCGCCGACTATTTCTCCAAACTGAAATTCGCCAAATGGATTCGCGTGATCGAGACCGACAAGGTGCCCAGGACCGACATCGCCCAGCGCAACATGCTGGTGGTGGTGAAGGGTCCGAAAGAGAAAATCGGCAAGCGCATCCTGGAGATTCCGGAAAACCTGGAACGCACCGAAGTGCGCGATTCCAAATCCGGCTTCATCGCCTATGTGCCCAAAGGCTCCATCGCGCGCGGCAAGGCGCTGGTGGAATCGGGCGCAGGCGCCTTCCCCTGCGCCGCCTGTCATGGGCCTGACTATAAGGGCAATGGCGCGGTGCCAGCGCTGGCGGGCCGCTCGCCCAGTGGCATCGTGCGCCAGTTGCATGACTTCAAGGCCGGCACCCGCAACGGCGCGGGCGCCGCCATGATGAAGCCGGAAGTGGCCAACATGACCGACGACATGCAAATCGACATCGCGGCGTATCTCGCCTCGCTCAATCCGTAAAAAGGACGTATCCCATGATCAATTCCCGCCGCGCCTTCCTGATGGGCACCGCCGCGGCCTGCGCCGCCGCGATCGTTCCCCTGCCCGCCCTGGCGGAAAGCACCATCACCATCGGCGCGCCGATGGATCCGCCGGAATGGGCGCTGCTCCAGCGCGAAGTCCTGCGCGCCCATACCGCCGCCTGCGTGAAATTCTTCCGCCGCTATTTCAATCCTGCGACCGGCTGGCTGGAAACCACCGAGCGTTTCGGCGGCGATGACGGTCCCGACGATTCCATCGAGAACGTCAATGACTGGCCGCATGTCTATGCCCTGGGCGGCGATGACATTCTGAAAGACATGTACACCAAGGCCTATGAAGGCCATGTGCGCCAGTACACCGCCGCCAAGACGGTGGACGTGCCGATCGGGCGGCTGGGCATGTATTACAAGGAATTCCCCAGCCAGTTCGACTGGCAGCACAATGGCGAAGGCCTGACGGTGTTCAACCTGATGCCGCTGGGCGATCCCTACAGCCATCTCTATCGGGAACGGGTGAAGCGCTTTGCCGGCTTCTACATGGATGAAGATCCCGGCGCGCCCAACTACGATCCCAAGCTGAAGCTGATCAAGAGCCTGATGAACGGCTCCAGGGGCCCGATGCTGCGCAAGGCCACCGCGCTGGACTGGACCGGCGATCCCATCGAAGTTGAGAACCGCTTCCCGTCGCTGGGTCATGGCGAAGGCGCCTACAAGGGCATGCTGGCGCATTTCGAAGGCTATACCGATGTGGTGGGCGATCATCCGCTGAACCTCGCGGCCACCCAGCTCGCCACCAACGCCTACATGCTGACGCATGAGAAGAAGTACAAGGACTGGGTGCTGGGCTATTGCGATGCCTGGGCGCAGCGCGCGCACGACAATGGCGGCATTATTCCCTCCAACATCGGTCTGGACGGCAAGATCGGCGGCGCCACCGACGGCAAATGGTATGGCGGCACTTATGGCTGGGGCTTTTCCCCCATCGTCCCGATGACCGGCAAGCCGGCCGACCGCAACCGCGTGCCGTGGTGCATCAACGGCTTCATGAACGCCTATCTGCTGTCGCGCGGTGACGACAAGTATCTGGACGTGTGGCGCAAGACCGCCGACAAGTTCGATGCCGCCGCCAAGACCATCGACGGCAAGCTGTCCGCGCCCACCATGTTCGGTGACCAGGGCTTCTACAGTTTCAAACCCGGCAAGTACCGGCTGAACTTTTTGGAAATCTATGCCCTGTCCATGAAGCCGTCCGACCGCGCCCGCTGCGAGGACACCGAATGGTACGATTACCTGGAAGGCAAGAATCCCGGCTATCCGGTCAAGGCCCTGCGCGCCGGCCTGGCGCGCATGCGCCAGCGGATGGAGACCGTGGACGGCGACTCCACCTCGCCCGACATGCGGCTGGCGGACTCGGCGCTGGAATATAATCCCGCCTCCATCACCGCCCTGACCCAGTTGATGGAAGGCGGCTTGTACCTGCAGCATGGCAGTTGGGCCCGCACCTCGCCCAACCAGGGCGGCACCTTGCTGTTCAGCCGGTTGCGCTATTTCGATCCGGCGCGGCGGCGCGCCGGCCTGCCCCAGGACGTGGCGGCGCTGGTGGACAGCTGGGGCCCCGATCATGTCAGCGTCACCTTGGTCAATATCAGCCCCAGTGCGGCGCGCAGCGTCATCATCCAAGGCGGCGCTTACGGCGAACACCAGATCGTTTCAGTGGCGCAAGGGGCCGAAACCACTCCCGTGGACGGAACCAGCTTCCCGGTCCGGCTGGCGCCGGGTGCAGGTGCGAAGCTGACCATCAGGATGAAGCGCTTCGCCAACGACCCGACCCTGTCCTTCCCCTGGGAAAGCACCGTGGCGGACCTTGGCAACCCCCCCGATATCGCCAAGTATGGGCGCAAGAGCGGCGGCGCCCACTAGGCAGCCGCCTGCCGGGTAAGGGGACGATATGCGCTGGATCTGTCTGGCAGCCATTCTGGCTGTTTCAACCACTGCTCAGGCAGCAGAGATTCGCGTCATCAGCCCCGGCGTCATTTCCAATTCCGGCCTGACCGAAGTCGCCGCCGCCTTCGAGAAGAAGACCGGCGTCAAAGTCACGATCGTGGTGGACGGCATGGGCACCATCATGAACGACATCCGCACCAAGGACCCGGCCGCCGATGTGGTGATGCTGCCCATGGACCTGATGGGAACCATGGTGCTGTCGGGCGCTGTCGCCGATTTCACCCCGCTGGGCCGTGCCGAGATCGGACTCTTCAAGAAGTCCGAAGCCCCCCGCCCCGACATCACCAGCGTGCCCAAACTGATCGCGGTGCTGAAGGGCGCCTCGTCGGTGCTCTATTCCGATCCGGTGTCGGGCAGCATGCAGGCCGGCATGAGCGACCGCCTGCTCAAGCGCCCCGACTTCGCCGGCGTGCACGGCGTGCCGGTCAAGGGCGATGCCGAGCCGGCGCTGAAACGCGGCGAAGGCGATGCCAATGCCCTGGGCCTGGGGCTGATCCACGTCGCCCACAATCCCACCAACACCGAAACCGGCAGCCCCTGGCTGGTCGGAGAATTGCCCGCCGAGCTGGGCATGCACATGGACATGGCCACGGGTGTTTCCACCCGCGCCGCCGACAAGACCAATGCCGCCGCCTTCATCCAGTTCGCCATCTCCCCTGAAATGCGGAATGTGTGGAAAGCCAAGGGCATTGCCCGCTACTGAACGTCAAAGAGGAAACGCCATGAAGAAAATCGCCATCATCACCGCAGCCCTGCTGCTGTCGGCTGCCGCCTGGGCGCAGACCGCCCCCAAGCAGCAACCCGAACCGCCCGGCCCGGTCCCGATCCCCGCCGCGCCGCAGCTGCCCTATCACTTCAGTGACCAGATCACGGGCGCCAATGGCGAGCAGTTCGGCAATGTTTCGGCCGTGGCGCTGCGCCCCAACGGCAACCTGCTGGTGTTCAACCGCAACCCCGCCATCATGATGGTGGAATATGATCCCACCGGCACCAAGCAGCTGCGGGTGTTCAATCCCAACATCGCCATGAACCCCCATGCCCTGCGCGTGGACCCCCATGGCAACATCTGGGTGAGCGACAGCTTCCTGAACGTGATCTTCAAGCTCAATCCGAACGGCGATGTGATCAAGATGTTCGGCGTGCGCGGCGAGAACGCCGCCTGGGACGACACCAAGTGGAACGGCATGTTCAACCAGCCGCTCGACATCGCCTTCGACAAGGATGACAATTTCTATGTGGTGCAGAGCCATGGCGGCACCTCGCCGCCCGCCGACTGCACCTTCTGCGCCACCTATGACATTCCCCAGGTGCGCAATTCCAAGCCGCGCGGCGTGTTCGTGCATCCTCCCGCCATTCCCGGCGGCGACCCGCGCGTCATGAAGTTCGACAAGGACGGCAAGTTCCTGGCCAGCGCCAGCCTGGCCCATGCCGACGGGCTGTTGCCGGTGATCCACTCCGTCGTGGTCGCCCCCAATGGCGATGTCTGGGTGGGTGACCGCGCCTCCACCAAGATCGTGGTCTATGACAAGGACCTCAAGCCCAAGAGCGAAATCCAGGTCGGCAACCTGACCTGCGGCTTCTACAAGGACGCCACCGGCCAGTTGTGGATGTCCACCGGCCGTCACGGCATGGTGCTGAAGATGGGCTGGGACGGAAAGGTCCAGGGCTGGTTCGGCAAGCATGGCGACAACCGCGACAGCCACGATGTCGGCGAAGGCCATTACATGGCCGTGTCCAAGGACCAGAAGATGATCTTCATGTCGGACTCGGTTCTGGCCAAGGTCCACCGGATCGTTCACAACTGAACCGGGTGCATAAACGAAAAAGGGCGGCCATGTGCCGCCCTTTTTTATGCGCCGATGCTGCCGCGTGGCGGATCGTCCTTGGGATCGCCTGACAGCATTTTGTAGGCGATGGTATAGCGCTCTTCGTAGCAGGCGCGGGTCGGCACCGTGCCCTTGTGCAAAATGGCGCCGCGCGCCACCACCAGGCGGCCGGGCCTGGGTGACACCACCACCTCGGCATCCTCATTGTCGTTGTAGAAAATCGTTTCGCCGCCCCAGTCCACCTGCCAGTCCAGGTTGGCGTAATACAGCGCGGTCACATGCTTGCGATGCACCGAGCAGTCGCGATGGGCGTAATACATGTCGCCATAGACGCTGCTGTTCACATAGGCGCGCTGGTCGCGCAGCGCCTCGCCCATCATCTCCTGCGCCACGCTTTTGAGGCGCAGGAAGAACGGATCACTGGTCAGCAGCGCATCGGCGATGTCGGCCGAGGCGGCCGAGACCGGCACGTCGGCCCGGCTCTTTTCCTTGCGCTGATAGCGCAGGCTTTTGACGATGCCGGCGATTGCCTGGACCATCACCGGATCGATGAAATTGTCGCAGATGAAGAGCTCGCGGCCCGAAATCAGCGCCCGCCCGATTTTTGGTTCTGCCTGCGTCATCGCCCGCCCGTGTTGCTGGCGTCACATTAGAAGCGGCAAAAGCGGGGCGCAAGTTCGCGTCAGGCCTGTGGCTTGGGGCGCGGATTCTTGCCCTTGTAGCCAACGCCCGGCTTGCCGAACTTCTTGCCGCCAAATTTCTTTTTGTCGCCGAACTTCTTCTTGAAGCCGGCCTTGTGCGGCGGGGCATCGCCCGGCGCGGCGCCATGGGCGATCTTTTCGCGGGGCCTATCTTCGCGGTGCTTGTCTTCGCGGGGCTTGTCTGGCCGGGGCCTGTCGTCACGGACCTCGCGCGCATGCGCGGTGGTTTCGCCGGTCTGGTCCAACGCCGGCGAGATGCGCACCCCGCCCTTCTTGCGCTCGCTGACCAGGATGGTGAATTTCGGCGCCGCCTCGGGCGCCACCTGGAACAGGGTTTCCATCTCGAACACGCGGATGGCGCCGATGTCCTTCTTGGTCAATTCGCCCTGGCGGCAGATTTCCGGCAGCAGCCATTTGGGATCGGCATTGCGCTCGCGGCCCACATTCAGGCGGAACCAGACGCCGTTTTCCATCTGGCCCGGCGCTGCGCCGCGTTCATGGGTGCGCGGATGCTGCGGGCCTTCCGTACGATTGGGCCGGGGCCGTTCTTCGCGGGGCCGATCTTCCCGCGGCGCACGATCTTCGCGCGGCTTGAATTCGCGCTTTTCGCGCGGACCATCCTGGCGGGCCTTGTGATCCTTGGGCGGTCGGCTGTCACGTTGAAACGGCTCGTCCTCGATCTCTTCAGGCGCCGGCAGACCGGCGCGGTACATCTTCACGAACGCCGCCGCCAGCTCGCGCGGACCGTGGCTCTTGAGCAGTTCGTCGGCCATGGCCAGATCGTCGTCCGTGCCCGGCTCCACCAGCAGTGGATTCTTCAACAGCCGTTCGTGATCGACCTTGCGGATATCATCGGCCGAAGGCGCATTGCCCCATGTGGCCTGGACGCGGGCGCGGTCCAGCATTTCCTCGGCGCGGCGGCGGCGGGCCGGCGGCACCAGCAAGACGCTGACGCCCTTCTTGCCGGCGCGTCCCGTGCGGCCGCTGCGATGCTGCAGCACCTGGGCGTCGTTGGGCAGGTCGGCATGAATGACAAGGCTGAGGCTGGGCAGGTCGATGCCGCGCGCCGCCACGTCGGTGGCGACGCAGACCCGGGCGCGGCCATCGCGCAGCGCCTGCAGCGCATGGTTGCGCTCGCTCTGCGACAGTTCGCCCGACAGCGCCACGCAGGCAAAACCGCGCTCGGTCAGCTGGGCTTCCATGTGACGCACCGCGTTGCGGGTGTTGCAGAACACCAGCGCGCTGGGCGGGTCCATGAAGCGCAGCAGATTGACCACCGCGCGCTCGATCTTGTTGCCGGCGATGCGGATGGCGCGATATTCGATATCGGCATGGCCCGCCACATCGCTGCGGGTGGCGATGCGCAGCGCATCCTTCTGGTAATGCTGCGCCAGGGTAACGATGGCCTTGGGCAATGTCGCCGAGAACAGCAAGGTGCGCCGTTCCGCCGGCGTGGTTTCCAGGATGAACTGCAGGTCCTCGCGAAAGCCCATGTCGAGCATCTCGTCGGCCTCGTCCAGCACCGCCGCCTTCAGCGCGGACACTTTCAAGGCGCGGCGTTCCAGGTGATCGCGCAACCGGCCGGGCGTGCCCACCACGATATGGGCGCCGCGCGCCAGTTCGCGCCGCTCCGCGCCCGGGTCCATGCCGCCGACGCACGAGACGATGCGCGCGCCCGCATAATGATAAAGCCAGCTCAGTTCGCGCTGCACCTGCATCGCCAGTTCGCGCGTCGGCGCGATGATCAGCGCCAGGGGATCGCCGGCCGGGCCCATCGACTGGGCGCCTTCCAGAAGCGTGTCGGCCAGCGCCAGCCCAAAGGCGATGGTCTTGCCCGAACCGGTCTGGGCGGAGACCAGCAGGTCGCGGCCCTCCGCTTCCTCGGCCACCACCGCCAACTGCACGGGCGTGGCGTCCTTATAGTCGCGCTCGCTGAGGGCGCGGGACAAAGCAGGATGGGTGGTGGGGAAGGTCAAAGGGAACTTTCAGGGGCCGGATTTCGCCCCCTCTTTATCCCGAAACCCCAAAAAAGATAGGGAAACCCGAAATCAGAGCTTCATACCGCCCATGCGCGCCATCATTTGCCGGTCTTTATTGTCCTGCATCAGCATGGTCAGCCCGGAAATGGTGGCAAAACCCAGGCTGCCGGGCATGCCGGTGTCCGGGTCAGCCTCGATCTTGGAATAGCTCTCGCTGGCCACTTTTTCCCATTTCCCGGCCGGCTTCTTGATCTCGACCTGCGCGACGGTGGCCTTCAGCACCAGCCGCACGATGGCCGGATGCGGCTTGGCCGGCTTGGTCAGGCTGGGGGCGCCGTCGATCATCTGCCAGCCATTGGCCAGCGCCCAGGCGGTGATTTCGTCCTTGGTCATGGCGGGTTTTTTCCTGAATAGCCGGTACCGAGTCTCGTTCAGACCCGGTTCATCGGCAAGGATCATTATCGCTGTCAGCAACGCAAATCTGTGTTGCAGACGCGCCGAAGCCGACGCGCATTCGAAGGACGAAGTCGATGACGACCATGAAACGCCTCGTTTGTGCCACCCTCGCTGTTTCCCTGCTGGGCGCGACCGCCGCCAGCGCACAATCCTATGGCCATGGCGGTTACAACCGCGGCTATGGCCACAGCCGCGGCCACGACAATACCGGCGCGCTGATTGGTCTGGGTATCGGCCTGTTCGCGCTGGGCGCCATTGTCGCCGCCTCGTCGCACAATGACCGCGACCGCTATGACGACCGCGCCTATCAGAGCAATTACGCGCCGAACGACTATCAGTATGGCTACCAGAATGGCGGCTACCAGAATGACTACCGCGGCAACTACCAGAACTATCGCGGCAATGGTTACGACTATCGCGGTCGCTAGGATCGCGTAAGAACTGCAGACGGCCCCGGTCACCCCGCCGGGGCCGTTTTGCTGTCAGACTGACTGGCCTGCGACCCAGCCCGACGACCAGGCCCACTGGAAATTATAGCCGCCCAGCCAGCCGGTCACGTCCACCACTTCGCCGATAAAATGCAGGCCGGGCACTTTGCGCGCCTGCATGGTCTTGGAGTCCAGGGCATTGGTATCCACCCCGCCCAGGGTGACTTCGGCGATGCGGTACCCTTCGGTGCCCGACGGCGTGATGCGCCAGTCATTGATCCGTGCCGCCAGCGCTTTCAGCTTCACGTCTGAAAAACCGCCCAGCGCGCCGTCGTCCGTTCCCGCAATCACTTTGGCCAAACGCCGCGGCAGTAGGGTGGCAAGAAACGTGGACGCCGCCTGCTTGCCATTGCCCTGGCGCGCGGCGCGCAGCACCTCCAGCGCATCGCCGCCGGGCAAAAGATTAACGGCAATCTCCCGGCCTTCGCGCCAATAGGACGAGATTTGCAAAATCGCCGGGCCACTGAGGCCCCGGTGGGTGAACAGCAAAGCTTCATCAAAGCCGGTCTTGCCGCAGCTCACGCGCGACGGCGCCGCCACACCGGCCAGCGACTCCAGCCGGTCCAGCAATTCCTCGTCAAAGGTCAGCGGCACCAGCGCCGGCCGCGTGTCCGTCACCGGCACATCGAACTGCTGCGCCAGCCGGTAGCCGAAATCCGTCGCGCCCATCTTGGGAATGGACTTGCCGCCCGTGGCCACCACCAGCGCGCCGCATTCCAGCACGCTGCCGTCATCGGTTTGTATGGTGAAGCCATCCGGCGTCTTTTCGACATACTGCACCTTGGCCTTCAAGCGCATCTGCGCACCGACCTTCGCCATCTCCTCCAGCAGCATGTCGATGATCTGCCCCGCCGATCCGTCGCAGAACAGTTGGCCCAGCGTCTTTTCGTGCCAGCCGATGCGATGGCGCGTCACCAGCGCGATGAAATCCTGCTGGGTGTAACGGCTGAGTGCGGAGATGCAGAAATGCGGATTGGCCGACAGGAACTGCGCCGGCGACGCGCCCAGGTTGGTGAAGTTGCAGCGTCCGCCGCCGGAGATGCGGATCTTCTCGCCGGGCGCCTTGGACGATTCCAGCACCAGCACCTTACGGCCACGCGCGCCCGCAACAGCGGCGCACATCATGCCCGCCGCGCCCGCGCCGATGACGACGACATCCCATTTCATGAATGGGTTATGCCGCCGTCACGCACAAAGAACTAGGGCTTTGCCGGCGCCGTCACGAAAGCCGCACTGTCCTTGGCCGCCAAAGTCTCCTCGCCGGACTTGCCGAAGAAGCCCAGGTCCCGCATCCAATGGACAAAACGGTCCTGCCAGGTGCCTTCGGCGGTGAAGTCGCGATATTGCAGCCCATTGCCGTGCGTACCGCGGGCATAGATATGCATCTCCACATTGGGGATGCCGGCATTCAGCATGGCGGTGAAATATTCACCGGCCCACACGGCATGCACCTTGTCCTGCCAGCCGGCGCCCGCGATGAAGGACGGCGGCGCGTCCTTCGGAATCGGCGGCACACCATTCTTGCTGGTCCAGGCCGGGGTGAACAGCGACGGCCCCGGATAGATCGAACCCACAAAATCGGGCCGCGCGCTGACACTGCCCAGCGCATCGCCGCCATTCTTGCTGTTGAATTCCGGATACTGGATCGCCGATGCCATGGTCAGCTCGGCGCCGGCCGAAAAGCCCACCGCGCCGATCTTGTGCGGATCGATCTTCCACTCGGCGGCATGGGCGCGCACCAGACGGATGGCCTGCTGCAGGTCGTAAACGCCATCGGTCTTGGGTTCATACCCATCGCTGCGCAGCCGGTTGCGCAGGATGATGGTGTTGATGCCGTACTGGAAAAAATACGGCACCGGATCGGCGCCCTCCAGCCCGACGACCAGGGTGGAATGACCGCCGCCCGGCGCCAGGATAATCGCCGTGCCGGTGTTGTTGGCGCCCGCCAGGTGCACTTCGATCGACGGATTGTGGATGTTGACGATGCGCGACACCCGCCCCGGCACCAGCGGATCCATGGTGTATTTCTCCGCTTCCGCCACGCGCTTGGCATTCAGGAAGGGCGAGCCTGCCGGATACAGCGGCATCACGATGCCGCCGGGCAGGATGGCCTGGGGCTGATACGGCCCCTTGGTCACCGGCCCCACCTTGGGCACCATCTGCGGCGCGGGCGTCGATTGCGCCAATGCGGCCGTGGCGACGGCCGCGGCCAAAAGGCCGGTGATGATGAATTTGCGCATTTGGCTCCCCAACCGTGTTCTTGCTGGGCCGAGCATGGAACAGGATCTGGGGATTTGAAAGGTCACGCTTTTGACCTGTATAAAATGAGCCAAAAGTAGGCGGGGAAATCATGCCAGACGACAATCCGACTAAGGCCGAAAAGACCGGCATAGCCATGACATCGCGCCGCAAACTCATCGGGGCCGCCGGCATGGTGAGCGCGGGCCTGCTGGCGGCCGAACCGGCACAGGCCATCGTCGGGGTCCCGCTGCGCGAACCGCTTCCGCCGCCCGCCCCCGCCCCGCGCGCAGACCTGGTGAACGTGTTCGAATATGAAGACCAGGCGCGCCTGGCCGTGGGTGCCGCCAGGATGGCCCCGGCGGCGGGCAGCGACCGCACCATCACCGACCGCATCACCCTGCGCCCCCGGATGAACATCCCGACCCGCGAGCTGGACCTGACGGCCAGCCTGTTCGGCGACCAGCACTTTACCCCGATCATCGTCGGACCAATGGCCGACCAGAAGCGCTTCCACCCGGAGGGCGAGATCGCCACGGCGCGCGGCGCGTCGGCGGCAAAGGCCGCGATGGTGGTGAGCAGCGATTCCAGCACATCGCTGGCAGCGATTGCGCAAACCCTCACCACGCCCCTGTGGCTGCAGGTCTATGCGAACAGCCCCAAGATAAAGGACAGGCTTGCCGAGGCGAGCGCCGCCAAGGCCAAGGCGGTGATCGTGACGGTCAATGCCGGCGTCTCCGCCAACGCCCCCGCGACGCCGGAGTCGGCGCACATCGATTGGGCTGCCGTCGATGCGGTTGTGAAGAACACGCACCTGCCCGTGATCGTGAAGGGCATCACCCGCCCCCAGGATGCTAAGGAAGCCGTCGCGCGCGGCGCAAAGGGCGTGGTGGTGTCGAACTATCGCGGCGGCAACGCGGCGGCGCTCAAAGGCACGCTGCTGCTGGTCGCGCCGGTGGTGCAGGCGGTGGGCGGCCAGGTACCCGTGCTGGTGGATGGCAGCTTCCGCTATGGCGCGGACATTCTCAAAGCCCTGGCCCTTGGCGCCAAGGGCGTGTTGATCGGCCGGCCCATCCTGTGGGGCCTGGCGGCCTATGGCGCCGACGGCGTGCAGGGCGTTGTCGAATTGCTGCAGACGGACCTGGCGCGCATCATGGCGATGTGCGGCCGGGTCAACCTGGCGGCGGTCAATGACAGCCTGGTGCGCATTCACGCCCCTCTTCCTCCGGTAAAAAACCGTGGCTGAAATCGAAAACACCCCTACCGAAAACACATGGGCGGCAAGCCCGTCGCGGCGCAACGCGCTGACCCGCCTGGCGGGCTTCATGGCCGCTTCGCCGATCGGCGCGGCGATGGCGCAGCAGGATCCCGCCAAGCCGCTCAGCGCGGTGCGCCGCGTTCCCGGCCTGTCGGAGATGCGGACCTCGTTCGACTTCCAGCCCGTGTTCGAAGGCAACCTGCTGCCGTCGGTCTATGAATACACCGCGCACGGCGACGGGTCGGAGTTCACCTTGCGGCGAAACCGCCTGGCCTTTGACTGGGTCGATATCGTGCCGACGCGCGCCCCCATCCCGGAATCGCAGGTCGACCTGTCGTCCGAACTGCTGGGCGTGAAGATGAAATTTCCCATGATGGTGGGACCATCATCCGGACAGAACCAGCTTCACCCCGAAGGCGAAATCGGCATGTTCAAGGGCGCGACCGCGGCCGGCATGGTGGACATATTGGCCGGCGCCACCAACAGTTCGGCCAAGGCGGCGCTGACGGCGGTGCCCGGCGGCACCCTGTGGACGCAGCACTACCCGATTGAAAACCTGGCCAACATGCAAAAGGCGCTGGAAGGCGTGCAGGATGCCGGGGCCACCAACATCATCGTCACCATCGACCAGCAGGCTTCGGTCTACGAACGCACTTTGCGAATCCGCAACCTGGGCGGCCGCCCCACCCGCGGCGCCAGCGGGGGCGGCGGCAATGCCGCCGCCGAAGCCGCGGCGGCGGCGGCGGCCAAGGCCGCGGCCGGCGGCCCGCCGGTGCCCGGTTCGGTGCGCTACCGCGTCAGCGACCGGCGGCTTTGGTATAGCTGGGCTTATATTGATGCGGTGCGCAAAGTCGCGCGCAACAAGCTGATCGTGAAAGGCATCCTGGACCCGGACGACGCCAAACTGGCGATCGAGCACGGCGCGGACGCGATCATCGTCTCCAACCATGGCGGCCGTTCGATGGATTACGGTCCTTCGACTTTGGAAGTGTTGCCGCAGATCGTGGCCACCGTGAACGGCCGCATCCCCGTGCTGTTCGACAGCGGCATCCGCCGCGGCGCCGACATCTTCAAGGCGCTTGCGTTGGGCGCCAACGGCATAAGCCTGGGCCGCTCCGCAAGATGGGGCCTGGGCGCCTTCGGACCCCTGGGCGCCCAGCGCGTCTTCGAGATTCTGCAAGCCGAAATCATCCAGACCGCCGCCGCCGCCGGCTGCACCATGCTGTCGGATATCAATAAGACGATGGTGAAGACGCACTTCGTATAGCGGGCGGTGATAATCGGAAGATTATATAAGTCTCGCCTCGAGGCACTTTCCTGCCGCGCCCGCCCTCAAATCGCTGTCGCGCGGGCGGGCTTGGCATTCAAATCGGTCGCAACGCGACCGGTTTGAATGGTGGGCGGCACAGGGATCGAACCTGTGACCCCTTCCATGTCAACGGCACGGTCATTTGAAAAAACCAGCAGTTGCGCGGCTTTTTTAGTCGAAACGATTCCGAACAAGTGCCGAACGGTACGCGAACTCAGGAGAACGTAGTCCCACGGTTTTCCCACAAGGGGACCAGCTTTCGGATAGCTGGCACGTGCCGATTCGCGGCGGTTGACGGGAATTGGCAAATCGTGATTCAAGAATCAGAAGGGCGGCCCTCCCGCGAAGAAAGACCGCCCTCCCACGCCTAATTACTTAGGCTTCTTGATCGTTTCGACAACAGAGGTTTTGCTCTGCTGCTTGGCAGCGGCCACAGGCTTGAAACGGCCCGTGATTGCACTGCGCCCGATCTTGAACGTGCTACCTTTACTCATTGCTTACTCCTAAAAGGGCCAGGATTGGCCCTGCGTGTAGCCGTTACCGACCCAGCAGGAAAGCAATGCGAATCATCACACGTTCGTGGGATTCAGGACTCTAAAACCCCGTCTGATCAAGGCGATTCTCACAAGGCGCGAGACCATTGGGCCGGCCCTTCTCCCTCCCATTATGTCTGTTCGGGTCCATAGGAACTGATTGTCTTTGCTGCCACCAACCATTGAGTTAGCCTCCAAGCCCAACAGACCAAAAAATGGCCAGGCTCTCACTTAAGTCAAAAATCAGGAATCTCGCGCGGGGAGGTGAAAATTATCGCCACCTACGCTGGCGTGTGTTCCAAGCTATCATCGAAAGAAGCAACGAGAAGCTGCCTGGGATAAACAGCTTCCTAGGCCAGACCTTTTTTTCGCTCCAAAGTCGTATCTCTCCTGGACGAACTGAGCAGATCACGCCGCTCGACGCTGTGCCGTTTCTAACCCGCGATTGGCAGATTTTAGAACGACTGCAGTCAGATCGTTCTAAGACGCTTGCTCAAATATACCTGCGCCTTGCTACCGACTACATCACGTCAAACGTCACGGCCATAAAAAGGCTGGCGCAAGTCGAGGGCAGTATCGCTCCGGCAGTGCTCGCCATTGACGGAAAGCGGCTGAACGAGATTTTTGACGCAATAGATAAGAGGGATCGCCAGGCTATATTTGTTTTCCGGCTTTACGGAGCAATGAATACTCATGCCAGACAGACAATCGCCGACTATTTTGCAAACAAGCGTCATGCCGATTGGGTGAAGCAGCGGCTTCTATACCCCTTGATCTACCACGCACTAAATCTACCCTCAGAGAGGGACTTTGCTCACGTAATTTCGCAAGTCTTGCCTGGCGGCCCTCAGGCCGAGGCCGAGCGCGCCGTAGTTGCCTTCCTGCTTCGGGGCGGTTTCGACAAGCGTTATAGCTTGCCGTTCAAGTGTTATGTCGGCCTAGTCTGCCATCCATTCGACACTCTGGACATAGTCATTTCACACTACGAAGAACTCGTAGCTGCTCAAATTTGCCCAGATCCCGACGATTTGAAAATGCTTCGTGAAATACTTGCAGCCACGGGTTCCGAGCGGTTGAGAACAATCATTCGACAGGTTGATGGTCCAGCTTACACTTACGATTCTGCGCCCAAGCAATTGCCTATTTGTTCGCGGTTAAATTTAAATGCTGAGGCTAGCGACTTCTTCCAGGCCTATGTGTCATTAGCCGACACACCCGAACTACACTCGCCCGAGCTTGGCTTAATCGGCAGCCTTTCTAGGCTCCGTTTTTCTCGGTACCCAACACTCAAAGATTTCACAGATGTTGTGGGAAACGCGCAGCAATTTGCCTTTTGCGAGGTCGGACGATTCCTGGATGTCCTGCTTACATCTATCTACATGGTGGAAAGAAGTGGCTCCAAATACGAGCTTCAAAATTTGCAGCGGCAGCTCGAATATTTCGGCTGTGTTAGCCCCTTTACGCTTTGCTCTCCCAGAGGCGCAGTTGCGAACAATCAAGGCATCTTTGGGCAGCGAGACGTTATTGACAAATTTATTGACCGCGACCTGGCACAGCTTCCGCAATTCCCCAACAGTAGATGGTGGCTGAAGAGATTTCATTGGGGGCTGCGTGATTACGAACGAGCTTTGAATGTCTCTGCTTGGCTAAGAGAAGTAAGACAATCAGTTCCCCTCTCCGGAAACAGCCGTTTCTTATCTGGGATCGACTGGCAGTGGCTGCAAGAAGTAATTGACGCACTCAGAATTAAAGTCTTCGCCGGCAGCGTCAACGGGATTTATGTGCTTCTGATGCGTGCCATAGAAACAAGGCAGCGGGAGCCGAACATTTTAAAGCTTGCCTTGGGGCCGCTCGTTCCCGGCGAAAGTGGTTTAGGAAGATTTATCGCGTCCTTAAGCGTCGAATATAAGCAGGATACGCTGGCGTTTATTCGCTACTTCCTAACTCCGCCGATGATCATGAAGATGAAGTTGGAGGGCAATTATACAGCGGCATTGTCTGAACGACTAAACGCGATGGATCAGATTGTCGCACAGTATGGACTCAACGAAGATATTCTAACTGTCAGCCAATACGAATTGGAATCCAGGGCGCTAACGAACGCTTTGACTTTCATGGCAGTCGGCGCGGCGCAATTTGAAGTTTCTTGGGACGCTTATCTCGCGGATGCCGAGGCGACCGCTGAAGATAGCTATGTTGCTTTCCAGGCTTTTAACAAGACTTATAATGCACTGCCTGTCCTGACGGATGCGAACAGAACGACAGCTCACATTTTTACGAATACACAGGTCCAGCAATATGAATTTAGAAACCGGGACTGGCCCCTGGTCAACACCATAGCCGAAATTATTGACGTCTTTCTGAGTAGCCCGTCATACGGCATCGAAGCAATATTAGCGATAAGAATCCGTCACGACACTTTGCGTCGTGAACTGGCTACAGTTTTTGCAGAACACAGAAAACTGAGTATCTCCTTCGTCCCAACAAGTGAGAAGGGAAGATGCCTCGATGCAATTGAGGCTAAGGTCACGGCTGTCCTCCAGGAATGGATAGACACTTACATGCATACACCCCGTGGCGCCCCGACAGGCCTTTTCAATTTTGTTCCCGATCAAGCGGAAATGAATCAACTGGTTGAAGCAGCTTCTGAAGCGGGCGGGCTATTGGAGATTGTTGTCATTACAATCAGCTTCATTAGAGTGAAATTGGATTCTTCGCTTGATGAAGCGCGCAAGAAATTCAGAGAATTGAAACAGGACATACTCGAGGCGATAGAGTCCACTCGCGATGAACTGATTCAGACTGGCCAAGTTGGTATTTCGTCCGCCCACGCGGTCGCCGCGGTGATCGAAAATGCGCTGTCCTTACGTTGTGAGGAACTCCTGGGTTGGTTTCAATTCCCAGCGGAAGGTCGCCAAAAGGGTCTAACTTACGAAGAAATTTGCCGTGCCGTTGAAGGTAAGTTTGGTGCTGAGATTCTTTCAGGCGAACTTACAGTTCGTCTTGTAGCGGCCAATTATTCGAGTTTCCTGCTTGGCCCTCCTCATATCCGGCCTGCTTTCGATCTATGGTCTGAAATCATAGTCAATGCACTGAAGTATGGTCCCGTTGGCAACGCGCGCGTCCGCGTCTCAGAGTTCTCCAAGTCAGGAATCTGGGGGCTTAGATTTTCTTCAAATTGTGACGACGGTTCAGTGTACTCGGAATCCTTTACAGCCACGCCTTCAATGGCCGCAGAGCCAATGCTTAAATCTGGTAAATCGGGTCATTTGAAAATTGCAGCACTCGCTGCGGTGCTGGCCGGCGTAGAAACGACCATTCATATCGAAAGCCGCAAGAAGGCTTTCCACGTACTAATCCCTTTAGGGAGCCCATTTTGATGAAGACGAAATCCTGTCTAATAATTGAAGACGTCCCTACAAAGTACGATGACGTTCATCGTATTGCAGCTAACGTTCTTACATCGTGGCGCTTCGTTCACGCTAAGTCGGTGGTTGAGGCCCAGGATTTGGCTGTGGCAGAGCCGTGGGACTTAATTATCCTCGACATTTCCATGGACATAAGTGCCGCCCCCGGTGGCATTAAAAGTAGAGAAGCCCATGCCAATACAGGTGGCTTGGATATCGTTGAACAAATGTATCTGCTTGAGCTGGTAGTGCCGACAGTCATTGTCACAGGCTTCGATTACTTCATTAGGTCCGATAGAGATTCCGAGGTTCGCGAAGCACAGACTTTTGCTGATCTTGAAGTCCAGGCTAAGCGTTGGCTCGGTGATAAATTGCTGGCCTGCATACGCTACGGCAAACCTGGTTGGGACAAAACATTCGATGCGGTGATTCAGGGGGTTTCACAATGAAAGCTATCGTAATTCATGATCGCGATGAGGCAACAGTCAAAATAGTTGATCTCATAAAGAAGCTTGGAATACCCGCAGAGAATATCAAGACCGCTGTAGATGCAACGTCAGCCAGAACATGTCTGCAGGAAGATCTGTTTGATTTCGCAATTGTAGATTTGACAATTCCCGTTCTGAAGGGACGACAGGCCACTTACACCGCTGCCGAGGAATTGTTGTCGGAGATATTCACTGCCGACACGATGCATATTCCGGGAGACATTATTGGTATTACCCGAGAAGGGTCGGCCCTGGACAGCATTGACGCAGATATCGGGCCCCATCTCATGGCCGTTGTTGAGGAAGATGTTAATGGGGTTTGGCAGAGCCGGCTGACGGATCGCATCAAATATATCTTGAAAGCGGCTCGCTCTCGTCAGTTGTCCGCATATAGGCATTTCGATGTCGATGTTGTCATTGTTACCGCTTTGGATAAGGAAATGTTGCCTTACCGAGAAATGTTCACCCTCGAAGAAACCCCGCTCCAACCTTGGATTAAAACATTCGGCTTTTCTGACATAACCGGCAAGGTCCGGCGCGGAATAGCTGTCTCAATTGGTCGTGCTGGTCAGGCATCCGCTGCCTCTGTGATACAGAGTGTTATTACGCAATACCGCCCCTCACTGTGTTTGATGTCCGGATTCTGCGGTGGATTTGTTGGTGAAGTCCAAATTGGAGAAATCCTTATCGCTGAGAGCGTTTTTGATTGGGATTTCGGGAAGTGGAAGGGCAAGGATGATGCCGAAGCGGTCTTTTATCCAAGGCCTGAGCCCATCACTATCCGCGACCAACCTATTCACTTAATCGCCAGGCAACTTGTCACTGATGGATTGGACGAGAAAGATGCTCTTCTTGGAAAAGTCGTTAATTCCGGCGATGGTGAGATTAAGGAAATCAAGGTGAGCCTTGGAGCGGTTGCTTCCGGCTCAGCAGTCGTTGGGAATCGCACCATTATCTCGAGAATCCAAAAGATCAGCGATAAGCTCTTGGGCGTCGATATGGAGATGTATGCTCATTATTACGCGGCCAGTTATACGCGAGTGGTCAAACCAAGTTTTCTCGCCATAAAGTCCGTTGCGGATTTCTGCGACGGAAAGAAGTCCGATAAGTATCATGAGGCTTGCAGTCTCTTGTCTGCTGCGACCGTCAAAGAGATCATCACGCGACGCTGGAAATTCGACCGAGACAGCTTGTACTGAGGACTGCGCATATCTGTTGCAAAATTAGGACCACGTCTGGCGTTCAGCAGGATTGTGTTCCTGAACCTTGGTCTGCCGTTTCATTTTCTTGCTTTTGTCTATTAGCGGATATTCTCGCTACTGTTCCAGTGCCAACCTTTAGTTTCTTGGCAACTTTCAAAATACCCATTCCGCTCCTTAGCAGGTTCCGTACCTCTGCCTCCTTATCTTGGCTTAACCTGGGCCTACCGATGGCTTTGCCACTCTTTGTGCCATCGCGTTTTGCGCGTGCGACGCCAGTGCGCACCCGGTCTCGGATCATTGCCGCCTCAAATTCCGAAAAAACTCCCAACATTTGAAACATCGCTCGTCCCGAGGGTGTCGAGGTGTCTAGTCCCTGTTGATAGAGAAATAGGTCCACTCCTTTCGCTTGAAGATCGCTGAGAAACGATACCAGGTCCTTCAGAGATCTCCCCAGGCGGTCCACACTCCAAGCTGCCACCATGTCTATTTCTCGACGGGCGATGGCCTTCAGCAGCTTGTCGAACTCTGGCCGCCCCTCTCTCCCCTTCGTGCCTGAAATTCCTTCGTCGGCGTAGGTTTGGGCGATCTCCCAGCCATGCCGTTCTGCCACTTGGCGTAATTCACCAAGCTGGTTTTGAACGGTCTGACCGTCGGTCGAAACGCGCACGTATAGAGCCACGCGCTTTGGCATGTTGGTTCTCCTTCGTTGATGGATGGTGGTGGTTGACTAGGCGGCAGCGGCGTTCGCTGCCTTGCGTCAGCAGTAGCCCGGTGAGACACGAGCTGTGACTTGGCAGAGCGGGGGTTCCGACCGATCTAGCCTGGCAGCCCCGCCGTCATCACAGACCAGGCTGGCTGATTCATATCGCCGCCGCTGATCGGTTGAGCCACCATGCGTTCGCATTATACACTCGATTGAGTGTATATACAATAAACATGTGGTTTCGGTATGGAAAAACCGGCTGAAAAACTGGCGGAAAACAGCCATTTTCGCAGCCGTTTACAGCGTGGTTTTCGGTATGGCCGCCGTTGGTGCCGCTTTGGCCAAATGGCCGCCAAAACGCGCCGTAAGCCGTGTCAGCGGCAGCTAGCGAGCCATGCCGTGACTATCGGTCGGCTGCGCGGTCGGTTGGTGCGCCAGCGATTACCGATGCCATGAGGCGGCCAATCCGAATGTCCGCTTTTCTCCAAAGCGGCCATTCAGATCCGGCCAGCCCAACGTCCGCTTTGCGCCAAAAGCGGACATGGGGCGCTCACAGTACCTAAGGGATACCTCCCGAAACATACCCCGGCTGGGTCGCACCACCATCCCCCCCGCTGCCGTTGCCCGGCTGGTTGAATGTCCCCATATCGCTAAAGCCGTAAGACTGCGAGGGCCGTGAAATCCAGTAACTGTTGCGGGCACAGTTCAGCGGTGGCTGAAGGCGTGTTTGGGTTTGTGAGCCGAGCCTACACGTTATCTCGTCCGGCGCGCCGACCGGGGTGTTGCGTATCGGGTGTCGCGTGAACGAATGGGCTGCCGTGCTGAGTGCCGAACCTTCTGCGCTCAAGGCTGCGATGATTTCGTCCTGTACGCACAAGGTCTGACCGACCTGCCGGGAAAGCTCAATGAGCTGGAGCGGCTGACATGTGAAGCTAGAAACCTTCTCTCCGGGCACGGGCACAGAGGGCGTGATAAAAATGATTCTTGCATTCGACACGATCAGATAGTCGATGTGATTCTGGCTCGCGACGCGAAAGTCGCCTGACAACTGGACCGTCATGCCGGGCTGCATTCGGGCGGCATCGGCGGGGTCGGCGAGTTGCACGTTCATGTTCACATTGAATTTGCAGGATGATGACGGCGCCATCACGCGCGTTCCAGTCCTGATCCTGGGAAGGTCGGCGTCTTCATGGAGGGGACATGAGCCGAAAAGTCTTGCGTTTCTGGGAAACTGTTCTCCTCCCAGATCGCAAGCAAAGCCAGGCATCATGATTGCCGCTGGCGAGATGACCCGCCCCGTGACCTTGTTATTAAGACAGACAAATCTGGTTTTCGGTTCGTCCGCACTGGCGCTGCCGGATAATACGGGCAGGCTGTTCATGGCTACCTGCACAGGCCCTAAAATGGCGTCGGGTATTTCGCGCAGCGTGACGTGCCGGGCCTCGGGTATGTGCACCGGCGCCTGTTCTTCGGAGGGCGATGGTTGGCTCGCCAGGATGCTTGGCTCACGCGACGCAGGTTCAGCAGGAGGCGCCGAGATAGCCGCCGGTTCGTGGATATTCAGCTTGGCGAACAGGGCTGTCTTAGCCAGGGCCGGGACATGCGCCATTGGCGCAACGACCAGGCCCAGTACCAGCGGTACGATCAGTGTTGCCGACGCGAACGCACCCAGCAGCAGCTTGCGCATGCCGTTCAGGCGCCGTGACAGTCCGTTTTCCATGATTGCGTCAATGCGCTGTTTCAGGCCCGCGCCCGAAACACCGGCAACACAAGCCAGTGGCGACTGCAGATAGGCTCGGCACACTTTCAGGATGCCCTCGGCATACAGTTCCGGAGCATTGCCCTGTGCAAGCACGCTTTCATCGCAGGCGCGTTCGCGTTCGGCATTCAGGCGCGCGCCCAGCCACCAGATCAGCGGGAAGAACCAGAACAGCGCCTCTACCAGCATGTGAAGGGTCGCCAACAGGTTGTCGTTTCGGCGCCAATGACAAAGCTCATGCGCCAGCACGGCCTTCAATTCTGCCGGCGAAAGCTGTTGTTCGATCCCTTGGGGCAGGAGGATGACGGGCCGCAGGATACCGACCAGGCCAGGCTCCAGCCGCGAGGCCGAGAACTTCACGGCAATCGGCGCGTCCACCGGCATGTCCGATGCATCACGCAGCGCGGCGCGCACCCGCGACCAGCGAAAATGCCAGCGCAGCGCAAGAAACAAAAAGCCCAGCGCCCAGATCACCAAGAGCACCATCCCTAAATCAAGGTGGCTCATGGATGGTGTGGGCACGGTTACCGCCAACGTCGGGGCCACTGGCGATGGCGGTATGGGGGTCAGCCCAATCGTCAACGCTGGCACAGAGAAAGGTTTGGCGATCGGCAAGGCCATCTTGACGGTGGGGGCCGCCACCGGCGCGACTATGGGCGGAAGAAAAAATACGCCCAATGCTGTCACGGCAGCGAAGGGCACTAGAAATTTCATGGAAGCGGCGAACCACAGCCAGAAGCGCACATCAGCGCCATTGCGGCGCAATGCCAGGATAAGTAGCGCGACCGCCCCTGTGAAAATCGAGGATTGCCACAAATGATCTAGCAGCAGAGCAATCATGGTTTCCTGCCCTTCTTTGAAATCTCCCGAAGATGCTTTTCAGCTTCTTGCACGTCTTCCAGCGTCAATTTTCCCGCTTCGATCAGATGGGTCATGATTGGCTGGCTTTCTCCGCCGAACACCGCGAGAAAATCGTCGATCAGGCGACGGCGGGCTGCATCGCGAGGGATTGCCGCCTCAAAGATAAAGGCCGTGGCAATCTTCTTGACGCGCCGCAGCGCCTTCTTTGCTTCCAATCGTTGCACCATCGTCTGCACCGTCGAATAGGCGGGCCGTTTCTTGGCGGGAAAGGTTTCCTGGATTTCGCGGATGGAAAGCTCGCCGCTTGTCCACAGCGCCTCCATAATCCGCATTTCCAGATTGCTGAGCCGGGGTAATGCCATGAGCGGTCTTCCATCACGTTGTAATGGATACTACTACATTGTAGTAGTCTCATGCAAGGTGCATTCAGAGGCAGCTAAGATGTCCGCTTTGGGTCAGGAGCCGCCATTCTTCCCCGGCAAGCCCGATGTCCGCTTAGCGCCAAAAGCGGTCATTCGGTTGAAGCCTCCACCGACATAGATTTAGTTTCGCCGCACGCCGATCTTGGGCACTGGGCGCTTGGGCGGCTGAAGTCGTGCCGCTTTTTGCTCTTCTATCTTTTGCCAGGCGTCAGCGCGCCGATGGTTCTCGGCCTTTGCCTGTTCCATCACGCAATGCGCCACCGCACCCGGTCCGTCACCGAGCGGACAGACGGCGGGCACATAATGTTCCTCGGCCCATTGCTCCTGCCATAGCAATTCATCCTTGGCATGACTGCGCGGCGGCGTTGCTAGGTCGTTGTCGTCGCTTTTTGCCATGCCTTCGCCGGGTTTGGGGCAATGGGCGCGTTCGTCCGGCGTCAGGTCGGCATAATGCTCTGGCGCGCAGCCGAACAGCGAGCGCCCGAACCCCGCAATTCCTGATGGCGGTCCGAGGACTGGCGGGCCCGGCACTGATAGAGCGATGCTCGGAACACTAGGGATTGGCACTTGCGCAACTGGTCGTTCCTCCGTGCCACGAGCATCGATGGTATGCGGCGCACTTTTTTTCAACGGAGGCAACAGAAAGATGGCTTCGTGCTCAATGGGGCGCATCGGCAGATGATGTTGTGACGGCAGCAAGAGCAATAGCAAAAAACTGACCTGCACTAGTAGTGCAAGCGCCGCTCCGCGTGCACGATGACGCCATGTTACGTGCGGCATCGTCCTAATCCGTGGCGCGATGTTTCCGATATAGCAAGATGATCGGCAGCAGAGTTAGCAAAAGTTGTGTCATTGCCATTGGCAAACGTTGGACCAGGCTATCGAGATGGGAAACCCACTGGAAAGCGCCCAAGCCGAGGGAGCCGCCGCGTACGCCTAGTCCAGGAAAATCCGCCTGCAAGTGCAGGTCCAGCATGGCAATCAGCAGTACAGACAACAGCGGCCAGACTGGTAACAGGCGCTGGCGTGTTGCAATCATAGTAAAGGCCAAGGCCAGAGTAGGCGCGAGGGTAAAATTGCCGAGCAGGAAAGCGGTTTGGACCATCTGCCGGAACCAGTGAGGCGCGTCGATGCTCTGGTGGGCAAAAAGTCCTGCAGCGTGGGCCACCAAAACTAGGATTGCCATAAGGCCAAAGAATGCAGCCATTGCCGCAATTGGCGGCAACAGACCGAATACTGCCCAGGGTGCCCAGGCGACCAGGGAGCGGAATTGCTTTTGCTCCAGCATAGCATCGGCGAGTTCCGTATCGCTGCCAAGTTTGGCGCGCGCACGAATCATGGCGTCTTCGGCGTCATAGCCCTTCTCACGCTGTTGTGCTGTAAGGTCATTCAGGTGTTCGCGCAGTTCGGCCAAATAGCGCCGCACGTGGCGGGGAGCTACCCCACCTTTGAGCAGAGTTTCGCCCAATTTATCGAACGCCAAGCGCGCCTCCCGCCATCAAGGCCTCGACCGCGCCGTTCAATTCACTCCAGCGCCCGGACAGCGCCGAAAGCCGGTTGGCGCCCTTGGTGGTCAAGGAATAATAAACCCGGCTCCTGCCGCTCACCGTCTTGCGCCGCGACTTGAGCGCGCCGCCCTTTTCCAGCCCATGGAGCAAAGGATAGATCACACCCTCGCCAGGCGACACTACCCCGTCAGTACGCGCTGATATGGCTTGTACGATCTCATAGCCATACATTTCCTGATCCTGAAGCAGGCGTAGGATCGCCAGTTCCGATAGGCCAGATATGAAGCTTGATGTTTGGGTCACCGCTATACCTCGGGTCTCAAGGTATGTTATCCCATCCCGGCCTGGTTGCAAGCAACGAATAGCGAGGGTTTCATGACGCGCTTTCTCATAGCGACGACGGTGCTTGCCCTGTTACTCCCGACAATAGAAGTGGGGGCTGCGGACCTTTCCGGCACATGGCAAGCCGACGGCAAACCACAGCGGGTCCTTAAGATCCGCAAGTCTCCCAACGGCTATAGCGGCGACATCTATAATCTGGGGGTAGAGCAACCACTGGCCCCGCGCCACGAGAGTGTCTCTAGGATTGCCGTATCAGGGAAGAGCGTTCGCTTCGCGCCTGATAAGGCGCAAGGAAGTTTCGATGGCACGCTGGCGGAGGACGGTAAATCCTTGGTCGGTACATGGAAGATGCTGTACGGCCCTGCATCGCAGCCGGTTACCTTCACCCATGCTGCGAACAAGGAAGAATGGGTGATTGATGCTTCGCCGCACAAAGCCACATTCATCGCCGTTCAACCCGGTGTTAGGCTTGAGGTGCTGGATTGGGGCGGGAGCGGTCCGCCGCTACTCTTCCTGCCTGGCATGTATTCGACGGCGCATGCCTTTGACGGTTTCGCAGAAAAGTTTATTTCCAAGCATCACGTCTATGCAATCACCCGTCGCGGCTTTGGAGACTCCGGCTTGCCGGCGCTCAACGACGAGAATTACGATGCCGACCGGCTCGGCGACGATGTGATTGCGGTCATGAACGCCTTGCATATGCAAAAGCCTGTGATCGCGGGCCATTCATCTTCAGGAGGGGAATTGAGTTCAATCGGTACTCGCCATCCAGAAAGGGTGGCGGGGCTGATCTATCTGGAGGCGCTTTTCTCTTATTCTTTTGACGATCCAACCATACCCGACATCGCGGTGGACGGGGCTACTGTGCGCCGAAATATGGGCCGCTTGCTAGATCTCCAGCCCAGCACCGTCCAGTGGCGCGCGTTGATCAAGGAAACCCAAGCCGCGATGGTCAACCTCGAACAATCTCTAAAGGACATGTACGCCAGGGGCACATTTATGGAAAAGCCGCTCGACGCACAGAGCCCGTCAGATTATGTCGCCAACAAAATCAATATAAACGTACGCCGGTATGGAGTGGCGCCCGTGCCCATTCTTGCAATTGTCGCTCTTTCGAAATATTGCCCGCCCGGTTGTGACAATCCCGACATGCAGCGGATCATGACAAACGCTGTTCTGCGCGCCGACCATTTCGAAAAGGCGGCGCCCAACGCCCGCGTCGTGCGGATTCCGGGAGCCAGCCATTACATCTGGCGCTCTAACGAGGCCCAGGTCGAGCAGGAGATGAATACCTTCATGCATGGCTTGTCACACTGATTCTAAATGTCCGCTTTGGGTCAGAAGCAGCCATTGGGCGGACGGGACGGGAATGACCGCTTTGGGGGGTAAAGCGGACATTGGGATCAATTGATCCGACCGTCTGGAGGGGCTTCGGTTTGCAGGCTGCGGACCTTGTTCATTATGTCCAACCAGAGCCTTTCCCCCTCCGGACTGCCCTGCTCAATTGCTCGGTCGGCGCGCTGGGCGGCTTCGAGTTCTGCCTCTTTGCCGTGTTGTTTGATTAGCTGTTGAGCTGCTCTCCACCGATCCAGTTCGCTAGGAAAACCGTCCGCCATTGAGTTAGCCCCCATCCTCCTTGCGGCCAGCGGCAACAATCTTGAGCGCCCCAGGCGGCGGCGGCTTCTGAAGCCCCTGAGCCAATTCCCATGGGGCGTTCATCCAAGTTTCGCGGGCATCCTCGTCGAGCAAGCAAACTGGCGTTGCGTCTGAGTGAATTGGGGCAACGTCCTGGCTGGCATCGGTAGTCAGAAAGCTGAAAACCATATGCTTGCCTATGTCCGGCACAGCCTTGGTGCCCCGGTCGCCTTCCCACTCCCGCCAGATCCCCGGAAAGAACATGAGTGGGCGGGTGTCATCTTGGGCGAACCAAGTCCAAATGGATTTGGGGCCTTGATTATTGTCTGGCTCGGCAAAGCTGGTTACCGGCACAAGGCAACGTTGCTCAGGCTTCTTGAGATAGGTCTGCCAATAACGGCTGTCCGTGTTGCGTACATTTGTCAGGTAAGGATTGCGTGGCTTGCTCCCTGGAATATTTGGCGGCGGGAAGCCCCATCGCATCATGACAAGTTCTCGCACTCCGTCGGGGGCAGTTCTGACTACGGGTGCCATCCGGTTCGGAAAGATGGCAGGCATGGCCGGAAGGTTGCCGGTTAGATCGCGCATGGCCTTCACTAAGTCGCGAATTGCCTGCTGACTTTTGGTGAGGCTATAGAGATTGCACATGCAGTCCTGGCGCTCGTTATTCTCGACTTCGTAGGCCGCCCAATCTGGCAAGCAATTCAGACAACCATATACGGTAGGACGCCATCGGTCAGGTTGAACCGCCCAAAGCTTAGTTTCGCTCCAAGTTAGGCCGCAACTGCAGCGGATCGGCGGAGGCTCTGGTGTCGGGTTGCGAACGTGATCATCTGGCAAGCCAAGGAAGCGGTTCATGGCCGCTCGCTCACGCTTGTTGCGCTCAATCTTGGCCAGCTTGTTTCTTATGTCGCCCATTTGCCCTGCCTGTTAGTTCCCGGCAGCAGGGTGAATGGCGAGCGTCCGGCTCCATATGAAAACCGATTCTGCGATGAAATGCAGCCACTAAGGTTTGTGGTCGCGTTCGGCTGCGCTTCTGATCGCCACAGATTTTCAAACTGTGTTTTCGGTTGCTTGCCAGCTAAGCTTGACCTTATATGTTGTCTGTGGTAACATTATAGTCGGCCAGCTATAACCTCCTGATAAACGGTGGTTTTTGGTGATTTCGGCGGCTGAACGACTAACAATCGGCAACCAATTTGCCACCAGCGCGCCATACGACGCCGCTGGCAGCCAAACAGCGGTCGACGGCTACCACCATAGCGGCCAGCCATCACGCCAGCGTCAACGCGGCTGACAAGTAACGGCGGTCAGCGAGCCGTAGCCGCACCAAGCCGCAGCGAAATAGTTGGCTGATGAAAAACAGCGGCGACCGCCGTTGCCAAATGCGCAAATCAATTTCTGCAAATCAAAAATTCCGCCAGCGGATGCCCGTTGGCGAAACAATGGCCGGCAAATCCGCTTGGCCTAACGGAGGAGTGTGAACATGACCACGAAAAACAATCGGACAATTATTGTCTTTGGCTTGGACAAGGACGGCAAGCCGCGAGCGGGCTCCTATCCAAGCGACATGGCAGAGACTGCGGAAAAAGAAGCTGAAGTTTGGAAGCTCAAGGTTGGGAAGGCCGAGACAGACGCAGCCCTGGCGATTGCGAAAGACTTACCGTCGGGCGAAATGTTTCCCAGCTCGAAGATGGAGCTACCGATCATCACGCGTGAGACGCACGATCTCCTGCTTAAGAAAATAAAAGGCAAGGCGCTGCCGCCAGTAAAGCCGAAATCTGAAACCGCGAAGCCACCGGATTGGCAAAACTTGGCTGTGGGCGACCAGGTGGTTGCTCCTGATAAGGAACCTTTGGAAAACGGTTACTGGCTCGCCACTATCCTTTCCATTTCCAAGGATCAACTAAAACTTCGGTTTGTGGATTCCAAGCTGCCACCCTTCACGGCACACCGACATTCAGTCGCGATTCTCCGCCCCAAGCAATAGCAGCAGCCGCAACTTGGCCGCTGGCCTCTAATGGGGCTGGCGGTTCTTTTTGCGTTGAGAGGACCACATGACCGATACAGCGATGACCAGGAAATTGAACGATGAGTTTCGCACTACCTTTCAAGGTGGGCGAGTGATGGCAACGCGGGGTGTCCTGGCCCGATCAGACGTGGCGGATATTCTGCGGCGAGTCAGGGAGTTCGCTGACTTCACTCAAGATAATGATCCACATGGCGAACATGACTTCGGGGCCATCCGAATTGACCAGGACACCGTTTACTGGAAATTAGATGCGTATAACCTGGGCCTGGAAATGGGTTCCCCCGATCCTTGCGATCCCGCAGTGACCACCAGAGTGCTAACGGTGATGCTGGCTGAAGAGTACTAGGCGCTAACGTCTCGTTTTGGCGGTTGGCTTTAGCAACTCATCGGGGCGGACCTTCAAGACAGCAGCAAGCTTGGCCACCATATCTATGGTCGGGCTGCTCTTTTCCCGCTCCAGCAGACCAACATAGGTCCGCTCTATCCCAGCCTCCAGTGCAAGAGCTTCTTGCGATATCTGGCGCAGCGCACGGATTCGTTTGAGGTTTTTGGCGAAGACACGGCGGATAACCATGCCCTATGGCAACCCACCGGGTCATATTTGACGACGTAATATATTACTCATAACAATGCCGCTCATTGGACGAGCGGTATCATCTCGGGAGATTAAAATGACTGATATTCAGCCGCTTGGTTCTGTCCCTCTAATTCGTCGCCTTTGGGTAGTGGTCCTTCTCACCTGCCTGATCCTCACCTTCCCCATTGCTATGGTCATATTGCTGACAGGGGACGTTTACAAAAAGCGGCAAGGCACCTGGCAGCCAATCAAAGCCAGCAGCCGGTACGTATACGGCGGCTTGCTTCTCTTGTGGCTTATCGCTGCGACGGTAAAGGCGATTGTTCAGCCAGGCGGGATCGCCGGAATGTGGGCCAGGTCGGAAAACACCAACGACGTAGCAGCCGCTAACGCCTCGGCATCGTCGAATGGAAGCCGGAACGTGGGAAATGCATCCACACCTCCTACAAAAGCAGAAGTCCAAGCGGAAAGCCCCAAAGAAGACAATCCGCCATCCCAAAGACATAGCTTGAACGTTCAAGTTGCAACCGAACAGACGCAATACGGAGAGGCCATGATTCTGACTGCGGAGGATGCGTTCACGTTAGAGCGCATTGTCTTTAACGGACGCGCGGAAGAGAAAAATTGTGACCTGCCAAAATACGGCATCAGCATCGAGTCTACCGATACCAGCAACGAAGCTGCCTCTATGCAGTCGGCATACGGAACGCAACTGCCTAAGGAACTGAAGGTTGGAGATCGGGCCGTGTTCTTTCTGGGATGCGGTGCCCTGGTGAAGTTCGATCTCTACACCGATCACGGCCTTTGGCATTTCAAACAGTAGTGATTTCAACTGAAGGGCGAAAAAAGCATGTCACGTCGAGAATATCGGGACGCAAACGGCAGACTTCGTGGCTACTCCCAAAACGCCACTGGGCTCTTTGGCGGAGGAGTAATTGCAAAGATATTTGCCATTATTGTTCTAGCCACAATTGCTTTTGAGGTGGTCAAGAACTGGCTTGGCTTCTAACGTGTCGAGGCCTGCCCGGCTAAAGGCAGTTGACGGGTTGAACCGGGATATCGAAAAATATGCCAATCAACAGCTCAGTGAAGTAAATCTGGCCTATGAAGAAGCATAACGATCCCGTGGATTGCGCTCATGAACGACAAATGTCCCCGATACATTTAAAAGCCGCTAGACTCCGCCAGACAGCTTGATCGGGATAAAAACCACTACGTTCAGCACCTATAAAGCGAAGTTGCTGTCTCGCCGGAAAAACTGGCCACCGTTTTACGTCGAACCGTTAGAAGGCTCTGTTTAGATGATTATCAGCGCCTGTAAGTCGGTTCGCAGGGGGATTGAAGCAAGTCGGTTACTTAACGTTGGTTTTACATAAGCACACCATTCATAAGCCCTATATTGTTTGGAAGAATGACAAAGCCGCTATGGGGAATATGATTTTTCATTATACGGAGAATCAAGAAACTCCACTTCCAGGTTGTTATGTTTATTTTTGGCTGGAATCCAGTTGTTCAACTTGTGCTGCGTATTAAGCACTATCGAATTTATTTCGGAATATCCCGAAAATCACCAATTTGGATGAGTTTGTGCGACAGCCCTTGAGCCTTTTGGGCACAAGTCCGCTCGGGCCGCTTCCCTCTCGCACCGTCGCATAGGCAACGCATGTTTCGTTGAAGGTCTTTCCGCGCAATCATGCATAGGCACGACTTGAACGGCGATCCCGCAGCAACCTCGCATTGGCAAGGTATGATGTTTTCGGGACGGCGCAGCGAACCAGCGCCCATGAATTAAATTAGCACTCTACGAATTTACCAATTTGGCCCATTAGGGGCGTAAATCGCGACGTTCTCCGGCGACCAATAATGGTGCAGATCTTTCTTGACGTAGCCGACTACTTTTTTCCTACTAATAATGAGTTGGGCATCGAGTTTTCCTGCTGGCATAAGTGTCGTCCAGATTTGATCGCCATACTTTACCAGAGCCGCCTCAGTGATTGGCGGGATGCTCACAACGGCGTGGTAGTGAGGGGTGATGTCAGGGTGTTCCAGAAAGCCAACCAGCCGAATACGATCTCGCGTGTATTTTGACCAATTTCTCCCCAGGGCTTTGCGCTCAAGGCGACAGCAGAATTTTGTGATGTTAGCTACGATTGTTTCAGGCTTTACGAAGCGCCCGGGCATGAACGTTAAAAAATGTGTCGGGTTCATACCGTGGAGGAGTTTTCCGTAGCCATCAACGACATCACGACGATTCTTGAACGTAAGCTGGCCATCACGACGGGTCTGCGAAAACTCGGCATTGGTAATCTTCTCGCGAAACCGTGACAATACTTCATCCGAGTTTAAAACGCTGGAAGGTAGGGCGCGGTTTATGTTTGCCTTTAATATTTTGGCTCTTCTCTTCTTTGTTGTGCTAGTCAATTTTACCGTGCCCGGAATTTGCGGCGCGGGGATATCTTTCCATTTCATTTCTACTCTCCGAGGGTTGGGGTCTTTCGCGTATGCCGCTTCACTTCGTCGGCAACGTAAATTAGCAATCCCCGGCTTTTGGGTTTGGGGGGCTCGGGATGAAATTCGGGGTTGAATGTCCGTTGAATCGGACATCCCCGCTGAGACATTGCGGGACGATATTTTGAGGTCGGGGTGAACCTATGTCCGTTGAAACGGACATTGCGGGTGCTGCATTTAGCTATTGCCGAGCGATGCCGGGTTGCGACCAAGCCGTACGATTGTCGGCAGCTATCAAAAAAATGGCAGCGGTGGTGAGACCGCTGCCATGAACAATTCCAGAGTTGTACGCCTAGGTTTTTTTTGATTTCGCCTTGGTGACCTTTACGTTGGCAAACGCCTTTTTAATTAACGGCATGTACTTTACGCCCTTGGGCAACTCGGGCAGCCCGCAAGACCCGACTGACACCAACACCTTACCTTCCCGTTTGACTAAGAGTGCCCCTCGTTCGCCATCACCGAGCTTTTTGCGCAATCCAGTTAAGGCTTGCGCAGCAGTGGGTTTCTCCGGCTTAACGGTTTCACCATTCGCGGCGCGCTCTTCCTTTCGGGCTTTTTGCTCATCGCGAGCCCAGGAATAGGGGCTCCCGCCATTCTCGTCCTGCCAATCTTTAAGCTCGAGGGGTGTCACCTTGTTACGCTTGAGCCACTGCATCGCTTGCGAGTCATCGCTCCACAGGCGTCTGTCGTCGTCACCATAATTGAAAACGCAGCGCAACGCGGCGATCTCCACCTTGAACTTGCCGTTGAGTTTCATCCCTACCATTTTCGCTAAGACAGGAATATGCAACTTCAATCGTTCCTTGGAGCTGTTGACGTATTCACAGATTCCCATTGCGCATGCAAACGCGGGCAAACGGAGGGAGGCTGCTTTGCCAACAACATCACGGTGGCCAGATTCCTCGACGGCGCTCCAAAGCGTATCGGGATCGAGAGCCGTGCCTTGCAAACCCAAATCTTTTTGCAAGTACTTTTCGATCCTCGTTTCCTGGTGCTCCGGCGCGGAGCAGAAGTTTTCCTCAACCAGCTTGTCGATCAGACGATTTAGTTTATTTGAAGATGATTTTGATCCTTTCGTGTTTGAAGATTTTTGACGACGTTTACGATGGCGCAATTTTCTCTTTTTCATACAAACATTCCCTTAAATTGACCTGCACGTTGTGCAAGCACCGCGTGTGCGGTTACCAGGCGGATTGCCCGGTCGGATTGTCTGGCGATTGGGCATCAAAGAGTTCGGCTTGCCGCTGAGATATCGCGGGGAATTGTTGTATAATCTCAGCAAGGACAGGATTGCCCTATTTTCAAATTCTGTTCAGCCCTTTCGTGGAGGCGATATTGAGCAAGAGTAAGGAAGGAAGAAAAAGGACCGCCTCATCGCTGGAGGCACGGTTTCCGAACGAATGGAAAGTAGTGAGGCGCCTAACGGAATTGAAGCACGTCGATCCCGAACTGCTGGAGTCCGCTATTGGCCCAATCGTGGCTAAGTACCGCCCGATAATTCACCTGAGGCATAATCTAAAAGGGGCGCTGGGAGCTGCTGGCGTTGCATCGGTTGCCGTAAAGGAGATCCAGAGCACGGTCCGCCAGCTTGGACCGTCTTACCGCAAGGCCCTGTCTGCGATGATCAAGGTTGCGTGTAGGGCACAGTTGTCGAAAGATCAGTTCGACCCCACCTCAATTACACCGATGCTGGAAGGCATCTCGTTGCAACTTACATTAATCAAAATGGTGCTGATGTTCGGAACCAGTGCATTAGGGCCTGATTCTGCCGAGCCTGCGGACGACTACAAGTCAGCGGCTCTGGAATTGTTGGCCAAGTGGAAGGAACTAGTTCCGGCGGCAGTGAAGATTCCTTACCCACGATTAAAGCTAGGGCACAACGCGCATGGCTCGACTGAATTTGTATATCAATGCCTGAAGATGATTGAGCCCACAATTCAGGCGAGTCGAGCGAGGACCGCGGTTCAAAGGGCTATCGAGGGTTGGGATCAGTGGCAACGTACGCGGGCGGCAGCCAAGAAACGGTTCGGGGCTGATACTGAAGCGGCACTCGTAAAATTCAATAAAACGATGATTGCTTTGCAAGCGCGGAATGCCCGCAAGCGCAACGCCCCATCCGCGACAATCAAGATCTGAGTTGCTGAGAATTCCCGAGAAACCGGTCTGTTTTCTCAGCGACGTATAACTGTCGGCGCGCCGTTAAAGGGGTGATCGTTGGGCCAGCAAAGTGCTGATCCATGACAGACACACACCACCAAAATATTGACCTTCGGGAAGCTCGCGGTTTTTACAACGGCGGCACCCCTAAATCCGATGAACGGGGTCCCATGTACCTGACGCTCAATGAGGCGGCAGCGCGCCTGCGCGTCTGCGCCAAATTCCTTGCGACCAATTCCTCAACCTTCGGCAGCCGCGGTTTTGCGCGCGTTGGTCGCCATGCCTGAGATAGCTGAAAGCCTCCTCTCCGAAACAGGGGTCCTCGCGCGTTGGCCTGCCCTTTCTAAATCCAAGTTGCTGGCTGCGCGGAAGACCGGGCGCATCGGCTGGGTCCGCGGCAAGCGCGGCTCCGCTTGGTATCGCCCGGCGGCCATCGAAATTTTCATCACTATGGAGCTTGAACAGCCATGCCGCGCCCACGCGCAAGAAGCCTCTTTGAACTTGGCGGCCAATGGATCGCCGAAGAGCCTGGCCGCCCCGGTCTCTACCGTTTCTGGAATGACCCCGGAAATGGAAGAACTCGCCGCGCAAGCCTCGGCACAGCGGATTTTGAAACCGCAAAAAAACGTCTTGCGGAAGTAATCGTCAACGGCGCCACCAAGACTAACGACAGCCATTTAACGGTGGTGCTGGAGAACTACTTCATCGCAAAGACCGACCATCTTACTAGCAAACATTCTGCCCGGAACGCGGGTCGCCTCATGCTGGAATGCTGGGGGCCTCTCGCGAAAGTGCGCTCGATCAGCATGGAGCGGCAGAAGAAGTTTGTGGCGTGGTCGTTTGACAGGAACCACGCAGTTTCAACGGTATCGCGAAACCTCGGGGTTCTCGCGGCTGCTCTGGCTCATGCCAAGCTTCAGGTGGAAGTCATATATAATGAGGGGGCCATCCTGAGCACCTGGCCTGAGTTCAAGCCCAAACCCGCGCGCAAAATATTTGAACCCTCCGATAAGGAACTCGCACGCCTCCTAGCAGCCGATATGCCTGAAAACCTCCGCCGCTGGATCATGAACTCAATGGCTACTGGCGGACGCCCCGAGGCGGTTCTGAACCTTGTCCCCGCATCGCGTGTGCGGGACTTGCGCCTAATTGATCTTAATCCCGAAGGACGCCGTCAGAATAAGAAGTATCGCGCCACAGTACGCGAACCGGCTTTGCAAACGCGGTGGCTGGATAAGTGGGAGAAGGAGGCGGCCAAAGTCGCGAAGAAAGGCGAAGAGCGTCTCCCCCAGTACTGCGGCTACACTTCGGTGGATTCCATCGACACTGCTTTGCGTCGGTTATGCGCTAAACCGGAAGTGAACCTGCCCCTGTTGTCGGTCTACAGCTTCCGTCATCGAGTGGCGTCCGTGTTGCGGGCATCCAAGAAGCCCCGCGTACCGGGTGAACAGATTTCCTATCAGCTGGGCCACCGCCGCCCTGGCGACCGCACTACGCGCGGCTATGGCGCTTATGGGCCGGAGTACCTGGACGAAGCCGCCCGCGCGCTTGATGCTTGGATCAACAGGGTGCTGAAGCTGGCCAAAACTAATTCCCACGGAATTCCCACAACCTCGACCAAAAAGACTGTGGCGCGCCGTAAAAAGCTTTGAAACAAATGGTGGGCGGCACAGGGATCGAACCTGTGACCCCTTCCATGTCAAGGAAGTGCTCTCCCGCTGAGCTAGCCGCCCCACCTACAGGAAGGGCGCCTCTATAACGTCGGCCCTTCCAGGGGGCAAGCGCACTGGCGGGCCGTGAAGATCGGCCGATTGGCCATCACCCGCATCGGTTCCTGGAGGATGGGCGGCGTCGATGACGCGTCTTTCGCGAACAGCCCATTTTGATCGCCGGGAGGGGGTCTGCGCGCCAAAAAGGGGCCTGCCAGTTGCAAGTCATTCGCAACTGCGGATCAGGCCTTTTGGGGGCCGGCGCGCGCCTAGGCCGCAGCCAGCATCCGGTCCACTTCCGCCACGATCTCGCGCAGGTGGAACGGCTTGGACAGGACCTTGGCCTGCTTGGGCGCGCCCGATGCGGGGTGCAGCGCCACGGCGGCAAAGCCGGTGATGAACATGATCTTCAGGGCGGCATTCATTTCGGCGGCCCGCTTGGCCAGCTCGATCCCGTCCATGCCGGGCATCACGATATCGGTCAGCAGCAGGTCAAAGGTGAAACCCTTGATGCACTCATAGGCGTCGCCGCCATCGCCGAAATCGGTCACCGCATGGCCGGCCTTGACCAGCGCCGCCGCAAGGAACTTGCGCAGCGATTCATCGTCTTCCGCCAGAAGGATATGCGCCATGTCAGCCCGCCTGCCCGCCTCTATACAAGCCTATACAGGGCAAGGCTGTAAACTGCAGTTAACGGGCGGGAACCTTGCCACCCCCACGCCTTGGTGCAACCCTGTGGCCGGTAACGAGTCTTAACCTGCATGGCAGCACCCAAAGACCCCGCTGAAACGGCCCCATTCCGCCTGGACCGCCCAGTGCGCCAGACGGTGCCGTTCCTGTTCGCCTCGCCCCATTCGGGGCGGGCCTATCCGGCCAGCCTGCTGGAGCGGTCCCGGCTGGACGCCACCACCCTGCGCCGGTCCGAGGATGCCTTCGTCGACGAACTGTTCGCCGGCGCCATTGGCCTGGGCGCGCCGCTGCTGGCCGCGCTGTTCCCGCGCGCTTACCTGGACGTCAATCGCGGCATGGCCGAGCTGGATGTCGCCATGTTCGACGGCGCCGTTGGCGTGCCGGTGGATGCGCCCAGCCCCCGCGTCTCGGCCGGGCTTGGTGTCATTCCCCGCATCGTGCGCGACGGGGCCGAGATCTATCGCGGCAAGCTGGCGCGCGAAGAAGCCGACCATCGTTTGGCCCAGCTCTACCGGCCTTATCACGCCGCGCTGGCGGCGCTGATGGAAGAAACCCGCGCCCGTTTTGGGGTCGCGGTTCTTCTGGATTGCCATTCCATGCCCTCGGCCCTGTCGGTGCCCGACATCGTGCTGGGCGACCGCTATGGCGCCAGCGCCGCGCCGCATTTGACGGCGCGGGCGGAAATGGCGTTCACCCGCGAAGGCTTTTCGGTGGCGCGCAACGCGCCCTATGCCGGCGGCCACACCACCGTGCAGTACGGCAAGGTCGCGGCCAACTGCCATGCGCTGCAGATCGAGATCAACCGCGCGCTGTATCTGGACGAAGACCGCATCACCAAGCGGCCGGTGTTTGAATCGGTGCGCGCGCGCCTGACACGGGCGATGGAATGGCTGACCGCCATCCCGCTGTCACAATTGGGCGGCCCCGATCAGCTGCCGCAAGCCGCCGAATAACTTAATCGATTAATTGGCGCCTGCTGAAACCCGCGCGCCCACATCGCGTTTTAAAAGGGCAACCCAAAAGGGTTCCCACATGTCCTGTTTCCGCACCTTTATCCTGTGCGCCGTGTTTATTGGCGCGCCCGCCTTGGCCTGTGCCGAAGAACTGGCCCCGGTGGCCCTGAACAGCCTGTCGTCGATACCGTCCGGCGCCGCCTCCGCCAAAGTGCTGGACCAGAACGGCCACGCGCTGGGCCAGGCAACCGGCATCCAGACCGATGAGTATGGCAAACCCTCGGCCGTGGCCTTCCGCGCGACCGGTGGCAACACGGTTGTGATCTCGGCCGCAGCCATCAGCTATGACGGCTCAGTCCTGGTCGCCGACAACGAACAGCCCCAAATTGCCGCGCTATCCGCAGCCCGCGTTGCCTCCGCCAACTAAGCGCATTTTGCCCTAGAGATTTTGGTCTCTGGGCAGGAGCCGCTAGCGACGTGGACGTTGGTCCACGAGCGACGCGGCGACGAACCCAGAGGCCAAAAGATCAGGGCAAAAAAAATGGCCGCTCCGAAGAGCGGCCAAGTTCAGGGAGGAAACGCCCAGGAAGGGCGGCGGCCTTGCAATCGAAGATCGCAATACCGCGCTGCAACAATATGAAGAAACTCGGCCTTGTCTGCAATACACAATGTATAATCATTCCAGACAAAACGCCGCAGAAATGCTGGAAAAATCTGTCACAATTGCCCGGAAACTGACCGGACTGCTGCCTCTTTCAGCAACTGTGCGCCGCAGCATGCGGCAAGGTCGTTAACGCGGCGGATTCATCACACCGTCGCGAGGCCGCAACAAAAGATTCGCGCGAAGCAGCTACTCCCCGCCTCGTAAAAAGGCTGGAGACATCCGATGGCCGATGTTGCGTGGTTCGAAAATGCGCTGGGAAGCTTTGTTCCGCCCCGCGCCGCCGTCCCATCCGCCACCGCCATCGATACAGCCCACTTCAGGCGGCATCGCACCATCTTCATTTCCGACACGCATCTGGGCACGCGCGGCTGCAAGGCCGAAGCCCTGGCCGATTTCCTGGCGCACAACGACTGCGCCACGCTGTTTCTGGTGGGTGACATCGTTGACGGATGGAGACTGAAGCGCCGCTGGTACTGGACGGCCGCACAGACCCATGTGATCAGCGAAATTCTGCGCAAGGTGGACAATGGCACGCGCGTGATCTTCGTGCCGGGCAATCATGACGAATTCGCGCGCGAATATGCCGGCCGCCTGTTCGCCGGCGTGGAAGTGATCCAGGAAGCAATCCATGAAACCGCCGACGGCAAGCGGCTGTGGGTGCTGCATGGCGACCGCTTCGACGGCGTGATCTCCTTTGCCAAGTGGTTGGCCCATGCCGGCGACTGGGCCTATGGCTGGGCGCTGCGTCTCAACGACCTGCTGTTCCGCGTGCGCAAGCGCATGGGCCTGCCCTATTGGTCGCTGTCGGCCTTTCTCAAGCACAAGGTCAAGAACGCGGTGGAATATATCTCGCGCTTTGAAGAAGTCGTGGCGCAGCAGGCCAGCCTGCGCGGCGTGGACGGGGTGGTGTGCGGCCATATCCACCATGCCGAAATCCGCGAGATCGGCGGCATCATCTATCACAACGACGGAGACTGGGTTGAAAGCTGCAGCGCCCTTGTCGAAGATGCCCATGGAAATATGGAGATTCTTCGCTGGGCAGATCCTTCACAGAGACACGCCGGCAGAAGCCAGGCACCGCTTGGCGCCCCGCACGGCAGGATCAAGGCCCAGGCTGTACCCGCGTAGGGCGATGCGCCTGCAGCCGGGGCCGATTCCCGGCGTGGCGGCGCATTTGAAAATCCTCATCGTCACCGATGCCTGGGCCCCGCAGGTCAATGGCGTGGTGCGCACGCTGGAGATCCTGGGCAAGGACCTGGCCGCGCTGGGTCATACGGTGCGCTATATCACCCCGCTGGGTCGGCGCACCTTTCCCATGCCGACCTATCCGGAAATCCGCCTGGCCTTTTTCCAGCGCGCCGCGATGACGCGCGAGATTCGCGAATTCGCCCCCGATGCCGTGCATATCGCCACCGAAGGCAGCCTAGGCCTGACGGCGCGGCGCATCTGCATCAAGCATGGCATCGCCTTCACCACCGCCTTCCACACCCGCTTTGCCGAATATGTGCATACCCGTTTCCGCATGGTGCCCGAACGCGTGATCTGGCGCTGGCTGCGCTGGTTCCACCATCCGGCCACCGCGGTGATGGTGGCGACCCAGACCTTGAAGCGTGAACTGGCCGGCCACGGCTTCCAGCATCTGCGCATCTGGTCGCGCGGCGTGGACATCGAGAAATTCCATCCCATCGCCGATGCGCGCCATCCCTTCGAAGGACCGGTGTGGATTTATGTCGGCCGGGTGGCGGTGGAGAAGAATATCGAGGCCTTCCTGGCGCTCGACATTCCCGGCACCAAGGTGGTGGTGGGCGATGGCCCGGCCAGGAGCGCCCTGTCGCGTAAATACCCCAAGGTCCAGTTCCTAGGCGCCTTGACCGGCGAGGCCCTGACGCGGGCCTATGCCGGCAGTGACGTGTTCGTGTTTCCCAGCCGCACCGATACCTTCGGCCTGGTGACCCTGGAGGCCCTGGCCTGCGGCCTGACCGTGGCGGCCTATCCGGTGGAAGGCCCCCGCGACGTGGTGGGGCCGGACGTGCCGGGCGGCACCGATGTGGCGGTGCTGGACGAAGACCTGCGTACGGCCTGCCTGGGGGCCCTGGCGCTGGCCCAGAATCCCCGCCCCATTACCCCCCGGGCCTTTGCCGAAAGCCATTCCTGGCGGTCCTGTACCCTCCAGTTTCTCGGCAATATCGCGGTCGAGCCAGATCTCGACTAACCCGTTCTCCGCAAGGGCTTATCTGCGGCCCTGAGACAGGCTAGAAGAGTTCCGAAAGCTCAGGTTCCCGCTCCCCGATGGCCCCGTCCCAACGCCTCACGGCCCGCGAGTATGCGTTCCTTGGCTTGGGGCTTTTGTTCTGGGCCGGCTTTGTCATCCTGCTGGGCAAGGACACCAGCTGGGACTTCCGCAATTACCACTGGTACGCGCCCTATGCGCTGCTGAACCACCGCATGGGGGTCGATGTCGCGGTGGCCCACCAGGCCAGCTACTACAATCCCTATCTGGATCTTCCCTTCTACTGGCTGGCGACCCACACCCGGGCCTGGATCGCGCTGGGCGTTCTGGGCGCGGCGCAGGGCGCCAACATGGTGCCGCTGTATCTGATCGCGCGCGCGTCGCTGCGGGTGAAGGCCAGCCCATCCGATATCAAGATCATGGCCGGCGCCCTGTCGCTGCTGGGCATGGTCGGCGCGCTGACCCTGACCGAGTTCGGCACCACCTATTACGACAACGTGATGAGCGTGTTCGTGCTGACGGGGCTGGCCATCCTGGTGCTCAAGCGCGATGCGTTGCGCGAAGGGTCGTTGGGCAAGGCGGCGCTGATTTCGGCGGCGGCGGGCCTGATCACCGGCATGGCGATGGGCCTGAAACTGCCGGAGATGCCGTTCTGCGTCGGCTTTGCTGCAGCCCTGGTGGCGCTGGGCGGAAGCTGGAAACACCAGCTTGTGCGCCTGCTGGCGGCCGGCATCGCGGGCGTGATCGGTTTTGCGATCTTCAGCGGGCCGTGGATGCTGTACATGTACCATCTCACGGGAAATCCGCTGTTTCCCTATTTCAACGATTACTGGAAGTCGCCGCTGGCGTTGCCGGCGCCCTACCGCGACCTGCGCTTCGTGCCCGCCTTCCGCCCCTGGTGGCAACAGGTCTTCTTCCCGATTCTTTTCACCGTGGACTGGCATGTCGCCGATGACCTGGGCTTCCAGGATATCCGCGTGATGATCGCCTATCTGCTGGTGCTGGCGGCAGGTGCGCTGTGGCTGCTGCGGCGCCAGAGCCGCGACGGGCTGCTGGAAAACCGCACCGCGCTGATCCTGATCGCCTTCTTCACCGCCAGCTATTTTGCCTGGCTGAAATTCTTCGCCATCTACCGCTACATCATCATCTACGAGATGATGGCGCCGCTGCTGATCATCGCCGCCGTCGGCCTGCTGCCGCTGTCGCGCCGCAGCCGCTATCTGGCGCTTGGCGGCATCTGCGCCGCCTGTCTTCTCACTGCCCGCAGCGATTTCCTGGAGCGGGCCCCGATCGAGGAACCCTATGTCGCCGCGGCCGTGCCGCCCATTCCCCATCCCGACAAGACCATGGTGGTGATGACGGGCGATGCGCCCATGGGCTTCATCGCCACCACCCTGCCGCACCAGATCCCGGTGCTGCGGATCGACGGCTGGATGGTGCAGCCGCGCGACGGGACCAAGATCACCAGGGACATGATGGCCCGCGTGGCGGCGCATATGGCAGGCGGCGGGGATATCTATTTGATGGCCGATGCCGGTGACATGACCCGCGCCCGGAGCGCCCTGGGCGATTATCACCTGGCCATTCGCTGGCCGGAATGCCAGCAATTCGATACAAACCTGATCGGCACCTATCAGTGGTGCCCGCTCGCGAGGAAATCGTGAAGGTCGCCGTCCTTGTACCCTGCTACAATGAGGAAGCCGCCATCGCCACGGTGGTGAAGGACTTCCGCGCCGCCCTGCCCGGCGCCGTGATCTATGTCTATGACAACAATTCCAGGGACCAGACATCCGCCCGCGCCGCCGAGGCCGGCGCGGTGGTGCGCAATGAATCGCGCCAGGGCAAGGGCAATGTGGTGCGCCGCATGTTCGCCGACATCGAAGCCGACATCTATGTGCTGGTGGACGGCGACGACACCTATGACGCGGGCGCCGCGCCCCGCATGATTTCCCAGATGATCAGCGAGGGCGCCGACCTTCTGACCGCCCGGCGTATCCATACCGACGCCGCCGCCTATCGCCCCGGCCATGTCCTGGGCAACCGGCTGCTGACAGGCCTGACCTCGCTTTTGTTCAACGTACATCTGTCGGACATGCTGAGCGGCTACCGGATATTCTCGCGGCGCTTTGTGAAAAGCTTTCCCTTCACCGCCGAGGGTTTTGCCATCGAGACCGAGCTGACCGTCCATGCCGTGCGGCTGATGATGCCCATGTCGGAGATGGACACACGCTACAAGGAGCGCCCGGTCGGTTCGGTGAGCAAGCTGAACACCTATCGCGACGGCTTCCGCATTCTGGGGACCATCGGCTATCTGGTGCGCGAGGAGCGGCCGCTGGTGTTCTTCGCCACCATCGCCTTTTTGTTCGCCGCCGTGGCAGTCTTCATCGGCGCCCCGGTGGTGTCCGACTATGTCCATACCGGGCTGGTGCCGCGCCTGCCCACCGCGGTGCTGGCCACCGGCCTGATGGTGATCGCGTTTCTGTCCCTGACCTGCGGCTTGATCCTGGACACGGTGACGCGCGGCCGCTGGGAGGCCAAGCGCATGGCCTATCTCGCCATCCCGGGCCCCCAAGACCTGGATGATGGTCGCTCTGGCTCTCGCCAACGCTCCCCGTGAACAGCCTGATCGCGGCCCTGTCGCGTCATGCCTTTGTGCGTTTCGCCATCATTGGCGGCCTGGGCTATTTCGTCGCCGCCGGAATCCTGGCCTTTTGCAGCGACGTGCTGAAGCTGGACTTCGCCGCCGCCAATGCCTTTTCCATTTTCCTGTCCATGTGTTTCACCTGGCTGGGCAACCGTTATTTCACCTTCCGGGAGCGGCGTGCGCGCGGGTTTTCCGGCATGGCGCAGGAATGGCTGAAATTCACCGGCGCCAATGCGGTGGGCGCGGTGGTGAATTACGCCACCGCGCTGCTTCTGGTGCATTACGCGCCCGAGCCCTTCAACAACAAGTTCGTGGCCCAGGCCTGCGGCGTGCTGGCGGGCCTGATCTTCAATTTCACCTTGTCCAGCCGGATGGTGTTCCGAAAGCCCACGCCATGATCGCCCCTACGATCCATGCCTAGAGTTTTTTGGGCCGCGCTGCTGTTCGGTCTGGCGCTGGCGCCGCAGGCTCAGGCTGACTCGATGGTGCGCATCCGCAGCGAGGCCTGGACGGGGGCCGATGAGCGCGGCTATGGCGAATTCATTGCCGCCATCGGCCAGAGCAATTGCCGCACGGTGGATGGCTGCCTGCGCAATCCCGCCAACCCCTTCCGCGCCAGCGACCCCGAAGGCGTGCGCTTTGAATCCGACTGCGCCGACCTGCCTTATGTCCTGCGCTTTTATTATGCCTGGAAGCGCGGACTGCCCTTTTCCTATGTCAGCGATGTCTCGCCCCGTGTGCGGTCGCGTGACATCCGCTACAGCCCGCAAGGCAATGTGGTGGAGGCGCACCGCGATGTCCTGACCGGCGAGAATGCGCTGGCGGTGATGGGCCGCCTGCGGGATGAAATCTCCTCGGCGACCTACCGCATCCATCCGCAACTGGACGGCAACGACCTGTATTCGCCGGCTGTTGCGCCGGGCGCCATTCGTCCCGGCACGGTGATCTATGATCCCAACGGACATCTGGCGGTGATCTGGAAGATCGAGACCGACGGCCGCATCCGCTATATCGACGCCCATCCCGACAACAGCCTGACCCGCGGCACCTATGACCTGCGCTTTGTGCGCTCGTCCCCTGGCATGGGCGCGGGCTTCAAGAACTGGCGCCCCAGCCGGCTGGCAGGCGCACGTCGCGCGCCCGATGGCGCGCTGCTGGGCGGGCGCATCCTGCTGGCGGCCAACGACCAGATCGCCGATTTCGCCCTCACCCAGTATTTTGGCACCGGCGCGGCACCCCAGGACCGCGCCTGGAAGAGCGGGCTGTTCGAACTGAACGGTCAGGCAATGGAATATTACGACTATGTCCGCGCCCGGCTGGGCGGCGGGCGGTTGCGCTTCGATCCCTTGCGGGAGATCGCCGACATGGTCGCATCCAACTGCGCCGACCTTGGCTACCGGGCCGATGCGGTGACGGTTTCGCTGCAGGCCGGCCTGCAGAACCAGCCCGAGCCGGACCGGCTGCCTGCCAACATCTATGGCACCGAAGGCGACTGGGAGACTTTCTCCACGCCCTCGCGCGATGCCCGGCTCAAGACCGCCTTCAAGGAAGTGCGCGACAACGCCCAGCGCTTTTTGGAGTTGTGGCGGGCCCGCGATCCGCGCCTGGTCTATGCCGGGGGCGATTTGGCGGGCGACATGGCCCGCGTCCATGCCCGCGCCGCCCAGGCCTGCAGCATCGGATATGTCCGCAGCGACGGGACCAGGGTGAGCTTCGGCTATGAGGAGGCAAGGCGGCGATTGTTCCGCCTGTCCTTCGATCCCTATCAATGCGTGGAGCGGCGTTGGGGCGCTTTGGGAGCCGAACTGGGCAGTTGCCGCGACGGGGCGCGCAAGCGGCGCTGGTATGACGCCCAGCAGCGTCTGCGCAACCAGATCGACCGCACCTATGAAGCGCGGATGGATTTCTCGTTGGAGGAACTGGAAGCGGGACGCGGCGGGGTGGCCACCGCGCCCGATACCGACACCAGCGCTTTCCTGGCCGCCCAGCAAGGCCGAGCCAATTAGCGCAAAGAAAAAGGGCGCCGAAACCGGCGCCCTTTTCCGTCAAACACTGTGACCCGAATTACTTGCGGGCGGCCAGCGACCAAAGATGGGCCACATTGGCGTCCTTGTCCGGGGTCTTGACCTTGTTGAAGGTGGCGATGGCGTCAGCCTTCTGGCCAGCGGCCAGATAGGCGTGGCCGAGGCGGATCTGGCCATTGGCCGCATCCTTCAGAGGCTTCTTGAGGCCAGCCTGAATCAGCGGGATGGCCTCCTTGGCCTTGCCCTGCCCGATCATGTTCTCGCCGGCCTTGACCAAGTCATCGCCCATGGGAGCCGCCTGGGCGGCAGCGATGGTCTTGGCCTGGTTGGCGGCGGCGGCGGCAGCCTGGGTCTTGGCCAATGCCAACAGACGGTTGGAGCGGTCGTCGTTCAGAACCTTGGAGGCGATGCCCTTTTCGATATAGGTCTGGGCTTCGGCCGCATTGCCCAGCTGAAGCGCCAGCTGCGACAAGAGGGTG